>SCPO01000001.1_pt1:307500-1075000 | contig 3790106 bp, 3115 predicted proteins | sample 6106821 | NCBI WGS metagenome assembly SCPO01 (sample SAMN10720448, study PRJNA508395) | human gut metagenome | isolation source: Participant 2 stool, 0 month | host: Homo sapiens | collected 2017 | reverse complement strand
CCAATCTCTGGATACTAAGGGCATCATCAAAGTCCTTGGCATCCTTCGGGTCGATGGTGCAAGTGAATACCTTGCGGAAGTCCTCTCGTTCTTTGTAATCCTGTTCTGTGATTTCGCCGCTTATCTTGTTGGCTGCATCTTCTACATTCTTTGGATATTTATAAGGTAATCCATATTGAGCAAGAATAGAATTCATCTCAACATCATTATCACCCATCTGGCCAAGAATGTCAACAACCTCGCCAATAGGACTCTTGTTTTCTCCATCCGGCCACTCGATAATCCGGACTACTGCCTTATCATCGGTCTTTCCTCCCTTCACCTTTCTTCTAGGAATGATGATGTTGTGAGCAAAGACATCGCCAGGTGTCACGAGGTAAGCCAGATCCTTATCTACTTTCAGACGTCCTACGAAGGTATCTTTAGCGCGTTCAAGGATTTTGTTGACCTGTGCCTCCTTGATGTGATTCTTACGACGAGCCAGGAAGGTGAATTCCACCCTGTCGCCATTAAGTGCTCCCATTGAATTGCGTTCAGAAACGAAAATAGGCTTCTCGCTATCATCAGGGATAACAGAGTTTTTGCCATTTGCCTTTCTGACAAATTTACCTTCCATCACCTGTATGCTTTGATTCAGGCGATAAGAATTATCACTTACCTTAGCCAGGTAGTCATCCCATGCCATTTCCTCCATAATGTCAATCGCCAGCATCTTGAGCGGATGCGTCGTAAGACGGAGGGAACGGAATATCTCTTTAAAGCTGAGCGTTTCGCCCGGTCTTTCGGCAAAGAATTCCTGCAGCATCTCAGTGAGCTGCGCTTTGTTCATTCTTTTGCCACCTTTTTTACCTTTTCCCATAAATTATGACTATTATTAGTTTTATAAGGCAAAGAAACAAAAAAAAAAGGAGAAAACAAAGTTTCTTGGCATCTTTTTTCGTTTTTTATTAAATATGTAACAAAAAGGACACTTGTTTCGATTTTTTTTTCATAAGTTGCGTCGCATGCCGCCTTCATCATGCCGTGGTGGGCATAACGGTACACAGCTTCTCCACATTCTCTTCGAAAGTCTCACGATTCAATGCCTTGTTCTTGAATGCTGACCGATAGTTGTAGATAGTGCGAGGCATATAGAACAACAGGGAGGCAATCTCGGAACTGTCCTTAACGCCCAATCTGATGAGGGCAAATATGCGCAATTCGGTGGTGAGTCTCCTGCTATGTGCTGGTTTCACTTGTTCTTCTGGTTTGAGCAAGGCATTGAACTCTTCTATGAACGAAGGATACATGTCGAGGAAGGCGGTGTCGAACTGTAGCAAGAAGGTGGCTGAGTCCTCATCTGACAAGCGTGAGGAGGAAGTCATGTTGAGCAAGTCGTTTCCTTGTCCCACTTTGATCTTTCGGTGTACCAATAATTCAAACTTGCTCAGTCGGTCAATGAATTTGGCGCATAGGTCGATATACAGTTTCGCCAATCGCTCGCGTTGCTTGTTGGTGTCTATCAAGCGTGTGTTGAGCAAGTTGAGTGCATCGTTGAGGCTTGATAATTGCGTGTTGCTGTCAGATAGTTTGATACGATGCTTGTGCAGCAACTTGTTTTGTTGTCTATAGAAGTAGAAAAGCACGAGCATGATGATGAGGAGGATGGAAATCCCCCACAAGGCAGCGCGCATCAAGTTGTTTTGTGCGGTTAGCTTCTCTCGATAGTTCTTGACAATGATAGGCAGCTTTTGCGAGATTTCGATGATGCGCAGTCGGTTGTTGTACGCCTTTGCGTCATCCATGGCAAAGTTGATGTAGCGTTCGGCTCTAGAAACGTTCTCGTTGTCTTTCTGGTATAGATACATGGCAAAGTCTTGTAACGCAAGATTCTCGCGAGTGCAGTTCTTCAGGTCACTGATACATGCCTGTACGATGTACTCTTCGTATTTCTCGGGTTGATGATTTGCACTATAGTTGTTGGCTATTGCAAATGCCGCCATGGCATAGTAACGAGAGTTGACAGGTACTTCCTTCAAGACACGAAAGTAGTGACTCAATGCCTTCTTGTCGTTACGTTCCACGTAAATGTAGTACTCTCCCAGAAAAAAATTGTAACGTTTGTCATTCTTGCTGAGCAGACCGACCGCCTGTTTCAGAAACTCAGCAGCTTTTTGTCTGTACTTGGGAGCGTATGTTGCGTCATGGCAATAGTCAGACCAATACATATATATATAATACTTCGTGATAGTATAGTCAAAGGAAAGAGATGGAGAGAGCGAGGAAAAGTCTATCTCATTGAGCAGAGACATTGCCTCTCCATAAAGTCCACCGATGGCAAGCAGTGATGCTTTTTCTATTCTGCTTTTGTCATGGTAGAACTGGTTGGCGGTCTTATCAGCCAACTCTATGGACTTGTCAACATACACCATGGCGGAATCAAACTGATAAACGTAGTATTCATTGAATAGCTTGTCATAGACAGAAAGTAACGTGGCGGTGCTCTTGTCCTTGTCCATGATTCCCTTGTAGGTGTTGATACTAGCCTCCTTTTGCTTGTAGATTTGGGATATGTTGTCTAAAAGGCTATCTAAAGTAAAAGAAAGTTTCTCGTTTCTTGTTGCAGACAAATGGCAACAAGAACATATCAATATGAATGTTATAATAATTCTTTGCATGGTAATCTCGCTTCTTAAAATTGTGTGCAAATATACAAAATTATTTTTGGGTAGCCAAATAATAGGCTGTGTTTTTATGAAAAACCACTTATTACCGCAAAATCCCCTCCAAAGACGAATGTACTTGATACGAATTTTCGATTATTTGTATGTTGCTCATTATCATGGGAATAAGGGATTTGTCATCATTCGTTTTTGTACTAATCGTGTACTTTGCCGCATGATGGTAGTAGATTATGACTATCTTTGCAGCATCTTTTAACAAAAATAACCATCAACTAAATGTTTGAATTATGAAGAAACCTTTCATTATGCTTATGATGAGTAGTTGCTTATTGTTAACTCCTTCCATGGCACAAGTAGTGGTCAATGATCCTGTAGCAACAAGTCAGGCTGTCATTACTTGTGGCAATGCTCGTTTTACGGTTCTTACTCCGGAGATGATAAGAGTGGAGTATAGCGATCAAGCGAAGTTTGAGGATCGGGCGACCTTCACCATTGTCAATCGTAAGTTGGATGCGCCTCAGTTCACCAAGAGTGAGGATGACACCTATTTATATATAATGACATCCAACCTGAAGCTCAAGTATCGCAAGGGAACTGATCCACGCACCCTTCCAGCCTCTTCAGCCAATCTTACCATCGCTATAACAGGTAATGGTGTTTCTACAGTTTGGTATCCTGGCAAACCAGATCCACTGAACTTAAAAGGAACTTGCCGTACATTGGATGGTCTGATGGGCGATAGCAAGCGTTCGGAAATGGAAAGTGGTTTGGTTTCTCGCTCTGGTTGGGCTGTGATAGACGATTCATGGGCTTCACCTCGTTCTGATGGAGGACGTTCTTATGCCTTGTCTCCTAATAGTGATATGGGGTATCCTTGGTGGACACAGCGTGCAGACAATCATGCCATGGATACTTATGTGTTAGGATATGGCCATAATTACAAGAAAGCTCTTGCAGACTATACCAAGATTGCTGGTAGCATCCCTCTGCCACCTGATTATGTGTTCGGTTACTGGTATAGTAAGTATGCTTCTTATTCGGCAGATGATTATCGCAACATTATGAGCGACTTGAAAGCCAATAAGATACCTACCGATGTGATGATTCTCGATATGGATTGGCATTGGAATGGAAATGCTTATAGTCAGTCGGAAGGTCGTGGTGGTTGGACTGGTTGGTCATGGAACACCAACCTCATACCTAATCCAAAAGGTCTTCTTTCCGAGATGCGCTCACAAAATTTTAAGACTGCGCTCAATTTGCATCCTGCCGATGGTATCAATCAGATAGAGTCGCCTACTTATTTCGCTGCCATGAACAGTGAATTAGGTGGCAAGTACCTGAATGACAGCCGCAATAATATCAATTGGAGCCTTGATTACTCCGACTTTACTAAGTCGTTCTTCAAGAACATCATTCGTGACCATGAGAGCGAAGGCGTTGATTTCTGGTGGTTGGATTGGCAGCAATATCTGACAAGTCCATATACAAAATCTTTGAGCGAGACATTTTGGTGTAACTATGTCTTCTTCAATGAGGCAGCCAAGCGTACAGGCCATCGTCCTGTGATTTTCCACCGTTGGGGAGGTTTGGGCAGTCATCGTTATCAGATTGGTTTCTCGGGCGATGCAAACATCAGCTATGAGGCTTTGGCTTTTGAACCTTATTTCACAGCTACGGCATCTAATGTGGGCTATGGATATTGGGGACATGACTTAGGAGGCCACATGTTCTCGAACGAGGAGTTGGTAAACAATCCTAACTTGGTGTTGCGATGGATTCAGTTTGGTGTGTTTACTCCTATATTCCGTACTCATGCTACCAGCGATTCTCGCATAGAACGCCGTATTTGGAAATTCTCAAATTTCCCAACCATCTTGGAAGCAGTTCGTCTGCGTTACTCTCTCTTCCCTTATATATATACCATGGCGCGTAAGACCTATGATACTGGTGTGTCAATCTGTCGTCCATTGTACTATGAGTATCCTGAGGTAGAAGAAGCATATACATACGATAATGAGTATTTCTTTGGTGACGATATCTTAGTGGCACCTATCACTGAGAAATCTGATGCAAGAGGTATCACGACAAAGGATGTATGGTTGCCAGAAGGAAAATGGTGGAGTGTGTCTACTAATGAATTGATAGAAGGTCCTCGTTTGGTTACCATGTCATTCACAGATAAGCAGATACCTTATTTCTATCGTCAGGGAGCATTGATTCCTAACAATCCTGCAGACGTGATGAATGTTACGGAACGTCCTTCGCAATTGGTGCTCAACATAATTTCTGGAGAGAATGGCAAAGGTTCCATTTATGAGGATGATGGTGATAATCCTGATTATTCATCTAATTATGCAGAGACTATGCTTAGCCAGAGCTTTGATGGGCATGTAGGTGAGTATGTCATTTCTCCTCGCAAGGGTACATCTAAGGAGGCTCCAAGTAGTCGCTCTTATAAATTGTTGATATACAATACAGATAAGCCATTGTCCGCTAAGGTGGATGGAATGCAAGTTACTTTCACTTATAATGCGGAGAGTAAGTGTACTACGATTGAGGTACCTTCTGCAAGTTGCTCTATGGGGCATCGCATAGAAGTGGAGTATGCCACAAGTTCTGCTGTGGCAAGTATCACGGCAAATGATGCAAAGATAGCTTATGACAGTGCCAGCACAAAGTTTATCGCATCTGCCCAATGCTCAAAGAAAATATTGGTAGAGTAATCAAGATAATTATCATAAAATAATTATACTATCCAAATAATAATTTAAAACAATTAAAAATGAAGACATTCCTAAAAAAGACAATTGCACTGGCATGTTTTGCCATGCTGATGCCTCTTTCGCTTCTTGCGCAAGATGTTCTGAAAGTGCACGGAATCGTTACTGACCCTTCGGGTGAGCCCCTGATAGGTGTCAATGTAAAGGCTGGCTCTTCTAGTGTGGGAGCAGTCACTGATTTGGATGGAAAGTATTCCATCGAAGTTTCACCTAAATCTACTCTTACCTTTTCATACGTAGGTTTTGAGACTGTCGTTGAGTCGGTGAAGAACCGCAGACAGATGGATGTCACCATGAAGGAGAGCTCTGATGTGCTCAATGAGGTGGTGGTTATCGGTTATGGTACTATGGACAAGAAAGAGCTTACTTCTGCCATTTCTCACGTAAGCGAGAAAGACTTCCTCACCATCAGTTCCCCTGATGTTTCCATGATGATCCAGGGTAAGGTGTCGGGCGTGAGCATCACCAATACCGCGGTGGGCGACCCAAACAATCAGGCAAGCATCCAGATTCGTGGTGTCTCCTCTCGTGCCGCAGGCAATGGACCTCTGATTGTGATTGACGGTGTGCCAGGTGGCAACCTCACCAACATCAATCCTAATGACATCGCTTCTTTCGACGTATTGAAGGATGGTGCAGCCTCTGCTATCTATGGTACTCGTGGTTCCAATGGTGTCATCTTGGTAACGACCAAGAAGGGAAGCAAGGACGGCAGAACGCACGCTTCTTACTCTACCTCTTATACTTGGAACACGATGGTGAAAGACCTGAAGATGATGAACGCTCAGGATTTCCGTGATGTTCGTCTGGGATGGGGTGACTCTGGCGTTGACCTCGGCGGTAATGTAGATTGGCTTGATGCCGTCAGCCGTACGGGTACTACCATGCAGCATACCCTGACCCTCAGTGGTGGCAATGACAAGAGCAACTATCGTGTGAGTGCCGATTATCGTGATGCCAAGGGTATCGACCTTCGTTCTCGTCGTCAGGAGTATGGCGCTCGTGCCAACATCATGCATACCACCAAGGGTGGACTCTTCACCATTACTGCCAATGTCGCTCCTCGTGTCATCTACAGCGACAAGGCTGATTACAGCGTATTCAAGGATGCTCTTGAGGCTAACCCAACTACTCCTTTGATGGATCCAGATAATCCGATTCGTTATTATAACTTCAAGGGTCAGGTTGTGGGTTCCAATCCTGTGGAGCGTCAACTCTTGGAGACCGATAAGGATGATATTCGTTTGATCGACTGGGATGGTACCGTTAAGTTGAACCTCTTGCCTTTGTTGGCAAAGAATGCATCTGGCAATCATCATCTCTCTACACAGGTGATGTTCGCTGACCATCAATATACTCATGATGCCTCTTGGTTCCGTCCTTCTACCAGCACCATTGCCATCGAAAGTGGTCGCGAAGGTGAGGCTAGTCGTTCTTCCAGCAAGGAGAGCCAGTATGTAGTAGAGTGGCTCAACAACTATAGCGGTAGTTTCGGCAAACACAATGTGAAGGCTATGGCAGGTTACTCTTACCAGTATTCTCAGTATTCTGGTTTGAACGCATCCAACAAGGATTTCCCTAATGATGCTCTGGGTCCAGACAACTTGGGTGCTGGTGAGTTTAATAAGGAAGAAGGTGAGGTAAACATGGGCAGTTACAAGAACGATGCCAAGCTCATCGCTTTCTTCGGTCGTGTAAGCTACGACTTCGCTGGCAAGTATATGGTCACCGCTTCTCTTCGCCACGAGGGCTCCTCTAAGTTTGGTGCTAACCACAAGTGGGGTAACTTCCCAGCTGTATCAGCTGGTTGGCGTATCTCTGAAGAGAAGTTTATGAAGGGCGTCCAGTGGATCAGCGACTTGAAACTTCGTGCCGACTATGGTGTGACGGGTAACCAAAACTTCGATAGCTACAAGTCATTGAATACCATGAATGGATTTGGCTACTATATATATAATGGTAAGTTCTTCCAGGTTTGGGGTCCAGCCAAGAATGTGAACCCTGACTTGATGTGGGAGAAGGGTAAGAACTGGAACGTAGGTATCGACTTCTCTTTGCTCAACAATCGCATCTATGGTTCTTTGAACTACTTCAACCGCAAACAGCAAGACTTGTTGGGTGACTACAAGGTATCTGTTCCTCCATACCTCTTCGACAATACATTCGTCAATGTAGGTACGATGAAGAACTACGGTTTTGAGTTTGACCTCAATTTCCGTCCAGTTACTACCAAGGATTTCTCTTACGACTTCAACCTCATCGGTTCTACCATGCAGAATAAGTTCGTAAGCTTCAGCAACTCCCAGTTTGTAGGTCAGGACTATTATGATGAGGTAGGTACTTCTGATCCATATCCTTACTACAACTTGCAGCGCATTGAGAAAGGCGAGTCTATCGGTAACTTTTATATGTGGAGATATGCTGGTCATACAGAGGATGGCGAGTGGTTGGTCTATGACAAGAGCGGTGACATCATCCGTGCTTCCCAAGCAACGGCAGACGACCGTGTGAAGGTGGGCAATGGTTTGCCTAAGTTTACCTTGTCTTCCAGCCAGAACTTCCGCTACCGCAACTTCGACTTGTCGTTGTTCTTCCGTGGTGCGTTTGGATATGACATCTTCAACATCCACGATTTCTATTATGCCAACCGCAACTTCACTGGCAATCGCTTGCAGAAGGCATACGGCAAGAACTTCAAGATTTCAGGCAATGCCAACCCTGTGGTTTGTGATTACTTCTTGGAGAGAGGTGACTACTTGAAGCTCGATATGATTACATTGGGCTATACGCTCAATTTGCAGAAGTGTCGTTTCATCGACCGCATTAGAGTATATGGTACTGTAAAGAACGTGTTCACCCTTACCAAGTTTAGCGGTGTAGATCCTTCTACCTATCAGGTGAACGGACTCACCCCAAGTGGACAAGGTTCTCGTGACTACTATCCATCTACCCGCCAGTTTATCATTGGCTTGAACGTAGATATCTGATAATCATCTAAAAATATAGAAACAATGAAAATATTCAATTATATTGTATCTGCTGCTTTTGGTACACTTGCCATGACAAGTTGTACTGATTTGAGCGAGAAGCTCTACGATCAGGTGGCATCAGAGAACTATTATAATACCAAGAACGATGTGGTCAGAGCCACATTCCGTCCTTTTGAGCATGCTTACTGGAGCATAGAGAGTCGTCATGTGCTCAACGAGCTTACTGCCGACCAACTGATTACTCCTACCCGTGATGGTTGGTGGGATGATGGTGGAAAATGGCGTAGATACCACTATCATGAGTATAATGTAGAGGACGGAGGTGATTGCCAGACCGAATGGAATGGCTGCTTCCAGGGTATCATGCAGAGTTGTAAGGTCATAGAGGACTTAGGTACGCTTTCTTTTGAAAAGTTCGGTTTCTCACAGTCTGAGTTCAACAACCTTACAGCCCAGTGCCGCGTGTTGCGAGCATGGTTCTACCTTCGTTTGCTCGATGGTTTCCGCAATGTGCCATTGGTGACCACAACCACTGGCGCTTCCATGAAGCAAGTGGAGCCTAAGGTAATCTACGATTTCATAGAGAGCGAGTTGAAGGAGTGCTTGCCACTTCTTGTTGAGAAGACAGAGCTTGGAACAAACTCTACCCTTCAAGGTCAGTGGACCAAGGCAGGTGCAGCCGCCTTGTTGGTTCGTCTTTATCTTAATGCCCAAGTATATATCGGCGAGGATCATTATACAGAGTGTGCCCAAGTGGCTCAAGACATCTTGGATGGCAAGTATCAAGTAGCAGACCGTTGGGATGCCGCCTTTGACTGGGACAATGATGCTTGTGATGAGGTAATCTTCGGTTTCCCAGGTGCCCCAGGCTATAGCCATTGGCAGTATGATGGCGATACCTATATGTGGACAGTACCTGCACGTGCCAACTATTATCTCAATGATACCAAGAACAAGGCAGGTGGTCATAACACGAAGTATGCAGCTTCTCCAAGCTATGCGCCTAACGGTACGATGTATAAGTACGACTTGGGTATGCCTATCCAGAAATTCAAGAAATATCCAGACGATGAGCGTCTGAAGCTCTATCGCAACTTGGGTAACAGCAAGCGTGAGGGTATGTTCTTGTATGGCTACTTGGAGTATAAGGATGAGAATGGAGCTACCAAGCGTGTAAAGGCACCAGAGGTAGATTATGAGTTGTATATCCGTGATGCTGTGGGCAAGTTCCAGAGCACTCCTCCTACCAAGTGGCTATCTGCAACCTCTTCTACCTTGCGTGATGGTGACCATAACTCAGGTTGGCATTTCGTAAAATATCCTCTTTATAGCGATGATGATGAGCATCAGTTGGAGAGCGATTATACAGAGATTCGTTTGCCAGAGATTATCTACTCGCTCGCAGAGTGCAAACTTCGTCAAGGCAAGCCAGAGGAGGCAGGTAAGTTGCTCAACAGCGTGCGCAAGCGTAATTATCCTGCTGCTGATTATGAGGAGTATCTCTATGCGCCTGAGGGTAATGCCAAGCTTGACCTGGACGAGATGCTCGATGAGTGGGGACGTGAGTTCTTCGCAGAGAGCCGTCGCCGTATCGACCTCATCCGCTATGGCAAGTTCTCTTCTGGTACCTGGTGGGACAAGACTCCAGATGCCGACAAACATACAGAGATTTGGCCTATCATGCGTGATGTCTTGAATGCAAACCACGAGTTGGTTCAGAATCCTGGTTATAATAAGTAAACCATTTTTTAATAAGATACAATTATGAAACGAAATATTCAATTGAAGCAATTCAGCCTCAGCTTGTTTATTTTTTCTCTCCTGATGACCTTGTTTACTGGTTGTGATGGCGAGAAAGACTTGAAGATCATTGATGGTAATCTGCCAATTAAGACTTCTACGTTGTTCATGGTGGGTGATGCAACCCCAAATGGATGGAGTATAGACGATCCAACTCCTTTTACCCAAAATGCAGACGATCCTATGCTCTTTACTTGGGAGGGTACTCTCAATGCTGGAGAAATGAAACTTTGTCTTGTAGCTGGTAGTTATGACAATCCGTTTATCCGTCCAGTCAATGACCAAGAGATAATCTCTAAGTCAAATGTTAGTGGACAGACTTTTGCGATGTGGGCAGGCGCCCCTGATAACAAGTGGAGAGTTACAGATGCTGGTAAATATCGTCTTACGTTTGATATGCGCAATTGGACCATGTCTACCGAATACCTCGGTGAGAAAGAAGAGCCAGCTGTTGAGCCTATATCTTTAGAACACCTGTATATTATCGGAAGCGCTACTCCTGGTGGCTGGGACTGGGGACAGGCAACTGAACTTACGAAGAGTTCTGACTACATCTTTGTATACGAAGGAGAATTAAAGACAGGTGAATTGAAATTTAGTGGCGAAAAAGATTGGGGTGCTTCCTTCATCCACTGCCCTTCAGATGGTGTCAAGATTAACAAGGATGGTGTAGAGGACGAGAAGTTCGAATATTACGCTGGTGGTAACGACAACAAGTGGAAAGTAGAGGTACAGGGCAAGTATCGCTTAACCTTGGATCTTAAGCACTGGACCATCAAGTCAGAGTTCTTGGGTGAGCTTCAGAAAGAAACACATATCTATATGATAGGTGATGCTACCGCAGGTGGTTGGCCTTGGGACAAGGCGCAAGAGTTTACCCAGGATGCATCTAACAAGGATGTATTTACATGGGAAGGTCAACTCACGGAGGGTACATTTAAGATGAGTGAGGAGAAAGATTACAACGCTCCTTTCTATCGTCCTTCTTCTGCCAATGTCACAGTAGATGCTAGTGGAGTTTCGGCTTCAGATATGGTCTTCAAGGCAAGTCCTGACGACCAGTGGAAAGTAACAGAGGCAGGTACTTATCAAATCACCATTGACATCAACAACAAAACGATAAAGGTGGTAAAGAAATAATCAATTAAAGCGATTAGAACAATGAAAAAATCAATATTATTTTCCTTGGCGATAGCTGCCGTTTCTCTGTTTGGCTCTTGTGCCAATGATGTGGAAATGAACTATCCGTCTACTCACAAGCTATCCAACCTTCCTGTAGTGGAAGGTGTCCACGATGGTGTGAAGGCTCCTCTCTATTGGAGTGTATATGAGTATTGCATGTTGCAAAACGCTAAAGGTGTAAGCAACAACGATATGGATCTTACCTCCGACCAATGGGATGAACTTATCGACTATGTGGCCACCCAACTCAAGCCATCAGGCTATGACATGATTTGTACGGATGGTTTTATCCCTATGCTTGCCAAAGATGAGAGTGGCTATATGACCCATTACGGCTCTCAGGCTCTCAGGGATATTGCTGCCAAGTGTAAGGCGAAGGGCTTGAAATTAGGTGTTTACGACAATCCTCTCTGGATTCATGGTCCAAGAGAAACCAAGATAGAAGGCACGGAATATACCTTCAACGACCTCTTCTATAATGGCGAGAATAAGGACAAGTTGTCTCATCCTATAGCCAAGGATATGGATTTCTCTTGGGCTGTAGCCGAGAATCCCGGTTGCAAGGAGTATATCGATGGCTTCTTCAAGCATTACAAGGAGATGGGTGTAGAGTTCATCCGAATGGACTTCCTCTCTTGGTATGAGGATGGACAGGATCGCAACGTCGGTGTCACTGGTCGTGGCTATGGTCGCGAGAGCTATGCGCTCGCCATGCGATACATCGCCGAGTCTGCCAAGAAATATGGTATCTTCACCTCACTTGTGATGCCTCACTTGTATGCCGACGCACAGGTAGAGAGCCTTTATGGTAACATGATTCGTATCGTGGCAGATACAGGTACTGGTGGCTGGTGGCACTGCTCTGCCCAGGACAAGGGTAAGTCTTATCGCACATGGCCTAACTGCATGAATATGTTTGATGGATTTACCTATTGGTCGCATATCAGCGGTCGCAACAAGGTGATTCTCGATGGTGACTTCATTCGCCTCAATACATTCGATACGGATGCAGAGAAGCAGACGGTAGTTTCCTTGCAGTTGATGGCTGGTGGCCCAGTCGCAGCCTCCGACCTGCCATCTACGATTGGCAATGACATGAAGTATTATACCAACGATGAGTTGCTCGCCCTCAACAAGGATGGTTTCGTGGGCAAGCCTCTCAGCGACAAGCTCAACGACAAGAACAATGAGATATGGTATGGACAGATGACCAATGGCGACTATGTGCTTGGTATCTTCAATCGCAATGACAACTCCGACCAAGTGACAGTTGATTTCAGTACGCTTGGCATACAAGGCACCAAACAAATCCGTGACCTTTGGGAGCATGAGGACGAAGGCAGTGGCTCTTCTATCACAGCTACTATTCCTGCTCATGGTTGTAAGATCGTAAGACTCAAGTAAAGTATATAATTTACCTAATTTTGTATCACAATAAATGAAAAGTAAACTGAATAAACTATGTGTAACGTCCCTCTCTCGTCTAGAGGGGCTGTTACCTCACCTTTTGTTAGGTTGCATGATGCTCCTTACTGCAAGTGCATCTGCCCAGAAGGTATCGTCTCCAGATGGTAACCTGAGTGTGGAGTTCTCGCTTACAGGCGATGGCGTTCCAACTTATCAAGTGTCATTCAAGGGAAAACAAGTCATCAAACCCAGTACATTGGGCATTGAGTTGGCTGAGGAGAACTCCTTGATGGATAAATTCCGCATCAACAAGACTTCTACATCTACCTTCGATGAGACATGGCAACCAGTATGGGGTGAGGAGAAAGAGATACGTAACCATTACAACGAACTTTTCGTTGAGATGGAGAAGCCTTCCAATGGTAGGTTTATGAATCTTCGTTTCCGTGTCTATAACGATGGTGTAGGTTTCCGCTATGAGTTTCCTCAGCAGCAGTTCCTTCCTTATTTCGTGGTCAAGGCAGAGCATACGCAGTTTGCGATGACTGGTGACCATAAGGCATGGTGGATTCCTGGTGATTACGATACTCAGGAATATGACTATACAGAATCAAAGCTTTCAGAAATCAGAGGTTTGTTGCAAGGAGCCGTGAGCAGCAATGCTTCGCAGACCATCTTCTCGCCTACAGGTGTGCAGACCGCTCTACAGATGAAGACAGCCGATGGTATCTATATCAATATCCATGAGGCAGCTTTGGTGGATTACTCTTGCATGCATTTGAATCTCGATGACAAGAACCTCGTGTTCACCTCTCAGCTTACCCCTGATGCACAAGGCAACATGGCTCACATGCAGACGCCATGCCATACTCCTTGGCGCACTATTATGGTGGTAGATGATGCTCGCAAGGTACTTGCTTCTCGCTTGATTCTCAACCTGAACGAACCTTGCAAGTATTCCGACACTTCATGGATCAAACCTGTCAAGTACATAGGTGTTTGGTGGGAGATGATTGGTGGTGGCAAACAGTGGTCTTATACATTCGATTTGCCTTCTGTCAAACTTGGTGAGACTGATTATACCAAGGTAAAACCTCATGGTCAGCATCCTGCCAATACACAGAATGTAAAGAAATATATCGATTTCGCTGCCAAGAACGGATTCTCACAGGTACTTGTAGAAGGTTGGAACATAGGTTGGGAAGACTGGTTTGGTCATAGCAAGGACTATGTGTTCGACTTCCAGACTCCTTATCCAGATTTCGACATCAAGTATCTCAACGATTATGCTCATTCTAAGGGTGTTCGCTTGATGATGCACCACGAGACCTCTGCTTCTGTTCGCAACTATGAGCGTCATTTGGAGGCTGCCTATAACTTGATGAATAAGTATGGCTACAATTCGGTGAAGAGCGGATATGTGGGTAACATCATTCCTCGTGGTGAGCATCACTATGGTCAGTGGCTGAACAATCACTATCTCTATTGTGTGACCGAGGCTGCCAAGCACCACATTATGGTGAATGCTCACGAGGCAACACGTCCTACAGGTCTTTGTCGCACTTATCCTAACTTGATAGGAAATGAGTCGGCTCGTGGTACTGAGTATGAGTCTTTCGCAGGCAACAAGGCTTTCCATACCACTGTATTGCCTTTCACTCGTTTGCAAGGTGGTCCTATGGATTATACCCCTGGTATCTTGGAGGGCGATATGAACAGGATTGATCCAAGCAAGCATCATCATATCAACTCTACCTTGGCTCGTCAGTTGGCATTGTATGTTACGATGTACAGTCCATTGCAGATGGCAGCTGATATCCCAGAGAACTATGAGAAGTATGCAGATGCCTTCCAGTTTATCAAGGATGTAGCTATCGACTGGGATGAGAGTCGTTATCTTGAGGCTGAGCCTGGTCAGTATATTACCATTGCCCGCAAGGCTAAGGGCGAAGACAAGTGGTTTGTTGGTTGTACAGTGGGTGAGACTCCTCATCAGTCTACCCTGAAACTTGATTTCCTTACACCGGGCAAGAAGTATGTTGCTACAATCTATGCCGATGGCAAGAATGCAAGCTACAAAGCCAATCAGCAGTCATACGTCATCACTAAGCGTGTGGTAACCAATAAATCTACCCTTAAACTGAATGCTGGTGCAGGTGGTGGTTATGCCATCAGTCTCATGCAAAAGTAAAAAGATAGATATATTTTTCTCCCCATACCTATACCTTATTATATATAGGGGTATGGGGAGTTTATGTTCATCATCCTTATAAAATCGTTTTTATGAGAAAACCTTTACTCCTCTTCTTGCCTAAACGTATGATGGTGTTGGCATTGCCCCTCATGCTTTCCCTTTGTAGTTATGCTGCCACAGTTACTTCGCAGTTGTCTGTCAATATGAAAACCGACAAGGCTTGCTATGTACCAGGACAAACTGTTACGTTTGTGGCAGAAGGGAATATTCCTTCTTCGGCCAAGGTGCGTTATCGTTATGGTTCCCATGTGCTTCTTGTCCAAGACTTCTCAGAGGTGGCTAAGAGTAAGCAGTGGACTTGGTTGCCACCATCTGCCGATTATCAAGGTTATTTGGTGGAATTGTATACAGAGGGCAGTGGTGTGGAAAATATTCTTGGTACGATAGCCGTAGATGTTTCCAGCAATTGGAAACGTTTTCCACGTTACGGCTTTGTCGCTGACTTTGATAATTACAGCAGTACAGTCGATAAGAACGCCAACATCAAGAGCGAGATGGCATATCTCAATCGATTGCATATCAATGGTGTGCAATTCCAAGACTGGCAGTGGATGCACCATCGACCTGTAAAATTGAATGGTGATGGTTCGCTCGCCCAATGGTATACCGATATTAGCAATCGATGTGTAGGCGTGGAATATGTCAAGAACTATATTGCCACACAACATGCTTACGGCATGAAATCCATCTTCTATAACCTTTGCTTTGGTGCATGGAAGGATGCTGCAAACGATGGTGTGAAGTCTCAGTGGGCTTTGATGAAGAAGGATGGTAATGGCAATTATTATCAAGACTATCATGGACTCCCTTCTTCTTGGGCAAGCAATATCTATCTGCAAGTACCGGGCAATGGCGATTGGCAGCAATATATGGTGGAACGAAACAAGGAAGTGTATGGCAATTTTGATTTCGATGGCTTTCAGATAGACCAGTTGGGGTATCGTGGTACTGTGTATGACGCCAATCATCAAAAGGTAGATTTGCCTTCGGGTTATGGCTCATTCATTGATGCCATGAAGCAGGCTCATCCCGAGAAGTCCTTGATTATGAATGCTGTGTCGGGATATGGAACCGAGCAAATCGTCAATAAGAATGTGGATTTCTGCTATAATGAGGTATGGGGAAATGGCAATGGATATGGTGGTACGCCAGAAGACCAGTTTGCCAATCTCTATGACATCATCGCCACTAACGATCGCTTGAGCGACCATCAGCATCCCACAGTCTTTGCAGCCTATATCAATTACGACAAGGCTGACAATGGCGGCTCGGGCGACCACATGGTCAATACGCCTGGTGCCTTGCTTACCGATGCGGTGATGTTTGCCTTGGGAGGCTCTCACTTGGAGATGGGCGACCACATGCTCACTCGTGAGTATTTCCCAGCGGCTCCTTTGGCGATGAGCGACGAACTGAAGACTGCGCTCGTAAGGTATTACGATTTCCTGACAGCTTATCAGAATTGGTTGCGTGGCGTGTCTTCCAAGGCTGCTTATTCGGCTCATGTGAGTGTGAATGGCAATACGGTGAAGGCATGGCCTCCACAAGCAAACTCCATCGTGACGTTCGCCAAGACCGTGGGCAACAGTGATGTCGTTCATTTCCTCAACTTCTCCAACACCTCCGACCTTTCTTGGCGAGACCTCAATGGTACTCGCCAGAAACCAACCCGGAAGGACAACTTGGCTGTAACCATCCAAACCAACCGTAAGGTGTCTAAGCTATGGGTAGCCAGTCCAGACAGTCATGCTGGTGCGGTGCAAGAACTTTCGTTCGAGCAAATAGGCAATCAACTTACCTTTACGCTTCCTTCCCTGGAATATTGGACGATGGTGGTCATGGAAGGCGAGAGCCAGGTTTATCTGACGGGTGAGGCTGTGAAGAAAGATGGGTATGGAGCCTACGACCTATCGCAAGCCATACCTTTGAATAAGGCGAGTGGGAGCAACGTCTATAAAACCACGGTATATCTGAAAGGAAACGAGTTGTTCAAGTTTACTGATGGTCGTGATTGGGGATATTGCAAGAGCTATTGCTCGGAGTATGAGAATTATCAATTCAACTCCTATATTCAGTTGGCTCACCTCTCCACTTTTGGCAACGATTACAAGTTTTGTGTGCCAGAGTCGGGATATTACGACATTACCATCAACCTGGATAGCATGCGAATTGTGGTAAAAAAAGCCGATCCCATGGCAATAGAAGGCGTAACGGCGGATGTCGCTGCCAACAAAGACCATGCTCCTTGGTATTCTTTGGCAGGTGATCGCGCTCCCAATCCTCATAAGGGTATTTATGTGAAAAAAGGCAGGAAGGTTATTTTCAAGTAACAGGATCCGATCAGAACGGAAATAGAATATTAATTAATAATTAACAACTTAGATTATGAAGACAATTATTACTAGATTTTTGATGTGCTGCATTTTGTTTGCAGTTAGTTTTGTGACCTCTTTCGCAGCAGATAAGCTGATTCTCATAGGAGATGCGGCACCTGATGGTTGGGCATTGAACAATAGTGTGGCGATGCTGAATCAAGGCAATGATGTATGGAAAGTTACCGTACAGTTGAAAGCCGATGAAGGCTTCAAGTTTTTGACAGATACAGACTTTGGTTCATTCCAGTATCGTGCTGGTGACAGCGATGTAATGCTTTCAGACGGTGTGGCAGCCACGCTTTATGATTCAGGCGAGAATGCCAATGACAACAAGTTCAAGGTATCAGAGGCAGCCAACTATGACGTAGTTTGTGACCTTATCAACAAGACAGTGACTGTAACTAAGTCTGCTTATCAGGAGCACGCATTGCGCTATGCTGCCTTATGGATGGTAGGTGGTGCTACTCCTGGGGGCTGGTCTATCGGTGATGGTGTGCAGTTGAACCAGCATGAAGATAATCCTTTGGTATATTCAGCTACCACATGGTTGACAACAGGTGAGTTTAAGTTGGCTACTAATAAATATGCTGATTTCGGACAGTCTATGTTCCAAAGAGATGCTGCTGATGCTACCAAGATGGTATTGGGTGGCGATGACAACAAGTGGAACATCACCGAGCCAGCCACCTATGATGTAGAGGTGAATGTCGCTGACATGACAATCTCTCTCAAGAAACACTATGATGGCTTTAAGGCAGATTGCATGTTGATACTGGGTGATGCTGTGAAGAGCGGCTGGGATATGAGCAACAGTGTGGCAATGTTGGAAGGTGAGCCAGGCGTATGGACAGCTACCGTTTACTTGGCTGCCGACCAAGGCTTCAAGTTCTATGCCGAGAACGATATCTTCAATGGCTTCCAGTATCGTGCCGCAGGTGAAGAGAATGTAACATTGGCAGAAGGTGCGGCTACATCTTTGGTTTCTTCAGAGGTGAATCGCAATGACAGCAAGTTCCAGGTGGCTGAGGCTGGCAACTATGTCATCACTTGCGACCTCAATGCAGGAACAATCACAGTGAAGAAGGCTGACTATCAGGACAACGAAATCGTATATGCAGCTTTGTGGTTGGTTGGTGATGCTACAGAGAATGGCTGGGATTTAGGACAGCCTGTCGTATTGGCTCAGGATGCTTCCAACCCAATGGTTTATACTGCCACTGCTGACTTGAAGGAAGGTGAGTTGCAGGTAGTAGTCAACAAGTTTACTAACTATAATTCTGATGTCTATGTAAGCGATGCAACAGATGCCACCAAGGCTATTCGTGTAAATAAAGATAGTGAGAAGAATAACTGGAAGATTACCGAGGCTGGCAAGTATGATGTGAAGTTGAATGTGCTTGACAACACCATGTCGATTATCAAGAATGTTCCTTCTGCTATCTCTTCTGTCAACGCCAATGGGGAGCAAGCTCTTGTAGAATATTACACATTGGAAGGTATGCGTGTGAACCAACCTGTAAAGGGTATCTACATCATGCGCCAAGGTAATAAGGTCGTAAAAGTAAGTAATAAGTAGTTAGCATAATTTGTTTGGTTTTAGGTTAAGGTATGCCATGTCGGATGGCATACCTTTTCCGTATCTATAACTCATACTTGGGGGCAAATATTCTTATGTATGATAAGATGGATGAGTCTGAATATCCTTATTTCTTCGTTACAACTGTTTTCTATAATGGTATGATGACGAATAAGGGTATCTATCAAATGCCGATTATGAATGGTGAGACGACGGGATAATATGGATTGCCAGTGGCAACTTGTGGCGCAAGCCGATATGCCTTGTCTGATAAAAGTTCGTTTGGTGGCTCTTTTGGGATAGTACAAATCACAATCTGACAACATACGATTGGAATTTTACAACGGCTCCATTATTGAAGGATGATTTTTCGGGTGAGGACTTGACTCAAAACTTGACTGATTATGATTGCTTGAGCTGTGGATACAACAAGTTGCCTAGTGGAGCTATTAATGCCAATGACTAATCATATTCTCGGTCAGTGGAACGTGATCAAATAAAATCTCTCTCTTCACGTACGTGCGCTCCATCCCTATGGCGTACGTCCGTTTTTATTCTCTGCGATGCTCCGAGAAATCGCAATATGTCTTCTTCTCTTGTCCTACATGTTACAATGCTGTTACAACTCGCAATATCTTTCCCAAATATTTCGGAATAAGCAGAAATCTTATTATATTTGCAACCGAAACGTAACAAACATTTCCACAAATACAAATGAATATGGATACAAGTCAATATCTTGTGATTTTTTTTCAGATTCTCGGTTCTTTAGCTTTGCTCATCTATGGTATGAAGGTGATGAGTGAGGCCTTGCAGAAGATGGCAGGATCTCAGTTGCGCCACATTTTGGGCGCTATGACAACCAACCGATTTACGGGAATGCTTACAGGTACCTTTATTACCTGTGCCGTTCAGAGTTCCTCTGCAACTACCGTTATGACGGTTTCTTTTGTAAATGCAGGTTTGCTGACTTTAGCCCAAGCTATTTCCGTTATTATGGGTGCCAACATTGGTACCACGTTTACGGCATGGATTATGTCGCTGGGTTATAATGTAGATTTAACGATTGTCGTATTCCCTGCGTTCTTCCTCGGCATTATGCTGATTTATAGTAAGAAGCGCCGTTATTTCGGAGATTTCCTTTTTGGTATCGCCTTCCTCTTCTTCTCGCTCGTTCTGTTGAGTAGTGCGGGTAAGGCTCTTGATCTGGAACATAATCCGGCGGTTATCGATTTCTTTGGTTCTTTTGATACGAAGAGTCATTTCACGATTGTAGTCTTCCTCCTGATCGGTACGCTTATAACCTGTATCGTACAGAGTTCGGCAGCTGTGATGGCCATCACCATCTTACTCTGTTCTACGGGTGTACTTCCTATCTATCTGGGCATAGCCTTGGTAATGGGTGAGAATATCGGAACTACCGCTACAGCCAATCTTGCCGCTTTGGGTGCCAATGCCCAGGCTCGACGTGCAGCCTTGGCCCATCTGGTATTCAATGTCTTTGGTGTAATCTGGGTTCTCTGCCTGTTCTATCCATTTGTAGATTTCGTTTGCTCTATCGTGGGGTATGATCCTGATGGTGGTATGTCTGCGGCACAGAAGGCAAAGTTGTTGCCAATTGTCCTGGCGATGTTCCATACCTGTTTCAATGTTTGTAACACGGGCGTTCTGATTTGGTTTATCCCACAGTTGGAAAAAGTTGTCTGCAAACTTATCAAGCCTAAGGCAGATAAGGAGGATGAAGATTTCCGTTTGCGCTTTATCCAGGCTGGCATCATGAAGACACCAGAACTTTCAGTCTTCGAGGCACAGCAGGAAATCGGAAGTTTTGGCGAGCGTATCCACCGTATGTTTAGTATGGTGAGAGAGTTGCTGGATACTCAGGATTCCAAGACTTTCGACAAACTCTATGAGCGTATAGAGAAGTATGAAGGTATTTCTGATAATATGGAGATAGAGATTGCTAAGTATCTTGATCAGGTGAGCGATGCTCATCTGAGTGATGATACCAAGGCGAAGATCCGTGCGATGTTGCGTGAGATTTCTGAAATCGAGAGTATTGGTGACAGTTGCTTTAATCTTGCCCGCACCATTAAGCGCAAGGGTGAAAACAAGGAGGAGTTTACTGCCAAGCAGAGTGAAAACATTCATCAGATGTTTAAGTTGGTAGATGAGGCGCTGACTCAGATGAACTATATGTTTGCTCATGAACGCCATTCTATCAGTCTCAACCATACGTACAATATCGAGACTGAGATTAATAATTATCGTACTCAGTTGAGAAACCAGAACCTGGATGATGTGGATAACCATCTTTATACCTATGGTGTAGGTACATTGTACATGGATATCATTCAGGAATGCGAAAAACTGGGTGATTATGTGGTTAATGTCGCCGAGGCTCGCATGGGAGTCAGAACATCTGAGGCTGTATAATGCAGAATGTTATTGATAGAAAGAAAATAAAAGTAATAAAAGCAAACGGGGAAGTATCAATGGATGCTTCCCCGTTTGCTTTTATTACTTTTATATTCTGAATGTTTTTATTTTTCCAATATTTCCTTCAGTTCCTTCATACCATCTGAAGCCCCTTTCATGATGTGCTCTATCTTGTAATATCCATTGGTGTTTACGGCACCCGGGTCTATCAGATAGATAGGAATGTGAGGCTTGGTATATGAAATCAGACCTGCAGCAGGATAAACGTTGAGTGAGGTTCCGATAATGACGAAGATATCGGCTTGCTGTACAGCTTCGGCTGCCGGCTCAATCATAGGAACGCTTTCGCCGAAGAAAACGATAAATGGGCGCAACAGGCTTCCATCTCCAGCTTCGGTTCCCGGCTTTACCTCGCAGTCATCCTCAGGTAATTCCTTGATGTAGCGATAGTCGTAAGGGTCGCGTGAAGAGCAAACCTTTGATAGTTCGCCATGCAGATGGATTACATTCTTGGAACCTGCCTTCTCATGCAGATTATCTACATTCTGGGTGATTACCGTCACATCGAAGTTTTTTTCCAGTTCCTTGATGAGTTTATGCCCCTCGTTAGGTTGCGCAGCATAGAGTTTATGGCGCAACATATTATAGAAGTTTGTTACTAGGGTAGGGTCAGCTTCCCATCCCTCATGGGTAGCTATCTGTTCTACAGGATAGTTTTCCCATAATCCATCATTGCCACGAAAAGTTTTGAAACCACTCTCCACAGACATGCCTGCACCGGTTAAAAATACGAGTTTCTTCATCTTATCACGTTTTAATTATTCATATTTTCTTAATCTTTTATTAAGAATGCACAAATTTAGCAATTTTTCTGCAAATAACATCGTTTTAAGCGAGAAAAATGTTATCTTTGCACTCGTTTTAAGGACAAAAAGTACATTTTAAGATTATTAATACATTATTATAAATAAATTTTATGGATAAAGTAAGTTATGCTTTGGGCATCGGCATCGGTCGCCAGTTGGCTTCTATGGGTGCAGAGAGTTTGAATATTGATGATTTTGCACAGGCTGTAAAGGATGCCATCGCCGGTAAACTTCAGCTCGGCGAGCAGGAGGCTCAGGAGTTGGTACAGAACTTCTTTGCAGAGCAGGAGGTTAAGGCTCAGGCTGCTGCTGCCGAGAAGGGCAAGGTTGCTAAGGAAGCTGGTGAGAAGTTCCTCGCCGAGAACGGCAAGAAGGATGGTATCATCACTACTAAGAGCGGTTTGCAGTATCAGGTTTTGCGTGAAGGTAATGGCAAGGCTCCTAAGGCTACCGATCAGGTTGAGTGCCACTATGAGGGAACGCTTATCGATGGTACTAAGTTTGATAGCTCTTACGACCGTGGTCAGACTGCTACCTTCCCATTGAACCAGGTTATCGCTGGTTGGACAGAGGGTCTTCAGCTCATGACCGAGGGTGCCAAGTTCCGTTTCTTCATCCCTTATCAGTTGGGTTATGGCGAGCGTGGTGCTGGTGCATCTATCCCTCCATTCTCAGCATTGATTTTCGATGTAGAGCTCGTTGCCGTTAAGTAATCTGTTAGTAATATATTTAAATGAAGTAAAGGCAATCCTGGAATATAATAGATAAAAATAAAGATTTAAAATATAAATAAGGAAATGAAAAAGTTATTTTTCGGAGCCCTCGTGGCTTGTGCTGCTGCAACATTCGTAGGTTGTGGCAATTCTACTCCTAAGGCAGATCTCAAGACTGATGTAGATACTATGAGCTATGCTATGGGTATGTCTCAGACTCAGGGTCTGAAGGAGTTTATGGTAGAGCGCATGGGCGTTGATACTGCTTACATGGATGATTTCATCAAGGGTCTTAACGATGGTGCCAACGCTGGTGACGACAAGAAGAAGGCTGCTTACTACGCAGGTATTCAGATTGGTCAGCAGATCTCTAACCAGATGGTTAAGGGTATCAACCACGAGGTATTCGGTGAGGATTCTACAAAGTCTATCTCTCTGAAGAACTTCATGGCTGGTTTCATCACAGGTACTACTGGCAAGAAGGGCTTGATGACAGTTGAGCAGGCTGCTCAGATAGCTCAGGCTAAGATGATGGCTATCAAGGCTAAGAACATGGAGAAGGAATATGGTCCTAACAAGGTTGCTGGTGAGAAGTTCCTCGCTGCCAACAAGAAGAAGCCAGGAGTTGTTACTCTGCCTTCAGGTGTTCAGTACAAGGTAATCAAGGAGGGTAACGGTCCTATGCCAAAGGATACTTCTATGGTTAAGGTTAACTACGAGGGTAAGACAATCGACGGCAAGGTATTCGATTCTTCTTTCAAGCGTGGCCAGGCCGTAGATCTCCGTGCTAACCAGGTTATCAAGGGTTGGACTGATGCTTTGGTTCACATGCCAGCAGGTTCTGTTTGGGAGGTTTACATTCCTCAGCAGTTGGCTTATGGTGAGCGCGAGCAGGGCCAGATCAAGCCATTCTCTGTATTGATCTTCAAGATAGAGTTGATTTCAGTAGGTGGCAAGTAATTTTTGTGGGAACTCATTTTTATAGAGGACTTATAAATGAAGAAAATATTAATGACAGCACTCGTCCTCGTGGCGGGTGCTTCTTTGTTTACAGCTAGTGCTGCAAGCAAGAAGAAGGTTAAGAAGGCGGCTACTCTTGTTGAGTTGAAATCATCAGCCGATTCTTTGAGTTATGTAGCTGGTATGAATGCCACTCGTGGTCTGATTCCTTATATCCAGCAGAGTTTTCAGGTAGATACTGCCTATATGGAGAATTTCCTTCGTGGTTACAAGGATGCGCTTGCTATGGGAATCAATCCTAAGACCGTAGCTTATTCTGCAGGTATGGAGGTTGCCAAACTGGTAGAGAAGCGCGTATATCCTGGCACAAAGGAAGAGCTGAAGAGTACAGGCGATTCTATCAGCCATGCTATGTTCCAGAATGGTTTTATCGCAGCTTTGGCTAATGATACTACATTCTTTACCTCTAAGACTGCTGCCGATTTCCAGAAGGAAGCTTTGGCTGGTGCCGGCGAGAAGTTCCTTGCTGCTAATGCCAAGAAACCTGGTGTAAAGGTGTTGCCTAGCGGTTTGCAGTATAAGGTGATTACCGAAGGTCATGGCGAGGTGCCTAAGGCTAGCGATGAGGTAGAAGTTATCTACGAGGGTCGTCTGATTGATGGTACCGTTTTTGATGCTACATCCAAGCATGGTGGCAGCAAGACAGATAAGTTCCGTGCCAACGGATTGATCAAGGGTTGGACCGAGGCGCTTACTCTGATGCCTGTGGGCAGTAAGTGGCAGGTTTACATTCCTTACGAGTTGGCTTACGGCGAGCGTCAGGCTGGTCAGATTCCTCCATACTCTACTTTGGTGTTCGATCTTGAGCTGGTTAGCATCGTAAAGCCAGAGGTTAAGCCAGAGCCAGCAGACAAACAGAAAGAAGATGCAGCAGTAAAGAGTGCCGACAAGAAGGTTGTTAAACCTGTAGCCAAGAAAGCTGCGCATTCAAAGAAGAGAAAGTGATTACGAAATTCATTTCAACAAGTAATTACTACTAAAATATAATAAGGTAAGAGTCAAGGATAGAGTGTTATCTTTGGCTCTTTTGTTTCTTTTACGTTTGTGTTTGTTGCTTTTGCATAAAAAACGGGAAAGCGAATCTGTTAGTTCTCTTATTTGCGTTATCTTTGCAGAAGATAAGCTGCACTCGGCAAAATATTCAAGCAAGCTTGATATTCTGCGCTCGTTTGCATTATCTTTGCACATGATAATAAACAACTTCAATAATTATATTTTTAACCTAAAAGATAATGATGAAACAAATTACAACAACCGTATGTGCAACTGTGCTGATGGCTAGTTGCTGTAACATAAACAATACGGAGCAGCAAGTGAACCAACAGGTAGATGAACTCTACAGCAGAATGTCACAGCCAGAGCGTATCGCTCAGTTGAGAAGTGGGTATATGGATGAGCTTTTTGATGCGGAAGGCAATTTGGATACCGTCAAATGCAAGCAGCTCATTCCTTATGGTATTGGACATTTTTCCCAGTACGCCAGTCAGGAATTGGTTGATGCCAATTTCTTGCGAAAGCGTGTAGCTGTTGTACAAGATTGGTTGATGCATCATACCCCTAACGGAATCCCGGCTCTTTTTCACGAGGAAGTTCTTTCGGGTATCAATACGCAAGATGCAACAGTCTATCCACAGCAGATAGGTCAGGCTTGTTCGTTCAACCCAGAGTTGGCAGAGCTCAAGACTTTGCAGACAGGTACTGCTCTTCGCAAGATGGGTGGCGTATTGTCGCTTTCCCCTATGGTAGACGTCTGCCGTACTCCAAGTTTTAATCGTCTGGAAGAATCATACGGTGAGGATGGCTATCTTTCTGCCGTTATGGGTACTGCTTTTGTCAAGGGTCTTCAGCAGGGCGACCTCAAGAAGGGAGTGGGAGCTTGCTCTAAACACTATCTGGGATATGGTGGTGGCGGTGATGCTGATGAGAAGGAGATGATGGAAGATATCCTTTTGCCTCATGAGACGATGATTCGTCTGGCAGGTTGCAAGGCTTTGATGCCGGGTTATCATGCTGTTCATGGTACCAAGTGCGTGGCAAATAGTGAGATTCTCAACGATATTTTACGAGATTATCTCGGATTCGATGGAATGGTGGTGAGCGATTATACTGCCATTGACCAGTTGCCGGGACTAGATACTCCTCTTCAGAAAGCTGTGGCTGCTATCAATGGTGGCAATGATGTTGATTTCCCTAGAGGCGAAAACTATCAGTATTTACAGGAAGCCTTGGATAAGGGACTTGTTAAGAAAGAAGTCTTTGAGCGTGCTGTAAAGGATGTTCTGCGTTATAAAATTCGTGCAGGACTGATGGATAAAAATCCATATCTGTATAGTACGGAGGATGTAAAGCTTGATACTAAGGAAGAACGGCAGACGGCTTACGATATAGCTAGCCAGTCTATTGTCTTGTTAGAGAATAAAGGTGTTTTGCCTCTTGTGAAGGAGGCTGATGTTAACAGCGCCAAGCAGGTTAAGAATATCTTGCTCACGGGTCCTAATGCCAATTCCATTTGGGCGATGTGTGGCGACTACTCTTTCCCTTCTATGTTCTATTTCTGGCAGAGTTGGAAGAAAAAGTGGGATGATAGCCACTTGCCACATATCGTTAAATTGCTAGAGGCAATGCAGGCAAGTAAACCTGAGGGTATTAATATTAAGTATTCTCGTGGTTGTGACTGGACAGAGGAGATAGAGACCAAGTTTGAAGAGTCTGGCGATAAGCGCGCCTGGGAGTATCAGCTCCTGCATCGCAAGGTTGATTCAGGCGAGAAGGCAGACAAGGCAGAAGCTTTGGCGATGGCAAAGGAAAGCGATGTTATCGTTGCTGCTGTAGGCGAAAATGTGATGCTCTGTGGTGAGAACCGTGAGCGAGATGGTCTCAAACTTCCTGGTAAGCAAGAGGAATATGTTGAGGAACTCTTGGCTACGGGCAAACCTGTAGTCCTGGTAGTCTTCGGCGGTCGTGCGCAGGTTATCTCCAAGATAGCCAAGCGTTGTGCAGCAGTCATCCAGGCCTGGTATCCAGGTGAAGAGGGTGGTACAGCTGTGGCTGACATTCTTTATGGCAAGATTTCACCATCTGCCAAGCTGAGTGTCAGCTATCCTAATACTGAGGTTTATGAGCCTATCTGCTATAATTATTCCACCCGTCAGGATGCCCGTGTAGAGTGGCCTTTCGGTTATGGATTGAGCTATACAACCTTTGCCTATAAGAACTTGCAGGCTGTTAAGGAACTCTCTACGGCTTCAGAGTCGAGCAATATCTACTTTGAGGTTACCAATACGGGTAAGGTTCGTGCCGATGAGATTGCGCAGGTATATCTGTCGCCAACTCAGAGCAACCAGCAGATTCATCCTATTCAGTTGCAGGGCTTTACCCGCATCTCTCTCAATCCTGGCGAAACCAAGAGAGTATGCATCAAGTTCTATACTGATCAGTTTGGTTATTATTCTCATCGAGGCAATCGTCAATGGAACATAGCTCCTGGAACGTATGAACTGAAGATTGGAGCCTCTTCTCAAGATATCCGTCTTAAGCAGCAGATAGTTTTGACGGGTGATAAAGTGGTGAAACCTTTGCGTGATCATTACTTCTCCGAGGTTATCAGATAAGCGTATGATTTTTCTACTAAAAGTAGCAAAATGCCAAGGTTTTTGGTTAAAAACAGTATAAAAAACAACAAAATGCACGGATATTGCAAAATATTCGTGCATTTTGTTTGCAGTTTCAATAGATTTTATTAATTTTGCTATCTGGTATAGAAAAGTACCTTATAAATAGAATAATATAAAACAAAACGAAATGGAGAAAATAGACAATCTAGACAGAAAGATTCTCGGCATCCTTTCTAAGAATGCCCGTATTCCTTTCAAAGACGTAGCCGCAGAATGTGGCGTGTCTCGTGCTGCCATCCATCAGCGTGTTCAGCACTTGATGGAGGATGGTTTCATCACCGGTAGCGGTTTTGATGTAAACCCTAAAAGCCTGGGTTATTCTACCTGCACTTATGTAGGTTTGAACTTGGAGCGTGGTAATATGTATAAAAAGGTGGTAGAGCGCTTGCAGAACATTCCTGAAATCGTAGAGTGCCACTTTACAACCGGTTCATACACCATGCTGATCAAACTTTATGCCCGCGACAACGAGCAGCTCATGGATCTGCTCAACAATAAGCTTCAGGCTATCCCTGGTGTGGTTTCTACCGAAACGCTTATCTCTCTTGAGCAGAGCATCAAGCGTGAGATTCCTGTACTTCTCGATGAAGATTAATAAGAGTCTCCATACCTGAGTACGATTTTTAGAAGATCTTGAATCATTATTTTTTGAAAGATAAACAAATGGAAACATTTGACTTAGAGTCGCATCTCCAGGATGCATACTCTAGATTTCCCGAAGCGAAGCATCAGCCTGTAATTGGCCTTACTGCCAATTATGAAGGTATCGATGCTACGCTTCGCGACCGTTATTATAAGCAGGTAATAGCGGCTGGCGGTACGCCAGTCATTATTCCTCCTGTTGCCGATGCTCAGGTCATCGTCAATACCCTGGAGCATCTTGATGGATTGATTCTGACGGGTGGCGGCGACCATAATCCGCTGTGGATGGGCGAAGAGCCTTCTCCCCGTCTTCACAATATCAATCAGGAACGTGATGCTGCCGAACTGATGATTACCCGATTGGCTTTCAACCGCCAGATTCCGATGCTTGGCATCTGCCGGGGCATCCAGACCCTTGCCATTGCGCTGGGCGGAAAGGTGTGCCAGGATATCAAGCAGCTGGTAAAGCACAGCCAGGATGCCGACCGTACAGAACCTACCCACATCGTAGAAATCAAGAAAGATTCCACCTTATATAATATATATAATAAGGAGAAGATCTTTGTCAACTCGTTCCACCATCAGGCGGTAAGCGAGCCAGGCAATCATCTGCGCACCATCGCCAAATCTTCCGATCATATTATAGAGGCTGTAGAGAGTAGCGAATATAAGCAGATTCTCGGTGTGCAATGGCATCCGGAATGGCTGGAAGAAGAAGGATTGAAGATTTTCCAATGGCTGGTTAATCAGGCTAACAACTTTTATGCAGCCAAGCAGTTGCATAAGCGCATCCTTACGCTCGATACCCATTGTGATACTCCGATGTTCTTCCCTCAGGGCATCAAGTTTGATCATCGCGATTCCCGCATCCTGGTTGATCTCCATAAGATGACCGATGGTCATCAGGATGCTACCACGATGGTAGCTTACCTGCCACAGCCTCAGATAGGCGAGAGCTTCAGCAGCAAGGTGGCTTTCGATGTAAAGGGACCTGCGCAGTATGCCGACCTCATCTTCGATAAGATAGAAGAGATTGTGAGCAAGAACAGGCAGTATCTCAGCATAGCCCGCACTCCTGCCGATCTTTATAGCGATAAGCGGAATGGCAGAAAGAGCATCATGCTCGGCATCGAGAACGGTCTCGCCCTGGAGCACGATATCAGTAACGTGAAGCATTTCGCCCAGCGTGGCATCGTTTATATCACGCTCTGCCATAATGGTGATAATGATATCTGCGATAGTGCCCGCGGCTGCAATACCCATAATGGTGTGAGCAGTTTTGGCGAGAAGGTGATTCAGGAGATGAACCGCCTGGGCATCATGGTAGATTTGAGTCATGGTGGCGAGAAGAGTTTCTACGATGCACTTGATATCAGCCAGACTCCTATTGTCTGCAGCCATAGCAGCAGCCGTGCGCTCTGCGATGTGCCTCGTAATCTGACCGATGACCAGATGCGTGCCCTCGCAGCAAAGGGTGGTGTGGCTCATACCACGCTCTATCACGGATTCCTGCGTAAAGAGGGTGAAGCCGACATCATGGACGCTATTGCCCATCTTGAGCATGCCATCGATGTGATGGGTATCGACCACGTAGGTCTGGGAACCGACTTTGATGGAGACGGCGGCATCCGGGGGCTCGCCGACTCTTCTGAACTCATCAATTTCACCCTCCAGCTGTTGCGCCGTAAATATAGCGAGCAGGATATTGTCAAGATTTGGGGAGGCAACTGGCTCAGAGTGATGACGCAGGTACAGAACTTTAAACATTAATGTTATGACGAAGAAAATGAAGATAATTTTAGGCTTGGTAGTTGCTGCCGGAGTGGTAGCTGGAGCTATCAGCTATAAGAATGCCAACACCACGTCGCCGGAAATCCAGGAAGTAGAGGAAGCAGAGAAGCTGAATCCTGTAGGTCCTGCCTTTAATGCCGATTCGGCGTTGGCTTATTGTGCCGCACAATGCGATTTCGGTCCTCGCGTCATGAACAGCGAGGCGCACGACAAGTGTGGCGAATGGATTGTGAGCAAGTTCAAGCAGTTTGGTTGCGAGGTAGAAACCCAGAAGGCTGACCTCAAGGGCTATGATGGTACCATCCTGAAGAATACCAATATCATCGCCCATTACAATCCGAAGGCTGAAAACCGCATCTTGCTCTGTGCCCATTGGGACAGCCGTCCTTGGGCTGACAACGACCCCGACAGCACCAACTGGCGCAAGCCTGTAATGGGTGCCAACGATGGAGCCAGCGGAGTAGCCGTCATGTTGGAGATTGCCCGCCAGCTGCAGGCAGACAAGAAGCTGAATCCTAACATCGGCGTAGATTTCGTATGTTTCGATACTGAAGATTGGGGAACACCTCAGTGGGCTGATGTTCAGGACGATGGCGATACTTGGGCTTTGGGTGCCCAGTATTGGAGCGAGAACAAGCCTGAGGGATATAATCCACGTTTTGGAATCCTCCTCGATATGGTGGGCGGACAGGGAGCCAAGTTCTATCGTGAAGGCATGTCTATGCAGTATGCCGGTGGCATCGTGAAGAAGGTTTGGGCTGCAGCCCGTCAGGCTGGTTTCGGCTCTTACTTCCCTAAGAGCGATGGCGGAATGATTACTGATGATCATATTCCGGTCAACGAGAAGGCTAAGATTCCTACTGTAGATGTGATTGCTTATTATCCGGACTGTCAGCAGAGCAGTTTCGGTCCTACCTGGCACACCGTGAGCGATGATATGGCTCATTTGGATAAGAATGTGCTTAAGGCAGTTGGCCAAACCGTGATTCAGGTGCTTTATACTGAGGAATAGGTCGGCATCCCATTCGGATATAAAAGGAAATGTTCCTAGGAAAAGTTGTTGCTTTTCTTAGGAACATTTCTTTTTTCAGTCTGTTTAAATCTTCGTTCATCGACGTTGAACCGCCGTTCACCGTCTATGAACCGCCGTTCAACGACGCTGAACGGACATTCAACGTCGATGAACGGAGATTTCTTCTGCTTGTATCAACAAAAAAACTTAGGTATAAAAGCAATTCCTATTGACTGGAAATGCTTTTATACCTAAGTATATGGGCTTTCTGAATAAGATGAGCTGGTTAAATCTGCCCCGATTCTACCTGTCTTACCACTCTTTCTGTTAATCTGTCAACGCCGTTCGGGTCGTACTTCTTGTTGAGGCTGGCACCGAAGAGGCTTGCAAATGCCTGATAGAATCCGGCACGGATAGGACCCAGAAAGGCTTGAATCAGGTGATAGGATGAGGAATTGCATTCGCGATACACCAGTTTGATGCAGAGTTTACCCTGTGCATAGGTGAGTTTCTTCATTCTCGGGGTATATTCCTGTTTGATACCTTTCTCCACCAGTTTCATGTGTGCATCCTTTGCCTTCTTATTAGGCAGCGTTTCCAGATAATCACCCGTTTCGATGATAATCTTTCTTACCTCTTTGGCTATCGGCAGCACCTTCTTGATGTTGTATACCAAACGGTTGTAAGCCATTCGTTCCTTGGCGTTCTTGAATACCGGCTGCGGATAAACGTACACGTTGTTCACCTGAACATATTGCACGCTGTCATGATCCAGGAGCACTTTTCCTACCTTCACCATCGGCTCAAAGGTAGGAGCATCCATGTCCACCTCCCTGTCTTCAGGGTTGTCGTCATCGGTCTGCGCCATGGTTTGCAGGGTGATGCAGAAGAGCATCGCCAGTAAAAAGCATATTTTCTGTTTCATGTAAATCTCCTCAAAGTTCTTTGTCCAGCTCCTTTTTTCGTGGAGCTTCTTCTATATATAAAGAGGTGTAAGCCCCTTTGTGTTACTAATTACGCCGCAAAATTACAGATTATTTCTCAATTTGAGAAAGATTCTTGGCTTTTTCTTTCTCTTTTTCAGATTTTAGCAGTAACTTTGTCTTAATTTAATAAATGAAGTGCCTACTGCAGATGAAGCATGCTCATTCCATAACATCCCTCTTGTTGAAACTGTTTCTCGTAGGCAGCTCCCAAATCTTCTGTGCCTCATGGGCTCAAGCCCAATATTCCTCTCTTTCAGAACAGGGCGCCGTGCCCGAAGATTCTCTTTCCGCTTCGCCACTCTGGCAGCAACTGCTGTCCGACCTTTCTTCATCCGAAGATTTCGAGCATGTAGCCTGGCAGGACTATGAAGAAGATTTGGAGGAGATGGCGCAGCATCCCGTCAATCTGAATACGGCAACGAGAGAAGAACTGGAGCGCATGCCGTTTCTTACTGCATCGCAGGTAGAAGACATCCTGTTCTATATCTACCGCTATGGACAGCTGAAGAGTATGAGCGAGCTTACCCTGATAAGCAGCATCGGCTGGTATCAGCGCCAGCTGATGAGTTGTTTCTTTTATGTGGCCGATGACGGGAGCAAGCCGGCTTTTCCCAGTCTTAAAACCATCGCCCAGTATGGCAAGCACGAAGTGATGGGCATGTTGAAGGTTCCTTTTTATGAGCGCAAGGGCGATGCGAGCGGAACCGACGGCTATCTAGGTTATCCTTACAAGCACGGACTGCGCTACCAGTTTCGCTACGGCAATTCCGTCAAACTGGGATTCGTAGCTTCTCAGGATGCCGGCGAACCATTCTTCGGAGGCAGGAACACGATGGGTTACGACTTCTATTCCTTCTATCTTCAGGTAAAGAACCTGGACAGATGGAAGAATATCACCCTGGGCAGGTACAGACTGAACGCAGGATTGGGACTGATACTCAATAATGATTTCGGCTTCGGCAAACTCTCAGCCTTAACCTCCTTGGGCAGATCATCTTCCTGCATCATCCGCGGTCATTCTTCCCGTTCTTCAGCCAATTATCTGCAAGGCGCCGCCGCCACCTATACCTTATTAAAGGGCCTCGAACTGACCGGTTTTCTTTCTTATCGCCAGATAGATGCTACGCTTTCTGCTGACGGCGGGGGCATCAAGACCATCCTGAAGACCGGTTTGCATCGCACGGTGAATGAGATTGCTAAACAGAAGGTTGCATCCAATACACTTGTGGGAGGCAACATCAGTTACCGGCATCAGGGCTGGCACATCGGAGGTACAGCCTTTTATACCTCTTTTTCCCTTCCGCTCACGCCCAATAAAAGCCAGCTTTACAAGCGTTTTGCTCCAGAGGGGAATGCCTTTTGGAATGCCAGCATCAGCTATGGTTATATCTCCCATCGCCTCACCCTCTCCGGCGAGACGGCAACTGGCGATTGCGGTTCCATAGCCACGCTCAATGCAGCCTCCTATCTCTGTTCCGACCATTTCACGCTCATGGCTCTTCACAGGTTCTATTCTGCCCGTTACTATTCTCTCTTCAGCAATAGCTTTTCCGAGGGGAGCGATGTGCAGGATGAAAACGGCGTATATCTGGGCTTTACCTGGATTCCTGACCATCATTGGAGCATCACAGCCTATAGCGATTTCGCCTATTTCGCCTGGCCTAAGTATCAGACCAGGGAGAGCACTCAGAGTTGGGATAATCTGGTGAATATTCTCTTCCAGCCCTCCAGAGTCCTGACGGTAGGAGGAAGGTTCCGTTATAAGGATAAGGCGGGAACCACGACCGGCCGTCTGCGCCTCTATGCCACAATAGTCCAAAAACGATGGAGCGCCAAAACCAGTTTAGACTATACAATGAGCCAGGCGGAAAGCACGATGAAGAATGAGGGCGATGAGCTTAGTAAAGGCTATATGGTGAGCGAGCATATAGGATGGGAATGGAAATGGAAGAAGCAGTTGAAAGGAACGTTGAGAGGCTGCCTGGGCTATTTTCATACTTCCGATTTCGCCTCCCGTATCTACGCTTATGAGCCTGGTCTGCTCTATCAGATGAGTTTCGGCAGCTACTACGGCGAGGGCATCCGTTACGCCTTGGTGGCACGCTCAGAGATAGGTTCCCATCTGCTGCTTATCGCCAAATTGGGTACAACCGATTATTTCGACCGCTCTCACATCTCTTCTGGTTTGCAGGAAATCTCCCGCTCTTCACAATCCGATCTGGAGATACAGGTAAAGTGGAAATGGTAAGAAAGAATGGAGAAAAACGGGAAAAATATATCAAGAATAAAAAATATTAACCGTTTTTCTTGTTTAAATAGAAAAAATGAGTTACTTTTGCATCTTGAATAAATACTGGCTTATAAATGAAGATATTGATAGTTATCCCTTGTTATAACGAGGAAGAAGTGCTGCCTAAGACCTTAGATGTGCTGGGGGCATTGATCAGAAAAATTAAGAAAGAGACTGATGCCGACACAGAACTGCTGCTTGTCGACGATGGCAGTCGTGACCATACTTGGCAGATGATTTCGGATGCTGCCAAGGAGCATGGGTATGTGCATGGCATCAAACTGTCGCATAACCGGGGCCATCAGAATGCGCTTTGGGCAGGTATGGAAGCTGCGGTAGACCATTGTGATGCGATGGTAAGTATCGATGCCGACCTGCAGGACGATGAGAATGTTATCGTGGATATGGTGCGCCAGGTGCAGGAAGGCAAGGATATCATCTATGGTGTGCGCAAGGAGCGCAAGACCGATACCTTCTTCAAGCGCTTTACCGCCCAGGCTTTCTATAAACTGATGCAGAGTGTGGATAAGGAGACGGTTTACAATCATGCCGATTTCCGCATGATGACCAACCGCACCCTAAAGGCGCTGATGCAGTATCCTGAGCGCAATCTTTTCCTCAGAGCCATCGTCCGCCAGTTGGGTTTTCGAGAGGGGTTCGTCTATTACGACCGCAAGGCTCGTGAGGCGGGTGAGAGTAAGTATCCGTTTACCAAGATGCTGAGTTTCAGTATAGATGGCATCACTTCGTTCTCCGTGGCACCATTGAAGTTTATCACCTTCCTGGGTCTGGCGATGACTTTAGTAGCAATCATCATGATTATCTTTGCCTTGGTAGAATATTTCCAGGGCAAGACCATTCAGGGCTGGACCTCTATGCTTGTTTCCATGTGGTTTATCGGAGGCATCATCACCACGGGTGTAGGCATCACGGGTGTTTATATCGGCAAGATTTATACCGAGGTGAAACGTCGCCCACGATACTTCATCGAAGAAAGAGTATAATCTTATCGAAGAAAGAAAATAAGAAGAATATCAATTTGATAGATACAAAAATAGCATCGGTACTTATAATCCCGATGCTATTTTTGTATCTAATCACTAATAATTAATCACTACTCATTTGTTAAGTGCAATATTGGCACTAGTCTTCACGAATCGGTAGAAACCTACCTTGTTGTGCCATTCTACCGTCTTTCTTACTTCCCAAACCTTCTGGAAGGTATAGTCCTTGCCGAATTTCTCAAGGAAATCAGGCATGTCTTCTTCCGGAATCATCAGCACGCCATCCTGTGGCAATACCTTGTCAAACTGCTGGATCTTATCGCCCAGATAGAAGTTGAGGCTGAAGAAATGCAGCATATCTACCGACATATAAGAATAGAGTTTGCTGGTATCAAACTTCTTCTCGATAACTGGCGCCAGATGCTTATCGGTCTTCGTGTTGAGCACAGGTGGCTGCAGACTGGAGTCGAGCATCAGGAAGAGACCCACGATGGTGGCAAGGGTATATGAAACAATATTGCCTGGATTCTTCTTCTTGAGTGCCCGGAAGATGAGGTAAACTCCCCCCAAAGTGATAACCATAAAGATGCTGCATGGGATGAGCAAATCGTTGTTTTCGAGCGCATGGAGCATGGCGATATTGTCTATGGCATGCTTGCCGTGGAAGATGCTTTCTGGCACCCATCCTTTTTTTACCACCAGCAGGGCGATATTGAGAATCAGGGTTATCGAAGCAATCGCCCCGGCATAAACCTTCAAGGCTCCCATCTTCTCCTTCATCATCCAAACGATGTATTCGGCGATGAGATAGGCCATGAACGGATAGCATGGCAGCAGATAAACGCTGCGCTTGCTCTTTGGGATGCAGTAGAAGAAGAGTACCAGGAGGAAGGCGAGCCAGGTGAACACCTGCAGCGGAGTAGCCTTCTTCGCATTCTCAAGGAAACGGGTCTTCGAGAACTTCTTCCATGGCAGAATGAAGAGCGAGAACAATAATAATAAGGTGTAAGGCAACCAGCCCGTGATGAGCGTGAGAAGGTTGTACCACGCTGGGTTCTCGTGCGATTCGTATGCCATCTTGCCCATGAATCGGTCGATGTTCTCTTCCTTCACCAGGCGCAGAAACTCATCGCCGCCTTGCAGATAGGCTGCATAATACCAGCAGAAAGGAATAACGAGCGAGAGCAGGGCGGTTAGAGCCATGCGCCATACGATGCCCCAGAAGTTCTCACGTTGGGTAAGCATGAATACGCCCATCACAAAGCAAGGCAGAATGATGCCCACAGGACCTTTGGTAAGCGTAGCGCCACTCATGCAGAGGATAGCGAGCCAAGGCAACTGGTGCTTTCCTTTCTCCCACCAGCGGTAGAGCAGATACATGGCTCCCACCATAAAGGCGGTGTTCACCATATCTACACGGCAGTTCATACCCGCACGGTGCACCTCGAAGGCGGTGAGCGTGAGGATGGCTGCGATGAGACTGGTTGGGGCGTTCTTGCGCTTGGCATAGAATACGAAGCCGCCAATGGTCATCAATACCAGCGATACGGCGGATGGAAGACGTGAGGTGTACTCATTCACATGGCCGATGAAGAGGCTGAAGAAGGCGATGCACCAGTGGAAGAATGGCGGTTTGTAAGGGATATCACCTCCGTTGTTGATAGGCAGAATCCAGTTGCCATGTTCCAGCATGGTGTAGGCAACCACCGCTTCGCGCGGCTCTCCCTTGGTATTGAAATCTGTGAGTCCGAGGAATGGAATCATCATCACGATAGCCAGGATAATGATGAGCCATAGGGCTTTGTTGTACTTGATGTTCATGTCTTATCGAAGTCTTGTTTTGTTATTTTGGCTGCAAAGTTACATATAATTATTTGTTTATAGACAGAATAAGGCTAGAAATTTTGCTTTTATTAGGATATAATTATTAACTTTGCACCCGATTTCTAAAGTAGAATAAAAATGAAACGATATTTTAAGGCTTTTGGGTATCTCCTTTCGGTGCATGTATTGGCATTGCTGGTGATGACTCTGTTCAGATTGGTAGAATTTATCGCTCTGCATGGCATGATTGTAGATGCAGAGGCGAGTAGGGTAATGGCGTTTGTCAAGGGTGTATGGTTTGATAATGTCATAGCTTGTTATATTTCGGTATTGCCTGTGGCTGTGCTCCTGATAGCAGCCAGCCTGGGGTGGTGTCATCGCCGTTTGCTGCGTGGCATCAACATCTGGTATGCGGCATGGTTTGCCATCGCCTTCATGCCTTCGGCAGCCAATACTCCTTATTTCCAGTATTTCTTCAAGAACATCAATTCCAGCATATTCGGGTGGTTCGGCTATGTAGCCACCACATCGGGCATGCTCTTGCAGGAGTCTTCCTACTGGCTCTATATCGCCCTCTATTTCGTGTTTACGGGGTCGTTTATCTATGCGCTCGTCCGTCTGCGCCGCTACTTCGAGGGACTCTTCCTTCTGCCTAAGGACAATATGCACCTGGTGCAGGTAGTCAGCCGTTTCCTTATTTCTGCTGTGATGATAGGTGCCTGTCTCTTCGGCATCCGTGGCAGAATGGGCTATAACCCTATCAAGGTGAGCCAGGCTTACTATTGCGAGGATTCTTTTCTCAACCAGCTCGGCATCAATCCTGCCTTCAATCTCCTTACTTCTGCGCTCGACGATATGCGCAAGGAGAACAAGGAGTTGCATCTCATGCCATACGCTGAGGCCATTACGAATACCCGCCAGTGGCTGGGTATCACGGGAAAGATGGATAGCACGAATATTCTGAAGCGTGAGGTGGTGAACGATTCCCTGATGATGAAGAAGAATCATCCTAACGTAGTGGTGATATTGATGGAGTCGATGTCGGCAAACCTGCTGGGCACATTTGGCAATCAGCAGCCGCTCACTCCAACGCTCGATTCGCTCTATCAGCATTCCCTGGCGTTCACCCACTTCTATAGTTCCGGCATCCATACCAACCATGGCATGACGGCTACGCTCTACAGTTTCCCTGCCCTCATGTTCCGCAACCTGATGAAGGGAACGGTAACTCCACGCCGCAAGGGTATCGCCACGGTGTTGAAGAAGTATGGCTACGAGAACATGTTCTTCATGACTCACGAGGCACAGTATGACAACATGAAGGCTTTCTTCCAGACCAATGGCTACGATGACATCTTCTCTCAGGAGAACTATCCTAAGAGCGAGGTGGTGAACAGTTTTGGTGTGAGCGACCATTTCGAGATGGACTATGCCCTCAACACCATCAACCAGAAGGCGAAGATGGGCAAGCCTTTCATGGCTACCATCCTCACCGTGAGCAATCATCCGCCATATATCATTCCTGATTTCTTCAAGCCGAAGACCAAGGAGAAGGAAACACAGATTGTGGAGTATGCCGACTGGGCGATAGGCGACTTTCTGAAGAAGGCAAGCCGGGAGCCTTGGTATAAGAACACGATATTCGTGATTCAGGCAGACCATGGTAAGCTGGTGGGTAAGAGCGAGGGCGAGTTGCCTCAGTCTTACAACCACATTCCGCTCATCATCTTTGGTCCTGGTGTTCCGCAGCAGCAGTATGCCGGTTTGGGTATGCAGGTAGATGTAATGCCTACGCTTTTCGGTCTGATGAATCTGAATTATGAGTACGAGGGCTTCGGCGTGGATTTGCTGAAACAGGAGCGCCCGATGGTATTCTATTCGGCAGATAACCAGATTGTGGCAAGAGACCATCAGCGTTGCTTTGTCTATAATCCGTCGATGAACCGCAGTTTCTGCTATGATGTGTTGCCGAATGGTAATCTGAAGGAAACCAAGCAGGAATCTAAGTTCCAGGATTTGAAGAACTATGTGTTCTCGAATATCCAGGCTGCTGAATATATCGAGCGACATCAGCAATAAAAAACGATTTTATCAGAAACAGTAATCCCCCACCACGCTTTGGCTGCGTGATGGGGGATTTACTGTTTCAGGAGATTCAAGATGCTTTATGCCGAGAGGGTAAGCTTCTGCCAGATCTCGGTGTCGCCACCTTTCAGCTTCTTGCAGAGACCACGCTTGGTCCAACGGCTTATCATCTTACGGATGGTTTCACGACTGGCTCCGTCGCCACGCTCACGGCTGGCATCGAAGAGGGTGAACTGCTCAGGGAGCTGGGCAAAGAGCAGGGTGTTTCGAGACTTATAGACTGGGATTGCCTCGTTGTCCTGCTGCTGCTTGTCGAGACGCAAGCCAAACATCTCCATCTGCATGGCGAGCACGTAGTCGGCCACAGCCTTGGCAAAACGGATGCAGGCATCTGTTTCCTCTCCGGTCTGTTCCAGGATGTGGAAGATGACGCCACAACGGAAGCCGATGACGGCGGAACGGCGACGATATACATCCATCACACGGTCGGCATTCGCCAGGGCAAGCTGTCTTTTCGCTTCGAGCCACAGGCAGAACTCCTCGCACATACGGGGCAGCTCCATTACGCCGTGACTACGTTCAAGGAGAGTTACTGCCTTGAGGATGTTTGCCTGCTCCTCCTCGGTATAGTCGTGGTGCTGGCTGAGGGGTGCGAAGGAGGTATCGGGCATCTTGGCGAGCATCATTCTTGAAGAAGATCCGTCCTCGATGTTATCATCGGTGAAGAACTTCTGGAAGATGTTCTGGGTGCAGCAGCCGGAGAAGTTGAGCTGGGCGTGGGTTACGCCGCTGGTGGCTGTGATGTAGTCCTGACCCACCTCGCTCTGGTCGAACGCCTTACGGAAGTAGTCGCCGAACACCTTCCATACGCTCTTCATCGAACCGAGCTCCTCGCTGAACATATACATGGTATGGCCATCGGCACAGAGCTGACGACGCATCAATGCCGACTTCGAGATAGTATCGCCAATGTGACGGATGCAAGGCTTTGGATCCACTACACCCTTCTTGCCCTTGTGCTGCTGGTACCAGGCTTCATCCTCACGAGGTTTCTCATCGTCCTTATCCATCTTCTTCGCCCAGATGTTCTCGATGCGGCGGCATACGCCCTTACCTGATGCCTGCTCGCCGATGATGATAGACATGAGTGCCATCGGAGTATCGCTGCCGTCGCAATACTTCGCCTTCAGACGGTCAGCATAGGTTGCGGCAATAGGGAGGGCTGAGAAGAGGGCAGGCACGCGTGCCTCTGCGGCTACGCCAGAGAGCGAGTCGCGGAGTCCGAGTGGAAGCTGGTCTACTGGGAATTCGTAAAGAGGCTGTGTACTTGCCTTAGCGGCTAAAAGGTTCTCTATGTTTCTTAAATTTTCATTCTCCATAATTATTTAATGTTTAAAAGTTAGCTTGTCGGAATATCCGGTAAACGGCGGCAAAAATACGACTATCTTCTGTAACCGCCAAATTTGAGCGTGTGATAAGACCCGAATTTCAGCAGCCATTTGGGGCAAATTGTGTTAAAAAATCTAAGTCATAGTTTTGTGGGTCGGAAAACATAGGTTCTTATGTGCTAAATCATAGTTTCTCGGGTGCCAGGTTATAGCTTCTTGGATAACAGGTTCTCGTCTCAATCCGTAACCCCCTTTTTCTTCTTCTTCCTTTCTCATAAAAAAAATAACACGGACAAATTGAATTTGTCCGGACAAATTGTTCGGAGTTTCATAACGTGTTGTTTTTCTGGTACTTATAAGCCTTTTGGACAACCATCCGGACAAATTCAATTTGTCCGTGTTTTAAAAATATTCCCGTTAAATTCTTTGGTGTCTTACCCGTAATCCATTGACTATTAGTTAATTCGTAATAAAAATGCTAGTTTTAAACAACTTTGTTTAAAACAACCTTGTTTAATTTGTTTTTTTTTGCTATCTTTGCAGAAGAAAAGCTCCTAGCCCAGGGCGTGTGGAGCTTACATACGAATTACATTAGTATATAATAAGGTAGTGATTATGAGAAAAAGTAAAGAAGCTCCGTTTGTGTTCGGTGTTCGTGTGGAGGGAGATTCCTTTACCGACCGACGAGAGGAAACAGAACGTCTGAAGGCGAACTTTACGTATGGAGTGAATACGATATTGATTTCACCTCGTCGTATGGGTAAGACTTCATTGGTGGATAAGGTGTGTTCGCTTGTAGAGAGCGAGGACATCAGGATAGCTCGTATAGATGCCTTTGGCTGTCGTTCGGAGAATGATTTTATCAATGCTTTTGCTACGGCTGTAGTTCGGGCTACTTCTTCAAAATGGGAAGAATGGATGGAGAATGCCAAGGTATTCTTAAGCCGTTTCGTTCCGAAAATCAGTATTGGTCAAGATCCTTTGACTGATTTTTCTTTGGCTTTGGAGTATAATGCAGGTAACAATACAACAGAAGAAGTATTGAGACTTCCGGAAATGATAGCTCGTTCTAAAGGTTGTCATATCGTAGTCTGCATCGATGAATTTCAGCAGATAGGCGATTTCCCTGATTCCTTGACCTTCCAGAAGAAGCTCCGCAGCGTATGGCAATTACAGAGCCATGTATCTTACTGTCTTTATGGAAGCAAGAAGCACATGATGGAACAGATGTTCCAGAATGCCAGTTATCCATTCTATCGCTTTGGTGATTTCTTCTATCTGAATAAGATAAGCGAGAAAGACTGGGTGGAGTATATCTGTCAGCGATTCGAATCTACCGGCAAGCATATTTCTGAAGAGTTGGCTCGTGAAATCTGTCAGGTAACAGACAGATATTCCTCTTATGTACAGCAGTTGGCATGGTTTGTATGGCTGCGAGTGCAGGATGATTCTGCAGCTACAGAAGAAGACTTGAAATATGGAATAGACCGGTTGCTGGATGCTTGCGAGCCTTTGTTTATCCAGCAGACCGAAGACCTTTCTGCCTATCAGATGAATTTCCTGCATGCCATCATCAATGGAGTACATACAGGCTTCACGCAGACAGCGATATTGGAAACCTATCGTCTGGGTACTGCCGCCAATGTAACCCGCCTCAAGAAATCCTTGATGGTGAAAGATCTGATTACGATTCCTGCTCCTAAGCATCTGGAAATGAGCGACCCCATCTTGGCATTGTGGCTGAAGAGAAGAGTGTGGAAATGATGTTCCCTGGAGTTCCAAAGCATCCTAGGCAAAAATATAGTAAACAAATGAAGATAAAGATAAATCCAAAATACGAAGAGATGAGAAGTTTCATCGAACGCATCCCGGATGTGTTCGAGAAGGAAGGACGTGTGATTTACACGGGTCGCAATCTTATTAAGGTGATGGAAGTTCCTGATGGAACTGTTATTAATGTGAAGCGCTATCATGCGCCAAAGGGACCCAACAGTCTGATTTATTCCCTAGGCATCAGAAAGCCTAAGGGAGAGCGTGCCTTCGAATATCCGATGATATTGGAGAAGAAAGGCATCGGAACCCCTACACCTATTGCCCTTATCGAAGAGCGTAATGCCATCGGGCTTTTGGGATATACCTATCTCATCACCCTGCAGTGTGACAACCTGCATACGCTTTACGAAGTGGGCGATGCAGTCCCTGGCACCTACGAGAAACTGGCTAAGGCGCTGGCGCATTTTGCTGCTGATATGCATAATAAGAAAATCCTGCATAAGGATTTTACGCCAGGCAACGTGTTGTGGAAACAGGATGATGAAGGCTTCCATTTCATCATCGTGGATATCAACCGCATGAAGTTTGGAGAAATCAGCGTCAAGGAAGGACTCTATAATCTCCGAAAGTTCTGGGGACCTAAGGAATTCATCCGAATCCTGGTCTCTGAATATGCCAAGGTAAGAGATTACAGCGTGGATGAGGCTGTGGATTATGTGATGAAGGAACGCGCCAAGTTCTGGACCCGCTATGGCAAGAAGCATCCTATTAAGTTTAAGCTGGAATTATGAAATTTTCAAATCAATAATAGAAAACAAAGATAAAAGCCTTATCTTTTTTACTTATGGGTAAGAAGGTAAGGCTTTCATCTTATTATATATATGGTAAAAATATAATCAGCAAGGATGGGGTTATTTCAACAAAGCGATGGAGCCTTCCGGATGCTTTTTCGTTTGTTGGGTGAGATTTATTGAATTATTCCTCTGTTCTCTGAAATTTTTATATTTCAAGTTTCCAGGGCCAACATCCTTCTTGTAATGTTTCATGAGATATATGTTCTCATTATTTATATTATAGCTAGATGTGGTAAAAACCTCCTGTTTGCCATAATATAAGGCAATGGCCTGGTTTACCCAATATCCCGGATCCGGCAATGCATCATAATGCGTATCGGAAGGAAGTTTGGTAATCAGAGGTTTCAATTCCACAACGGCATTGCTGTATGAGCTCAGAATCTCCTCTCTTTCTTTCATCTCCCTATCACTTGCCTGTATCTTGCCTTTTACCAGGAGGCTGAGGGTGCGATTAGAGGTAGATGGTTTAACAACGACAACCAGCGCATAAATGATGATGGCATAGATATATGAATATTGGAATGTCTTGTTGTATTTATTTCTGGCAGCATCAATAAACTGATATATGGCAGAACTTAGAGGAGCCTGGGCCTCCGCCTTTCGTGCCATGGCACCTGAGAGGTAGAACATATTGGTGAGTATGAACCAGAACAAGGCATAGGCATAGATATTCTTCACTCTGTTTGGCCCCTCGTATCCCATGGCATAGCAATGTGGAAAGAAGAAGGAACAGTATATGCCCAATGTAATGATGAGGCAGAGCCACGGATGTGAAAACTTGAACTGTGACTTGCGAGCCAATCTGTTTACGATAGGAATCAGAGTAACAAAGGTCAATGACATCAGGCTGATGAATCTGTCGTCGATAAAGCCAATGCTTTTCCTAAGGGTAATTCCGATGGCAGCTATAATGTTAGGGTGCGATTCTTTCACGGCCAACTCGCGGAATGCGTTTCCTGGTGCCAGAATACTGAAAGAGAAGGCAGCCAGATAAACCAACAGAATGCAGGTGAGAAACTTTGGCAACTTCTTCTGCTCCAGGTAAGTGATGGCAATGGCGATGAAAAGTATGGCAGCAGTTCCAAAGCCTGATACAAAATTACCTCCGGCAATGAAAATAGTGAGGAGCACAGCCAGGATGCCAACAAAACACTTTCGAATTTTTCCGGATAAATGGTAGGCTATCAGCAAGGATGCCAGGCATAGCGACATGCTGAAGTATAGGGTGTAGTACATGGCCCCGTTATACCAATAGAAAGCATCGTATGCAGAATAAACAAACTGCAAGTTGATGAGAGAAAAAACAGAGGATACTAGCAGGAACTCTATTCGGGTGGTATGCAGCAACTTCCTCATAATCAAGTATAGCAACGCATAGGTTGACATGATGAGACTTGATGCAAGAAGGATAGGGACAATCCAGTAGGCGCCAAATGCTCCCGGCTGTAAAGCCATGAGGAAGCAGGCGGAATAGGTGCCCTGCCATATATGATACATGTTGACAGCCACATTCCACGCTCCCTGGATGCAGGCGCTTATAGAATGCGTGGCATTCCATATCTTGTAGGTCTCTGCTCCAAAGACATAGTCATCTGAAAATGGGTGTAAATATTGTCCAATCCAGAATACTGGAATGATGGATACGATTAGAACTGCAATAGCTACTCCTGTTACAATTTTCAATTGCTTCTTATTCATAACTGCTTTTATCCTTTTATATTATTTTCTTTTTACTTCTTGTTCTTTCTTTACTTCTTACTTTACTATATATTATAACATCCTTATTGCCATAATCTTGCATGCAAGATAAACAATAAATGTTAAAGCTTATATTGTGTATAGGTGCAAAGGTACTAAACATAATTGGGATCACCTGCATCCACACGCTTTTGCAGGTGACCCCTTATAACTTTTCGTATGTGTTCATTAAGTCGCAGGCTAGTTTCTCGTCTGTAAAGTTGAGGGCATAAGTCTTGCCGGCTTTTATCATGTCTTGGCGCAGTTGCTCATCGGTACAAGTGCGCACGATGGCTTCTGCCATACTTTGGGCATCATCGGGATTCACATAGATTCCGCCAGGTCCTCCTGCCTCTTCCAGGCAAGACCCTGTGCATCCGATGGTAGGTATGCCACTTGTGATGGCTTCGAGCAAGGGGATGCCGAAATCCCTCGATGCGAGAAGGATAGGTAAAACTGCGTGCCAGCTTATAGAAGGATGGCAGGTCTTCGTAAGGTACCTGATGATGGAAGTGGAAAAGATGCTCAATGCTTTGCTCCTTGAGGTAGGCTTGTATCTCGTCTACATAAGGGGTTCTTCTGCCTACAGCCACCACATGGATTTTGGCTATATTGCACTTTTCCTCATTGGCTTTTGCCATTTGGTTGATTTCTGCCATAGCCTTTGCCACCAGCATCAGGTTCTTGCGCTCCTCGATGCTTCCTACGTAGAGCACATATTGGTCGGGCAGTTGGTATTTTTGCTTTACCTCTTCCTGTTTGCTGGACTCAATGTCTTGGGCAAAGACAGGGTCGCAGCCTTGGTACACCACGTCTATCTTTTCCTCTGGGGTGTGATAGTAGTGCATGATTTCCTGCTTGGTATATTCGCTTACGGCTATCACGCGGTCGGCGCACTGGCAGGCACGTCGAAACTTATAGTTGTATATCTTTCGGTCTATCCAGTGATAATACTGTGGGGTGTGGATAAAGATGAGGTCGTGGATAGTAACTAGGTATTTGCATCTGTCTTCTCCCAGCTTTGTCTCACGTTGTTGGGGTGTGCCGATGTTGAGCGGCAGTTCGTTGCTGAGGCCATGGAAGATGTTGATGCCATCCTGCTGGATGTCGTGGGTCATTCCCCATACACGCCAGATGGACCGTATCTTGCTCCAGATGCCTTTGGGTGGAAAATGCAGGGAGAGCTTCTTCAGCGTGGGTATCTCTCCGAGATAGGGATGCGATGAGGCTTAGGGGTATACAGATGGTAAGAATTGCTGGCGAATTGCTCCGACAGTATTCTAATCACGAATCGGCTGTAGTTGCCCAGTCCTGTGCGGTTTTGCGCCGCTCTCTTTGCATAGAATCCTATGTTCATCATTTTGTTTTTTCTTTAATTATTGGGACAAAGGTATATTAAAAAACTGATTTCTCAAAATCAATAGTTCGTTAATAATTCAATAATGTGCTAAGCAGCTATACGCTGTAAGCACGAGAGATCTTTGAAAATCTTGCTAATTAAAGTTCGGTTCGGGGTGTACCCGCTTGCTTTAAAAATTCGTTTCACCAGATAAATGTTGGTCATCAGTGACTTGAATGAAGACATAGAATATTCCATTCCCATCTCCTTCATAGTTACCTTGGCAACATTTAGTGATGTGAACGAAGCATTGAAAGCAAAATCGAGTTTCCACTTATCGCGAGCCTGGCAGTCCATAAGACCAGTATAGCCTTTGGCGTCACGAAAGCAAAATTCGATCTGGAACCTGGTTCTATAATAAAGAAGTACTTCTTCACCCGAAAGTGAGGTGTCTGTAGAGAAGAATAGTTTCTTCTTGCCATTCGGCATCTGCCAGATGACAAGTCTAACTTTACACCTGAGTGCCTTGGAATAGGCTATCAAAGTATAAGCTGTTCCTTCTATATCTTTCATCTCCATCTTCTCCATTCGAGTGAGGTCAAGATTCTTCATATCAATCTTGCCATCCTTGGTCTTTGGGCGACCACGTTTTCCAGTACGTGGACCAGCATAGACATAAAAGAGACAAGCATTGTCACGAAAGCGGCTTATCAAAGAGAACCCTTCTTTTTTTATCCCATTAACAAATGTACTTGTAGAGAAGTAAGCATCTGCAACTATGAGGGTTGAGAGTTTGAGAAGTTCCTTGCGGTAACGCTTAATGACGCCGATATAGAAATCTACCATAGTCTTGTTTCTAAGACTCAGTTCTTTATTACTTAGCGACTGGTGTGCTCTTAACATCATGCAGTCTTTGGTATCAATATCAATGAGGCCAATACCCATGATTTCGAGACCATGTTTAACAGACTGTGCACATCCCGACCAAAAACGACCGATATGTGGAGTCTTCTTGCCAGCTTTGCTGATGTAGCTGGGATCAATGGCAATAGCCCATCTTCCCTGTTTACCAAAGAAGCGCTTGGCAAGTGAGACATTAAGTTTGAGCCAGTCAATGCTTTTCGACTTTTTAAAGCCGAATGCGTTGCGATAGGTTTGCTCAACATGCGAGCCATACCTCCCCATTTGGGTGAAATTTATCTTTCTTGGTATTACCATGAACAAAATTATCACCTCGATGAGTATTTTCTCGAAACTTTTTGTTAACTTTGCAGCCGAATCTTCAACTGCATCTTTAAAGATATCCATATATTGGTCAAGTCCTGTATTCATATAATTTTGCGTTTGTCGTGATTTGCAAAGTTACTGAAAATCAGTGACTTGACCAACTTTTTATAGTTAAGTTTTCATAAGCATTTCTTAATATAAGTTATTGATTTACAGACGATTAAATGTTAATTTAACGCAGTATTGTCAAAATAAATATGGATTTATTTGCTAATTACGTGGAATTTGCGTAATTTTGCCCTCTAAATAAAGTAATTCATAACAAGACAGATAGAATGGATAGTACAAAAATGGAGAATAGCCAGTGGCTAGCAGGTATCAGGCACTTTTTCGGTCGCCCTTTCTTCAGCGACCCTCGCACCTTGCTGGGGCTCTGGTTGATTCTAGGTGTGGGTCTGCATTGATCAAGATTCACAAGTGCAATAACTTCTTGATATTCAAGTATGTTTTCTGGCATGCTTGGAATCAGACTTCATAGTATGCCCAGTATCCTTTGGAGTTTTTCGATTCGAACCACTATGGTCCGTTCTTCAGCATCATCATCGCATCGTTCTATTGCATAGAGAAAGATATTACGGCAGCCTGCTTTATCATGATAGGAACCTTTGTGAAGCTTTATGGCATCGTAGGGCTGGCATTCTTTTTCTTTTCCAAGCACAAGGTTAAGTTTGTGGCTGCACTGATAGGATGGGCAGCCCTGTTCTTTGTCCTGCCTATGGCGATAACCAGTCCTGAGTATATCATCGACCAGTATAAGGAGTGGCACGTCAGCCTTGCGGGCAAGAACATGGAGAATATGTTTTCCAAAATGCAGAATCAATCGCTGCTGGGACGTTGCGCTGCTGGTGTTTGCCTTCATTCTGACGAGCATGTCGCCATCCGATCTTTTCCCTGCTTTCATCCGCAAGAACTACGTGCAGCCTTACGCCTTGAAGGCATTGCCTTGCGTGCTGATATGGTTTAAGCTCGTTTACGAGATGATGACAAAGGATTATTCAACTCCTCAAAATGTATCAGAAGAAAAATAAGAGAAAAATCTTTTCGTTCCTTTGGACGTTGTAGTCAATATGGTTTTCTCTATAATACTAAAGTAGCTCAGGAGAGGTTATCCATCTATGGGCAACCTCTCCTGAGCCAATATATTCCGAATGTAGAAGGGGCTTTACAGAATAGCTTTATTTGAACATAGCCAATGCTTTCTCTATGATAGGAGCCATGTCATAATACTTGTATTCGGCAAGGCGGCCGCCAAAAATTACATCTTCTTCCTGGTCTGCCAGGTTCTTGTATTGTGCATACAGTTCAGAATTCTCCTTGTCGTTTACCGGATAGTATGGTTCCATGCCATCTTTCCATTCGGTGGAATATTCCTTGGAGATAACCGTCTTCGGGGTCTCATAGACTTCTGCTCCGAACATTTCGAAATGCTTGTGCTCAATCACTCGGGTATATGGCACTTCGCGCTCAGTATAGTTTACCACGGCATTACCTTGATAGTTAGGGCAGTCGATGGTTTCCTGCTCAAAACGGACAGTGCGATAGTTGAGCTTACCAAACTGATAGTTGTAGAACTCATCTATCTTGCCTGTGAAAACCAGCTTAGAGGCAAGTTCTTTCCAATGAACTTTCAGCACCCCCTTGTTGCCGTTTGGGAGTTCTATCTCGTCTTTAAAGAAGTCAACTGATACCTTTGTATCTGCCCCCTCAAGTAAACCATCGATGAGTTTGTTGTATCCCCCCATAGGGATTCCCTGATATTTGTCATTGAAGTAATTGTTGTCGAAGATGAGGCGTACCGGCAGTCGCTTGATGATGAAGGCTGGCAAGTCTGTACACTTTCGTCCCCATTGCTTCTCGGTATATCCCTTGATGAGACGCTCGTAGATATCTTTACCGATGAGCACCTGAGCCTGTTCCTCCAGATTGCGAGGCTCACTTACACCATCGGCCTTCATTTTAGCCACGGCTTCTGCCTTCTGCTCATCAATTTTAGCCTGTGCTTCTGCTGGTGTGGTTACGCCCCACATCTGATAGAAGGTATTCATATTGAAAGGCAGATTATAGAGTTTGCCTTTGTAGTTTGCCACAGGCGAGTTGGTGTAGCGGTTGAACTCAACGATAGAGTTGACGAAGTTCCACACCTCTTTGTTGGAGGTATGGAAGATGTGGGCACCATACTTATGTACGTTGATGCCCTCTATGTTTTCGCAATAGATATTGCCACCGAGATGTGGTCGCTTATCTATCACCAGACAAGTTTTTCCTTGTTTATGAGCCAAATGGGCGAATGTGGCTCCGAAGAGTCCGGAGCCAACTATGAGATAATCATATTTCTTCATACTTGCTAATTGATATGTTTATAAATATTAGCCAACTCCAACGCAGATTTTTTCCATGAAAAATGTTTTAGTCTTTCATTCTGCTTTTCTATGAGTTTCTTTTTCTCTATCCCGTCTAGATAGTAGAAAGTTTCAAACTGTTCTTCGAAATCAGTTCTCTTTTCATCCATGTGGAAGTAAACTGCTGCGTCTTCTGCGATTTCCGGAAAACAACTGGCATGATTGAGTAAAACAGGGCATTCTGCTTTGTAAGCCTCAAGAATCGGGAGTCCGAACCCTTCGTATGATGATGGGTAAACGAATGCCAGGGCATAGTGGTATAAGTCTAGCATTTCTTGATCTGTTTTGATAAACTCATGTATGAATCTATCTTCCATTTCCCATGATTTAAACATACTTTTTTCAGTCTCATTGAAAGGCTTTCCTGTGCATACTACCTTCAGTTCCTTGTGTCTTTTTAAAATAGGTACACATTGCTTGGCAAAGAAATCAAAGTTTTTATAAAAGTGACGTTCGCCAACGAAAAGTATATATTCAAATGGATGTCTGTTGTTTTCGTTTGGCGTATAAGGAGTTTCGTCTGCTCCATGATAAACTACGCTCACCTGCTCTTCCTTGATATTCATGATACGGCATAAATCCCTTTTTGTCTGTTGGCTGACTGCAATGATGTGATTTGCTTTTGGTATGACAAGATGTTTTTGCAGAATCTGATAGTCATTATGGTCATAATACTGATTGTACTGTTCGGGTATCATATCATGTACCGTGACAACATAAGGCTTACTGCCTATGTACTTGAGGAAGTAAGGGTCAAAGAAAGTTGGATGAAACAAATCGAAATCTTTAGACTTGATGTCGCAGACAGACTTGTATCTATTGATTCTTGGAGTACGATCTAATCGTGAATATTCTCCGAATTTTGCATTATAATAGAACTTATATAGCATTTTCTTTATTGCAGTATCTTTCTTCCAGAGAAAGTTATGATATAATTCTCCATCTGGTTTACTTTCTAATGTTTTGAGGTAAACATTGGCAGATTCCATGATGCTGAGGCTTGCTTCAATGTCTTGAGGCAAGTGGGAATATAATTCGGCAAAACAACGTGATACGCCTCCATGCGTTTGCATATCGAAGGCTTGACTGTCATATAATACTTTCATCTTACTTTGATTTAATAGACAAATCTTTCCATAAAAATTTAAAGCCTGTACGTAGGATTTTCCAGTCGCGTGATACTGGTTTCATCTTCAGAGCTTTTTTCAGTTTGAATGCAAAATCATCATTGATGCGTTCTTTCTTTTCTTCTGCAGTCTCTTTTATGTGAGGCAACTTGCTGGTGCTTCCAAATAACTCGGAGAACACCTCTTTTCTTTCCTTTTTCAACAAGTCACCATTTGTAAAAGAGATGCCATCAGTATAATATACAGCAACAATAGAGTTAATAGCTTGGTATGAACATTTTTTGAAATACCAGTTTTCCAGAAAGTGTGCCCAATCTGATACGATTTTCAGATTTTCATTGTAGGGGTGCTCCTTTAGCAACTGAGTCCTTGTAAATGTAGATTGATGCTGCAGAACTTTATCTCTGATAAATCGGAACGACATGTTCTGTGGTGGAAGGCAGAGTGAAGCCAGTTTGCAGTCTATGATAATGGTTTCTCCCACGTAGTAGTCTGAGCCATTGAGCATCTTGGCAGCATTCTCCAAAGATTGTGAAGAAAAGAAATGATCGCCCGAATTCATGAAGATACAATATTCGCCTTGTGCCATTCTTATGGCTTTATTCATGGCATTATATACCCCATGATCTTTTTCACTAACCCATTGATTGATATATTCTTGCTTAGATTCTATATATTCCTTGCTGCCATCTGATGACCCACCATCAACGATGATGTATTCAAAATCGCTGAATGATTGCAAAAGCACTGAAGAGATTGTTCTTTCCAAACCCTTCAGATTATTATAGTTGACTGTTATGACTGAGACTTTCTTTTTCATTATTCGTATAAATCTAAATTAGAATGTTTGTAGAACATCAGTTTGTCCATCATTCGTTGATACAATATGAATTTATTAGGGTGTTTTAACAAGAGATAAAGCAAAACGCGTTCCTTGAAACTCTTTTTCTCTATACCGATTAGAGAAAAGGCCTTGAGGTCCTTGGATATTCTGCTTACCATGGCCTTGATTTCTTTCTGCTTCGATAGAGAAGTTTGGTTTCTTGATACGTATTTAGCCGCTTTGATACCTCGCTTTACTACCATTCTTTTGGCAATCTTGCGGAAAGGAGAGCGCTTGTAATAATTATATCTTGATATTTCAGCCTTAAAGAATTCATAATATCTGTTGAGAGATAAATCGTGGACGATGCTGCTTTTTCGAAGCCGGTAATGATACAGCGGCTGGTAAGTATAGATCACCTGTTTGGCATTTTCGAACCAATGTGGCAGAATGCTATAGTCTTCGTAATTCTTAGAAGTTGGCATCGGCTTGTTGAGCAATTCTCGTTTGAAGAGCATTTGCCAGATATAGCTCTTGATTTTATCCTTAATGACAAACTCCTGTATTTCTTGGTTCTTTAAGATATATCTCTTGTCTGAAACATTTTTGCAAAGAGTCTTGTTCTTACTTTCGTCGTAATGATTACAGATAGCAATGTCTGAATTGGTAGTCTTTAAGTCATTTATCAAGACTTCATACATAGATTCTTCAATCCAGTCATCGCTGTCAACAAAGCCAATATAGGCTCCCTGACAGATTTCAAGAGCTTGGTTTCTGCTATCTGCCTGTCCGGAATTAACTTTGTGGATGACTTTGATTCTAGCATCCTTTTGAGCCCATTCTTCACATATTTCAGCCGAGCCGTCTGTTGAGCCGTCATCTATAAGAATTAGTTCCCAGTTCTTGAATGATTGTTTTAGAATAGACTCTATGCATTGAGGCAAATATTGTGCTGTATTATAAACGGGAACGATGATGCTTAATTCACAATTCATAATGCTTGAATATTTTTATAATCGTATTTTTGAACTTTTAAGTGCATTGCATATAATATACTATCGATAAGTGTCTTGAGCTTCCACGACCATGGCGTCTGAGGTCGGATACCCTTCCATCTTGTCATGTCCAGGTATTTGAAGAATAGCTTTTGATACGGACTTTGGCATATATGGAGCCATGGTTTTCTGTGGCCTGTGAAATGTATGATGACAGGATGTTTTAATTCCTCTATCAGTTTCGGTATGGCTTGCTGGCGAAGATGTCTTCTTTTTCTTAGAAAGCCATCTTGTATGTTCCATATGAAGGGTATCAGGAGTTTTCTGTCATGCAGAAGTCCGTTGAGTATGTCCTGATCGTTGAAGATTAGCTTTTCTGCATATTTTTCTGCAAATTCCAAACTGGCTTTACTCAGATGGGCATTTCTCCAGTAATCCAAATTGATGATGAGTACTCCCGAGTTGAAATAGGTATCTTCCTGAGGGTATTCGAGCCGGGTGTAGTTGTTTGCTTTTCCGCTCCACATGTCTTCTACTGCAGCTACGGCGTATGATGTAACATCTGTCTCCCACAAATCTTTTATAGAATCGTTTATGATGAGATCGCAGTCCAGATATAGAATTTTATGTATCTCTACAGGTAGAATATCTGCCACGAAAAGACGCAGGTAGGCTGCAAGCGATATGTGGGCGCTTTTGAACGATGAAAGATTCATGTTTAGATTGTAAGCATAAAAGTGTATTTGCTGATTGTATTTTTCTACTTCTTCTGTAAGCATACTTTTGGCCTCATTGCTGAGAAACTCAGCAATGATATGGAATGTTATCTGTTCATTTCTGTTATTGTACATGACAGAAACTAAAGTAGTACAACATTGCATGATGTAATTATCATCTATGTTACAAGCTATATGAATCATATCTTTGTCTTTTTAGAAGAAATGTACTGAGTGTACAGAACTTGCTTGTGAAGTGTCAGTTTAATATATTTTTAAGATTGTAGCTCCTCTATCTTGCTGAAAACTAAGTTTATATCTGCAATATTATAGCGAGCGAAAAGCGTCTTGAAGGAATCTGCCTTTGTTCAGCTTCTGAGCCAAATTTACCGCTTGCTTTTTCATCTCCTTTTTCTGTTCCGGGGTAAGATTGGCAAGTTTGTCATCCAGCTCTTCCAGCGAACAGATGGTTATACCTGCTCCAGCTTCTTCGATGATAAGAGCTACGGCAGCTTCTTTCCAGATGATGAGCGGCAAACCGGCACGGAGGTAGAAGGATACCTTATGAGGAGAATTCCATTTCAGGTATTGCCCGTATTCTCCCGAGCATCCGTCAAGAGAATCGCCGTCCCATACCAGTCCGAAGTCGGCATCTATGTGCTTGATAAATTCCTCTGACGGTACAAACCCTTGGTAAGTAATCTGAGGATTGTTTTGCAAACCTTGCAGACCTTCTTTGTTTCCACAAACCAGTAATTGCCAATGGCTCAATGTCTTGGAAAGTTCTATCAGGAATGAATTCTTCTTCATGCTCAAGGCTCCGGCATAAACCACCTTTATCTGTTCTCTTTCTGTTACCTCTTCCGAGCATCTTGATGCAGAACGATAGTCGAATAAGCCCAGGGCACCAACTGGCTTCTGTAACCCATGCTCTTTGAGCCATCCTTTCATCTTATCGTTTGATGCGATGATATAGTCACTATTCGAAAGACGGTTTATCTCTTTCTGGATGGTGAGCTTCTTTCTGCGGAAAGAGCCGAGGTCGTGAATCAGAGAAACCGTTCTGGCTCCTTTCAGTTGGGCTATATGGCAGAGAAACGAAAAGTACTTTTTTACAGGATATTGCAAGAACAGCACATCGTCTTTCTGGAGTAAGATACAGGCACGGATGACGCCTATTAAGTCTAGGAAGAAAGCCAATATCTTGCTATTCCTGATTGTGCGTGGTAAGCCAAGATTGATGGCTCCCATTTCTGCAAGCGTATCCTCGTTGTCTGTTTTTGCTTTATTGCCGGCACTTGTCAGATTATAATAGTTGCGGCTAATATAACAGAGTCTTTTTTGTTCCATATTCAATAGTTTATATGTGAAATGTACAAAGATGAGTTTGAACTATAATTCTAGCTGAAATGGAATTTCGTGCTTCTTTCCATATTTGGTCCAGAACCTAGCCCGTTCTTTCATCACATAGGCTACAGCCTTGTCGGTATCTCTGTTACGCAGCAAGGCATATTCGCTTACTAAGATACGGGTGAATTCTTTGGGACCCCAGAATCTTCTGAGATTATAAAGTCCTTTCTTCTCACTTACTGGTCCGAAATCCATTCTGTTGATATCTACCAGCATGAAATGGAAGCCTTCTTCATCTTGTTTCCAGAGAATATTGCCTGGTGTAAAGTCCTTATGGAGGATTTCATGTAGATGAATGTCTGCAGCGAAATGGGCTAAAGCTTTTGCCAGATATTTATATTCTTCCGGTTTAGCATCTGCCATCTCATAGAGGGTATGAGCATAGTCACACTGGATGGTGATAAGATAGCTATATCCTAAGAGATTCAGAAAGTTACGCTCTTCAATGAGGGCTAAAGGTTCAGGAGTATTGATTCCTTTTCTTTTCAGAATCATAGGATATTCGAATGCCCGTTGACCTTTTGACTTCCTGATATTCCAAGAATAGACGAATTTATTGAGACCATGTGGTATATGAAAGCGCTTTACGTTAACCAGTGTTCCATCTGGTGCTGTTAGCACCTTGATGAGGTTGCGCTTATTATATATCTCACGACCTTCCTTCTCGAAAATATCAGGGATGCTCTCGATAAAGGCTCTCAGATATTCGTATTTAGGATTTATCTTAATCTTTCTCATTCTTATAGTTAAATATGAATGTTTATACTTCTTCCATTCGTTTCATTTCCCATCCAGCAAACTGGATGATGATTTTATGCAATGTCGTGCCTTGGCGCAAGACTTCTATTCTTGGTGCTGCGGCATAACGATTGATCTGTTCTACTGCTTCCTGCCATTGTGCCTCGGCTTTTGCCTCAAAATCCTTGGCTGGCAACATCTTCAGTTCGATGATATAGCTATGCTTGGTAGGATAGTGAGTCAGGTCGGGCAAGAGGAAGAAATCACAATAGCCGTGATTTAATTCAAGCTCGGGAGCCGTAATGTAATAGCTGCTCAGGTAGAGATATGCCATAAAGAAACCTTGCAGGTTGCGCTCGGCTTCGATGCCATCTCTTACTGATGCCACTTCGGCGTAAGCCTTCGACATAAAGCCCAAGACATCTTCCCATTTTCCATAGAACGCCATGCAGGTGAGCATATAACCAAACTCATTCAGGTTGATATGGTTGATTTCCTGATATTGCTCCTGCAGATAGCCATAATATTGACGGCGGACATTGTTGTTCGGGATTCCCAAGAGCAACTGGTCGCCGAAAGTATCCTTGATGGTAAGCATGCCGTAATAGAACAGCAGGCTTGGGAAGTATTCCGGCTTCACGATTTCACTGGCAGGGAAGGTTTCGTATAGATTCGATACGATGCTGCCTTCCTCCGTAATCCTGCGGATGATGCCCTTGCGGTTGCCGTCTAGCTTGTCGAGTTGGAGCAGTCGCTTCATCTTGTTGTAGTCGGTTTTCGTGTTGGGGTCTATCATCTGCTTAGGGGCTTTACCATCGTCCATGTAATTACGGAGATAATATAACACCATATCGCAATTGAAAACCCTGACCTTACTGTTTAAGCATGCCTCTGAGAAGCAATAATTGTCATACCACGGCTTAATCTCTTCTATTATTGCCTCGATATCGCTATCTGCCGGAATCTGTCCCGCATCGCGATAACGGGTAAACATGGCTCGTACATCTTCTGTGCTGAAGCCCAGCATCTTGTCAAACTCGGGCTTGGTTGAGATATGCCAGCCGATGTTGAAGCCACTGGTAACATCGTCTAGTGTTACAGGGCTTACACCCATCATGAATATCTTGGCGAATGAACCCTTGAACTTCTTGAAGTAGTCGCGGTAGAAACCGCTGGCATGCGTCATCGCATGATACACTTTTTCACCCTGTTCATTGAGCACGGTGTTGGTGAAGTTGTCGTATTCATCGATGATGAGATAAAGCTGATAATTGTGTTCTTTTGCGTATTTTTGGATAGTAGCAAGCTTGTTGGATGCTACATCCTCTGCAAGAACGGTCTTTCTGGTTGCTTCATCATAGAATTGTGCATATCTGTTGATGAAAGCGTCAAAGCAGATATTGCAATACGAATTGAAGCGTTCCTCCAGATTGTCGATGTTTCCTCCTACTTGTGAGAAATCGAGTGTCAGTACCTGATACTTACCCTGTAGAGGGGTAGGCTGACTGCCAATCCAGAGACCTCCGAAGATTTCCTGGAACTGGTCTTTTATCTTGCAGTCATAGTAAGCTTCGAGCATACTGAGGAACAGGCTCTTGCCGAAGCGGCGAGGGCGAATGAATATCAGGTTGTCGGGTTGAGCCTCCAACAACGGAATATACATAGTCTTATCTACGTAATACTGATTTTCTCTGATAACTCTCAGGAAATCAGAGACTCCATAAGGTACTCTTTTTGCTTCTATCATCTTGTAACCCTTTCTATTATTAAGATAAACTCTATTTCTCTTGGAACAACTCTATTCTCTCGGTACAACTTTTCCCTTCACCACCTCATATCGCTTATCAAACTCCTCCCTGGTTCGCTTCCATCTGTTATGCGTCCATAAATAATAAGGTGGATTCTTGCGGATGGTTTCTTCCAGCATCTGGAAGAAGCGGCGGGTAATCTCGTGCTCCGGCAGGGAGTTCGGATTGCGGGTGATGAGTTTGTAGGTTGCTGTATAGTAGCCGCGCTTAGGGCGGGACATCTCTACATAGAACACGGCATCGTTCATCTTCCTCATGATTCTCTCACCGCCAGTAAATACTGGGGTTTCGGGATGGTTGAGGAAAGGAAGCCACAGGTGGATGTTTTCCCACTTGGGACCCTGGTCGCTGATGTAGCCGAAGATGCTGCGGATGTTCTTGCGTTTGTAGTCTACGAGATAGCGGAGGATGTCCTTCTTTGGGACAGGCACTCCGTTTTCTTCGTGAGAGCGGATGCGCTTGAAGAGTTCATCGAAGGCTTGGTTACGCAGAGGATGATAGATGAGGCCTATGATGCGGGTTTTAGGCAGTTTGATGCCTACACATGAGAGCCACTCCCAGTTGCAGTAATGACCGAGGATGGCTGCCACATCCTGACCTTCCTGGAAACATTGTTCCACTTCTTCGCTGTTATATACCTTGAATCGGCGGCGAAGTTCCTTATCGCTGATGCTCAGAAGTTTAACTGCCTCGAAGAAGTAATCGCTGAACCAGCGGTAGAATTTCTTCTCGATGTCAACAATCTCTTCTTCTGATTTCTCAGGGAAGGAGGTGGTGAGATTCTTACGCACAATGCCTCTGCGGTACTTGATGACGTAATACATCATGAAGTACTCGAAGTCGGCAATGCAATAGAGCAGCCTGAAAGGCAGCAGCGATATTGCATAAAAGAATGCATAAACAATCTTAACCATCTGTAAAACTATAAATTCTTAACTATTAACTATTTACTCAATTACACCTGCTGCATATCATGCAACTTCTTGTAATATCCGTCTTTTCTAATCAGTTCATCGTGGGTACCGCGCTCCACAATCTTACCCTCGTGCAATACGCAGATTTCATCGGCATGCTTGATGGTACTCAATCGGTGAGCCACAGCCACGGTGGTACGGGTTTTCATCAGTTTCTCCAAGGCATCCTGTACCAGGCGCTCGCTCTCGGTGTCGAGGGCTGATGTCGCTTCATCGAGGATGAGGATAGGAGGATTCTTGAGGATGGCACGGGCGATGCTGACACGCTGACGCTGGCCACCGGAAAGTCTGCCGCCTCGGTCACCGATATTTGTATCAAAACCATGCTCCGACTTGGTAATGAACTCGTAAGCATTGGCTATCTTAGCTGCATTGGCTATTTCCTCATCCGTAGCATCGGTCTTGCCGAATCGGATGTTGTCCTTGAAACTTGCATTGAAGAGGATAGCCTCCTGGTTTACATTTCCTATCAGCATGCGAAGGTCATGTACGGCAAGGTCTTTCACATTGATGCCGTCAATCAGCACTTCGCCTTCCTGTACATCATAGTAACGAGGAATCAAATCTACCATCGTACTCTTACCGCTACCGCTCTGACCAACGAGAGCCACGGTCTTGCCTTTTGGTATCACGAGGTTGATATCCTTTAATACATATACCAGTTCTGCGCTCTTTCGGTCGGTATAGGCGAAGGAAACGTGGCGGAACTCTATCTGATGTTCGAAGCTGCTGATATGCTCAGGGTTCTCCTTGTCCTTAATTTCCACCTCAGCCTGCAGAATCTTGTCGATACGCTCCATACTTGCCAATCCCTTTGGGATATTGTAACTCGCTTTGGAGAATTCCTTCAGCGGGTTGATGATGCTGTAGAGCATTACGAGATAGAAGATGATGGTAGGACCGTCGATTCTGCCGTAATCCAGAACCAGGATACCGCCAAACCACAATACCACTACGATGAGGATGGTTCCCAGGAACTCACTCATCGGGTGTGCCATCTGCTGGCGGATATTTACGCGCATGATGTTGTCGCGGTAGCTGCTGTTAACCTGATTGAAACGCTTGTTCATCTTTTCTTCTGCACAGAACGCCTTGATGATGCGCAAGCCGCCCAGGGTTTCTTCTACCATACTCATCGTGTCGCTCCAAAGTGCCTGTGCCTCGATACTGTGTGCCTTCAGTTTCTTGCCCACTACTCCCATGAACCAGCCGAAAGGTGGTACAAAGAGAATGGTGAAGAGGGTGAGCTGCCAACTGATGCAGATCAGCGTAACGAAATAGAAGAGAATCAGGATAGGGTTCTTGAAGAGCATGTCGAGCGACGACATGATGCTGTTCTCCACTTCCTGCACATCACCGCTCATGCGGGCAATGATATCTCCCTTGCGCTCCTCGCTGAAGAAACCGAGCGAGAGACTGTTTATCTTCTGGTAAATCTGGTTGCGGATGTCTCTTACGATACCTGTACGAATAGGTATGATGGTGGCTGACGAGAGGAAATAGGCTCCCGTCTTGAGGAATGTCATGAAGGCTAGGAATATGCCGATGACCAAAAGGGCTGTTGATGCACTATGGACAACAATAAACTCCTGAATATAATAATACAGGTTATTGGTTGCAACCTCCTTGATGCTACCCCAATCTCCATTCCAGTGCATATACTCGTTGACACGGATACCACCATCTACTTTGAACAGGATTTGCAGGATTGGTATCAAGGCTGCAAACGAAAAGATGTTCAATACCGCAGACAGGATATTGAACAGGATTGACAGTCCCAGATACTTTTTGTATGGAGGGACGAATCGGCGTAAAATTTGCAAGAATTCCTTCATAGGTGCAAATATAGTGCTTTTTAAGAAAACCGCCAAACTTTTGGCGGTTTTTCTTGTTTATATTCTGTTTTTTCTTTCAGAAGAGTCTTTTTATTCAGAAAAAGCTGTTCTGAAGAGTTTGGTTTTACTCCTTTACTTCTTCTCCGAAGAGAGTAGCAGAGGTAGAACCGGTGATGCGAACCTTCACGAACTCTCCGATGTGGTGGTTGCCCTTATCGATGACAACCGCCTTGTTCTGTTCTGTTCGACCCATCATCTGCTCGCGGCTACGCTTGCTGAAGTTCTCGATGAGGATGGTGAATACCTTGCCCTCATCCTTCTTGTTCTGTTCGGCGCTCACCTCGGTTTGCAACTTGATAAGTTCGTTGAGGCGGGCTATCTTGGTTTCCTCAGAAACGTTGTCTGGCAGGTGCTTGGCTGCGTAGGTGCCCGGGCGCTCTGAATACTTGAACATGAAGGCGCTGTCGAAGCCTACTTCCTTCACCAGCGAGAGGGTTTCCTGATGGTCTTCCTCGGTCTCGTCGTGATAACCCACGAAGATGTCGGTGGTGATGCCGCAGCCTGGAATGATGCGCTTGATATCGGCGATGCGCTGCAGATACTCCTCACGGGTGTATTTGCGGTTCATCAGCTTCAAAATCTTGTTGCTTCCGCTCTGTGCAGGGAAGTGGATGTGCTTGCAGAGGTTTGGCTCTTCGGCAATGGCGTGGAGGATGTCCTCGGTCATATCCTCTGGGTTAGAGGTGGTGAAGCGCACTCGCATATCCGGTACAGCCTGGGCTACCATGTGGAGGAGCTCGGCAAAGGAAAGACTGTCTTCCTCGCGCTTGCCCGATGGCGAGAGACCATAACTGTTTACATTCTGTCCCAGCAGGGTAACCTCCTTGAAGCCACGCTGCTGCAAATCGCGAACCTCACGCAGGATGCTCTCAGCATCGCGGCTGCGCTCACGTCCACGGGTATAAGGCACGATGCAGTAGTGGCAGAAGTTGTTGCAACCACGCATGATGCTTACGAAACCGCTCACTCTGTTGCCACCGATGCGCTGAGGTACGATGTCACGGTAAGTCTCGGTCTTAGAGAGTTCGATGTTGATGGCGTTGGTTCCCATCTCGCACTGCGCAATCATATCCGGCAGGTTGAGATAGCTGTCTGGTCCGCAAACGAGATTGGCATAGTGGTTCTGGATGAGGTCATCCTTCACGCGCTCTGCCATACAGCCCAAAACGCCGAGAATCACCTTTCTTCCCTTTTTCTGCTCTGCATGCAGGGTGTCGAGGCGATGATAAATCTTGTTCTCTGCATTCTCGCGGATACTGCAGGTGTTCAGGAAGATGGCATCAGCCTCTTCTTCTTTCTCACAAATTTCGTAGCCAGCCATCTGCATCACAGAGGCAACTACCTCACTGTCTGCCACGTTCATCTGGCAGCCATAAGTCTCAATAAATAGTTTCTTCATTGTTCTAGATGAATTCTATTCGTTTATAATGTTATTGTAATTAAAATATGTAACTATCTGAATCTCAGTCGCGAAGAAGGAGTATGATGCTCTATCATTCCCTTCGATACTGCCATCAATGCAAAATAGATGACGACGGCAGAGATGAGGCCGGCGATGGCATCGATGAGATAATGCGCCTGAATATATATGGTAGCCAGACACAGGAAGATGTAGAATGGCAGCATCACGTATAGCATTTTTCTGTTGCCGGCATGCCAGACCAGGAGCATGCAGATGGTGCTCACGCCCACATGCGAACTTGGGAAAGCGGCTGTAGGACGCTCGCCGGCGTTCTTGGCGTCTTCTACAAGCTGGTAGAAGATTCCATCGGTGTAGCCCGGTGTCGGCAGGCAGTTGGTATGGGTATTGAAGTAATCGCCCAAAGCCGGGAAGATGCCTTTGGTTATTTCTGATATCCCTACTGCATCAAAGTAGAAGGTCGGACCCGCTACCGGTACATAGATGTAGATGAGATAGTAGATAAAGAAACTGGTGAGCATGACGAATGCAGCTCTTTCAGCCTCATAATATCTGCAGAAGAAATAATAGAATGAAACCAATGCAATCATCGGATAATACATAAAGTAGCCCATCGACATCAGTTCGCTTACTACAGCCCAAGGCAGGGCTTTGGCAAAGAGCAGGGCGGGTTGACAGCCGAAAAGATCCTGCTCCCAACCTGCAAAGATATGGTCGAGATTTGGGAACATGCGGTTGATTTCGTAGGTGTCGGGATACCACCAGGCAAGCAAAGCCATCTGGGCAATGATGCGCACCATCTTGGTGATGCGGCAAGGTATCATGCGGTATACTGCCCAAAGAGCGATGGTCATGACGAGCACTCTCAGTCGTCCCCAAAGCATAGCTTCCGGGTTTACGAGTTTGGTATAGGTAAAGAGCATGGTGATAATGGTGATTGCCATATATCCCAGCATGACCCATTCCAGTGTCATCAGTCCCTTCTTCGGGTTCTTGTCTATCTTGAAATAATCTTTTATCACGCTTCTTATTAGTTTATAATTTATAGTTTACAGTTTATAGGGCAATCTCGCTATACGGTGTAGCCGTTATCAACTATCAACTATTAACTTTTAACTATTAACTAGTTTACAGCCATCCGTTATCCTTGTACCACTTGATGGCGAGCTTCACACCTCTTTCCAGTGGATAATGAGGATGATAGCCCAGTTCATCCATGGCTGGCTCAATATCACATCGCCAGTTGCGCTGTTTCAGAATGTTGTACTTATCATTGTTCAGGGCCGACATCTTGCCCGTCATCCTTCCGAGATACTCTCCGAAGAAGGTTACGATGCGCAACACCCAGACAGGTGCCTTGATGCGTAGCATCCAAGGATTGCCTAACTCCTTTTTTATCAGGTCGCTGAAGGCAGCAGACTGATATACTTCTCCATCGCTGAGGAAGTATTTCCTGCCGTTCATTCCATGATCCAGAGCCAGGAATACAGCCTGTACCACGTCCTGTACATATACAAAAGTGATGTCCTGACGCTTGAATCCTACAGCAAAGTCAACATGTTGCTTGATGCTCTGCGCCATGAGAAAATAATCTTTCTCCCTAGGACCATAAACTCCTGTGGGGCGGAGGATGATATAAGGGAAGTTATTGCCGATGCTGTCCAGATAGCGTTCTGCCTCCAGCTTACTCTTTCCGTATGCAGTATTTGGCTTAGGAGTATCATGTTCTGAGATTTCCTGATAAGGCTGCTCTTCGCGGATGGCTCCAAAGATGCTGAGCGAACTGACAAAGACAAATCGCCTGATAGGCATCTGGAGGCGCAGAAGGACGTTCACCAGATGCTTGGTTCCCTCTGTGTTTACCTTATAAAAGTCCTCTGCATGCAGGCACTTCGTTGCGCCGGCTGCATGCACTATATAGTCGAACTCGTGCGGGGCGAGTTCTTTCTCCAACTCTTCCTCTGAAGAAAGATTGAGATTGATAAAATGGATGCGCTCGTCTTGCAGATACTTTCTGGAACTGGTAGGGCGTACTGCCGCCCAGGTTTCCATGCCCTGTTTTAAGGCCTCTTCCACGATGTAGCTGCCGATAAAGCCCGACGCACCCGTTACTAGAATCTTCATTAATTATTTATAAAATTGCAATTTTGGCTGCAAAGATACTATTTTTTCATGAGTTATCCACATTGTTATGCAAAAATTATTTTAAATTCTTCTGTTTCTTCACAAAAAGTATTATCTTTGCACTTATGACGCAAGTATCAGGTTTTATATTGTCCTCAGAGTTTGAAGTCTCGGAAACATTCACAGAAATATCCGAACTTTCTTCCAGCGGTTTCAATGTCCTGCTCCGTGCCAAGCGCAACGGTCAGTGGTGGATATTGAAATCGTTGAAGCCTGATGTGTGTCATGATTCTACCTTCCTGCAGCTTCAGCAGAAGGAATATGATATTCTTGCCCGTCTTGACCATCCCGGTATTGTGAAGGTGGAGGGGTTGGAAGAAGTTGAGGGATACGGCAGGTGTATCGTGATGGAATGGATAGATGGCGTGACGCTTGATGAGTGGCTTGCCCAGAAGCATTCCGGTTTGGAGCGCCGGCAGATTGCCCGCCAGCTTTTGCTGGTGATGGAGTATGTGCACGAACAGCAGATTGTGCATCGCGACCTGAAACCTGCCAATATCATGATAGCCCGTAACGGAGGTACGCTCAAGTTGATTGATTTCGGGCTCTCTGATGCCGATAGCTATACCATTCTGAAGAGCCCTGCCGGTACCGAAGGGTATGTTTCGCCTGAGCAGCAGGAGGAGAGTGTGCCTGATGTGCGCAATGATATCTACAGCCTGGGAGTCATCTTGAAGGAGATGCGGCTGGGATGGTCTTGCCGTTGGGCTGTCAAGAGATGTTTTCTTCCTTTAGAGTATCGGTATCCTAATGTGTTAGCTTTAAGGATGCATATTCAGTCGCTTCATCGTCGCCTAATAGCTTTAAACTGTCTTCTCGCTTTTTTAGTTTTGGGCACATCAGGTATTGTTTTATATAATAAGGTGGTAAAGCCAGAGATACTATACGATGTGGTTGCTCAGTTTACTGTAGGCAACCTGGTGTATAAGTCTTGGGGTGGTGGTTTGGTTACTGTAAGTGCTGCCAATGACCGGGATTCTGTCATCGAGATACCTGCTACCGTGAAATATAAGGGTATGGATTATCGTATAGATGAGTTGGAGGATAGTGCCTTTGCTGCTCACCCTTTTTTGAAGCGGGTCGTGATGCCTGATAATCCCAAGTTGCATGTGATGAAACATATCTTTGCTGGCAGTCCTAATCTGGAGGGTATATATTTCCGTAGCAAGACACCACCTATGTTGGGCAATGCAATCTGGAGGGTGACGATGGATGATATCTTTGAGACTCCTAGTTTTGGGAAGATTGTTCTCTATGTTCCTAAGGGTAGCAAAGATGCTTATTGCCGTTCACCGTGGGGGCACTTTACTTATATTGTGGAGTTTGAGAAATGACAACGATAAAATTAAAAATGGCACTCCCTGGTTTTGAGGGGATGCCATTTCTTTGTTAAAAGGATATGGTTTGAGATTCATTTGAATCTCAGACCGCAGGGATGTTATATCTGTCCTGCTCTAATATCCTGGGTTCATAGAAAATGATTCAAATGACTATAAATACGCTTTCAGATTTTATTTTATCTCCCAAATCAATCTTTACTTTCTGTCTGCAAAAATACATAAAAAGAACGAAAGTAGATTGGTTCAAAACGGTTCAATTTCAGTTTATTGCAATAAAAGGTACATTTTTTGTGGAAAAAACGGCAAATATTGCTTATCTTTGCAATCTGTAAAAAGCAAATAGATGAATATATAATGATGGAAGATTATAAAAAAGAAGATTTTGATAGACTCAAGAATGAGGTCGAAACGCTGGTGGGACGAAAGATCGTTTCACCAAGGGATTTTGATTTCCTTTCCCGACAGATAGAGGGTTATACCCAGGAAACGGTTTCGGTGAGCACGCTGAAGCGTCTGTGGGGATATGTGGCATGTTCCTGCAAGCCGAGCAGGTTCAATCTGGAATTGCTCTCCCGCATGGTGGGATATCCCAGCTGGAATGCGTTCGTAGAGAGTAAGGATGCTGTTGCTTCCAGCCGATTCTTTATCAAGAGCAAGCTGATTGCTGATGCTCTTGTCGTAAATGATCTGGTTAGACTGACCTGGCAGCCCGGCCGTATTCTTACCATCAAGTATTTGGGAAATGACAATTTCAAGGTGATGGAATCGCTGAACAGCAAACTGGCTGCCGGGGATACGTTTACCTGCCACCAGTTTGTGGCTGATGAGCCTCTTTATCTTTCCAACCTGAATCATCCCGGCATTCCTCTCTGCAACTATGTGGCAGGACAGAATGGAGGCATCAAGTGGAATGTTCTTGAAGGATAAACTGTACGGTTCTTTCACCAATCGGGTAGGAGGTAAATGTTACTCATAAGAGGCATTTACCTCCTACCCGATTATATAAAAAAAAATTGAGGTGTTATGCTTCATGCTGTCTTACACCCATGCGGGCCTCTACTACGTTTACCACATAGTCGCCGAGTTTCTCGCATTCCTGGATGATATCCATATACATGGTACCGATGGCGTAGGTATAGAGATGGTTGTTCACATCGTTGATGTTCTGGCTCTTCAACTGATTGCGATAGTTGTTGATTTCGTTCTCGATGTTGAAAGAGAGGTTGGCATCGTTGTCTCCCTTATGACCTACGAGTGTGATGTTCATTTGGGTAAGGGCATTGTCGGTAAGTTCCATCATCTGGTGCATGTGCTCATACTGTGAAGTGATGAAGTCTTCCTTGCCCTTGAAACGGCGGTTCAGCGTGCGTGCGATGTTGAAGCAGCTGTCACCGATACTCTCGATTTCAGAAATCTCACGGAGCATGGCACGAATCTTTGCCTTGGTCTCGTCAGAAAGATGAGAATCGCTCACCTGATCAAGATACTTGGCAATCTCTATCTCCATGTTGTCAGAGATACCTTCGTATTTTTCGATGCGGCTATAGAGTTTTACAAACTTTTCTTCATTGGTCTCGCCAAGAAGCGTCTTCACCATGCCGAACATGCGCTGGATGCGCTCTGCAAAACAATGGATTTCCTTCTGTGCCTCCAAGACAGAGATTTCCGGTGTCTTCATGATACCGCTCTGGATAAAGCGCAGGCGGAAGTCGTCCTCATCGGTATTCTTCTTAGGACGGATAATCTTGCATACCAGCTTCTCTATCTGTGGAATGAACCATACCAGGATAAAGGTATTGGCGAGGTTGAAGGTGGTATGGAAGGCGGCAAGCACAAAGGATAGCTTGGTTGCATTGGCTACGAAATGAGGATCAGTCTTCTCCATGGCATCGTCGAAACCTACCCAGCCGCAAACCAGATGGATGAACGGGTGGAATATGCAGAGTATCCAAAGCACACCGAAGATGTTGAATACCATGTGCGCCATCGCCGCTCTCCGGGCCTGGGTATTGGCGGTGAGCGCTGCCACATTGGAGGTTACGGTTGTTCCGATATTCTCACCCATCACAAGCGCAATACCCTGATAGATAGGCAATACGCCGGTAGAGCAGAGTATCATCGTAATCGCCATGACGGCTGCCGAACTCTGCACGCACATAGTGAGTATACTACCGATAATCAGAAAGGTGATGGTGGTCTGGAAACTGTGAGGGTCGAAACTTGCAAAGAATTCAAGAACCGGCTGATTATGAGCCAGATCCATGTCGATACCGGTTTGGCGTAAAGTTCCCAAACCGAGAAACATAAAGGATATACCGAAGATGAAGTCGCCGATAATCTTGCGCTTCTTGCTGTAAATCAGGATGATGGCGATGAAGAACGCCGGCCATACAAAATCTGTGATGTTAAACGAGAAACCGGCACTCATGATCCATGCGGTGAGCGTGGTTCCTATGTTGGCGCCCATGATAACGGAGATAGCCTGGGCTAGGGTAAGGAGACCGGCATTAACGAATGATACGGTCATCACTGTTGTGGCTGTAGAAGACTGCACCGCTGCGGTGATGAGCGTACCCGTGAGGATGCCCGTCAAACGGTTGGTGGTCATTGTTCCTAACACATGGCGGAGCTGTGGTCCTGCCATCTTCTGCAAACTGTCGCTCATGGTCTTCATACCGAACATCAGTAGGGCGAGTGCTCCAATAAGCTTAAAAAATATCCAAATCGACATATAATAACTTAATTAATGTTGTCAAATACATCTGGTTTCCGAATTTCTTCGTAACTTTACACTCTGTAGGCGTCTCTCTTCTAAAAAGAGTAAGCCGATGCTCAAAAAGCACCTTTGGGGGCTTCGAGAGCGGGTAGATTAGTTTAATTTTGTAACATAGTTTTAATACAAATGAAACAAGTAATTCAAATCCGTTGCAAAAATAATAAAAAATCTCAGAAAGTAGAAATCGGAAGCACACTTTTTGATATTTTTTCTGCATTTGACCTTAAAATGACCCACGGACCGGTGTCTGCAAGGGTAAATAACAAGGTTGAAGGCATGCATTATCGTGTTTATAATTCTAAAGATGTGGAATTCCTTGATATGACTTCTTCATCCGGTTCGCGTGCATATACCCGTACCCTCTTCTTTGTTCTCTGCAAGGCGGTACAGGACATTTATCCTGCTACAGATGTGGTGATTGATATCCCCGTATCGAATGGTTTCTACGTAGATATCCGCCTGGGCAGACCTGTTGTAGATGAAGATGTGAACATCATCCGCCGTCGCATGCAGGAGATTATCGATGCCAGGATGCCGATACGCCGCTTCACCGTGCCTACCGAAGAGGCAGTTGCGCTGTTCCAGGAGAAAGGGGATGTTGAGAAGGTGAAACTGCTCAAGACGTCGGGCTCTATCTATACTACCTATTATAAAATAGGTGATTATGTAGATTATTACTACGGCACGCTGCTCACCAATACCTCGCAGCTCTATCTCTTCGGGCTGGAGAAATATTATGATGGCATGCTCCTGCGCATTCCTTCGCTCAAGAACCCGGATGTGCTGGGCGAAATGACCCGACAGGACAAGATGTTTGAGATATTCAAGGAGCATCATCGCTGGCAGAGTATCCTGGGCATCAGGACTGTAGGCGATTTTAACCAGGCGATAGATGCCAATCATTCTACCGACATCATCAATATCAGCGAGGCGCTGCAGGAGAAGAAGATTGCCAAGATTGCTGAGGAGATTGCCAGCCGCAAGGGCGTGAAACTGGTGCTGCTGGCAGGTCCTTCTTCTTCGGGCAAGACCACTTCGTGCAAACGCCTGAGCATACAGCTTGCCGTAAACGGATTGAAACCGCTCCAGATTTCGCTCGATGATTATTTCGTAGATAGGGAGAAAACGCCGAAGGATGCTTCGGGCGAATATGATTATGAGAGCATCTATGCCCTGGATCTCGATCTGATCAACGAGCAGTTCAATGCCCTCTTCCGTGGTGAGGAGGTAGAATTGCCGAAGTATGATTTCCAGAGCGGAAAGAGTAAAAAGAGCGGCAACAAGCTGAAGATGAACGATAACAATGTACTGGTGGTAGAGGGCATTCATGCATTGAACCCAGAGCTGACGGCCCACATCCCACAGGAGCAGATATTCAGAGTATATGCTTCGGCGCTGACCACGATTCTTCTGGATAATCACAATTATATCCCGACGACAGACAACCGTTTGCTCCGCCGCATCATCCGCGATTACAAGTATCGGGGTGTCTCTGCCCAGGAAACCATTCATCGCTGGCCTTCGGTAAGGGCGGGTGAGAACAAGTGGATATTCCCATTCCAGGAGAATGCCGATGCGATGCTCAATACGGCGATGCTTTATGAGCTGGCTGTAATCAAGACGCAGGCAGAGCCGCTGCTGCAGCAGGTTCCGGAGAATTGCGAGGAATATGCTGAGGCTTACCGGTTGCTTAAGTTCCTGAAATACTTCAAGGGTATACCTTATAATAATCTGCCGCCTACTTCGCTTCTGCGAGAGTTCCTGGGGGGCAGCTCGTTTCATTATTAAAGGTTTTATCTTTCGGAGATAAGTTGGCTGTTTGAGTAGGACAGCCAACTGGCAGAAGCCGGACAGCCGACTAGCGCCTTATCCGCTAGTCGGCTGTTTGTCTTTAACAGTCCTCGGAAATGGGTTAATCTGATTTCCTTTTAGGCGTCTGATTTTCTTTTTTAGGCGATAGACGAAAAACTCTTCACTCTTCACCAAATGCTCCGAACCCCCTGTGTTTATCGGCATTCCGAGGGGTGAAGAGTGCTCGGGCACTCTTCACCCACTCTTCACCACTCTTCACCTTCTGTTGAAGCGGTCTTGTACCTCTTTTTAATTGAACTTTCGTAAGTTTTGCCCCACACGCCCTGGGCTAGGAGCTTTTGGGTCTTCAGTCCGTACTTGAACCGCATGCGAAAGTTCTGTTTTTTTAATGTCTGTCGGTGAAGAGTGGGTGAAGAGAAACAAATAACTCTTCACCCCTCGGAATGCCGATAAACACAGGGGTTTCGGGCCGAAAGGTGAAGAGTGAAGAGTATTTCAGAGTAGAGTTGCTATACTTTATATAAAGCGTACGAATTTATAAAGCCTGCGGCTTAGAGCTTGCTGCCATAGCACAAGTCGCCGGCGTCGCCGAAGCCTGGCACGATATACTTATGCTCGTTCAACCCCTCATCAATAGAGGCACACCAAATAGTAGTCTTGTCCTCTGGGAAGGTCTTTTTGACGTGCTCAATGCCCTCAGGTGCTGCGAGAACACAGGCAATGTGGATATGTTTAGGATTGCCCTTGGTGAGGAAAGCCTTCATACCCATCTCCATGCTGATACCTGTGGCAAGCATAGGGTCGGCAATGATGAGCACCTTATCAGTAAGATCAGGTGTGGCGAGGTATTCGATATGTACGCCCACCTCAGTATGCTCCTTGTTGGTATACTCGCGATAAGCACTCACAAAGGCATTGCCAGAGTGGTCGAAAATATTGAGAAAACCTTCGTGGAAAGGAAGTCCGGCACGGAAGATCGTACCGATGACAATCTTTTCGGTAGGAAGATTGACCTGGGCCACACCGAGTGGTGTAGTCACCTCAGTCTTTTCGTAATTAAGAGTCTTTGATATTTCAAAGGCTTCATACTCACCGATTCTCATAATGTTGTTGCGGAAGAGCAGTCGGTTCTTTTGATAATCGCAGTCACGCATCTCAGCCAGATAGCGGTTGATGATGCAATTGTGCTCGCTCAGATTATTTATCTTCATATAGTTGTAGTTTTTCTGCAAAGATATAATAAATCTCGGAAACGGCAAAATGTTTGGGCAATTATTTTCTCTCTGGGGAATGAAAGAACATGTTTCTATCTTATTTTTCCTTCAAATATTCTCTTATATATAAAAGAGGTGTAAATCTCAGCTTCAAATTCTCCAAGCAGAGATTTTTTGCAAAGTCAACGTGGCAAATATCAGATGAAATCTTCCATTTTTAACTTCTTTAACCTAAAAAGAATTTAAAATACATTTTTTATGCATGAGAATCTTTGCCATAAAACATATTTTTCGTAACTTTGCGGCGATTTAGGAAACGAACAAATATTTCACAACTTAAATACATTTAAAGTAAAATGGCAAAGTTAGATTTGACAAAGTATGGTATTACTGGTGCTACAGTAATCGCTCACAATCCTTCTTACGAGAAGTTGTTCGAGGAGGAGACAAAGGCTGGTCTCGAAGGTTATGAGAAGGGTCAGCAGACAGAATTAGGTGCAGTTAACGTTATGACTGGTATCTACACAGGTCGTTCACCTAAGGATAAGTACATCGTAATGGATGAGAACTCAAAGGACACTGTATGGTGGACTACTGATGAATATAAGAATGATAACCACCCAATGTCTGAGGAGGTTTGGGGTACAGTGAAGGATCTCGCTGTTAAGGAGCTCTGCAACAAGAACCTCTATGTTGTAGATGGTTTCTGCGGTGCTAACAAGGATACTCGTATGGCTGTTCGTTTCATCGTTGAGGTTGCTTGGCAGGCTCACTTCGTAACAAACATGTTCATCCGTCCTACAGCTGAGGAGCTCGAGGCATTCGAGCCAGACTTCGTTGTTTACAACGCTTCTAAGGCTAAGGTTGAGAACTACAAGGAGCTCGGTTTGAACTCTGAGACTTGCGTTGCTTTCAACGTAACATCTAAGGAGCAGGTTATCATCAATACATGGTATGGTGGTGAGATGAAGAAGGGTATGTTCTCTATGATGAACTACTTCTTGCCATTGAAGGGTATGGCTTCTATGCACTGCTCTGCTAACTGCGATATGAACGGTGAGAATACAGCTATCTTCTTCGGTCTTTCTGGTACAGGTAAGACTACATTGTCTACAGACCCTAAGCGTAAGTTGATCGGTGACGATGAGCACGGATGGGATGACAATGGTGTATTCAACTTCGAAGGTGGTTGCTACGCTAAGGTTATCAACCTTGACAAGGAGTCTGAGCCAGATATCTACAACGCTATCAAGCGCAACGCTCTCTTGGAGAACGTAACTGTAGCTGCTGATGGTAAGATTGACTTCGCTGATAAGAGCGTAACAGAGAACACTCGTGTTTCTTACCCAATCTTCCACATCAACAACATCCAGCCAGGTTCTTCTGCTCCAGCTGCTAAGCAGGTTATCTTCCTCTCAGCTGATGCATTCGGTGTATTGCCTCCAGTATCTATCCTGACTCCAGAGCAGACTCAGTACTATTTCCTCTCTGGCTTCACAGCTAAGTTGGCAGGTACAGAGCGCGGTATCACAGAGCCTACTCCAACATTCTCTGCTTGCTTCGGCCAGGCATTCTTGGAGTTGCACCCAACAAAGTACGCTCAGGAGTTGGTTAAGAAGATGAACAAGAACAACGCTAAGGCTTACCTCGTTAACACAGGTTGGAACGGTACTGGCAAGCGTATCTCTATCCGCGATACACGTGGTATCATTGACGCTATCCTGAACGGTGACATCGACAAGGCTCCTACAAAGCAGATTCCTATGTTCGACTTCAAGGTTCCAACAGAGTTGCCAGGTGTAGCTACTGAGATCTTGGATCCACGCGATACATACGCTGAGGCTTCTCAGTGGGAGGAGAAGGCTAAGGATTTGGCTGCTCGTTTCATCAAGAACTTCGCTAAGTATACAAACAACGAGGCTGGTAAGGCTCTCGTTGCTGCTGGTCCACAGCTCTAATTCGACACTTCGAATTTATACTAAATATGGAATCCCGTTTCTTGCAAAAGAAGCGGGATTTCTTCGTTTTTACGCCTCGAAATCACTAAAAAACTTAAAAAATGCGTCTAAAATGAATAATTTGCATAATAATAAGGAGAAAAGGTCGAGTTTTTAAAGAATTCTCAGTAAATTTGCAGCTAAAAATAAAATAGGATAGAATGAAAAGGAAGTTTTTTGCTTTCATAGCGCTGATTACAGCTACGCTCTCGCTCTCTTCTTGCTTGAGCAGCGATGAAACAACAGTAGAATATACACATGATACAGCCATCACGGCTTTCTCGTTGGGTAGTCTTGACAGATATACCAAAACGAAGGCAGGTAAAGATACCTTGCTCAAGGCTAATGTGACGGGCTCTGACTATAAATTTTACATAGATCAGGCACAACGCTTGATTTATAATGTAGATTCCTTGCCTTGTGGGGTGAGGGATACTGCCATATTGGCTACTATCAGCAGCAAGAATAGCAGCCCTATTCTCCTGATGGATATCAACAAGCCTGATTCTGTCGCAGCATACTATTCAAGCTCTGATTCCATTAACTTCTCAAAGCCTCGCTTTATTAGAGTTTACAGCAGCGACTACTCTGCCTATGCCGAGTATAAGGTTACCGTAAACGTACATAAGGAGTTGCCTTATGAGTTTAAGTGGCATGAGCTGGCTCAGAACAACAGTCAGTTGGCTGCGTTCTCTGATCTGAAGGCTGTAGCTTGTGGTGATTACATCTATGTATTCGGCAAGACTGCCGAGGGTACTAAGGTGCTGAATTCAGCCATCAATGATGGCGGCGCCTGGTCATCTATTACGATGAACGTAGGCTTAAGTAGTGACGCTTACCAGAGTGCAGTAGCGCTGGATGGCAAACTCTATATCTCAGATGCCGGCAAGGTTTATGCTTCTGCCGATGCTGAAACATGGACAGAGGTTTCTGAAAACGCAGATATCAAGCAGCTCATTGGTGCAAGCAGCAAGTATCTCTATGCTTATACAGCTACAGGTATCTCTGTTTCAAAAGATAAGGGTGTCAGCTGGGAGGCAGAGAAACTTGATAAAGATGCAGACTATTTGCCAACACAGAATATCTCAATGAATGTGGCTGGCGTGCTCTCTGCAAAAAATGTGGAGAACGTGATGCTGATGGGTACTCGTGACAAGGCTTTGAATGATACGGTTGCCACCACATGGTTGCGCACGGTTGACTATGATGTAAATGCTGAAGCCGGACAGTGGAACTATCTGGAAATCGAAAACAATAAAAGTGGAAAGATGCCTTGGCTGGATCAGGTAATTACCTGTGCTGCCGATACAGGCTTCGTTGCTTTAGGCAGTAACGGCAAATGGTATAAGAGCCAGAATGCCGGATTGACTTGGAAGCAGGATAAGATGGTTGTTCTGCCTGCTAAGTTTGCTACTGAAGGTCGTTTCACTTTCTGCCGTGACAAGCAACATTACTATTGGATTATCAGAAACGGATACGTATGGAGAGGACGTTTCAATATAGATGGCTGGAGCAAGGAAGATTAATCATCCTGCTTGCCTTCTTAACTCTGGGCTGTATGGCGGTTCGTGCACAGGACGATCCGCAATATCGCATGGAGATAGGCGCCGGTGTGGGAGTAATGACCTATGAAGGCGACTTTAACGGAAATGTGCTTGGCGACATGCAACCTGCCGGTTTCCTGGTGGGAAGATATAATTTCGATCCCTACAAGGACTTGAAACTGAGCGTGGGCTTTGGAAAAATAAAAGGTTCTTCGGCAAATGTGGATACTTTCTATCCTGATTATGCGGAGAATCCCTATAGTTTCAATCATACGCTGGTGGATATGAATCTGGTGTTTGAGTACAACTTCTGGCCTTACGGAACTGGTAGAGACTATCGCGGAGCCCAGCGCCTGGTTCCTTATATACTGGGTGGCCTGGGAGCAACCTATGTAAAAGGTAACGAAAAAAATGTATTTACAGCAAACGTGCCTTTAGGCATCGGCGCAAAATATAAAGTAAACGAAAGGTTGAACTTGGGACTGGCCTGGACTTTCCATTTCTCGCTCAGCGATGAACTGGATGGTGTGAAAGACCCTTACTGGGTAAAGAGCAGTGGCATTTTCAAGAATACCGACTGCTATTCTACCATAGCCGTTTCGGTGACCTATAGTTTCAGTGCAAAATGTAAAACTTGTAATAAAGAAGAATGATGGACAACTTAGATATGAACAGGATTCCTGAGCACATCGCTATCATTATGGATGGCAATGGTCGCTGGGCAACAGAACGGGGCAAGGAGCGTAGCTACGGCCATCAGGCTGGAGTAGATACCGTGCGCCGAATTACATCGGAGTGTACCAGGTTGGGGGTAAAATATCTCACCCTCTATACTTTCTCTACAGAGAATTGGAACCGTCCGGCCGATGAGGTTGCTGCCTTGATGGGACTGGTACTGACTTCGCTCGAAGATGAAATCTTCATGAAGAATAATGTCCGCTTCCGTGTGATAGGTGATTTGAAACGCCTGCCACAACAGGTGCAGGACAAGCTTCAGGAGACCATGGACCATACTGCGAAGAACGATTCGATGACTATGGTAGTGGCATTGAGCTATTCTTCACGTTGGGAAATCCTGAATGCTACAAAGAAAATGGTAAAAGAAGCGCTCGAGTCTGGTTCAACCTATGAGCAGATAGAGGATAAACTGACAGAGGAGAACTTCGAGAAGCATCTTGAGACCAGTTTCATGCCAGATCCTGAACTTCTGATACGTACAGGAGGTGAACTCCGTATCAGCAACTATCTTCTTTGGCAGATAGCTTATTCAGAGTTGTATTTCTGTGATACCTTCTGGCCAGACTTCAATGAAGAAGATCTGCACAAGGCAATAGTAAGTTATCAGAACCGCCAACGTCGATTTGGAAAAACCGAGGCACAGGTGGAAGAGGAGGAGAAATAGGCAAACCTCATACAAGCATAGAAAAATCATATTATATATAATAAGGTATAAATGAATAGATTTAAAAAGATTTTCATCCTGCTGTTCGGCGTAATGGCATGCATGCAGATTCAGGCACAAGATAAAATCGTAAACCCTGACATCTCGTATGCTGGTACACCTCGTACCCTTAAGATTGGTGGTATCAATGTTTCGGGTGTTGAGGGCTACGAAGACTATGTTCTCACAGGTATCTCAGGCCTCAGTGTGGGCGATGAGATTACTGTGCCTGGCGACGAGATTACCAATGCCGTAAAGCGCTACTGGAAACATGGACTCTTCTCGAAGGTGGCTATCGCTGCCGACTCTATCGTAGGTGAGAAGCTTTATCTCCATATCTATCTTGCGGTTCGTCCACGTATCTCTAATATCAACTATGTTGGTTTGAAGAAGAGCGAGCGTGAAGATATGGAGCAGAAGTTGGGTATGGTAAAGGGCACTCAGGTAACTCCGAATATGCTCGACCGTGCCAAGATTCTTGCCAAGAAGTATTTCGATGATAAGGGCTTCAAGAACGCTGATATCCAGATTAACCAGCGCGATGATATTGCTAACAAGGGACAGGTAATCCTGGATGTTGTTGTTGACAAGAAAGAAAAAATCAAGGTACATCAGATAACAATCGATGGAAACGAACAGCTTTCTGACCGCAAGATTAAGGGTGGACTCTTCTCGAAGGGTGCTTTTGCCAAGACGCATGAGGCTGGTAAGTTCGCCTCTTTCTTCAAGTCGAAGAAGTTTACCCCTGAGAGATGGAAGGAAGATAAGCAGAAACTCATCGACAAATATAATGAGTATGGTTTCCGTGATGCTCAGATTCTGGAAGATAGCGTGAGCAACTTCGATGAGAAGCACGTTAATATCTACATCAAGGTAGATGAAGGTAAGAAATACTATATCCGCAACATCTCTTGGGCAGGTAATACCGTTTACTCTTCAGCTTATCTCGAAGCATTGCTCGGCATGAAGAAGGGCGATGTATATAACCAGAAGATATTGGGTAAGCGCCTGAATGAAGATGATGACGCTGTTTCTAACCTCTACTATAATAATGGTTATGTGTTCTCTCGTATCGAACCGACTGAAATCAATATTGATGGCGACTCTATCGATTTGGAGATGCGCGTAACAGAGGGACCTCAGGCTTATCTGAGCCATGTACGTATCAATGGTAATACCCGTCTTTACGAAAACGTAGTGCGTCGTGAACTTCGTACCAAGCCAGGCGACCTTTTCTCTAAGGATGCTCTGATGCGTTCGGCTCGTGAACTTGCTTCTATGGGACACTTTGATCCAGAGAAGGTTAGCCCGGATGTAAAGCCTAATCCTGAAGATGGTACGGTTGATGTAAACTGGAACCTGGAGCAGAAGAGTAACGACCAGATTGAGTTCTCGCTCGGTTGGGGTCAGACGGGTGTCATTGGACGTGTGGGCTTGAAGCTCAACAACTTCTCTATGGCAAACCTCTTCAACAAAAACAAGGAGCATCGTGGTATCATGCCTATCGGTGATGGTGAGGTGCTGAGTATAGGTGCACAGACCAATGGTACCTACTACCAGAGCTATAACGTAAGCTACTCTACCAACTGGTTTGGCGGCAAGCGCCCTATCCAGTTCAGCGTAGGTGCATACTACAGTAAGAGTACCGACGTGTCAAGCAACTATTACAATAGTGCTTACATGAACAACTATTACAGTTATATGTATGGTTATGGTTCTAGTTACTATAACAACTACGAGAATTATTACGATCCAGACAAGTATATCCAGATGGTGGGTGTAAGTCTCGGTTGGGGTAAGCGCCTCCGTTGGCCGGATGATTACTTCACCTTGTCTGTACAGTTGGCTTACCAGCGCTACATGATGAAGAACTGGAGCTATATGTTGATGACCAACGGTAATGCGAACAACTTGAACTTGACCATCGCATTGAACCGAACATCAACCGATAACCAACTCTTCCCACGTCGTGGTTCTGAGGTTGAGGCAAGTGTCAACCTTACTCCACCATGGAGTGCGTTCGACAACAAGGACTACAAGAATCTTGCCAACGATTCTAAGTCGCCAACCTATTCTGCTGAGCAGCAGGAGAAGTACAGATGGATTGAATACCATAAGTGGAAGTTCAAGGCAAAGACTTATACTGCACTCACAGAGGGTCAGAAGTGCTTCGTATTGATGACCCGTGTAGAACTCGGCTTGCTCGGTTCTTATAACAAGTATAAGAAGAGTCCGTTCGAGACCTACTATGTGGGTGGTGACGGTATGAGTGGATACTCATCATATTATGGTGAGGAAACAATCGGACTCCGCGGTTATGAGAATGGTTCTGTATCTTACAGTCCTACAACCGGTTACTATGCTTATGCATACGACCGCTTCTCATTGGAGCTTCGCTATCCATTCCTCTTAGGTAACACAACCATTTATGGTTTGACCTTCGTAGAGGCTGGTAACGCCTGGTATGAAACCAAGAAGTTCAACCCATTCAGCATGAAACGTAGTGCCGGTGTCGGTGTACGTATCTTCTTGCCTATGGTTGGTCTCATGGGTATCGACTGGGCTTACGGTTTCGACAAGGTATGGAATGGTAGTTCATATAAGAAGGGTGGAAGCCAGTTCCACTTCATCTTAGGTCAGGAATTCTAAAAATGGGTTTTATGAAGAAAATAGTATTGATGCTGATGATGGCTGTAGCAGCCATCTCAGCACATGCACAGAAATATGCATTGATAGATATGGAGTACATCTTGAAGAATGTACCCGCTTATGAGCGTGCCAACGAGCAGTTGAATCAGGTAAGCCGCAAATGGCAGGCTGAGGTAGAAGCTCTTAACACAGAGGCAAGCACCATGTATAAGAACTATCAGAACGAGGTAGTGTTCCTTTCTCAGGAGCAGAAGAAGGCTAAGCAGGATGCCATCATGCAGAAAGAGAAGGAGGCTAGCGATTTGAAGAAAAAATATTTTGGTGCAGAAGGCGACCTTTATAAGATGCGTGAGGCATTGATGGGACCTATTCAGGAAGAGATTTATACAGCCGTAAAAGAGATTTCAGACCTGCGCGGATATTCGCTTGTTCTCGATAGAGCTAGCAACAGCGGCATCATCTTTGGCTCTCCTAAGATAGATATTAGCAACGAAGTGCTCCAAAAATTAGGTTATTCCAAATAATAATTGTATATTTGCAGCCGGTAAGTACATGTGCCAATGGTTGGCGGCATGAAAACTTCATTTAGAAATTAATAATTAAAAAGAATAGAACAATGAAAAAGCTTATTTTAATGTTGATGCTCTGTGCACCAATGACTATGATGGCTCAGAAGTTTGGTAAAGTAAATACTCAGCAGATTATGCAGTCTTTGCCAGATGTAGCTAAGGCTAATGGCGAGATGGAAGCTCTCCAGAAGCAGAAAGAGAATGACTTGAAGTCTATGCAGGATGAGTTGCAGCGTAAGGCTGACGAGTATCAGAAGGGTTCCAGCACAATGAATGCTACAGCAAAGCAGCAGAAGGAAACTGAGTTGCAGACTCTCCAGCAGAAAATTCAGCAGGCTTACCAGGATGGTCAGCAGGAGTTGCAGAAGAAGAGCAGCGAACTCATGCAGCCTATCGTAGCAAAGGTACGTACAGCTATCGCGGCTGTAGGCAAGGCTGGTAACTACACCTTCATCTTCGAGGATGGTGCAGCTGTATATACAGGTACTAACGTAGTAGACGTTACTAAGGAAGTACAGGCTAAGATTAAGTAATCAAGGCAAATAAAAAGAATATAGATTGAGGGCAGGCAGAAGTGCTTGCCCTTATTTCTCATTTTTAATAACGAGGTATTTATAAGGTATTCATCATAAACGGTATCACTCATCATGAAAAAGAATCTCTTATTTCTGGCTTTTGCTCTCATCTCTTTGACTGTTTCAGCCCAGCATACAACGCCTGCAGCAAAGGTTCAGCAACAACAGATTGCTGTATCTGCTCCCTTGCATTTTGGCTACTTTAGTTTTGATAAGGTTTTTCATACTATGCCTGGTTACGCTATAGCCAAGCATAATATGGATGAACTCCGTGAGAAATACGATGCAGAAACGAAACGTGTAGAAACTGAGTTTAATGCTAAGTATGAGGAATTTCTTGATGGACAGCGCACTTATGCCAAGACAATTCTGGAGAAACGTCAGGCTGAATTGCGTGAATTGATGGAGAAAAATATTGCCTTCAAGGCTGAGGCTACCCGCCTGTTGCAGCAAGCAGAGAATGATGCTTATGCTCCGCTCAAAGCAAAAATAAACGAGGAAGCTAAAAAGATTGGCAAGCAGAAGGGGTTTGCCTTTATCATCAATACAGACAATAATGCAGCTCCTTATCTCAACGAAGAAATGGGGGAGGATATTACAGCTTTGCTGGAGGAGACTTTGAAATGATGTTGCCTTCTAATCCCGGACCAATCGGTGTCTTTGATTCTGGTTATGGCGGACTGACCATCCTGCATGGGTTGCGCCAGACGATGCCTCAGTATGATTATATGTACTTGGGTGATAACGCTCGTGCTCCTTATGGCTCGCGTTCGTTTGAGGTGGTTTATAAGTTCACACGCCAGGCTGTGCTTAAACTTTTCTCTATGGGGTGTCATCTCGTTATCCTGGGATGTAATACTGCTTCGGCTAAGGCACTACGTTCTTTGCAGCAGCGCGATATTCCTGAGTTGGATCCCAGCAGAAGAGTTCTGGGTATTATCCGCCCTACTGCCGAAGTAATTGGTACTATTACCAAGAGTAATCACGTGGGACTTTTGGCTACAGAAGGTACTATTAAAAGCCAAAGTTATAATATGGAAATTTCGAAACTTTGGCCAGAGATTCAGGTGAGTGGCGTGGCTTGTCCGCTTTGGGCTGCCATCGTGGAAGCCAATGAAGCAGATAGTCCGGGAGCTGATTATTTCGTAAAGAAACGCATCGACCAGCTGATGCTGAAGGACGCTGATATTGATACCATTATTTTGGGTTGCACGCATTATCCGCTTCTTATGAGCAGCATTGTGAAGAATCTTCCTGATGGCGTAAGAGTGGTTCCGCAAGGACAATATGTAGCAAACAGTCTGAAAGATTATCTGAACCGCCATCCGCAGATGGAACAGATGATAACCAAAACAGGCTCTTGCCGATATCTCACAACAGAGAGTGAGGATAAATTCAAGGAATCTGCACAGATTTTCCTTCATGAACAGGTGGAGGTTACACATGTAGATCTTGAATAGTTTATAGTTAATAATTTATAGTTAATAGTTATGCAAGAAACAAGACAAAACCGTATATCAAGACTTCTCCAGAAGGAGTTGAGTCTTATCTTCCAGTCACAAACCCGCATGATGCATGGTGTGATGGTAAGTGTTACTAAGGTTAGAGTAAGTCCAGATCTCAGTATCTGTACTGCTTACTTGAGTGTGTTCCCTTCTGAAAAAGGAGAGGAGATTTTGAAGAACATCAATGCAAATGAGAAGACGATCCGTTTCGACTTGGGTAAAAAAGTGAGAAACCAGTTACGTATTATTCCAGAACTCCGTTTCTTCCTTGATGATAGTCTCGATTATTTGGAGCACATTGATGAACTCTTGAAAAAGTAAAAGAGTAAGGAAGTAAAAAGACAAGGGAGTTAAGACGGCAATTCTTGACTCCCTATACTGTTATATAAATAAGGTAAGATAGAATTATGAATTTCCCATTCTTTATAGCTCGCAGGTATCTTTTCTCAAAGAAGAGTACGCACGTCATCAATGTCATCAGTTCTATTTCTGTAATAGGAGTGGCGGTAGCTACGATGGCTCTGGTCATCGTTCTGAGTGTTTTTAACGGCTTCCATGACCTGGTAGCTTCACTCTTTACGAGTTTTGACCCACAACTCAAGGTTGTGCCTGTTGAGGGAAAGACTGCACCTGCAGATGATCCTATTCTTACTAAGATTCGTCTTTTGCCGCAGGTAGATGTTGCAACAGAAACCGTAGAAGATCAAGCTCTTGCAATCTATAATGATCATCAGGCTATGGTGAAAATCAAGGGTGTAGATGATAATTTTGCAGAACTTTCTCATATTACAGATATTTTATATGGTGATGGCTCTTTCTCCTTGCATGCTGCCAATCTGGAATATGGAACCGTAGGTATCCGTCTTGCCCAGAATTTAGGCATAGGAGCACAATGGGATGGTTTCCTGAAAATCTATGCTCCTAAAAAGGAAGGACAGCTGGATATGACTAACCCTGGTGATGGCTTTGTTGTTGACTCGCTCAACTCTCCTGGCGTACTTTTTGCCGTTAAACAGGCTAAGTATGATAAAAACTACATCATCACTTCTATTTCATTTGCCCGTAATCTCTTTGGTCAGCAAGGTATGCTCTCTGATTTGGAATTACGCTTGAAACCGGGTAGCAATCTGGATGCTGTAAAGGCAGAGATGCAGCAGATAGCTGGTAATAAATATAAAGTGCTTGACAGATTTGAACAACAGGAAGATACCTTTAAAATTATGTCGATAGAGAAGATGATTGCTTATATCTTCCTGACCTTTATCTTAGTTGTTGCATGTTTCAATATCATCGGGTCGCTTTCTATGCTTATTATTGATAAGAAAAATGATGTAGTGACTCTTCGTAATCTTGGAGCTAACGATAAGCAGATTACCAGAGTATTTCTTTTTGAAGGTAGAATGATAGCTGTGATAGGTGCTGTTATCGGTATTGGATTGGGCTTGCTCCTCTGCTTTTTGCAGCAGCAATATGGATTTGTACGTCTGGGAGATTCTGAAGGCTCCTTTATTGTTGATGCTTATCCGGTAAGTGTTCATTACTCAGATGTTGCTATTATCTTCGTTACTGTAATTGCTGTAGGTTGGCTTGCTGTATGGTATCCTGTAAGAGCGCTGAGTAAAAGGCTGTTGAGTTAAACCTACAGAATTTCTTATACTTGGGTGCATATACTAAAAGAAATGGCATGAATCTTTCATGGGGGATTCATGCCATTTCTTGTTCTAATTGATTTTTTATTTTTTCCTGATGAGTGTAAGACCATCGCGTAGTGGTAAGATAACAACCTCTACCCTAGGATCTTTTGCTATTAAATCATTGAAAGCCCGAATGCCTTGAGTCTGGTGGTCTCGGTCGTAGGCAGGATCGATGACGTGACCATCCCAAAGAGTATTGTCTGCAAGGATGTAGCCTCCAGGGTTCAGGATGCTCATAACCATTTCATACGTTTCTATATAGGTACGCTTATCGCCATCAACAAAAGCCATATCGAATTTTACGCCTAGTTGGGGCGCTTCTATGTTGGCATCACCGATGCGGAAGTCAATCTTATCGGCAACATTCGAACCTTCTATCCAGGGACGGGTAAAATCTTCCATCTCATCATTGATCTCGAAAGTGTAGAGTTTTCCGCCTTCCTGCAATCCCTGGGCCAGGCAGATAGCACTATAGCCACTAAATGTGCCTACTTCCAGAATATTCTTCGGGCGAATCATCTCTACAAGCATCTTGAGAAGTCTGCCCTGAATATGGCCGCTAGCCATACGTCCATGGATAGTATGTATATTGGTGGCGCGGTAAAGACGATACAGATAATCGCCTTCAGGCTCTATATGCTGGCAGATATATTTGTCTATAAGTTCTGTCTCTGTCATAATCTGATGGATTTAGAGTAACGGAAATCTTACTCTTCTGTTTCTTTCTGTGCTAAGATTCCTGAAATGGCAAGTTCGTAAGAAGCCAGACCGAAACCGCAGATTACGCCCAGGCAAGCACAGGAAATATATGAATGATGGCGGAACTCTTCACGTTTATGCACATTAGAGATGTGTACTTCAACGCAAGGGCATTTCAAACTGCGAATACAATCCTGCAAGGCGATGCTGGTATGAGTATAGGCGCCAGCATTGAGTACTACACCATCATGGGAAAAACCAACTTCCTGCAGCTTGTTGATTAACTCGCCTTCAATGTTGCTCTGAAAGTACTCTATCTCAATATCTGGGAATTTCGCTTTCAGCTTAGGCAGATAACTCTCGAAAGAATTGCTACCATAAATGCCTGGTTCTCTTACACCAAGAAGGTTCAAGTTTGGACCATTAATAATTTGTATCTTCATATTTACTTGATTTTTAATCGTAATCCATATTTTTTTCGTATCTTTGCGGCAGAGATCTTTTGTACTCTCCTGTCTTATGCAAAGACGATGCAAAGATACAATAAATTAAGGAAACTGACAAAAAATGAGGAATGAAATTATAAAGAACTATATGAGATACCTCAAGTTGGGGCGTAATTTCTCCAAAAATACGTTGGATGCCTATTACCATGACTTGAATTTTCTCTTGGAGTATGCTGATAAGAATAATTTGGTGCTGACGGAAATGAAATTGGAAGACTTGGAGAATTTTTCTGCAAGTTTGCATGATCGTGGTGTTTCTGCTCGTTCACAAGCTCGGATTTTGAGCGGAATCCGTTCTTTCTACCGGTATCTGGTGCTTGATGATTATATAAAAGACGATCCGACCGAATTACTGGTTTCTCCCCAAATAGGAAAGCATTTGCCGGAGTATTTATCTGTAGAAGAGGTTGACATGCTTGAAGCGGCTATCGATTTGGAAAAATGGGAGGGACAGCGTAATAAGGCGATTATAGAAACCCTGTTCTCCTGTGGCCTTCGCGTTTCGGAACTTGTGAATCTAAAGAAAAGCGATGTGTTTGAAGAAGAAAAGTTTATTAGGGTCATAGGTAAAGGTAGCAAGGAACGCATCGTTCCTATTTCTGGTAAGGCTCTGAAAGAAATCAATCTTTGGTATATAGACCGGAATCTGATGACAATCAAGCCAGGTGAGGAAGACTATGTCTTCTTGAATCGTAGAGGTGCTCATCTCACACGCAATATGATACTTATCATGATAAAAAATGCGGCTTATGATGCAGGAATAAAGAAAACCATTTCTCCTCATACTTTACGCCATAGTTTTGCTACAGCCTTGTTGAAAGGTGGAGCCGATCTGAGGGTAATTCAGGCCTTGTTGGGGCATGAAGATATTGGAACCACAGAGATTTATACTCATCTTGAAACTTCAGATTTGCGCAGAGCTATCTTGGAACATCATCCTCGAAATATCAAATATAGTGGAGAAAACCAAGTGTTTGATTCTGATAAAACAGACAAAAGATGCCCGAATAACAGATAAAGCACAAGGAATTGACGTTTTTTATATGGGAATATGACAAAATCTGAAAAAATATGAGTAACTTTGCAGCCGCAAAATAATGAATATCAATAATTAATAGAAATAAAGTAAGAAAATATGGCATATTTGTTTTCATCAGAATCAGTTTCTGAAGGACATCCAGATAAAGTGGCTGATCAGATTTCAGATGCATTGCTTGACCAGTTTTTGGCTTACGATGACCACGCTCATTGCGCCATCGAAACCTTTTGTACTACTGGTCAGGTAGTAATCATGGGTGAGGTTCGCTCTAACGTTTATGTTGATTTGCAGACCATTGCCCGCAAGACTATCAAGAAAATCGGTTATACCAAGAGCGAATATCAGTTTGACGGCGACTCTTGTGGTGTGCTTACTGCTATCCATGAACAGAGCGATGATATTAACCGCGGTGTAAGTCGTGAGGAGGATGATAATCAGGGCGCAGGCGACCAGGGTATGATGTTCGGTTATGCTACAACGGAAACCGAGAATTATATGCCGGTATCACTCGACTTGGCTCAGCTCATCATGCGTGTCCTTGCAGATATCCGCAAGGAGGGCAAGGTGATGACTTATCTCCGTCCGGACTCTAAGAGCCAGGTAACTATCGAATATTCAGATGATAATATCCCACAGCGCATCGATACCATCGTAGTTTCTACCCAGCATGATGATTTTATCAAGAAGGCAAATGGTGAGGACGATGATGATGCTATGCTGGCAAAGATTCGTGAGGATGTAATCAATATCCTGATTCCAAGAGTAAAGACTCATCTGAGTGATAAGGTGTTGGCTCTCTTCAATGATGACATCAAGTACTTCGTAAACCCTACAGGTAAGTTCGTGATTGGTGGTCCTCATGGAGATACAGGTCTTACCGGTCGTAAAATTATTGTAGATACTTATGGAGGTAAGGGTGCTCATGGTGGTGGTGCCTTCTCAGGTAAGGATAGCAGTAAGGTTGACCGTTCTGCAGCTTATGCTGCCCGTTATATTGCAAAGAATATGGTTGCTGCCGGCGTTGCAGATGAAATGTTGGTTCAGGTAAGTTATGCTATCGGTGTGGCAGAACCGGTTAGTATCTATGTAAATACTTACGGCAGAAGCCATGTGAATATGACTGACGGCGAGATTGCAAAGAAAATTGCAGAAATGTTTGATCTTCGTCCTAAAGCAATCGAGCGCCAGTTGAAGTTGCGCCAGCCAATGTTCCAGGAAACTGCGGCATATGGGCACATGGGACGTAAGAATGAGATAGTAGAGAAAACCTTCACCAGCCGATATCATGAGGCTAAAACTGTGAAGGTAGAACTCTTTACATGGGAAAAATTAGATAAGGTAGACGAAATCAAGAAAGTTTTCGGACTTTAAGGAATGGTGCAACAGGCAGATTCGATACAGACAGGTGCCGCACTTGAGGCTGAATCGCAACAGCAAGTGCTCAGGCAACATAGCAGCCAGCTCACACCCAAAGAGGTGTTGAGCTGGCTGCCTAAGAATGCAACGCCAGCTCAGCAGGACTCCATGATTAGGGCACATATCAAGCCCAGTGAGATTCATTGGAGCGAGATGCCGGATACATTACACTTGCCAGGACATAAGGCAGGTAAGAGTTTTAGGGATGTAAGTTTGCCACAATATTATCGTGAGTCATTCTTTTCAAAAGATTCTCTGTTTCATCCGGAATTAAAGGGTGGACGCTTGGGGGTGGCAGGTGATCCTGTTCCCTATACGGTAGCTGGTGATAACTTTATTACTTCATTGCTGTTGGTCTGTTTTCTCTTGGCTTGTATAGCATTCTCTAAATCTAAGCATTTTGTTATACGCCAGGCAAAAACCTTCTTCCGTACTCCACGCATCGGTACAACAGAGGTGACGGAGACCAGTTCTGAAGTAAGATACCAGTTCTTCTTCGTGTTGCAGACCTGTCTTTTGCTGGCAATCGGGTATTTCATTTATTCGAAAGCATCTATCAGCGATACGTTTATCGTAGACCAATATCAGGTGATCAGTATATATGCTGGTTGTATGGGGGGCTATTTCTTGTTGAAGGCGTTCCTCTATGTGATTTCTGGTTGGGTATTTTTTGAAAAGAAAAAAAATGTACAATGGCTCAAGGCATACTTGTTCCTTATATCATGTCAAGGAGTGGCCTTGTTCCCAATGGTGATGCTTTTGTCGTATTTCGATTTTCCATTGCAAATTGCAGTGATATACACGTTGACTATTCTTGGATTAGTTAAATTGTTGGCTTTTTTGAAGGCTTACATTATCTTTTTTAGAAGAAATGGCGTGTTTCTGCAAATATTTTTGTACTTTTGTGCCCTTGAAGTGATACCCTTGTTCGCTCTTTGGGGTGGACTTGTGTTAATCAGTCATTATTTGAAAATAAACTTTTAAGACAAAATGATAAAGAAAATTTTAGTTTCTCAGCCAAAACCTGCAAGTGAGAAGTCTCCTTACTTCGATATCCAGGCTCAATATGGAGTAGAATGCGTGTTCCGTCCATTCTTTAAGGTAGAGGGGCTCTCTTCTAAAGAATTCCGTCAGCAGAAAATAAATTTGCTTGACTATACTGCAGTCGTATTTACATCTCGTCATGCAGTAGACAACTACTTTAAATTAGCTAAGGAGATGCGTATCACAATTCCTGAAGATATGAAATATTTCTGTGTGATAGAGACTATCGCTCTCTACATCCAAAAGTATGTTCAGTATCGCAAGCGTAAGGTGTTCTTTGGTGATACAGGTAAAATTGATGGGTTGATGGGACAGATGGCTCGCCATAAAACCGAGAAATATCTGGTACCATTAAGCAGTGTTCATAATGATGATATTGCCAACTTGCTTGATGAGAAAAAACTCAATCATACAGAATGTGTCATGTATCGTACTGTAAGCAATGATTTCTCAGAAGAGGAAATCAAGAACTTCGATTATGATATGATGCTTTTCTTTAGCCCAACAGGTGTAAAGGCTCTGAAGAAGAATTTCCCTAATTTTGAACAAGGGAATATCGCTGTTGGCGCTTTTGGTCCTGCTACTGCAAAAACGGTTGAAGATGAGGGATTACGCCTTGATCTGGAGGCTCCTAATAAAGTTTTTCCATCTATGACAGGTGCCTTGGCAGATTATCTGAAACGTCATAATAAATAGGAAATATTTAATAGAATAGATATGTCAACAGACAGAAATAAAACATTCGGAAAGAAAGAGCATCTATGTAAACTGACACTTATAGAACAGCTCTTTGGAGGTGGTGCTAAAGCAATGACGGCATGGCCTATGAGAATGGTGTTTCTTCTTGTTGACAAGAAAGATGAGCAAGCTCCTTCTGTTCAAGTTCTTATCAGTGTATCAAAGCGTTATTTTAAGCACGCAGTAAAGCGCAATCGGGTAAAGCGACAGATACGTGAAGCTTTTCGTTATCAAAAACAAGAACTGGAGACTTGTATGCAGAATTATGTTGGAAAACAATTGCTTGTGGCTTTTGTTTGGCAAACAGAACAATTGCAGCCTTCAAAGCTGGTTTCAACCAAAATGACTAAACTTTTGGATAGATTGGTTGTTAATATCAAGGAGATGCAATCTGAAACAGTCATGAAAGAGAGCAGTTTATGATGAAGATTCTCTTTATGATAGCACATGGCATGAGAAAGGTGTTGGTATGGATTCTTATACTGCCGATATTGTTTTATCAGAAGTGTATTACTCCTTATACGCCACCTTCCTGTCGCTTTCAGCCCACTTGCTCAGAGTATGCGAGACAAGCCATCCTGAAGCATGGTCCCTTTAAGGGACTGGCTTTGGCTGTTTGGCGCATCTTAAGATGCAATCCTTGGGGTGGTTCGGGTTATGATCCCGTACCGTAAGTTTCCGACTGTATTGTTGGGCCCCTTATACATATTATATAATATAATAAAAAATCATATTCTATGGCAAAAAATTTTGTTGAAGAATTGAAATGGCGTGGTATGCTGGCGCAGATAATGCCAGGTACTGAGGAATATCTCAACACCCACATGGTGTCTGCCTATCTCGGAACCGACCCTACTGCAGACTCTCTGCACATCGGTCACCTTTGTGGTATCATGATGTTGCGCCACTTGCAGCGTTGTGGCCATAAGCCTTATCTCCTCGTCGGCGGTGCCACGGGTATGATTGGCGACCCTTCTGGCAAGAGCCAGGAGCGCAATCTTCTCGATTCAGAGACTCTCTATCATAACCAGGAAGCTATCAAGAAGCAGGTATCTAAGTTCCTCGACTTCGATGGCAATGAGCCTAACAAGGCGGAGTTGGTGAACAACTACGACTGGATGAAGGACTTCACCTTCCTCGATTTCGCTCGTGTGGTTGGTAAGCATATCACTGTAAACTACATGATGGCGAAGGATAGCGTGCAGAAGCGCTTGAACGGTGAGGCTCGCGACGGCTTGTCTTTCACTGAGTTCACCTATCAGTTGCTCCAGGGCTACGACTTCCTCTATCAGTATGAGAAGTATGGTGTTCGTCTCCAGTTGGGTGGTAATGACCAGTGGGGTAACATGACTACCGGTACTGAGCTGATTCACCGTACATTGGGTAACGATGCAGAGTGCTTCTGCCTCACTTGCCCATTGATTACCAAGGCAGACGGTAAGAAGTTCGGTAAGACAGAGAGTGGTAACATCTGGTTGGACCGTAATCGCACTACTCCTTACGCTTTCTACCAGTTCTGGTTGAACGTAAGCGATGATGATGCCGAGAAGTACATCAAGATCTTCACTGACCTTGACAAGGAGACTATCGATGCTCTCGTAGAGGAGCACAAGCAGGATCCTGGTCGCCGTGTACTCCAGAAGCGTCTGGCTGAGGAGGTTACCATAATGGTTCACTCTCAGGAGGATTTGGATATGGCTATCGCAGCCAGCAACATCCTCTTCGGTAAGGCTACCAAGGAGAACTTGGCACAGCTCGATGAGGCTACATTGAATGATGTATTTGCCAATGTACCTCACTACGACCTCGACAAGAACTTGCTCGGTGGTACAGCTGTTGACCTCTTCAACCAGGAAGGTATGCAGATCTTCCCAAGTAAGAGCGAGATGCGTAAGCTCGTTAAGGGTGGTGGCGTTTCACTCAACAAGGAGAAACTCGCTGCTTTCGATCAGGTTGTAACTGCTGATGACCTGATTGACGGTAAGTATCTTTTGGTTCAGAAAGGTAAGAAGAACTACTTCTTGATTACCGTTAAGTAATCGTTAAAAGTATTGAAAATATTTGGTAGTGGAGAAAAAATCCACTACCTTTGTAGCCGATTTGCTTGTCCTATGGTGTAATGGTAGCACTACAGTTTTTGGTTCTGTCAGTGGTGGTTCGAATCCGCCTGGGACAACAGGTCATAAATAACCCTTCAAGTCTTTGCGGATTTGGAGGGTTATTTTGTTTATAATAAAGTTCGGATACAACAAGCTCTTTGCATCTATTATAGGTCAATTTTGATGAAAAGTAGGCAATAAAATGAGAAAATAAGTAAAAAGGGTGCATCTTTCGTATTGATTTAGGGTGATATTCAAAATTATTTTGTATCTTTGCCCTCGTAACAAATCAAACAATTTATAAAAAATAAAATTATGGACTTTAATAAACTATTCTCATTAGAGGGTAAAGTAGCCCTCGTTACAGGTGCCGCTTATGGTATCGGTTTCGCTATTGCTGAGGCTTATGCCAAAGCTGGTGCTAAGATTGCTTTCAATTGCCGTAGCCAGCACCACATGGATCAGGCTCTTGCAGATTACAAAGCAAAGGGTATTGAGGCAAAGGGTTATATCTGTGATGTAACAGACGAGGAACAGGTGAAAAACATGGTAGCTGACATCGAGAAGGAACTTGGTGTTATTGATATTTTGGTAAACAACGCAGGTATTATCAAGCGTATTCCTATGACAGAGATGTCTGTAGATGACTTTAAGCAGGTTATTGACATTGACCTCACTGCACCTTTCATCGTATCTAAGGCAGTTATCCCTGGTATGATCAAGAAGGGTCATGGTAAGATTATCAACATCTGTTCTATGATGAGCGAGCTGGGCCGTGAGACTGTTTCTGCATACGCAGCTGCCAAGGGTGGCTTGAAGATGTTGACACGTAACATCTGCTCAGAGTATGGTGAGTACAACATCCAGTGCAATGGCTTGGGCCCTGGTTACATCGCAACTCCTCAGACAGCACCTCTCCGTGAGTGTCAGGCAGATGGTAGCCGTCATCCATTCGATAGCTTTATCTGTGCAAAGACTCCTGCTGGTCGCTGGTTGGAACCAGAAGAGTTGGCAGGTCCTGCAGTTTTCTTGGCTTCAGATGCTTCTAATGCAGTGAATGGTCACATTCTCTATGTAGATGGTGGTATCTTGGCATATATCGGAAAGCAGCCAAAATAAAGGATCAAACATGAAGATTTAAATTTGAATAAACTTGAATAGAATATAAAAATATAGGGCAGCCATAAAGGACTGCCCTATATTTGTAATTAAAATAATCTTTACAATTATTTGTTGATTGCATCTGCAAGCTCAGCACCAGCCTTGAACTTAGCAACCTTTTTAGCTGCAATCTGGATCTTCTCCTTAGTAGCTGGATTGATACCCTCACGAGCAGGACGCTCGTTAATGCTGAATGTACCGAAACCTACCAACTGGATCTTGTCACCTGCAATGAGGGCTTCCTTCAATGCGTTTGTTGTAGCTTCAAGAGCGGCCTTAGCCTGTGCCTTTGTAATCTCAGCACCTGCTGCAATCTTGTCAATCAATTCTGTCTTGTTCATAATTTTTCTTTATTAAATGAATAATATTGTTGTTTCTTAGTTGAATTCGTTTACAAATATAGCTTTTTCTTGTGAAAGTTCAAATAAAAAAAGCAGAAAAGTAATGAAATTATTGAAATTTAAGTGTAATAAGTCTATTTTTTGGTGTTTTCACGGATATTTTTCGTAATTTTGTCGCCAAAATACAAATATTAGTCAGATTATTAAACTGTTTATAGAAATAAAGTTATGCGCAATATTCCAATTGTAACAAAGAATTTGCTGATAGTGAATGTAGTAGCATTCCTGGCATGCATGCTGATGGACAAGAGTATGGGTGGCGGTTCTGGCCTGACAGATATGTTTGGGCTTCATTTCTTCCTGGCATCCGATTTCCATATTTATCAGTTAGTTACCTACATGTTTATGCATGGTGGTTTCCAGCATATTCTCTTTAATATGTTTGCCTTATGGATGTTTGGCTGTGTGGTTGAAAGAGTTTGGGGACCAAAGAAATTCCTTTTTTATTACATAGCGTGTGGAGTGGGAGCAGGTTTGTTCCAGGAAGCTGCACAGTATATTACCTATGTGGCAAAGGATATGGCAGCTTATGATTATGTTAGTGTTAATGGAGCCAGAATAACAATGGAGCAATATCTGAACCTATGGACTACCGTGGGTGCTTCAGGAGCTATTTATGCCATATTGCTTGCCTTTGGTATGATTTATCCAAACGAGCGTCTCTTCATTTTCCCGTTGCCATTTCCTATTAAAGCTAAATTCTTCGTGATAGGCTATGCTGTCATAGAATTGGTTTCAACATTCTCTCTCTCTGATGACGGTGTGGCGCATATTGCCCATTTGGGAGGTATGGTCTTTGGATTCTTCCTGATCCGTTATTGGCGTAAGCAGATTGGTAATGGTTACTATCATTCAAATTCTGCAGACGCTTTTGATAAGTTGAAAGGTATGTTCGGTGGAAAGCGTCGGGCAGGTAGAACGCATTTTACTTATACCAAGAATGAATCTTATAATCAGACTTATGAGCAGGATGCTGAATGTAAGACCAACGAAAAGGTTGTGTCACAGGAAGAGATAGATCGAATCTTAGATAAAATAAGAAAGAGCGGTTATGATAGCTTGACTCCTAGTGAAAAGCAGATGCTCTTTGATCAGAGTAATAAGTAAAAAGCATGTTTAAAGGATTTAAGGAATTTACATATAAGATGATAGCTGGTGCTAATGTGGCAACTATCATCATCATGTTGCTGGTGGGCTTTTCTGACTTCTTTCAGCCAGAAAAGTTCGCCGCATTGGCTAATCTTGGTTTACTTTTCCCGGTTTTTCTTATAGTTAACTTAGGCTTTTTGCTTTTCTGGTTGCTCTTCCGGTCTAAGTATGCCATTATTCCATTCTTAGGCTTCTTGATCTGTTTTGTTCCTGTCCGCAAGTATATGCCAATCAACTTTTCTGGCGAAACTCCAAAAGGTTGTATCAAAGTTCTATCATATAATACCTGGAATTTTGGTGCACAGACAGAGGATGCCGAAGGAACTAATATCTGTATTGCTTATCTGCAGGAGCAGGATGCTGACATAGTTTGTCTGCAGGAAGCATGTCCTACTTCCCGGAATATTGAACAGATAGATAGCATGCTCAAGCCTATGTATGCTTATCAGGATACAACGATGCACGTGAATGGCGGAAATTGTCTTATGTTGCTCAGTAAATACCCTATTCTTTCAAAAGAGCGAATTCCTTATGAATCGAAAGGAAATATGAGTGTAGCGTATCGTCTGAAAGTGAAAGATAGAGAGGTCCTTCTCATCAATAATCATTTGGAAACTACCGGCTTAAGTTTAGAGGACAGACGCCAGTTCAAGAATCTGGTTATCGGAAAATTGCAGGTTGATACTGCAGAAGAAACGTCCAAACTGCTCGTTGTAAAACTTGCCGAGGCAACAAAGAAACGGGCTCCGGAGGCTGAGGCTGTAGCAAAATACATTCAGCAGCATAAAGAACAGAGTATTATTTTGTGCGGTGACTTTAATGATGGTCCTATCTCTTATGCTCATCGTACGATAGCTAAAAATTTGACGGATTGCTACATTGCAAGTGGTAACGGACCGGGTATCAGCTATCATCGTGGAGGCTTTTTTGTTCGCATTGACAATATCATGTGCTCAGACGATTGGGAGCCTTATGAATGTAAAGTTGATGATAAAATCGCCGTTTCAGACCACTATCCAATCATTTGTAAGCTAAAAATGCGCCCTAAAAAGCAAAAATAGAGCAAATAATTCTTATATAAGAAAAAAAATGCTTATTTTTGCACAACTTTATGGAGGTTTTTGAAAGAATCCCTAAAAGCAATTGAAAAGAAATAAATAATTAATAACAATAAATAGAAATGCAAAACAAAGGAATTGTAATTTGTGTAGCCGTCTTACTGACACTCGCAAGTATCTTCTATTTGTCATTCTCGTTTGCCACACGTTACTATGACAGCGAGGCTGCAAAGATTAAAGATCCTATTGCTCAGCAGGATTATAAGGATTCTGTTAAGTACTTAGGGGTTTATTCTTACCAGAACTGCTTGGAGACTCAGATTGGTCTTGGACTTGATCTTAAGGGCGGTATGAATGTAATTCTTGAGATTTCTGTACCTGATGTACTTGAAAACCTTGCCGATCATAAGACCGACGCTGGTTTTACCAATGCCATGAAGGAAGCTAGAGCTCAGGAAGAAGCTAACGGTGGTGACTTCGTGTCACTTTTCATTAACGCTTATCATAAGAGCGCACCAGGTCATAAACTCGCAGAAGTGTTCGCTACCCAGCAGTTGCAGGGCTTGGTTTCTCCTCAGAGCAGCGACGCAGAGGTAGAGAAGGCTATCCGCGCTTCTGTACAGGATGCTATTGACAACTCTTTCAATGTTGTCCGCACCCGTATAGATAAGTTTGGTGTTGTACAGCCTAACATCCAGAAGTTGGAAGGCCAGCAGGGCCGTATCATGGTAGAAATGCCAGGTATCAGCCAGCCAGAGCGTATGCGTAAGATGCTCCAGGGTAGTGCAAACCTTGAGTTCTGGGAGACATACAACTCAGAGGAAATCGCTCCTTATCTCCAGCAGCTTGATACTCGTATCGCAAATGGTGATAATGGTCAGGAGGAGAAAGACTCTGTTGCTGCTGATACAACTGTTGCAAAGAAAGAAGTTGCTAAGGCTGAGCCTAAGAAGGCTGAGGCTAAGTTCTCTATCAAGAAGAAGGACGATGCTGCAAGCAAGGTAGGCGAGGATGCTCAGAATGCTGCTGCTATCAAGGCTCACCCATTGTTGGCTCGTTTGCAGCTCGGTGGTGGTTTGAGCACTGTTGGTTATGCTAGCGTTCGCGATACTGCTGCTATCAACAAGATTATCTATTCTGAAGTTGCTAAGCGTGTATTGCCATCTGACTTGCGCTTGCTTTGGAGTGCTAAGCCAGCAGATAATCTGAAGGTTAAGAACATCTATGAGCTTCATGCGTTGAAGGTTACTACCACTACAGGTCGTGCTCCTTTGGAGGGTGATGTAATTACCGATGCTAAGGACGAGTTCGACCAGATGGGTTCACCTGTTGTTAGCATGAAGATGAATACTGAGGGCGCACGTAAGTGGGCTCAGATGACCAAGGCTAACGTAGGTAAGGCTATTGCTATCGTTCTGGATGGCGTAGTTTACTCTGCTCCTCGTGTAAACGGCGAGATTGATGGTGGTAGCTCTCAGATTTCCGGTAACTTCACTATCGAGGATACCAAGGACTTGGCTAACACATTGAAGTCTGGTCGTATGCCAGCTCCTGCACGTATCGTTCAGGAGGAGGTTGTAGGTCCTACACTCGGTGCACAGTCTATCCAGATGGGTATTGTATCATTCGTTGTAGCTTTCGTACTCCTGATGGTTTACATGGTGATGATGTACAATGTCATTCCTGGTATGATGGCTAACCTGGCTTTGCTCGTCAACGTATTCTTCACGCTGGGTATTCTGACGTCCTTCCAGGCGGCTCTGACGTTACCTGGTCTTGCCGGTATGGTCTTGTCTCTGGGTACTGCCGTGGATGCCAATGTGCTTATCTATGAGCGTATCAAGGAGGAGCTTCGCTCTGGCAAGGGTATGAAGCAGGCTGTAGCTGCCGGTTATGGCAACGCTTTCTCTGCTATCTTCGACTCTAACTTGACATCTTTGATTACTGGTGTTATCCTGTTGATTACCGGTACAGGTCCTATCCGTGGTTTCGCTACTACATGGATCATCGGTATCGTAGTTTCATTCTTCACTGCTGTGTTCCTGACTCGTCTGGTTTACGATTATAAGTTGAACCACGATAAGTGGATGCACTGCAAGTTTGATACTCCTGTTTCTCACAACCTGATGCAGGGCAAGAAGTATAAGTTCATGTCTATGTACAAGACTACCTTCACCATTGCCATCGTAGCAGCTGTGGTATTCATCGGTAGCTTCTTTGTTCGTGGCTTGAGTAAGAGTATCGACTTCACTGGTGGTCGTAACTATGTGGTACAGTTCGAGAATCCTGTAGAGCCTGAGCAGATTCGTACTGTTCTTGGCGATGCATTCGTCAATGCAGACGGCACCAAGGCAACTACTGGCGCTATCGCTATCGGTACAGATGGCAAGACCATCCGTGTATCTACCAACTATATGATTGAGAGCAACAGTCCAACTGTTGACGATGAGGCAGAGACTATCCTTTACAACGCCTTGAAGAAGGCTAACCTGGTTTCTCAGAAGAGTGTTGAGGCATTCAAGAACCCAGATGTTCGTCAGGGTGGTTCTATTATCAGTAGTACAAAGGTAGGTCCTTCTGTGGCTAAGGATATCACTATGGGTGCTATCTATAGTGTGCTCTTCGCATTGATTGCTATCTTCCTCTACATCCTGATACGTTTCCGCAACGTGGCCTTCTCTGTAGGTTCTACAGTAGCTTTGGCATTTGATGCCTTGACAGTAATCGGTTTCTACTCACTCCTGTGGGGTCTCGTTCCATTCTCATTGGAGATTGACCAGACCTTCATCGGTGCTATCCTGACCGTGGTAGGTTACTCTATCAACGATAAGGTGGTTGTATTCGACCGTATCCGTGAGAACTTGAAGTTGCATCCTAAGGGCGACCGTCAGCAGCTCTTCAATGCATCTATCAATGAGACATTGGCTCGTACCATCAATACGTCTACATCTACATTGCTCGTGTTGCTCTGTATCTGCATCCTCGGTGGTGACAGCATCCGCAGCTTCTCATTCGCAATGATCCTGGGTGTTGTATTCGGTACATTGTCATCTATCTTCATTGCATCTCCTATGGCTTACATCGTTCTTGGTCGTAAGATTAAGGAAGAGCCAGCTGAGGAGGTTGCAGAAGTTAAGTAATCAGAAACTCTTCATTCTTTCTCTGTCCGATGTATGTCGGATAGAGAAAGATACTGGAAAGAATATAAAAATAATAAAGGTCGCTTCCTGATTGTCAGGAGCGACCTTTATTGTTTTATCATCTCTGGAATGATAAGGAAAGTACGTGGTCCCACCGAGAATCGAACTCGGATCAAAGGTTTAGGAAACCTCCGTTCTATCCGTTAAACTATAGGACCATTGTAAACTGACTGCAAAGATACATCAAATCGTTGACAATACAAAATAAAATGTTATGTTTTTCACTCTCATCTTATCAAGTTTCCTCACTTTTGTGGAGTTGAACTGCGAAAACCTCTTCGATACGAGGCATGATTCGCTGAAGAATGACTATGAATTCCTGCCACAGAGCAGTTACAAGTGGACGCCTTATCGCTATTGGCGCAAGCTGGCAAATCTTTCCAAGACTATAGTAGCTTTGGGTTATGAAGATTTGTCGCTTGTTGGTACCGCCTCCCCAGATAATCCTTCAAGACCTTCGGAGAAGTCCTGGCATGTTCCCGATTTTGTGGCGCTTTGCGAAGTGGAGAACGATAGTGTGCTGTTTGATTTAACCCGGCGTTCAGCTCTTCGCGGTGTAAATTATGATTATGTGATGACCGATTCGCCTGATGAACGAGGCATAGATGTGGCTTTGCTTTATCAGCCATCTTCTTTTGCGCTTATACAGTTCCGGTCCATCCGCATCAAGCCGCTGCCTGATACTCGCCCTACGAGAGATATTCTCTACGCTTCGGGGCGGATTATGAATGATGATACGCTCCATGTCTTTGTATTGCATGCGCCTAGCCGGCGTGGCGGCGAACAGGTTTCGCGTCCCTACCGCCTGCAGGTAGCCAGCCAGCTGGTTTCTGCTGTAGATTCTATCTATGCGCTCAATGATAGTGCAAGGATTATCGTAGCCGGCGATTTCAACGATTATTCCGATTCTTCGGCTCTTCGTTATCTTTATCAGCATCACCTTATTAATATATCTGTTGGCGTCAAAGGCTCTCATGGTGCCAAGGCTACTTATCGCTGGCATGGAGATTGGCGAAGTCTTGACCAGATTCTCTTCAGTCCTTCGCTTTCCCGACTTAAGATGAGTTGTCAGATAGGAGATTTGCCATTCCTCTTAGAAGATGATGAGAAATATGGCGGAAAGAAACCTTTCCGCACCTATCTCGGTCCCCGATATTTGGGTGGATACAGCGATCATCTTCCGCTTGTTGCCAAGTTTAAGATAGAGGGTGGATATGAATAAAAAAACAGGTATGCTCAGATTTTTACTGAACATACCTGTCTGTATATTAGTGAGATTTTTTCTCTTCTGCCTGATTATCCGTAGATAACCTTACCGTTCTCATCCTCATAAGGAGCCATATCCTTAGCATACTGGTTCATGGCACGGAGGCTCATACCCATTGATGAGAAACCACCATCGTGGAAGAGGTTCTGCATGGTTACCTTGCGGGTGAAGTCAGAGAACATCATCACGCAGTAGTTAGCGCAATCCTCTGCTACGGCGTTTCCGAGTGGAGACATCTTGTCGGCGAAGTCCATCATGTTCTCGATATCCTTGATACCCTTACCTGCTGTTGTAGCTGTAGGGCTCTGAGAGATGGTGTTGATGCGCACGTGCTTCTCACGACCGTAGATGTAACCGAAGCTGCGGGCGATACTTTCGAGCATGCTCTTGGCATCAGCCATATCGTTGTAACCGAAGAATGTACGCTGAGAAGCTACGTATGTGAGGGCTACTACAGAACCCCACTCGTTGATAGCATCCAACTTCTTGGCTACCTGCAACATCTTGTGGAAAGAGATAGCAGAGATGTCCAATGTCTTGTTCAGGAAGTTGTAGTCGAGGTCATCGTATGTACGATGTTTGCGAACGTTAGGGCTCATAGCTACAGAGTGGAGCACGAAGTCGATTTTGCCACCGAGTTTCTCCTGAGCCTCTGTGAATACCTTTTCCAAGTCTTCTACGCTAGTCGCATCAGCTGCGATGATAGGAGCGTTGATCTGTTCTGCGAGCTTATCCAGCGTACCCATACGCAAAGCCATAGCTGTATTACTAAGTGCGATAGTAGCACCCTCTTCAGCAGCCTTTACAGCTACTTTCCAAGCGATTGATTCCTCATTGAGTGCACCGAAGATGATGCCACGCTTGCCTTTTAACAAATTGTGAGTCATTGTTATCTTAATACTTTTGTTTATACTAACGACAATCCCCTACATATATCATTCTCTATATATATAATAAGGTGTAAAACCACTTTGTTTTGTTCTAGTCGTTGAAATCGTGCGCAAAATTACGAAAAATGTGCAATATTCCCAAATTTTTTAACTAAAAAGTGCCGTAAACGTTTTCTTTTTTGTGGTATGTCAAGTATTTCGCTCCCTACAGTCAGTATGATATTCTATTTATTCTTTGCAGATAATAAGCCTGAAACAGATATATCTTATGCTTATAGATAACGTATCTGTTGGTCTGAGGAATTAGATTTGTAGGGTTCCTGACATATGCCAACAAGGTTCCTGACATATGCCAACAGAGTTATTGACATATGTCAGGAACCTTGTTGGCAACTGCCGTCAACCGAACGGAACTAATTGTTAGAACCGATGAACCGTAGAGCTGTGACTATTTAATCTATTTGTTCTACGTATTTAAGTAATACGTCTTACCCGGCAGATGCCGGTATAGATAACTTAAGAACCTTCTTATTTCTGTTCTTACAAATTATAGCCTTATTGCTACAAAAATATCCTTTTTGTTGCAATATGACAAGGTGAAAGTGTTAAAAACAGACTTTTTTATGTGCGTTATTAAATTTTTCTTTCAAAATATTTGCAAATATCCGAAAAAAAATCTAATTTTGCAGCCGATTATTATAAATTTATAAATTATTATCTAATAAAGAGAGAGATTATGTTTAAAAGAATCGCTTTATTTGTGGGGGGGGCAATTCTCAGTTGTGGAGTAGCCTTTGCCCAAACATCTGTTACCGGTGCGGTAAGGTAGTAGCTTCAGAGGATGGTGAGCCTGTTATTGGCGCATCAATCAAAGTAGCTGGTACTAATACGGGTACTGTTACGGACGTCGATGGAAACTTCAGTTTGAATGTTCCAGCCGGCTCCAAGTTGGAGATTACCTATATAGGTATGAATCCACAAACTGTTAAAGCAAGTTCTAACATGAAGATTGCTTTGACTTCTGACAACAAAACCCTGGATGAGGTCGTAGTTGTTGCTTATGGTACAACTACCAAGGCTTCCTTTACAGGTTCTGCAGCTGTAATGAAGGACAAGGATATGTCTGCAGCTAAATCTTCACTCATCAAGTCATTGGAAGGCAAAATGGCTGGTGTCAACATTGGTGCTTCAACAGGTGACCCAGGTGCTGACCAGAAGGTGTTAATCCGTGGTATCGGTTCTATCAGCGGTTCTACCCAGCCATTGTATGTAATAGATGGTGTGCCTGTCTCTAACTCTGACATGCAGAGCAGCGGTCTCCGTTCACAGTCTATTCTTTCTTCTATCAACCCTAATGATATCGAAAGCATGACCGTATTGAAGGATGCTGCCGCATCTTCTCTCTATGGTTCACGTGCTGCCAATGGTGTCATCATCATCACTACCAAGAAGGGTAAGGAAGGTAAGACTCACGTAAACTATGATATGCAGATCGGTTGGAGCAATATTGCCAAGAAGAGTGCTTTGGAAACCATGAACAGCGCCGAAATGAAGCAGTATTGGAAAAATGCACTCCAGGGTTACTTCGTATATTATGAAGGTATGGATGAGGCTACTGCTGCAGCTGCTGCAGCAGAAGAAATTCCTAGCTGGTTCTATAACTACAATACTAATGAGACAACTGATTGGTACAAAGAGGTTTATCGTACTGGTTTTACTACCGACCATCAGGTATCTATCAATGGTGGTAACGACCGTACTAAGTTCTTCACCAGTTTTGGCTACAACAAGGTGGAGGGTACCGTAAAGGGTAGCTCTTTCCAGCGTTATAGTGGACGTTTGAACTTGGATCACAAGGTAACTGACTGGTTCAAGATTTCTGCCAAGGAAATGCTGTCATTCTCTAATCAGGCTGGTTTCCGCGACCAGGGTGATCAGGCGCAGGGCTTCGGTACTACCGCTCCAATGTCTGTACTCTTCTCAATGGACCCTACCGCTCCTGTAAAGAACGAGGATGGTTCATATAACACTAGCGCTTCATTCTCAAAGAATGTTTCAAATCCAAACCTGATGTTCGGACAGGAGGGTGGTGAGCATGCTGAGACTTTGGATTCTGAGTTGATGCGTAGCTTGACCAATGTTGAGGGTGAACTCAAGTTGCCATTCAATCTGACATTGCGTTCAATCTTCGGTTTCGACTATATGACCAACAATATTCGTGAGTTCTGGGCTCCTAACAGTGGTAATGGTCAGTCGGTTAACGGTATGGGTCAGCGCTGGAACTACTCTAGCAAGACTTTGACTACATCCAACACCTTGAACTATGTTCGTAGCTTTGACAAGCATAATCTCACAGCGATGGTAGGTTATGAGGCAGAGAAGCGTAACTTGATGACATTGACAGCCAACTCTCAAAACTACTCTACACATAAGTTGCCAGAGTTGTCTAATGGTCAGGCTAACAGCAATGCCAGCTACACCAAATGTGCAACCATGATGTCTTGGTTGGGTAGCGTAAACTATAACTACGACAACAAGTATTACTTGTCTGCTAGCTATCGTCGTGATGGTTCTTCACGTCTTTCTTCAGACAACCGTTGGGCTGACTTCTTCTCTGTATCAGGTGCATGGCGCATCAGCAGCGAGAAGTTCCTCGAGGGCAACAACCTGTTCAGCGATTTGAAGCTCCGTCTCTCTTACGGTACCAATGGTAACTTGCCAACAGACTACTATGGCTATATGGGTACATACGCAACAACCGGCGGTTACGGTTCTGAACCAGGTATCTATTGGAGCAACATCTCTAATCCTTCATTAGGCTGGGAGAAGTCTCACAACTTTAACGTAGGTTTGGATTGGACACTCTTCAACCGAGTAACTCTTACATTCGATTACTATAACAAGTTGACTAAGGATCTTCTCTTCCTTTCACCAACTTCTTATGTAACAGGTTTCAGTTCATACTGGAACAATATTGGCGAGTTGAAGAATCAGGGTCTTGAGTTCTCTATCAGTTCTCAGAATATCCGCACAAAGGATTTTACCTGGACCACAGACTTCAACCTTACCAAGCAGAGTATCAAGGTAAACAAGTTGCCTAATGGTAACGACGTTCAGTATGGCGACGGAAACATGTATATCCTCCGTGAGGGCGAGTCTATGCATACATTCTTCTTGCCAAAGGCTAAGGGTGTAAACTCTGAGACCGGTTTGATGGAGTTCTGGATTGATCCTGAGGATGAGTCTAAGGGTGTAACCAACGAGTATAGCAAGGCTGGTAGCACCATTGTAGGCAAGGGTGTGCCTGACTGGGTTGGCGGTATGACCAATACCTTCCGCTATAAGGATTTCGACCTTTCATTCATGATCTCATATCAGTTTGGTGCCGACATGTTCGATTATCCAGGTTACTTCCTTACCTATAGTGATGGTGTGCGTGTGGGTTCACTTAATGTATCTAAGCGTGTGGCTGGCAACTACTGGCAGAAGCCAGGTGACCAGACCGAGTTCCCACGTCCTATCTATAATAACCCATTCCGTTCTGATATGTTCTCTACCCGTGAGATTATCTCAACAGACAACATCCGTGTGCGTGACATCACATTCGGTTGGACTGTGCCTTACTTCAAGAAGTATATCAGCAATTTGCGCATTTATTTCCGTGCAACAAACCCATTCCTGATTTACAACGCAGCTAAGGATATTGATCCAGATGTTGATATCAATGGTTATCGTCAGACCGATACTCCTACAACACGACAGTTCTTGTTCGGTCTCAACTTTAGTTTTTAATTAATTCATAGGAAAAAGGATATGAAAAAGATATATTTAGCATTGGGTATTGCCGCTAGCATGATGTTCTCATCATGCAGCGACTTCCTGGACCAGGAGCCATCTATAGAGTTGCCTACTGAGTCAGCTATCACAACTACATCAGACTTGCGTAATGCAGTAAATGGTATTGCTTATGTATTGACAGAAAGCAGAATGACTTATGCGTCAGAATTCGCTCTCTTCGCAGATACTCGCTGCAACGATTTCAAGGTAACTGCAGACAACAATCAGTTGGGTGAACTCAGACTTTACAAGTACAATTCTAAAGGTTCATTCAATGATTATGCATATTTCGCATTCTACCAGGCTTTGGGTAATGTGAATAGCGCATTGAAGTCTATCGAAAATGGCCAAGTTGAAGGCGATGCGGCCGAAATCAATAACTATAAAGGACAGCTGTTAGCTTGGAGAGGTATGTTGCACTTCGACTTGGCTCGTATGTTCTGCCACATCCCTACTACTGTAGAGAATCCTGCAAGCGAACTCGGTCTGGTTCTTTCAGACCAGGTGTTTGACAAGGATTACAAGGGCACTCGTACAGATTTGGCATCTACATACACATTCATTATCAAGCAGTTTACAGATGCACTTCCTTTGTTGGAGAAGAAGTCTGATAATGGTTACTTCAACTATTATGCAGCTCTTGGTCTTCGTGCCCGTGCTTACCTCTATAATGGTCAGTATGCAGAGGCTTTGGCTGATGCCAAGGAAGTGATTGGTGAAGGTGGTTACAAAATGTTGAATCGCGACAATTACGTAGAGGCTTGGACTAAGGAGAAGGCAGATGAAACCATTCTGGAGTTCATGCAGACCGACAAGTATAACCAGCAGCGTTATGCTCCTGGTTACTATTGCGATGCGGATGGTTACTCAGAGAATGCTTTCAACGAGGAGGGTTACTTGTATAAGTATCTTGTTGCCAACAAGGATAAGGATATTCGTGCTGGCTTGATCAAGGATCAGTCTGCAGCTAGCTACAAGAAGGCTGCTGGTTTCTATCCTAACAAGTATCCAGGTCGTAACGGCAATCTCTATGTTAACAACACGAAGTTGCTCCGTCTCTCAGAGATGTATCTGATTGCAGCTGAGGCTCAGTGGCATCTTGATAACCCTGGTTCATACGATTTGGCAAAGACCAGTGCAAAAGCTGCTCAGTATATCAATGCTATCGACAAGAACCGTATTGCTGATTATACAGATAAGGCTTCTGTTACACTTGCAGACATTCTTCATGAATATGAAATCGAGATGTTCTGCGAGAACCAGATTACATTCGCTTACTGGCGTAATCGTCAGAGTGTAACAAACCAGGCTAATCAGGAGGTGAAGTACAATGATTACAATACAATCATGGCTATCCCGCAGTCTGAGATTGATTACAACAAGGCTCTTCAACAGAACCCAGAATATTAATTTTGATAATGGTTCTTCTCAAATTTTGGTACATTTATGTATCTAAGTTTGAGGAGACCTTTATCTGCAAAAGAGAAATCGATGCTCTTCCACCCATAATTCGCTTTGCGGTCTTTATCTTGTTGACCGAACCTTCAAGGATTCCATTGTTCAATTTGCTAGCAATAGAATTATTGATGGCGGAATAGTCCTTAATCAGTCCTTTGGCAAACTTTTCCATTTTCTCATTACCACATCCTATGACCATGTTAATCCATTTGTACAAGTTCATTTTGACCTCTCCGCTCAAAATGCCTTGAAATGTTGTTATATAATAGGCTAAATCGGTAACATGCGAGTCCTGCAGAAACAATCTGACAGTCTCCGTCTTGGTTTTCCTGTTGAAGTGAACTATTGAATTCCAAAGGTCATACTCTTCGTTCCTGATAGTTGCCTTTGCAAGAAATGCCTTGTAGGCATCATCGTATGCCTTCCAGTCTTCCTTCCATTTTCCTCTCAGTAGAAAAGAAGTCTTTTCAGTATTTCTTTCTTCTCTGTAGAATGTAACCCCTTGGTAACCACAGAGTAATCCAATGACTTTTTACAGAGAATCCTATTTGTAATAGATTCTATGGCTTTGTAAGCCCTTAGTTGCGTTGGGTTGAGCAAGTCCTCATATTTGGTGTTCCTTAGCTTTCCCATCTTAAATCCATCAAACCCTGTTTTGTCATGGATTTCACTCAAAGTCAGTCCTTGCCTTGCATAAAGATCCATGAAAGTGTTCCATTCAGTCATTTTCTTGATTCTTCTTGCATCCTTGCACATCGATTCCAAGACTGCATATATGCTGTTATAAAGCCAACCTCTACTTATTTGTGGCTTAATGGGACCAACTAGACCTTGAGTCAGCAACTCCATTCTCTTATGCAAAACTCCTGCAGAATCTTTGGAAAGACTGCGCTCGTCAAGTCTTCAATGACATGGAATTTGTCTGTGATAGCATGTGCTGATGGGGCTCCTTGCTTGATAGCCTTAATGAAGCATCGTCCCCTATCACGAGTGATAGTATTGACTTTCTTGTATTGTTTCAAGACATTTGCCACAATCGAAGAATCTCTAGAGTCTATCAGTTCCAAAATCTCGCCTGTGTCATGGTCTACGATAACACTGCCATAGGTATGTCTCTTTCTCTTGGCAAAGTCATCTATGCCTATATTCCTGGCAGTCCTGTCTGGAAGTCTTTGGATCTTTTTCAAATGATTTATGCAAGTATTTGGACAGCAAGTGATTCCCATCTTTCTCATGACCTTGGAGGTCGACACAGATGACATATGTATATGAAGCAGGTTCATCAACTCTATGCATCTTACACTGAATCTTGCATATTTGTTTAGCCACTTCGTCTGTTGCTCTACAAATATATGTTTATCAGACTGGCAGTAAAAACGGCGCATGTAAAGGGTGAGAACAAACCGTTTACACCCTAAAGGACACATCGTGACCGTTCTCTTTTGCCAGCCACGGGTATGAGTGGTTTTCTTGCCACAACGGTCGCAGAAGGCATGGGTAGCCGTACTCACGAGAACCATTTTGAGTTCCGTGGAAGAGAAGTCACAACTTGCGATAAAAAAGCCATCTATGGCAGGAAAAATGTCCATAAGAAGTTTTTCTCCGACCGTAGAAGCATTTATATCGGATTTTATTTGGTTGTTTCTTATCTTTTTTATAATTTTGCATCTGTTAGCGATTGTATCCATTGTAAGTCATATTTTATGATCACTTTAAACTTACATATTTTTGGAGACAATCGCTAATTTTTTATATTAAACTTTCTCAAAAATATTGCTCCTTCATATAAAATATGGGGCTTTGTACTAAAATTTGAGAAGAACCATATTTTTAATCAAGATATAGGAATGCCATGAGTGGCATTTTCTATAAATCTCTCGGGAGAGGCTGGCTGTGAAGCTCGCCTCTCTTTTTTTGTCTTTTTATTTGCGTATCTGATATTTTATTCGTAACTTCGCACCGTCTAAAGAAATATGGCTATGGAAGAGATAAGAAAATACCCAGTAGGAATGCAAACTTTCTCTGATATACGAGAGGGTAATTATGTGTACGTAGATAAGACAAGGTATATTGTCGATTTCTTGCGTAATGGTTCTAAATATGTGTTTCTGAGTCGTCCAAGACGATTCGGTAAGTCGCTTTTTGTCTCTACGCTCCAGGCATATTATGAGGGCAGGAAGGAACTGTTTGATGGTTTGGCACTTGGCGAATATGAGAAAGAATGGGTGAAACGTCCTGTTCTTCACTTCGACATGAGTACTGCCAAAAATCAGACACCCGAAGGGTTAGAAGAGATGCTGGGCTACATGCTTTCAGAATACGAGCAGGTCTATGGACGTGACGAATGGGCGGTGCAGCCGAGCCAGCGTTTGCAGTCTTTGGTAAAGCGTGCCTATAAGAAGACGGGTCAAAAGGTGGTCGTTTTGATAGACGAATATGATGCTCCTCTCTTGGATGTCGTGCATGAGAAGGAAAGTTTGATGCCATTGCGCTTGGTTATGAGGAAGTTCTATAGCCCATTGAAATATCTCGACCCTTGGCTGGAATTTACCTTTATCACGGGTATCACCAAGTTCTCTCAGTTGAGTATCTTTAGCGAGATCAATAATTTGGATAATATCAGCATGTTCGATCAGTATTCTGCTATCTGTGGTATCAGCAAGACAGAACTACTGACGGTGATGAAGCCTGATGTTGAGTTGCTAGCCAAGTCTTTGGGAAAAACTTTTGATGAAACGGTTGCCGAGTTGAGTTCATATTATGATGGTTATCATTTCAGTAAAAAATCAGAAGATGTGTTTAATCCATTTAGTCTGGTTAAAGCGTTGAGAAGTAAGGAAATAGCAGCTTATTGGTTTAGTTCAGGTACTCCTGCATACATTATCAACACTTTACGCAAACATCATGTGGGGGTGATGGATATAGAACAGAAATCCGTAGGGGTGGATGATTTCGATGTCTCTCCTGAGCAGATGACTTCTGCTTTACCATTGCTTTATCAGAGTGGGTATCTCACCATCAAGAAGTATAACCCTATCTTGCAGAGCTATCAGCTGGATTATCCAAACAAGGAAGTGCGTGTAGGAATGGTTCGTTCCTTGGCTCCTAACTATCTCTCTCCAATATCGTTGAACAATAATAGTTTCATCTTCGACTTTTTGGAGCAACTATATAACAATAATATGGATGGTGCTTTGCAGAAAATGCAGGCTTATCTCGCCAGTATCTCCAATCGACTTGCCAACAAGAACGAGAAGGACTTCCAAACGGTCTTTTATCTCATTTTTAATTTGATGGGTGCTTACATCTTGGTGGAGGAGGATAGTGCAATAGGCAGAGCAGATGCCGTTCTTCACATGCCGGATACAATCTATGTGATGGAACTGAAGTTTGATAAGACGGCTGAGGAAGCTTTGCAACAGATTGATGACAAAGGCTATCTCATTCCTTATTCAGCTGACGGCAAACGAATGGTAAAAGTAGGAATCAACTACGATAGCCAGAAGCGAACCATTGGTGAATGGAAGATAGCAGAAGGATAAATCACACTTTTGACGAATACAGGGGTAAGAATGCTGACTGTAAAGCTCGCCTCTTTCAAAGAAAAAAAACACGGACGGTTCTTCTCAAATTTTAGTACAAAGCCCCATATTTTATATGAAGGAGCAATATTTTTGAGAAAGTTTAATATAAAAAATTAGCGATTGTCTCCAAAAATATGTAAGTTTAAAGTGATCATAAAATATGACTTACAATGGATACAATCGCTAACAGATGCAAAATTATAAAAAAGATAAGAAACAACCAAATAAAATCCGATATAAATGCTTCTACGGTCGGAGAAAAACTTCTTATGGACATTTTTCCTGCCATAGATGGCTTTTTTATCGCAAGTTGTGACTTCTCTTCCACGGAACTCAAAATGGTTCTCGTGAGTACGGCTACCCATGCCTTCTGCGACCGTTGTGGCAAGAAAACCACTCATACCCGTGGCTGGCAAAAGAGAACGGTCACGATGTGTCCTTTAGGGTGTAAACGGTTTGTTCTCACCCTTTACATGCGCCGTTTTTACTGCCAGTCTGATAAACATATATTTGTAGAGCAACAGACGAAGTGGCTAAACAAATATGCAAGATTCAGTGTAAGATGCATAGAGTTGATGAACCTGCTTCATATACATATGTCATCTGTGTCGACCTCAAGGTCATGAGAAAGATGGGAATCACTTGCTGTCCAAATACTTGCATAAATCATTTGAAAAAGATCCAAAGACTTCCAGACAGGACTGCCAGGAATATAGGCATAGATGACTTTGCCAAGAGAAAGAGACATACCTATGGCAGTGTTATCGTAGACCATGACACAGGCGAGATTTTGGAACTGATAGACTCTAGAGATTCTTCGATTGTGGCAAATGTCTTGAAACAATACAAGAAAGTCAATACTATCACTCGTGATAGGGGACGATGCTTCATTAAGGCTATCAAGCAAGGAGCCCCATCAGCACATGCTATCACAGACAAATTCCATGTCATTGAAGACTTGACGAGCGCAGTCTTTCCAAAGATTCTGCAGGAGTTTTTTTTTTTTTTTTTGGAGTTGCTGACTCAAGGTCTAGTTGGTCCCATTAAGCCACAAATAAGTAGAGGTTGGCTTTATAACAGCATATATGCAGTCTTGGAATCGATGTGCAAGGATGCAAGAAGAATCAAGAAAATGACTGAATGGAACACTTTCATGGATCTTTATGCAAGGCAAGGACTGACTTTGAGTGAAATCCATGACAAAACAGGGTTTGATGGATTTAAGATGGGAAAGCTAAGGAACACCAAATATGAGGACTTGCTCAACCCAACGCAACTAAGGGCTTACAAAGCCATAGAATCTATTACAAATAGGATTCTCTGTAAAAAGTCATTGGATTACTCTGTGGTTACCAAGGGGTTACATTCTACAGAGAAGAAAGAAATACTGAAAAGACTTCTTTTCTACTGAGAGGAAAATGGAAGGAAGACTGGAAGGCATACGATGATGCCTACAAGGCATTTCTTGCAAAGGCAACTATCAGGAACGAAGAGTATGACCTTTGGAATTCAATAGTTCACTTCAACAGGAAAACCAAGACGGAGACTGTCAGATTGTTTCTGCAGGACTCGCATGTTACCGATTTAGCCTATTATATAACAACATTTCAAGGCATTTTGAGCGGAGAGGTCAAAATGAACTTGTACAAATGGATTAACATGGTCATAGGATGTGGTAATGAGAAAATGGAAAAGTTTGCCAAAGGACTGATTAAGGACTATTCCGCCATCAATAATTCTATTGCTAGCAAATTGAACAATGGAATCCTTGAAGGTTCGGTCAACAAGATAAAGACCGCAAAGCGAATTATGGGTGGAAGAGCATCGATTTCTCTTTTGCAGATAAAGGTCTCCTCAAACTTAGATACATAAATGTACCAAAATTTGAGAAGAACCACACGGACAAATTGAATTTGTCCGGACAAATTTGTCCGGCATGATATAAATCGCTGATTATGAGAAGATTACGAAGATGCCGGACAAACAACCGGACAAATTCAATTTGTCCGTGTTATATTTTTGGGGCATAAACACAGCTTTGTCATGGTGCAAACTATGACTTATGCTCCAGAAAACGGTGAGTTGAGGGGAAGAAAACTATGAGTTGTATTTGTTAACATAAAGCTTTAAAGCAGCCAAAGGAGAATAAGAGAGGTTGGAACGTAAACAGTTGGGAATGAGTAGATTTGCACAAAGTTGCCAAATCGGCATAAAGCAAGCGAGTGAGGAATATTGAAGTAGTTCAGTTACTAAATCGTGAGCCACAGTTACCTATGCAAAGCAGGTAACAATGCGGAAAGGCAACTTTGTGCATCAACGGATTTTATTGCGCTGATTCTCAATGTTTTGCGTATCAAGGAACGCTTACAAAATGATTATATTTGCACACTCAAAATGTAAGCGTTATGAAAATCGAAAAATTCAAGGTGTTGCTCTACCTAAAAAAGAGCGGAATGGACAAGAATGGAAAAGCTCCCATCATGGGACGCATCACGGTGAACAGGACTATGGCGCAGTTCTCCTGCAAGTTGTCTTGCACTCCATCGCTTTGGAATCCTCGTGCCAGCCGATTGGAGGGCAAGAGCAAGGAAGCCGTGGAGACCAACAAGGACATCGAGCAGTTGTTGCTTTCCATCCAAAAGGCTTTCGATGTGCTTGTGGAAAAGAGAACGGACTTCGAGGCTAAGGATGTCAAGGAGGCCTTGCAGGGCAGCGTCAAGACACAGACCACCCTTCTCTCCTTCGTGGACGAGCATATCAGTGAACTCAGTACCCATGAGGGCATCGATATGTCGAAGAGCAGTGTCTGGACTTACAGAAAGATTCGCAAGAATCTCGCTGAGTTCATCGGGGAGAAGTATAGGTTGACTGATTTGGCTTTCGGACAGCTGACCGAGCCTTTCATCAGTGACTTTCACCATTACCTGCTTGACGAGAAAGGCTTTTCATCAGGAACCATCACCATCTATGTGTCGCTCTTCAAGAAGATGTGCCGCATCGCCTTTGAGCGAGGCTTGTGCAAGAACCTGCTGTTCGCCCATTATCGGGTTGGCACTCCAAAGGTTACGACACCCAAGGCTCTCAGCATGTCTGATTTCATAAAAATCCGTGATGCGGAACTGCCCGAAGACAAACCGAGACTATCCGTTAGCCGTGACCTGTTTCTTTTCGCCTGCTATGCAGGAACAGCCTTCATAGACACCGTTTCCATCACGAAAGCCAATGTCAAGGTGTTGGAGGATGGTGACAAATGGCTCATCTATAACCGCAAGAAGACCGGAACACTTGCCAGGGTGAAACTCCTGCCCGAGGCGTTGGAGCTGATGGCGAAATACGAGGACGGGGCAAGAGATACCCTTTTCCCATTGCTGAGCACGAATCGTGTTCGTATCGATCTCATCACCATCTGCAAGTTGGCGGAAACGAGCAAGACCTATTCCTACCATTCGGGACGACACTCGTTCGCCAGCCTCATTACGCTGGAGGCTGGTGTGCCGATGGAGACCATCTGCAAGATGCTCGGTCACAAGGATGTGAAGATGACGCAGCGGTATGCGAGAGTAACCCAAAAGAAGCTGTTTGAGGACATGGACAAGTTCATCGCTGCAACCGAGAAGGACTTTATTCTAGCATTATGAACAAGGCTTTCAACTTTTCTTTTTACAGTTTCAACTACATTATTATATTATAAGGACAACAACTATGAGCAGAAGTACATTTTCAATTTTGCCTTACATCAACAGACAGAAGGTGAAGGCAGACGGAACAGCCAACATACTTTGCCGCATCACCGTTGACGGCAAAAGTGCAGCCATTTCCACAGGCATATCCTGTACCCCACAGGAGTGGAACGCCAAGAAGGGAGAGGTACGGAACGCAAGGGACAACGGACGATTGGCAAGTTTCCTTGCTGAGGTCAAGGATAAATACAACTCACTTCTTACCACCAACGGCATCATCACCGTGGAAATGCTGAAGGCTGTGTTGAAGGACAAGGACACGACAGGAAGGTTCTTGCTGAACTTTGGTGATACCATCGTGGAATGGTATCGAACCTCAAAAGCCAGACAAACCTTTCTGCACAAGCGGACATGGCAGAAGAACCTGAGAGCCTTTGTCCATTCGTTGGATAAGGACGACATCGCCTTTGAGGACATAGACGAGAATTTCGGGGAGGAATACAAGCTATTCCTGAAACGAGACCAGGGACGCATCGACAGCTACGTGAACCATTGCCTTCTCTGGCTGAACATGTTGATGTACAAGGCAGTGGACAGGAGCATTATCCGCTTCAATCCCATAGCCAAGATAGGGTATGAGAAGAAGGCAGCCCCGAAGATGACCCATATCAGCAAGGCAGACTTCATCAAGATGCTCTCTACCCCGATGGCTGACGAGCGAACGGAGCTTGCACGCAGATGTTTCATTTTTGCCTCGCTCACCTCCTTATCCTATATAGATGTAAAGAAACTGTACCCTCACCATATCAGTGAGAACTCCGAGGGTAGGAAGTTCATCCGCAAGGAAAGAGAGAAGACAGGCGTGGAGTTCTTCGTGCCGCTCCATCCGATAGCCGAGAAGATTCTTTCGCTCTACAATACCACGGACGACAGCAAGCCTGTTTTTCCACTGGGTGAGAAGAAAGACATCTATCTTGATGTGCATACCCTTGGAATGGTGCTTGGCATAAGTAATAAGTTGGGATTCCACGCCAGCCGCCATACATTCGGAGTCTTGATGCTCAACGAGGACATTCCCATCGGCAGCATAGCCAAGATGATGGGACACGCAGACATTACAAGCACACAGGTCTATGCGCAGGTGACGGAGCAGAAGATTTCAAATGACATGGATAAGCTTATTGCCAAGCGAGAAAGAAACAAAAATCCAATGGCATAGACCTGCCATAAAGCAACGTTCCTTGGAGGCTTTGCGCCTCCAGCCACTTGGGCGAACCACCGCAGTGTGTTTTAGCATGGTATTAGATTTATACAGGTAACACAAATGATACCCGGCAAACACGAACAACTCGGTATAGCCAATAAAACGAGGCGACAACCTATAACAACCACACTCGGTAAGTTATACGTTGTCGCCTTGTTCATTTCACCCCACTCATCAAGGACATGTATTTCTCCTACAAGCCCTTCATTCTGTACGCATCACGATAGTTGGCCATCAGAATCTTCTGAATGTCGGACTCGCGGTAGAGTATCTTTCCGCCAAGCTGGATATACGGGATGACACCGTTGTTTCGGTAGTCCTGCAGGGTTCTTCGGCTCAGTTGCAGCCTGGCGCAAAGCTCCTTGTCCGTCATGAACCGCTCACCGCCAAGCATGGGGCGGTAGTTCATCACGGCACGTTCAAAATTGTCAACCATTCGGTTGAGGTGGTTCACGATGTGGTTCATCCACTCGCTGTTTCTTGTCATTACTTCATTGCTCATAGTTGTCTCGTTTTATTGTTGATACTTACGTTACTCGGTTTACTTGCTGCTTTGGATTAAGTGGCTGTTGTATATTGACAGCCTAACCTGTGCGCTTGCGAAAGCGCATGTCCTTTTTCTTGTCCTCCACTACTGCTACGATAGCCATCACGTCCTCCGGCTTGTAGTAGGTCTTGTGGCTGATTTGCGTATAAGCCAAAGTTCCGTTGTCCCGAAGCGTCTGCACTGTCCGTGGGCAGATGTTGAGCGTCTGACACACGTCCTGCGTGTCGAGCCACTTGTTCATGGTCTTGTCCTCACTGCGCTCACGGATTCTGTCCATGCGCTTCACGAAGTTCTCCAACTGGGCATCAAGATAGTTGAATGCCTCTTCCTCGAATACGATGAATCCCATACTTTTCTTTTTTCTAAGTTAATACGATGTTATATGTCGCAAAGCTCCACGCATATGCTGTGCTCCACGTTTGTGAGTGCAAAGATAAGGCACGGCAATCTAAAAACAAGCGTTTTCAATTTCTGTGGCAGTATGTTGCCGGGGTTTGCCGACTTCAACGCCAAAAACAACAAGAAAAACTTGCACGACTGCAACGAATACATGAACAATGATGAGTTGAGAAATACGTTGAAGTTCTCACAACTATCTCGGTATGCAAATAAGCAAGCCACAACTAAATTGCCACGTTACACCCAATCAGTTGCATGGCTGCACTCAGTACACTTACTTTGCACCCGACAATCGGTCAATGGTGCAAACCGTGACCACTATACTAACAAATAAAACAGCATAAGCTATGGCAAGAACAAAAGAAACGAAAATGTTTCCTGAACAGCAGGAGAAAATGACACAGGAGGTGATGGCTTCGCTTCAATCATCCACTTATGGTAAAGACTATGCCCAAGAACATAGCTCTTTCTTTGAAGAGGTGGAGAACTCCGATTTAGAAGTTGTGACAGAGAATGTGGCTGCAACAACCTCCTGTATGGAGGACGAGCTAACGAACGAAGCTCTATCGCCACCGAATCCGCAGAAGCGCATCAGCGGCAAGCAGCGCAAGGCGACATTAGAGGAGTACCAGCAGACCTTCCTCCAAGTTCCAAGGATTGACGACCGCAAGCCAGTCTTCGTCAGTTCCGATGTACGAGACCGTCTTGATCGTGTCGTCCGCATCCTCGGAGGGAGGCGCATGAGCGTATCGGGCATCATCGAGAACATCGTGCACCACCACCTAAGCCTTTATGAAGAGGACTTCGAGGCTTGGCGCAAATTGTGAGAATTAAGGTCTGCGACCTTGGACGTGGATAGCTGAAAGGCTGTAGTTCCAACTAACGTGTTCTGAGAGGGAGCGAGGTTATGTTTTGGGAACCCCAAAACGCCTCGCTCCACCATGAGGGCGGAGATTTTTGCTCCCAACGGTCGCAGAAAGTGAGTGTACCAACTATAAACAGTGTATCGAATGACAAACGTACAGGAACAAGACAAGAGAAAGGGCGGAAGACCGCCCACGGGCAGGGTTCGCAAGCTGTCGAAGTCTGTCACGGTGAAGTTCTCGAAGCCAAGCTACGAGGCTCTGAGGCTGAGGGCGAGAAAAGCCAACCGCAAGTTGGCGGAGTACATCCGTGAGTCCGCCTTGAACGGCAAGGTGGTCAGCGGACACAATGCAGAGACGGTAGCCATCGCCAAGAACCTCATTGGCATGGCGAACAACCTCAACCAACTTACCAAGCTGTCGCATCAGAGAGGTTTCCAGGAAACCCATGTGTATGTGGTGGACTTGTTGAAGAGATTGAAAACCGTCCTTGTCGAGTATCGGCAAGGAAATTCCAAACCTAATCCAAGCGGAATGAACAGAAGGGAGGATACACCATGATAGGCAAGCTAAAGAAAGGCAGCTCATTTGGTGGTTGCATCCGCTATGTTACAGGCAAGGACGAGGCGAAAATCCTTGCTTCCGATGGTGTTCTGCTCGGCACGAATACCGAGATGGCTCAAAGTTTCGAGCTGCAAAGGCAGCTAAATCCAAGGATAAAGAAGCCTGTGGGACACATTGCATTGAGCTTCAAACTAGAGGACAAACCACGTTTGACGGATGAGTTCATGGCTAAAATAGCCCTTGAATATATGCAGATGATGTGCATCACCGATACTCAATTCATCATCGTAAGGCATCACAACACGGACAATCCACATTGTCATATCGTGTATAACCGCATCAACAATGAGAGCAAACTCTTATCAGACAGGAATGATTACAGGCGTAATGAGCAGGTGACCAAGGCTCTAAAATCCAGGTATGGATTGACTTATGGAACTGACAAGAGCAAGACTAACACTCGCAAGTTACGCAATGCTGAGCGAGCCAAATATGAGATTCACAATGCTGTCAAGGATGCCTTGAAAGTCGTAGAAAATTGGCAAAAGTTCAAGAATGAACTTGCAAAACGAGGTGTTCACTTAGAGTTTGTCTATAAGGACAAGGAGCGAACCAAGGTACAAGGCATCCGTTTCAGCAAGGATGGATATAGCTTCAAGGGTACGCAGATTAGCCGAGGCTATAGCTTTGGCAAGCTGAATGCGAGATTTGAGGGAACGGAGAACCTTTTATCAGCAAGAGCCAGCTCTGCTCAGCAATATGAGCAGGGCTGTCGCAAGAATGAGCAGGTGCCATCCATATCGGAGAGCAGCCAGGACCCTTGGGACGGTATTTCTTCCATCGGCTTGTTCACTCCGTCTAATGCCCAAACTTATGAGTCATTCCCAAAGGATGAATCCACCAAGAAGAAAAAGAGGAAACGCAGAAGAGGCTTTAGCCTTTGATGCAAGTTACAAACCATTCAAACAACACCAGAACTATGAAAGAAGAAATGTTGGAAGCCATCTATGGCACAGTTGAGAGATTGGAGCAGAAAGTCGATGAACTTTCTGCTTCACCAAAGAACGCAGGAGCGGAAACTGTTCCTGCAAGTAATGACACAACCAGATTGGAGAACTCAATCATTGCAATGTTTGGTAAAGAAGAGGAAGCCATTGGTAAAATATCCAAATTAAGAGATGCCATAGGCATTTTTGCCGACCTAATCAAAGCGGAACTTGGTAAAAATGAACAGCGAAGCAAGTTCTTGGTTGATGCAGTCAAGCAGATGAGACAAGAGAACAATGTTTCCTCGAAAGCATTGCAGGACAAACTTGAAGTGATGAAAAATGTTCCTCAGAAGAAAATTATAACCCATCGCTTAGAACCAACTTCAAAGTATGTTCTTCTTTTCATCGGGGGCTTGGCTCTATCTCTTATCATCTCTATTTGGGGCAACCTCACACAATGGCGAGAGCACCAAGATTGGGAGGAGGCAGACTTGAAATATCGTGCTTTGAAGATGGTTCTTCCATCTAACGACCCCAATGTTCGATACATCGAAAAGAACTTTTCTGTATGCCCAAATAAAGAAGTTATTGAGAAAGTGAGAACTCATGTAAATATTTACGAGGACTCAATTCGCTATCATAACGAAATGATACAGATGGCAGCAATTAAAGATAGCATTGCTAATAGCCTATTTAAAGAGGTGAATGAAATTAAAAAGAAAATTAATCAGAAATAATAGACAACGACCAACGGGTACAAGCGCATTCTTCGCTTCGAATCGGGTAGGAGGTAAATGCTAATCATAAAAGGCAGTTGCCTCCTATTTTCACATTTACCGACCTCCCACACCAGGCTTATTAGGGACTTGCCTCATTAGATAAGCTCATGCCGAGCATACCAACAAAAAAAACGTGGGTACTCATAGGCTTATCCACGGATTTTTATTTAAATGGAGAAAATAGTATAAATCTTCATTATTGGGAAAACTATACTGAACAAAATGCAAATAAACTGCATTAAACTATAACAGTGATAGCATGACACAGTTTATTTTACACTCTCGACACTTTTATAGCTTTACACAGTTTATTTTACACTCTCCTCATCTCAATATAATTGGTAAATTTATTTTTCAGTCAACCAATTTTTACGGATTTTCCCATACTCATCCCAGTTCCAATAACAATTTATTTTTACTGGGTAACATTTTCGGTTCGGGATATCCAACATTGAAAGCTGCTCTAAATTGTATATTGGTGTCAAATCCATATCTTCTATTAAGAAATTTTTTCCAAATAAAGCAAGAGCTTTAATCCTTTTTAAACTAGCCAAAGACTTGATTGAAGCCAATTTATCTGTTTCTATAATAACAACCTCAATATTTTTTGAGTTTGCTAAAAAGTTGATGTCGTGAAGGTTTTTGACGCCTCTAATCTCTATTCTTATTAAATTTCTAAGAAAAGAAATGTCCGAAAACGACTGTACCTTTTTGCAATTTAGTATAGTTAAACTTTTAAGTTGCAATAGTTCCTTCGCAAAAGATAGAGATGTTATATTGGAATTAGCTATTGTTAAATCTTTCAGGTTTTTCAAATTTCCAATACAATGCTTATCCCCAATTTTAAAATCATCAATATATAGTTTTTCTATACTATTACAAGAAAATAAAGAATCATTTCGTTTATCACCATAACAAAACACATTTTTTAGATGGTAAAAGGCATGATAATCAATATCATTAGCATTGGGTAAATTCAAACACAATGTTACCAACTCATGCTGTTGTTCAACATTTTTAATTCCAACAGAATGAGTATCTATTATTTCTAATGTTTCTATCGGCTTTATATATCGTAAAAAAGTATAGTCTGAACATTTCCATCCCAATGAATAGTTCAGGAATAAATGCTTTATTTCATTTTTTTGGATGATGTTTACAAACGAATCTTTCCATTCACTGTAAATAACCAAACCTAATCCATTTAATTTTTCCTTATTATATGGATTCTCTGTTACTATTCTATATTTTTCTTTATACCACATATTTCATTGTTATTATGATGTGCAGTTTTTACAAAGCATAACTTCGTAAATTCTGCACATCATTTACTTTTAATTTTTACTTTATTGGTTTAACTTTATATTTGCTCCAATCAGAAGGGCGTATTTCATTTCTTTTATTGTCCAAATGTTGTACACCTCCTCTTTGATTCATTGCATTTTGTTCAGCAATTGGTCCCGCCTTAGGCTTTTTGGAATCATAATGACCTATGATTTTTGCTTTTGTTCGGTCTCTTCCATCTGTATTCTCATTCATTCTTCTTTTAAAATTATTAGACCTACCAATATAAGGTTTTCCACTCTTTGTTGCAGAACCAGGGACTTCATAAATAACATTTTTATATTTGTTTTTATTTAGTAATTTTTCAAAAAACTTTTTAACGCCTCCTCCTGTCAACGCAGCACCAGTAATATTGCCTAAATCTTCACCAACCTCATATTTTTGCCCAGCTGAAGCATTTCCATTTAAGACAGCTTCATATGCATCAATTTTTTCACCAACTATAGTTTTTATAGAACCTATAGGATCATTTACAAGTATTTTTACACCTTCATTGATTTCATTTCTAAGATCTCTGTCTGTTGTATAATCAAATGTAAATTGAATTATTCCTAAAGGTGAGGCTCCAACCACGCCATCAATATATCCTGCTGCAAATGGACTTAAATTTATGCCTAATTGCTTTATTAATTCAGACGCTTTTGGACTTTCTCCATTTGGATCAATAAATATGATAGGATTGTTAAATGAATAAACATATCCAGAAACATTACTGAATTTCTCCGCTAATGGATCTACTGAAATCCAAAGGTTTATCCTTGGGTCATAGTACCTCGCCCCATAGTAATACAAACCTGTCTCCTCATCGAATTCCTTCGCATTGAAAAGATAAGGCGTATTCCAAATGTTGTTGCGCTCCTCAACGAACACTTCACCGAAAGGAACATACTCGATATGCTGCACCACCTCGCCTTCAAGGTTGGTGATGTAACTACTGCTACCCAAGTGGTCTGGGTGGTAGTAGAACTGCATTTTCTCGTATGAGTCGCCTTCTTGGAAGTTGTTCTTCGCTGCTCGTGCCATAGCACGTGCCTGCGCAGCCTCCAAGCTGCCGTCATTGCAGCAGAAGCCCTTGCCATCGACATAGTCGTTGTTGTCCTCTCCATTGTACGGTACTGCAAAGGTTGCATAATTATCCTTGATAACCTGCAACTGCTGGACATATTTTTGCTTATAGTCAACAGAAAGTCCATCAGTCTCACTACCTGCATACTGGATGCGGCGTGGATCTGAGCCGTAAGAGTCGAAGTCACCAATCTTGGAAACGACACGCTGACTACCTATATAGATATGCTTTGTATAGCGTCCGCCTTGGTTAGCAACGAGATAAGGTGATACATAGAGTGAGAACTTGGCGGTGTTCGTGCGACCTCCAGCAAACTCAGAGTTCACATAGACTTGGTCACTCTCGCCCGATGTCTTCACCGTGCGTTCTCCGTCTGCGTCATACCAATAGTTGGTCACGAAGCCATTGTCGTCAGAAGCAAGGAGACGGTTCTCCTCATCCCATTTGAGTTTGCGTTCCGTGGTCTTCTCGTCAGCCACGCCATCCTTCTTGGTACGGCTTGTGTTGACATAAACAAGATTACCGTTGGCATCATACTCATAGGCATGATTGTTGTTCACATTCTCGCTTTCTGAAGGTGTCTCTTCCGTGCGATAATTCACATCCTTCACATTGGCAAGCTGGAATTTCTTGCCTGCATCTGTTCCGTATGTATAGGTTAGGTCATAGCCAGCATTCAATGTACCATTGAACTGCACATTGTTCTGTGTAAGGATTTGACGCTTCGATGTGATACGGTGCATATTGTCGTAACCCATCGCAAGAGTGTAGCTTGCGGTCTTGTTGTCAGCACCAGTATATGTACCTGTTGCACTGACAAGACGGTAGAGAGCATCGTATGTATAGGTATGCGCCATCTGTCCGCCAGCCTTTCCACTTTGTGGAACTGACGCACCGTTTACCACGCTGAGCACATTGCTCACCGCATCGTAAGTGTAAGCGTTATCCATAATGGTGTTGCCACCACTGTTCACGGTGAGGTTCTGCAATCTACGACGCTGTGGGTCATAGGTGTAGAATGTCTCTGCACCGTTGCAATACTTCAAGTATGTGTGCTGCTCGAACTTGTCATAGCCAATCTTGCTTACATAATCGTAGCCGTATGACTTGTAGCCATGAACCTTTTCAAGCTGACCACCGAGATTGTAAGAGTAAGTAATCTTCTCCTCATCAGGATAGATCATCTCCAACAGACGGTTGTGGCTGTCATAAGTCCATTGCGTCACGTAGGTTGCTATCGCCTGGTTAGGCACAATCATCGTGCGGCGGGTCTTTGTTACTTCCCCCATCTTGCCATAGAAGTATTCGATGGCACCCGTTCCGTCCTCACGGAGCATCAAGCGACCGATACGGTTCTGAGAGGCGTTGCGACCACCATAATAATACTTCACGTTGTTCTCCGGATGGTCTGGGTAGTTGATACCCGTCAGACGCTGATAGTCATAATCGTAGGTGATGAACTTGCCTTCCTTCGCAAGGTTGGCAGTCTGCTTTGTAAGCACATTGCCGAGAGCATCATAAGTGAAACTTGTAATGCCGCTTGCAGGATGGTTCACCTCCGTACGGCGGTCACCCATGTCGTAAGTCGAGGTCGTTACATTGCCCTCCGTGTCGGTGACACGAACAAGGCGCTGTATGCCGTCATACTCAAACGAGGTGGTAATCTCACCGTCAGGACCACTCTTCTGAATGGTCTTCACCGTCTTGCCACTGCCGTTGGTATGTGTTGCCTGCACATTATCAAGCGCATCCGTTACGGTTGTAACGAGAGTATGACTGCTATTGTCAACTGTATATGCCGTAGTTGTCGTAGAGTTGTCCGGCAATGCCACTGAGGTTGCACGGTCGAGCACGTCATAGACTGTGACGGTAGGAGATACATTGTCAAATGACTTGTTGAATGTGGACTTCGAGCCTGTTCCTTCCGTTGTAGGATAGAATGCCTTTGCCACACGTCCAAAAGCGTCATATACGTTTCTGCCGCTGACAATCATCACGTTCTCGTCCTTGGCAGAGCTTCCCTTGGATGCACTTGTCACAACACCGTCCTTCTTCACCTGCACGGCTCTTCCGAAGCCGTCAACGAAAGTAACGGTCTCCAAGTCATCGTTAGGATGCTGGATGTCGTAGTGCTTGGTCACGGCGTATGCAGGAGCGGTAATGCCACTCTCACCAAAGGTAGCCAATGGCTGATACTCAAAGGCGATGGCATAAGGCACGCCCGTAGCCAACTCGTTAGGACCACGCACGCCAGTAATGCGACCGAGGTCGTCAACATCAGTCTCGTAGTAGAAGTTGTTGAGGTCACGATGCTCCTTGGCAATGCCATAGCGATAGTCAAAATTGCCTTGCTCGCTGCGGTAGCCCCACGCATCGTCAATGCGCTCAACATACATGTTCATCTCAGGCTCATAGCGGTACTTGTACCACATACGCTGTCCCTTGCCGTTGGCAGGGAGAGTCTTCTGGATGATGTTGCCGTAAGAGTCGTACTTGTAATCAGTAACTGCAGCACCGTCATTCAACTGCTGTGTAATCTGCGTGATGTGGTTGGCGTAGTTGGTATTATACTTCGCCGTCACATGGTGATAGAGCGAGCCGTCACCGCCTGTAACAGTAACATCAACAGGAAGTCCGAAGATGTGCTTGCCTGCATTGTCGGTATATTTGATAGCAGTCGCATAATCGAACTTGCCGTTTCCGTCCTCGCCAAGACTGCCCTTGTCGCTGTACTTGTAGGACTTCAACTCACCATGATAGCCATTGAGGTAATACTCATTCCATGCCTCGGATGTAACCACACCGTTTGCCGATCCCTCATACTGCAAGTTTGCCGTATAGCGGAGAGGAACGAATGCAGATGCACGGTCACTCCAAAGGTTCACGTCACGCTTTGCGAACGTGTACTTGTCACCGTCGGCAGTCATATAATAACTGTCGTAGCGATTCTTTGTCTCCGTGTATTTGTTGCCGTTGGCATCCTCTACGGATGTGGCGGTAACATTACCCTGCGTGTAGTAGTTGGCTACATCGTAGTTCTCAACAGCCTGTCTGTAAACAGAATTGCCATTCTCAGTGTCGAGGTTCTTGGTGATAACCTCACCGAAACCGAGGAACTCACGTTCATGGCGGTCACGCTTGCCGTCCTTATACTCAAAGGCAGTTGTCATGACAGGACCATCGTCATGGATACCATCATCAACGGTAAGGGCAGACATTACCCACTTGCCACCAGGAAGTCCGTAGGTAGGAGTGGTATGCGCATAGTTGAGTGTGAAAGTTCCGCCCAAGGAATTGGTAACAGACTTCAACATATTGGTTCTGCCAATGGCTGAGCGTGTAACCTTCAACTCGCTTTCCTTCTCAGACTCAACGATGTCAAGATAACCGTCACCATCAACATCCTGCAAAGAGTAGGTAGGACGATTGATACTGTGCGAGGTTGATGCACCAGGGTTGGTTGAAATCTTGATGCTGATGACAGGAATGTTGATGGTCAAAGTGAACGCTGCATTTGCAGACTCTGAGGTAGATGCCGATTCGCTGAGCGCACTCACACCCTTCCAACTGATAGGCTCGTCAAAGCCGTTACCTGTGTTGAGGGCAACAATGATACCATGGTCGCTCTTCCATACCTTGTCTGGAAGGCCATCGGAGTTGATGTCGATAAGATTGTATTCCTCCTCACTTTCAGAGGTTACGATGCCAAAGCCTGCTGAGAAACTGCCGGAGGCCTTGTTTATCGACTGCTTTGTGCTCTTATTTTGGGTAGTTCCCCAACCAAAATCTTCCCCTGCACCTGCACCAAAATTATAGGAAAGAGACTTACCGCCTTGGATGCGGTCCAGCCCCCAGTCAACAGGCTCAGTGAAGGCATAGCCAAGGTTCAGTTTTACTTTCTTGTCTGAAAGAATCTTGTCGGGAAGTCCATCGCCATTGATGTCAATGAAAGATTCAACTGCCTCATCCGTATTCTTTGGCGCACTGCCAGAAATGGAGAATTGAGCCAGCCATGCAGTCTGCTGGTTCAGTATGGTTGCCTTGCCCTTGGAGATTAGATTTGTGATGCTTGACGCTGAAGCCACAGGGTTACCGCCATATCCCCATGCCTGTGAAGCATTGTCGGAGTTGCTGGAGCCGATGCCCTTATAGATTTCGCCGCTCAGTCCACCAAGAGAGTTGGTGTATTGAATCGTACCACCAGCGATGATGTCCGGGAAACCATCACCATTCATGTCCATCATGGTGACCTCTGTCTTGGCACTACCGCTCGCATCGTTGTGTGTGATACCAAGCGCACCGCCTTGCACTACCGTGCTCTTGCTGGACATCACTTGGCTTACTGCCGCAGCACCAGTACCTTGCAAATACTCACCTGCAAGTCCTGCTACCTCGGTATCGTTCTCCAACGGATTGGAGAGAAGTACATCCTGTTCTGTCAATCGGGCTGTACTTGCCTCGGTTGCAGTAAGATAGATGTCCTGTCGCTGACCGACCCACTTGTCCATAGAAGTCTGGTCTGTACCCAATGGAGTGAATGCCATTGTGAGAGGATCAACCTTGTCGTTCTCGTTTTCAGGCAATTTCAGCAATGACTCGTCAATAGGCTTTGCATATCTGCCCTCTGCCGAGTTATAAACAAAACCTCCCCAGCCACGGTAAAGCATACCGAAGCCAAGATTGTCATTCTCTGCATAGAATCCAGCAAGCACATTCTCTGTTACGAGACCTGCCGCATCTTTCAGAATGGAAACAGAGGCTGAAGTAACAGTTTCATTAGAGATTGCTGCCGGATAGCTGTATTCAAACCAGATGTTCTTTCCTGCAGTAGTTGCAAATCGCAGAGTATCGGCTTTCAAGATGCCATTCTCGATGTTGAAAGACTTCTTGCCGATGAGTGCATCCTCTGTCTTGGCGGTCAAAGTAATCTGACCGTTGATAGAATTGTCTGAAAGGGTAAGCACTGGTGACACAACCATAATTGTATCAGTCGCTGTGGTCAAGTATGGCTTGCCCTCTGCCAAGGCATTTGCAAATGTCTTGTAGTGTGCAGGAACGGCTATCGTCTGTTCTATGTTGGCAGAATCCTTGTAAGTTACGGATGCTTGCCAACCGATGCTCTTCCAATCAACATTTGAGGTGGATGAAATCTCAAAGCTGAAATTGGTCAGCTTTTCAGTATTCTCCAGACTGATGTTGAGTGAATCGCCATTGAAAGCCTCATTAGCCTTCAATGTACGAGCAAAGACAGTCTTCTCGATATAGTTCGGGTTGTCGTTTCCGTCACTGTCTTTCTTTTCATTGCTGCCGATGATGCTGAGAACAACATCGTCGGTTGTTACAGGCTTGTGGAAGGCACTGTGAACTTCCACGCTTGAACCATTCTCCACATTAGCGGAGGTGTTCACATCGTAGATGGCACCATCCTCAGGCTTGTACTCCGTTGAAGAAAGCCCGTTAGGCAAGATATTTGACTCGCCAGCGTAAGTAATGGTAGGCGACCAGCTCACCTTGTCAAAAGAACCGTTGCTTGTTTCCTCAGAACCCGACTGCACACGGAAATAGATCCTGTCACCACGCTTGACGCCAACAGAAGATACTACAGCGGCATAAGAGTCGCCGTCACCCTTTGCAATAGTCTTGTTCCAAAGCTCATTGCCACCCTTTTGAATGGCAACCCTCACACCGTCCGCTTTCTGGTATTCGTCAGCGTCATAATCACCAGTCGGAGCGACAAGGCTCACTTGACCTGCCACGCTGACAGTTCCATCCTTTGGTGCTTGCCATACACGCACAATATCCTCCATAGGGGAGTTCTTGATGGCTTCTGCCTGCTCGTCCTCGCTAACCTCCATGACGGAAGTGTCAACCTTGCCACCATAGATGATTGGGCTTGGCGTGTCGGCACTGCTCAATGTAAACGTAGGCACGGCATTGCCTGATCCGTCAAACTCCAAGTGGTTGAAATATACCTTTCCATTGGAAACGAGGTCAACAAGTCCGTCACCGTTGATGTCGCTGAAATACTGGGTGGTCTTGGTCTTAGTGGTCGATTTGTCCGTTCCGACAACGGCAGTCAGGACATCCCAACCGACAACGGCATTCGCACCGAAAGTGTTGGTAGAACTTTTGGTTGTCGAGAAGTTACTGATGCCCTTTACCTTGATAGGCTCACCATATACGACTTCTCCGTTGTCTGTCTTAATCTGTGGACGATAATAAACAGAACCACCGGACTTATAAACCTTGTCTGGAAGTCCGTCACCGTTCAAGTCAACGAGTGCGGAAAGTCCCTTGCTCGTGTCGCTTGAATAGCTGTAAGAGCCACCCACGGTATTGCTTTTCCAAGGACTTCCGTCCACGACACCCACACCTGCATAGAACGAACCGCTCACGGAAGAGCTTGTCGTTCCGCCAAGTGCAGTTGGCTTGTCGCTGAAGCGCTTGCTGACAGTCTTCAATGGATTGACGAAACCAGCGTCAAGTCCATCATCATGGGTGTTCCATTTCTCGGAATCGTCCTTGAACGGAACATATCCCTTTTCAGCCTGCACATCATCATAATAGTCGAAGTTCTGGAAAGCCACTTCCTTTCCTGTGTTGTCGTACTGTCTGACACCTGTGAGCATTTCCTTGTGGAATGCACCTTCCTTGTAGTCAAAGGCATAGCTGCGCAGGGTCTCGCCCTGGAAATTCACGGTCACTTTCTCCAACAGCCTGTTGGAGGAGGCGAGGAATCCATAGCGGGCATTGTTGGTCTTTACCTGCTTTACCTTGTTGCCATCAAAGAGTACAACGGTGTGCGGTTCCTGTCCTGCATTACCTGCGTGAACCTCCTTCAGATATGCAGCCTTGGCCTTCAAGCCGCCACGCACATCCTCATCCACGATGTCATACACATATTCTATATAGTCACCGTGGAGTTCCTCGACACGTTTCAGCTTCCATTCGGCAATCACCTCACGGGTATTGCCCGAAGCATCGGTGACATTGCCCTTTACAACAGCTCCGTCACCGCCATAGATGTACTTGACACCCTGCTTGTCTGTAACCTCCCAATAATAGTTGGCAGGACTGTCACCCTTGCGGATGATACGGCTGAAATCACCGCCTTGGCGGGTGTAGAACTGGCGGTCAGCCTTTCTGTCCATCTTCTCGCCACGGTGTGCGACTCCCATCTGTCCGTTGTCATCCATAGTGGAGAGCATTGAACCGGACAAAAGATAAGTCTCCGTCTCTTTTGACTGGTCATAACGAGGCACGCCCCACCGGGTGTCAAGCGTAATGCTTGGCACGCTGACGTTCAACCCTCGCCAAGCCAACCGCTACCGCCCTCGCTGCTGTACTGCAAGCCAAGGCTTGGCTGCATGCCGTTTCGTGCTGGCGGCATCTCGAACGGATACTGCAGGTTGGCAGAGCCACGGTTGTTTGCGCTTGGAGGCGCAATGACATTTATCTTCGCCGTCGGGTCAGCCGCCTTGATGTCGTTCATCATCGTCGGGGCAAAGCCTTCGGTCTGCGGTGACTCCGGGGCCTGTATCACACCGTTGATCATGTCGGTGAAGTGGGTCGTCTTGGAAACGACACACTCTTCCTTCTTGTCCACACGCACACGCTCCAACGCAACCCAATGCTTCTCGGCCGGGTCGTAGTAATAGGTACGGATGTCGTCCTCGGTATAGCCGCTTGGTATTCTCGTGCGGTCGTACTTTATCTTGACAGTCGCGCCCTCGCCTGTGAAGTGTGTTCCGTGAGGGAGAAAACGGTAGCCATGTCCTCCTGCCGTGACGTTGGTCATGGCAAAGTCAAGTTCAGGAACATTCTCCTCTCCGATAGAGTTCACGGAAAGGCTTCTGTTCCGAATGAGGTCTTTCTGAAGAACGACCAGTTTGCTACCTCCTACGGAGATACTGTCAGAGACACCCTTCTTGAAGAGTTTTCTCACGGCTGTCCCGTCCTTTGCCGAAAGGGACAGTGTGGCGGCAAGCATTAAAACCAATGCCAACGCCACCTTCTGTATATAATTCTTCATGCGTATCTTCCTTTAAGTTACTTTACTGAGATTTTCCTTGTATGCTCCCCATTCTCGGAGATTGCCTTCACGACATACACACCCGATGCGGGAACCTTGAAGTCGGCTTGCTTGACGCTTTCGCCTGTCATTTGGCGTGACACTACCAGTTTGCCTGATACGTCAAACACCATCAATTTGGCTGCAGCAGGCTTGTCCTGTGTGAGTTTAGCCTCGTAGATGCCTGTCGTAGAACCGTTGCCCTTGACAGTGAAGTTCTCGTCTTCTCCAGAAATGAAGGAGTTGTCAGCCTGTCTGTCCGAGCTGCCCACATGGTTCTCCCTTGCCTGTGTTCCGTTAGGCATACTTGCATCACACTCGCTGCCGACATAGACGGTCATCGTTGTCGTACACTTCTTGGGTGTTTCTATCTGCACGTTGCCCCTTGTGGTGAATGAGGTTACAGGCGTACCGTTTACGGTAAGATCTGTGATATGTGTCTCGCCCTTTCCGTACTTGATGCAGAACCGCCATGCACGAAGTGACCAGACATATTCATGATGCACGGTCTGTCCGTTCAACTTGTATGTGACCTGCATATTGCGGACTGTTACGCTGAGCACATCGCCAGGCCTGATGGTGACATATTTGGTTAGGCTTGTATATCCATAGGTTATGATATGCGCCTTGTCGCCCCGCACGTCGAAGCCATATTGGGTGATCTCGTCCGTGAGGCTTGGCTCCAATCCACACGGTAGTTTGATTTTGTATCGTTCACCGTCCATGAGATGTCGCCAGACAGATAGGTCCTGGTGTCATGTGAGTATGAGGTGTAGAGTGCGTTGCCAGTGGCATAAATCTCGTTGCCTCCACCTTGGGATACGGACAGCGCATAGGCGCCGGGGGCAAGATTCGTGATTCTATGCGTGTCACCGAAGAATGTTCCTCTGGCAATGGTTTCTCCTTTTACTTTTCCTGCAACGGTGTCAACGCTGAGCACATAGGAATAGACTGGTGTACCGATGTTGATGCCGATGTCGATATACCCGTCATTGCGTGGAACTCCATTCTCGCAACTTGACGGCGTAGGAGTGGCATCATAGGAAATGCCGTCATAATAGGCGAATGTGAACACATCGCTTCCGCTTCCGTCTGCATCCCATAGGATATTGCGGAATATGGTCTTGCCCTTGTCATATCAGGCTTGGAGCATCTTATGTTGCTATTGCTGTTGATGTCGAAATCACCTTCACCGCTTGGGTCTATGAGCATGACGGTACGCTTGCGGCAATAGTCAGAGAATTCCTTGTTTGGCGTGAGGTCATAGCTCAACTCTGCCATATAACCGACATCGTCTATTCCTCCTGTCCTCAAGCCTGCCATGTTCAAGGCGGACTCTGCTCCTTCCGTTCGGATAATGCCCACATTTGTGTCTGTGTCATTTGCATCCGAAAGGGATATGGTTCTTGTCGCACTTCCTGTTCCGTCAACACGCAGATAGATGTTTTTGCCTTCCTTGTGGATAGAGATGTCCGTTCCGTCAACATCCGTGGCGATGTATGAATTTGAGACCGCTCCGTTGATGATCGGATAAACAACTCCAGCATTGGTGAACCGGAATCCATACTTGCATGTGCTGCCACCGATGCTTCCGAAGCCAACGTCAAAAGTCGGGTGACTTGTCGGACAGGTGAACTCAAAAGCACCGCCACCTCCAACAAGGGCTGGAGTCGTGGCATAAGCTCCGGAAGCGGCTTTCTCTTGGATGATATTGTCAGTAAAGCCATTCCTTGACACTTCAAGTCCTTGCGCAGTCCATCTTGCCACTGTACTGTCGGGCTTTGACGGCACGTTGGTCTTGACCATCCATGTACGTTTCATGACATGCCACAGGGAATCTGTAGGTGAGGTATATGTTGCAAGTGCCACATCATCGTCGCCCCAGAAAGTAAAGCCTCTGTCCGGCATCGGATTGCCGTTTTCACGTCCCATGACAAGCAGACGGGAAGCGGATGAAGGGTTGTATGGATTTGCGTCATGATAAGTTCCGTTCTCCTTCAAGGCCGCATACACCGGACTTTCCTCATAGGATGTTGCGGAAAGCGGTTGGGAGAGACTTCCTGCCGTGTCGGTTCCAACAGCTGTGACCCTATGGTGGTAGGCTTGGTTCTCCGCCATATCCCAAGTCAGGTTTCCGTCGCTGTCAAGATACGAGCCTTTGAGGGTGATGCCGTACTTTACCGCCAGATAGCTCTCCACTTTTCTGCGCTCATCGGGTGTAAGCATCCTGCTGAACACAATAAGCTCAGGGGCATATCCCCGGATGGAAGCATTACCGAAGAGCGAGGTCGGGAAATCCGTACCGAAGCTGCCAGAGGTGGAAGGGGTTCCGATGAATAATGTGGTGTTGGAGTTGTCTCCCCACAATGTTGTTGAAGGATTGCTTGCCTTGAAGTAGGACACAACGCGCAGAGCGCTTTCCTTAAAACCGTTCTCGGACAAAGAATCACTTGATTGATAAAGCAGGTCTTCACCCGATGCTGAACCATAGTCCAGTGGTTCAACACCTCTACCCTTACGGCTTTGTCCTTGCTCAGAATGGCTCCGTCGCCCTTGCGGCCGTCAAGAGCATAGACAACCATATCCTTGCCGATGGTTGCCAGTTCCGGTGCAAAGACACCGATGACGGTAGCCTGTGAGAGGTCGCCGTGCTTGAGTTTGGCACTCAGACTACGGAATCCGTCTGCGAGCCAGAGACTCGGATTGAAGTTGAAGTAATGGACTGAACTGTTCGGAAGAGTAAGTTCAGACTTGACGCCACGGCTGTCCAATAGCATCAGCCGTATGGAATCCCCAGAGAAATCCTCCAACGGTAATAACCTTGCAGGTCTGAGTTCAATGGCGCAGTCTTGAACCACAGTTCGCTTCCGCTGACTCCTCCGGGCGTTTGCGCGAAACTGCCGAGAGCGAAGCCTAACAGTAACAAAGAAGTAAACTTTCTCATGCGCTGTCAATTTGGAGTGTTTGAAAAATATAAAAACGTATGCCTCTGCCGCGCAGGGAGAGACCAGTGAGAGAGAGAACGGACTGTTACTACGGAGAAGAATTGTGATATAGGCTGCTCCGTAAAGTCCTATTGTCACGTGGCAGGCCAACAGGCTTTACCACCAAAATAATGCTGCAAATATACAAAAATAATCTTAATAAACAGATATAATCTTTAAGAAATTTGCTGGTTTGGTGTTTTTTTCTTATGATTTCGGTCGATTTTGCAGAAATCTTTTACATCTGTTGTATATACTGGAGTTAGTTTGGCAAAAATACACAAATGGTCACGACTTCAGTTTCTTATGTTAGAATGTGAATCATGGTTTGAAACTGTATACACTCGGGGTACAAATGAAAACACCATATGCTTGTGTCGGAAAGGTATATATGAGCTGACGGTAGAGTCGTCATCAACAACAATGGCCCTTATTTGATAAACTCAGCAGGAATACTTGCTATTCATTTTATGATGGGGTTATGTTCACAAGTTTGAGATTTCATGTAAAAAAGTCCTAATTTCTATATTTCTCTTCTTGCAAATTATGGGATATTAAGAAAAATATCGTATCTTTGTCCCCGAATTGAGGCGTTCTTTGCATATTGCAAAATACAGAAACGAGCAGAAGTCCGCTCGTTTCCATATTGTTACCTATATAATATAGGCAAACGCCCAACTTCTTGATTTTCAATCAAAGTCCAATTTAGAGCGAGTTATTTTTTTTAACACTTTACGAGAACTGGTCTGTTATGGAGAAAAATGGCTGTAGGATGCAATATTATCCCTTGTTTCTTGTTATTATGATATACAAACTGTTGTGGAAATGAAAAAGAAAATAGTTATAATGATGGTGCTGCTGCTTGCTGTTGTGGGAGCAAAGGCACAAGAAGTGGAGAATCCGGTAGGCAGATTCTCGGTAATTCCTCGTATTGGTGTATCTCTGGCTAACTGGAGCGGATTGACTCTGGAAACTTTGGATGGAACCTCGCTAGAGTCTAAGTATCAGGCAGGATTCATGGGCGGCGCAGATGTGGAATATCGCATAGATAAGGGCCTGGGTATTACGCTGGGTGCTTATTATGCCCGACAGGGTATGCGTTTCCCTGACTGCGAGTTGACTGAGAATGCTGAAAAAGGGGAATATACAGGTATTAAGAATCATCATGTGAACCTCGATTATATCCAGGTACCGCTCATGCTGAAAGCCTATCTTGTAGAGGGTTTGTCGGTGAATGCAGGCGTTCAGGTGGGATTCCTTTGTGGTGACGGCAAGGTGAAAAGAGAGGAAACCGACCTTCAGAAGGACAAGAACGGGTCTGTTACATACAAGGATATGCAGGAAACCGAAGCTCCTTGGCCTGCCAAGAAGGTGGATGTAGCCATTCCTTTGGGCTTGAGCTATGAATATATGAACGTGATTCTGGATGCCCGTTACAACGTGAGCCTGACGAAGGCTGGCAAGGGTGATTGGGATAACTGCAAGAACAAGGCTCTGACCTTTACCGTGGGTTATCGTTTTACATTATAAAAGAATATTTGGATAGAAATAAGAAAAGCCTCAAATCCGCAAAGGATTTGAGGCTTTTACCTTATCTGATAATCAGATGATTCTATGATTCTTTATCCTACCTGGCTTCCTGGCTTAACCTTGCCAAGGAGAGAAGTAATGTTCAATGAGCCGTCGAAGTTGACTGCACTCAGAATCATACCCTGACTCTCGATGCCCATCATCTTGCGAGGAGCAAAGTTGGCTACGAACAATACGTCCTTGCCGATCAGCTGCTCTGGCTCGTAGTAGGCTGCGATACCTGAGCAGATGGTGCGCTCTACGCCAGAACCATCGTCGATGGTGAACTTCAGGAGTTTCTTAGACTTCTTTACCTTCTCGCAGTTCAGAATGTGACCTACGCGGATATCGAGTTTCTCGAAATCATCGAAGCTAACCTCTGGCTTGATAGGAGCAGCCTGATAAGAAGCCTCCTCGTTAGCCTTCTTGGTGTCAGCGAGCTTCTGGAGCTGTCTTTCGATAACCTCATCCTCAATCTTCTCGAAGAGCAATTCAGGCTCACCGAGCTGGGTACCAGCCTTGAGCAAATCTGTGCTGCCGAGCTGAGTCCACTCGAAGTTAGGCATATTGATCATCTTGCGGAGTTTCTCAGAAGAGAATGGCAAGAATGGCTCGAAGGCGATAGCGAGGTTGGCAACCAGCTGGAGGGAGATGTTCAGGATGGTCTCCACACGCTTAGGATCGGTCTTCCAAACCTTCCAAGGCTCACACTCTGTGATGTATCTGTTACCGATACGAGCCAGGTTCATAGCCTCTTTCTGAGCCTCACGGAACTTGAATACGTTGAGATACTGCTCTACCTTCTCCTTCACGTCCTTAAACTCAGCGATAGCCTTCTCATCTACCTCCTGCAATTCACCACAGGCAGGAACTACGCCGCCCCAATACTTCTTGGTGAGTTGGAGGGCACGGTTTACGAAGTTACCGTAAACGGCAACCAACTCAGAGTTGTTGCGCTCCTGGAAATCCTTCCAGGTAAAATTGTTGTCCTTGGTCTCAGGCGCATTGGCTGTCAATACATAGCGCAATACATCCTGCTTGCCTGGCAAATCTACGAGATACTCGTGCAACCATACAGCCCAGTTGCGGGATGTTGAAATCTTATCATCCTCCAGGTTCAGGAACTCGTTGGCTGGTACGTTGTCTGGCAAGATATAGTCGCCGTGAGCCTTCAGCATAGTAGGGAAGATGATGCAGTGGAACACGATATTGTCCTTACCGATGAAGTGAACAAGACGGGTTTCAGAATCCTGCCACCACTTCTGCCATGTTCCCCACTTTTCTGGATGAGCATCGCAAAGCTCCTTGGTATTTGAGATGTAACCGATAGGTGCATCGAACCAAACGTAGAGCACCTTTCCATCTGCACCCTCTACTGGAACAGGAATACCCCAATCCAAGTCGCGTGTCATCGCACGTGGCTGAAGATCCATATCCAACCAGCTCTTGCATTGGCCGTAAACATTGGTACGCCACTCCTTGTGACCTTCCAGAATCCACTTCTTCAACCAATCCTGATACTTGTTCAATGGAAGATACCAGTTCTTGGTAGGCTTCTTTACGAGACCATGACCAGGGTTGTTCTTGTTGGTAGGGTTGATGAGCTCCTCAGGAGAGAGGGTAGCACCACATTTCTCGCATTGGTCGCCATAAGCACCCTCTGCACCACAGCGAGGGCAAGTACCTACGATATTACGGTCGGTAAGGAATTCGCCTGTTACCTCGTCGCAGAACTGCTCCTCTACCTTTTCTTCCAATACGCCCTTGTCATAGAGTGTGCGGAAGAAGTCTGAAGCAAACTTATTGTGAGTAGGCGAAGTGGTACGGCTGTAAATATCAAAAGAGATACCGAAGTCCTCGAAACTCTTCTTGATGAGGTTATGATAGCGATCAACCACCTCCTGTACGGTAATTCCCTCTTTCTTGGCACGGATAGTAACAGGTACACCATGCTCATCGCTACCGCCGATGAAGACAACATCCTGCTTCTTGAGGCGGAGATAGCGAACATAGATATCGGCTGGCACGTATACACCTGCCAGGTGACCGATGTGCACACCACCGTTGGCATAAGGCAAAGCCGCAGTCACGGTAGTACGTTTAAAGTTCTTTTGTTCCATATTAGCTAATATATTTTTGTTATTTGGCTGCAAAATTACAAAAAATGTTGGAGATAAGAAAGAATTATCGTCGCTTTTTCTTACTTGTATATATAATAAGGTGTAAAAAGCTGGGTTCTTTAGTGTTTTTATAGTAAGGATAGCGTAGGGCAGGATACAAAAAAAAGGCCCTTCGCATCTCTGCAAGAGCCTCCCATCTTGTACATTGCCATCAGACTCCTCCCTGATAGGACTGTACCTAATTATTATCATTTACTTTTTCTAAGAACTTATTCGTTCTGACAACTTATGTTGTTGACCTTTTACAATCTAATTACCTTAGTATGTAGAAAACTTCCTCCTTATATATTTTTATCTATAGAGAGATTTCTTACATTACGTTCATATAGGCGATAACGGCTAACTCTGCAAGAAGAATTACGAAACCAATCTTCTTTACTGCGTCTGTAATTTTAAAAATGCAATCCATAATCTTAATGGTTTTGTTGTTAATAATTAAACTAGCGTTCTTTTTACGTTTGCAAAAGTAATGCATTTTTTATCCGATATGGGATAATTTTTATTAGAATTAGTGATTTTTGTCCTTTTGCATATATCTTCTTTATGATTATAAATGTCCTCTTTCTGCCCAATCGCCTCTGTCGAGGGTTCTGTATCCCACGGCTTCTGCTATATGGTCAGGCTTAATCTGTTCACTTTCTGCCAAATCAGCAATGGTTCGTGCCACTTTCAGTATTCTGTTATAGGCTCTGGCTGACAAAGAAAGTTTCTCCATTGCCATTCGGAGCAGTTCTATACCTTGTTCGTCGGGTTCGGCAAACTGATGAATCATTCTTTCGGTCATCTGGGCGTTGCAATGGATGCCTTTATAATCTTTGAATCTTTCGGCTTGAACTTCTCTTGCCTTGATGACTCTTTCTCTGATCTTGGCACTTGGCTCACCTGGTGCTGCCTTCGATATGTCCTGGAAAGGAACGGGACTGATTTCGCATTGGATGTCGATGCGGTCGAGTAACGGACCCGAAATCTTGTTCATGTATCTTTGAATCTGGCCTGGCGTGCAGACACAGCGATGTGTCGGATCACCATAATATCCGCATGGGCAAGGGTTCATACTTGCCACAAACATGAATGAACATGGGTAATCTGTAGAATATTTCGCTCTGCTGATGTTGATATGGCGGTCTTCCAATGGCTGGCGGAGTACTTCCAGAGTGGTTTTATTGAACTCCGGAAGTTCATCGCAGAACAGAACGCCATTATGGGCGAGCGATATTTCTCCCGGTTGTGGTGAAGTTCCTCCGCCTACCAGAGCCACTTGAGAGATGGTATGGTGAGGAGACCGGAACGGGCGTTGGGAAATGAGTGATACATTCTTGCCCAGTTTGCCTGCAATGGAGTGAATCTGTGTTGTTTCCAGACTCTCAGATAGCGTGAGGGGAGGAAGAATGGACGGCAAACGTTTTGCCATCATCGACTTTCCGGAACCTGGAGGACCTACCATAATCAGGTTGTGTCCGCCAGCCGCAGCCACTTCGAGCGCTCTTTTCACGTTCTCTTGACCGCGGACGTCGGCATAATCGTATTCACAATGTGTCTGGTTTTCGTAAAATTCCTTGCGGGTGTCAACGATTGTAGGAGAAGGATTGCTTCTGTCGCTCATGAATTGTATGACTTCGAAAAGCGTTTTCATGCCGTAAACCTCAAGGTTATTTACGACAGCCGCTTCCCGAGCGTTCTGTTCCGGCACAATCAGTCCCTTAAAGTGCTCTGCTCTTGCTCTGATGGCTATCGGTAGGGCACCTTTGATAGGCTGGAGCGTACCGTCAAGGCTCAGCTCGCCTACCATCATGTACTCTTTCAGATGATCTTCGGGAATGTTGTTGTTGGCGCCTAGAAGTCCGATTGCAAGCGGCAAGTCGAAACTGCTGCCCTCTTTCCTGAGGTCAGCTGGAGCCAGATTGATAGTGATGTCGGCTATCGGAAATTTGAAGCCGCTATACTGGAGAGCTGCTGAAATTCGGTTACGGCTCTCTTTGACCGCCTCGTCGCCTAAGCCTGTGAGGTGGTACATGACGCCTCTGTTGAGGCTTACTTCTACGGTTACAGTAGTTACTTCTAGTCCGTTAACTGCTGCACAATATGTCTTTACTAACATATAGGCGTGCTTTTTATGGGTTCTTGACTAGCTCGAAAGTATTTATTTTAGCAGTTGGTCGAGCTTATTGTAAAGCTCTTGCTTTTTCATGCCTCGGGCGATGATTTTACCATTTTGAAGTATGATGTTGTCAGGAAGGTTTTCCAATCCCAACTTCTTCAAGGTCTTGTCTTCCAGCATTTCGCCGTTGCAGATGATAGGGCATGCGATAGAGTCGCGCTTGATGTTGTTCTTGCATTCGCTCTTGCTGGCATCCAGACAGAAAGCCATCAGCTTAAGCTTGCCGTTCGATTTTTTCTGCCGGCTCTTCAGTTCGCGCTGCATGTCCTGGCTGTCATAGTTATAGGTAGCCCAGGTGTAGATTACGGCAACCGGAGCGCTGCTCATTTCTGTACTAGAAACGAGTTTTCCGTTGATATCGTATGCTGTAAATGAAGGCAGAGTTGCACCGGTGCCTACATTCTTCATGGTTTCTGCCAACTGCTTCATCTTAGCCAACTGTCCGTTTTTAGGCTGTTCCTTCTCTACGATATTGATGAGTGAGAGCGCCTTGCGGTAATCAGGTTGTGTAGAAGTGATGAAGTATTTTCTGATCAGATAGATGCTGCACACAGAATTCGGATGTTCTCTGACGAAGTCTTCAGCATGCTTTTTAGCCTCAGGTGGCGTATCTTTCAGGATGTTCTGGCGGAATTTTGTCATCAGTTCGTTATCCTCGGTTCCGCTTACCTCCATTTCCTTAAGGTGCGAAGCATCTGCCTTGATCTCTACTGATTTGCCCGATTTTGCGAAGATAGGCTGCTCAGAGAAATTAGGGAAAACAAGCATAATGGTAAAATCTTCCTTACATTCGGTTTCGAAAGTGAAACGGCCGCCTTCTACCTTGATGGTGTCAACGCCTTCGAAGCCCCCGTCAGGACTGTATACATAAAACTCGCCTTGATTCATATTGAGAAATTTGCCTTCAAACTTGAAATGCCCACTACTAACACCACATGATGTTAAGACCAGCGTAATGAATAAAATGAGGATGTAAGCAAATTTTTTCATAAGGAAAAACTTTAAGGTGCCGCGAGCGGGACTCGAACCCGCACAGCCATTACTGGCCAAGGGATTTTAAGTCCCTCGTGTCTACCAATTCCACCATTGCGGCATGGTAAACGTTAAGAGTTGAGCGGAAAACGGGACTCGGACCCGCGACCCCAACCTTGGCAAGGTTGTGCTCTACCAACTGAGCTATTTCCGCGTTATGTGGGTGCAAAGGTAATGCTATTTCTTTAAATCTCCAAACGATTTACATTTTTTAAGATAAGAAAGCGCCATTTTTTTTCGTTTGCCCTCCATTTCTGCTTAGTTTCCCACGTATATATCGGTTCCTTGGCCGCCGTAGGTTACCCGATATTGCATCAGCGGCTTGTCGCTTTTGCTCTTTCCGCCGCTTGTGATGGTTCCGTTTTCCAGGCTGTAGATGCGTTTGCATTTGTCGCAAATTACCGATTGGCGGTTGCCGGTCCATTCCAGCGGATAGTTGGTGCCGCCATATTGTTCCAGACAGTTGGGGCATTGGCGGTCCCAGGCTACAGGTCCGCTGAAGTTTGTAAGTCCCATGATGAAGCCATTCTTCCTGGCATCTTTAGGGTCGTTGCCCGCTCCCAAATAGGTATAGTTGGCATAATTCTCCTTGGCTGTAGAGAGGATGATGGTTTCCGTCTGGTTTTTCCCATCGTTTAATGTAGAATAGATATTCCAGGCTCCTTTCACCTTTTTGGCGCTAACCATCGTGTAGACGCCCGTTCCGTTGAGGGCTGTTTCCAGACTTGTGCCCGGATGGTATTGTGACTTGAAATAGAACTGGCAGGGATATTTGGTGCTGATGCTGTTTTCTGCATCGCACGAACAAAGTAAGAGCATAGCTATTACAGCCATGCTCTTCACCTTATTATATATATATACCTTATTATATATGCTATTCTTCATGCAGAAACCTTTCTGTCTTTATTTCAGAAGATTCTTCTCGGCATTCTCCATGCGCTCGAAGTGGAACTCAGAGAGGGTCTGCTCCAACAGCGCCTGAATCTTGTCGTTGCAGAGATTGCCGATGCTGCCTTCGTGAGTATGATGAATATCCTTGTTTGGCTTGAATTCGCCAGCCTCGATTTCCAGTCCTACCTTCTTGTAAGCATCGCGGAATGGCATGCCGTTGGCTGCAAGCTGGTTCACTTCTTCTACTGAGAACATAGGGTCGTAGCGAGGATCGTCAAGAATATGCTCGTTCACCTCCATCTTGTTGATGATGTAGGCAGCCATCTGCAGACAGTCTTTCAACTCGTCGAAGGCAGGGAGGAACACTTCCTTGATAATCTGGAGATCGCGGAAATAGCCTACTGGCAGGTTGTTCATGATGAGCATTACCTGCTGTGGAAGGCTCTGGAGCTTGTTGCTCTTGGCGCGAATCAACTCGAATACGTCTGGATTCTTCTTGTGTGGCATGATGCTCGAACCGGTGGTGCACTCCTTAGGCAATTTCACGAAACCAAAGTTCTGACAGTTGAACATACAGGCGTCGAAAGCCATCTTTGCCAAAGTTCCTGCCACGGTAGCCATGGCGAAAGCCACGTTGCGCTCCATCTTTCCTCTGCCCATTTGTGCATAAACCACATTATAGTCCATGCTGTCGAAACCGAGAAGTTCGGTGGTCATGGTGCGGTTCAATGGGAATGAACTTCCATAGCCGGCAGCGCTACCCAATGGGTTGCGGTTGGTCATGCGGTAAGCAGCCTGAAGGAAGAGCATGTCATCGGCAAGTCCTTCAGCATAAGCGCCAAACCAGAGACCGAATGATGAAGGCATAGCCACCTGCAGATGGGTGTAGCCCGGCATCAGCACGTCCTTATACTGGTTGCTCTTCTGAATCAGCTCGTCGAAGAGAATCTTCACGGCGTCCACAATCTCCTTCAATTCATGACGGGTGAAGAGTTTGAGGTCTACGAGAACCTGGTCGTTGCGTGATCTACCCGAATGAATCTTCTTGCCCATGTCGCCCAGTTTCTGGGTGAGCATCAGTTCTACCTGGGAATGAACGTCTTCCACGCCGTCTTCTATTACGAATTCGCCCTTGTCGGCGATGGCGTAGATGTTTTTCAGTTCGGCAAGGAGCTGGGTGAGTTCATCTTTCTCCAGGAGTCCGATGCTTTCGAGCATGGTGATGTGTGCCATACTGCCCAGCACGTCATACTTGGCGAGATAGAGGTCGAGTTCGCGGTCTCTTCCTACGGTGAATCTTTCAATTTCCTTGTTTACTTCGAAGTTCTTTTCCCAAAGTTTATGTGCCATAATTTCTTTATTTATTAATCCTGGTAAGGAATCATCGCAAGCGCATCAGCAATTTTTTCGATGCCTTCCTGCAATGGCTTCTTCACCATACCCTTGATAAACATGTTAAGTTCTGCCTTGATGGTGAGTTTCATTTTGCATGAGAACTCGCCTGTAGGGAGCAGCTGAATCCAGAAGTTGAAAGGAACAGGGCTGTTTTCTGTTTCAAACTTGATGGTTTTAGGCTCCTCGCGGTCGATGATGCGCATCTTGATTTCACCCACCATAGGTGCTGTGATAGAGATGCTGTCGCTATCAAACTTGAGGTCCTTCAGCTTTTCCATTTCCTTTCTCTTGTCCTCAGGAATCTGGTCTTTCACCTGCTCGAATCGGTCTTTGAGCATCTGCAGGTTGTTCAGATCGCTCAATGTACGGTAAACAGATTCCTGTTTGTGAGGAATCTGTTTGATATTACTTTCGAATGTACTTGTACTCATTATTGATGGGTCAGCTTGATTACTTCTTCCAGTTAGCTGGGTCCTTGCGCCACTCGTGGAGCAGCTCTACGTCTTCCTGTTTGATATAGCCAGTCTCCAGAGCCTCTGCCACTACGTGCTCATAGTCGGTCAAAGTAACCAGCTTTACGTTAGCATCAGCAAAAGCCTTCTCGGCGATAGGGAAACCATAGGTATAGCTAGCTACCATGCCCACAATCTCGTTGCCGTTCTTGCGGAGAGCCTCTACTGCCTTGAGAGAGCTGCCGCCGGTAGAAATCAAGTCTTCTACTACCACAACCTTAGCCTTAGGGTCGAGCTGACCTTCGATGAGGTTCTGCATACCGTGATCCTTTGGTTTAGAACGAACGTATACGAAAGGCATGTTCAGTTCGTCAGCAACCAAAGCACCCTGCGCGATGGCACCAGTAGCTACTCCGGCTACAGCATCAGCCTCAGGGAACTGCTCCAGGATAGCGTGAACGAGCTCAAGCTTTACATAATTGCGGAGTTCTGGGAATGAGAGAGTCTTGCGGTTATCGCAATAGAATGGTGACTTCCAGCCAGAAGCCCATGTGAATGGATCATTAGGCTGCAACTTGATTGCCTTTACTTTCAATAACTTAGATGCGAATTCTTTCTTCAGTTTGTCCATAATCTTTAAAGGATTAAATTATTATTAATTATTTTGCAAAGGTACAATGATTTTTGCACACGGCGGCTATATTTAGGGTTAAAATGTTTTAACTCTCGGCAAAAAGGGCCTTTAGTCGTGTGCGAAACCTACAGTCAGCACGCTTATCTTCATCTTTCCGGCTGCTTTTATCAGGGTTTCCGCACAGGAGATGATGGTGGCTCCGGTGGTGCATACGTCGTCGATGATGAGGATATGTTTGCCCTCAAGTTGCGTGATGGGGTGCTCGCCCTGCCCGTCATGATAGGTTGCTGCGGCTTCAAAAACCTGGCTCACGTTTTCCTGTCTTTCCTGCCGGTTCTTGTGGGTTTGGCTTTCGCTAAACTTTTTCCTTTTTACGGCATCCTTGATGATGGTCAGATGGGTGAGTTGCTGGATACCTTTGGCGATGAGAAGACTCTGGTTATAGCCGCGTTCTTTTTCTCGTTTTCGGGTGAGCGGGATGGGGATGATGGCGTCTATTCCGTCGAAGAACTGAATGCCTAACCCCTTCTTTGCCAGCATTCTGCCCAGATAGATTCCTATTTCAGGATGATGCATGTATTTCAGTTGGTAGACGGCTCTAGCCGATGTAGCATGGCTGATGTGATGGAAGAGAGCGCAGCAGCGTTCGATGGGAATCAGGTGCCAGAAGAGTTTTGCCATCTCGTTGTCGTAGGGCTGTTTCCAGGTATCGGTTCTCGGCATGCGGAACAGACATTTTATGCATATCATCTCCTCCCCGCCAGCGAGCACATTTCCGCAGATGGCGCAGGTTCGGGGGAAGAATAAATCTAATATGTCTCTTAACAGGCTGGTACGCATGGCTTTACTCTTAATTTTGAGGTTTGGATATTGAACTTGATGCTTTGCTTTAGAATTCCTCTTCGAAATCGATGTCTCCTAGATCTTCTTCCTTCATCCGGTCGATGCATTTGTGGATAACCTCCATGCTGTATCCTCTTCCCAGGGCAAAGCGGATGAGTTTCATCGAGCGTTCATAGTCGTTCTTTGCCTTGATGGTTTTATATTTGTTTTTCATCAGGGGCAGGAGGGTTTCCATATACAGGTCGTCTTCAATCTCTTCGAAGATAGGGTCGGAGATGTCCTTCGGAATATGTTTCATCCACAGCGCCTGTTCCACCTTCCGGCGTCCCCACTTGTTGTATTTTATCTTGTCGTTGATAAAGAAGCGTGCGAAACGTTCGTCGTCGATGAATTTCTTCTCGGTCAGGAATTCCATGTTTCTGGCGATGGCATCTTCGGGCAGTTCCCACTTCTTCATCTTGTCGATCATCTCTTGCGAGCAATGTTCGGCTTGGGTGCAGAGGGTGGTGAGCTTCAGGAGCGCCTGCTGCTCGGTCATCGGCTTTTTATACTTTGAACTTTGAGATTTGAACATGATAATTTTACTTTGAACTTTGAGATTTGAACATTGAACTTTATGATTTGCCGGCTCGCATCATTCTCTGCTTTCCGAAGGCATCTTCCTTTGTATCAATAGCTTTAAAACCCAATCCTTCCAGCATTTCCCTTGTTTCTTTTTCGTAGATAGGATTGATTTCGAAGTATAATGCACCTCCGGATTTGAGGGCAGAAGAGGCATATTCGGCGATGGCCCTATAGAACTTCAGAGGCTCTTCATCGGGCACGAAGAGGGCGATTCCGGGTTCGTGTTCCAACACATTCTTCTCCATATCCGCTTTCTCCTTTTCGCAGATATACGGGGGATTGCTCACGATGATGTTCCATCTTCCGGTATCCGATGTTTCCGCCAATTTCAGGGCATCTTGATATTCTATTTTTACGTTACCGGCATCCAGAAGCGCAATATTTCCCTGTGCTATCTTCAAGGCATTTTCCGAAATATCCCAACCCGTAACCTCCGAGCCGCCGATGTCCAGTCCCAGCGTAATGGCGATGCAGCCCGAACCCGTACAGATGTCCAGGATGCGGATGGTATTTTCTTCCTTCTCTCCTTCCGTAATCCCTTTGTTTTCAGTCGCATCTTTTTTTATCCACTCGCAGAGTTCCGCCGTTTCGGGTCTCGGAATCAGCACGCCCGGCTCTACATGGAAGGTTCTTCCTGCAAAGTCAGCTTCGCCCAGAACATACTGTACAGGTTCGCTTTTTTGCAATCTTCTGATAATTTCTTCCAGTTTTCTTTCTTCATCTGCAGATAATTCATTAACTTTGCCGCAGATTATGTCGGTCAGCGTCATTCCGTACTTCACATCGAGCACGGTGCGGACGATAGCCTGTGCTTCGCCCGCCTCATATAGAGGGGTAATGGATTGCCAAAGTTGTTGATACGTTTTCATCTCTAAATCGTATATTATGATTTGAGAGCAAAGGTACGACATTTTATCGAAAAGTAAGTAAAAAACGAAGAAAAGTTTTAGATATGGAACAAAATAATGTTTCTTTTCAGAATGTGAAGACGGGCGAACCGTTGTCGCAAAAGGAAATAGACGAAATGTTTATGCGCCGCTGTCTGCAGCTGGCGAAAAACGGAAGAGAGAATGCCAAACCCAATCCGATGGTGGGAGCCGTTATCGTGAGTGGGGATGGCAGAATCATCGGCGAAGGCTATCATGTAAGATGCGGAGAAGGGCATGCTGAAGTCAACGCCTTTGCTTCAATTAAGCCCGAGGATGAGCATCTATTAAGCCAAGCTACCATCTATGTGAGTCTTGAACCCTGCTCTCATTATGGCAAGACGCCGCCTTGCGCCGATTTGATAGTAAGAAAAGGAGTAAAGCGATGCGTTTGTGGCTGCGTAGATCCCTTTGCCAAGGTTCAGGGCCGCGGTATCCGCAAGATTCGCGAGGCAGGCATTGAAGTAACTGTAGGCGTTCTGGAGGCGGAATGTCTCGAACTCAACAAGCGCTTCATCACCTTTAACACCCATCAGCGTCCTTACATCATCCTGAAATGGGCGCAGACCGCGAATGGCTTTCTTGACAACGGGGGTAGAGGTATGGCTATTTCCTCGCCTTTCACCAAGATGCTCTCCCACAAGTTGCGTGCTGAGAACGATGCCATCCTCATAGGCCGCGTAACCGATGAGCGCGACCACAGTCAGCTCAACGTTAGAGATTGGAGCGGCAAGGACCCGATGCGCCTGGTCATCGACCGCCATCATCCTTGTTTCGAAGGTCTGGATTTCTCACGGGGCAAGACGGAAGTGTTGCAGCAAATCATGCAGTACTTATATAATAATAAGGTGCAGTCGCTGATAGTAGAGGGAGGCGCCATCACCCATCAGGCATTCCTCGATGCTGGACTTTGGGATGAAATCAGGGTAGAAACGTTGTTGTCCACATCTGTGGAAAACTCCGTAACTTCTGGAACGCCAGCGCCTATGCTTCCTCATAACGTCCGGTTAGTGAGCCATGAGGCGTATGATGGAAATGTTATCAACACCTATGAGCGGATGTAATCTTCTCATAGATTTGCTTTTCCCTTCGGCCAGCGATTTTCAATTCACAGATGACACAGATTTAGTGGCGTATGCCCAATTCAACATTCAACACTTAACATTCAAAAAAATGAGTAACAGATTTACATCGCGTCTGAGCGATGACGACGATTTCAAGCGAGACGAACTGATACGTAAGATAGAGCATTCGGTAGAGCAGATGACGCTCTCAGAACTGGAAGCTCTGTCCTACGATATGTTTACCAAGGGTTATATGGAGGATTATTAGATTCCTGTTTTAACACAAATAGCTTCGAAGACTGATGCAAGTACTTACGAAAGCCGATAAATAATGAGGTTTCTGTCCAACAATTAGACGCCGGTGTCTAATTGTTGGACAGTTTGTTTAATGAGGCTTTTTATCTAAGGAATTGATTATCAGGAGAAATGCTGTTTTGGCACGGCTCTTGTCCTTATCATGCCAAAATGAAGAAGATTATGAAAAGAACAGGAATATTAATAGGATGGCTGGTCTGGACGGCTGGCGCCTCGGCACAGAGCTGGAGCCTTGACGACTGTATGAAATACGCCGTGGAGCACGCTACGGAGGTGAAGCGGGAGGTGGTGAATGCCCGCCAGCGCAAGCAGGATTACCAGCATGCTGTGGCAGGATTCCTGCCTACCGTTACGGGCGGCGTGCAGGGACAGTACGCCTGGGGACGAAACATCGACCCGGAAACCAATACTTATAATAATGTAACGACATTCAACAACTATTATCAGCTTTATGCCGAACTGAATGTCTTCGACGGTTTCGCCACCATCAACGCCTTGAAGCAGGCTAAATTGAGCCGGGATTATTCAGCCACGGCGATGCAGAAGATTCAGGACGACCGAGCCATCGACGTGATGCAGAAATATGTGGATGCTGCCTATGCTGAGGCTAGCATTCAGATAGCAAGCGAGAAACTGAACGAAAGCAAGCGGATGCTGGCGAAGATGAAGCGTCTGTATGAACTGGGCGAGAAGGGACGCCCGGATGTGGTGCAGATGGAATCGCAGGTGGCAGAAGATGAATACAATCTTACGCATCAGGAGAATGTGGCAAAACAGAGTCTGCTCGCCTTGAAATCCGCGATGAATTTTCCGGTGGATGAAGAGCTGAAAATTCTGATTAAAGAGGAGCAGAATTTGAAGTTAACGTCTGATAATAAAGAGGTTTCTGAATCTGGAGTAAACTACGAAACCGTTTACCAGGCCTTCCAGCATATTTCTCCCGATTTGAAGTCGGCAGAATACGAAGTAGAGCGGGCACGGTATGATTACAAGATTGCAAAAGGCAGATTGCTGCCATCACTCTCTCTCGGTGGTGGCATTTCTACCAACTATTATAAGAATCTCTCTCAGAAAGGGCAATACGATGGGTTTGCCTCGCAGTTTCACAACAACCAGGGCGAATACCTCGCATTGACCCTTTCCATACCTATTTATAATAGCGACCGATGGCACAGCGTGAAGAAGGCACGCAACGACTGGCAACTGGCACAGGTGAACCTGGAGGAAACCCGTCGCAAGCTTCACGACCAGATAGCCCAGGCGGTAATGGATGCAGAGGGTTACGCCAAGGAGTTGCATCAGATGCAGAAGAAGGTGGCCTCAGATTCGCTCGCCTATCACATGTCGAGCCGGAAGTTTGAAGAAGGAATGCTTTCCACCTTCGATCTTCATACCGCAGCCCAGACGCTTCTAGAAAGCAGAATCAAGGAACTCCAGATGCAGATGTTGCTCATCATCAAACAGAGGTTAGTAGGTTATTATCAGGGAGAAAATTTAATAAGATAAATTATGGATATAAAGATAGAAAAGAAAAAATATCTCGTGCCTCGCAAGTATTGGGCATGGATTGGCGGAGGAGCGGTTTTGATCACAGTCCTCATTTGGTTGGGATTGAGCAATTTCTCTTCCACCCTGAAGGTGGATAGGAAGGGATTGAGCATCGGAACCGTGGAGAAGGCGCAGTTCAACGATTATGTTTCGGTGGATGGACAGGTGGTTCCTATCTCCGTGGTGCAGATCAGTTCAGAGGAAGGCGGTATTGTTCTGGAGAAAGTGGTGGATGAAGGTGCCCACGTAAACAAGGGCGATGTGATCGTGAAACTGAGCAATTCGAATCTCGACCTGGAGATTCTGAATGCCGAGAGCGAACTTGCCGAAAAGCAGGACATGCTTCGCAACACCCAGATTTCGATGGAGCAGGACCGCCTGAACAATAGCAACGAGGAACTGTCGCTTTCGCAGGATGTTATTACCAAGCGCCGTTCCTATCAGCATCAGGCGGCGTTGCACAAGGAAGAACTCAATTCGCGCGAGGAGTATCTCAAGGCAAAGGAAGATTACGACCTTGCCGTCAAGAAGCATGCGCTCATTAGCAAGCGATTGAAGAAGGATGCACAGCTCCGCCGTTCGCAGATGGATCAGATGGGCGATAATCTGGAAGCCATGCAGAAGAATGTGCAGCTGGTTCGCCAGCGCAAGGAGAAACTGAATATCCGCAGCACCATTTCGGGTGAGATTGGTTTGCTCGATGTGGAACTGGGACAGAGCATTCAGGCTGGACAGAAGATTGGAGTCATCAACGACCTCAGCGATTTCAAGGTGCAGGCGCAGGTAGATGAGCATTACATCGACCGGGTAAAACCGGGACTTACTGCTACCTTCGACCAGAATGGTAAGCATTATCTCCTGCAGGTTCGCAAGGTTTATCCCGAGGTAAGAGACGGCAGGTTCCGTATCGACTTCATCTTCAAAGGCGTTCGCCCTGGCAACATCCGAACCGGTCAGACTTATTATGTAGATTTGCAGCTCGGTCAGTCGAAGCAGGCAATAATTATCCCTAAAGGCACGTTTTATAGTGTAACGGGCGGTCAATGGATTTTTGTTTTAGACAAGAGTGGCAAGAAGGCTTATCGCCGAAAGATCACCATCGGTCGCCAGAATCCTCAGTATTATGAGGTGATTGAAGGCTTGGAGCCAGGTGAGCAGGTTATCGTTAGCGGCTATGAAGCCTATAAGGACAATGATGTATTAGTTTTTAATTAGTAGTGATTAGTTAGTAATGATTAACTAGTAGTGATTAGTGATAAATTGGGCTAACGCCCTTGAAACAGGATATTGATATGAATCATATTATTAACGCATTCAAGAATCTGCCTCGAAGAGGCCAGCACAATTTCGTGAAGATATTGTGTCTCTCGCTCGGATTGGCAATCAGTTCGGTAATTATTGCCGAGATTTATTTCGAGCAGACTTACGATACGTACTTTCTAGGATGGGAAAGGACGTATCTGATTTCGGAAGTGGGTACTAACCATGGCGAAACCATGGAGTTTACCAATACTTCAGGAGCCACCGCCCAAGGTGTAAAGCAATATGCGCCTATGGTGGAAGCTGCTACCAGTACTCTCTATTTTTATGATGATGCCCAATGCAAGATGGAAGACCAGAACATCATTTCTGCCAATATTAGGATGGCAGACAGTTGTTTCTTTGATGTCTTTCCACAGAAGATATTGATAGGCAAGGCTAAACAGATTTTATCCCAACCTTTGTCCTGTCTCATCGATTCAGAAACGGCAGCAAAGATTGGTGGTAATGTTGTAGGTAAGCATTTCACGCTTTCTAATTATCCGGGAACCACTTTTACCATCTATGGTGTTTTCGAAACGTTTCCCTGGGGTTCTTCCTTTCATGGTACGCAGATGATTCTGTCGAGGTGTAGTGTGCCATACGTATATTCCTACGATGGCAGAGGCCAATGGGTGGGAAATGATTCCTATAGGTCCTACATCCGGTTGGCAAAGGGGCATGAGGCAAAAGAACTCAAGCCTTACGTGAATAAGATGAGAGAGGATCATTTCCCTTTGAAGGAGATGAAGAATATGGGAATAGAACTGAACTATGATTTCACGGTATTGAGCGATGTTTACACCCAAAATCCTTATATCAAGAAGATGGGATGGATTATGGGAATTATCGCTTTTGTCCTCCTCTTCACTTCTGTGATGAACTATCTGCTTATCATCGTGGGAAATCTCGTGGGTCGTTCTCGCGAAATGGCTGTCCGTAAGTGCTATGGTGCCGAATCGAAGAACATTCATGCCATCATTTTCTCTGAGGCTTTGGTGCATGTGGGACTATCGGTTGTTCTTGCTGCAGGTCTTGTATTCCTTTGCAGGGGAACCATCGAAAACTTCCTCTCTGCTCCGGTAAGCACGTTGGTGCTTAATCGTGGCAGTTGGATATTGGTAGCTATCTGTATTCTGGTACTACTGGTTGGCGGCTTGCTGCCAGGTTGGCTTTACAACAGGATTCCTGTAGCCATCGCTTTCCGTGGTTATAATGAGAATCGCAACCGATGGAAACTTGGTTTGCTGGGCATCCAGTTCGTTATCTCTGGTTTGCTGTTCAGTTTGCTTTACATCGTGAATGGTCAATACCAGTTGATGTTGGGGCTCAATCCTGGGTATGATTACGGTCATGTAGCGATTGTTTCGATAGATGCCAGCAATAGAGATCAGCGCAACCAATGTCTGGCAGAAATCAGACGGATGCCGAATGTCAAGGATTGCAGTTCGACTTTTAATGTTCCGCTCGATGGGTATAATCGTAGTGGAAATATGGTTGGAGTACCTAGCGACGAGAAGAATACCTTTAATATCATGGAGATGTCGGGAGTGGACGACAATTTCTTCAAGATGATGAATATTCCTATCGTTCAGGGTTCTTTCTTTACGGAAAGAAATGACAGTTGCCGACAGGTTATTATTGATGAACGAGGTGCTGAGAAACTCATCAAAACGTGGCATTGGAAGGATGGCGTAGTTGGCAAGCAAATTACCTGTACGGGACATGATAATAATATCTTTACCATTTGTGGCGTGTGCAGGAATATTCGCTGGGGTGCTGTGGAAACCGGGGGTGATGGAATGAATGAATTTCCTGACTTGTATTTCTATTCAGCCAAGACGGCTTACTACATGTTGGTTAAGTTTAAAGAACTAAGGGATGAATCGTTGTCAGAGTTGCAATCGAAGGTGCAGGCGATGTATCCGAACAATAAGGTCATCGTGAAGAGTTATGCTTCAGAATTGGCTAACCAGTACGCTTCCCAGCTCAATTTCCGCAACGGAATCCTGGTTGCCGGCATTGTGACGATGATTATCGCCCTCTTCGGATTGGTGGGTTATACGAGTGATGAGGTGAACCGCCGTCGCAAGGAGATTGCGATCAGAAAGGTGAACGGGGCGAAGGTGCAGGATATTCTTCGCATCTTCCTGAAGGACATTATGAAGATAGCTTTGCCTTGCATCATCGTGGGCGACTTGGGGGCTTGGCTGATAGCCAGACAATGGCTCATGTCGTTCAGCGAGAAGATTACGATGACGCCTTTGCTGTTTATCGGCGTTACCATCATCTTGCTCGTCATCATCGGGCTTTCCGTCGTCATCAACTGCTACAAGGTGGCGAATAGTAATCCTGTGAAGTATCTCAAGGATGAATAAGTCTCCCACAGATTTTCACAGATGACACAGATTTAAGGGCGTATGCCCAAATTAAACATTAAACATTAAACATTAGAAGAAATGATAAAAGTAGAGAATCTTTGCAAGTCATTCCGCACAGAAGATGTGGAGACGATTGCTTTAAATAACGTATCTTTCACAGTAGAAGACGGCGAGTTTGTCGCCATTATGGGACCATCAGGTTGTGGCAAATCCACCTTGCTCAACATCCTCGGTTTGCTCGATAACCCAACTTCAGGAAAATATTTCCTGGATAATCACGAGGTGGCAAACCTGAAGGAAAAGGAGCGTACGGATGTGAGAAAGGGAGAAATCGGTTTTGTGTTCCAGAGCTTCAACCTGATAGATGAATTGAATGTAGAGGAGAACATCGAGCTTCCTCTTACTTACCTCAACATTCCGAAGGCGGAGCGTAAGGCAAAGGTGCAGGCGATTATGAAGCGAATGGCCATCAGTCATCGTGCCAAGCATTTCCCTCACCAGCTTTCTGGTGGTCAGCAGCAGCGAGTAGCCATCGCCCGTGCCGTGGTCTTTGGTCCAAAGCTCATCCTTGCCGATGAGCCTACGGGTAACCTCGATTCCAAGAATGGAGCCGAGGTGATGCATCTGCTTACTGAGCTGAACCACGAGGGCACCACCATCGTCATGGTAACGCATAATGAGCATGATGCCAAGATAGCCCATCGCACCATCCGTCTGTTTGATGGACAGATTGTGGAGGCGGAGGGCAATCAGCTTTAGTGCTTCTGTCACTTCTGAGGGGCATCCGATGCTTTGTTAGAAGAGAAAAGTCATAAATCGCTTGGTGTTAGCCTCTTTCTGCTTCAGCTCTTCTTCCATTCTCTGTATTGCCATCTTGAAGAAGAAGCGGATGAGGTGCTCGTCGGTTGCTTCCGTACGAATCATACGGAGGACAGAAATGTATTCCTGTCGGGCTTCGGATGGGATGATGAGGAGAGGATGATTCAATCTTAAGAGAATGTAGTTGCTGATGAGTCGTCCTGTTCTTCCATTCCCATCACGGAACGGATGGAGATATTCGTAGAAGCCATGGAAGCGGGCGGCAAGAATCATGGGATGAACGGCTGCTGAAACGATGGCTTTTTCGGTAGATTCCAACAGTTTGGGAATTCTGGCGATGAGTTCTTCGTGGTCGCCAAATACCGTGTCGCCTGCAGCCATGTCCGTGGTGGTGTATTCGCCCGGAATAGCTTCTGGAGAACGATAGGAAAGCGTGTGGCTGGTAACCCGCCTGTTGATTTCTTTCAGAAGATTCTCGTCGAGTGGATGTTGCGTGTTTTGCATCATGTACTCGAAGGCTTCGAAGTGGTCAAGCATTTCGAAAGCCTCGAAAAGAGTCTTTCCGGCAGGAATCATCCCTAATCCTTTCTCCTTCAGTTCCCGGGTATCATCTACGGAGAATGAGTTGCCTTCAATGGCGCACGAATGGGTAGAGAAGAGTACTTCATTATATTTGATGTACTCTTCTCTATCCATTTTATTGATGATAAGGGTTTGATATTTTCCTCTCAAATCCTCGTATTCCTTGATTTCCTTTTCGAATGCCATAATCTTCTGTATTTGTGGGGACAAAGATACGATTTTTATGGATAAACACCAAACTTTTCTTTCAAAAAATGTGCTTATGTTATGGGATGATGATGCGGAAGGTGGTGATTCCCTGTGCCTTGTCCTGATGGAGCGAGAGGCTGCCGCCGCTTACTCGCATGATTTGGCGGGAGAGGGAGAGACCGATTCCGCTTCCTTCCGGCTTCGTGGTGAAGAACGGGATGAAGATGTGGGAGGCTACATCTTCGGGGATGAGACCAGCGTTGTTGCTCACGTCGATGATGATGGATTCCTGGGCGTTGGCGTAGGCTTGGAGACGGATAAATGCCTTCTTGCTTGCCGCGGATTGCAAATCCGCGGAGCGGCATTCCTGCTTGTTTTCTCTTTCCTTTTCCCTGAAAGCTTCTACGGCATTCTTCAGAAGATTCGTTACTACGTGAGAGAGGAGGCTCTCGTCGGCGTAAACCAGCAATTCCTTGGGAGAAACTTCTATCTCTACTTCGTGGTTGCAGAGCAACGCCATTCTTTCCAGAAATGGCTCCACATAGAAGAGGGCAGGCTGAGGCTGAGGAACATGGGTGAAACGGCGATAGTTGTTGACGAAAGCCAACAGTTCTGTTCCTGTTTTGTGGATGGTTTCCAAGCCTTGCTTCAAGTCTTTATCCTCTGTAACCCGGGTAAGCAGAGTCTCGCTCAACGAAGTAACCGGCGTGATGGTATTCATGATTTCATGGGTCAGCACACGAATCAGTTTGATCCAAGAATCCACCTCCTGGTTGCTCAGTTCGTGGCTCACGTCGCTCAGGGCGATGATGCGCACGTGCTTGTCTTTCAGCATGGCTTGCGTCTCATGCTTTGCCAGGTGTTCATCCTTCAGTTTTCCTTTTACCTGGTTCATGTGGGTAAGCACATCCGTATCGAGCAACCGGAGGGCTGCCTGGTTGTGCTGCAGGATGTTGTCGTGACTATCCACCACCAGGATGCCCGTATCCACCGCATTCCGAATCTGCTCGTAATATTTCTCCCGATCCATCTGCTCCTCTCTCGTATGCTGCAGAAAGAGCTTGATGCGGTTGAGGGACTGGTGTAGAATATTATCTTCCTTAAACCTCTTCTCCGTAGGAAAGTTGAAGGAAAAATCCCCATTATCTATCGCATCAAAAAGGAAGGTTACCTTCTTGATGTTACGGCGATATGGCGGTAGAGGCGAATGTAACCCACTACAGCCACGAGCAAAAGCACGATAATTATAATTAGTTTATAATCCATATCGCTTAATTTTATTATAAAGCGTCTGGCGGGAAATGCCCAGTCTTGCGGCTACCACCGACAGATTTCCCTCACATTCCCTGATGGTTTTCTCTATCATTCGGCTTTCCATCTCGTCGAGCGTTTGAACCTCTTCCAGAGGCTTCTCTTTTCTCTGCTGGTTTCCGCCGTCAATATCTTCGGCAGAAATCATTCCGCCATCAGACAGAATCACGGCTTTCTCGATGGCGTGCTGGAGTTCACGGATGTTTCCGTACCATGGCAAACTGGTAAGTTTTTTCTCAGCTTCTTCCGAAAAACGGAGATTCAACTTATTATATAAATCGCCATATTGATGGAGGAATCTTTCTGCCAGCGGAACGATGTCTGATTTTCTCTGTCTCAGGGCAGGCAATTCCAGATGGATGGTATTGATGCGATAGAGCAGATCCTCTCTGAATTCGCCATCGTTTACCATCTGCTGCAGGTTGCGGTTGGTGGCGCAAACCAGTCGTACGTTGATGGGAATCTGCTTACTTCCGCCCACTCTTACGATGCTTCTGCGTTGCAGGGCGGTAAGGAGTTTTGCCTGAAGACTGTAGGATAGGTTTCCTATCTCATCCAGGAAGATGGTGCTGCCGTCGGCAAGCTCAAACTTGCCCGGTTTATCCACCTTGGCATCGGTAAAAGCACCCTTCACATGACCGAAGAGTTCGCTCTCGAAAAGGGTTTCCGTAATGGCTCCCATATCCACAGGCAGCATCTTTTTCCCACATCTTGTGGATAAACGATGTATCTCGTTGGCTAACACCTCTTTACCTGTTCCGTTTTCGCCTGTAATGAGGATGTTTGCATCGGTTGCGGCAACTTTTTCCACAATACTTCTCAAATTGTTCATAACTTCGCTATCTCCCCAATACATAGCGCTTTGCACATCTTTTCCACCAGCTTTTCCACCTTTCCTGTTGATAACGTTATCCACAGCCCTGTTCTTATCCATAGCCTCTACCAGCGTACGAATCATCTTCTCGTTTTCAAAAGGCTTCACGATGAAGTCGGCGGCACCTTCCTTGATGCCTGTTACGGCAAGTTGAATGTCGGCGTAGGCGGTAAAGAGTACTACCTCGGTTTTCGGGCTGAGGCTCTTGATTTCCCTGAGCCAGTACAATCCCTCGTTTCCCGAATTGATTCCGCTGGAGAAGTTCATGTCGAGCAGCACCACGTCGGGGCGCTCCTCTCTCAGTTTGGCTGGGATAGAGTTAGGGTTGGCGATGGTGATGATGCCATCGAATATGGGTTCCAGCAGCATCCTTACCGTAGTAAGAATGTTGCGGTTGTCATCAACAATCAATATCGTTCCTTGTTTCTTAATCATGGTGCAAAGTTACGAAATATCATAGAAAAGTGGTAATGTTTGTCTAATAATTAGACGAAAAAATGCCGATAATGACGCCAAAAGTTGCTTTTCCGGCAGCTTTTGGCATCCTTATCGGCACTTGTTTATTCAAAATTCTGATTCCTGATGAGGAATTGCTTATCCTAAAAGGGGAATTACTTATCCTATAAAGGGGAGTTACAGCTCTATCGGAACCACTATCTTTATGCTGAAGTTGCGGCCCATATTGTAAACGCCTCTTCTGCCTGTAACCTGGTTTACGTCAAGATACTTCAGACGGCTCAGGTGGTTCTGGTAAGCACGGTTGGTAAGGTTCTCGCCCGAAAGATAGAGCGAGAGAAGGCGCTTGCCATGGAGCTTCACGTCGGTACCGGCATACATGTTTAATAAGGTGTACGATGGCGTAGCGGTCTCCGTCTCGTTGGCTGCGAAATAATGGTTCTGGCGGAGATTGCAATCCATCTGTAGCTTTACGAAGAGATGGTCGAAAGTCTTGCCGTCGCAGACAAACTCATACCTTACATCCGAAACCCAGCGAGGAGCTGGGGTGAATGGCAGATACTTTGATTCGGATGGCTGATGCAACTGAACCGAGTTGACATACGAGAAGGTGTTGCCGATATGCAGATGCTCCACAGGGTGGATGTCGATGCTCGCCTCACCACCCAGAATGCGGGCGTCGCCCGAAGTAAACTGATAGGCTGGCGTGTCGTCGATGAGGACAGGCTGATTGTTCTCATCTGCCAACTTCTCGCTGTAGATGTAATGGTTGATGCGATTGGCAAACAGCGAGAGCGCTGCCGAAATGATAGGCGAAGAATAATCCAGACCAAGGTCGAATTGCCAGCTGTTTTCCGGCTTCAGACTGGTATTTCCCAATTCGTATCGCTGGGTTCCCTCGTGCACACCATTCGATGATAATTCGCTGATGTTCGGAGCACGGAATCCTCTTGCCAGGTTCAGCTTCAGATTGAAATCGGGCAGGATTTCATAAGCCAATCCTATGCTTCCGGTTACTCCTTCAAAGCTGCGCTTAAAGGCCTGGAAGCGGAAGGAATCATTCAAACCGGAATCATTCGATTCAGCATCATCCTCTTCTCTCAAAGCCTCGCTGTGCAGATGGCGATGATCGTATCTGATGCCGCCGCTCAGGTTCAGTTTGCCTATCTCCTTGCTCACCGTGGCAAATACGCCATAATCGAAGAGATGATAGGCTGGAATCAGAAATTCAGAACCTTTATTAATCGACTGCTGCCACATACCGTTGATGCCCGTAGAGAACTTCCAGCCATTCATTTCCGGCGAGAGATAATGCAGGTCGTAATTCATGGTATGGAGCATGAAATCGAGTCCGCATTCCTTCGGATTCTCTTCCTCCTCAAACTCCTGACGGCGGTTCTGCTGATAACCCAGGAGGAACTTCAGATTGCCGTCGCCCAGGAACCAGGAATTATCAAGTACAGCCTTGTAATGATGAATCTGCTGATAAGGCATCGGCTTGCCGTAACTCTTGGCATCGTAGCCTTCCGGAATTTCCAGTTCGCCCGTTTTCTCATCTCTTTCTCCCTCTACGATGCCTGGAGTGAGATGATAATAATCGAGTGTGAGATGCGAATGCCCCTGGCGGTAGTTCCAGCCTAGAAGCTGCGAGAATGCCTGCTCTCTGAGTGATGAACCGAATACATAACCATCGTATTTATTCTTGTAGGCATGCGCCATCTTTCCGCTGTAGCGGGTGTTCCATACAAATCCGCCCTGGTTGCCGGCAAAGTTGAGCGAATAATCAAAAAGTCCGTTGTTGGTTTGATAACCCGTTGAGAAATTTGCTCTCATGTCGCCCTTGGCAAGGGTAGGAGCGGAGTGGAAGATGAGGACGCCTGCCATCGCATCCGAGCCATACATGAGGCTTGCCGGACCTTTCAGAATCTCTACGGAATGAACCGAAGCGGGGGCGATTTCTATTCCGTGTTCATCGCCCCATTGCTGTCCTTCCTGTCTGATTCCATCGTTTACCACTACCACGCGGTTATAGCCCAGGCCACGGATTACGGGCTTTGAAATTCCGCTTCCCGTGGTAATCTGCGAAACGCCTGGCTGGTGGGCGATGGCGTCGATGATGTTGGTAGAAGGTTGCATTTCGAGCTGGCGGGCAGAAACGAAGGAGATAGGTGCCGGCGATTGCTTCAGTTTCTGGCTGCCCGTCAAGCCTGTTACTACCACTTCGTTCAGTTTCACGCCCGATTCCGTCAGCGGCTGGTGTCTGGTAGAATCGCTTGCTTCCTCTTCATGAATGTTTGCTTCCTTCTTATCATGATTTGCTCTGTTTATAGCCATAGCAGGGGCTGTTGCCGATGAGCACAGACTCATCAGCAATATTGATTTCAATATTGTTCTCATTATGTTATTTGTTACCTTATTCTGTTAATATTCAATTATTTATAAAAACAGAGAATAAGGTGGAGCACGGGTAGATTTTACCCCCTTCGCCCTGCACAGACAAGGAGAGCAGAAAGCACGGCGAGGGGAGAGATGGAGCACGGCGATGGCAACCCAAACCACGAGGGATGGAGCCAGATAAGGAGTGCTTTGCAATTGGCAAAGCACACAGTCGTGCATGGTATTCTGCAGGGCTGTCAGATGGCCGTCGTGATGAACATGATGGGCACAATCGGCGCAATAGAAATCAGCATGAGTTCCCTGCGCTTCACCATGATGGTGAAACGTAACGGCAAGTAGCATCGGCAAGTAAACCAATAGCAGCAGCCAGGAAATTCTGATTCTCTTATGCGTTATCCTCTGCATTTATCTACAGTCTATGATGATATTTCTAATAATTTGCTAGTCTATACAGAAATATTTTAAAGTATACTTTGCAAAAATACGAAAATATTTCTAACTATACTTCGAAATAATCCAGGAAAACGGCTTGTTTAAGGAAAATTAATGTTTTTCCTATGATTTTCTGTTCCTAAGGTGAAAAGCAAATGGATTGGGCTTACTTTCTGGAGAAAAGGGGATTTTCCTGGGGCTGCGTTCCAGTTGTTCCAATTAATTTTGAGTTGGTATGCATCTTTAGTTTGTCCTTCTTCTTTACTTCTTTGTATTATATAACTTGTTGATTATTAATTAATTATATATATAATATATATAAATATATATATAAATAGAGGTAGGAGGGATATGCAGAAAAAACAATTGGAAGATTTGGAATCTGGAAGATTTTCTAATCTGCTTTCTTCTAAAAGGCTTATTATCAAGCGGTTAACGCAATCATCAATCTTCCGTATAACTTGAAAAAGGAATGTATCTTCCAAAAAAGGAGCGTTTTTGAGGGCTATATCTGTTTCATTTTTCTGACTTTTGTGCTTTCTTTTGGGGTAACCATGCTCTCTTGTATGTCTGGGAATGAATCTGAAGCAATAAAGAAATCCAGAATTCGGGGTGAAACAAAACTGTTTCTTGGGGAAAATGGAAGTTATCAGGAACGGAATCCCCATTTTTTTGTGGATTTTTTCCCCACTCATTCCCCCTTTTCCCCACTCTCTGTTTTTGATACGAAAATGATAAGTGGCTGATAATCAGGAGAAGTAGTTGCCTTGCTCATTTTCTGGCACGCATCTTGTGATAATGAATAGCGGGTTCGATAATGAATCCACAACGAAAGTAAATAACAATATTAGTAATAACAGTTTAAAAGATAAGATTATGAAGAAGTTCGTTTTTGCAGCTATCGCAGCTATGGTAATGGTTTCAGTAAGTAATGTTTTTGCTTCTAGCAAAATGATGGGTAATTCTGAAGTAGCTCCAGTTGATACAGTAGCTCCAGCCGATTCAACAGTAGAAGGCACAGCTATCAGTTCTCAAGCTAGCGTTGAGAATTCTGCCAAGCAGGAAACTCCTGTAGAGCAGGTGGAGAATGCGCAGCCTACAGAGGAAGTAAAGGCTCAGGATGCACCTGTAGAGAATACTCAGCAGGAGTCTACAGAGCAGGCTGTTGCTGAATAGTCTTAAGAAGGTATTCATTTGCAAAGCGTTATAATAGAGAAAAGCGTATTAGAAGTTTCATCAAGGTAATAGGTTATATTTAGGTTTACATTATAATTGCATTTCCTAGAAAAAGAAAGTGTAAAATTTAGGTTCGGTTTATGGAAAAGGAGTCTGCTGGCAGGGATGCTGGCAGACTTCTGCTTTTTTGTTCGGGATGAGCAGAGAGTCTCAGTCTCAGAGTCTCAGTTATAAATAAAGGGGGTACCTTTCTTCCGCTCTCTCTTTCTTTATCTTTATAACTTATTGATTATTAATTAATTATATATTAATATATATATAATATATAAGTATATAAGAAGAAGAGGGGGTGCTTGAAAAACAACTGAGACTCTGAGACTGAGACTATGGAAGCAAGTAAAAGGAAAAGAGGCGATAATCTAATTCCCTAGAAAGCAACGACTTATGAAGGTTTCTTAGTTTTTTATTTTCGGTCTCAGCCCTATAGATTATTCGAAAGATTTTACAAAAGCATTCTTTTTAGGTCTCCCAAACCCTCAAAATTGCTTTGTTTTTTGCTTTAAAGTAGATTTAGACCTTGCTGAAATACAAAATCATGTTCTCCTAAAAAATGCAAGTAAAAACGGGATAACTGAGACTATTGCCCGATTTAGAGCCGGAAAAACCGGAATGTGAGTCTCAGTTGTCTGTTTTGAGTCATTTTCATCCTAAATATTTTCCCAGTTAGAGATTTTTATTTTCCTAACTGGAAATATTATTTTCTTCTCTTAGAAGGGTAATCGTCCCAGCGCAAAATTGCCCTAAAAATGATGCTTGTCGTCTATAAACGATAGAATTGATGCGTTTTTATCGTCTATAAACGATAAAATGCGTATTTGGATTACTGATGACATGCAAAAAGGCTGAACTTCGGGTTAGGAAGTCCAGCCTTTTGCTTATTTGTGATTTCGGGAAAAGCGAAGACGGCTTTTACTTGAATGCGCCAGCATCTGAATCATAGTTGTTGATGTTCTTCCGGATGTTCTTCTTCTTTCCGGAGAAGAAGTTGTAGCTGACACCCAGCATCAGCATGCGGCGATTATCCTTGATGATATGCTGTTCCGTCTGGTTCATAATCGGATTGTCGAACGACCGGCTCTCGTACTTGGCAGGAGCAAACATCCACATGCCATAGAGCGAGAAACGCCAGGCTCCCTTCTGATAAAAAGCAGAGAATTCACTCTTAGGCTCATCCGCCTTGCGATAGTCCAAGACAGCCATCTTCGAAGGAATATTTCCCTGGTAAGATGCTCCCCAGTTTCCCTTCCGGAAGTTGATGCCATATTTGAAAGGACTCCACCAGTAGCAATGGCGACCATAGGAATTGCTGATTACCTCCCGTTCAAAACCTCCACCCACCATCAGTTTCAAAACCTCGTTCTTGAACGGCTTGAACTGAAGATAATAGCCTGTGCCATAACGCCAATAGAAACTGCCGTTTTCATAGGTAGAAACTATGCTGCGCTTGTCGTTCACCGTGGTCCAATAATAATAAGGTGTAATTACCTTGTCATTATAGATTCCATAAAGTGCTACTTGCAGGTAGAGCATCGCATCATTATAGGTGTATCTGAATATCGGTCCCCATTCCATCGTAGCCTTTACATTCGGGTTGCCCTGCTTCATCAGTCCGGGGATGACAATCGTCATGTTCTCGCTCAATGTTGAGATGGCGGGATAATTGGTGCCGCTGGACGATAGCAGCTGCAACGAACCGTTCTTCAGCTTATAGGAGAAATACAGCAACGGATGAATATAGTTGTTGTTATAGGTGAGATCCTGATAGCTCTGGGTTCTCCACGTGCTCTTTACGCCTATGCGATAGGTAAACTTGCCGATATGGTTCTGGTATTGGGCATAAACCGTATTGATCTTGATGCATGAAGAATACTTGGATGGCTCATAGCCGGAAAGGATATTGCGCACATTATAGTCGCTCCACTTATTCCAGGTATAAACTCCTGCCGACAGCTCTCCCTGCTCCCATTCTTTGGTATAATCTGCTTCTCCTATCAGGGAATAGATGTGGCTCCTGGAGTGCATGTCGTCATCGGTCAAGATGCTATCCTTGTCGGAAGTCCATTGCCGGTTGAGCATTTGCTGCCTGGTGTTGAAGTAAGAGCCGAGCAAGTCCACATCGAGTGTCTGCTTATGGGCAAACTGCTTGCTGAGATAGAGATCTACTGCTGGTTTCACGTAATCTACAATATCCTTCGTGTTTCCGAAACCATCCTGCCAAGCCTCGTTTCCTTGCGTTGCAACCTCGCTATTTCCCCGGTTGAACTTATGTGACAATTCTGGAGAAAAGGTGACCTGGAAGGTTACGTCGTCTGGCTTGCTGTAAGCATACTTCAGGTTGAACTTGTTGTCGGTATAGCCAAAACGCTTGTGCAGATGGTAATCATAGACAGCCTGCTGGTCGTCAAGCGTAAAAGTATACTGGTTGTCTTCTATCCAGTCACGATAGTTTCTCACGTTGATGCTGTAATCGAAGGAAAACTGATGATTGCCCTTGTTGTACTTGAAATACACATTATCATTGCTAAACCCTGTAGTCAAGGCACTAGACACGTCAAAACCGGTAGTATAACCCGTATCAAGCGGCTTGGTAATGATGTTCATCAAGATGCCCACATCGCCGTATCTGATAGGAGGATCTTCGTAGTATTCCACCTTCTTTATTTTGTTGGCGGCAATAGCCTTCAAGTCGTTCTCGCTCGTCATCGGCACGTTGTTGATGAGAATCTTGATGGATTTGCCGGTCATACTGGATGTCTTGCCGGTCATCGGATCGGTATAGATTCCCGGGAGTGTTCCCAGGAGATCCTGTGAATGGCGTGAGTTCCTGATCTGTTCGTCAGAGAATGTATAAGAGGCATGGTCGCCGTGGTCAATACGCAGCTTGCCCTTTACTTCCACCTTGCCCAGTTGATAGGCATTCGCCTGCATCTTCACATTTCCGATGCGGGCAATAGGTACCAGCTTGCAAATCGTCTTGTAGCCTACGAACGAAACCTTCATGAGGACCTGCTTCTGCTGGCAGGGGATGACGAAATCGCCATTGGCGTTGCTCACGCCTCCACAGAGAAAGGAGGAATCCTTCGGGTTGAGCAGCTGGATATTGGCGAATTCTACAGGAAGATTGTGATTGTCTATCAGTCTGCCTATCAGCTTGCGCTCGCTCTTGCGTATGCATTCTACCGTGATGAGGCTGTCGCCCACGGTCATCTGCATCGGATAGAAACCGATTACCTTGCGGATAGCATCGGGAATATTGGCTGTCTTCACGTTCTGGGTAACTGTGAAATCCTCCAGTTCGTTGTAGATGAAACTGATTTTATAGCGCTTGGAAGCCTTGTCGAGGTCGATGAGGACGTCCGACATGCTGCGGTCGTGATAGTTGCGCTGGATGTGCTGTGCGCTCATCGCCAGGGCGAACGTGCACAGCAGGAATATGATGGCTGAAAATCTTCTCATAATGATACTTTTTAACTTTGAACTTTGAGCTTTTAACTTTGAACTTTGTGATTACTTTGAGAGTCGATAATATTATGCTTACTTTGGATAAGCTTGTTATTTTACAATCAGCTCGTTTTGCTGCAATTCGATGTTTACATTCTCGAATTGGTTCAGTTCTTTTACGATGTTCTCGATGCTCGAATGACTGTTCCATTCGTAATAGAGGCGGAGGGTCTTGTCCTCATTATTCTCAAACTTCACTTGTAAATCATAATAAGAAGCAATCTCTGAAATCATCTGCTCGAAAGCCACATTCTCGAAAGTCTTGTGAATGGCTGGCTTTTCTGGTTTCGGATGAGTCAGGGAATCCGTTGCTGCTACCTGCTTTGCGGAATCTGATTTTATGACTTCCGGATGAGTGTCCGCGGTTACCTGAGTTGGTTCCTGACTGCGCTTGATGTAAGTATGGATTGCGGCAAAGGCAATACCCGAAATCAAGACAAAACCGGCGATGGATGCTGCCAGCTTGCGCCAGGAAGTAATAGGATGGGATGCTGCTTCCTGAGCAGCATTCTGGGTTGCTTCTTCCTGAAGTTGATGCTCCTGGCTGAATTTCTCCCATTCCTCATCTACATTAATAATAGGAGAGGGGTTTTCAAGTGCAGAATCCACTTCCATCATCGTCTGATAGAGTTTTCGGCATTCTTCATCCTGCAATATTTCACGAATCTCCTCATCAGAATACTTCTCCTGATGGTCGATGATATCCAGTATTTTTTCAAACTTGTCCATAATAAATCTGCTAAGGGTTAAACTTTTGCTTTAATTTTCTGATGCCTTGCGCCAGATGCTTATAAACTGCCACTTCGCTAATGCCCAATTCTGTAGCGATTTCCCGATATTTCAGTTTCTGCCGAAAACGGAGATCGAGTACCTTGCGGGTTTGTGGCGTGAGTTCTGCATCCATATAAGCCAGAATTGCCTCATACTTGTCGGTCTCCCTGTCTATTTCGGCAATCGTCGCTTCCAGGGGAGCTATCGAAGGCGAAGTATCGGTTTTCAGGAGGTGATGAACCCGGTCTTTCATCTTCTGTCGGCTCAACAGGTTGAGGCATTTATGGCGCACACACACCAGAAGATAGCTCCCGGCGTTGGCGGAAGGCAGGGGCGAATTGCTGGCTATTGTCTCGTTATCAAGACCCAGTTGGGTCTTTCCGTCGAGCACATCGGCAAAGACTTCGCTCACCACATCCTTGCTGGCTGCATCATCCTTCAGAAGTACCCTGGCCAATTGGTACATCCTCAGATAATGCTGCCGGAAGAGCTGTTCTATCGTTTCTTTGTTTATTTGCATTACTTTATTTCTTTTCTTTTGCCTATATTACAATCGAATTTTCATTTTCCTAACCCTTAGCAGAATATTTTTTAATGCAAATCAGAGACTCACACCGCATCTCGCTATCATTTCCATCACGCCACTCAGCATCGAAATTTGAACTTTGAGTTTTGACCATTGAACTTTATGATTAGTTTTTGTTATCCTAAAAATATAAAAAGGAGGATGCACTCTTTATTTGGGCGCATCTCCAATCTTCTGTTTGATTTGTGCCATTTTATTGCGGCGCTCGATGGAAAACGTATCTCCGTGGGCTTCCACATAATCGAAGAGCATGAAAGCCTTGTTCAGGAGTTCGTCTCTTGTGGGCTGTCCCACGGTATCCGACTCGTGATAGTAGAGTTCGGCAAGCATGTCCATCTTGGAGAGTCGCTTCTCCTCGTTCTCTATTCCTGCCATCGCCTTCATCACGTCTTCTATGGTAGCGATGCTGTAGAAGGCGTAAGGGCCTACGTATTGATTGTAGAGTTCCCTAATCTTCTCACGTCTCACCTCCACCTCTTTCTTTTCGAGCATTCTTTCGAGTGCCGCCATAAACTCGCGAATCAACCGCTGTATGTAGTCTCGTTGTAGCATAAAATAGTCTTTATTTTATTCGTTGTTGTTGATAGCTTCCACATACTCCCACAGTTTCTTGTAGAAAGGATGTTTCGTCATCGTGTCCTTGTTGCCCAGGATGATGAGCTTCATTCGGGCTCTCGTCATCGCCACGTTCATGCGGCGGAGGTCTTTCAGGAATCCGATCTGACCTTCATCGTTGGAACGTACCAGGGAGATGAGGATCACGTCTCTTTCCTGCCCCTGGAAACCATCCACCGTGTTTACGCTGATGAGGCGGCGGTAAGGCTTGAAGAACTCATATTTCTTGATGAGTTTCTTGAGATACTGCACCTGGGCACGGTAAGGCGAAATGATGCCTACATCAATTCTTTCCTCCAAAACGCGCTGTTTGCCTATCTTGGTGAAGTATTCCGCCAGGGTGAGCAGGGTAAGCTCGGCTTCTGCCTTGTTGATACGCCCGAAACTCTCGCCCACAAACTGCTCCTTGAAGTTCAAATCAGAATTCTGATTGGCTGCAGATACAGAAGATGATGTGGAAGCAGAATCCTCGGGAGCATCTTCTCCTTCTATCGTTATCTGATTCTCCTCGTTCGAAGTATCAATCCACGTTATCGGATGGTCATAATCCAATACGCTGCGGTATTTGATCTGAGGCGCACTCTCCACCTTGCCCCCGTAGAACCAGTCGCTGGAGAATCGCATGATTTCGTCGTTCATGCGGTATTGGATTTTCAGCAGGGTTACCACCTCAGGCTTGTTTTCGGCGATGCGCTCCATCAGGGTCTTGCCCAGTCCGGCTCTTAATGCCGCAATACTCTTTATGGTAGGCGGCAGCTGACAATGGTCGCCTGCCAGAATCACCCGGCTGGCTCTTCTCATCGGAATCCAGCAGGCTGCTTCCAAAGCCTGGGCAGCCTCGTCGATAAAGAGGGTACCGAACTTCATTCCCTCCAGCAATCTGTGGGCAGAACCTACCAGGGTGCAGGCAATGACACGCGCCTCGCCAAAGAGTTCTGCGTTGATGCGGATTTCTATCTCGGCGGCACGGCTCTTCAGCCTATCCATCTTCTGATGATAGTTTTCGCTACCCTTCTTTCTGTTCTTTCTTAATTCCCTGATTGCCTTGCGGATTGCCCAAAGCTGAGGGTAATCAGGATGGCTCTCAAAGCGACGCTCGTAGGTGAAGCCCAGCATCTTGTCGTTCACGCGGGTCGGGTTTCCGATACGGAGCACGTTGATGCCTCTATCCACCAGTTTTTCTGATATCCAGTCTACCGCCATGTTGCTCTGTGCACACACCAGAACCTGGCTCTCACGCATCAGGGTTTCGTTGATGGCTTCTACCAGGGTTGTTGTCTTTCCGGTTCCCGGAGGTCCGTGAACGATGGCCACATCCTTCGCCCAAAGCACCTCGTTCACAGCCCTTTCCTGGGTAGGATTGAGCCAAGGGAACTTCATCGGTTCGAAGGAGAATCTTCCTGCCTTCTGATGAGAATAGAATAAATCGCGGAGATAAGCCAGACGGTTGTTCTTCGCCTTCATCACACGGTCCAAGGCCTCGAACATCAGTTTGTAGCTGGTTTCGTCAAAGGATAGCTGTACGCCGATAGGATCGGTTGACTGCTGAAGTTCGAGCAGAGGGGCAGAATCGGGTACGGTAACCACCATTCTGTCGCCATCTACATAACTCACGGTTCCGGTAAAGGAGAAATATTTAAGTTCTTCACTTCCTTCACTTCTAAAGAACATGACGGGGCGACCGAACTCAAAATTGTGCTCGATATCCTGGTCAGAGGTTCGGAAAACCTCTATGGCTGTCTGGTTCAGCGAATTATAAAAGCTCTTTCCCACCTGTAGCGGGAACCAGGCATCACCTCGTTTCACCTTCCGCTGCATGCCCATCTGTTCGGTAAGCTTGCGGAAGGCTTCTTTCTCGGTATAATACTCCAGCTGGAGCAGGGTGCGTTGCTGCAATAATGCCTGAATTGGTGAAATCTGTTCCATATAGGGTGCAAAAGTAGCGTATTTCTGCCGAATATGGAAAGAAAAAGAGATAAATATGTTTAAAGTTCCTGCTTTATTTATCCCAAAGCTGATAGTCGATTACCTTGTTGTCGTTGGGCTGAATGCTGTCGCTTGCCGAAGATGCAGGTTCTTGGGCACTCTTCTCCAGATGATAATAACTCCCGGCCAGGGCTGCCAATAGGGCGATGATGAGGGCACAGAGCAGGAGCAAGGCGTGGCGGTAACGGGGCGTACAGGACAGGCGTTGGCGCAGTTGGGCGATGTTTTGCGGACGGCTTTGCGGGTCGCGGCAACTACAGATTTCTGCCATCTTGCTGAGCGCCTTATCGCCCGTAGCCTTGGCCATGTCGCCCAGAACCATGCCCAGAGAATAAATATCGGCACGCGGTTCAGCCTTGGCAGCTGGTAGCATCTGTTCGGGAGCAATATAGCCCGAAGTTCCGGCTGGCGATTTCAATACGCAGAAAGAATCGCTATCCGAGAGACCGAAATCGATGAGTTTCACGTTCTGCCCGTTATGTGTAATCATGATGTTGGAAGGCTTCAGATCGCGATGAATCATCTGTTTGTTGTGCATGTATTCCAGCGCATCCATCAGCTGTCCTGCTATCTTGCGGGCGAGTTCTGCCGAGAGGGCATTCTTCTTGATGAGCTGCTCCAGATTATCGCCGTCAATATATTCCATCACCACTACCGTGCCCAGGTTGTCAACCTTTTCCAGGTCGATGGTACGGCAGATATTGGGATGTTCCAGCTGCTGGCCTATTTCAAACTCCTTGGCGAGTGCCTGGCGGTAAATAGGGGTGTAGAGAAAATCGTTCTTGAGACATTTCAACATGAAACGCTTGCCGTATTTGGTGGCTGTAAAGATGCGTGTATGGCCCGAAATAGACACGTAGCATTGGTGGAGATTGCTGAATGCATCCTCCACAGGCAAGGGGTTTGAATTGCTCATCTCCTTGCTGATATCCTCGATAAATCCCGATGTCGTTTTCTTCTTCTTTTCTTCAGTTTCTTCCATGCTCACGGATTCCTCTTTTTCTTGATTACTGTTATTTTATTTCTCGTTGATGCTGATGACGGTAAGTCCGCCGTTTCTGCCGGCTACGAACGAGGCTGTACGCTCACCGCCACGCTCGATGTAGGGCAGGTAGAGGGCTGCTCCTTGATGAAACAGCCTGTTACGAAGCGGTCGCCAGGCTGCAGCTTGCTGTTCTCTGATTTCTCTATTTCATAGGTGCTTTCGCCCAGATAGCGGAGCTGCAGCAGACGGTTGGGACTCCAACCGATAGAAACAAGAGTACCTTCTTGTAAATCGCTACTTACCAGCTGGTTTGCCTTGAAGAAGGAACTGTTGTACTTGGTGCTTGTCTTGAGCCAATGGGTAAATTCCATGTAGTTCCGATGACCGATATATTGGGAAAGTATATCGAGGGTTACCATGCGTGGCTTGTGATTGTCGCTCACATAACCATAGAGTCGTTTGAGGGTGGATGGCGAAATAGTTCCACTTGCTTTCTTCTCCAGATAGAGTGAAAACTCTTCGAAGTCGGTTGTCGTGGCAAGAATCTTGCCGTATTTCTGTTCTACGAGTGATTTGAGCTCTTCTATTTCGGGTGTTGTCATAATTTATCTTTTAATTATATGATTATTCAACATTTTTATTCTTCTACTATATGTGTGAATTTACCCCATATTTTATGGTTCTGATATTTCTTTTTCATGCCTGCAGGCACGTGGAGCACGCAGGTGGCGAAGAAGTCTTCTACCTTGTTGGCGAAGGCGTTTTCTTCGCAGTAAGGAATCATGGAAGCTGAAACATAAAGGTCGGTAAGCGGACTTCCGTCGAAGGCGTAGTTGCTGATTTGTTCTGTGTTGGCTCCCAGATACACTTTCGTGAGTTTCCGGCAGCCTTGGAAAACGCCTGTAGGAATCAGCTTGATGCCTGCCCCAAGATGTATTTCCTTTATCTGACTGTCCATGAAGGCGCCTTGTCCTAATGTTTCAACGTTGTCTGACAGATAAAACGCCTCGATGCTGCATTCCTTGAAGGCGTAGGCGCCAATGGAGGTAAAGGCGGAAGGAAGGGTGTATTTGCCCTTCTTGCCCATCGGAAACCAGATGATTCTGTTGCCTTCTGCATTCAGCAACACGCCGTCCTGACTCTTGTAGTTAGCGTTGGCAGGCGAAACCGTAAGGGCTTCGAGCGCCGTGCATCCGCTGGAAGGGAGAATGCTGCCTGCTGAGGCTGGAATTTCTATCTCGCGGAGCGAAGTACAATCGGCAAATGCATCTTCTCTATGGTGGTTGCATCGGCTGGGAGAACTACGTGGGTGAGCTTCTCGCAACCGGCAAATGTGCCTTGCACAATCTGGTTTTCTGCAGCTTCGTGATGATAAGGACCTACCATTCCGCCTGCTGCGAGGTGAACGTCGGTAAGGTCTATATCCGATAGCTTGCCGGGGGTGACTGCGTTATCGTTGTCGCGCCCCATCATCATTCTCATACAGCTGAGGTCTTCGCCGTTCAGGGTTCCGGCTATGGTCAACTGGGTATATTCGTAAAGATGATTGCCCATCAGCTGGATCAGTTCACCTGTTTCGTTTAGCGTAATGGCGTCGCTTGTATCATATTTGATGGCGGTTCCTATGGTTTCTCCTACCCTATTCCGAGCGAAAGGCTGGAATTCATAGTGGGCATTCCGCTCCAGATTTCCGATGCGCAACTTGATTTTTCCCTTCTTTCCGTCAAAGTTTTCTACGATGCATTTCTGCTTGTTCTCCGGCTCGTATCAGATAAACGTAGCATCCGGTTTCGGTCATCGGCTCGCCACCATCATCGGTTATTTCGTAGCTTACGAATGCGCTCATCGGTCCGTGGCTCAAGAGCGTAGCCGACGCTAGTTTCGGACTTATATTGGGCTGGGTGGTGAAACTCATCATGTTGCTGGTTGTGGTTGTTCGCCCGTTGTTGCCCTGCAGCATATAATAATAGGTAGTGCCCGCTTTGAGCCCCGTCAGAACCAGCGAGACGTCAGCTCCCTGGGCATGAACCTCGCTGGTATTGAGGTTCATGCTCTCCGAAGTGCCGTATCTGAACAGGAGTTTCGGCATTTCAGTTTCTCCCTCTATGGTGGCTGATCCGTTGAGGGTAGCCTCTGTTCGGGTGATGTGGGTCGCCTCTGTGGTTATCAGGTGCGGTTCCAGATAGGCAGGCTTGTCGCTATTGCTGCAACCTGCCATCATCATGTTTCCTATCAGGAGGGCAAGAAATCTGATGCTCCGTAATATGCTTTTTATGTTCATTTCTTACTTCTTTTGTTTTCCGATTTTAATACCTATGCCGATGCTGCCCTGCCATTGTTTCCCGGCGATGGTGATGGCTGAGGCTGCGATGCTCACTCTGTTGAACGAGGCGAGCACACCCAGTTGGGCTGCGAAGCCTTTGTCGGTAAGGTCTTCGTTGAGCAGGTATCCGCCTCCGCTGCTCTCGGTCTGCTGCCAGGCTGTAGCGGCTTTGCCATAGCCTACGCCTTCGAAGAGGCAGAAGCCATGCGTGATGTGGTGGATGGCTCCAGCGGTAAAGGTGTAGTTCTGGTGGCGTGTATTGCCTGTATAATAAGGTTTGATGCTGCTGCCCGGCGTGAAACCTTCTTTGTTGCAGGTTCCCTCTGTGCTGCCTATGCTCTTGAGGTTGCTGCTGGCATGGATGAAGAAGCCGTGGCGGCGCATCAGGGCGAAGAAGAGACCATAGGACGGTCCGTCTTCATGAAGGGATAGCGTGGCGAGCGTGTAGAGGGCGAGTGGCATCTTCTTACGTACTTGTGGGATGGCAATCGTATCTATTACCGTCTTTACCTCTACGATGGTGTCGTGCTTCTCCTGGATGATAGGAGTAGGATTGGGCAGTTTCAGTTTCAGCTCGTAGGTCATTCTGCTTTCCAGCGGTTTGCTGAACCGGTAATCGCGGAGCACGCCCCATTCCGGATGCTTGATGGTGAGCAGTTTGGAGCCTTTAGGAAGATAGAGCCAGATTTCGCCCACTTTATCTTTCGCGATACGATTCCGAGCGGGGTGGAGAAGGCAAAGTCGGAGGGTGCTTCTACCTTCACCAGGGCGCAAGGTTCATCGTTGAGGTCGCGCACGGGGGTGATAAAGGCACTCACGTCGTTGGGCAACAGGCGAAAACCTGCTACCGAAAACTCTTGTGCCTGAACGGATGCTGACCACAGGCTTAATATGAATAAGAGTATCATCATATTATTCTAAACCTCAAATCCGCAACCTATAGGGTTTAGTGGGATTTTGCTTGCAAAACGACGAAATTCATTTTATTGTACATATTTCTTGCACAACAGAAATGTCGCAGACACAAAATCCCCTTACCCCATAAAGCGACTTGAGGTAATACGCTGGTTTAACCAGAAAAGCATGGTCTTTAACCAAAGTCTGTCTTGAACAGGTTGGCATAAGCATTGTTGTCTGAGTAAATGTTCAATACATGCCTACGTGATGTCTTAATCCATTTCGCAGGAACAGATATGAACTTGAAAACAAAGGTCTTGATTCTGCTGGTGGCACACAATCCAAATTCATGGGTTTTCAATCTCTGCATAATAGCTTTGTAGAAGTTTCTGATGAGAGCTGTCATAAGCAGGAATACAGTATTCTGTGCCATGAACGATTTTGGCAATCGATTCCAGCCAAAGCCATTGTTCATGTCATCGAAGATGCGTTCCTTGCCACCACGAAGATTGTAGAATTCCACGATGTCTCTTGCACTCGACTTGTAATCGTTAGTCAGTATACATCTGTAGGTATATTCGCCTTCCCAAATGTCAAGGTCTCCCTCTATTCGCCTTTGTCTCTGTATGACAAGACGATACGGTTTTCCTTTCCATTTCTCAACAAGGATAGAATTCAACTCAAACTCAATACCGTTGATTTCAACAGTTTTCCATCCAGTTAAGGCAAACATGGAATCGTAGAAAGAAGAGCATCTGTTGGCACGAATATAAAAATGCCTGCAATGAGCCTCTACCATATCTACGATTTCCTCCGAACATGAGCCGCAATCCATGCGGGCACGAGAAATATATATTTCCGAAGCCTCCAATCGCTTGAAGATTCTTTCCAAAGTTTCTTTTGGTTGAAGCGCACGTTTGTGTTGCCGTCTCTATTTTCAATACCAACAATCATGTCGTTAATGACAGCTACACCTGGACTATAGCCCAAGAACTTCTTGTAGGTTGGTTTTGCATCATACTTCTCTGTTTCAATGAACTGATGGTCAAAGTCAAAATCATACTCTTGACCGGATTTCAATTGACCAGTAGCAAGCAGGGCATTGACCAGTAAGCAGTTCATCTTGTCTGCAGTATTGAAATCATAGGATTTGCCAGAAGCAGACTTATAGGTGATGCTCTTAAAAGTCAGTTCTTCGATAGCACGTAATATGGTGTCTGCGCTGCAAGTGCGAAGAGTTGGATGAAGAGACAAATGTTTCATCAGGTGAGTTGTAACATCCTCAATACATGAGCCACCACAAAGATATACGCACATCAGAGAGCGTAGAATCTCGCTATATTGATAACCAAACATAGTGCATCTCAATCCCAAGGTGGAATCTATGGTTTGAGCTAAAAGAGCATCAAATTGCTCCATAATCGAAAAAATTCCCCCAAAAGGAGTGAGTTTCTCAGATTTTATTTGTACTTTTGCCATGTCATTCAGAATTTTGTTTGTTTTTATTTTACAACACTAAGATAAGTGAAATTTCTGACATGGCAAAATCCTGAGCAACTTTTTGTTGCTCAGGTGCTTATAAAAAATATTAAATTATAGTGTTGCGGAAATTAGGCTAAATTAAAGTCTTGTATACTGATTACATCGTCTCCGCTATGTACGGTTCCTGCCGGTTGCCAGGTGCGCACGTGGATGAGTGGCATGGACGGGTTGCGGAAATCCCAGAGCAGAAAGAGATAGCCGTCGTCTGCGTAGCGGTCGCTCTTGTATTGCTGCCGGAGGGTGACGCCGTAAATGCCGTCCATCGTAGGATGGCGCATGATGCGGAATCCCGAGAATTTCAAGTCTATCTTCTGGTTGGCTGTAAATACCTTCGCCAGTCTTGAAATATAGTCTTTCTTCGAGTGAATGGCGTAGGTTACCTTTGCTTCAGACTGACACTTGTTGTCGTTGGCTACTGGTTTTATCACGTTTCCTACGATGATGAGTGCCTTGTCGCTAAATACCTGTTTCAGGAAATCTAGATCCTTGGTGGTATAGGCTCTGCGGAAATGTTCGCAGTAGTTGAGGATGGTATGGCGGCGTCTGGCATCGGTCTCTGTGAGTTTGCCCTGCATGATTTTCGAGGCTTCCTTGTAGAAAGGATTCGACTGTGCCATCGTCTTGAGATTTACCTGCGAAAGATGGCTGGTCTTTCCTGCTTTTGGTGCATTCGCTTGCCTGCTAGCCTGTTCTTCCGGTTGGTAATCAGCCGCACTCTTCGTGCCTTCTTCCGTCTCTCCGTTCATCAGCATCTGCGCCTGCTGCCTGTTGGCTTCCGGAACCGCATTTTTATTGTCTTCTGTGAATACTACCATACCCTGGTGGTCGATAAATCCCTCTCTCTTAGAGTTTTGCTCGCGGAACCGGAGCTGCCCGTTGCGGAAACGGGTGTCTAGCAGACAGCCACGCAAAGGGATGGTAAACAGCTCATTTCCGTCTGCATCTTCTACCACGTATCGCTTGCCTTTCGCGCCGTTGTCCTGTTCTACAAGTTCCAGTCCTTCGTTCACTCCGTATCGGATTTCCTGACAGTCGCCTTTATAAACGGCAGAGGGCAGCAGCCACAAGGCTGCCACCCATCCTCCGAGAAGGAATGCTAGAAGGGATAATATCAATACCGTTTTCTTCATTTATAATTCTCTGTATTCTTATCATTCATAGCCCTTCGGGAGAAAGGCTTTCTTATTTATTTCCCCCAGTTCTGAATCTCACCGCCTATCTCTATCTTCACCTGGTCTGGGTTGTCAGAAATGATGAAGTTGACAAGATGTTCGGTTCCGGGTTTAAACTGGAATCTGCTCTCGTAGAGATAACTTACACCTTTCATTACCACCTCGGAGAGTGGTTTTCGGTTTTCGATGCGTTGAGGCACGATGATGGCCGAGTAGATGTAGTCGCTCTCCTGATGGGCGATGATGCTCTGCTGGGTTCCCTTCACATAACGGGTTGCCACGCCTGCCTGAAGGTCGATGGTGGCTGTAGGTACCGTGCTGTGTATGGTTACCTGGGCATGGGTAGGCATGTCTCCCTCAAAGTCTTCGCCCTTGATCAGGCGTATCTTGATCTTGCTCATGATGTGCTTGAAGTTGAGGCTGATAGGGGAGTTGGATGCCTGGATGTCCTTGCTGGTGGCAAAGAGCAGGTCGCTTGCCTCGTAACCGCCGGGTGCAGTTGCCGTCTTCGGGGTACTCTGGTCGAGAGCTACGCTGAAAGGCTGGTCTGTCGTGCTGCTTATGCCCTGTATGTATGGGTAGTAAGCGTAGGCGTTGTAGGTGCCTTCGTCCCAATAGAGGGTGCGGGCGGCTTCCCATTTGCTGCCATCGTAGGTGAGCGCTTCGTTGTTCACGAGATTGCCGCCTATTTCGAGTGGAGCCTTGCTTTCTGCCACGTAGAGACCTATCTTGTCGTTTGACTCGAAACTGGTTGCCGTGGCACGGCTCTGGCCGGGATAGCTTACGGCAAAAGTCATCGGCGTAGATTGGGCATCCTTGTAGCGGGAGGTTGTTTCCACCTCCTCGCTACATGAAACCATTCCTAATATAGCCAACGCAAAACTGGCGTATCTTATTATATGTTTCTTCATTTTTTTCTTGTTTTAATGGTCCATATTCTGATTTACCTTGCCTTCGCTCTTAGCGATGCTTTCTAACCTTTGCCATTTTCAGCGGACTGCCTTTATGGAAGACTGGAGCATGCTGGTAGGTTCCGGATGTGCGTTGGTCGCCATTGCCGCCGAAAGCACGGCTCTCTACGATTCCCGCATCCCGCTTGTCGTTCTTAACGAAATCTTCGAAACTGTAGGTTTCTCCGGCATAAGCCTTGATGCGCTTCACGATACTCTCACGGCTGATGGTGCTGTAGTAAGGAATATCGTTGTTCATGCAGGAGTTCGGCTCCGAACGGAATACGCCTCGGTTGTGCATGTAGCCTCCCTCGTAGATGTCTACGATGTCGCTGTAGCGGTCATCGAAAATCAGATGGCTCCAACCTACACTATGCATCTTGCCGGTAAGTTCCAGGTTGTCGTACCAGCCGAGTGACTTGGCTCCGTTGAATTCAAGAACGTGTCCGCAGCAAGAACATCCACAGGCATCGATGAAGGCGTTGTGATAAATGTACTCATCGCCCAACTTTCCGAATCCGTGTCCGCCTGCCTCATGCTGGATGACGCCACGGGTATCGAGCGGATAACCATAGGTACTCTGAGGACAGAAGGCAATAGCCGAACCATCTTCCCACATCTGGCAGATGCCGCCGTAATCGGTAGAATTAGGAACCATGATGATCAGGGTCTGATTCAGATTACTCTTGTTGACGGTTGGAGCGCCCAGAGCATAATCGAATACTTCATCATAATCTGCCTTTAATCCTACGCCACCGGTAAAGGTGGTATTGAATCGGTTGTAGCGGATGGTGTTCACGGTTCCTATGCCCGATTCCGTAGAAAGCGGAATGGCGGTATAAACGTTGAAGTAATCACGGTAAGTCTTGTAAGGCTCGATACCGAAGAAATACTCCACTTCCTGTTTGATATCCTTCAGATATTTGCCGCTGGCAATATCCTTTGCGTTAAAGCCGTCGCCGAGCAGCACGATATTGATTCCACCATTATTGCCCTTGGTAGCCTTCTGCAAGGTAATCCATTCGTCCTCGCCATATTCATAACCATACTGCGAAACGCTACATTCGTGGGTGTAGTCTTTGTCCTTCAGTCGGAACACCACCTTTCCATCACGGCTATCAGCATTCTTAGCCATTCCCTTGATAGTCAAAGTAACTTCTGTCTTCTTGTTGCCGTTGGCAGGAGAAACCTCACACCAGTCTGGCTTGCTTGCTACTTCCCATTCGCCCTCGGCGTTAATTACCAGTTTCTGCTTATGCTCCGTGCTCAAAGCGCAGGCTACAGATGGACGGCAAACGAGCTCGTGGTGAGCTGCGATTCGCTTGAAGTCTTTCCAGCCGCTGGCTGCTTGATACTGGGAAATGGCAGATTCAGGGACTTCGAGAGTGAAGTTGTCTTTGGCTACGCCATCGAAAACACTATTGTAAAGGTGAGCAGGCAATTCACTCTTGCTAACAATGCTATTGATGCCATAGCACCCATTAAATGCATTATTGCGAATTGACTCCAAAGACTCAGGGAAGATAAGACCTTCTAACATTCTACAATTGATGAATGCTTCTTCACCAATGCTTTGCATACCTTCAGGGAAATCTAAAGTTCCCATTAAACGCCAGTTGTCTCTAAATGCAGTATTACCAATAGAACGAATTGATTTAGGCAAGACCAATTCTCCCGAGAAATCGCATTGGTTAAATGCATTTTGTGAGATGACAGTCAAATTTTTAGGGAGCTTTAACTCTCCCTTTAGTGCAGTTTCACTAAAGGCTGATTCGCCAATGCTGCTAATGCCATCATGGAGCGTAAGTGTACCATTCAGATTGTTACAGCAAGCGAATGCCATATTAGGAATTTTATGTACTCCTTGAGGGATCGTAAGGCTTCCTGTAAGGTTACGGCAATATGCAAATGCTCCATCGGAGATTTCTGTTAGCTTTTCTGGCAATCTAAGTTCACCATATAAGCCTTCGCAATTGGCAAACGTATTGCTGCCAGCAATGCATTCCAAATTATTAGGAAGAACTAATTTACTATTAAATCCACAGTAAGTGAAAACTCCTCCATACCACCATTTTTCAATTCCTCTACCAATATATTTCAGTGTACTAGGTAGCGACAACTCTCCGTTCATGGAACGACAATCATAGAAAGCACCTACTTCAATTTCGGTTACACCTTCTGGGATAATCAAAGAACCCGTAAGATTTTGATCATCTGCAAATGCGGCAATGCCGATTTTTGTTAACTTATCTGGTAGAACTATCAAGTTTAATGTCTTCATACCACGAAGTGCCTCGTATGGCATTTCGTAGTCATTATATGGATAATCGCCAGGACTTCCTCCAGTTAAGGTCTGTTGACCACCTCTGATAATCACTTCTTTCAAATTCAATGCTGCCAGATATTCCATACTATCTCTCATGAAATAGAAATCCTTGGCATTTATCTCACCGGTAATCTTCAGGTTCTTAATCTTAGTATAGTCCTTATTAGCCGCAGTAATGGCATTCTTCAAACCTCCAGGAGTAGAGTTGATAACAATATACTCCTTTGCCGTTGCATCATGGCTTACCAAATCATTCTCCCAAGGAGTAATGCTTTCGCTTACCAAAGTCAGTTTGTAAGCGCCGCTTCCAGTCTGCTTATCTACTTTGATACCGAAGTTCATCATCTTGCCAGATACATAGGTAAAAGCCTCGTTCTTAGTGAACTTATAAGGTACGCCGCCGATGGTGATGCTGAAGAGGGTTGTGCCGGCAGCCACGGTTTGAGGAACCACGATGGTGCGCCACTCGTCGTTAGTACGAGATGGGATGGTCATGGTGTTCTCTACAGCACCTGCTGTCTTGATTTCGCCAGTAGAAAGGTTGATGCTTGCCTTGCGGGCTACGTTGGCTGTCAGAACAATCTTCTCCAGATTCGCCCATTCGCCCTCGGCAAAACCGGAACCCTGAATCAGGGTAACGCGGGCATTAGACATGCGATGCGCCATAGGCAAACGGATTACGCTGGTGGTAGGAGCCACATCCGACACCTTGCCCCAGAGAAAATCGCTCGCTTCGTAGCCACCCATTTCGCCATTCTCTGTTGCCTTGCTCTGGTCTTTCTGTACTTCAAACTGATAATCCTCTATGCTCTCAGGATTGGCAAAAGGATAGTAGCCATACACATCAATATGCGTATGCTTGTCTTTCCAGAAAAGGTCATAAGCGGAGTTCCACTTATAGTTAGGTTCATCGAAAGTGTGGCGCACATTATCGCCACGGTTACCGTTTACCTTCAGGGTTCCAGGCTTGTTTCCCTCGTAATCTACGATATAAACGCCCATCACGTCGCCGTTGCAGAAACCGTTGTCGTTGACGCGGGTTACGGCAAGCTGGTCGATATCGCCCGAGAGTTGGATGCGGTTGCTGTCGTGCTGCTCGGTCTTGTCGCCGAAGAAGTCATCGCTACAGCCTGTCAGAAGCATGGATCCTGCCGCAAGCAGATATAATAAGGTATGTTTTACTCTTTTCATAAATAATTCGTTTTGGGGAGATGACCTTTCTCTAGAAGAAAGATCATCTCGTATTATTTCTAGGATAGAAAATCGTCTGTACTTTTTTATTCGGCTGTACCACCATAGTCGATACCGTCGTCTTCCCACTTGCTGATGTTTACATTCACGCCGTTGCTGGTCTTGCTGAGCGTAACGGTAAACTTATGCTTCTTGCCAGCCTCGAAAGCGGAAAACTTGGATGACTTAGGGAGATTGAAATCTCTGCCGTCAACATTTACGGTAATGAGATTTCCTTCGCCTACGGCTTGCGGAATGATGAGCGCCTTGTAGCTGTTGCCTTCTTCCTTGAGCGGAATGAGGTCTGTATCATCGCCCTTGGCTGTTACGGCACCTGTAGAAAGATTGGTTGTAGCCTGTGTCTTCAGGCGGTTAATCTTTACGCTAATCTTGGCTGCAGCAAGCGAAGCCTCTGTAAATCCGTTTCCTGCCACGAGTTTGATAATCATCTGGCTCAACACGTGTTTGGCGTCTATCTTCACGGCGCTTTCTGTAGGAGTTGCATTTGTAGTCTTGCCTATCAGAAGTTCGCTAGCCTTGTAGTTCTCGGTTGTACTCTGGTCTGTATTTACAGTCCAAGGCATCGCCTCTATGTTGCTGATAGAACTTGTATATGGATAATAAATGTAGAAATCGGCGGGGGTGCTGTTGTCTTTCCAGTAGGTTGGAGTTGCAGCCTTCCAGGTTCCATCATAGGTGAATTTCGTGTTGTCTATATAGTTACCTGTCGTTTGGAGTGTTGCGGCAGAGCCGTCGGCTTGATGGTTGACGACAAACAGGCCTATCTGGTCGCCCGCTTCGAAAGCCAGATCTGTAGCACGGCTTTGTATCGAAGTGCTGATGTTGATAGGTACTTTTGCTGCAGGGGTAGGCTTTGGTGTCGGGTCCAGTTCGGAACTGCCACCAGAGCATGCGGTTAACGCGAGTAGCATGCTCCCTACGATTGCTAGATGCTTCTTCTGTTTCATGATTTCTTTGTTTAATATGATTACTTTTCCTAGGTGTATCTGGAACTGTCTGTTTCATTTACTCTGCAAAGGTATGAAAAAATGTGGTGTTATACAAGTTCATAATGGTCCATATATGGAAAAAGTTGCTAAACAACATATTTTCAGAGGCTAAAAGGAGGGTGAACTCAAAGAAAAAAGGCAGTTTCCTGCATGTAGGAAACTGCCTTTCTCTTCAAAGTGGGGATTGCCCCGTCTGTTATCTGATGATTTTCATTACATCTTCGATGGTGCGGTTGAATGGTCCGTTGTGCTCCAGTTTGATGGTACACATGGCTGCCGCAAACTTGCCGGCTTCTACCGGATTGGCTCCCTGCAGGCGCTTGTAGAGATAGCCTGCCGAATAGGTATCGCCGCATCCGGTAGCATCTACTACTTCATGAGGAGGATAGGCTGGAATGTCGTAGAACGTATCATCTACATAAACCAGCGAACCCTCGCTACCCAGGGTGATGATAACCTCGGCTACGCCCCAGGCATGAATCAGTTTGGCGGCTTCCTTCGGGTCCTTCAGTCCGGTAATGGTCTCCATTTCGGTCTCATTCACCTTCAGATAATAGGTGTTCTTGAGCACATCGAGCTTGTCCTTCCAGTCGATGGCGTAAACTTTCTCGTCTCTCACCTCGCGCAGATATCCCTGCACATCGATGGAAACTTTTCCCTTCTTGGCAAGAAAGGCAACCACTTCTGGCGAGAAATCATCGCTCAGCAGACTGCCCAGGTGGAAGACCTTGGCCTCTACATGCTCCAGCTGCTGGATGGTGAAAGGATCTGCCTTGGCAAGCACACGCTGCTTACGGTCGTTAGGATTATCGCCATAAATATTCTCGAAGAAAACCGTATTGCGCGATGGGTTCAAGGTGACGTCTATTCCAGCCTTGAGCATCTTTTCAACCGGTTCCTTCTCGGTAGGATCCATCGCCGTAATGAGCGAGAAATTTACATCCTTTGGCAATTGGTTGATGGCGTAGGCAAAATAAAAAGAGGTGCCGCCAGCCATGTAAACCGTACTGCTCGGGGTCACGATTTTATCCTTTGTTACGTGCCCAATACAACAAATATCTTTCATTCTTATTACATTTTGCGGATGCAAAGGTACTGCAAATCGAGAATAATACAAAAAAAAATGGGAATTATTTTGTTTTGTTCGCTTTTTAATGTACCTTTGCATCGAGAAAAAGCAATTTTTTTAATATTATCTAGAATAGATATAAAGAAACATTATGTGGTTTGATAATTTAATCAACGTGCATTCGGCGGTGCAAGGCATCGTCATCCTGTCTTTGATTTGTACTTTGGGTCTTGCCCTTGGTAAGATTCATGTCAAAGGAATCTCCCTTGGCATAGCCTTCGTATTCTTCGTGGGTATTATAGCGGGTCATCTCGGTCTCTCTATTGACCAGAACATGCTGGAGTTTGCAGAAAGCTTCGGTCTTACCATGTTTGTGTATGTGCTGGGTCTTTATGTGGGTCCTAACTTCTTCGGTTCGATGCGTCACGAAGGCATTTCGCTCAATCTCTGGAGTCTGGCTGTCATCCTGGTGGGAACCTTGTTCTCGCTCGGCTTGTGCTGGATTTTGCCAATCAGTCTGCCTGATATGATGGGCATCCTGTGTGGTGCCACAACCAATACGCCTGCCCTTGGTGCTGCCCAGCAGGCGTTGCAGCAGTTGGGCTTGCCTAGCGAAGGTGCGGCTCTGGGCTGTGCGGTTACTTATCCGTTGGGTGTTGTGGGCGTTATCCTGGCGATGATGCTCTTGCGCAAACTCTTTGTGAAACCGGAAGATCTGGAGATTCGCAATAATGATGATGACGACCATACGTCTGTCGGACAATACGTAATCGTGAATCCTGCCCTGAACGGCAATACCATCGCAGAGATTACGATGATGACGCATCGCAAGTTCATCATCTCCCGTGTGTGGAGAGGCGAACAGGTGATAGTTCCTCAGGCTGATACGGTTCTTCATACGAATGATAATGTGCTCGTGGTTACCAATAAGGACGAGGTTTCGGCGATGCAGATTCTCTTCGGAAAGAAGGTGGATAAGGAGTGGAATAATGATAAGGTAGACTGGAATGCGATTGATGCGAAGGTAGAAAGCCGCATTATCGTTGTAACCCGTCCGGGACTGAACGGTAAGCGCCTGGGCAGTCTGCAGATGCGAAATTCCTATGGCGTGAATGTGAGCCGAGTGCTTCGTGGTGATATCCGTCTGCTGGCTACCGATGATCTCCGTCTGCAGTACGGCGACCGCCTGACGGTAGTTGGCGACCCTACGAGTATCGACCATGTAGAGCTGTTCCTGGGTAATGCCGTAAAGACTCTGAACGAGCCAAACCTCGGCGCCATCTTCCTCGGAATCATTCTCGGTCTTGCTGTGGGAACCATTCCTCTGGATATTCCTGGAATGACGGCTCCTGTACGTCTGGGTATTGCTGGCGGTCCTATCGTGATGGGTATTCTGATTGGTGCGCTCGGTCCTCGTGTGCATTTCATCTCTTACATGACGCGAAGTGCGGGTCTGATGCTGCGAGAACTGGGTCTTGCCCTCTATCTCGGTTGCTTGGGTTTGGCGGCTGGTGGACAGTTCTTCGAGACGGTAGTCCGTCCGGAAGGTTTGATGTGGGTAGGCATAGGCTTCCTCATCACGGTTGTGCCTGTGGTTATCGTAGGTCTCATCATCCTGAAGACCAAGAAGTATGACTTCGGCAGTATCTGCGGAATCCTCTGTGGAAGTATGGCGAATCCGATGGCGCTTACTTACGCCAACGAGACGCTGGATGGCGATACGCCAAGTATCAGTTATGCTACGGTTTATCCGCTCGGCATGTTTATCAGAGTGGTGATAGCTCAGGTTATCGTGATGTTCTTTGTCTGATGTTACGATGTTTTCATCTGTTTCTGCGGATTCTGTCATCCGCAGATATGAAGAAAGGCTGGTTTCGGTTAGAAATCAGCCTTTCTTGTTACAGTCATTTTCTTTCCCGTCATCGGGTGCTCAAATGTGATTTCCTCTGCATGAAGATGCAGTCTTGTTGCCGGCTCGTTGCCATAGAGCGGATCGCCGATGATAGGGGCATTCAGACCTTCCTGATGAGCACAATGCACTCTCAGCTGGTGCGTTCTGCCCGTTTTAGGATAGAGCGCCAGGCGAAGATGGGTATCGTCAATACGCTCTAGAACCTCGTATTCTGTAATGGCTTCCTTGCCCTGTTCGCGGTTTACCATTTGTCGTGGACGGTCTAGGAAATCTGCTATCAGGGGGAGCGAGATGTAACCTCTTCCGCCTTCAGCTTCTTTCAGAATCCGGTTGCACGATTCCTTGTCTTTTCCGCAAACGATGGCTACGTATTTCTTCTGAACCCGATGATTCAGAAACTCCTTCTGCAGGCGATGATAGGCAAATTCGGTCTTGGCAACAATCATCAGTCCGCTTGTTGCCATGTCCAGACGATGGACGATGAGCGGACCGGTAGCTTCCTGATATTTCCTGCGCATCAGAGCGTAGACGGAAGGCTGGGCTGCATCTTTCCCCGGAACCGAGAGTAAACCTTCGGGCTTATAGATGACTGCCAGTTCACGGTCTTCGTAGAGCGTTTCCACCTTATTATATATAGTAGTTTCGGTCTGTTGGGTTTCAAAGACTGTTTTAGGCAGCATCCAATGTAGTATCGGTTTGCATTTTCCGTTGCAGGCAGGATAAAACTGAAGATGATGTCTGATTTCTTCTTTCGGACTCTCTCCCCACCAGAACATCGCCATCTGCAGAGGCTTGTAGCCATGTTGGTAAGCGTATTGCAGGAGTTTCGGCTCGCAGCATTCTCCACTTCCGGCAGGTGGAATCTTAACCGCCTCGTCCTTGAAAATCTCCAGCAGATCCTTGGTTTCTCCTTCCGCATTCAGCATCTGAAATTTCGAAAACAGCCATTGCTGAAGTTCTTCAGATAACTGTTTGCGGAGCTGTTTCGCACTTTTCAAATCCTTTTCGTAGTTTTCATATAGCGTTTCGTACGTCGTCTTTTCTTTTATCGACTTTTTCAGCCTCTTCAGTTCTGCCTTCATAAACTGGCTCTCTTTTATCATCGCTTTCTCCTCTTCCTCGCTCAGGGGCGTTCCTGCCGAAAGGGCTTCCTGGCGCCTTGCATCTCGCTTTTCCTTTGCTTCTTTTATCTTTGTCTGATAGTTTGCGATAACTTCCTGGCGCTTTTGCTGCAAATCATCAATCAGGCTTTTCGCCTTTATCAGGGTTTCGTTGGCTTCTAACTGTCTGATTTGCTGGTTCATTTCCGAAATTTCAGCCTCATGTACCTTGAAATATCCGTCGGGTTGAAGATAATCGAAAACGGCTGGCACAAAACCTTCCCAGTCGCTTCTGCCGCCAATCTGTCCGCTATAAGCTTTCAGATAGCCAATCTTACTGTTGTCGGCTTCTACGATGAGTACGCCGAACATCTTTCCACGGTCTATTTCCTCCCGCCAGTCGTTTCGCTGTGAGAGTTCATTCTGCAACTCTCTGCATGCTTCGATGCAGAGCGGATGAGGTTTGTAGCTGAATGGATTGTTCATCCTTTCAGGCATATTTTTGGGGGTGATGTTTTTAAATAATTGCATTTCCATGCTACAAAGATACACATTTAAACGCGTTTTAGTTCATATTTTATATAAAAAATGAGTTTTTCAGTTATTTTTTTGTCTATTTGGATTTTTTGTCGTACTTTCGCCAACGAGAACTTAAATTCATTTAAAAATAGTCTATCATGGCAAGTGAATATAGAAAGATAATGTTGATGCAGATAAAGAATGGAGTGTGCCTTCTGTGCATATTCGCTCTTATGCTGTTGCTTGCCGCTTGCTTCTCCCTTTACACCACGCAAGCAGAGGTAAGATCCTTTAGAGTCATCCTGCTCCTGATTATCGGCTTGCTGGTAATGAGCGTGTTGGCTCTCATCGCTTTCATCCGTTACAAATGGATGCGCAGCAAGCATCAGCATCATGAGGAGATGAACCGGATGATGGCTCTGAAGATGGAGAATGTGCGCAATCGTTTCTCGCCTCATTTTGTATTTAATGTGCTCAATATCTTCGTATCTAATCTTCCGAAGGGGGTTAATGTCAAACCGCTTCAGCTCCTGATACAGGTACTGCGTGCCTACTTGCTTTCTTGCGATAAGATGGCGGTAAGTTTGGAAGAGGAACTGCAGATGGTGACGAGCTATTCTACTCTTCGCCATGAAACCAATCCGTTCCTTCCGATGCCTCAGTTCCATGTTGCCAAGGATGTGGATATGAAGCTCATGCTGCCGTCTATGATTATCCAGATTCCTGTAGAGAATGCTTTGAAACATGCTTTTGTGGGAATGAAAGAGACGGGAGATAAGCCTTTGCTGGATGTAAACATCTGGGTTGAGGACGATATGCTCCGCATAGATGTTACAGACAACGGATGTGGAGTTTCGGGTACCGTTGGCAAGAAAAAGAAAAATTGTGCTGCCAGTACGGGAACCGGATTGAGAATTCTGAACAGTACCATCGAAATGCTTAATGCAAGCAACGAACGCAAGATGTTTTTCAAGATGCAGAGCAACAGAGGAGCATCAGAAGAGGAGGGTGGTACCAGGAATAGAGGAATATGTGTAAGTATCGGAGTTCCATGTAATTATGATTATAATGTCTTTAAGTAAGAAACTTTTCATAAGAATTTAAAACGAAATAACATGCAAGATAGAATTAAGGTTGTGATTGTGGACGATGAACCACAGAGCATCCACAGGTTGCAGGATGATTTGGCAACTCTGGAAGATTTTGAGGTGATTGCCACATCCTCTTCGGCGGTATCGGCAAAGAATCTGGTGATGAGCATACAGCCCGATGTGCTGTTCATCGATGTTGAAATGCCTGGACAGACGGGTTTTGAGGTGTTGCAATCTCTGAGAGATGAAATTCCGATGGACCTTATCGTAGTATTTTACAGCGCCTTCGATAAGTATATGATTGATGCGCTCAGAGCCTCTGCCTTCGATTTCCTGTTGAAACCTTATCAGCAGGATGAGTTTGAACTGGTGGTAGACCGAATCCGGCAGAAAATGAAAGATGGAGATGATGTGGATGAAGATGCTTCTTCCGTTCCAGAGTCCTCTTCCTGTTCTTCTGAATCAGTCTTGGCTTCTCAGAAGGCTCAGGATTTTTCGGGAATGAATGGGATGCTGGGAACAGCAGCCAAGCGTCTTGCCATTCAGACCATTTCGGGTTTATTGATGTTGAAGCCCGATGATGTGTTCAGTTGCACTTTTGATGAGGCTACTCATCTTTGGCAGTTGAAGTTGTCGAATGGGCAGGTTTATAAATTGAAGAGGCAGGCCACGGCAAAGACCATCCTTTCCATGTCGCCTTCTCTGGCTCAGGTTCGTCAGGATTGCATCATCAATCTCGATTATCTTCTCTGCATCGAGAATTATACGCTCCGCTGCATCTTTTCTCCTCCTTTCGACCATGAGGAAATCACGGTTTCCCGCCGCTGTTATAAGGCGGTAAAGGATCAGTTGGAGATATTGTAGGGATAGGGAAAAAAGAGGGTGTGCAAGATGTAGTCTTTGCACGCCCTCTTCTAGCTCTGGTTTATAGCAGGGGTGTCATATAGAGTGGCAGATATACTATCCCATCTTTTTCCGCTAAGTCTGAGGTGTGAATGACGTAAGGAGTCGATAGGTAATTCGTCGTGCCCCATCAATGAGTAATGCGTTCTGCCCATTATCGTCTGATTTCCATCTTAATAATTGATTATAGATTTTACGTTTCATAACTTCCTGGTATTCTTGTTGTTGCACGTATCCTAGCTTTCAAAGTGCTAGATTTTACACGTTTCCTCTTTTTTAATTTTAATTGTTTGATAATGAGGTAATTATCTCTTCTGTATAGCGTGATGGATATTCCCGTTTTCGGAGTATCTGTCACGCTATTTAAGTATCTGTATATTAGTGTATTAATGCGGGTGGTGTATGTAAATCGTGATGGATGATAGATAATTATCTAAAACTTATTCACGAATATGGCTGCGTTGGGTTACGAATATGGTTGCGTTGGGTTACGAATATGGCTGCGTTGGGTTACGAATATGGCTGCGCTGGGTTACGAATATGACTGCATCGGGTTACAGATATGGCTGCGTAGGCTAACGGAGCCGTATCCGTAGGCTTACCGAGACGTCTGCATCAACTAACTGAGACGTCTGAACTCGCTGACTGAACTACTTGAGTTAGCAGATTGAGCCACTTGAGTTAGCAAACTGAGCTACTTGAGTTAGCAAACTGAGCCACTTGAGAATTTTTCTTCATGTGCTTGCGTGCAACCATAGAAAAAATCAATTACGAAAACTCATTTGATTTCGATGCGGAGGGAATCCTTGTTGAATCGGATGCCGTCACGATTGATGAATCTGGATAAGGAACCATCGGCAGCCAGTTCTTTAGGAGTGCCGATAGAGAAACGGCTTTTTTCCATCAGCCAGAGACGGTCGGAGAGCTGGAGCGCCAACTCTACATCATGGGTTGACAGTAATATGGATTTATGCTGTTCGTGCGCTAGACGGCGGAGCATCTGTAGGGTTTCTATCTTGCTGGGGAAATCTAGAAAGGCGGTAGGCTCGTCCAGGATGATGATGCGGGTTTGCTGCGCCAAGGCTTTGGCTATCACTACCTTCTGACGCTCACCATCGCTCAGTTCGCTGATGTTTCTCTGGGCAAGATGCTGAATGCCAGTTTCCTGAAGAGCAGAGGCTACAATCTGCTTATCGGCAGTTGATAATGTGCCCCAGAAACCGGTATAGGGAGAACGGCCTATGCCAACAATCTCTTCTGCTGAGAGTTGGGCATGGTCTGTCTTCGATGTGAGAACGATGCTGATTTCTCTGGCGAGTTCCTGGGCAGAGAAATCAGAAAGAGATTTGTCTTGAATCAGAATTTCGCCATCAAGCGCTGGCTGAAATCCGGCTAAAGTTCTGAGTAAGGTAGATTTGCCCACTCCGTTGGCTCCGATGAGACAGGTCAGTTCACCGGCTTGGAGCGAGGCATGAACAGGTGAGGCTATCGCCCGGAGCTGGTGCTTCGAACGATAGCCTATAATCAGATTCTTTAATGTAATGCTTGATACCATCTAAAGAATATTTTCACCTTGAATGTTTACTTCCTGATAGAAAAAAGGAAGAATTACTTGGCTGCCAAAACCTCAACCTCTACGAGGGCACCCTTTGGCAACTTCTCTACAGCTACGGCAGAACGAGCTGGATATGGCTGGCTGAAGAACTCGGCATAAACCTCGTTCATGGCTGCGAAATCGTCCATGCTGTTCAGATAAACTGTAGTCTTAACCACATGAGAAAGGTCGGTACCGGCTGCCTTCAGAATGTTCTGGGCGTTGGTGAGGCTCTGGCGAGTCTGCTCCTTGATGCCACCTTCTACGAAATTGCCTGTTGCAGGGTCGATAGGAATCTGACCTGATGCAAATACGAAACCATTTACTTCGATAGCCTGGCTATATGGACCGATAGCTGCAGGCGCATTGTCTGTGTGAATTGCGTTCATAATTAATTTCCTTTTTCTATTTATTAAACCAATCTGGATGCAAAGATAAGCATTTTTCCCCAAAACTGACCTATTTCGCATCGAAATTTAATAAGTTTTCTTACTATATTCGCTCGGTGTACATCCAAATTGCTTCTTGAAGCTGGTTGAGAAGTGGGAGAGGGTGTTGAATCCCGTCATGTAGGCAATCTCCGAGATGTTGTACTTGCCTTCCACGATGAGGGTGGCGGCACGATTGAGCTTATAGGTCTTGAAGAAGACGCTTGGATTCTCTCCTGTGAGTCCCTTGACCTTGTAGTAGAGCTTTGTGCGGGAGATGTGCATCAGTTTCGTTACCTTGTTGACATCCAATTCCGAGTTGGCTAGTTCCTGCTCCATCATATGATAGAGTTCGTCCATGAAGAGTTTGTCTTGTGACGAAAGTACTTCCTCCACGTTCTTGTCGGTCTCCGTGGCGCTGGTCAGGATGGTCTTGGTCTTCTCACGGTTGGTGAGTTGTGAGTTGATTATTGCCAGGAGAACCTTGGGGGTGAATGGCTTGGTAACGTAGGCATCTGCTCCGCTGTTCAGACCCTCCACCTGGTTTTCGGTGGTGGTCTTTGCCGTTACCAGGATGACTGGGATATGGCAGAGCTGGATGTCTTGCTTGATTTCCTTGCAGAGTTCATAGCCGCTCATTCCTGGCATCACCACATCGCTGAGGATGAGGCTAGGTTCTTCCTCCCTTGTCGCCTTCAAGGCACTCTCGGCATCGAAGCGATAGATGATGCGATAGGATGATGCCAAAAGGGTGCGGAGATAATGCACCACTTCGGTGTCGTCATCTACGATGAGTATTTTCGGACGGTTGTCTGTACTGTTATCTTGACTTACCTTGTCTGCCACTTTCTGACTGTCGTGCAGTGGAAAAGCCATCTTCTGGTCTTGCTCCAAAAGGGCTTTCTCGTTGGCGGCATAGAGGCTCTCATCGGTAGGCAGGGTAACGGTGAAGATGGCTCCCTGGCAGTCCTTGCGATTGCCCGCCTTTAAATCGCCATGGTGAAGGATGGCTAGGCTGCGGGCATAGTAGAGTCCGATGCCAGTACCCCAGTTGATGGTGCCTGTGGACTGGTTGTTCAACTGATAATACCGCTTGAAGATATTCTCCACCTCATTCTGTGGGATTCCCTTGCCTGTATCAGCCACCGTGATGGTGATAATCTGTTCTCCCTTGTTAGTGGTACCGGTGTCGAAAGATACATCTATCTTACCGCCACGAGGGGTAAACTTCATGGCGTTGGACATCAGGTTGTTGATAATCTTTTCCAGTTTGTCGGAATCCAGAAGCATCAGGTAGGAACCTTCTAGTCCGTGACAGTTCAAGGTGATACCTTTCTCCTCTGTATTCACGATGAAGAGGTCCATGATGCGTTTCATCTCGGTGATAATGTCGGTTTGCTTGACGTGCAAGCGGAGTGTGTCGTTCTCCAACTTGTTGAAGTCAAGCAACTGGTTGACGAGTCTCAGCATTCTATCCACGCTTCGGTTGATGATGTTCAATAGCAACTTGTCGTGCTTGTTGATGCTTTCACTTTCGCAGAGTTGTTCCACTGGTCCCGAAATCATGGTGAGTGGTGTTCGGAACTCATGCGAGATGTTAGCGAAGAAACTCATGTTCATCTTGTTGATGCGCTGTTCTTGCTCCTTCTCATCCTTAGCCTTTTGAACCATGTTCTTCTCGATGCTGATGCGCATCTTCTGCCGGTAGATCACGAAGCCGACGCACCCCATTATAATAAGGTATAGGCACCAAGCCCACCAAGAGTTCCAAGGCTCAGGGGCAATGCTTACCAGTATGCTTTTTTCGGCGATGGTATTGTCGGAGTTGCTGCCTACCATCTTGACCTTGAAGGTATAGTTGCCAGCAGGCAGATTAGAGTAGTACGCCTCGTTGTTATTGCCGGCATCAATCCATGTATTATCGAATCCAGCCATTTGGTAGAAGTAGTGGATGTGCTTGTAGTCGCTGTAGTCGATGGCAGAAAAGGCGATGCTGAAGCTGTTCTGTTTGTAGCTTAGGTGGATATGGGGTGATTCTTCCATACTCTCCTCGATACATCCATTCTTGCCAGGAAGCATAATCTCATTATGGACCTTGAGTGTTTCGAAAAGCAGACTTATCTGTTGGTTCGTGTTTACGTTTTGTGGATTGAAGATGGTGAGTCCTTGGGTACCGCCGAAGATGAGTGTTCCATCTGATAGCTTGCACGATGCCCTATCGTAGAATTGGAAGCCTTTCACTCCGTCAGCCTCGTTGTAGGTGGTTACCTTTTCTGTTTTTCCATCTATCTTGTTGAGTCCATACAGCGTACTGACCCAAATGTTTCCATCTCTATCTTCCTCTATGCTTGAAATGTCGGAGCAGGAGATTCCTGCTATGGTGGTCAGCTTGTGGCTCTTTGCGTCATACTTCAAGAGTCCGTTGGTAACTGTACCCAACCAGATGTTGCCCTTGCGGTCTTGATAGTTCTTGGTTGGGATATACACACTTCGCTTGATGCACTTCTTCCAGTCATCCGGATTCACTTTAAACTCTTGGATATCGAAGTTGTCTCCATTCATTTCGAGGATGGGTTTGTAGAAGGCAGATATGAGCATGTTGTCATTCTGCAAGTGCATGATGCAGGGAATGAAGCACAAAGTGGTAGGGAAGAGTTGTTTTTTGGTCATCTCTCCACTTTGTGCTGAAATGCAGTAGATGTTGACGGATGCCGTGGATACCCAGATGTTTCCCTTTGCATCTTGGCTGATGTCCATAGGCATGAAGCAAGGGTAGGAGGCTACCTTGTTGAGATTGTTGCCATCGTATTGGTACTTTGCCACATGGTCGCCATTGGCTAGCCATAGATGATTGCTGCTATCCACAAAGATGTTGATGATGGCATTCTTCTTGTTGCCGTTGCTGTAGGAAACCATCGGTATGTCCTTGAGTTGCTGGGTTTGCAAGTCATACATATAGAGTCCGTTCTTCTTGGTAGAAATCCAAAGGTGGTGATTCCTGTCGGCGGCTACGGAGAGTACGGGCTGTTTGCCGATGGCACGTTGAAGGGCAGGCATGCTGTTAAACATATCCTTGTATCTATAGATGGTTTTTACGCCATCGTCTTCAGACCCGAGCCAAAGTTGCCTTTTGGAGTCGGTTAACATCTTGTTGACTTGCATATCAGGCACTTCGAATGGGAAATTCTTGTCGCTTTGTGGCAGGATAGTTCCCTTCTGGGCATTGAAATAGAATAATCCGTGCTTGGTGGTGCTGAGCAGAAGGTTGCCTTTTGCGCCATACGGATGGATGCAGTTGACCATGTCGTTGGGGATTTGCAAGCCTTGCAAGGCTACAGGGAGATGCTGCCATTTTCGGGTGTTCGTATCAAAGAGCTGCATTCCATTGTAGCCAGAGAGGTAGAGCTGATGCCCATCGAGGAGAAAAGAGACGATGGGATAATTCTGTACTGGGCTTTGGGAGATAAGTTTGAGGTCTTGGGTGCGATACCCCTTGACAGAGTAAGGGGTAACAATCCACATCACATCTTTTCGGTCTATATGGCAAGAGATATTATAGCAGTTCTTCTCCAGCATCTTGGAGAGCTTGATGATGGCTGTGTTGGTATTTTCGTCATATTGATATAGGTCTGTTATCGTGAGGAAGAAGATTCTTCCCTCCTTGTCTTCTAGGATTTTTTCGATGTTCTTGTTAGTGCCATTGATACTTACTCGGTTGAAATTGCCATTGGCCTGGTATAGGCATACGCCGTTGACGGTAGCTACCCAGAGTCGGTTGTGGGAGTCACGATAAATGTGGGTAATATGGTTGTCGGGCAATCCCAGTGAATCGTCCACGCAGTAGTATTGGTGATACTGGTTGCCATCATACTTGTTGAGACCACGGAAGGTACCTATCCAGATTTGTCCGTATTTGTCTTCGCAGATGCTCATCACCTTTTGGTTAGAGATATGATCAGACAGGACGAGGTTCTTCTCAGGTGAAGAGACTACGGGGATGCCTTTTTGGTCCTGGCAAGCAGTAAGAAGAAGGGTTGCCAAGAGGATGAGTACGTTATAAAATACCTTTGTTCGTTTCATAATCGATGGTTTTGATAGTTGCTGCAAAAGTACTATAAAACCCTGATATATACAAGGATTATAAGGCTTTTTAAACAAATAAGCAAGTTTTTGAACATATAGAAAACCCCATTTTGAACAAAAACGTAACAAAAGAAAACAAGTTAGAAAAAGGTGTATGATAAAAAGTACTACCTTTGCAACCGTAAACAATTAACAGATTTACAAGAATATAAGCTTAACCTAATTTCCGCAACACTATAATTTAATATTTTTTATAAGCACCTGAGCAACAAAAAGTTGCTCAGGATTTTGCCATGTCAGAAATTTCACTTATCTTAGTGTTGTAAAATAAAAACAAACAAAATTCTGAATGACATGGCAAAAGTACAAATAAAATCTGAGAAACTCACTCCTTTTGGGGGAATTTTTTCGATTATGGAGCAATTTGATGCTCTTTTAGCTCAAACCATAGATTCCACCTTGGGATTGAGATGCACTATGTTTGGTTATCAATATAGCGAGATTCTACGCTCTCTGATGTGCGTATATCTTTGTGGTGGCTCATGTATTGAGGATGTTACAACTCACCTGATGAAACATTTGTCTCTTCATCCAACTCTTCGCACTTGCAGCGCAGACACCATATTACGTGCTATCGAAGAACTGACTTTTAAGAGCATCACCTATAAGTCTGCTTCTGGCAAATCCTATGATTTCAATACTGCAGACAAGATGAACTGCTTACTGGTCAATGCCCTGCTTGCTACTGGTCAATTGAAATCCGGTCAAGAGTATGATTTTGACTTTGACCATCAGTTCATTGAAACAGAGAAGTATGATGCAAAACCAACCTACAAGAAGTTCTTGGGCTATAGTCCAGGTGTAGCTGTCATTAACGACATGATTGTTGGTATTGAAAATAGAGACGGCAACACAAACGTGCGCTTCAACCAAAAGAAACTTTGGAAAGAATCTTCAAGCGATTGGAGGCTTCGGAAATATATATTTTCGTGCCCGCATGGATTGCGGCTCATGTTCGGAGGAAATCGTAGATATGGTAGAGGCTCATTGCAGGCATTTTTATATTCGTGCCAACAGATGCTCTTCTTTCTACGATTCCATGTTTGCCTTAACTGGATGGAAAACTGTTGAAATCAACGGTATTGAGTTTGAGTTGAATTCTATCCTTGTTGAGAAATGGAAAGGAAAACCGTATCGTCTTGTCATACAGAGACAAAGGCGAATAGAGGGAGACCTTGACATTTGGGAAGGCGAATATACCTACAGATGTATACTGACTAACGATTACAAGTCGAGTGCAAGAGACATCGTGGAATTCTACAATCTTCGTGGTGGCAAGGAACGCATCTTCGATGACATGAACAATGGCTTTGGCTGGAATCGATTGCCAAAATCGTTCATGGCACAGAATACTGTATTCCTGCTTATGACAGCTCTCATCAGAAACTTCTACAAAGCTATTATGCAGAGATTGAAAACCCATGAATTTGGATTGTGTGCCACCAGCAGAATCAAGACCTTTGTTTTCAAGTTCATATCTGTTCCTGCGAAATGGATTAAGACATCACGTAGGCATGTATTGAACATTTACTCAGACAACAATGCTTATGCCAACCTGTTCAAGACAGACTTTGGTTAAAGACCATGCTTTTCTGGTTAAACCAGCGTATTACCTCAAGTCGCTTTATGGGGTAAGGGGATTTTGTGTCTGCGACATTTCTGTTGTGCAAGAAATATGTACAATAAAATGAATTTCGTCGTTTTGCAAGCAAAATCCCACTAAACCCTATAGGTTGCGGATTTGAGGCTTAATAAATAAAGTATTATCTTAATGAGAAAAACCTATGAGGAAAATGAATGATTACAGAAGGTTTCTAACCTTCGTGTTCTTATTGATGATTTCCGGTTCTGCTGCCTTGGCGCAGGAACTGATGAAAGTCGCTGGTCTCGTAGTTGACCAAAATGCCGACCCTTTGATTGGTGTTACCGTGCGTGTGCAGGGAGACAACAAGGGTGGCGCTGTAACTGATATGGATGGTAACTTTACGATCCAGGTGCAAAAAGGTAAAACCCTTGTCTTCTCTTATCTTGGCTATAAGAATAAAGAGGTATTAGCCAACTCTTCCAAGCTTAAGATTACATTACATGAAGACAACAAGGTGCTCGACGATGTGGTAGTTGTGGGCTATGGCGTTCAGAAGAAGAGTTCTGTAACAGGTGCCATCTCTCAGGTGAAGAAAGAAGATATGGAAAATCGTACCATTACCAATGCCAAGTCTGCTCTTCAGGGTAAGACCGCAGGTGTACAGATTGTCTCTTCTTCTGCTCGTCCGGGTGCATCACCAACCGTTCGTATCCGTGGTTTCTCTTCCAATGGTTCTTCCGATCCTCTCTACGTAGTAGATGGTGTGCGTCTAGGTGATATTAGTGGTATCGATCCTAATGACATAGCATCTATGGAAGTGTTGAAGGATGCTGCTTCTGCTGCCATATATGGTGCAGAGGCTGGTAATGGCGTGGTTCTCATTACTACGAAGAAGGGTACTGTGGGTAGTGGAAAGATAACATATGATTTCCAGTATGCCATCGAATCGCTTGCTAAAAAGCCTAAGTTGCTCAATTCCGAAGAATATATCCAATATATGAAAGAAGGTAAGACCTTTACCGAGGATTATCTCTTGAAAAATTGGGATGGAACAACCAATACCTCTTGGGTAGATGCCATCTATGGCAAGGGTAAGATGCAGAAGCACAACCTGGGCTTTACGGGTGGTAACCAAAATGGCAACTATTATCTTTCGCTTACTTATCTTGACAATGATGGTATGGTAAGAGGTAGTAATGATCTCTATCGTCGTCTCACCGCTACCATCAATGCTGAATATCAGATCAAGCCATGGTTGAAGGTGGGCACTACTAACCAGATTGAAAAGTATAACGTTCGTTCTGTTTCAGAGGGTACTGAGTATGGTTCTATGATGGCAGCTGTGCTTTCTATGGATCCATTGACTCCTGTCACCTATGCTCCAGATAATCTCCCAGCCCACATGGCAAAAGCTTTGGCCGATGGCAAGCACCTCTTGACAGATGCCAATGGTAACTACTATGGTGTGTCTGCTTTCTATAACGGTGAGCAATACAACCCATTCGTGATGCGTGACAATGGCATATCTCGCAATAGTGGATTCAATGTGAATGGTTCCATTTATGCAGATTTCAAGCCTATCAAGGATCTTGTGATTACTTCTCGCTTTGGTTACCGTTTGTCGGGTACTCGCAGTTCTTCCACTTCACTTCCTTACTATGGAAATCAAACGCAAAGCCGTAATTATGTAGATCAGAGTGCAACTTCTTCTACCTCTATTTATTATCAATGGGAAAACTTTGCCAACTATATGAAGAAGTTTGGTGACCATACCGTGAATGCCATGGTTGGTATGTCTTTCCAAGAATCTACCTATGATTACGTGCAGGGTGGTTTGCAGGCTAATGGTGAAGACGCTGTCAAGAAAAACAATCCATTGTTCTACTATCTGAATTTCGCATCCGCTTCTGCTACCAAGTCTGTAGGTGGTGAGAAAACTCGCTCAGCCAAGTATTCTTACTTTGGTCGTTTGAGTTACGATTATCTTAATTCCGCAACACTATAGTTTAATATTATTTATAAGTGCCTGAGCAACAAAAAGCTACCCAGGATTTTGCCATGTCAGAATTTTCACTTACCTTAGTGTTGCGAAAAGAAGACAAGCAAAACTCTAATATGACATGGCAAAGATACAAATAAAATCTGAGAAACTCACTCCTTTTGGGGGAATTTTTTCGATTATGGAGCAATTTGATGCTCTTTTAGCTCAAACCATAGATTCCACCTTGGGATTGAGATGCACTATGTTTGGTTATCAATATAGCGAGATTCTACGCTCTCTGATGTGCGTATATCTTTGTGGTGGCTCATGTATTGAGGATGTTACAACTCACCTGATGAAACATTTGTCTCTTCATCCAACTCTTCGCACTTGCAGCGCAGACACCATATTACGTGCTATCGAAGAACTGACTTTTAAGAGCATCACCTATAAGTCTGCTTCTGGCAAATCCTATGATTTCAATACTGCAGACAAGATGAACTGCTTACTGGTCAATGCCCTGCTTGCTACTGGTCAATTGAAATCCGGTCAAGAGTATGATTTTGACTTTGACCATCAGTTCATTGAAACAGAGAAGTATGATGCAAAACCAACCTACAAGAAGTTCTTGGGCTATAGTCCAGGCGTAGCTGTCATTAACGACATGATTGTTGGTATTGAAAATAGAGACGGCAACACAAACGTACGCTTCAACCAAAAAGAAACTTTGGAAAGAATCTTCAAGCGATTGGAGGCTTCGGAAATATATATTTCTCGTGCCCGCATGGATTGCGGCTCATGTTCGGAGGAAATCGTAGATATGGTAGAGGCTCATTGCAGGCATTTTTATATTCGTGCCAACAGATGCTCTTCTTTCTACGATTCCATGTTTGCCTTAACTGGATGGAAAACTGTTGAAATCAACGGTATTGAGTTTGAGTTGAATTCTATCCTTGTTGAGAAATGGAAAGGAAAACCGTATCGTCTTGTCATACAGAGACAAAGGCGAATAGATGGATACCTTGACATTTGGGAAGGCGAATATACCTACAGATGTATACTGACTAACGATTACAAGTCGAGTGCAAGAGACATCGTGGAATTCTACAATCTTCGTGGTGGCAAGGAACGCATCTTCGATGACATGAACAATGACTTTGGCTGGAATCGATTGCCAAAATCGTTCATGGCACAGAATACTGTATTCCTGCTTATGACAGCTCTCATCAGAAACTTCTACAAAGCTATTATGCAGAGATTGAAAACCCATGAATTTGGATTGCGTGCCACCAGCAGAATCAAGACCTTTGTGTTCAAGTTCATCTCTGTTCCTGCGAAATGGATTAAGACATCACGTAGGCATGTATTGAACATTTACTCAGACAACAATGCTTATACCAACCTGTTCAAGACAGACTTTGGTTAAAGACCATGCTTTTCTGGTTAAACCAGCGTATTACCTCAAGTCGCTTTATGGGGTAAGGGGATTTTGTGTCTGCGACATTTCTGTTGTGCAAGAAATATGTACAATAAAATGAATTTTGTCGCTTTGCAAGCAAAATCCCACTAAACCCTATAGGTTGCGGATTTGAGGGATTATAAAAATCGTTATTATCTGCAGGCTTCCCTCCGTGCAGATGCTGCCGACTTATCTAAGCTTCCAGCTACCAATCGTTGGGGATATTTCCCAGCTGTGTCTGGAGGTTGGACCATTTCCGAGGAAAAGTTCTTCGAGCCTTTAAGAGATGTTGTGGCTAGTTTGAAATTGCGTGCCAGCTGGGGCCAGAATGGTAGCTTGGCTGCCTTGAGTGGCTATGCCTACAGCACCGATATGGCGCAGGGTAGCATTTATCCGTTAGTTCCTGGTAATAATTATACAACTTCTGTTACTCCATCTAGTATGGGTAACGATAAACTGAAGTGGGAAACATCAGAGCAGACCGACTTGGGTATTGATGCGCTCCTCTTCGCTGGCAGAATGAACTTCAGCATGGACTATTTCGTGAAGAAGACCAAGGACTTGCTCGTGAGTGGTACCACTCCATCTTTGGTTATCGGCGGTACTACATCTCCTATCAATGCTGGTAACGTAAGCAACAAGGGATTCGAGTTTGAACTCGGTTGGAGAGATAACATCGGTGATTTCAGCTACAGTGTACGTGGCAACCTCGCTACCTTGAAGAACGAGGTTACTTATCTCGACCCATCCTTGACTCGTTTGCAGGGTACTACCTTTATGAATGTGCCTCTCACATACTTCGAGAAGGGCTATCCTGTGTATTACTTCCGTGGCTATAAGTTTACAGGCATAGACCCAAAGACGGGCGATCCAACTTTTGCCGACCTGAACGATAGTGGTGATTTGACCGATGATGACAAGATGGACTTGGGTAGTGCCATTCCAGACTTCACCTATGGTATCACCTTGACCGCAGCTTACAAAGGTTTCGACTTGGCAGTATTTGGTTCTGGTGCATCAGGCAACAAGATATTCAACTGTATCAACCGTACCGACTTCCCTATGGTCAACAAGATGAAGGAACTCTTCTATGACGACCGTTGGACGGAGAGCAATCCTAATGGAAGCAAGCCACGTGCTGGTGCCAACAATATGGACAAGTATGCTACATCCAGCGCAATGGTATATGATGGATCTTATTTCAAGATTAAGCAGATTCAGTTGGGCTACAGTTTGCCGAAGACTCTTCTCAAGAAGGTAGCAATCAGCAACTTGCGCCTCTATGTATCTCTTGATGACTTCTTCACCATCACCAAGTACCCAGGCTTCGACCCTGAGGTTTCTACCAATGATGTAGTGGGTATGGGTATCGACAAAGGCGGTTATCCAACCTCAAGGAAGGTAGTGATGGGCTTCAACTTGGAGTTCTAAGGTCTGGAGGTTCATATAACTAACACTATACATAATATATAATAACATTAGGAAATTATGAAAAAGAATATCATATATAGTCTGCTTCTCGTTGTGGCAGTGTTATTTGCCGGTTGTGAAGACAGACTCGATATAGCAAAGCATGGCAATATGGGTGGTCAGGATGATTTCTACAAGACCAATGAGCAGACCGAGCAGGCGGTGGCTGCCATGTATAGCCGTGTGAAGGGATTGTATTTTAGTTGGTTCTTTACCAAGAATTTGCTTTCGGATGATGCTTGGTGTGGCGGTGGTAATCGTGGCGACAATAACTCACTCGAGCAGTTGAACGAATTTACCTTCGATTCCAGCAACAGTAATGTCGAGGGCTTATTCTCGGGGCTCTATGGTGTCATCTATCAGTCAAACCTCATCATTGAGAAGGTGGCTGATGATACGGAAGTCAAGAAGCGTGCCATAGCTGAGGCTTATTTCTTCCGTGCCTGGGCTAACTTCGAGCTGGTTACCCTTTGGGGTACAGCTCCATTGGTAGATCATCTTTTGGCTACAGATGAGTACCGTCAGCCAAACAGTACTCCAGAGGCACTTTGGGCTGTTGTGGAGTCAGACTTGAAAGAGGCTATCAGCATGAATGCCTTGCCTTCCAAGAAGAACAAGGACGATCAGGAGACGGGTATGCGTGTTACCCAAGAAGTGGCAAAGGCTTATCTGGGCAAGGCTTATCTCTTCCAGAAAAAGTATCGTGAGGCAGCATCCGCACTCAATGAGGTGGTTGATTCCAAGAAGTACGACCTCTTCCGTGGCGACTATGACATGCAGTTTCATGCTGTCAACAACAACAACTGTGAGTCTATGCTCGAATTGCAGTGGCGTAACGACCAGGAGCAGGCTTGGAATCAGTTTGATAATGATATGACCTTCGTGATGCAAGGATGGCGTACCGGCAATATGACGCTCGAAGGCAAGGCTGCTAACGAAGTGGCACAGGGAACCTACGGTTTCTTGAATCCTCGCAAGTCTCTCTATGAAGCATTTGTAAAAGCAGAGGGCGAGAATGGATATCGTTTGCAGAAGACCCTGCTCAACAGTGATCAGATGACTGCATACGGTGTGAAGTTGAATCCTGGTCAGAACATCTATGGATGTGAAGGATATCTCTTCTTCAAGAACCGCATATTGAAGAGTGACAACATCATGGATAATCCCGGGTTCCAGGTAGTGCAATATACCGACCGAAAGATTATGCGTTATGCCGAAGTTCTCCTTCTGGCTGCCGAGGCAAACTTACAGGCTGGTCAGCCAGAAAAGGCTCTCTATGACATCAACCAGATTCGTGAACGTGCCAAGGAGACTCCATTGACTAGCGTTACCTTGGACGACATCAAGACGGAGAAGCGCTTGGAACTCTGTCTGGAAAGTACCCGATTCCAGGACTTGGTACGTTGGGGTGATGCCAAGAAAGCCTTGGCTTCACAGGGTAAGGAAATTCCTAACTACTCTTCCAAGGGCGTAAGTTGGGATTTCTCCAATTCTACTTTCGGATTCCAAGACAAGCACATGTTGCTTCCTATTCCTTTGAAGGAAAGAGAATTGAATCCTAATATCCAGCAGAATACGGGATGGTAATCTTCTAGTTAACTGATATTTAAATGATATTGATATGAAAAAATATATAGGTTCAATATTAAGTCTGTTTATTGCAGGGCTGTGTTTCACAGCCTGCGATAACGATGCTCTTGATGGTATGCAGGGAGTATATGCAGATATGCAGAGTTATACATCGCAAGAGGCTACCGTGCAGCCTACCATTAAGTTAAAGAAAGGCGTGAAGGCGCTCAATGTAGATATAAAAGATGTAAAGGGAACTGCCATTCAGATTAGTTTTGGTAGTACCGAGTGGATTCTTCCCGCTGCCTCTTATACCGTAGCTGAGACCGTGGCTAACAAAACCTGTGTGGTCAAGGTGAATGGTGAGGCAATGAAGAGTGGCGACATCGATGTATCTCTTATTGAGGGCAAGTATTACCTGAACGGTTTGTTTGCCAATGCCGCTGGTCAGCGAGTGAAGTTGAATTATGTAGGAGAGCTTGCCTTCGTTGTAGGGCAGGATGACCCAGAAGCATCGGGCTATACTCTTACTATCGCTCCAACTCAGATTGTCGATTGGTCAACAGGTGCTCCTGTCGTCGTGAATCCTAATGCTACCAAGTATATCATCTCTATCAACAATCCAGCAGGTCAGCCTGCTGCTTATCTGGAAGCCGTGAATGCCAATCAGCTCGGTCATACAGACTTGGCTGGTGAATATACCATTCAAGATAAGGCTTCAGAGCCTTGGTTGATGGGCAATGGTTTTGCTATCCCTCAATACGGTGTCAAGTTTGGTAGTTACTTCGTGGATGAGGCTGGTGTTGCACAATACATCACGGCAGGTAAGATCATCATCTCTACCGCTAAAGATGCAGAGGGACAAGACTTATTCTCATTCGAGGGCGCTGACCTTGCTACCCAGAGTGGTGTGGATGGATCGGCTGGCAAGGGATCATTTAAGATTAAGTTTGCTACCATCGCCAAGTAATAAATTAAAAAATAAAACGTTATATTCAATGAAAAGATTTTCGATATTAGCAATTACATTGTGTGCTATTTGTGGCTCTGCCTTCGGACAGCAAGCCTTGTTCGGAGGACAGATGCCTCTCTCTCCTGAGATTCATGCAGACAAGACCGTTACTTTCCGCTGCATGGCACCAGAGGCTCAAAAAGTACAGATAACAGGTGACTTCTTGCCAACCAAGAAAATAGATACCCCGATGGGTAAATATGATATGCCTGGAGTAGCCGATTTGAAAAAGGATGAGAAGGGTGTGTGGTCTTTTACAACCACTGCTCCTTTGGTACCAGAGCTTTATAGCTATACAATGATGGTGGATGGCGCCAGTGTTACCGACCATCTCAACGTCTATACCGTGCGTGACATCGCCAACGTTTCCAACTATTTCTTGGTAGGCGGAGGAAAGGCTGATCTCTACAAGGTCAACAAGGTAGCGCATGGAACCGTATCAAAGGTCTGGTATGATGATGCCAAAGCTGGCCTTACTCGCCGTATGACAGTATATACTCCTGCAGGTTACGAGACCAGCAAGCAGAAATATCCTGTGCTTTATCTCTTGCATGGCATCGGTGGCGACGAGGAAGCGTGGATGGATTTGGGACGTGCTTCGCAAATTCTCGATAACCTCATTGCGCAGGGCAAGGCGAAGCCAATGATCGTTGTCATGACCAATGGCAATATCTCTCAGGAGGCAGCTCCAGGACAGACATCGGATAATCTGATAGTCCCTACATTGGGATTGCCTAAGACCATGGAGGGCTCTTTCGAGGCGTCTTTCCCTGAGGTAGTGAAGTTCGTGGATAGTCGCTATCGTACCATCGCCAATACTCAAGGTCGTGCCATAGCAGGTCTTTCGATGGGTGGTTTCCATTCGTTCTATATTTCTATCAACAATCCTAAGACCTTTGGTTATGTAGGTTTGTTCTCTGCAGCCATCGGCAAGGAGCAGAGGAGCGGTGGTGCCAATGAGTATATCTACGACAATGTGGATGATAAGTTGGCTAACCTCTTTGCTGCCAAGCCAAAGCTCTTCTGGATAGGCATAGGTAATTCCGATTTCCTCTACAAGGACAACACCGCTTTGCGAGAGAAACTGGATAGCAAGGGATACAAATATACCTATATGGAAACTGACGGGGGACATATTTGGCGAAATTGGAGAATCTATCTCGCCGAATTTGTTCAGAAAATATTCTAATAATTAGCAGGAAGGTCTTCTAAATCTTAGGAGACCTTCTATAGAATGAGACTAACAATAATCAAAAAATTGATAACAATGAAGAAAATTACATTCTTGGCAACTGCCTTGCTGATGAGTCTTGGCAGTTTTGCCCAACAGGCATTGTTTGACAATGTTCCTGTTATCTCACCTGAGGTGAACGCCAACCATACCGTAACTTTCCGCTTGAAGGCTCCTAATGCCCAAAAGGTGCAGGTTACTGGTGATTTTCTGGCACCGAAAACCATTGATACACCAATGGGAAAGTATGATGCTCCTGGAGTAGCTGATATGACAAAAGATGAAAAGGGTGTTTGGACTTTTACCAGCCAAATGCTTTCACCTGAGTTGTATTCTTACAATCTCCTTTTGGATGGAGTGAAAATCGTTGACCCAGGAAGCGTGTATATCACTCGTGATATTACCTCAGAAACCAATATATTCATTCTTTCAGACAAGAAAGGTGATTGTGGTGATCTCTATACCGTTAACGAAGTGCCTCACGGAAATGTGTCTAAGGTTTGGTATGATAGTCCTACGCTCAAGATGCAGCGCCGTATGACGGTCTATACTCCAGCAGGTTATGACAAAGGCAAGGATTATCCTGTACTCTATCTGCTCCATGGCGCAGGTGGCGACGAGGATGCCTGGACTACTTTAGGACGTGCACAGCATATTCTTGATAATTTGATTGCCACAGGTAAGGCTAAGCCTATGGTCGTGGTGATGACCAATGGCAATCCTAATTGCCAGGCTGCTCCAGGTGAGTGGTCGGCAGGTCAATATATTCCTTCTTTCTATGGCTATCAAGGTGCCAAGCCAGCTGCCACCATGGATGAGAGCTTCCCTGATGTGATGAATTATGTGGAGAGCCACTATAAGGTTGCTAAAGACAAGGCTCATCGTGCCATCTGTGGACTCTCTATGGGCGGTGGTCATTCTTTTGATATCTCTCGCCGTTTCCCTACCAAGTTTGATTATATCGGACTCTTCTCTGCAGGTTTGCATGTGGGTACTACTGGCGATTTCCGTAGTGACTTCTACAAGCAGTTGCAGGGTAATGAGGAGGCTAAGAAACAGTTGGCTACTCTGTTTAAGAACAAGCCAAAGTTGTATTGGATAGGTATGGGCAAGACCGATTTCCTCTATAAGAGCAGTGCAGACTTGCGTCGCTACTTCGATGAGAAGGGGTATAAATATACCTATTTGGAAACGGAGGGTGGACACATCTGGCGTAATTGGCGTGTGTATCTTACAGAGTTCGCACAGAAGATTTTCAAATGATAAAATAAGTTTTTCAAGTAATAGTTTAATAAAATAAGGTATAGACAATGATAAAACAGATTTTAGTTTCTTCATGTGTGCTTTTTTCTGCGACTTTCGTAGTCCAAGCACAGAACCCAAAGTTGGGTGTGTCTCCTATCCAGGATGTCATCAATGCGATGACTCTTGATGAGAAGATTCAGTTGGTGGTAGGTTCTACGGGTAAGTATGAGAGCCAGATGGAGGCTACCATTGGTAACCAGGGTCAGTTGGTACAGGGTGCCGCAGGTCAGGTGAATGGTATTGAGCGTTTGGGCATTCCTGCTACGGTTGTTGCCGATGGCCCTGCTGGTCTCCGCATCGACCCTAAGCGCAAGAATACCGACAAGACGTTCTACTGTACCCACTTCCCTGTGGCTACTGTGATGAGCTCTACCTGGAACAAAGACTTGGTGTATTCCGTAGGTACCTCTATGGGAGACGAGGTGAAGCATTATGGCGTAGATGTCTTGTTGGCACCTGCTACCAATATTATGCGTAATCCTCTTTGTGGTCGTAACTTTGAGTATTATTCAGAAGACCCATTGTTGGCTGGTACCATTTGTGCTGCTATGGTGAATGGTATCGAGAGCAACGATGTCGGTACTTCGTTGAAGCACTTCGCACTGAACAACCAGGAGACCAATCGTACTCGTAACAATGTTATCGGTAATCCACGTACTTTCCGTGAGATTTACTTGAAACCTTTCGAAATCGTTATCAAGGAGGCTCAGCCTTGGACAGTGATGACTTCTTACAATCTCATCAATGGTACGATGTCTAGCGAGCGTTGCGACTTGATAACAGAGATTCTTCGCCATGAGTGGGGATTCAAGGGTATGGTGATGACCGACTGGTTTGGTGGTCTTAGCGCTGCAGCCCAGATGGAAGCGGGTAACGACCTGTTGATGCCAGGTAAGGCAGACCAGGTGAAGGAGATTCGCAAGGCTGTGCTCAATGGTCGCCTGTCGATGGAAATCCTCGATCGCAATGTACGCCATATCTTGGAGTATATCATGCAGACTCCTCGTTTCAAGCAGTATGTTGCCGACAACAATCCTGATTTGAAGGGACATGCTTTGGTGGCTCGCAATGCCGCTACCGAGGGAATGGTGTTGTTAAAGAACAACAAGAATGTATTGCCACTCGTTCAGAAGATTAAGAACATAGCCCTCTTCGGTAATACTTCTTATGATTTCATAGCTGGTGGTACTGGTTCTGGCAATGTTAACCATGCTTATGTGGTTAGCTTGTTGGATGGTTTGAAGAATGCTGGCTATCAGGTGGATGGCGACATCCAGAAGTCATATATAGAGTATGCTCCAAAGGCAAAGGCAAACTTGCCAAAGCCAAAGAATCCTTTGGAGGCTTTCTTGCCTGGTCACTTCATCCCTGAGATGAGCCTTGCTGAATTGAATATGTCTGCTGCTGTCAAAAACAACGATATGGCAATCATCACTATTGGTAAGTCGTCTGGTGAGTTCTTGGATCGCAAGATTTCTGATAGCTTCAATCTCACAAAGGAGGAGAAGGATATGATTTCTGGCGTTTGCAACGCTTTCCATAAGGCTGGTAAGAAGGTGGTTGTCATCTTGAATGTTTGTGGCGTTGTTGAGACCAAGAGCTGGATTGGTGGTCCTGATGCTGTATTGTTGTCTTGGTTGCCTGGTCAGGAGGGTGGTAACTGTGTTGCCGACATCTTGTCGGGTAAGGAGAATCCTTCTGGTCGTCTTCCTATGACATGGCCTGTAAGTTATAATGATGTTCCTTCTAAGGCTGATTTCCCTAACCCTGAGACTGTCAAGGTTGACGATGTGATTGGCATGTTTATGGGCAAGGGCATCGGTAGCAAGGGTGACGTGAAGAATGTGGATTACACCGAGTATAATGATGGCGTTTATGTAGGTTATCGTTATTACCAGACTAAGAATGTGCCTGTATCTTATCCTTTTGGTTATGGTATGAGCTATACCACCTTTAAGTATGGCAAACCTGTGGTAACGAAGGATGCACAGGGCAATATCAAGGTCCTGGTGACAGTGAAGAATGCTGGTAAGGTAGCTGGTAAGGAAGTGGTTCAGGTATATGTGGCTGCTCCTGGCAAGGATATGGATAAACCAGCCAAGGAACTCCGTGGTTTCGCCAAGACTAAGAATTTGCAGCCTGGTGAGTCGGAGACAGTTACTATCGACATCCCATACAAGAACCTGGCTTCTTTCAATGAGGTTGATAGTCAGTGGCAGGTTGAGGCTGGTGATTACAAGGTGATGGTGGCAAAGAATGCTGCCGATCTCAAGCCTCTCACTACCGTGATTACTGAGGAAGCTGGTGTAACCGAGAAGGTTCGCCCTTGCTTGCTCAAGGAAGTAAAGTAGCTCTATTAAAGATAAAGCTCAATAACAAAAGAGCTTGATGGTAATAAAGCTTTTAATGATATATAAAAAGAGGATGCGCTATCAACTGACGGCGCACCCTCTTTTTATATTTTATGGATTTTTGTAAGTCTCTGCACGGTTATACTATCCAGAGATGGAATCCCTTTGATTCCAAAGCCTCCTTGATTTCTTTTACGTGTTCCTCGTCGCGAGTCTCCATGGTGACACGGAGCACGCAGGCATTCACCTTGTTGCGGTTGGCAGAACGGTCGTGATGAACTCCCGTGATGTTGCCGCCCAGACTTGCGATGACGGAGGCTACCTCTACCAGCTCGCCCGGCTTGTCGTCCAGCTCCATCTCGATGGTGCAGAGACGTCCGCTCTTTACCAATCCACGGTTGATGACACGGTTCAGGATGGTTACGTCGATGTTACCGCCGCTTACCACGCAGATGGTCTTCTTGCCCTTCACCGGAATCTTGTTATACATCACGGCTGCCACACTGGCCGCACCGGCACCTTCGGCTACCATCTTCTCACTCTCTATGAGTTTCAGGATGGCTGCACAAATCTCGTCCTCGCTTACGGTGACGATTTCGTCAACATAGTTGGAGCAGGTTTCAAAAGTAATCTTGCCCGGTTCCTTTACGGCAATACCATCGGCTACGGTCGCTACAGAAGGCAATTTCTCCTGCTTATGGTCGTGCAGACTCTGAACCATACTTGCGGCTCCTTCAGCCTGAACACCATATATCTTAACATGAGGATTCAACGATTTGATGGCGAAAGCCACACCCGAAATCAGACCGCCGCCGCCAACAGGCACTACTACAGCCTCTACATCAGGCAGCTGGTCGAGAATTTCCAATCCGATGGTGCCCTGTCCGGCGATGACATTCTCATCATCGAAAGGATGAACGAAGGTGTAGCCATGCTCATCTCTCAGTTCCAGCGCCTTCTGGTAGGCATCATCGTAGACGCCAGGTACCAGACAGACTTCAGCACCCAGTCGCTTGGTTGCTTCTACCTTGGAGATAGGAGCGCCTTCAGGCAGACAGATGAGGCTCTTGACGCCCATGGCTGTAGCTCCCAGCGCTACACCCTGTGCATGGTTGCCCGCAGAACAGGCTATCACACCCTTCGCCTTTTCTTCATCGGTGAGTTGTGAAATCTTATAGTAAGCACCACGAATCTTGAACGAACCGGTCTTCTGCAGGCACTCTGGTTTCAAATAAACATCACTCTCTGGGTTGATTCTTGGCGTGTGAACCAACTCAGTCTTTCTTATTACCTTGCTCAGCACGAAGCGAGCCTTATAGAAATTGTCAAGTTGTAACATAACTGCTGATATGTGTATAGTTTATTTCGTGCAAAGTTACTATTATTTGAAGAAAATACAAAATAATTCGATTTAATTTTTGTTTATTCGATAACATTGCTTAACTTTGCGGCATAAAAACATAGTAACAAATAAACTAATTACTTTTATCTGGAAATGAAGAAAAATGTTTTAGCAGTAGCGCTGGCATTGATGGCGAGCATCGGTGCATACGCAGAGAAGAATACTGTCAGTTCTCCTGATGGTAAGTTGAATGTCGTGGTAGAAGACCGCGATGGCAAACTCTATTATTCCATCGACTATGCAGGCAAGCGAATGATGGAGGAATCACAGCTCGGACTCCTTGCCGATGTAGGCGATTTCAGTCAGGGCTTGACCTATCAGGGCAAGAATGAGATAAAGGTGGAGAAGAGCTATGACCTCCGCACCGCCAAGTTTTCGCATGTAGATTATCATGCCAACCAGCTCAACGTGACATACATCAACGGTAAGAAGCAGCCAATGACGGTTACCTTCAATGTAAGCAACAATGACGTGGCATTCCGTTATACTTTTGATCAACTGAAGGCTCAGCATCTCATCGTGAATGAGGAGAAAACAGCCTTCAATCTGCCGAAGGTAACCACCACTTACCTCTGTCCACAGTCGGATCCGCTCATCGGTTTTGCCCGAACCAAACCAAGTTATGAAGAAGATTATAAGGTGGATCAGCCTCTTACTGCCAAGTCGGGTTATGGTCATGGCTATACTTTCCCTTGCCTCTTCAAGGTAGGTGGCGATGGCTGGGTTTTGGTCAGCGAGACCGGTACTCACGGCAACTATCCGGGTTGTCACATCAGCGATTACGATGCTGCTAAGGGTTATCAGATCGCCTTCCCTATGGAGAAGGAGGCAGATGGCATCGGTTCTACATCGGGCACTTTCATCCTTCCGGGTTCCACTCCTTGGCGTACCATCACCGTGGGTTCTGATTTGAAGCCTCTGGTAGAGACCACCATTCCATACGATGTAGTAGAGCCAAGATTCGAGGCTTCCCAGAAATACGGAACTGGCAAGTATGCCTGGAGCTGGCTCATCTGGCAGGATGAATCCTGCAACTATAACGACCAGAAGCAGTTCATCGACCTGGCTGCTACCATGGGATATGAATATGTGCTGGTTGATGCGCTCTGGGATACCCAGATTGGTAGAGACAAGATAGCAGAGTTGAGCAAGTATGCGCAGAGCAAGAATGTGAGTCTGATGCTCTGGTATAATTCCAATGGTGTGGCAAACGATGCACCTCAGGGTCCTCGTGGCATCATGGATAACATCGTGGCCCGCAAGAAGGAGATGGCCTGGATGAAGAGCATCGGCATCAAGGGTATCAAGGTAGATTTCTTTGGTGGCGACAAGCAGCATACCATGCAGCAGTATGAAGACATCCTGAGCGATGCCAACGATTATGGCATTCAGGTTATCTTCCATGGCTGCACCCTGCCAAGAGGTTGGGAGCGCATGTATCCTAACTATGTATCGAGCGAGGCAGTACTGGCTTCGGAGAATGTATTCTTCTCTGATTATCATGCCAAGCAGGAGGCTTTCGAACTGACCATGCATCCATTCTGCCGCAACGCCGTGGCTGCGATGGATTGGGGTGGTACCATCATGAACAAGTATCTCTCCAAGGATAACAAGAGTCGTCATCGCCGTTATACCACCGATGTTTTCGAGATGGCTTCGGCTATCATGAACCAGGCAGCTATCCAATGTATCGCCATCTATCCGAATAATCTCTCTGAGCTTCCTCAGCACGAGATTGATTTCCTGAAGAGCGTTCCTACAACCTGGGATGAGACCAAATTCATCGCCGGTTATCCTGGAAAATATGCCGTTGTTGCCCGTCGCCATGGTGATAAATGGTATGTGGCTGGTTTGAACGGTACCGATGAGGTGATGAAGCTCACCCTGAATCTGCCAATGCTTGCCGGCAAGAGCGTTACCTATTATCATGAAACTGCCAGCAAGGACAAGAAGGCTCTCTGGCCTGTTTCTCAGATGAAGACCGTAAAGGTGGATAAGAAGGGAAACCTGAAGGTGGAAATGCAGCCTAAGGGTGGACTGATTGTTGAAAGGTAAAAGGGTAAAAAAGTAAAAAGGTAAAAAGCCTAGCGGGGTATAATCTCCCTAGTTTCTTTTTACCTTTTTACTTTTTTACCTTTTTATTTTTAAAAAGCCTTTTTACAGAAATGTTCCAAAGCAGCAGCTATGCCATCTTCTTCATTGGAAAGCGTGATGTAGTCGGCTTCGGCCCTGACCTCTGGTGCTGCATTCTGCATGGCTACACCCATGCCTGCCAGTTTCAGCATGCTCAGGTCGTTGTAGCCATCTCCGAAAGCAATCATATCGGCTGGGGTGAGATTGATTTTCGCCAGAAGGCGGAGCAGGGACTTAGCCTTGTCGATGCCTTTGGGAACCAGTTCCAGGAAGAATGGGGCTGAGCGGAAGATGTCCATCCTGTCGCCCAAAATCTCTGAAAGCTCGTTTTCTGCCTTGAGCATATCTGCCGGGTCGCCTGTCATGAGGAGCTTGGTAGGGTGAGGCTCCAGGGCTTCGAACAGGTTTTCTACCTTTCGGATGTTCATCTTGTTGATACGTGATTCTTCCTTCACATACTGGTCGTCGGGCATCTCGGTGATAATCTCGTTGCCGGCATATCCCAGCAGGGCATGGTTCTTCTCCTTCGCGTACCTATATAATATAGGTATCACCTCATCAGGCAGGAACTGGGCGAAGAGTTTTTCGCCAGTCTTGGCATTCACGATGTTGCCGCCATTATAAGATAGGATGTATCCGCCTCGTTTATCCAGTTCCAGACATTCTGCCACCGGTTCGATGCCGTAGGTCGGTCTGCCTGAAGCAAGGATGATAACAACACCCTCGGCTTCTGCCTGGAGCAGCGCTTCGCGGGTTTTCGGGGTAACCACCTTGTCGTGGTTGGTCAGGGTGCCATCCAGATCAAGGGCGATGGCACGGTATGGAAGATGATTCATATTTGATATATTATTGTATTTCTAATTTGACTGCAAAGGTAAGATAAAAAAATGATTGTAACAAAAAAAAGCGTTAAATATGATATAAATATAGGTGTTTGACTGATAATTACCTGCTTTTTATTGTTTATTATACACTATAGTCGGAAAGTTTTCTTATCTTTGCAACCGAAATAACAAACAATAATATAAAATTAATAAAACCTATTTGAAAATGAAGAGATTAATTTCAGCAGTATTGCTTTCGGCAGCCGTAGTTGTGCCAACTATGGCGAAGAATGCAAAGACATTGGGCAATGGTTATCCATTTACTCAAGTACCATTCACCAGTGTGAAAATTTCACAGAATACTTTCTGGGGTGCCCGCTTGAAGGCTGCCCGAGAAGTAACCGTGCCATTGGCTTTCAGCAAATGTGAGAGCGAGCACCGTTACAAGAATTTCGATATGGCTGCCTATACCCTGCAGCATCCTAACCACCCGGGCTTGGATACCAAGGAGTGGGATGTGAGCAAGTTCATGGGCTTCTCTTTCGATGATACCGATGTTTATAAGACCATCGAAGGTGCCAGCTACATCCTCCAGACTTATCCGAACAAGAAGTTGAAGGCTTACATCGACAGCGTGCTCGATGTGGTAGCTGCGGCACAGGAGCCGGATGGCTATCTCTATACCGCCCGTACCATCAATCCAAAGCATCCACACCAGTGGTCGGGAAATAAGCGTTGGGTCAAGGACGAGGAGGCGAGCCACGAGCTTTACAACCTCGGTCACATGGTAGATGCAGCCTGCGCTCACTATCAGGCTACCGGAAGCACCAAGTTCCTGAATATCGCCAAGCGTTATGCCGATTGCGTGGTAAAGGAGGTGGGACCTAAGCCTGGACAGACTACCATCGTTCCGGGACACCAGATTGCAGAGATGGCTTTGGCTCGTCTCTATACCCTGACCGGTGAGAAGAAGTATCTGGATGAGGCTAAGTATCTGCTCGACTATCGTGGCAAGACCCATATCCGCAACCCATATTCTCAGAGCCAGGCTCCTATCCTGGAGCAGAAAGAGGCAGTAGGTCATGCGGTGCGTGCCGGATATATGTATGCCGGTATTGCAGATGTGGCAGCTCTGACCAAGGATTCTGCCTATATGAAGGTGATCGACCGCATTTTCGAAAACATCGTTGGCAAGAAGTACTATCTTACGGGTGGTGTAGGTGCCCGTCATGCAGGTGAAGCTTTCGGCGAGAACTATGAGTTGCCAAACATGACTGCCTATAATGAAACCTGTGCAGCCATCTCTATGGTTTACCTTTTCGAGCGCATGTTCCTCCTTCACGGCGAGAGCAAGTATATCGACTGTATGGAGCGTACCTTATATAATGGTGTCATTTCGGGTATGAGCATGGATGGCGGTCGTTTCTTCTATCCTAACCCATTGTCTAGCGATGGCAAGTATGCCTTCAATGCCGATGGCAACACCACCCGCCAGCCTTGGTTCGGATGTGCCTGCTGCCCAAGTAACTTGTGCCGCTTCATCCCTTCTGTGCCGGGTTATCTCTATGGTGTGAAGGATAACAACATCTATGTAAACCTCTTTGCCGGTAATACATCTACCATCAAGGTGAATGGCAAGGATGTGGTTCTGGAGGAGACTACCGAGTATCCTTGGAACGGCGACATCAAGATTGCTGTGAAGAAGAGCGGTGTGAAGAATGCCAATCTCCTGGTCCGTATTCCTGGATGGGTTCGCAACCAGGTAGTACCTAGCGACCTTTACAAGTATAGCGATGCAGAGAAGCCTGCTTACACAGTAACCGTAAACGGCAAGGCTGTAGAGGCTGATCTCGATGCTAACAAGGGTTATCTCCCTGTCAAGAACATCAAGAAGGGCGATGTAATCCGCATCCACTTCGATATGCCTATCCGTACAGTTGTAGCTAACGGCAAGGTGGCAGATGATAAGGGCAAGGTTGCCGTAGAGCGTGGACCATTGGTATATTGCGCTGAGGCTGTGGATAATCAGAACGAGCCAGTGCTCCGTGCCGTTATGGCCAAGAAGCCTGCCTTCTCTGTGGTGGATAACTACAGCATTCAGAACACCGAGACCAAGGGTGCTCCAGCCTTCTCTGTCAAGGCCATCAAGGCTGATGCCCAGATTCTGGAAGATGGTGCCAATGGCGTATCTGTCAAGAACAATGTGTTGACTCTGATTCCTTACTATGCTTGGAATCATCGTGGAGCCAATCAGATGAACGTCTGGTTCTATCAGAATTTAAGTGTGTTGGATAAATAAGTATCGGTTCGTAAATGCTAAGTAAATTCTGCTCGAAATGGTATTTTTACCCCATTTCGAGCAAAATAGCGTGCGTTTATTCTGCTCGAAGTGGTAAATTTACCCCATTTCGAGCAAAATAGCGTGTATTAATGCAAGTACTTACGATGATAGATGCAGGTACTTACGATAGTCGATGTAAGTACTTGCGATGATTGATGCGAGAACCGGAAATAGCCAACTGGCAAAATATAAACAGCCAACTGGCAAACTGCAAACAGCCGACTAGCGCATTTGTCGCTAGTCGGCTGTTTTACTGGAACAGTTATCGAAACCTCCTTTATTTTGTTTTCGTATAGGCTTCCTGCCAAATACTCTTCACTCTTCACCAAAAGCCCCGAATCCCCTGTGTTTATCGGCATTCCGAGGGGTGAAGAGTATTCGGGCACTCTTCACCTACTCTTCACCACTCTTCACCCTTCAGTTCTGGCTGATTTGCAATCTACCTATCAGTCTTTCGCCTCTGTTTCCGTTTCTGAAGGTGAAGAGTGGGTGAAGAGATAAAAACAACTCTTCACCCCTCGGAATGCCGATAAACACAGGGGGTTCCGGCCGAAAGGTGAAGAGTGAAGAGTATTTTGATGATAGCTTCGTTTATTTTTTAAACAGTCTTTGGTTTCGCCTTCCAGACGATGCAAGTCATTAAGACAGACATCAGGGCTGCACCAATCCAGAAATAATTGATGTAGGTAAAGTCGTAAGTCTCTACGCCATTTACCAGATGCTTGTTGCCCTCGATGAGTAGACCGCTCATAATGTCTTGGATACCGGCACCAATGTAGCTTGCCACGCCGACAACACCAAGAGCTGCACCTGCTGCGTTCTTAGGAGCTAAATCTACGGCCATAAGACCACCGAGGAAACAAATCAGAACGCCGATTCCTAGTCCGAATAATACCATAGCAATAACATCAATATAAAAATGAACACCTGGTACTAATAAGAATAAACATAGCGCCAAAACATTCATCAAGCCAAAGACCAAAGCCGGTATGTTTCTAGATCCTTTGAATAATTTGTCTGAGATTAAACCTGAAGCAACTGTTCCTACAATACCACAAACAGAACTGATGGAAATAATAAAGCTTGCGTCAAGAGTAGAATATCCCTTCATCGTCTCCAGATAAAAGACTCCCCAACTGTTTACAGCATATCTACTTATATACATAAACGCACTTGCTAAAGCTAGAATCCATATAGCAGGACTACATAAGACGGTCTTCTGACTTGCGTTGAAATCTGCCTTGTTCTTTTCTTCTTTTTTAGAAATCGCATCCTCTAATAAATAGCCATACTTCTGAGGTGTATCTTTCATTAACCATTGCATAATGAAAAAATAAGCAATGCCGATTAAGCCTGCTCCAATCAATCCATATCGCCACCCAAAATTAGTAGCAAGAATAGCAATGGATATGAAAGTGATAGCCTCACCTAAATTATGACTTGCGCTCCAATAACCATAATAAGTACCACGATTTGATGCATCAAACCAGCGGGATAGGGATACTACTCCAGATGCTGCTCCCATAGATTGGAAATATCCATTGATTCCCCAAAGTACTGCGAACACGATAAACGAATTGGTGAATCCAAGCGCCAAGTTTATCAAAGCCGAAATCAAAAGACCTGTTGACATCAACTTTTTCACATTACTTCTATCTGCTATAAAACCATTACAGAATTTACCTATAGCATAAGTAAAGAACAAGCAAGAGCCTATGATACCTATTTCTGTTTCTGTAAAAACACCATCATCAACCATTGGTTTACGAATTACATTCATGCTTAAACGACAAACGTAATACATACCATATCCCAAAGTTGCAGTAAGGAATGAAATAAGGCGTATTTTTTTGAACCGAGCACTATCTGTACTCGGTTCTTTAGCTGCTTCTGGAATTTTATAATAATCTATGATTTTCTTCCACATAACATTTAATCATGAAGGTTGCGAGAACGCAAATAATCCAATAAGTACTGAGGTCTATCTGTTTGTATAATTCTAGCTCCCAAAGTATCTATGAGATAACCATATCCCTTATTAGGGTCTTGTAAAGACATATCATCATCATGTCCTCCTGCCATAGTATCCCATAAGGTATTATACCAAATCAAAGATTTACCTTTCATTTTCTTTGGCAATGACAATGGAAGTTTATTCTCATCACTCTTAAACAACAATTCAAAAGCCACAGGATTCATATCCTTCATGAATTTATCAAGCTGACTCTCTGCATTTGGCTTATCCAAATTGACAATAGGCATATAAATCACATCATTCAGATATGAGCCATAAAGTTCCTTCACTTGCTCAGCAGACTTTGTTCCTTTCATGATAATCTGCTTTGTCGTACCAGTCTTTTTCATCAATTCGTAAACCTGCTCGAAATATCTGTCTGCCTTGTCAAGGTTCAGCATAATCTTACCACGAGCATGCACAAGTGCCTCTTCCAAAGTTGGTACTCTATGGATGGTACGGATATTACATCCGTTCTTCAAGTGAGTCTTTGCAATAGAATCATAGGTCAACTCGGAAATTGTACCTTTACCCGTTGTGGTACGGTCAATCTTTGGATCGTGCATCAAAATCAAGACCCCATCCTTGGTTCTCTGCAAATCTATCTCGACAATGTCAACGCCCATTTTGATTGCATTGTCTATCGCCTCCAAAGAGTTTTCAGGAAAGTTACGCCAGTCACCACGATGTGAAGCCACAATCACTGAAGACTTATCACGATTCAAGAGTTTAGCGCGAATCTTGCTAACTCTGTCTTGTGCAAAGATATTTGCACTGCATACAATTGCTAAAAGCAATAATAAAACTTTCTGTTTCATATTTTTGGTTAGTTAAAATTTAACACGTATTACACGAAAGAAGCAAAAAAATTATCTTCTTCCTTTCTTTTTCAAATAATCCAGCAATAAGAATGAGTTATCGCAGAAGATGATGTTTGCTCCTTTGTCTAGAAGCCAACCATAACTTCCATCGGGATCATCCAAAGCCATCTCATCATCATGACCACCATTAAAAGTATCCCAAAGTGAGTTATACCAGATACGATAGCCATGCTTCTTCATTTCTTCCGCACGATTTAAGATAGGATAGTCATCTCTCTTGAAAGACAAGCTCATAATTGGAGTCTTAATATGATTCATATAATCATCCAACTTTTGGTCATCAGTTTTGCCATTACAAACAACAACTGGGCTAAAGATACACCCTTTCAAGAGTTTAGCATATTTCTCCTCATATACCTTACTATTAAAAGTACCACGGAAGATACACTGCTTCAGCATCTTGTGCTTATGAATAATTTCTAAGACTTTCTCCTTACAAGGTTGCCATTTATCAATCTGAATATATACCTTTCCTTTACAAAGCTCCAAGACTTCGTCTAGAGTTGGTACTTTCTGACGAGTAATAACACCTATCGGAGATTTCAAATTCAGTTTTTTAATTTCTTCCAAAGTATAATCAGAAACCAATCCCGTACCGGTGGTAGTTCTATCCACAGTATCATCATGCATCATTACAATGGCACTATCCTTAGTCATATGGACATCAATCTCCACACCATCAATGCCACCATCTATACATTGCTTATATGCCTGAAGAGAGTTTTCTGGTGCGCCTCTCCAATTTCCGCGATGTGCAAAAATCATCACATAATTAGACTTTCCCCCATCATACATCTTTTTCTGAAGGAAATCAAAACCTTTGTTTTGTGCAGACACGTTCAATATAAAGAACATGCTCACCAAAGTAACAATGATATTTCTCATCTCATTATAATATTAGAGGTTAGTGGGACTAGCCCACTAACCATATCAGTTTAATTAAAATTCGTACTATCCGTCCAACCAGGATTCTGTGTCAACTTACCACCAGTTAAGACTCTTTCACTTGCTGGAATTGGCCAAAGATAATCTCTATTCTCATCCCAAGTTATAGTAATCTGGCTAAATGGATAGATGTATCCGGAAGTACCATTAGATAGCTCCAAGTCCTTGCCAATTTTCTTAGCAGTACCCTTAAAGGTACCCTTATCAGTTGTGTATAATAACAGATCTTTCTTTCCATCATTATCCATGTCGTATTGTCCTTCTGATGGGAAATAACAACCATAGAAAGGTTTTGTCAACTGCTGACCTTCTTTCCAACGGAATATATCCCACAGACGGAATCCCTCCAAAGGCATTTCAACAGTACGTTCACGACGAATCTCCAGGATTACACCAGTATTGGTACTTCTTGTCACGTTAGGATAATATTTCAACATCAATGGGTCTGGATTGGCATTAGCCGCACTCATGTTGAGATGTGGCATTCTTGCTCTGTCACGAATTTTATTGATAGAAATATCCAAGTCATTTTGTGTCAATGTACCTAACTCAGCCTTAGCTTCAGCATAGTTCAAATAAACTTCGGCTGCCCTAAACAAAGACCAATCTGTAAATGCCTTATTTGCACCATCATATTTAGACTCTGCGATATACTTAATCGGTTGATACCCTGTTAAAGCATTTAAGTTGTTTGCAGTCACCTTTGTTGCGCCTTTCTGAATGTAACCTGGGCATAAAACTGTTTGAGCCATACGAGGGTCACGATTGCTAGTTTCTGCTACAAAGTCATCTGTTTCCCAGCCTTGTTTGTCAGTATAGCGAGAGCCATCTGCCATTAAATAGTGATTCATGAATCGCTTGGTAAAACCTTGGCGAGAATTCTTGATAGCAAAAGGAACACCATGCATTACATTTGCATCAGAACTATATCTTCTTGCCAAGATGACTTCATCAGAACAAGCATCCAAACTATTAAACAAGGAGCGATAAGGAGTATCACCTGTTGTATAAAGTTTGTAACCACTATTCTTGATAAAGTTTTCACCAGCATCAACTACTTGATTCAGATACTTTTCTGCATTAGGCATATTACGATATTTACGATAAGTTCCCTCATACAGAGCTGCACGAGTCTTAAGGGCTAATGCTGTCCATTTCGTTACGTAATAGACACTCTTGGTTGACGGAAGCATGTTTATTGCCTTGTCAAGGTCCTCCATGACATGATCCATAATAACTTCACGATCATCACGTGCTTTAGCCAAAAGTTCATCTTGGTCAGAATTCAAGACTTGGTCATACCAAGGTACATCTCCATATCTTCTGACTTTAACATAATAGAAGTATGCTCTCATAAAGTAAGCAACTCCATCATTTTCCTTACGACCAACTTCGTCTTTGCATCTATCTGAATGCTGTAAATAATAGTTTATAGAACGAAGTTGTGTCCAGTTCCAACCATTTTCATCAGCAGCAGAACGTTGCCCAAGCAAAGTAGCACCTAACTCGGTATCAATATTGTCATCCGCATTGATGCCAATCACGTCATCTGCACCTTCCAACTGGCTATAAAATCCATCTGTCCATAATTTCAATTCTCGTGTAGAACTAAAATAGGTCTCAGGACTCATTGTGTCTTCAGGGGACATATCCAACAAACTATCACAAGATGTTAAGCTTGTAATGAGTAAAGCAGCCCCCAATATATTTATTAACTTTTTCATTGCTATTACCTTTTTATATTTAGAATTTTATATCAAGACCAAAAGAGAATGATTTAGAATAATTATAACCAACTCCCGAACCAGAATTATATGATGAAGCATAAATCATTTCTGGATCAACCGTCTTGCAGTACTTCTTCAATGGAGACCAATAGAATAAGTTCTCTGCTGTAAAATATACTCTCAAAGAATTGATAATTTTCTTGCTAATAGGAATTGTATAACCTACAGTCAAATTCTTCAAGCGCAAATAAGCAGCATTTTGTAAATATCTATCATTAACAACACCCAATGCGCCTCCACTATAAGACGCATATCCTCGAGGACGTGGGAAATAAGCTCCCTGGTTATCTTCGCTCCAAACATTATCCGTGAAATCCTTGTGGATGAATGACAATGAAGGGAAAGAATATGGTCCCCAGAAATCATATGCATAGGTTGTAGGATACCAATTGCGTTTACCTACACCTTGGAAGAATGCATTAAAATCAATTCCGTTCCAATCTGCTCCCAAACGGAAAGAATAAGAATAGCGTGGTAAGCTATTACCAATAATTCTCTTGTCTCCTGGGTCTGCAACTGTACCAGAGCCTTCAGAAATAACATTATCACCATCCAAATCCATGAATTTTACATCACCTGCCATCAAATGGTTATCTTTCTTAGAGCTGTATACACGACCGTTAACAGCCTTATCGTTAATCTTTGCCTGATAAGCTGCTGCTTCTTCATCCGTTGCAAAAAGACCTGCTACCTTATAGCCCCAAATCTCACCTAAAGTCATTCCTTCATAATAATCAGAAATCAACTTATCAGGATTGTTAAATTTGGTAATCTTTGACTTGTAATCTCCGATTGTCGCTGATACATTATAATGGAATGGCTTGCCTGCTAAATTAAATTTATCTTGCCATCCAATATACAATTCCCATCCATTTGTTCTCAAATCTGCACAGTTTTCTTTTGGAGTAGTTGCTCCAAATACAGATGGTAATGTTATAGAATGGGTTAGCATGTCTTTGGTGTCACGGATGTAAATATCCGCTGTCAAAGTTAATTTACTATCCAAGAAACCCAAATCCAAACCCCAGTTGTAGGTAGAAACTGTCTCCCAAGTTAAAGATGAAGATAACGGAGAAGACACACTTGCATAATATGCCTTGTTCAAACCGTCAAATGTATAAGACATCTTGTTGTCTGTATAAATCTGGTCAAAATAAGCATAGTTGTTTACTTGCTGGTTTCCAAGACTACCTACAGAGAAACGGAACTTAGCATTATTTACTACAGGCAATAACTTATTCCAGAATTTCTCAGAACTCATTCGCCAACCAATTGAAGCAGAAGGGAAAAATCCCCAGCGGTCTTTTGACGCAAACTTAGAAGTTCCATCCCATCGGCCGCTAATCTCAGCCAAATATTTACCTTCATAGTCATAATTGACTCTGGCAAAATAGCCTAAGGTTCTATATGCAGATATGTCATGTCCAACAGTAGTTTCACCTTGTGCGACGGTGAAAGAAGATAAATCTTTAGAAAGAAGATCATTCTTTTTTACAGATAAATCAGTTGTTCTATAATCCTCATATTGACCACCTGCTACAACCTTTAAGTTATGCTTTTTGTCCCATATATGAGTATAGGTACCATATATATTCAGGTTGTTGTCGTCTATCTGCATGTGCCCTTCCTGATAGTAATCTGTTATAGTATTAGAAGTAAATGTTGAAGTTGCTCCCTCTGCGCGTGAATACTCAAAAGGCATACTTCTTCTCTTATAAATGTAATTTCTGTTTTTATAAGCGTATGAAGCCGTCAAGACCAAATCGTCAAATACTTTATAATCAAGTTGATTTGCAACAATCCAGTACTTGTTTTCACGAGAGTTGCGCGCCTCGTTTGCTGTCAGGAAACCTGCATGGCCAGAGCCCAAAGGTGAATTGGAGGTCAATTGGTTTGTATACTGTACAACAGAGCCATCAGGATTTCTTGGTACGAAAGAAGACAAAATGTTTGACTGCAAACTAGAAATAGTCTGCTGCTCATTATAGAAACCTGCATATTTGTAGGCCGTTTTGTTATAATTGAAATTAATAGAATACGTCAAATGTTTAGACAACTTGGCATTCAGTTTTCCTCTAAAGGATACATTCTGATAATTATCTTTGTAGATATTAAAGATACCATCCTGTGTAAAGAAACGGCCGCTTGCAAAATAATTAACCTTATCATTACCACCTGTCACAGAAACATTATGCTCCTGCTCTGGTCTTGTTTTACGATAGAAATAATCATACCAGTCAAAGTTGCCATAATAATAATACTTTCCGTCATCGCCAACTACAGTCCATGGTCTATCTGGATTTTCGGTCTTGTCATTACGCCTATCATAAAGCATCTGCAAATCTTTGTCAGTATAATTTGCCATCAATTTGCCTTGGTAAGCCTCATAGAATTGGTTGACAAGATTTACATGGTCATAACCTGTATGAATGAAATCTGTTGAAGTTGTATTCTGTTTCCAACCTACGCGACCATTATATGATATGGAAGCTTTACCTTCTGAGTCTTTTCCACTCTTTGTAGTAATCAAAATAACACCAGAAGAGGCTTTGGCACCATAAATTGCAGAAGCAGAAGCATCTTTCAAAACTGAGATAGATTCAATGTCATTAGGATTTATCTGGCTCAAGTTGACCTCCATGCCATCAGCCAACACCAATGGACTACCTCCATTAATGGAAGCGACACCACGAATGTCAATGCTATAACCAGAATCCAAACTTCCTGAATTAAAAGTCAAGTTTACAGAAGGATCTGCACCTTGTAATGCGCCAGCTGCATTTGATACTGGGCGATTGTTTATGTCATCTGCAGTAATCATTGACACAGCACCAGTTAAATTAGCTTTCTTCTGAGTACCATAACCAACAACTACAACTTCGCTCAATACCTTATTATCATCTGCCAGGTTAACATTGATTACTTCGCGACCATTTACCTTGATGTCCTGGTCCTTGCAGCCAATGTATGATACTGCCAACATTCCGTCGGCAGGAATCTCGATGGTATAGTTGCCGTCAAGATCGGTTACAACACCATTGTTGGTGGTACCCTTTTCCATGACGGTAGCGCCGATAACTGGCTCGCCAGTTTCGTCTTTCACTACACCACGTACCTTGATTTTCTTGCCATGAGCCTGAGATTTAGCTTTTTGCTGAGGCTTGATGACGATGTAGTTGCCTTCCATCTCATAGGTAAAATTGGTACCTTTGAGCAATTGGTTCAACATACCAAAGACATCATCACTTTTCTTGGTTAATGTAACCGAACGGTTAGCATCCAGCTGTGAGGAGTTGTAGGCAATCTTGTACTTAGATTCCTTTTCAATCTTCTCAAAAGCTGACTTAAGCGTTACCTTGTTTGAGCTGAAACTGACGTTCTGAGCCGAAAGGGTCATCTGGCCTGCCAGGAGCAAACAGAAGCATGACGCAGAGATTCGTTTAAGATTCATACTTTATCTTTTTAAGTTAATAATAATTTGCTTGTTACGTCTTGAAGACAACGGGAAAGAGAGTTACACCCAATTACAAAACTGTTAAAATGAAGTTTTTCTGAAAAAAATATCTTGTGTTCGCAAACACCCTATAAAATTCTTCTTTTGGAAATTATAAATACATAATATGAAGGCTCTAAAATTAGCATTTCTTGCTGCTAATTTAGAGCCTTGATTTTTTTAAAAAAGTAATGCTTTGGGTATGGAAATAGCAGTAATGCTTTTGATAATCAGAACTTACATCGTTCTTTCCTCAGACAGAATTTTTCTCAATTCCCGCTCGTACTGCGCAGCATCCTCAAAGCAGATGGCCTGCATTCCGAAACGCTGGGCGGCTTCTACATTCTCTATTCTGTCGTCAGCAAAAAGGCATTCTTCCGGTTTCAGATTGTATTTCTGGCAGATTCTTTCATAAATAGCTCTGTCGGGTTTGATGATTTTCTCTTCTGAAGAAATCACCTGTCCTTCCAGAAGTTGGAAAATGGGATATTGTGCCATCGTTTCGTGAACCTTGGTGCACCAGTTGGAAAGTCCGTAAAGGTGGTAGCCTTCTACCTTCAACTGGGTCAGCAAGGTGCGCATACCTTCTTTTTCGCCCCTTACAAAATCGTTAAAGCGCTGGGCTACGGTTGCTATTTCTTCCTTATATTGCGGCATGATCTGCTGCATCTTGCAGAAGGTTTCTTCGAAAGAATCTCCGCGATCCATATTCTCATTCCATTTGCCGTCTATCAGGAGATGATAGAATTCTTCAGCCTGTTCGTGGGTCTTGAATATCTGGTCAAGCGTTTCAAAGTATTCGTAATCTACGAGTACTTTTCCAAAATCAAAAATCAAATTCTTTATCATGATATTTCCAGTTTATGTTATTATTTCTGTTTTCATATCCCGTGCAGAGATACTCTTTTATGAAAAAAGGCGCATCATTTTTACATAATGCGCCTTTTGTTTACCTATTATAATATATGCCTACCTGATGATAACTTCATCTTTCTTCACTTCATATTCCAGACCAGGAATCAGGTTCTTCAGGACAAACATGGCTCCCGAGAGGGTTTCGCCACGGTTGAAATGAACTGTAACCTTCGTCTTCTGGTGAATCTTTGAACGGAAGGTGAATTTCACTCCGTATGCATTACCCAGAATCTTACCAGCTTCTGCCAGCGTTACATCGTTCAGGTCAATCTCCTTGTTGCGCCAGCTTGTACCATCTTCTTCGGCCGAAACCTTGCGGAGGTTTACTGCCTTGGTCTTTACATTATATACTAACTGGTCGTTAGGCTTCATGCTGTAAACCTTGTCTTCCTGACCTATGATGCGGAGTTCTATCTTGCCGGTTTTGAGTGTGGCAGATACTTCATCTGTATTTGAATAAGATGAAACCGTAAAAGAGGTGCCCAAGTCGGTAATCTCGAAATGAGGAGTGCTGACGTGGAACGGCTGGGCATCATCATGTCTGATGTCGAAGAATGCCTCTCCCGACAGGAAAACCTTGCGTTCTTCTGCTCCTTTGAAAGAGGAAGGATAGAGGAGTACGGAACTCTGGCTGAGTCTTACTTTCGTTCCGTCTGCCAAGGCGATGACTTTGCTCTCTTCGTTGATGGTATGCTCCTGGAGCATGGTTGCCAGTTTTATATCCTTGAGTTGGTTGTTCATCTGGACGTAGAGCTTGCCGAATACAATCAGCATCAGCAGCGGTACGAAGACGGCAGCCAGTTTGGCAAAGTTGAAGATTCGAAGCGATTTTTTCTTTTCTATTTCTCTTGTTTCTTCTGTTTCGAAGAGGCGGTTGTATGCAGCAGAAATTTCTTCTTCTTCCATATAGGCTGAATCAGCCTTGTCCCATAATTCTCTAAATGCCTCGTTCGCCTCTTTATCGTCTTGTGTATTGGAAATTCTATCTAATACCCTTTCTTTTATTTCATCCGGCACATTGTGCCCGCTATAATAATCTATGATATCCCTTATCTTTGTTGCCATAATAAAAACTTCATTTATTTTTAAGACATGTTTCAATGGTGTTACACCCAATGGCAAGGTAACAAAATCATCAAATATAAGGCTTTTTTAATTTCTTTAAGAGCTAGGTTAAGATGATTTTCTACCGTTTTCTTCTGAATACCCAGGCGCTGGGCTATCTCTTCGTTCTTGAGATGCTGTTCGCGGCTCATGCGATAAATCATCTGGCGTTGTTGCGGCATGCTTTCTACCACCATGTCGATGAGCAGTTGGGTATCCTTTGCCACCACATCGTCATGTGGCGAAGATTCGTTGGCGTATCTGTCTGGCAGACTGTCAATATCTATTGGGATGATGTGCTTGGAGGAAATATAGTTGATGACAGTATATTTTGCCAAAATAAAGAGGTAGGAATCGAAGTTCTGGATATCGGCAAACTTCTCGCGTTTGTTCCATACCTTTAAGAAGATGAGCTGGCTGACGTCATCAGCATCATCTTCGTTTTTCAAGAGCATGGCTACAAAACGGTGTACCTTAGGATAGAACCTGCGGAACATCGTTTCGTATGCTTTCTTGTCTCCTTTCGACATTAATAATATTGTTTCTTTTTCTATTTCCATTCTTACGATTATGTATGTTTAATACGGTAATAGCTGCAAAATTAAACAAAATATCTGAAATTGCAAGCTTTTGCGGGCATTATTTCGGGAAAGGCACATAAAAATGTCCTTTTTATCCCTTTCTTCCGAAATCGGCTGGAATCTCGCCCCATTTCTTCGTTTCCCATTTTATAATAGGTATGTTGATGGGGTGGGTGCGGAGCCAGTTCTCGGCTCGGGCGATGACCTGATAGAGCTGTTCAGTCTGGGGAGTGCGCTCCAGTTTGGTCTTGCATTGTTTCTTGCTTACCCATAGCTGGGCATTCACGCTGTCGCTATAAATTATCTTGTCGGTAATGCCCTTCTGCTGCATCAGGGCGAGGGCGTGGACGATGGCGAGAAACTCGCCGATGTTGTTGGTGCCGTGGATAGGACCATAATGGAAAACCTGGGCACCGGTCTGAAGGTCGATGCATTGGTATTCCATCGGACCGGGATTGCCGGAACAGGCGGCATCCACAGCCCAGGCGTTGGCTACTACCTCGTTGGGTAGAGGCAAAACGGTATCGTTTCTCCATGAAGGAGGATTTACGGGCATTTTATTCATCTTTTTTCTTTTTGGGGTTGGAAAAACAAAAAGGATTGGCTAAAACTGAAATGAGCATGCGCCTTGGAGTCGAGCTCCAGGGCCATGCTCATTATGTCAAATAGTCAATATTTTTTTTATTTTTAAATTGTAGGTTATTATATCTTATGTATATATTACATTCTTTCTGGAACCTCGATGCCGAGCAGAGACATACCGTTCTTCAGAATCTTAGCCACGTTGGCTGCAAGAACCAGACGGGTAATCTTCTCAGCCTCGCTCTCTGCATTCAGGATGCTGTAGTCGTGATAGAACTGGTTGAACTCCTTGGTCAACTCATAGCAGTAGTTAGCGATACCACCAGGGTTGTAGTTGTTGCCAGCATCGGCTACGGCTGTTGCAAAGTCGTTCATCTTCTGGATGAGGTCGATCTCCTTCTCGTTGATAGGAGCATCTGCACCCAACTCTGCAGGAATCTCGATGCCCTCGGCTGCTGCCTTGCGCATGATGCTGCGGATACGAGCGTAGGTATACTGGATGAAAGGACCTGTATTACCATTGAAGTCGATACTCTCTTCTGGGTTGAAGAGCATGTTCTTGCGGGCATCTACCTTGAGGATGAAGTACTTCAACGCTCCGAGACCCACGATGCGTGAAATCTCCTGGCGCTCTTCCTCGCTCATGTCCTTGAACTTGCCGAGCTCATCGCTTGTCTGGCGAGCATCCTTAATCATCTCTGCCATCAGGTCATCAGCATCTACTACGGTTCCCTCGCGGCTCTTCATCTTACCGTTAGGCAACTCTACCATACCGTAAGAGAAGTGAACCAAGTCCTTACCCCACTTGAAACCGAGACGGTCGAGCAGGATAGAGAGTACCTGGAAGTGGTAGTTCTGCTCGTTACCTACTACGTAGATCATCTTGTCGATAGGGAAATCCTTGAAACGGAGGTCGGCAGTACCGATGTCCTGAGTCATATAAACAGAAGTGCCGTCAGAACGGAGCAGGAGCTTCTGGTCGAGACCCTCGTTGGTGAGGTCAGCCCAAACAGAGTTATCATCCTTGCGGAAGAAGAGACCCTTCTCCAATCCTTCTTCTACCTTCTTCTTACCCTCAAGGTAAGTGTTTGACTCATAATATATCTTGTCGAAACTTACACCCATCATCTTGTAAGTCTCATCAAAGCCAGCGTAAACCCAGTTGTTCATCTTCTGCCAGAGTGCACGAACCTCAGGGTCGTTGTTCTCCCACTTTACGAGCATTTCGTGAGCCTCCTTAATCAGCGGAGCCTCTACCTTAGCTTTCTCTGTGGCAGCTTCTTCGTCCATGCCATCCTTCATGTACTGAGCCTTGAGCTCTGCGATTTCCTCACGATAGTGCTTGTCGAAGGCTACATAGTAGTCGCCGATGAGGTGGTCGCCCTTCTTGCCGGAAGTTTCAGGAGTTTCGCCATTGCCCCACTTGAGCCAGGCGAGCATAGACTTACAGATGTGGATACCACGGTCGTTAACGATGTTTGTCTTGATTACCTTGTTGCCGTTAGCCTCCATAATCTGGGCCAATGACCAGCCGAGGAGGTTGTTGCGCACGTGACCGAGGTGGAGAGGCTTGTTGGTGTTAGGAGAAGAGTACTCGATCATGACGAGCGGACTGTTCTCAGTAACTGGCTTCTCACCAAACTTAGGGTCAGCGTTGATGGTATTCAAGAGTCCTACCCAAGCGGCAGGAGCGATAGAAAGGTTGAGGAAACCCTTAACCACGTTGAAGTCTGCGATAACGTTAGTGCAGTTTTTCTTCAGGTATTCGCCGATTTCCTGTGCTGTATCCTCAGGCTTTTTCTTCGACATTTTGAGGAATGGGAATACGACGAGGGTAAGGTTACCTTCGAAATTACTCTTGGTCTTCTGCAGGGCTACCATCTTCTCAGGTACGTCCTGACCATAAAGCTCCTTCACCGCAGCGATGACCGAGCTGATGATTTCGTTTTCTATCTTCATTATTTAATATATATTTTTACCGGTAAAATTATCTTTTTAAACTGATTGAAGAGGGATTTGCAAGTTCCCTTTCCGTTTATGCGGCTGCAAATTTACAAATAATAATTGAATTGTGAAAGAAAAATTGCACATTCTTTTGTTTTTTGTCGCATTCTTTAGTTTTTTATTGCTTTTGCAACAGAAATGAAGTATTGCGGGGCTGTTGAAGACTGTCTTTAAAGGAAGAAAGAACAGGAAGTATAAATGGGAATAGGAGCAAAAACCCCGCAAAAAGGGTCTTTGCTCCTATTCTTATCTGTTGGTAGCTGAATATAACTTCCGTGATTTATCCCTCGAGGATAATTGATGCCACGTCTTCGGGCGAATTCCATAGGATTCCGTCTTGCAACTCGTCGTCGGTAAATCCGTTGAGTGCTTCCTGTGCTTCCCTTGGAGTAATGGCTGGAGTGCCGTCCTCGTTCTTAGCATCGAGTAAAGCCTGCAAGATGGCTGCTCTGTATTCTTCGATTGTCATCATAATTTTTATGTCGTTTCGTTGTTTATTTTATGATGGCAAAGGTAATGTATTTTTTCGGAAATACCAAACTTTTTTGTCATTTTCTTTTAGCGGATATTGAAAGAGTTTTATATGATATTCTATTCTTTGTTTGTATGAGTGACTATATATAATAAGGTGTACAGAGTACCTGAAACACTATTTTTACCGACTTTTTAAGGCTAGAAAGTACGTATTTTTTATAAGTGATTGAGAATGAGATAAGTTTTTATCTCATAAAAAGAAGAGGTTACGAATTAGAAATAAACAGAATGTAGCATCCTGCTGTGATTTGCATAACCATCCAAAGAACTCTTTCGATTGCAAAGGTACGATATTAAATCGGGGATAAAGAATGTTTTAAGATTTTTTATCCTCGATTTTTTGCTTGGATAAATCTATTTTTTATTAAACCATATTCTTCTCTATTCTTTGCTATTTCCATTTCAATCCATTCAAACATATGTGGTAAGGGTTCCTGTTTTGAATGGTCTATTTCGTTTGCATATTCTCATCCTTTCGTGTGTTTTGTATAAAAGTCAGCCGTCGTCGAAGAAAGACAGTCCTCGTACCTCAGACTAACTTCCTTCGACTATGGCACGGCAAGAAAAATCCTTGGCGGTATGCCTTGAAATACTTCAAGACTATACTGCCAAGGACTTTTCTTTGTTTGCCGTGCTGACAACGGCTGACTTTTATAGCCACAACTCGCAGTTCCATTTTTATCGCACAATCCAAACGACATGAGGAAAAGTGCTTCTTTTTGTCGGTTGCAGGCTAACCGATCAAAATAAACACCATTCCTTGATTTGTCGTACCATTTTGTTTGCATACTCCACCACAAGAAAGAAGTCATTGATGTAAACCTCAATGACCACTTTCATGCTTGGCTGCACAGCCTTGGAGAAAACCCGATGCAAGAAGCATGGACAAGCCATACTATTCTTTCACCGGAATTTCTCTGATGGCTGTACCATTTTTGTATGCGATTTCCATTTTTCAAGACGTTTGTAAGACGACGTTGTATCCATTTCTCAGAAATGAGTATGCGATAATCGTACAGTCCAAAAACTTCCGTGAAGTTTCTATTTTCATTTGCCGCTCTGATTTTCTTTCCTCCACAAGGTCTTTCCTTTTGGCATCAACCGTTATCGTGCAGGTGCAAAGGTATGGCAGCGGGCTTTGGAAATATTCTGCTACTTTTGTTAGTTCTGTTAAAAAACATATCCAATGCTTTTAAAAACTATTTGGACTTCTTTATCAAAAACCAAAGGTTGCTTTTCCATGATTGGTATTCTCCTTGTTTTTCATTCTTGCCGCCAAAAGAAACTTTAGCCTCTCCATTGTGAAAAGGTGTAGCATACGAAAAAACGGGTGGAATAACAATAGCTCCACATGTATCAGCAAAACCTATTTTGCTATTTTTTCCTACAATTCTGAACAAGCCATCACTGACATAATCTGGACCATTGTCAATCTTATATACTTCAAATAGTTCTTTACCTGCATTATTAATACAAACTATTTCACCTTTTCTCGTGCCGACAAAGCCGATAGATGAAATCGTATCAGTAAATGCTATTGTATATTTTTTATTCTTTACAATAGTTTTTCCTTGTAAGTTTTTATATATAATGTTATTACCATTGTCAAATTTTACAATGGTCTGAGCTGTCAGCTGTTGGAAAAGTAAACATGATAGAAAAATGAAAAGGAACTTTTTCATAGGGTATAGTTTAAGTCCCTTTTAATCCATGCGGCTTAGCCGGGACTGTTGGCTGAGTCGTATCATTCAAAATTCATTAATATCAAATACAAACATCATGCCTATTTTATTTGGGAAATTTTATAATGTCAAAGTGTCAGTCTAAACAACTTTAAGCTATCAGTACTGAATGCAACTTTTATAGCCACAACTCGCAGTTCCATTTTTTATCGCACAGTCCAAAAACTTCCGTGAAGTTTCTATTTTCATTTGCCGCTCTGATTTTCTTTCCTCCACATGGTCTTTCCTTTTGGCATCAACCGTTATCGTGCAGGTGCAAAGGTATGGCAGCGGGCTTTGGAAATAAAAGGTCGAGCCTTCGGTTTTCGAAAAAATCTCCACACCGTTGGGTAGTATTTTTTCTCAAAACCTTGTATTTCCAGCCTCGCCGCCCTTGAAAGGCACCTGAAACGAAACGACCGATGCGACAGGAAGACGCAAAAAAAATGTCGGAAAAGGGAGCGACAAAAAGGTGAAGAAACGAGAACTTCCCTTCAGCTCCTGGAACCGCAAATAAATTTAATTCAAGGCTATATGACAACAAACATCAATATAACACAGACTTGGTGGAGATTACTCTCCGCAGTCGGCTCAACCCTCATCACTTTGGTGGCTTGGTTGGGATATATGGCTCTCTGCATGGTCGGTGAAGTCATATTGGGAATTGTGAAGTTCATCTTCGGTATCATCATTTCCATTCTTTCTATGGTGGTACTGATTGGAACATTCATTTGGTTATTAACACTTTAAAGTACAAGCGATATGAACAGAAGCATTGAAGCGATACCTACATGGGCACTCTGCTACATCATCAATGGCGATGCAAGCGGACTGACTGACGAGGAAATCCGTATGGTGGACGAAGCCATGCGCAAGAACAATATTGAGATAGTAAGTCCGAGATACAACGAGGACATGTGCACAGAACCTTACTTCAGCCATTATCCGTTCTTCGGACTGCCTACAGAAGTTGAGGACTGCGACATCATCTATCACGAGTAACAACCCCTTTAACAACATCAGATATGAACACTACAGAATATTTCAAGAGAACCATACAAGCCTATTTGGAGGAGCGTGCTATGGAGGACGAACTCTTTGCAGCCAAGTATGACAACCCCGACAAGAACATAGACGATTGCGTCACCTATATCCTTAATTGGGTACAGAAGAGCGGTTGCAACGGCTTTTGCGATGACGAGATATATGGGCAAGCCATCCACTACTACGAGGAGAATGACATCGAGGTAGGAAAACCATTGAACTGCCAAGTGTCTGTTAACCACCACATCGAACTCACAGAGGAGGAGAAGGCACAGGCAAGACAGGAAGCCATCCGCCAATATCAGCAAGAGCAGATGAACAAGATGCGTAACAGAGATACCGCCAAGCGCACCTCACAGAGAACGGAAACAGAAGTACACCAACCATCATTATTCGACACATTATGAAACCAAGAACGAAATATCAGAAGCAAGTCGTAACCTCAAACAAGGGGTTACGACCTATCAAGGGAGCGCAAATGCAATGGGCATTCCGTGAGTGTCTTGACCACTATGCCTTTCAGTTGAAGCACGGACAGACCACTTGCATGGACTGCGGACACACTTGGACTACGGACGAGGATGCGGACAAATGTGTCTGCCCGAAGTGTAAGGCAAAGTTGGAAGTGCAGCGCACCAAGCGACAGAAGGCAATGTCTTCTACCTATTTCAGCGTACTCACTGAGCGTAAGGGACTGCAACTTATGCGAGCATATCAGATGAAAGCATACTACCGCAAGGGACAAAAGGCAGACATCTGTTGTTGGGAGGTGGCACGCTATTGGATGAACGAAAAAGGCAAGGTGGAGGTTATGGCACGCAAGCGCACAATGGGTATCTATATGGACACGTTCTGCTACGACTCCGACATTGAACTGCGCAGGGACAACACCACCTATCAGCATATTGCTTCATTTCCGGTCTGCCCCGATATGAAAGTCATTCCTCAGATATGGCGCAACGGCTTTGACGGAGCGTTTCACGGCATAGAACCGCTTACATTGTTCAAGGCGATGCTGACAGACCACCGCATCGAAACGATGATGAAGCAGTGTCGTTACGGACACGTCCGCCACTTCATAGACCATCCACAGCACTTGGAAACTTGTTGGAATGCCTACAAGATAGCCAACCGCAACCATTACCTTATTACAGACATCGGCAAATGGGCGGACTACATCTGTATGTTGGTAGAAATGGGCAAGGACATCAGAAGTCCACATTACATTTGCCCCTACAACCTTGAAGCCGAGCACGACAGAATATCCGATAAAATCAGAGCCAAGAAAGAAAAGGAGCGCACCGAGGAGGAGATACGCAAGGCATTGAAGAACGAGGACAAGTTCAAGGAAATGAAGAGCCGTTTCTTCGGTTTGATGTTCACGGACGGCAATATCGTGGTGAGAATGCTTGAAAGCGTCAGGGAGCACGTTCTTGAGGGCAAGGCGATGCACCATTGCGTAGGCAGCGGTACAAACTATTCACTCAATCCCGACTGCATCATCTTCTCTGCAAGAATAGCCGAACAAAGGGTTGAGACCGTGGAGTTTTCACTCGAACAGATGAAAGTTGTACAATGCCACGGACTACAGAACAAGGACACCGAGCACCATGCAGACATCATCAACTTAGTGAACAGCAATGCAAGACTTATAGAGCAACGAATGGTTGCAACGACATGAAATCCATATCGGCGGAGCGATGAAAATTCGTTCCGCCACTTTCTTCATGAGCCGAGGAGCGGAAAGAAAGTGGCAAAGAACCGTTTTTTCCTTATCTGCGATGCTTGCAGAATAACAAAGGACAGCCCAAATCAAAAGGACTGTCCTTTATTCATAAATCGTTTTTTCTGTTCCTTGGGAGATAGTCCCATCTGGCGATTGACACTTTTGCTTACTAATGCGGCATGATGCCGTCCTATGGATTCAGTGGCAAGCTGAGATTTTAGCCGTAGTCTTTCTTTTTCATTGGCGTACTCTTAATTTATTGTCAGAGGCGATACGACTTGAGACCTTCATCGAATGCAGCCTTGATTTCGGCTGCATAGGCATTGAAGTGTTCGTTGATGATGTTATCCACATAACTTGCAATGGAAATCTTTCCCTTGCCTACGATACTGACAAATTTAGTCACACGCTCATGAATGTCCTCGCTGATGCCAACATGTCTGCCATATCTTGCGGTAAAACCTGCATTTGCCATGAACTTACCGACATACTGCTCAGCACGCTCTTTCTCCATTCTGTCGATTGGCTCAAATTCACCCACATCATAATTCTCATATGCTGCATCTTCATCAAAACACTCCTCCTTGTCGGAAATAGTTGACGATGTACGGTCTTGAAATGTCTCTTCAAGACAAGCGTCAATCTGTTTACCAACTTCCTCCATTGTCTCTTCATAATTTCTCATGAAAGCCTCATACAACTCCTTGGCATCTGTCGAAGTGAGTTGTCCTTTACCACAGTTTTTTGTTTTGTCTGCCATAATCATTTTTTAATTGTTATACAAATTCTCTGCTATTGAAATACTTGTTGACTATTGAAAATCCAACCTCAACAGTTTTTGTCAGATACCTGACATATGCAATTCCATCAACGCATCTATTTTGCGTTTAATAATCTTTGAGCGTTCTGCGATTTCAGCTTGTAGCTTTTCGCTGTCCATTTCCGAGAATATTTTGCCCACATGTGCAAATCTATCCTTTGTTGCATTGTTCTCTTCTGTTCTTTCCATAATTCTCCTTATTAAATTGTTATACAAAGTCGAGGATATTGAAGTCCTCTATACTGTCTGGCACCTTAAACTCTTTCTTTGGCTTGGAAATCTCTACAATCTTATGAGTTTGCAAGTAGAAGGTGACGTAATCATGGATGTTCTTCTTGCACTCCTCGCTGTTCTCCATGAATTTCTCATAGAATTGGTTGCCATCCATCTCATGGAAAACCTTGCCTGCATGTCTTTTCTCCTTGTCCGTTGCTTTCGGTGCCTTGACGGTATTCACGGCTGTATCTATGTCCTCAAAACTTGTTCCTTTTGCTTGCGGTACATCGGCATCGTCCTCATCGTCTGAATACTTCACACCGACATCTTCTATGCGGACATTTGTAAACACATCATCCAGTAGTTCATCAGGAATCCTTGCCGTGTTCTTTGGTGGATCCTCGAATGTCACGTCATTCTCAGACACAGGCTCTGACTCAGTTTGCTTCTGTACCGTTTCTTCTTTCTTTCGCAGTTGGGACACTTTGAAAAGGCTTTTGCCTACAAGTGCCATCGGGTCGATGGGTGGCTTTTCCTCTTCTTCCTTATTGTTCGCAACTTCAAGGAGCAACTTGTTGTAAAAATAGATAGTCCAGACATTGAATGCAACCAAAACTATCATGAATATACTTTCCATTGTCATGCTTATTCCTTTTTATTTGTCATACATTCCAGTCATCTATCTCTTTTCTCAGCAAGCCGTTGATTTCTTCCTGGTTCTCTTCAAGATGTCTCTCAAGAATAAGGTCGATATAACCACCAACTGTCAACTCATGCTTTGCGAGCACACTGACAATCCTCGAAATTCTCTTGTGTATCTCACGACTGATATAAACGCATTGACGAGTCTTTATCTCGTTTCGTTTGAGAAATGCAGCATCATAACTTTCAGAAGAAACCTTGGATGGCTTGCGTGAAGTTGACGGTTTGTCGGTCTGCGAGCGTTGTGGTTTCTTTCCCGCCTCTTCTTTCTCTTCGGTATCCTTCACTGGGTTTTGGGAAGCTCCGTCAAGAATGGATGCCGTTGTCGTGCCAATCTTGCTCTTGCCAATAGAGGCAATGAGCAGATTTTCATCTATTGCGTCAGTGTTGATTTTTCTGCTTACCATAGGCTCATGTCTTTATGATTTCACAAATCTCGTCGGACAACTCCTTGATGCCACTCCCTCGCAACAGGTTTGGGTCTGATGGAAAGATGGTGGAACGGAACACTGCCTTTCTGTTCTCCGACAGCTCTCTTCTGAAACGTTTGCTGTCTGGCAGTCGTGTGTTGAGAACCGAATAGTCGAGAGACTTGAACATACCTTCATATACATCATACAAACTCGTTCGTTCTCGTTTGTCAACCATTGTCCAAAAGAAAGCAAGTTCCTTGGTGACCGACCAACCCTGTGTCAAAAAGTTGTCGTGGAACAACTGCATGAAGCTCATTGCGCTTTCTACAACAAAGCGGTCTGCGCTGACGGGTACAAAGATGTAATCCATCTGAGACAAGGTCTTCATGACGCCCTCACTTTTGATAGTCCCAGGCATGTCAAAGAAGATGAAGTCAAGTTTAACCTCTGTTTCATTCAACACTGTCTCTGCGTCGTCAAGCGCATTGACTGCATTGCTTCTCGTTACGCTGAAGGACTTCTTGCCCAGCTTTTTGAAATGCTCACAGGCTTGCGCCTTGAAATAGTCGCTGCTTTTGATGAGTTCCAGTTCCTCGTCTCGCAGGTCTGCAAGGTTGTATTGTGGCTCGTCACAATCTATGACCGCCACATTGTAGCCCTTGACATTGTGAAAGTAGTTGGCTACAAGAGCCGTGATGGTGGACTTTCCTATTCCACCTTTCTGTGTCGCGAATGCAACAAATCTTGTTTTACTCATATCTTTAACTTTTTAAATTGTTGATAACTCACTTCCATGATTTTCTGCCAATTTAATGATATGAACACATAAGTGTCCATGTCTATAAGTCATTGCTCCATTATGGAGGCCTTGAACCATTGCAGTGCTTCATCATTTCCATACGACAGTACGACAGTGAATCAGTAAGTCTGTACGTCAGTGGAGCATCATGGATGCAAAGAGACGCTGCAATAGTGACAGGCTTATTCGTTGCTGCAAATGCTTGTTTCATAATATTTTCAAATCATTGGTTCAATGTTTCGGCTGCAAAATAACAACGAATTTTCCAAAAAACAATGGTTTTCAAATCCTGTGGCAGCATGTTGCCGATAGTTGCAGTGGTTGTCTGGGGTAGCATTGTACAGGGGCGCATTTTTAGCCGTAATTTTGCACCCGAAAGGCAAAGCAATGGATAGCGCATCCATATCGTTCCGACAAGAACAAGGCTTGATGCTCCGCAAAGGATAGGATTTCCCGAACAGCTTCCATTCGGGATGGGATAGCTTCTTACAAAGGCTAACTTCAATCCACCCTAAGCGGATTTTTATGTCCTCAAAGACATAGCAAGGTATGTTTTGAGTTACTCAAAACCTTTGGAGTTACTCTCCAAAGACCTTGCCCTGCCGGGTTGGTAGCCTCTCCGAAGTCGGGCTCCCCATGTTCCAATCTGACGATAGTTTGTGCAATTCCATTATTGCCGCATGTACCACTTAATCCATTTTAATATGAACACAGAAAGAAAACGAGGGGGACGAATCCCCAAGCTGAACCCGAAGTCGCACCATGTGATGCTTCGGTTCGACGATGACGAGTGGATGAAATTCCTCGTCATGTATGAGCAGACAGATGTGAAGGCGAAGGCTGTCTTTGCCAAGGCACGCATCTTCGGCGAGCCGTTCAAGGTGTTGCGTGAGGATAAGACACTGGTGGAATACTACACCAAGCTTTCTTCTTTTCACTCGCAGTACCGAATGATTGGCAACAACTACAACCAGGTTGTCAAGGAACTCCGTTGTCATTTCTCAGAGAAAAAGGCGATGGCTTTGCTCTATAAGCTGGAGAACTGCACCAGGGAACTGGTCTCTCTTACCCGTGAGATTGTTGAACTAACCCGTAAGTTTGAGGAAAGATGGTCGCAAAGATAAGTTTCGGAAGTTCATTGTATGGCGCACTGGCATACAATGGTGAGAAGATTAACAAGGAAGAGGGAAAGCTCTTGGCAACGAACAAGATCTTCGATGATTGTTCGGGAAAGACGAGCATCGCCAATGCCTTGCGTGATTTCCAGCGATACCTTTCTCCGCACATCAGAACAGAGAAGCCTGTCGTGCATATCTCCCTGAATCCGCATCCTGATGATGTGCTGACGGATATGGACATGGAGAACATCGCACGGGAATACTTGGAGCGCATGGGATATGGCAACCAGCCATACATGGTTTACAAGCATGAGGACATTGACCGTCACCACATGCACATCGTGACCATCCGAGTGGATGAAAACGGCAAGTGCTTGGATAGCCGATACAACTACCATAAGAGCAAGGCTATCACTCGTGACTTGGAGATGAAGTACAATCTCAACAAGGCAGACCGCAAGCAACGTCGATTCGACAATCCACTTCGTAAGGTGGATGCAAGCCAAGGCAATGTGAAGAAGCAGGTTGCCAATACTGTGAAATCACTCTGCGCCACCTACAGGTTCCAGTCCTTAGGCGAGTACCGTGCACTTCTCTCCTTATATAAAATATCCTTGGAGGAAGTCAGAGGCGAAGTTGGCGGTCGTGAGTATCATGGTTTCGTATATTCTGCCACGGACGGACAGGGCAACAAAGTTGGAAATCCTTTCAAGGCTTCAAAGATTGACAGGTCTGTCGGTGTGGAGGCGATAGAAAAGCGGTTCGCTTATTCGGCCAAGAAGTTTAAGGAGGACAAGAAACTCTCCGAGATGACCAAACATAGCGTGGAAGCTGTCTTGAAGCAGACGTACCATAAGGATAAGTTCGTTGAACTGCTGAAAGCAAAGGGCATTGATGTTGTTTTCCGACATACAGCTGACGGCCGTATCTACGGAGCAACATTTATTGACCACCGCACCCAAAGCGTGTTCAATGGTTCAAGGCTTGGAACGAATCTTTCTGCCAATGCCTTGCAAGAGCACTTCACCTTACCTTACGAGAATGAGCAGCCGATACCACTTACCATTCCAAAGGAAGATGGTGCAATCTCAGAACAAGAGCGTCACGATTCTGGCTTGTTCGATGAATACGGCAGCGGTCTTGGACTCATGTCTGGAGGAGGTCCTTCAAATGAAGCACAGGAAGCTGCATTTGACAGGGAGTTGCGTAGAAAGAAGAAGAAACGAAAAGGGCGAAGTCTTTAATCGTGTTATCAAGGTTGACTTTCTTATGCAATGGAGAAAGTCAGCCTTCAATCAAAAACAATTTGTATAACTTCAAAATAAAAAACAATGGCACAAGAAGACGATTTGAGAGCATTGGGGAAAATTATGGATTTTCTCCGTGCCGTGAGTATAATTCTCGCTATTATGAATGTATATTGGTATTGCTACGAGGCAATGCACATGTGGGGAGTGACAATCGGGGTGGTTGACAGAATCCTAATCAACTTCAACCGTACAGGCGGTTTATTCCATTCCATCCTCTATACCAAGCTGTTTTCGCTTTTGCTCCTGGCACTCTCATGTCTGGGAACCAAAGGCGTGAAAGCAGAAAAGATGAGTTGGAACAGGATTTCTACAGTTCTTGTCGTGGGCTTCTGCCTATTCTTCCTCAACTGGTGGATATTATTGTTGCCTATATCTCATTTGGGCAATGCCACGCTGTACATCTTTACAATGACAGCAGGTTATATCTGCCTGTTGATGGGCGGACTATGGATGAGCCGACTCTTGAAACACAACCTCATGGAGGATGTCTTCAATAATGAGAACGAGAGCTTCATGCAGGAGACCAAACTAATGGAGAACGAGTATTCCGTCAATCTGCCAACACGATTCTATTACAAGAAGAAATGGCAGAGAGGATGGATCAACGTGGTCAATCCGTTCCGAGCGACCATCGTGTTAGGTACACCGGGTAGTGGTAAGTCCTTTGCTGTAGTGAACAACTACATCAAACAGCAGATAGAGAAGGGGTATTCAATGTATATCTATGATTTCAAGTTTTCCGACCTTTCGACGATTGCCTACAACCACATGATGAACCATCAGAATGGATATAAGGTCAAGCCACAGTTCTATGTTATCAACTTTGACGATCCTCGCAGAAGTCATCGCTGCAATCCGATTCACCCAGATTTCATGAGTGATATTTCCGATGCTTATGAGAGTGCATACACCATCATGCTCAACCTTAACAAGACGTGGGTTCAGAAGCAGGGCGACTTCTTCGTGGAGAGTCCGATTATCCTCTTTGCAGCCATCATTTGGTACCTAAGAATCTACAAGAATGGGAAATATTGTACCTTTCCTCATGCCATCGAATTGCTCAACCGCAGATACGAGGATGTTTTTCCGATACTGACGAGCTATCCCGAACTGGAGAACTATCTTTCTCCATTCATGGATGCATGGCAAGGTGGGGCAATGGAGCAGTTGGCGGGGCAGATTGCAAGCGCAAAGATTCCGTTGTCACGAATGATTTCACCACAACTCTACTGGGTGATGTCCGCAAGCGAGTTTACACTCGACATCAACAATCCCGAAGAACCGAAGATTCTATGTGTCGGCAACAATCCCGACCGTCAGAACATTTATGGTGCGGCACTTGGCTTGTACAACAGCCGCATCGTGAAACTTATCAACAAGAAGGGACAACTCAAATCATCCGTTATCATTGACGAGTTGCCGACCATCTATTTCAAGGGTTTGGATAACTTGATAGCCACGGCACGAAGCAACAAGGTTGCCGTCTGCTTGGGCTTCCAAGACTTCTCGCAGTTGGTTCGCGATTATGGAGACAAGGAGGCAAAGGTGGTTATCAATACCGTTGGTAATATCTTCAGCGGACAGGTCGTTGGCGAGACCGCCAAGACTTTATCCGAGCGTTTCGGCAAGGTGCTCCAAAAGTGCCAGTCCATTTCCATCAATCGTCAGGATGTTTCTACATCCATCAATATCCAGATGGACAGTCTCATTCCGCCGAGCAAGATTAGCAGACTCATCCAAGGAATGTTTGTCGGCTCTGTTTCCGACAACTTCAACGAGCGTATCGAGCAGAAGATATTCCATGCCGAGATAGTAGTTGATATCGAAAAGGTGAAACGGGAGGAATGTCGTTATCAGAAACTCCCCATCATCAACGATTTCTTGGATGCGGATGGCAACGACTGCATGAAGCAGACCATACAGGACAACTATAACCAAATCAAGGAGGATGTCAAGCAGATAGTCAAGGATGAGCTGGGGCGTATCGCCAACGATGAGAACTTGAAGCACTTGATACAGAAGGCATAATTGCGCTTTTCACAGTTGAATATAAATAGGTTTGTCCTATTGCTTTTTTCCGCGAGTGCCAAGAATAATCGTTAAAAATGATTATAATATAGCTAATAATTAGTTATCGATTTTGATAATCGAAATATTTATCGTAACTTTGCACACAAATAAAAATAACATGGCTGAATAATATATGAACATAACAAGTGAAGACGAGGCTTTGTTGGAACTGTTCGAAAATGGAAAGACATCTGACAAGAAGTATAAAAGACTTCCTATAGCCGCAATCAAGGGTTATGTTAAGGCTGTCAACAAAATGAGAGCTGCAACAAGAATTGAAGACATTATGCGTGATCATGGCTTGCGCTACGAAAGATTGCACGGAGACAGAAAAGATCAAGAATCCGTAAGATGCAATGATGTTTGGCGATTGATTTTCCAAAGCTCTCCTGCCGATGGCAGTATTATCATTACCGAAATAGAATTAATTGAAATATCACATCATTATGACTAAGTTTAGTTTCAATCAGGCAGTCCCATTTGAGGCAACTCATGTGGGCGAGGTGATTAAGGACGAATTGTCTGCTCGTAATATGAAGCAGAGCGAATTGTCCGAACTCACTGGCATACAGAAATCCATTCTGAATGATGTCATAAAAGGTAAACGTTCTCTGACACCTGAAATGGCATTGTTGTTGGAAAACGCTCTCGGCATTTCTGCGACATATCTCATGAACATCCAGACGCAATACGAATTGGATTGCGCCAAACAGAGCGAAAGGGTTGTGTTGCAGACTAAAATGCTTGAGATTTGGAATGTACTCAAAGACCAAGTATCAATTCCCTTTTTCAGAAAAGTCGGTATCGTTAGAGGAAACATCATCGAGGATGTAAAACGCATCTTCGAGGTCTTTTCCGTGGATAACTTGGATGATTTCTTTGGTTTGAAGGCAGAAGAAATGGAACTTTCTTATTACCGCAAGTCAGAAAAGGTGAAAACCAATCCCGTGGACATTCTGTCTTGGAAATATTATTGCTATCATCTCTCTAAAAATGATGATTCAACTTTATGCACATTTGACAAGGGGGCAGATACAGAGATGCTGGCAAGAGAGCTGAACAATGTATTTAAAGAAAACAAGAATACGGTGAACAAAACCCAAGAGGTTCTTAACAAGTATGGCATTCGTTTTCTTGTAGTCAATAAGGTTGGGCAAGTTCCTGTTGATGGAATGTCCTTTTGGATAGGAGATACACCGACGATTGTCATCACTGAGAGAATAGCTTCCATTGACAATTTTGCTTTCACCACTTTACATGAGGTCGGTCATGTATTCAAGCACCTTACCCAAAATGGTAAGGCAATGATTAATCTCATGGAGGACAAGAAGAACATCGAGGAGTCTGAGGCTGACGAGTTTGCTTTAAATGCGACCCTACCAAATGCAGACTGGAAAAAGTTCATGGCAAGGACTCGTGATGTTGTACCTTATAAAATAGCACCATATATTCAGACAGAAGCAGACAAACACAATGTCAATCCACAACTTCTGTTCGGACGCTATAAGCATGATATAGGTATATACAAGATAAAGAATTTCTTTGAAACGAAAATTCTATAACGATTCACAAAGCACCATTGGTTACACATTTCATAGCCAATGGTGCTTTGCATTTTCATCTCCTCATTCTCTCCAATTCATCATCCCTCCGCATTTTCTCATTCAACTTCTCCTGCATCTTGTCCAGAAAATAGGTGCGACTACAAGATGAATGTCGCTATACAAAGCATATCTATATAGGTAGTCAGCGTGTCGTTTCCAAGATTGGTGACTTCGACTCTTACGGCTCAGATCCACGCCGCATCCAGTATGCAGGTGGTGAGACTGATGGACTTTCTGTTGTTGCCCAAAACAGCTCTATTTCTCTCGATGAAATAACTCGCCAGAGATGCGGGCATCACGACCAACAACAATTTTATTGCTCTTGCTCGTGTATATCGTCAAAATTAATCATATTATTTCCCATTTTCTTGATTACAGAATATGTTCTAACATCTGATGTCTTCACCGTACGCTCACCGTCTGCATCATACCAATAGTTGGTCACAAAGCCGTTATCATCAGAAGCAAGGAGACGGTTCTCCTCATCCCATTTGAGTTTGCGCTCTGCGGTCTTCTCGTCAGCCATGCCATCCTTCTTTGTACGGCTTGTATTGACATAGACCAGGTTACCATTGGCATCGTAAGTGTAAGTATGGTTGTTGTCCACCTTGGCCACGGAATTCGGATTCTCTTCCGTGCGGTAGTTCGCATCCTTCACTTCTGCGAGCAGGAACTTTTTGCCCTCAGTCTTGCCGTAGGTATAGGCCAGGTCATAGCCCACATGGAGCGTTCCGTCGAACTGCACGCCCTGCTGCGTGAAATGCTGCTTCTTCGACACAATGCGGTGCATGTTGTCGTAGCCCATCTCCAGCCGATAGGAAGCGGTCTTGCTGTCCGCTCCAGCATAAGTTCCCGTGGCACTTGCCAGGCGGTAGAGTGCGTCATACGTATAGGCATGCGCCATCTGTCCGCCCGCCTTTCCGCTTTCGGGAAGTGCGGCCTTGTTGGCAACGCTGAGCACGTTGCTTACGGCATCGTAGGCATAGGGCATTGTCCATGATGGACTTGCCGCCTGCGTTGACCGTCAGGTTCTGCAGCCTGCGGCGTGCGGGTTCGTAGGTGTAGAAAGTCTCCGCACCGTTGCAGTACTTCAGGTTGGTGCGCTGCTCGAATTTGTCATAGCCGATACTGTTCACGTAGTCATAGCCGTAAGACTTTCAATATTTCATAATCAGGTTTGCTATCTTATAACAACTCAAACGATTCCTTTTTATAGCATTATGCTAAAAAACATCAGATTTTTGAATCGTATTTATGTGATAAACGAGTCTTTTATTTATAGAGCAGAAGGAAGATACCTGTAATTTCTGTATCCCCTTCTGCTCAACTGTTTACTTTAAAACATGCATTATATCATGTAATATAATATCACCATTATCCCATAGAACATAAAACCAATACCGCCATAGTATCCCTTAAGAACTGAAGGATGAGGAATTGTTATTTTGAAATAAGTCCTATTAACAGGATTCTTTTTCTGTTCCATATATGTATCAATAAATATTTCTATACCAAATAATATTGCACAAAATGCATGACAGATGTAATAAAAAAAACTTATCACACCTAAGAACAGTCCTATCAATGAAGCTATTCCATATATATATGTGGAAAAACTTTTTTTACTCCTATTTCTGTATAAATATATAAGTATCCATACACTACTCAAGAGCGTTATGCAATTAATAAATATTATGCACCATAGAGGTATCGTATCCATTATTTATTATCTTTTGTATTATTATTTTCTGAGTCCTTTTCTTCTATTACCTTATCGGTGATTTTTTCAGCTCCAGAGATTTTAAGTTGGCGATTTTGATCTAATATTTCAGTTCCTAAGTCAAAACCTTCTTCACCGATTTTTTTGTCATGACTAGGCAAATATTTATGAAATAATTTTCCTGTTGCTTTGTCAATAAGTACAAAAAGACCACTCTTAAGCACATCAGCCCAATCATCATTTACTGCATCAATGAGCATTCCTGTAATACCTGCAGCACCAGAAATTGTGTTTCCAATACCAGCCAAAGGTACACCAACTTCAGCACCAGCAACAGACAGTGTTAATGCATAGCCCGCTATAGCAGCAGCATCTCCGACATTCTGGGCTGCATTGACAAATTCTTTACCGACTTTGTAATGAAGAGTTACAACAAATTCACCATTTTCATAAGAACATACCTGATAAGAATATCTAAGAATAGGATTCTTTGTATCTCTGTTCTCAATTACTTCAGAAGCTTTGTTCTTGTGCCATAGATTGTACCATTTACGCGAGGCTTCAGCTAAAGCTTTCCATCTGAAATTTCCATCAGGATCTATATATATGATGGGATTGTTATCTGTATAAATATACGGTGATACATTTGGAGTTTTTTCCTTTAATGCATCCGTAGAAATCCACAAACTCAACCTCGGGTCATAATACCTTGCGCCATAGTAATACAACCCCGTCTCTTCATCGAATTCCTTCGCATTGAAAAGGTAAGGCGTATTCCAAATGTTGTTGCGCTCCTCAACGAACACCTCGCCGAAAGGAACATACTCGATATGCTGTACCACCTCGCCGTCAAGGTTAGTGATGTAACTACTGCTACCCAAATGGTCAGGGTGGTAGTAGAACTGCATCTTCTCGTATGCGTCGCCTTCTTGGAAGTTGTTCTTTGCAGCTCTCGCTAAAGCTCGTGTCTGCGCAGCCTCCAAGCTACCGTCATTGCAACAGAAGCCCTTGCCATCGACATAGTCGTTGTTGTCCTCGCCATTGTACGGTACTGCAAAGGTTGCATAATTATCCTTGATAACCTGCAACTGCTGGACATATTTTTGCTTATAGTCAACAGAAAGTCCATCAGTCTCACTACCTGCATACTGGATGCGGCGTGGATCTGATCCGTAAGAGTCGAAGTCTCCAATCTTGCTGACTACACGCTGACTACCGATATAGATGTGCTTGGTATAGCGTCCGCCTTGGTTGGCAACGAGGTAAGGAGATACATAGAGTGAGAACTTGGCGGTGTTCGTGCGACCTCCAGCAAACTCGGAGTTTACATACACCTGGTCACTTTCGCCAGAAGTCTTCACCGTGCGCTCACCATCAGCATCGTACCAATAATTAGTCACAAAACCATTATCGTCAGAAGCAAGGAGACGGTTCTCCTCATCCCATTTGAGCTTGCGCTCTGCGGCTTTCTCATCAGAGATGCCGTCTTTCTTCGTGCGGCTTGTGTTGACATAAACAAGATTACCGTTAGCATCATACTCATAGGCGTGATTGTTGTTCACATTCTCGCTCTCTGACGGATTTTCTTCCGTGCGATAATTCACATCCTTCACATTGGCAAGCTGGAATTTCTTGCCTGTGTCTGTTCCATAAGTGTACGACAAATCATAGCCAGCATTCAACGTACCGTTGAACTGCACATTGTTCTGCGTAAGGATTTGACGCTTCGAAGTAATACGGTGCATATTGTCGTAACCCATTGCAAGGGTATAACTTGCGGTCTTGTTGTCAGCACCAGTATAAGTGCCTGTTGCGCTTACAAGACGGTAGAGGGCATCGTAAGTATAGTTATGCGCCATCTGTCCGCCTGCCTTGCCACTCTGAGGCACTGACGCACCGTTTACCACGCTGAGCACATTGCTCACCGCATCGTAAGTGTAGGCATTGTCCATGATGGTGTTTCCACCACTATTCACCGTGAGGTTCTGCAATCTGCGACGCTGTGGGTCGTAGGTGTAGAACGTCTCAGCACCATTACAGTACTTCAAGTATGTGCGCTGCTCAAACTTGTCATAGCCTATCTTGCTCACATAGTCGTAGCCGTATGACTTGTAGCCATGAACCTTTTCAAGCTGACCTCCGAGGTTGTAAGAGTAGGTGATTTTCTCCTCATCAGGATAGATCATCTCCAACAGACGGTTGTGGCTGTCATAAGTCCATTGCGTCACGTAGGTTGCTATCGCCTGGTTAGGCACAATCATCGTGCGGCGGGTCTTCGTCACCTCGCCCATCTTGCCATAGAAATACTCAATGGCACCCGTTCCGTCCTCACGGAGCATCAAGCGACCGATGCGGTTCTGAGAAGCGTTGCGACCACCGTAGTAATACTTCACATTGTTCTCCGGGTGGTCAGGATAGTTGATGCCTGTCAGACGCTGATAGTCGTAATCGTAGGTGATGAACTTGCCTTCCTTTGCAAGGTTGGCAGTCTGCTTGGTCAGCACATTGCCGAGCGCATCATAAGTGAAACTTGTGATGCCGCTTGCAGGATGGTTCACCTCAGTACGGCGGTCACCCATGTCGTAAGTAGAGGTCGTCACATTGCCCTCCGTGTCGGTGACACGAACAAGGCGCTGTATGCCGTCATACTCAAACGAAGTGGTAATCTCACCGTCAGGACCGCTCTTCTGGATGGTCTTCACCGTCTTGCCACTGCCATTGGTATGGGTAGCCTGCACATTATGGAGTGCGTCTGTGACGGTTGTAACAAGTGCATGACTGCCGTTGTCAACAGTATATGCCGTAGTTGTCGTAGAGTTGTCCGGCAATGTCACTGAGGTAGCACGGTCAAGCACGTCATAAACAGTAACCGTTGGAGATACATTGTCAAATGACTTGTTGAATGTGGACTTCGATCCAGTTCCTTCCGTTGTAGGATAGAAGGCCTTTGCCACACGTCCGAAAGCATCATACATGTTTCTTCCGCTGACTATCATCACGTTCTCATCCTTGGCAGAGTTTCCCTTGGATGCACTTGTCACAACACCGTCCTTCTTCACCTGCACGGCTCTTCCGAAACCGTCAATGAATGTAACGGTCTCCAAGTCATCGTTAGGATGCTGGATGTCGTAGTGCTTGGTCACGGCGTATGCAGGAGCGGTAATGCCACTCTCACCAAAGGTAGCCAAAGGCTGATATTCAAAGGCGATGGCATAAGGCACGCCTGTAGCCAACTCGTTAGGACCACGCACGCCAGTGATGCGACCGAGGTCGTCAACATCAGTCTCGTAGTAGAAGTTGTTGAGGTCGCGATGCTCCTTGGCAATGCCATAGCGATAGTCAAAATTGCCTTGCTCGCTGCGGTAGCCCCACGCATCGTCAATGCGCTCAACATACATGTTCATCTCAGGCTCATAGCGGTACTTGTACCACATACGCTGTCCCTTGCCGTTGGCAGGGAGGGTCTTCTGGATGATGTTGCCGTAAGAGTCGTACTTGTAATCAGTAACTGCCGCACCGTCATTCAACTGCTGTGTAATCTGCGTGATGTGGTTGGCGTAGTTGGTATTATACTTCGCCGTCACATGGTGGTAGAGTGAGCCGTCACCGCCTGTAACAGTCACATCAACAGGAAGTCCGAAGATGTGCTTGCTTGCATTGTCGGTATATTTGATAGCAGTCGCATAATCGAACTTGCCGTTTCCGTCCTCGCCAAGACTGCCCTTGTCGCTGTACTTGTAGGACTTCAACTCACCATGATAGCCATTAAGATAATACTCATTCCAAGCCTCGGATGTAACCACACCGTTTGCCGCTCCCTCATACTGCAAGTTTGCCGTATAGCGGAGAGGAATGAATGCAGATGCACGGTCACTCCAAAGGTTCACGTCACGCTTTGCGAACGTGTACTTGTCACCGTCGGCAGTCAGATAGTAGCTGTCGTAACGGTTCTTTGTCTCAGTGTACTTGTTGCCATTGGCATCCTCTACGGATGTGGCGGTAACATTGCCCTGCGTGTAGTAGTTGGCTACATCGTAGTTCTCAACAGCCTGTCTGTAAACAGAATTGCCTTTCTCCGTGTCAAGGTTCTTGGTGATGACCTCACCGAAACCGAGGAACTCACGTTCATGGCGGTCACGCTTGCCGTCCTTGTACTCAAAGGCGGTAGTCATTACAGGACCGTCGTCATGGATACCATCATCAACGGTAAGGGCAGACATTACCCACTTGCCACCAGGAAGTCCGTAGGTAGGAGTGGTATGCGCATAGTCGAGTGTGAAAGTTCCGCCCAAGGAATTGGTGACAGACTTCAACATGTTGGTTCTGCCAATGGCTGAGCGTGTAACCTTCAACTCGCTTTCCTTCTCAGACTCAACGATGTCAAGATAGCCGTCACCATCAACATCCTGCAAAGAGTAGGTAGGACGATTGATACTGTGCGAGGTTGATGCACCAGGGTTGGTTGAAATCTTGATGCTTATGACAGGAATGTTGATGGTCAAAGTGAACGCTGCATTTGCAGACTCTGATGTAGAGGCTGATTCACTAAGCGCACTTGCACCCTTCCAACTGATAGGCTCGTCAAAGCCATTGCCTGTATTAAGGGCAACAGTGATACCATCACCATTCTTCCAAACCTTATCTGGGAGACCGTCAGAGTTGATGTCGATAAGGTTGTATTCCTCCTCGCTCTCTGAGGTTACGATGCCAAAGCCAGCGGAGAAGCTGCCAGAAGCCTTGTTTATATCCTTATATTTTTTATCTTTAAATTCACCCCAGCCAGCCTCAGGAGTATTACCACTTGCACCAATATTATAAGAAAGACTCTTACCGCCTTGAACACGGTCAAGTTCCCAATCTATAGGCTCAGTGAAAGCATAGCCAAGATTCAATCTTACCTTCTTATCGGAAAGAATTTTGTCAGGAAGTCCATCGCCATTAATATCAATGAACGATTCTACAGCTTCATCAGTATTCTTTGGCGCACTGCCAGAAATGGAGAATTGGGCCAACCAAGCAGTCTGTTGGTTCAGTATTGATGCCTTTCCTCCAGATATTAAATAGGTAATATCAGAAGCCGAAGCAACAGGATTGCCACCATATCCCCATGCCTGTGAAGCATTGTCGGAGTTGTTAGAGCCGATGCCCTTGTAGATTTCGCCACTCAGTCCACCAAGAGAGTTGGTGTATTGAATCGTACCACCAGCGATGATGTCCGGGAAGCCATCACCATTCATATCCATCATGGTGACCTCTGTCTTGGCACTACCGCTCGCATCGTTGTGCGTGATGCCAAGCGCACCGCCTTGCACTACCGTGCTCTTGCTGGACATCACTTGGCTTACAGCTGCCGCACCAGTACCCTGCAAATATTCACCTGCAAGTCCTGCCACCTCCGCATTGTTATCCAAAGGATTTGTAAGGAGTACGTCCTGTTCTGTCAATCGGGCTGTGCTTGCTTCGGTTGCTGTAAGATAGATGTTCTGTCGCTGACCGACCCACTTGTCCATAGAAGTCTGGTCTGTACCCAATGGGGTGAATGCCATCGTGAGAGGATCAACCTTGTCGTTCTCGTTTTCAGGCAATTTCAGCAAGGACTCGTCAATAGGCTTTGCATATCTGCCCTCTGCCGAGTTATAGACAAAACCTCCCCAGCCACGGTAAAGCATACCGAAGCCAAGATTGTCATTCTCTGCATAGAATCCAGCAAGCACATTCTCTGTTACGAGACCTGCCGCATCTTTCAGAATGGAAACAGAGGCTGAAGTAACAGTTTCATTAGAGATTGCTGCCGGATAGCTGTATTCAAACCAGATGTTCTTTCCTGCAGAAGTTGCAAATCGCAGAGTATCGGCTTTCAAGATGCCATTCTCGATATTGAAAGACTTCTTGCCGATGAGTGCATCCTCTGTCTTGGCGGTCAAAGTAACCTGTCCATTGATGGAATTGTCAGAAAGGATAAGTACTGGTGACACGACCAAAACGGTATCAGTCGCTGTAGTCAAGTATGGCTTGCCCTCTGCCAAGGCATTTGCAAATATCTTATAGTGTGCAGGAACGGCTACCGTCTGTTCTATGTTGGCAGAGTCCTTATAAGTCACAGACGCTTGCCAACCGATATTCTTCCAATCAACATTTGAGGTAGATGAAATCTCAAAGCTGAAGTTGGTCAGCTTTTCTGTATTCTCCAGACTGATGTTGAGAGAATCGCCACCAAAAGCCTCATTAGCCTTCAATGTACGAGCAAAGACAGTCTTCTCGATATAGTTCGGGTTGTCGTTTCCGTCACTGTCTTTCTTTTCATTGCTGCCGATGATGCAGAGAACAACATCGTCGGTTGTTACAGGCTTGTGGAAGGCACTGCGAACTTCCACGCTTGAACCATTCTCCACATTGGCAGAGGTGTTCACATCATAGATGGCACCATCCTCAGGCTTGTACTCTGTTGAAGAAAGCCCGTTAGGCAAGATATTTGACTCGCCAGCGTATGTAATGGTAGGCGACCAGCTTACCTTGTCAAAAGAACCGTTGCTTGTTTCCTCAGAGCCAGACTGGACACGGAAATAGATTCTGTCACCACGCTTGACGGCAACAGATGATACGGCTGCGCTGTATGGACTGTTGTCACCCTTGGCTATCGTCTTGTTCCAAAGTTCATTGCCTCCCTTTTGGATGGCAATTCTTACGCCGTCTGCCTTCTGATACTCGTCAGCATCATAGTCATCTGTTGGTGCAATGAGGCTTACTTGACCAGTTACGCTGACAGTTCCGTCCTTAGGAGCCTGCCATACACGCACGATGTCCTCCATCGGTGAGTTCTTGATGGCTTCCGCCTGCTCATCCTTACTGACCTCCATGACAGAAGTGTCAACCTTGCCACCATAGATGATTGGGCTTGGCGTGTCGGCACTGCTCAATGTAAACGTAGGCACGGCATTGCCAGACTGATCAAACTCCAAATGGTTGAAATATACCTTGCCATTGGAAACGAGGTCAACAAGTCCGTCACCGTTGATGTCGCTGAAATACTGAGTGGTCTTTGTCTTAGTGGTTGACTTGTCCGTTCCGACAACGGCAGTCAGAACATTCCAACCGACAACGGCATTCGCACCGAAAGAGTTCGTAGAACTTTTGGTTGTCGAGAAGTTACTGATACCCTTTACCTTGACAGGCTCACCCATATACTACTTCTCCGTTGTCAGTCTTGACCTGTGGACGATAATATACGGAACCACCAGACTTGTATACCTTGTCAGGAAGTCCATCACCGTTCAAGTCAACGAATGCGGAAAGTCCCTTGCTGGTATCGCTGGAGTAGCTGTAAGAACCTCCTATTGTATTGCTTTTCCATTTGCTTCCGTCCCAAGGTCCCACACCTGCATAGAACGAACCGCTTACAGAAGAACTTGTCGTTCCGCCAAGTGCAGTTGGCTTGTCGCTGAAGCGCTTGCTGACAGTCTTCAATGGATTGACGAAACCAGCGTCAAGTCCATCATCATGGGTGTTCCATTTCTCGGAATCGTCCTTGAACGGAACATATCCCTTTTCAGCCTGCACATCATCATAATAGTCGAAGTTCTGGAAAGCCACTTCCTTTCCTGTGTTGTCGTACTGTCTGACACCTGTGAGCATTTCCTTGTGGAATGCACCTTCCTTGTAGTCAAAGGCATAGCTGCGCAGGGTCTCGCCCTGGAAATTCACGGTCACTTTCTCCAACAGCCTGTTGGAGGAGGCGAGGAATCCATAGCGGGCATTGTTGGTCTTTACCTGCTTTACCTTGTTGCCATCAAAGAGTACAACGGTGTGCGGTTCCTGTCCTGCATTACCTGCGTGAACCTCCTTCAGATATGCAGCCTTGGCCTTCAAGCCGCCACGCACATCCTCATCCACGATGTCATACACATATTCTATATAGTCACCGTGGAGTTCCTCGACACGTTTCAGCTTCCATTCGGCAATCACCTCACGGGTATTGCCCGAAGCATCGGTGACATTGCCCTTTACAACAGCTCCGTCACCGCCATAGATGTACTTGACACCCTGCTTGTCTGTAACCTCCCAATAATAGTTGGCAGGACTGTCACCCTTGCGGATGATACGGCTGAAATCACCGCCTTGGCGGGTGTAGAACTGGCGGTCAGCCTTTCTGTCCATCTTCTCGCCACGGTGTGCGACTCCCATCTGTCCGTTGTCATCCATAGTGGAGAGCATTGAACCGGACAAAAGATAAGTCTCCGTCTCTTTTGACTGGTCATAACGAGGCACGCCCCACCGGGTGTCAAGCGTAATGCTTGGCACGCTGACGTTCCAACCCTCGCCAAGCCAACCGCTACCGCCCTCGCTGCTGTACTGCAAGCCAAGGCTTGGCTGCATGCCGTTTCGTGCTGGCGGCATCTCGAACGGATACTGCAGGTTGGCAGAGCCACGGTTGTTTGCGCTTGGAGGCGCAATGACATTTATCTTCGCCGTCGGGTCAGCCGCCTTGATGTCGTTCATCATCGTCGGGGCAAAGCCTTCGGTCTGCGGTGACTCCGGGGCCTGTATCACACCGTTGATCATGTCGGTGAAGTGGGTCGTCTTGGAAACGACACACTCTTCCTTCTTGTCCACACGCACACGCTCCAACGCAACCCAATGCTTCTCGGCCGGGTCGTAGTAATAGGTACGGATGTCGTCCTCGGTATAGCCGCTTGGTATTCTCGTGCGGTCATACTTGATCTTGACAGTCGCGCCATCGCCTGTGAAGTGTGTTCCGTGAGGGAGAAAACGGTAGCCATGTCCTCCTGCCGTGACGTTGGTCATGGCAAAGTCAAGTTCAGGAACATTCTCCTCTCCGATAGAGTTCACGGAAAGGCTTCTGTTCCGAATGAGGTCTTTCTGAAGAACGACCAGTTTGCTACCTCCTACGGAGATACTGTCAGAGACACCCTTCTTGAAGAGTTTTCTCACGGCTGTCCCGTCCTTTGCCGAAAGGGACAGTGTGGCGGCAAGCAGTAAAACCAATGCCCACGCCACCTTCTGTATATAATTCTTCATGCGTATCTTCCTTTAAGTTACTTTACTGAGATTTTCCTTGTATGCTCCCCATTCTCGGAGATTGCCTTCACGACATACACACCCGATGCGGGAACCTTGAAGTCGGCTTGCTTGACGCTTTCGCCTGTCATTTGGCGTGACACTACCAGTTTGCCTGATACGTCAAACACCATCAATGTGGCTGCAGCAGGCTTGTCCTGTGTGAGTTTAGCCTCGTAGATGCCTGTCGTAGAACCGTTGCCCTTGACAGTGAAATTCTCGTCTTCTCCAGAAATGGAGGTATTGTCAGCCTGTCTGTCCGAGCTGCCCACATGGTTCTCCCTTGCCTGTGTTCCGTTAGGCATACTTGCATCACACTCGCTGCCGACATAGACGGTCATCGTTGTCGTACACTTCTTGGGTGTTTCTATCTGCACGTTGCCCCTTGTGGTGAATGAGGTTACAGGCGTACCGTTTACGGTAAGATCTGTGATATGTGTCTCGCCCTTTCCGTACTTGATGCAGAACCGCCATGCACGAAGTGACCAGACATATTCATGATGCACGGTCTGTCCGTTCAACTTGTATGTGACCTGCATATTGCGGACTGTAACACTGAGCACATCGCCCGGCTTGATGGTGACATATTTGGTTAGGCTTGTATATCCACCGGTTATGATATGCGCCTTGTCGCCCCGCACGTCGAAGCCATATTGGGTGATCTCGTCCGTGAGGCTTGGCTCCAATCCCACACGGTAGTTTGATTTTGTATCGTTCACCGTCCATGAGATGTCGCCGGACAGATAGGTCCTGGTGTCATGCGAGTATGAGGTGTAGAGTGCGTTGCCAGTGGCATAAATCTCGTTGCCTCCACCTTGTGATACGGACAGCGCATAGGCGCCGGGGGCAAGATTCGTGATTCTATGCGTGTCACCGAAGAATGTTCCTCTGGCAATGGTTTCTCCTTTTACTTTTCCTGCAACGGTGTCAACGCTGAGCACATAGGAATAGACTGGTGTACCGATGTTGATGCCGATGTCGATATACCCGTCATTGCGTGGAACTCCATTCTCGCAACTTGACGGCGTAGGAGTGGCATCATAGGAAATGCCGTCATAATAGGCGAATGTGAACACATCGCTTCCGCTTCCGTCTGCATCCCATAGGATATTGCGGAATATGGTCTTGCCCCTTGTCATATCAGGCTTGGAGCATCTTATGTTGCTATTGCTGTTGATGTCGAAATCACCTTCACCGCTTGGGTCTATGAGCATGACGGTACGCTTGCGGCAATAGTCTGAGAATTCCCTGTCCGGTGTGAGGTCATAACTCAACTCTGCCATATAACCGACATCATCTATTCCTCCTGTCCTCAAGCCTGCCATGTTCAAGGCGGACTCTGCTCCTTCCGTTCGGATAATGCCCACATTTGTGTCTGTGTCATTTGCATCCGAAAGGGATATGGTTCTTGTCGCACTTCCTGTTCCGTCAACACGCAGATAGATGTTTTTGCCTTCCTTGTGGATAGAGATGTCCGTTCCGTCAACATCCGTGGCGATGTATGAATTTGAGACCGCTCCGTTGATGATCGGATAAACAACTCCAGCATTGGTGAACCGGAATCCATACTTGCATGTGCTGCCACCGATGCTTCCGAAGCCAACGTCAAAAGTCGGGTGACTTGTCGGACAGGTGAACTCAAAAGCACCGCCACCTCCAACAAGGGCTGGAGTCGTGGCATAAGCTCCGGAAGCGGCTTTCTCTTGGATGATATTGTCAGTAAAGCCATTCCTTGACACTTCAAGTCCTTGCGCAGTCCATCTTGCCACTGTACTGTCGGGCTTTGACGGCACGTTGGTCTTGACCATCCATGTACGTTTCATGACATGCCACAGGGAATCTGTAGGTGAGGTATATGTTGCAAGTGCCACATCATCGTCGCCCCAGAAAGTAAAGCCTCTGTCCGGCATCGGATTGCCGTTTTCACGTCCCATGACAAGCAGACGGGAAGCGGATGAAGGGTTGTATGGATTTGCGTCATGATAAGTTCCGTTCTCCTTCAAGGCCGCATACACCGGACTTTCCTCATATGATGTTGCGGAAAGCGGCTGGGAGAGACTTCCTGCCATGTCGGTTCCAACAGCTGTGACCCTATGGTGGTAGGCTTGGTTCTCCGCCATATCCCAAGTCAGGTTTCCGTCGCTGTCAAGATACGAGCCTTTGAGGGTGATGCCGTACTTTACCGCCAGATAGCTCTCCACTTTTCTGCGCTCATCGGGTGTAAGCATCCTGCTGAAAACAATAAGCTCAGGGGCATATCCCCGGATGGAAGCATTACCGAAGAGCGAGGTCGGGAAATCCGTACCGAAGCTGCCAGAGGTGGAAGGTGTTCCGATGAATAATGTGGTGTTGGAGTTGTCTCCCCACAATGCTGTTGAAGGATTGCTTGCCTTGAAGTAGGACACAACGCGCAGAGCGCTTTCCTTAAAACCGTTCTCGGACAAAGAATCACTTGATTGATAAAGCAGGTCTTCACCCGATGCTGAACCATAGTCCAGTGGTTCAACACCTCTACCCTTACGGCTTTGTCCTTGCTCAGAATGGCTCCGTCGCCCTTGCGGCCGTCAAGAGCATAGACAACCATATCCTTGCCGATGGTTGCCAGTTCCGGTGCAAAGACACCGATGACGGTAGCCTGTGAGAGGTCGCCGTGCTTGAGTTTGGCACTCAGACTACGAAATCCGTCTGCGAGCCAGAGACTCGGATTGAAGTTGAAGTAATGGACTGAACTGTTCGGAAGAGTAAGTTCAGACTTGACGCCACGGCTGTCCAATAGCATCAGCCGTATGGAATCCCCAGAGAAATCCTGCCAACGGTAATAACCTTGCAGGTCTGAGTTCAATGGCGCAGTCTTGAACCACAGTTCGCTTCCGCTGACTCCTCCGGGCGTTTGCGCGAAACTGCCGAGAGCGAAGCCTAACAGTAACAAAGAAGTAAACTTTCTCATGCGCTGTCAATTTGGAGTGTTTGAAAATATAAAACGTATGCCTCTGCCGCGCAGGGAGAGACCAGTGAGAGAGAGAACGGACTGTTACTACGGAGAAGAATTGTGATATAGGCTGGCTCCATAAAGTCCTATTGTCACGTGGCAGGCCAATAGGCTTTACCACCAAACTAATGCTGCAAATATACAAAAATAATCTTAATAAACAGATATAATCTTTAAGAAATTTGCTGGTTTGGTGTTTTTTTCTTATGATTTCGGTCGATTTTGCAGAAATCTTTTACATCTGTTGTATGTACAGGAGTTAGTTTGGCAAAAATACACAAATCGTCACGGCTTCACTTTCTTATATAAGAATGTAAATCATGGTTTGAAACTGTACCCACTCGGAGTACAAATGAAAACAATATATGCTTGTGTCGGAAAGGTATATATAAGCTGATGGTAGAGTCGTCATCAACAACAATGGCCCTGATTTGATAAACTCAGCAGGAATACTTGCTATTCATTTAGCGATGGGGTTATGTTCACAAGTTTGAGATTTCATGTAAAAAAGTCCTAATTTCCATATTTCTCTTCTTGTAAATTATGGGATATTAAGAAAAATATCGTATCTTTGTCGCAAATTTAGGCGTTCTTTGGATATTGCAAGGTTGTGAAAGAAAAAGAATATAGCTCGTTTCTAAATCGTTAGCAGTTACATTCTTTTAAATACTTAATTCGTTGATATTCAATCAATAAAAGATTTTGTTGTGACTCCTCATGTGCCAGGAAAGCGGCTTGGTGATACCACATTTCTTTCCCAGTCTTTTGAGCGAATCCATACAACTTTTGTAGTTGGGTACTGGAAACGCCCTACCGTCTTCACACAATCCACGATATTTTTCCATAATCTGCTTGGGATAGTCAAGCAGCTTGATGTTGGCTTCCGTTCCTGTCTTCTGTCGATGGATAACAATCCATTCACCTTCATCGAAAAATTCCTTGATGTTCTCTTCCTTCAAGTTGTACAGATCAATGAAAGCGAGACCTGTAAAACAACAGAACAGGAACAAGTCACGCACCATGCTCATCTTCTTTCTTGTGATAGGTGTCTCCATCAACAGATGAATCTCTTCTTTGCTCAGAAATTCTCTTGTGGTCTCTTCTTCCTTGTACTCATATCGTCTGAATGGGTCTTTTACAAGCCATTCATTATCTATGGCACGGAATACCATTGCACGGAGATTGCGGACAAACACCATCGCAGAGTTTATCTTCAAGTGCTTGTCGGTTCTGAGAAAAGTCTCGTAGTCTGTGATAAAAGGCAGCGATAACTCTTTCAGAGCAATATCCTTCACATGGTAATGCGCCTGCAAGAACTCGCCCACGTAGGCACACCCAATTCTATACTTCGTGTATGTACTCAAAGATTTCATGCCAGCCTTATATTGCTTTTCCATTTCATCACGGCTTTGAGAATAGACTTTCATCAGTGTATGGCAACGATACTCCAAGCCAAGAAAGGCGTTCTTCACCTTGTCGGCAGTGACGAAGTTGTCCCTGTCCATAATCTCCTGATAATGCTTACTGATACTCACACGCATCTTGTCCAATTTGCGGTTCACTTCCAAAGCCTGCATACTCTTACCTATCATGCGTCTGCCCTTGGTGTCCCACAAATCTGGATTGGCAGTTGTCTTGCAACTGAACTGCGCCTGTGTTCCGTCCACTGTGATACGTCCCATAACTGGAACAGTACCATCTTTCTTTACTACCTGTCTTTTGAGGTAGAAGATAATTGAAAATGTACTCTTCATAACGTCATTCTTTTTTGCGTTCAAAATTAATACATGAAGAGTCTTTTCTTGCTACGCATTTCACGGCAGAACACGGCAAATTTGGTTCGTAACCAAAAATCTTACGTTACTCATCAGTAACTCACTATAAATCAGAGTATTCAAATTCAATTCGTAACCTTCCTTATTCTTCCGAACCTCAACATTCACCATTGGGGGTATAGGTTACAGATAGGTAACGTTTCTCTGTCTCATCTTGTCGTATTCCCGTCTTCGTCTGTCCTCGCCACTTTTAACCAAAATGAGGAAAGTAACTGATAACCAGTAAACTTTCCTCATTCTTCTCTCAAACACTTTTTATATGTACTTTCCTTATAATAAAACAGGTCGTTTTCCAACAGAATGGAGACAGATTCAGCCAGAAAACCAGTTCGGGATGACTCGGAGAAGAAGTTGCTTAAACCTATCGCAACGCATTCGGCTTAAAAAAGTCGAAAAGCATTGACTGGCTCAAACTTAATGTCTCACTTGCCAAGCGCTTCTTTGGTAAACAGGGAAGATGGGCTATTGCCATTGATCCCAGCTACATCAGCAAAGCTGGCAAGAAGACTCCACATATCGGTCGTTTTTGGTCGGGATGTGCACAGTCTGTTAAACATGGTCTCGAAATCATGGGTATTGGCCTCATTGATATTGATGCCAAAGACTGCATGATGTTAAAAGCACACCAGTCGCTAAGTAATAAAGAACTGAGTCTTAGAAACAAGACTATGGTAGATTTCTATATCAGCGTCATTAAGCGTTACCGCAAGGAACTTCTCAAACTCTCAACCCTCATAGTTGCAGATGCTTACTTCTCTACAAGTACATTTGTTAATGGGATAAAGAAAGAAGGGTTCTCTTTGATAAGCCGCTTTCGTGACAATGCTTGTCTCTTTTATGTCTATGCTGGTCCACGTACTGGAAAACGTGGTCGCCCCAAGACCAAGGATGGCAAGATTGATATGAAGAATCTTGACCTCACTCGAATGGAGAAGATGGAGATGAAAGATATAGAAGGAACAGCTTATACTTTGATAGCCTATTCCAAGGCACTCAGGTGTAAAGTTAGACTTGTCATCTGGCAGATGCCGAATGGCAAGAAGAAACTATTCTTCTCTACAGACACCTCACTTTCGGGTGAAGAGGTACTTCTTTATTATAGAACCAGGTTCCAGATCGAATTTTGCTTTCGTGACGCCAAAGGCTATACTGGTCTTATGGACTGCCAGGCTCGCGATAAGTGGAAACTCGATTTTGCTTTCAATGCTTCGTTCACATCACTAAATGTTGCCAAGGTAACTATGAAGGAGATGGGAATGGAATATTCTATGTCTTCATTCAAGTCACTGATGACCAACATTTATCTGGTGAAACGAATTTTTAAAGCAAGCGGGTACACCCCGAACCGAACTTTAATTAGCAAGATTTTCAAAGATCTCTCGTGCTTACAGCGTACAGCTGCTTAGCACATTATTGAATTATTAACGAACTATTGTTTTCAAATAGGTTTTATTAATTTAATATTATTGTTTGTTATTTCGGTGTCTTCTGTATCACATTTAATGCGATTATATGGACAGCCATCCCCACACACCGGCAGCAAAAGACATACCTTGCACTTATCATCATCAAATGGGGCCGATGCTGCCAAATATAGGAATAACAATTACTTTTTCCTCTAGGCTTTTGGAGTTTTTAGATACGGAATAAGTCATCCATAGTGATAACTTTCTGTATTCTTCCTGCATACTCATTGAACTTTAAGCCATATGTTGTGATGAGTGTCAGGTGAAGGGCATTCTTGCATCGGGTTTCTTCCTGAAATGTGCTGAGCTTATGTCGCAAGTTCTTGTCGTAGCTGGCGTTGATGGAGAAGTCATCTTCGCAAAACTTCATTTCGCAGATATTACAGATGTGGTCTGCTCGTTCGATAACCAGGTCTATCTGTGCTCCATCCTTTTCTTTTCTGCTCTTCCATGGGCTTGATTCAGTCTGTACTCCGCTAATGCCAAGCGCCTGTTTGATTTGTGGCAAATGGTAGATGCAAAGTGATTCGAAGGTGAAGCCTCGCCAAGCCGTAAGGGAGGGTGTCAGTAAATTATCCTGCCAAAAGCTGGGATTGGTAGTCTTCTTGCCATCAATGAAGGAGAGATAGAATTTGCTGTAGAAGTCGGTAAGACGATAGTAAACCTCTCTCTTCGGATAGTCGTATTTGATATACGAGGTGATGAAGTCGCTCACTTCCAGAGTCTTCAGAGTTGTGGAGAGACCGCCACCGTCTGCAAGATTCGTCAGTACCTGTATCTCTTTTCTTGTGTACCCTTGTTGCTTCTTTGCCAGTAATCGTACAATCTTCTTGCAGTCTTCTGCATTGGTAAAGAGAGAAGAGTAGAGACGGTCGAATTCTAACTTGAGTTTGGCGTTTGGCTCGAAGAAGAGGCGGTCTATGTTTTGTGCCAGGCTCTTTCCCTTTTGGAGCATAGATATATAATAAGGTATGCCACCAGTAGCCATATAGCATTGTACCTGGTCGAATTTAGACATTACGATATGGTTTGCCTGGTAAAATCTCTCACATTCCCCCAAGGTAAAAGGGCGGAGCTTGATTTCATCTGTAGTTCGATCGAAGAGTCCTCCCTTGTTGTTGAGGAGTTTGTCTGAAATCCAAGAGGTAGCAGAGCCACAGACGATGAGCATTAAGTTCTCCTTGCCTGCTCCCCATCCATTCCAAAAATGTTCCAAGGCGGTAATGAAGCCAGAACGGGGTGTATCCATCCATGGAAGTTCATCGATGAATACAACTTGTCGCTTCTTGGTGTCTTTTTTTTCCAGCAAGGATATGAGCGCATCAAATGCTTCCAGCCAGTCGGTTGGAACTCGTTTGATATCGCTGCCATACTTGATGAGCGAAGAGTAGAAATTGCTAAGTTGCTGCTCCTTCAGTTTCTTGCCTTGTAATTCGTATGGCGAGAGTCCTGTGTGGTAGAATGCAAACTTGTCGCCTAACAATTCTCTTATCAGAAAGGTCTTGCCGACTCTTCTTCTACCATAAACTACTGCAAAAACAGGTTTGTTTGTTTGATATAGAGCCTCAATCTCCTTGATTTCAGGCTCTCTTCCTATAATCTCTTGTGCCATAATGGATGTCGTTATTTTGCTGCAAAGATACTAAAAATATCGTTTCGCGCAAAATAATGACTCACTATTTTGCGCGAAATGGGGTAAAAAAGCCATTTCGCGCAGAATAGTGATAGGGAGGATAGTATTTATTAGTCGTGGAAATGTGCGAAAAAACAATGGATTTCCACGACTAATCATACTAATTAACAATTTTTCAGTTCCTCGGCATACTCCTTCGGGAAGATGCCGAACTCCTTCTTGAAGCATTTGGAGAAATACTTCGGCGTGTTGAAACCTACCTGGGTGGCCACATCGCTGATCAGAATGTTAGGGTTCGACCGGATGATGCGCTGAGCCTCCTTCATCCTGATTGTCGTGATGAAGGCGATGACCGTCTGCCCCGTGGTGGTTTTTACCTTATTATATAAAGTAGATTCGCCCATCGCCATATCTTTGGCGAAGGATTCACGGTCGTAGTCGGCATCTGCAAGATGTTGCATCACTACCTCTGTGGCACGAGTGATGAATGCCTGATCTGGGTTGCTCAAATGTAACGCAGTCTGTGTTTCGCTCTCCGTGCTGGTTTGGAGCGCAACTTCTGCCTGAATCTTCTCTATCATCTTCTTACGGTTGGCAAGAAGGGCATTGATCCGGACTTCCAGCTCCTCAAACTTGAAAGGCTTGGTGATGTAGGCATCTGCTCCTGCGGCATAAGCCTCGGTCTTGTCCTCTTCCTTGCTCTTGGCGGTGAGCAGGATGATAGGCAGCTGCCAGAAACTCTTGTCAGACTTCAGCTGCTTGGTCAGTTCGATACCATCCATGATTGGCATCATCACGTCGCTCACCACGAGGTCGAGTTTCTCCTTCATGATGATGTTTTTCGCCTGCTTTCCGTTCTTTGCCGTAAACACATGATAGTTCTTGCTCAATACCTGCAGCATCAGGGCGAGCAGTTCCTCGTTGTCCTCCACCACCAGGATCTTGCTCGCATTCTTTCTGATGAAGATGCTCTGGCGGACAGATGCCAGCTTAGGTTTGTCTTCAGAAGCAGGTTGGGATTCCTGCTTCGTTTCCTGGCTTGCCTGTCTGATGGCTTCCTGATTTACTGCATTTGGTTTGTCAGAATTGTCAATTTCATCTGGTGCATACGCACTCTTCTTGATAGGCAGGGTAATGGTGAAGGTAGTGCCTTCGCCTTCCTGGCTCTCACATTGGATGTTGCCATGATGCAGTTTCACCAGGTCGTGGGTCAACGACAGTCCGATGCCGGTTCCCGGCATGTTCTGCTTGCGGTAGTCGCCATCGAAGAATCGGGTGTAGAGATGCTTCATCTTCTCTTTCGACATACCGATGCCATTATCCGCGATGGTGATGATAGCCTGTTCCTTGCTGAGGCTGAGTGATACATCAATCTTGCCTCCCACCTTATTATATTTAATGGCGTTGGAGAGCAGGTTGTAGATGATCTTATCCATCTTGTCGGCATCAAACCATGCCATGCCTTCAGTCTTCGGCTTCTCCAGGGATAGGGTAATCTTCTGGTGTTCAGCCATCGGACGGATATTCTCGCAAGCTTCTTCTATGAACGAAATCAGGTTTCTGCGGCTCACGAGCAGATGCAGCTGTCCTGCCTGCGACTTTCTCACTTCCAGGATCTGTTGCAGGAGTCGGGTGGTGCGGTTGATGTTGCTGTCTATCACCAGATAGTCTTCCTCATACTGTGGTGCTCTTTCCTTGAGCTTGTAGATGGTGGCAGAAATGACGGTGAGCGGGGTGAGCAACTCATGGGTGATATTGGTAAGGATAACACCCATCTGCAGGCTGTTTCTGGTCTTCACCTGCTCCTTATACCATCTGGCAGCAGCAAAGATGCCGCCTATCAGCATCAGGATATAGAGCATGAAGGCTATTCTGGATGCATACCATGGCGGCAGCACCTTGATGGTGATGGTGTAGGGCAGTTCCTGCCACTGACCATAGCTGTCGGTGGCCTTCAGACGCAATCTGTAGGTTCCTGCGCTTAGGTCCTGGAAGGTGGCTTTGTGAACATCAGGCTTGCAGTATTGCCAGTCTTCATCATAACCTTCCAGCTGGTAGGCATAGACATTCTTGCTGGCATTGCCGTAAGTGAGGAGTGCAAACTCGATATCAAACTTCTTCACCTTTGCCGGTATGGTAATCTCCTGGGTATAGTGAGGCATTTCTTTCGAAATATCACTTTTGAGAACAGAGTCCAGCATGGCAAATGGCACGTCGTCTATCAGCAGGTCGGTAATGATGAGCTTGCTGTTCTTCTTGTGATGCTTCATTCCCATAAGAGGAGATGGAGTGAAGGAGAAGAAGCCTGTTCTTCCGCCGAAGAAGATTTCCTTGCCAAACTGATAACTGGCATCCGCCGAAAAATGGACTTCTCCCAAACCGTCTTCCCGGGTAAAGTAAGTGGTGTTGCGCAAGTCTTCCGCATCCTGACTTTTCCAGGTAATATAAGCCAGAGACTTGTTGAGCGCTACCCAGATATTGCCGAAAGCATCGCCTTCTATGGAGAAGGTCTGGTCATCCGGAAGATGAATCTTTCGGTTCTGGTATTCAAAACGGTCTTCCTCCTTATTATATAGGAAGAGTCCGCCACTGTTTGATATCGCCCAGAGTCTGCCCTGCTTGTCCTCCATACATTTCTGGGCATCATTGATGGCAAACAGCTGGTTTTTAAAGCTGTATTGCTTGTATTTCAGCGATCGGATGTTCTTGGGATTTCCCGAAATGCGGATGATGCCTTCATTATTGGTAGAGACCCAGATGTTACCCTGCCTATCCTGGCAGATGTTACGGATGTCACAGCTGCTGAAGTCGTTTTTACCTTCTTTCATGGTCAGGAAGTAGCCTGTATTGTCTGGATACACGATACTCATACCATTGCGGCTTCCTATCCACATGGTTTTATCCTTCGATTCGAAAACAGCATTGACAAAGTCTTCTTGGATGTATTTGGTATTGCTGCGATTCAGTTCGAAGGCATTTCCCTCCTTTGGTTTGACTACGACACCATAGTTGTTGATGGCAAACCAGATTTCCCCATTGCTTCTTTTGGCAATGCTGGTGATACTCGTGGTTAGCGTATAGTCGTGCAAACTGCCAAAACCTGGAATTTCACTATTATAATAGGTGGCACCGGTGTATCTGTTGTAGAGCGCTACTCCGTATGGATTGAGTCCCAGCCAGAACCATGCTCCATCGGTGGTTAGTATGGCATTCACGTAGTTGATGGTAGGGGCATTCTGAAGATTTCCCAGATGCCACTGCCTGAAGAGCGATGGTGTGGTAGTAATCTGCAGGACTCCATCATTCTGCGTGCAGAGCCAGATGTTGCCCCCCCATCTGTGCAGATATCATTGCAGTAGATGAGTCGGCTGTTGCCTATCTGGGTATATTTCTGCCAGCTGGCCTGCGGCAGGTTTTCGTCGAGAAAGCAGATGCCTTCTCTTGTGCATGCCCAGAGAGTATGCGTAGTAGGGTCTTCTACGAATTTATAGAAGATGTCGAAATTATTGGTTGTATAGGGATATTGATGATATTGCGGATTCTTCAGATTGTCCGGATTGCTGATGCACAGCACTCCGTATCCCCAGGTTCCTACCCAGAGACGATGGTTTCTGTCGAAAAAGAGCGAGTAGGCAGAATTTATGTCATTCAGCTTCGGGTAGCTGCGGAATACGTTGCTGCCACGTTTCAGACGCATCAGTCCGGAAGACCAGGTACCGATGAGAAGGTCGCCGTTTTTGTCTTCAGTTACACATTTTACGCTGAAAGAATTGAGGCGCTGTTTCTTTCCGTTTTCATCGATGCGCCAGGCATTCCTGGAAGTATAGGTATAGAAGGATTCATTTTCCGGATTGAAATAAGATAATCCTCCATCTGTACCAACCCAGAGTGTACCATCTCTCGAAACAAAGAGATGGTAGATGATTCTCTGATCTTCGCTTGGCAGGAAATAGGTCTTGAAAACGCCAGTCTTCCGGTTTATCTTTACCAGGCCGTTTCGGGTTCCCAGCCAGAGGTTCTGCTCGTGGTCTTCTGCCATGGAACGGATGTCGTTGTTGGGAAGAATACCTGGAGAAAGAGCATTCGATTTATACGATTTCACGGTATAGCCATCGTATGATTTGAGTCCGGAATTGGTTCCCACCCACATCATTCCTTCGCTATCTAGTATCATGCAATGGCTTTCAGACGCTGGCGAAATGTTAAAAGATGCAATGCTGCGGTATGGAAATGTTTCCGCTTTAGCAATGATGCAGCACACAAAAGTCAGTATCAAATATATCGTTCTCATCTTGATTATTAGTATTTCTTTGTATTTTGGGTACAAATTTACAGCTTTTTCCCGAATTTTTCCCTTATTTTCTCGAATTTTTCTCTAATATATGATAAAAAAGACCGAATTTTGCAATTGTGAAGCAATAAAAGTTGCCTTGGCGAGAGCGAAGGCGGCACTTTACATTTTTTTACATAAACAGTATAATATAAACTAGTAAATTAAAATACAACTTAAAATGGAAAATCTTAAGCTAATAACATCGTCTAGAAGATTGATGGCTTTGGCAGCTTTGGCAACTGGCGTTGCTTTGCCTCCACAATCTATCATGGCAGCTTCTACAGCTCAGGTTGTTCAGCAGTCGGGTGTCGTTAAAGGTCAGGTTCTTGATCCTTCTGGTGAGCCGGTAATCGGTGCTACCGTAAAGGTTAAGGGTTCCAAGACGGGTACTGTTACCGATATTGATGGTAACTTCTCGCTCAGTGCTGCTCCAGGTGCTATGGTCGAAGTGTCTTATATAGGTTATAAGACCATGACGGTAAAAGCTGGTAATGGTCCGTTGAACGTTACTTTGGAAGACGACAATCAGGCTTTGAGTGAAGTAGTTGTCGTAGGTTTCGGTACTCAGAAGAAGGTAAACCTCACTGGTGCTGTCTCTGTAATCGACAGCAAGGAGATTGCTTCCCGTCCTGTTGCCAATGCTACCCAGGCATTGCAGGGTCTGGTTCCTGGTTTGCAGATTTCCAGTTCATCTGGTTCTATGGATGCTACTCCTAATGTAAATGTACGTGGTACTACTACCATTGGTGAGGGATCCAAGGGTACTCCATTGATCTTGATTGATGGTTCTGAGGGTGATTTGAATACCATCAACCCACAGGATATCGAAAGTGTATCTGTATTGAAGGATGCTGCTGCATCTTCAATCTATGGTTCCCGTGCACCTTTCGGTGTAATCTTGGTTACTACCAAGAAAGGTAAGTCGGGTAAGGTTACAGTCAACTATAATAACAGCTTCCGTTTCAGCGGAATGATTCGTGGCAAGCACATGATGAACTCTGTTGACTATGCAGCATGGGTAAACGATGCTCATACCAATGGTGGTAGTGGTGTGTTCTTCGATCAGGAGCGTATGGATAAGATCGTGGCTTATCACAATGCCACTCCTGTAGGTCCTGGTACCCGAAAGGATGCCAATGGTAACCTGCTCTACGGTATCGATTCCAGCAACGGCACAACATGGAATGATGGCTACGCCTATGGTGTAGATGACGTAGATTGGTATGATGCCTTGTATAAGAGCACAGCCTTCTCTCAGGAGCATAACGCAAGTGTGAGTGGCGGTAATGATAAGTTTAATTTCTATGCTTCTTTCAACTACCTGCACAATGGCGGTTTCATGAAGCTGGATAAGGATAAGAACGACCGTTACAATACGGCAGCTAAGATTGGTGCGCAGATTACCGATTGGCTGCACCTGGATTACTCTACCCGCTGGACCCGTACCGATTTCCAGCGCCCTGCTAATTTGACCAACAGTCTGTATCAGGACTTGGCACGTCAGGGTTGGCCGGTATTGCCTTTGCAGGATCGCAACGGTTACTATTATTCTGCACCTTCTCCTGCCCTCGGTCTGGCTACAGCAGGTAAGGATACCAAGGAGCGTGACATTCTGAACCAGCAGGTGAACCTGTTGATTGAGCCTATCAAGAACTGGAGAACTCATATCGACTTCACCTATCGTTCAGAGAATACTGCACGCCACTGGGACAAGAAGATGCTCTACAACCATGATGTTGCCGGCAATCCTATCGTTTACGACAAGGGTTCCAATGTTCATGAGGATGAATATAAGGAGAACTACTATAACTTCCAGGCTTATACCGAGTACAACTTCTCTCTGGCTAAGAAGCATAACTTCCACGTAATGGGTGGTTTCCAGGCAGAGCAGTTGAGAAAGACCGAATTCGGTCTGCAGCGTAATGGTATCTTGGATGAGTCTCGTCTGGAGGTGGATCTGACCAATGGCTTGAGCTACGAAGGCAAGGAAATCGTTCCTTCCGTGAATGGTGGACGCAACCAGTGGCAGACAGCGGGCTTCTTCGGCCGTTTGAACTACAACTATGATGAGAAGTATCTTTTCGAGTTCAATATCCGTCATGATGGTACATCCAAGTTCCGTAGAAACAATATGTGGAAGACCTTCCCATCTTTCTCTTTGGGTTGGAACATCGCTCACGAAAACTTCTGGAAGCCATTGGAGAATACTGTAAATACCTTGAAGCTCCGTGCATCTTACGGTTCTTTGGGTAACCAGAATATTGATAACTGGTATCAGACCTATTCTACAGTAGCTTATAATTCTGTCGCAGGTGCCTGGCTTCAGGGTGGTAAGAAGACCAACATTACTGCAGCTCCAGGTCTGGTTTCTGCAGCCTTGGGTTGGGAAAAGGTAGAAAGCTATGATGTCGGTCTCGACTGGGGTGCTTTCAACAACCGCCTGACTGGTTCCTTCGATTACTATGTACGTAATACCAAGGACATGGTAGGTCCTGCTCCTGAGTTGCCTGCACTTTTGGGAACTGCTGTTCCTAAGACCAACAATACTGACCTCCGTACCACTGGTTGGGAGTTGCAGATTGGCTGGCGCGATCATCTGGAGAATGGCTTGAACTATGGTGTAACATTCAATGTTTCAGATGCTCAGGCTAAGGTAACCCGTTATCCAAACAACCCTACCGGTTCCTTGTCTAGCTATATCGAGAACCGCAAGGTAGGCGAAATCTGGGGTTATGAAACCATCGGAATTGCCAAGACTAATGATGAGATGAACCAGCATCTGGCTACCTTGCCAAATGGTGGACAGAGCCAGCTTGGCGACAAGTGGGCTGCTGGTGATATCATGTACAAGGACCTGGATGGCGACGGCAAGATCTCTAATGGAAGCAATACATTGGCAGACCATGGTGACTTGAAGGTTATCGGCAACAAAACTCCTCGTTATCTCTTCGGTCTTGATCTCACCGCCAGCTGGAAGGGGTTCGACTTCCGTGCATTCATGCAGGGTGTCATGAAGCGTGATTATTCTGATGCGAGAGAATTTCTGTTTGGAGCTACCGACTCTGGTGTATGGTGGGCTGCAGGTATTACCGGCGTTCAGGACTACTTCCGCGATTCAGAAACCTGGTCTGTCAAGAATGGCTACGAATCAGAGAATCTGAATGCCTATCTGCCACGTCCGCAGTACAGCGGGAAGAACATCCATACCCAGACACGCTATTTGCTCAATGCAGCTTATTTGCGTATGAAGAACCTTCAGATTGGCTATACCCTGCCACAGAGCTTGGTTTCAAAGGCAGGTTTGGGCAATGTCCGCTTCTTCGTTTCAGCAGAGAATTTGTTCACTATCACCGATCTTCCAAGTCAGTTCGACCCAGAGACCATCGATACCGATTATGGTAATGGTTATCCTCTCTCTCGCACTTTCTCTTTCGGTGTTAACGTTACATTATAATTAAAAGGAGATATTAATATGAAATTCAAACATATAGCACTTATGTCATTGGCACTTGCTGCATCCTTCTCTTCTTGTAGTGATTATCTGGAGCAGGAGCCACCATCAAGCTTACCTTCTGATGGATTCTTTACTTCAGAGGCAAAGGTGAAAGCTGCTGCCGATCAGTTCTATGGTGATGTCTTGCCAGGACACGCCAACTGGAGCTACGGTCTTTATGCCGGCGATGTGAATACCGACAACCAGATCAACTGGAAAGGTGATGGCAAGTTTGCCACAGGACTTTGGAAAACAGCCAATGATAACGGCAACTGGTCTTGGAATAATATCCGCAACATCAATTACCAGCTCAATTCTATCCTCGAGGCTCAGAAGGCTGGTAAGATCTCTGGTAGTGAGGCTATCATCAACCAGTATATCGGTGAGATCTACTTCATGAGAGCATACTGCTACTTTGATATGTTGCAGAAGTGGGGCGACCTTCCTATTGTAACCGAGGCATTCCCTGATAATGAGGAAATCCTGGTGGCTGCCAATAAGCGTCAGCCTTGCAACGAGGTGGCTCGTTTCATCATGGAAGACCTGGACAAGGCTATCTCGCTGATGCAGGATGGTTTTGACAAGAACCATACCCGTATTTCTCCAGATGCAGCTCGCCTGTTCAAGAGCCGTGTAGCTCTCTACGAGGGTTCTTGGCTGACTTATTTTGCCGGCACAGCTTTCGTTCCTAACGGCGAGGGATGGCCAGGCAAGGCTAAGGAGTATAATGCCAACTATCAGTATCCTACAGGTTCTGTTGATGCTGAGGCTAAGTATTTCCTGCAGGAGAGTGCCAAGGCTGCCGAAATGGTAGCTGACAAGTATAAGGATCAGTTGATGGTGAACACCGGTACTATTCCTCAGAAGGAAGGTGATCCTCAGAACCCTTACTTCAATATCTGGGGTACTACAGATATGTCGGGTACACCTGAGGTTATCCTTTGGCGCCAGTATAGCAAGGAGTTGGGTGTAGTCAATAATGTGGAGGTTGGTGTCCAGCATGGAGACTTTGGCGTAGGTCTCACCCGCTCTATGGTAGAGGGCTATGTGATGAAGGATGGTAAGCCTATCTATAATTCAGCCTATACCTATAGCGACCAGACTATCGCCGATGTAGCTACCAATCGTGACCCTCGTCTCACCATCTTCCTGAAGGTTCCTGGACAGAAGAATGTATTCAAGAATATGTCTGCTTCAGAGGATCACTATGTCATCGACGAGCCATATCCAACCATTACCACACGTAATGCCGAGAATGACTATTCTACAGGTTATGCAATCCGTAAGGGTGGTACCTTTGATAAGGCTAATACAGGTAATGGTAACTGCTACAATGCAGCTGAAATCTTCCGTGCTACCGAGGCACTGCTGAACTACATGGAGGCTGAGTATATGTTGACCAACAGTCTTTCTGGCAAGGTTCTGGAGTATTGGAAGGATGTACGTAAGGCTGCCGGCTTCACAGGTGATGCGGTTAATCCACAGGTTACCATCGATGCTACTGAGATGAGCAAGGAAACTGCCGACTGGGGTTCTTACTCTGCAGGCAAGCAGTTGACCGATAAGATTCTCTACAACATCCGCCGTGAGCGTCGTTGCGAGTTGATTTCAGAAGGTCTTCGTGGTATGGATTTGCAGCGTTGGCGTTCATACGATCAGTTGATGACAACTCCTGCTCACATGGAGGGTATTCATCTCTGGAATACTCCAATGCAGAGCTGGTATAACAACCTGAATGCTGATGGTTCTTCTAATGCCAACGTGTCAAGCTCTTCTCTGAGCGAGTACTATCGTCCATTGGAGGTGAACATGACAGCTACCAACAGCTACAAGGATGGTTTCACCTGGCACATGGCTCACTATCTGCAGCCACTTCCTATCAAGCAGTTCCTGCTTACAGCAAGTGATTATTCTTCTGTAGAGAAGAGTCCATTGTATCAGAACCCATATTGGCCAACATCAGCAGGTCAGTCAGCAGAGAAGTAATCTTCTAGACTAAACTAGATTAAATAAGTATTCTAATCAATCAAGGCTCAGATGAAATTGTCCATTGATGGATAATCTCTTCTGAGCCTTCATTGATTCTGTGAAAATATAAAAACCTGTACGGGCATATTGGGTAATTTCAACCGTACAGTTAGCATTATTTTTCCTGCATTTTCTCGATTTGTGTCCCTTTTATACCGAATATTAGCCCCCTAAAAGGGGCTTTTTTCCTAATTTTGTAACCGAAATAAACAATTAGCGTTTTACTAACTTAATAATACATCAGCAAATGAATAAACTATTCGTATTTATGGTGTTGTGGATGATGTCTTGTCTCCCAACTCTGGCACAGGCTCCGATGGACGGAGGCGTGTGGAAGGACAATACCGGCAAGCATATCAATGCACATGGTGGCAACATCTTCAACTACAAGGGTACCTATTACTGGTATGGCGAAAGCCGTTCGCAGGATGGCAAGCCTTACAGCTCTCTCGGCGTAAGCTGCTTTACTTCCAAGGATCTCAAGAAATGGACCAACCATGGATTGGTGCTGCCTGTTTCTAATGAACCAGGCAGCGACATCGAGGGTGGTTGCATCATCGAGCGCCCTAAGGTGCTCTATAATCAGAAGACCAGGAAGTTCGTCATGTGGTTCCATCTCGAATTGAAAGGGCAGGGATATGCTGCTGCCCGTTATGGTGTGGCAACCAGCGATACTCCTTTCGGACCATTCAAGTTCGTTCGCTCAGGAAGAGTGAATCCGGGAATCTATCCTATCGGATTCTCCAAACCTGATACCACCGACCTCAAGCATCAGCTTCTCTTCCCTGAACTGAAAGAGTGGTGGACTCCAGCTTGGCGCAAGCAGATAGAACGGGGTATGTTCTGGATGAGAGACTTCCAGGGTGGACAGATGTCGAGAGATATGACCATCTTCATCGACGATGATGGCAAGGCTTACCACATCTATTCTTCAGAGGAAAACCTGACACTCCAAATCGCACAGTTGACAGATGACTACATGCAGCACAACGGTTGCTACGTAAGAGTTGCTGCCGGCGGACAGAACGAAGCTCCAACCATCTTCAAGCAGGATGGCACCTACTGGATGATTACCAGCGGATGTACCGGATGGGCTCCAAATGCAGCCCGCATGTTCAAGGCTAAGAATATCTTCGGCCCTTGGGAGCAGTTGCCTAATCCATGCCGTGGCGAGGGTGCCGACAAGACCTTCGGTGCACAGGGTACCTATATATATAAGGTGGAAACTGCAGCACAGAAGAAGATGTTCCATGGCGCTGACTATGTATTCATGGCAGATATGTGGAATCCGAAGCATTTGAGCGACAGTCGTCACCTCTGGATACCTATTTCCTGGGAAAATGGTGCTCCAGTGTTGAAAAAATGATAAAAAACACGGTCGCTCTGCTCGTTTCTTAATTGTTTTAATTACATTTGCAGCATGAAATGATAATACTGCAATCATCGTTTAACAGAATTCAACAAACTAACAAAATTGCAACTATCTATGATTCATATATATAAGAGTATCATGATTACCCTTCTTCTGGCTTTGGTTCCGTTCGTGGGAATCAGCGCAGCAAAGAAGAGGGCACAACAGCAGAGCGACCGCCAATATTGGTGCTCGCTAGCCTATAAGATGGCACAGCCTGTTTTGGAAAATATGGCTAAAGGCGAGTTACAGAAGAATATGCAGACTGAGTTCAGTCCCAGCTTCGACAACCGCAACAGAAAGGTGCTCTATATGGAGTGCTTCGGCAGACTGATGGCTGGTGTGGCTCCATGGCTCACCCTTCCGGATGATGCTACTGCCGAAGGTAAGCAGCGCAAGCAGTTGCGTGAATGGGCTTTGGCTTCCTATAAGAATGCTGTAGACCCTCAGAATCCAGACTATCTCTGCTGGGGCATCGGTGGTCAGAATCTGGTAGATGCAGCCTATATTGCAGAGAGTTTTCTCCGTGCTTACGATACACTCTGGAAGCCTCTCGACGAGGTGACCAAGAAGCGTTATCTCACAGAGTTTGCCAAGCTCCGCCACATCGACCCTCCTTATACCAACTGGTTGCTCTTCTCTTCAACCATCGAGAGCTTCATGGCAAAGGCGGGTGGCGATTTCGATGAATTTCGCATCAATTCAGCCTGCCGCAAGGTAGAGGAGTGGTATGTGGGTGATGGCTGGTATGCTGACGGTCCTTCGTTCGCTTTCGATTACTACAGCAGCTACGTGTTCCATCCGATGTATCTGGAGACGCTCCAGGCGATGGTAGATGCCAAGGTCAATTCCCGTCTCGACTATCAGAAATACTATAACAGAGAGTTGAAACGCTGCCAGAAGTACAGCATCATTCTCGAGAGATTCATCTCTCCTGAGGGTACCTTCCCAGCATTCGGAAGAAGTATTCCTTACCGTATGGCTACCATGCAGCCGCTGGCTCTGATGGCATGGTACCAGAAGTTGCCTAAGGATTTGAGCAACGGTCAGGTTCGTGCAGCACTTACCAAGGTGCTCCATCGCATGTTCGACCAGCAGAACAACTTCAACGAGAAGGGCTATCTCTCTATCGGTTTCTGTGGAAACAGCCAGAAGAACGTTGCCGACTGGTATACCAACAACGGTTCGCTCTATATGACAACCCTCGCCTTCATGCCTCTCGGCTTGCCTGCCGACCATCCTTTCTGGACCGACGCAGCACAGCCTTGGACCCAGGTGAAGGCATGGAACAACCAGCAGTTCCCTAAGGATCACCAGTGGAAGGACGATATCGTGACCAAGGACAAGTGGTAATTTTTTTAGTTAAGAGTTTTTAGTTAAGAGTTTATAGATTATCATGCATAAGATATTGATGATGCTGGCGGCTGCAGCCTTGGCTTTGCCTTTGAATGCAGCACAGCCAGCCAAGAAGACCGCTAAGGTCAAGAAACAGAATAAGAAGGAAGTGAAGGCTTCCAAGAAATGGGACCATGAGCAGGTGGTGGAACTCATCACCAAGGTGAATAACTACTGGCAGGCTAACAACAAGCCTGAGGTTCGTGCCTTCTGGGATAATGCCGCTTATCATACCGGCAACATGGAGGTATATAAGATGCTCAAGGACCAGAAGATGCTCGACTATTCCATCCGTTGGGCAGAACATAACGATTGGACCGGTGCTACAGAGGCTAACCCAGCCAAGTGGAAGTACAAACCATACGGCGAGGGAAAGCAGCACGTGCTCTTCGGTGACTGGCAGATCTGCTTCCAGACTTACATCGACCTCTACAACATCGAGGCAGCCAAGGGAAATGCCGCTGCATCAGAATACATGGTGAAGCGTGCCAAGGAGGTAATGCACTACGAGGTTTACTCTGAGCCAACAGACTACTGGTGGTGGAGCGATGCCCTCTATATGGTGATGCCTGTGATGACCAAGATGTATAAGTTGACCGGCGATACCAAGTATCTCGACAAGCTCTACGACAATCTCCTCACTACCGATGAGATTATGCTCGACAAGGAGACCAACCTCTACTTCCGTGATGGCAAGTACGTTTATCCAAAGCACAAGAGTGCCAACGGAAAGAAAGACTTCTGGGCTCGTGGTGATGGCTGGGTTCTCGCAGGTCAGGCTAAGGTGCTCCAGGATATGCCGAAAGACTACAAGCACTATCAGTTCTTTGTAGATAAGTTCCAGAAGTTGGCTAAGGCTGTGGCAGAAATCCAGCAGCCGGAAGGTTACTGGACCCGTTCGATGATGGACCCAGAGCATGCTCCAGGTCCTGAGACCAGCGGTACTGCCTTCTTCACCTACGGTATGCTTTGGGGGGTCAACAATGGTTACCTCAACAAGAAGGAGTACAAGAAGGTCATCGACCGTGCCTGGACTTATCTTACAGAGACTGCCGTTCAGGCAGATGGCAAGGTGGGTTATGTTCAACCTATCGGCGAGAGAGCCATCCCTGGTCAGACCGTAGATGCCAACTCTCAGGCTAACTTCGGTGTAGGCGCTGTGCTTCTTACAGCCTGCGAATATGATAAGTATCTCGCAAACAAGTAAGATGCCTATATATAATAAGGTATAAATTCAATCTGATATATTAATAACTGATAAACATGAAACAGAGACTGTTCGCTACATTAAGTTTGGCAGGATTTGCAATGGCAACCTTTGGTGCAACCAAACCGAAGACTGCCATTAAGCCGTTGAATAAGACGACCATCCAACAGCCAACTTACACAGAATGGCACGACCTTCAGGTGAATGCCATCAATCGTTTTCCGTTGCACACCAATTTCTTCACCTATCCGGCAGATGACTGGGTTTCTGAGAAAGACGGTAAAATCGTGAGCAAGGATATCCTGCACATGAACAAGACGGAGAGCAAGTATTTCCTTTCGCTTGACGGAACCTGGAAGTTCAACTGGGTGGCTAATGCCGACCAGCGTCCTACCGACTTCTACAAGGAAGATCTTGATGATTCCAAATGGAAGACCATGAATCTGCCAGGTATCTGGGAGATGAACGGATTCGGTGATCCGGAATATGTGAACGTAGGCTTCGGCTGGCGTGGACATTTTGACCAGCAGCCACCAGCAGTTCCTACCAAGGACAACCATGTTGGCTCTTACCGTCGCATCATCGACATCCCTGCCAACTGGGATGGCAAGCAGGTAGTAGCCCATTTCGGTAGCGTTACTTCCAACATCTATCTCTATGTAAACGGTAAGTTTGCCGGTTATGCAGAGGATAGCAAGGTAGCTGCCGAGTTTGACATCACTCCTTATCTGAAGAAGGGTAAGAATCTGATTGCCTTCCAGACCTTCCGCTGGTGCGATGGTTCCTGGGATGAGGATCAGGACTTTTGGCGCTTGAGTGGTGTGGCTCGTGAAAGCTATCTCTTTGCCCGCGATGCCCAGTTGCATTTGGAGGATATCCGTGTTACTCCTGACCTTGTAAACAACTACAAGGATGGTGTGCTCAATATCTCTACCAAGGTAAAGGGTAACGGTAAGCTGAACTTCATCCTCTTCGACAAAGAGGGCAAGCAGGTGGCTACAGCTACAGGATTGGCAAAGAATGGAACAGCCAACATTACGATGAACGTAGAGAATCCACACAAGTGGAATGCAGAGACACCTTATTTATATACCCTGCAGGTTTCCCTGATGGGTGCTCAGAAGAAGGACGCTATGAAGGCGGCTAGCATGACTCCTGTCAAGGTAGGTTTCCGCAAGGTGGAAATCAAGAACAAGCAGTTCCTTGTCAACGGTCAGCCTGTGCTCATCAAGGGTGCCAACCGTCATGAGATGGACCCTGACGGAGGTTACGTATTGAGCATGGAGCGCATGATTCAGGATATCAAGATTATGAAGCGCCTGAATATCAACGCTGTCCGTACTTGCCACTATCCTGATGATCCACGCTGGTATGAGCTCTGCGATGAGTATGGTATCTATGTGGTTGCTGAGGCTAACCAGGAGAGTCATGGTTTCCAGTATGGCGATGATGCTGCTGCCAAGAAGCCGATGTTTGCCAAGCAGATTATGGAGCGCAACCAGCACAATGTTTCCATGTACTTCAATCATCCTAGTGTCGTAACCTGGAGTATGGGTAATGAGACTGTGATGGGCGATAACTTCCTGCAGGCTTACAAGTGGATCAAGAGCCAGGACCAGAGTCGTCCGGTTCAGTATGAGCAGGCTCGCAGAGGCGAGGGTACCGATATCTTCTGCCCTATGTATTATCCTGTAAGTGCTTGCGAAAAGTATGCGAAGGACCCTAACAGTCCGATGCCGCTTATCCAGTGCGAGTACAACCATACCATGGGTAACTCAGGCGGTAACTTGAAGGATTACTGGGCTCTGATTCGCAAGTATCCTATCCTCCAGGGTGGTTTCGACTGGGATTTCGTTGACCAGGGCTTGCACCGCAAGGTATTGAAGCCGATGACCATCAAGAATCCTGAGAAGATGAGCAATGAAGAGCTCCGCAAGATAGAATATTGCTACGGTGGCGATTATAACAATTACGACCCTAGCGACAATAACTTCAACTGCAATGGTATCATCGGTCCTGACCGTCAGCTCAATCCTCATGCCTACGAGGTAGCCTACCAGTATCAGAACATCTGGGCTAAGATGGTGAATGCAGAGAAGGGCGAAGTAAGTGTATACAATGAGAACTTCTTCCGCAATTTGAGCAACTATGCCTTGGCATGGAGCCTCATTGAGGATGGCGTGGAGACTCAGAACGGTACCATCGCTGATATCGATGTAGCTGCCCAGCAGACCAAGAACTTCACCATCCCTTATGACCTTTCTAAGGTAACGGGCAAGGAGGTGTTCCTCAACATCGATTTCCGTCTGAAGAAGGCTGAACCTCTGATGGAGGCTGGTCAGATTGTGGCTTATGCCCAGCTGGCGGTGAAGGAGAAGAAGTGCTGCGGTCATTGTGCAGAAAACATGGCTAAGGCTCAGGATGGCAAGAAGGTGAAGGCTAAGCTCATCGACAAGAAGGGCGAGCAGGATATCACCGTTACTACTCCTGATCTGACCGTGAAGGTGAACCGTACCACCGGTCTCATCTCTGAATATACCTATCGTGGCAAGTCGCTCCTCGGCGAGGGCGGTACCCTGAAGCCAAACTTCTGGCGTGCTCCTACCGATAATGATTTCGGTGCCGGCCTGCAGAAGAAGTTCCAGGTTTGGAAGAACCCTGTCATGAACCTGAAGGGTGTAGCTGTTGAAAAGGATAAGAAGGCAAACACCATCAGCATCTGTGCAACCTATGAGATGCCAGAGGTGAAGGGTGAGCTGGAAATAGAATATCTCATCATGCCTAACACCGGTGCGATGAAGGTAAGCCAGGAGTTTGATGCTTCTGATGATGCCAAGGTCAGCGATCTGTTCCGTTTCGGTATGCTGATGCAGTTGCCGTACGATATGGACAAGAGCCAGTATTACGGCCGTGGTCCTATCGAGAACTATTCTGACCGTGAGGACTGCATGCGCATCGGAATCTACAGCGATGATGCCGACAACCAGTACTTCCCATACATCCGTCCACAGGAGAGTGGAACCAAGGGCGATATGCGCTGGTGGAATCAGACCGATGCTTCCGGCTTCGGATTCAAAGTGAAGAGCTGCAAGCCGTTCTATGCTTCCGCCATCCACTTCGACACCGAAGAACTGGATGATGGTGATGACAAGGATCAGCGCCACAGTTTCAACCTGAAGAAGTCAAAATTCACCAATCTCTTCCTCGATGCAGAGCATTCTGGTGTGGCTGGTGAGAACTCTTGGGGTGCATGGCCTTTGGAGAAGTATCGCCTCCATTATGGCGATAAGAACTTCACTTTCGTGCTCATTCCATTAGATAAATAGTAGAAAAGCAGGGATTTGTACGAAAATCCAATATATTTAAACAGAAAATCCACCTCATTTGGGGTGGATTTTTTTATCTTTGCAGAAGATTTACTGCACTTGGCAATTTGAAAGCAAGCTTTCATTGCGCTCGTTTGTGTAATCTTTGCAGCAAATTACTGCACCACCTATATTTAATAAGGTGTAAGTACAGACCTAAAAAATAAAAATAACGAACAATATGAGAAAAGCAAAATTTTTCGCAGCAGCATTGCTGGCGATGTCTTCACTCGGAGCTTTCGCACAGCATCAGTTTACTGTTCAGGCTAACAAGCCTGGAGCAGAAATCCAGCCTACCATGTATGGTATCTTCTTCGAGGATATCAACTTCGGTGCCGATGGTGGACTCTATGCAGAGATGGTAGAGAACCGTTCCTTCGAATTCCCACAGCGCCTGATGGGATGGAATACATTCGGAAATGTAACCCTCAGCGACGTAAAACCTGCCTTCGACCGCAATCCTCATTATGTAACACTTGAGAGCGCAGGCGCACGTGAGAAGCAGACTGGTCTTGAGAACCGTGGCTTCTTCGGCATGGGCTTGAAGAAGGATATGAAGTACGATTTCACCGTATATGGCCGTCTTCATCTCATCGATGGCAAGCAGGGCAAGATTCGCGTAGAACTCGTCAATTCAAAGAATGATGTGATTGCCAAGCAGGTCATCAATATCACCAATAATAAATGGCAGAAGCTTACTGCTACCCTTACTTCTCCTCAGACCGATCCTAAGGGTTTGATGCGTGTTTATCTGGAGAAGGGTTCTGAGAGCGTAGATCTCGACCATATCTCTCTCTTCCCTGAGGACAACTGGAATGGTCTCCGTGCCGACCTCGTACAGGATTTGGCTGACTTGAAGCCAGGCATCTTCCGTTTCCCTGGCGGATGTATCGTAGAGGGAACCGACCTCGATACCCGTTACGAGTGGAAGAACTCTGTGGGTGCTCCTGAGAACCGTCCTCTGAACGAGAACCGCTGGAGAGATACCTTCCCTCATCGCCTTTTCCCTAACTACTATCAGTCATTGGGCTTGGGCTTCTATGAGTATTTCCTCCTTTCAGAGAAGATTGGTGCTGAGCCATTGCCTATTCTCTCTGTAGGTCTGGCTTGCCAGTATCAGAACGATGATAAGGATCCTAATGCACATGTAGCAGTCAAGGATCTCCAGAGCTATATCGACGATGCACTCGACCTCATCGAGTTTGCCAATGGTCCTGTTACCTCTAAGTGGGGTAAGCTCCGTGCCGATATGGGTCATCCAGCTCCATTCAATCTGAAGCAGATTGGTATCGGTAACGAGCAGTGGGGTCCTATGTATCCTGAGCGTCTGCAGAAGTTCATGGAGCAGATTCATGCCAAGTATCCAAAGATCAAGATCTGCGGTTCATCAGGTCCATCTGCTGATGGCAAGGACTTCGACTACGGTTGGGAGCAGATGCGCAAGTTGGGCGTAGACATGGTGGATGAGCACTACTACAAGAGTCCGGAATGGTTCCGCAGCAATGCCAGCCGTTACGACAAGTACGACCGCAAGGGTCCTAAGGTCTTTGCCGGCGAGTATGCTGCTCATGCCGAGAATGATCCAAACTCTTGGGAGGCAGCTCTTTCTGAGGCAGCTTTCATGACCGGTTTGGAGCGTAATGCCGATGTGGTTTATCAGGCTACCTATGCACCTCTCTTCGCTCATGTAGAGGGATGGCAGTGGCGTCCGGACCTCATCTGGTTCGATAACCTCAGCTCTGTCCGTTCTGCCAACTACTATGTTCAGCAGCTCTACGGCGAGAACAAGGGTACCAATGTGTTGAAACTTACCGAGAACGGTAAGGCTGTAGCAGGCGAGAACGGTCTCTATGCTACCGCTTGCTTCGACAAGGCTACCAAGAGCTACATCGTGAAGATTGCCAATACCTCTAACGAGGCAAAGGAAATCAACGTAACCTTTAATGGTATCAAGAAGTTGAACCCAGGTAAGGTAACCGTTCTCCATGCCGACGATATTCAGGCAGAAAACAAGATAGACAATAAAAATGTGGTTGTTCCTGTAGTATCAGATGCACAGGTTCAGGGCAATGTATTGAACGTGAAGATGAAGCCAAACAGCTTTGTTGTATACCGTTTCTAATTGCCGACCTCCAATCTTCAATAAATCCTTAAGGTACAAATAGATAAGTGGATAATGTGAATCCCTTGCGACTCTAGTGGTTGCAAGGGATTTTTTTTCTCTCCTAATGCCCTTGAAATTACATGGCGACGCAGGAGTTTCTGTGTCAGGACGTAGGAAAGATTACGTCGCCATGTAGGAAAAAGGCACTTTATGTATAAGAAAAGTTTGAATTTTGCATAAAAAATACGCTCAAACGCTAGCAATTTGCTCATTTTTTCGTAACTTTGCACCCGCAAACTTATAATTAATAATAAAAGAAAGAATGGCTAATTTGAGATTTGAGGTTGTAGCCGAGGCCTTTAAGAAAAGACCTGTAGAGGTAGAGGCTCCCAAGGTGCGCCCTTCGGAGTACTTCGCCAAGTATGTATTCAACCGCCAGAAGATGTACAAGTATCTGCCATCTGATGTGTATGAGAAACTCATCGATGTGATAGATAACGGTACTCGTCTGGACCGTTCCATCGCTGATGCCGTGGCTGCCGGCATGAAGCTCTGGGCTGAGGAAAACGGGGTAACACATTATACTCACTGGTTCCAGCCATTGACAGAAGGTACTGCCGAGAAGCATGATGCCTTCGTGGAGCATGACGGAAAGGGTGGTATGATTGAGGAATTCTCTGGCAAATTGCTTGTCCAGCAGGAACCTGATGCCAGCTCATTCCCTAACGGCGGTATCCGCAATACCTTCGAGGCTCGTGGCTATTCTGCATGGGATCCTACATCGCCTGTGTTCATCATCGACGATACCCTCTGTATCCCTACCATCTTTATTTCTTATACCGGTGAGGCTTTGGACTACAAAGCTCCATTGCTCCGCTCGCTCCATACCCTGAGCGAGGCGGCTACCGAGGTGTGCCACTACTTCTACCCACAGGTAAAGAAGGTGCAGACCAATCTCGGATGGGAGCAGGAGTACTTCCTGGTAGATGAGAGTCTCTATTCGGCTCGCCCTGACCTGATGCTCACAGGCCGTACCCTGATGGGACACGACTCTGCGAAGAACCAGCAGATGGACGACCATTATTTCGGAACCATCCCTGAGCGTGTGCAGGCTTTCATGAAGGATTTGGAAGTGCAGGCACTCGAACTCGGCATCCCTTGCAAGACCCGTCATAACGAGGTGGCACCAAACCAGTTTGAGCTGGCACCTATCTATGAGGAGTGCAATCTTGCCGTAGACCATAATATGCTCCTGATGAGTCTGATGAAGCGTGTGGCTCACAAGCATGGTTTCCGTGTGCTCCTTCACGAGAAGCCATTCGCTGGTGTCAACGGTTCGGGCAAGCACAACAACTGGAGTCTCTGCACCGATACCGGCGTACTGCTCCATGCAGCAGGCAAGACACCGGAGGACAATCTCCGCTTCGTAGTCTTCATCGTAGAGACCCTGATGGGCGTTTACAAGCACAATGGACTGCTGAAGGCTTCTATCATGAGTGCTACCAATGCCCATCGTTTGGGAGCCAACGAGGCACCACCAGCCATCATCTCTTCATTCCTCGGAAAGCAGCTCACCGACCTGCTCGACCATATCGAGAAGGCAGACAAGGAAGAACTCTTCGCCCTGGCTGGCAAGAAGGGTATGGAGCTGGATATCCCTGAGATTCCGGAGCTGATGATTGATAACACCGACCGCAACCGTACCTCTCCATTCGCCTTCACCGGAAACCGTTTCGAGTTCCGTGCCGTAGGTTCAGAGGCCAACTGTGCGTCATCTCTCATCGTACTGAATGCTGCCGTAGCTGAGGCTCTCGAAGACTTCAAGACTCGTGTAGATGCCTTGATAGCAAAGGGCGAGGACCAGACATCGGCTATTATAGATGTTGTACGCGAGGATATCAAGACCTGCAAGCCTATCCGCTTCGACGGCAACGGCTATTCTTATGAGTGGAAGGAAGAGGCTCAGAAGCGAGGTCTGGACTGCGAGGCATCCTGCCCGGTAGTCTTCGACCGTTATCTGGACAAGGAAAGCATCGAGATGTTTGCCAAGACCAACGTGATGAGCGAGAGCGAGTTGAAGGCGCGCAACGAGGTGAAGTGGGAGACCTATACCAAGAAGATTCAGATTGAGGCTCGTGTGATGGGCGACCTGAGCATGAACCATATCATCCCTGTGGCTACCCACTATCAGAGCCGTCTGGCAAAGAACGTAGAGGGCATGATTCACATCTTCGGTGGCGAGGAAGGCAAGAAGCTGACTGCCCGCAACGTGAAGATTATCCGTGAGATAGCCGAGCGTACCGAGGCAATTGAGCGTGGTGTAGAGGCATTGGTAGATGCCCGCAAGGTAGCCAACAAGATAGAGAGTGAGCGCGAGAAGGCAGTAGCATATCACGACACGGTAGCTCCAAAGATGGAGGAAATCCGTTATCAGATAGACAAGCTCGAGCTTCTCGTAGCCGATGAACTTTGGACATTGCCAAAGTATCGTGAGCTGCTGTTCATCAGATAATATTTCCTGGATAAGGAATTGATATAATAAAAAAGAGTGCATTGCCGTTAACAATGCACTCTTTTTTTGCTTATCCTGAGCAGAAAAGCGTAAACTAAGTTAAATATTCATAAAAGTTTGGGGTTAAAACTCGTAACCTACACATAATCAAATAAAAATGTGTAATTTTGCAGTCCGATTATTTCGGGGATACGCTTAGAGTCCCCAAGATATGGTGTGTTAATAGCATGCCCTGTGGCCGGGGTATGTGGTTAGTGAATCACCTGTCTGAATAGTGAGTAAAAAAGATTAAAAACGTTTTTTAGTAGTAAATTTAAATTTTAAAATGGACACATTAAGTTACAAGACTATTTCCGTAAACAAGGAAACAGCTAAGAAAGAGTGGGTCGTAATCGACGCTACCGACCAGGTTGTAGGTCGCCTCTGCTCTAAGGTTGCTAAATTGCTCCGCGGAAAGTACAAGCCAACTTTCACTCCACACGTAGATTGTGGTGACAACGTAATCATTATCAATGCCGCTAAGGTAGTTTTCACAGGTAAGAAGGAAACAGATAAGGTTTACACTCGTTACACTGGTTATCCAGGTGGTCAGCGCTTCAACACTCCAGCAGAGTTGCGCAAGCGTCCTGATGGAATGGACAAGATCCTCCGTCACGCTATCAAGGGTATGTTGCCAAAGGGCCCTCTCGGTCGTTCTTTGATGGACAACCTCTTCATTTACGATGGCACAGAGCACAAGCACGAGGCACAGCAGCCAAAGGCTATTGATATTAACCAGTATAAATAATTAAGGTAGAATGGAAGTAATTAATGCAATTGGTCGCCGTAAGAGCGCTGTAGCTCGTGTATACCTCACAGAGGGTACCGGTAAGATCACAATCAACAAGAAAGATATTGAGACATATTTCCCATCAGCAATCCTTCGCTATGTAGTAAAGCAGCCATTGCAGTTGCTCGAAGCTGAGGGTAAGTATGATATTAAGGCAAACCTCGACGGTGGTGGTTTCACCGGTCAGAGCCAGGCTCTCCGCCTCGCTATCGCTCGCGCACTCGTTAAGATCGACGCTAACGATAAGAAGGCTTTGAAGGATGCAGGTTTCATGACACGTGACTCACGTGCTGTAGAGCGTAAGAAGCCAGGTCAGCCAAAGGCTCGTCGTCGCTTCCAGTTCAGCAAGCGTTAATCTTATACATATTTTATTATATATATACAGATTATATATAGCTGAGCTAAAAAGTTTAGTATCTAAATCGGTGAGATTCCATTAATCGGGGACTACTCATCGACTGATCTAACATTAGATTCAAAAAGAAAGTAAACACAATTAAAAAGAAAAAACAATGTCAAGAACAAATTTTGACCAGTTACTTCAGGCAGGTTGCCACTTCGGACACCTCCGTCGCAAGTGGAATCCAGCAATGGCTCCTTACATCTTCATGGAGCGTAACGGTATTCATATTATCGACCTCAACAAGACTGTCGCTAAGATCGACGAGGCTGCTGAGGCTCTCAAGACAATTGCCAAGACAGGTAGAAAGATCCTGTTTGTCGCTACTAAAAAACAAGCTAAGGACGTAGTTGCTGAGAAGGCAGCTTCTATCAATATGCCATACGTAAACGAGCGTTGGGCTGGTGGTATGCTCACCAACTTCCCTACAATCCGTAAGGCAGTTAAGAAAATGACAAACATCGATCGTCTGTTGAACGATGGTACATTCTCTAACCTCTCTAAGCGCGAGTTGCTTCAGGTAAGCCGCCAGCGTGCTAAGTTGGAGAAGAACCTCGGTTCTATCGCAGATATGGCCCGTCTCCCAGTAGCCCTCTTCGTTGTTGACGTAATGAAGGAGCACATCGCTGTTAAGGAGGCTAACCGTCTTGGTATTCCAGTGTTCGGTATCGTAGATACCAACTCTGATCCTAAGAATGTTGATTACGTTATCCCAGCTAACGACGATGCTAAGGATTCTGTAGATGCTATCCTTACTGCAGTTTGCGGTGCTATCGCTGAGGCTCTCGAGGAGCGCAAGGCTGAGAAGGCTGACGACAAGGCTGCTGCTGAGCAGAAGGACCAGCCTAAGAAGAAGGCTGCCCGCAAGGACGAGGCTGAGTAATTAGGCAAAGAAATATATACTGAAGCCATTGATTCTGTTTATGATTCGATGGCTTTAGTAGCTTTTAAGCAAAGATTATTATTAACTTTTTAATATAAAAATATTATTATGGCTGTTTCAATTGAAGATATCAAGAAACTTCGCGCTATGACTGGTGCTGGTCTTGCTGACGTTAAGAAGGCACTCACAGAGGCTGAAGGTGATTTCGATAAGGCAAAGGAGTTGCTCCGTGAGCGTGGTCTCGCTATCGCTGCTAAGCGTTCTGACCGTGAGACTTCTAATGGTTGCGTTCTCGTTAAGAAGGTTAACGATTTCGCTGCTATCATCGCTCTCAAGTGCGAGACTGACTTCGTAGCTAACGGTGCTGACTTCATCAAGTTGACATCTGACATCCTCGACGCTGCTATCGCTGCCAAGGCTCACACTCTCGACGAGGTGAAGACTTTGAAGGTTGGCGATGCTGATGCTCAGGCTGCTGTTACACAGCGCTCTGGTATCACTGGCGAGAAGATGGAGCTCGACGGCTACTGTGTTCTCGAGGGTGACAACATCGAGGTTTACGACCACATGAACAAGCACACTTTGTGTACTATGGTTCAGCTCAACGAGAACAACGAGGAGGCTGGTCACAAGGTAGCTATGCAGGTTGCTGCTATGCGCCCTGTAGCTCTCGACGAGTCTTCTGTTTCTGAGGAGACTAAGAAGAGTGAGCTCGAGGTTGCTGTTGCCAAGACTAAGGAAGAACTCGTAGAGAAGGCTGTTAACGCTGCTTTGAAGAAGGCTGGCATCAACCCAGCTCACGTTGACTCTGAGGAGCATATCGAGAGCAACACCAAGAAGGGTTGGTTGACACCTGAGCAGGCTGAAGAGGCTCGCAACATCAAGACGACTGTTGGTGAGGAGAAGGCTGCTACTTTGAACCCTACTATGATCCAGAACATTGCTAATGGTCGTCTGGCTAAGTTCTTCAAGGAGAACTGCCTCGTTGACCAGGAGTTCCAGTTCGGTGACGGTGACAAGCAGACTGTTGCTCAGTACCTCGCTTCTCAGAGCAAGGATCTCAAGATCGTTGCTTACCAGCGCTTTACTCTTGCTGCTGAGTAATCATTACTCAAAAGCAAGCGTTAATTTGACTTATAGTTAAATTAGAATACCGGGAGTTATGAAGTTAAGCCTCGCTTTGCTTCTAACTCCCATTTCTTTTTTATATAAAAATTTGATGTTATGAAGATATTTGCCATCGGTATGAACTATACCGAACACAATAAATCGCTGCATGGTACGTTATCTAAACCAGAGCGTCCTGTCATTTTTACCAAGGCAGATTCTGCTTTGCTCAATAACGGCAAGCCTTTCTTCATCCCTGATCATCTGGGAAGAATAGAGTATGAAACCGAAGTAGTGGTCAGAATATCCAAGTTGGGAAAGACCATTCCGCAGCGTTTCGCCCACCGCTATTACGATGCAGTAACCGTAGGTATCGATTTTACGGCACGCGAGATGCAGAAGAAACTGCGCGAGGCTGGCCAACCTTGGGAACTCGCCAAGGGATTCGACGGTTCTGCCGTTATCGGCGAATGGGTCGACATCCAGAAGTTCCGTGATATCCAGGCACTGCACTTCCGCCTCGATCTCAATGACAAGACCGTACAGGAAGGCTGCACGAGCGATATGCTCTACAAGGTAGATGAAATCATCTCCTACATCAGCCAGTACTTCACGCTCAAGACGGGCGACCTGCTCTATACCGGATGTCCTACAGGCTGCGGTCCTGTCAACATCGACGACCATCTCGTAGGCTATCTCGAAGACAGGAAGGTGCTCGATTTTCACTGTAAATAAACAATATTGCAAGTAATATATCGATATGAACACAACGAAGGTTTGGAAATACATGCTGCTGGCATGCCTGCTCATGCTGGTGGCTCCTGCTCAGGCACAGCGATTCTTCAATCTGACCTCTTCAGAAGTCAGAGTAGATTCCGTGTTGCCCCGTTTCGTGTATTCCATTCCTTTGACCGGTGCATATCGTGACTCCGTATATACAGTCAGCCTGAAATATGGCGAGTATATCGATATGACTGCCTCCGACATCGCCAATTACAACCGCCTGTCGGGTGCAGTCCCTCCTGAGCAGGTATTACCCCAGCAGCGGGTTACCGAATGTCGTAAGCAGGGCGTACTCCAGATAGATTTCAGTCCTGTCGTATTCCGCAATAACCGCCATCAGCTGCTGGTCAGCTTCATGCTCCAGGTAGATGCCCGTCCTCTGAAGCGCTCCGAGCGTTCCAGTCGAGGTTCTCTGTTGGCTAAGGGCAAAGTATCAGCCTTCACTTCTTCTGATGCTTTGCGCTCAGCCTCTTCCCTCTATGCCTCCCATTCCGTCCTAGCCTCAGGCAGATGGGCGAAGATCAGAGTCAGCGAAACCGGTTTCCATCAGCTTACCGAACAGGTAGTGCGCCAGGCAGGCTTCTCCGATATCAGCAAGGTGAAGATTTACGGCTATGGCGGCAATCTGCAGAACGAAGCCCTTCTGGCGAGCGAACTGCAGGCTACCGACGATCTTCAGGAAGTTCCCCAGTGCATCGTTGGCGGCAAGCATTATTTCTATGCCGAGGGACCGGTATCCTGGAAGTCAGAAACCGCCCTCCAGCGCATCCGTAATCCTTATTCCGATTACGGCTACTATTTTATTACCCAGACCGATGGAGAGCCACTGGTGCAGGATTCAGCCACCTTTGTCTCTTCCCATTATCCGCAGCCATATGATTATCATTCCCTCTACGAGTCAGATGGTTTCAGCTATTATCATGGCGGCAGAAACCTCTTCGATGCAGAAGAACTGAAGGTGGGCGATGAAAAGAAAGTGGTAATCACGAATACCACCGGTTCTGCGGCAGGTAAACTCTCCGTAGCCCTGACTACCACCACAAACAGCGTGGCTCAGATACTGAAGAATGGCAAGGCTTTGGGCGAAATCACCCTTTCTCTCAAGGATGACAATCCGACGGAGGATATAGCTTACCTCAAGGCTACAGAGAAGGTTGCCACTTATCCCATTTCCGATTTCCAGGATAAGGATACCATCTCTATCAAGGTCTTGTCAGGTGCTTCCATCCGCCTCGATTATATCTCCGTAACGTGGGCAGAGCCTGGAAGCTGTGCCTTTACCGCTGCCAACCTGGCCGTCGGTGGAAAGATTCCGGCTGCCCAGTATGTCTACGGCATCACCAACCAGAATCATCATGCCGATGGAGCAGCCGATATGGTCATCATCATCCCGACCTCACAGAAACTGCTGAAACAGGCACAGCGGCTGAAAAAATTTCATGAACAGCACGACGGACTGCGCGTTACCATCGTGCCTGCCGATGAACTCTATAACGAATTTTCTAGCGGTACCCCCGATGCCAACGCCTACCGCCGCTACCTGCGCATGCTTTCTGATAAGGCGCAGAGCGAGGCAGATATGCCGAAATATCTCCTGCTCTTCGGCGACTGCGTATGGGATAACCGCATGCTTACCTCCGGTTGCAGAACCCTGAATCCAGACGATTATCTGCTGTGCTTTGAGAGTGAAAACTCCTTCAGTGCCGTTTCCTGCTTCGTCAGCGACAGCTGGTTCGGCATGCTCGGCGAGGGAGCCGGACTGTATCCTAACCGCGAGCTGCAGGATGTAGCCGTAGGCCGCTTCCCGGTAACTTATGCAGAAGAAGCCCAGGTGCTGGTAGACAAGACCATCAGTTATGCTCAGAATGCCAATGTAGGTGCCTGGCAGAACACCCTGATGTTTATGGGCGATGACGGAAACGGAAACCTCCACATGCAGGATGCCGATGATGTGGCAAATGATGTGCTCACCACCTATCCCGCCTATCTCGTCAAGAAAGTGATGTGGGATGCCTATACCCGCGAAACCTCCTCTTCGGGCAATACCTATCCCGAAGCAACGCGGATTATCAAACAGCAGCAGGCTGCGGGAGCCCTCATCATGGATTATGCCGGACATGGCGATCCTACACAGATGTCGCACGAATCTGTTCTGAAACTCACCGATTTTGCCGATTTCCGCAATACCAACCTGCCGCTCTGGGTAACCGCCTCCTGCGATATCATGCCGTTCGACGGGCTCGAAGCCAACATCGGCGAATATGCGCTGCTCAACGATAAAGGCGGCGCAGTAGCTTTCTATGGCACCACCCGTACCGTTTACGCCCAGTATAACAGACATATCAACCGTGCCTTCATCCACAGAGTGCTCAGTCTGGTAGACGGTAAGCCTATTACGATAGGCGAGGCGCACCGACTGGCGCAGAACGACCTGGTGAGCGGCAACGGACCAACTTCCGGCTCCGATGTCACGGTGAACCATCTCCATTATTCCCTTCTGGGCGACCCTGCTCTTGCACTCAATCTGCCTATGCATCAGATTGTGGTAGATTCCATCAATGGCATTCCTGTTGCCGGAGCCGCAACCCTGCCGATGCTGAAGGCAGGCTCTATCGCCCGCATGGCAGGTCATATCGAGGGAGCAGACGACTTCCGGGGCGTCATCACCGCTACCGTAAGAGATTCCAAGGAAACGGTTACCTGTCGCCTGAACGATACCGGCAAGGATGGCGCTGAGAAGGCTTTCGAATACAAAGACAGAACCAAGACCCTGTATCAGGGCACCGATAGCGTAAGAGGCGGCAAGTTTACCTTCTCCTTTGCCGTTCCGCTGGATATCAATTATTCCAACCAAAGCGGTCTGGTCAACCTCTATGCGGTGAATACCGCCAAGACCCTCTCCGCCCACGGCTCCAGCGAGCAGTTTACGGTAGGCGAGAGCGAGGAGCAGAAGAACGATTCCATCGGTCCTTCCATCTACTGCTATCTCAATTCGCCTTCCTTCGTAGATGGCGGCAATGTCAACACCACCCCGTTCTTTGTGGCAAAGATAATCGATAAGGACGGAATCAATGCTGCCGGAAGCGGTATCGGTCACGACCTGCAGTTGGTGATAGATGGCGATATGTCGAAGACCTACGTGCTGAACAGCAATTTCATCTACGATTTCGGAACCTATACCAGCGGTTCTACCTATTACAGCATACCGCAACTGGAACCGGGCAAGCACGAACTCACCTTCCGTGCCTGGGATATCCAGAACAACAGTTCTACGGTGAAGCTCCGCTTCAATGTGGTGAAGGCACTGAGTCCGGCGCTCTTCGATGTGGGCGTAACCGCCAATCCGGCTAAGACCTCCACCACCTTCATCATCAGCCACGACCGCACAGAGAGCAATATGGACGTGGTGGTAGAAGTGTTCGATTCATCGGGCAGACAGCACTGGCGCCATTCCGAAAGCGGTGTACCTACCTCGGGCAGCTATACCGTAAGCTGGGACCTCACCTCCGATAGCGGCACCCCTCTGGGCACCGGCGTATATCTCTATCGCGTCAAGGTGGCGAGCGATGGCAGCAGCTACACCTCTAAAGTCAAGAAACTCATCATTATCAAATAAAAATATATTTACAATGGGAATAAAAAAAATCTATAAGATATTCATCTTGGGATGTCTCGCTCTGATGGCATCAGAAGTGAAGGCGCAGGATAAGAAAGATCTCTTCAATCCTGTGAACTATGCAGTCATTTCGCAAACCATAGCTCCTGATGCCCGTGGTGGCGGCTTGGGAGACATCGGTGCGGCTACCGACCCTGATGTCAACTCTCAGTACTGGAATCCGGCAAAATATCCTTTCACCATTTCGCGTGCCGGTGTGTCGCTCAGCTTCACTCCTTGGCTGCGCTCGCTGGTCAATGATATGAATCTTGCCTATCTCTCTGGCTATTACCGCATTGGTGATTACAGCGCCGTATCTGCATCGCTCCGCTATTTCAATATGGGTGAAGTGTTTACCAGCGAAGAGGGTGCCGAGAGTGGCACGGGTATGACCATCAATCCTTACGAGATGTCGGTCGATGTGGCTTATTCTCTGATGCTCAGCGAGAAGTTCTCTCTTGCTGCCGCCATCCGCTGGATCTATTCCGATATGCGCTTCGATTATACCGAAGATAATTCGCCAGCCTCCGCTTTCGCAGCCGATATCGCTGCCTATTACCAGAACTATGTGGTCATCGGCCAGCGCGAATGCCAGTTGGGTTTGGGCTTGAATATTTCTAACATCGGTAGTAAGATTACTTTCAGTGGCAAGGAGTATGGCGAGTTCCTGCCAGCCAACATGCGTCTGGGTGCTTCGCTGATGATTCCTATCGACGAGTACAACCGCATCACCCTGGCAGCCGATGCCAACAAGTATCTGGTGCCTACCGTTCCGAAGCAGGAAGAGGGTGAGGACAATTCAGAATATGAAGACCGTGTGCATCGTGAGTATGATGATATTTCGGGCATCAGCGGTATCTTCAAGAGTTTCAGCGATGCCCCTGGCGGTTTCAAGGAAGAGCTGGAGGAAATCAACTACGGATTGGGTGCCGAGTATGTATACAATGATAAGTTTGCGCTCCGTGCCGGTTATCATCATGAGAGTCAGAGCAAGGGTAACCGCAAGTACTTCACCGTGGGTGCCGGTTTCAAGATGAATGTCTTCTCGCTCGATGCTGCCTATGTGGTGGCTACCGCCAAGAGTAACCCGCTCGACCAGACCCTCCGCTTCACCCTGTCGTTTGATATGGATGGACTGAAGGACCTCTTTAAGAGATAGTTTTTTAGTGATTATTGATTAGTTATTATATATAGATATGAATATACGTGTAGGATTTGGATATGATGTCCACAAGCTGGTGGTTGACCGCGACTTGTGGCTGGGAGGAATCAAGATAGATTATGAACTGGGATTGCTGGGCCACAGCGATGCCGATGTGCTGATACATGCCATTTGCGATGCCCTGCTGGGCGCCGCCAACATGCGTGATATCGGATATCATTTCCCGGATACGGCAGCAGAGACACTGAATGTGGATTCTAAGATACTGCTCCGCAAAACGATGGAACTGATAGCTACCAAGGGTTATACACTGGGCAATATCGATGCTACAGTCTGTGCCGAACGCCCTAAACTCAACCCGCATGTGCCAGCCATGAAAGCCTGTCTGGCAGAGGTGATGGGGGTAGACGAAGACCAGATATCCATCAAGGCAACAACCACCGAGAAACTCGGATTCACGGGCAGAATGGAGGGCATCTCCGCCTATGCCACCGTTCTTATCCAGAAAGGATAGAACGCAAGCAGCACGCCCTGAAAGGGCAGAAGCTTTATATTCAGCAAAATGTAGGAAAAGTGTCAGAAAGTTGTTAATTTCCGTTTCTTTTGTTCATTTTTGATTGATATATATCAAAAAAATGCAAAAACGTCACACTTTCTTGGCTGAATATTTGGTGAATAGCCGAAATAGTAGTAATTTTGCAGCGTCAAAAGGTTAATAGATTGTTTAGGTTAGTAGTAATAGATTTAGGTTTTTAGTTATTAGGTTTTAAGGTAGATTGTTTAACCGATAATTGAGAAAGTCGTGAGACTATTTTGATTAGATTTTTTAAGTTAAACATATTGCATGCCACAGCTCGTTGAGAGTTGTGGTATGTTTTTTTATGCTCCTTTCTCCCCCTTCCGTTTCCTCTTTTCCGATTTCCTCGAAAAAAAACATGCCTTTTTATTTTGTTTTGTCTCCGATTTGTACTATCTTTGCAGTATCAATCAATATACGCAGCTTTTTGCGGTATCAAAAATATACGCAGATGAGAGTACTCATAGTAAATACAAGTGAAAAGACAGGCGGAGCGGCAGTAGCAGCCAACCGCCTGATGGATGCCCTTAACAACAATGGCGTTAAGGCAAAGATGTTGGTACGCGACAAGGAGACAGAAGACATTACCGTGGTCAGTCTGCCCCGTTCGCTCAGGTTGCAGTGGAACTTCCTGTGGGAGCGCTGGTGCGTGTTCTGGCATCTCCATTTCTCCCGTCAGCGCCTCTGGGAGGTAGACATGGCAACATCGGGTACCGATATCACCAGGCTCCGCGAGTTTCAGGAGGCAGATGTCATCCATCTCTCCTGGATTAACCAGGGCATGCTCTCACTCAAGAACATCCGCAAGATAATCCGCAGCGGCAAACCGGTGGTATGGACCATGCACGATCTCTGGCCAGCTACCGGCATCTGCCATTATGCCCGTGGCTGCAACCGCTATGCCTCCGCCTGCGGCAACTGTCCGCTTCTCCCCAATAAAGGCAGCAAGAACGACCTCTCAGCAAAGATATTCCGCCGCAAGAAGGAACTCTACCATCGCGGCGCCATCTCCTTCGTCACCTGTAGCCGTTGGCTCGAACGGCAGGCTAAGGGCAGCGGTCTCTTCGTAGGTCAGCGCATCACCAACATCCCGAATCCGATAGATACCCACGTGTTCTGTCCGCAGAATCAGGCAGAGGCGCGTCTGCGTGCCGGTCTGCCAGCCGACAAGCATATCATCCTCTTCGTATCCCAGCGCGTAACCGACGGGCGCAAGGGCATGCGTTATTTCATCGAAGCCATCGACCGGCTGGTAGCGCGCTATCCCGAGATGAAGGAGAATACCGCCATCGCCATCCTGGGCGGCCATTCCGAGGAAGTAAACCTCACCCTGCCGTCCTATTCGCTCGGCTATGTCAGCGATGAGAAGCAGATTGTGGCAATCTACAATTCGGCAGATGCCTTCGTGCTGCCATCGCTCGAAGATAACCTCCCTAACACCATCATGGAGTCGATGGCGTGCGGCGTGCCGAGCATCGGTTTCAGGGTAGGAGGTATACCGGAGATGATAGACCATCAGCAGAACGGCTACGTAGCTAACTATCGCGATACCGAAGACCTGGCGAGTGGCATCCACTGGGTACTCGAAGAGGCCGACAGGGCGGCGCTGAAGCAGGCATGTCTGCAGAAGGTAGCTCAGAGCTATTCGCAGCATGCCGTAGCATTGAAATATATTGAAGTTTATAACGAGGCGATGGCCTACAAAAACTATAAGTTATGATTAAGTTCACCGTCGTAACCTGTACGTATAATGCCGAGAAGGAGTTGCAGCGTACCCTCGACAGCGTGCAGCGCCAGACCTACTGCAACATCGAGCACATCATCATGGATGGCGGTTCCCGCGACCGTACCCTCCAGCTGGTGAAGGCATATCAGCATCGCAATGCAGTAGGCGAGAGCTCGCACGAAATCGTGGTGATATCAGAGCCCGACAAGGGACTTTATGATGCCATGAACAAGAGCATCGACCGTGCTACGGGCGATTACCTGGTGTTCATGAATGCCGGTGACACCTTTCCTACAGCCGATACGCTGGAATATGTAGAAGGCTGTGTAGGCGAAGGCGAATTACTGCCCGGCGTACTTTACGGGGATACCGATATCGTGGACGAGATGGGCCATTTCCTGCGTCATCGCCGCCTGGCTCCACCCAAGAAGCTCACGTGGCGTTCGTTCATCTGGGGCATGCTGGTGTGTCACCAGTCATTCTATGCCCGCACAGACATAGCCCGTGAGATTCATTACGATCTGCACTACCGTTATTCGGCAGATGTAGACTGGTGCATCCGCATCATGCGGGAGTCATCTCGCCGCAAGTTGCCGTTGCGCAACGTCCATGCCGTCCTCACCCATTTTCTGGATGGTGGCATGACCACGCAGAACCACAAAGCCTCCCTGAAGGAGCGTTTTCAGGTGATGCGCACCCATTACGGCCTTCTTCCCACCCTTGCAGTTCATGCCTGGTTCGTGATAAGAGGGGCTGTAAAGAGATAGAATTTTTAAAAATTGTTTAATAACATTTGTTTGCAAAGTGTTGACTATTTACTAGTTAGTGTACCATGTACGGCGAAATACCGTATATGGGTAGCCGACTGCTTAAAGGGTTAAAAAAAAAGCCCCCGATGCGTGATGCACCGGGGGCTTTGCTATGTTGAATCAAAATTTAAAAAACATCTTTTTTTACCTTTTTACTTTTTTACCTTTAAAGAGTACAGCTGGTAACTCCGAGCGTAGTAGCGATGGCTGTGAGGAAGGAGATTGCAATCTGCAAAATCGTTTTCCAGGTATTTGCTTTCATCATCTTTATTATTATTTTTAATGTTAAGTGTTAAATGTTAATGTTAACTTGGTGAGGGGATACGCTAGCTTTCTACTTGCCGCCCTCAGGCGAGGGCTTTATTCAAGCCCATCGCCGCCCTGCTCAGTACCGCCGCCGGTAGTACCTGAGCCGCCCTGGCTGGTGTCAGAGCCGCCGCCCTGTTCAGTGCCGCCACCGGTAGTACCACCGCCTGTGGTGCCCTCTCCGTCGGTGCCGATATAGCCGCCGTACTCCTGAATCTTGCACTTCTTGCGCAGCTCAGTATTGCTCCAGCTCTTCGTGTTTCTCACAATCAGGTGCACGCCTTCCACGCTGGCAGCTGTCACCTTCTCCTTGGTATCCTCCGCCTTGGAGCTCATACCGATGGAGAACAGTCCGAGGTCAGAGAGACGCACGCTCTTGCCGTCGAGAATCAGCTCCTGCAGATGGTCGAGTGCATCCATCAGCACACCGTGGATGGTACCTCGTGAGTAAGGCGAGCCGTGGTCAGAGATATGCGATACGAATCCCTCGAAGTCCACTTCGCGGTCAGTTACCGCAGCCGCATACCACTTCTTCTTACCTGCGTTTTCACCAGTCTGAGGTGTGCGCTGTACTTTACGATATTTCAATGTTCCTTTTACTTCCATAATCTTAATTTTTTAAAGGGTTAATAAATTGTTAACTTTGTGGGGTGCGCTTTGTCGAGTGCAGCCTTTCTTCGAACGACAGTGCAAAGATACTGCAATTTCCCGATACCACCAAATTTCAGCGTGTGATAAGGCGCGATTTTCAGCACGCTTTTAATCCGAAACCTGTTAAATGTTATAACTCACACTAAATTGGACTTTGGTTGAATATCAAGAAGTTAGGCGTTTGCCTTTATAATATAGGTAACAATATGGAAACGAGCGGACTTCTGCTCGTTTCTGTATTTTGCAATATGCAAAGAACGCCTTAATTCGGGGACAAAGATACGATATTTTTCTAAATCTCGCATAGCTTACAAGGAGAAAACCTTGGAAATTAGAACTTTTTACGTTAAAATCCATATTTGACAAGCAGATTTTGAAGAAAATATTTGGAGTTTCCAATAAAAAAGAGTATTTTTGCAGCAACAAATCCCACCACGCCTCTCAACGATGCGTACCACGGTGGGACTTCGCTTTTTATAAAGGGTATATGGATTACGACAAACAACCGATAAACGTAGATGAACAGGTTGCCTTGCTCCAGAACAGAGGGCTGGTGATAGAAGATATTGCAACTGCCAAATTGCAGCTTCGCAATATCAGTTATTTTCGTATTGCCAGTTACCTACGATATATGGAGGAAGACAGACAGTTTCATCATTATAAACTGGGTAGTACATTTGAACAAGCCATCGACCTTTATCTCTTTGACAAAGAACTTCGTCAACTTATATTCAAGGCAATTCAAGATATAGAGATTTCTCTTCGGACCAAAATGATTCAGATATTTTCCATGGAGCATGGCGCATTTTGGTTTATGGATGCATCATTGTTCAAGAATGCAGACTTTTATGAAGGCTGCCTTGACAATATCAAGAAAGAGGTATCTCGTTCAAATGAAGATTTCATCAAGGAGCATTCCGAGAAATATACTTTCCCTTCTCTCCCTCCTGTGTGGAAAACATTAGAGGTCGTTTCGTTTGGTACGCTTTCCAAATTATTTTGTCTGTTCAAGGACAATCGTCTCAAAAAGCAAGTGGCAAGAGAGTTTGGACTACCTCAATACACTTACTTGGAAAGTTGGATAAGGTGTATAACCGTGCTTCGCAATTGTTGTGCTCACCATGCCCGTATATGGAATAGGCGTTTTGCCTTGAAGCCACAATTGCCAAATCGGCTTCCACTTTTTTGGATTGCTCCAACCCAAAAGCCTATCAAACTTTACCATCAGTTATGCACCTTATTATATATGGAGCAAACTATAACTCCTTGTATGGATTTAAAAAGCTCTCTGCTCAGATTGTTCGCAGATTATCCCAATATTGATTTACATGCCATGGGCTTTCCACAAGGATGGGAAAACGAACCTTTATGGAGATAGCAACAAGTGTTCGGATATAAGTCTATCCAAGCACTTGCTTGTTGAATTCGCGCTTTGGCTGCTTTAGAGCTTAATGTTAAGCCTCATAACTCGCTCTAAATTGGACTTTGATTGAAAATCAAGAAGTTGGGCGTTTGCCTATATTATATAGGTAACAATATGGAAACGAGCGGACTTCTGCTCGTTTCTGTATTTTGCAATATGCAAAGAACGCCTCAATTCGGGGACAAAGATACGATATTTTTCTTAATATCCCATAATTTACAAGAAGAGAAATATGGAAATTAGGACTTTTTTACATAGAAATTTAACTTCATTTTTTCGTAAAAGCAACCAAACATAATCACTCAGTGATAGCTACATACATAATAGTTTTGCTTTTCCCACTACATATTCAAAATAGCATCAACAGAAAGGTGTTGTATATTGCTAATTGCTGTTGTGTTTTAATTTAATATCCCGTAAGGAAATTCGGTAGAATCAACATTAAAATAGTAAACGTTATTTGTGTCTAAATCAAAAGCAGTCATAACGACAGGTGATACATCTCGTGCATTAGTAGTTGTAAGACCTTCATTCGTCCATAAAAACCCTAAATAAGTAGGAATGGCTCCCCATAAAAAAGCATGTGAACTGTTTGAAATATTATAAAAACAAACCTTATCTGAAAAGACTAAAGAAAGAAAATAATTTGAGTTTTTCACAAACAGTTTGTAATTGCCAGTAGCTTTTAAATTAAAAGATTTATCATATAAATAAAATGATTTACTTTTATTATTTACTAAATAAAGTCTGTCATCTTCGTTATAAACAGAATAGTTCGGAATTGGTTTGCCTAATTGCAAACCTAAGTAACTATCCACGACCTTAACCCTAATAGTAACGCTAGTATTCTCCGTCTTATCCTTTACAACAAGATAAACAATCCCATTCTTTTTTGTCTTTATTTTTATTTTTCCAGCATCAATAGTGGCTTCCAAAACATTATCATCTGACACTTCGACTGAAAGATTGTTGCTTCCACCACTAAACATAATTTCCGATGGGTTTTCTAATAATGGCTTTTCGTAATACTCTTTTTCAAAACACAATGATGAAACATCAGTACCATTACTACAGCCATATACTATAGAAAACACAAAAAAAAGAAAAAAGTATTGAATTATTTTCATATTTGCCAATAGAATAAAGCATTTGATGTACATAACTTTGTACACCAAATGCAATTAAAACTAATTATTTCTTATGAATTTCTGTTATTTCCCAAAAATTTATATTATAAGTGCCTAATGTTGTCTCAAAATCAGTCGAAGCATCTGCATTTACCTTATAAAAGCCATTGTCAGGTCCACCCCATCCCATATTAGCATGAAAGTACAAATCGTTATTTCGTAAAATTTCTCTGCTTGTCTTAGTGCAAATTGCATATCCATCTATAACCCAAGCATGAGAACCTTTTTCTGCCTGTTCATTTGCAGTATGTGTTCCACCCATTATTGCAACGCAAGGCATCTGGCGGTTTGCATTTATCGTATTTAACAATGGATCTGGGGCATATTTATTATAATAAGTGCCACAAGAAACATACTTCTTTAAATAATCCAATAAATTAGAAACTGAAGTTGTACTACTTTTTACACGAGGTATATTCGGATCATCATAAGGCCCATACTTAAAATCCTCATCAATATTTGGTGTTGTATTTGTTCCTTCATACATATGCTTAACTACTTTGGAAATCATCATAGCCTCCTCATAATCTCCGCCAAAATACGAATCATACTTCAATTTCGGTTTTTTAGTAACAAATGCCCAGTCTATGACTGTTCCATCAATCGTCATGCTCGGAGCGATAGCTGCTAAAGTTTGAACTCCTGCTGTAATAGCACACCCCATAGGGTAATTTGTTTCCGTATGATATTCATTATAAGTTTTAGGCAACAACAAGTTATAAGGATTGTCTTGATCCCACTCGGTCTTTAAAACAGCTCCACCATTTTGAGGCATTAACGATATAATCTGGCTCAAAGGTTTGTCATAAGCTGTAGAACGGGAAGTTGTTTCATGGCTTTTTACACCATTAACCTCAATCAAATCTTTTATTTCTTCATATGTTACTGTAGATTTACCCAAACAAGAAGCTACTTTCTTCAAGGTTTTCTCTCGTAACTCAACTTTGAGCCTTTCTATTTTATTTATCTCTGAAACAGTTGAAGCTTCTGCCAATTTTAACATCAAACATGCCCCAGTACTATCTTTTTTCTCAAAATTACCATTTTCTATATATGCCAAAACACCAGCACTTCGAGAGTCGGCAGAAACTAAAGCATACCCACTCTTTTCTCCAGACTGTAAACACACCTCATAAACAGGAATACTATCAGTCGTAGTCCCTCTTGTTGTCTTGCTTGATATAATTCCGCCAATGCGATATGAGCCCACAATAGACATTCTTGGATTGGCAGCACTTCTTGTTTTTGAGCCCAACGAAGTGGAAAAATCATTTACCATTGCCAGAATCTCATCCTCTGATAAATTTGTAGGATTATCATTTGCAATACTCATTGCCTCATCCATAGACAAATTAACATTCACGTTCTCAATAACAGGATTACTGTCATTAAGAATTTCATCTTGGCACGATGATACAATCACTGCCAATAATATTAAAACTAAATACTTTTTCATATTTATACTGTACTATTGGTTAAATGATGCAAATTTACGAAATTTATTTTAAATCGATATATAACGAATGCGTTATTTATGTATTATTAACAGCTTTTGTTGTTAAGGCGTTAAAATATATTGCATTTTGGCATTTTTTACTTTATTAATATATAAGAACTAACATCCTTTGCTTTTGGTTCATTACCAAATGAGTCTATCAAAATAATGCTGCAGTCATTCTTCACCTTACAAAATATATTGTCACCACTTTGCGGATGTTCAAGCATCAGAATGCAGCCGTCAAGCACTTTGAAAAAAACATTCAATACTTCGCAATCATCCGAATCCGTTTGGAGATTTCTGCTTCAAACGATAGATGCCATAAGCATTTAGCGTGAGTTTGTTTCTACATTAGTCGGTAACACACCAAAATATGCCCTTGCTATGGAATCCAAGTTAATACTGTTTTCTAAAACTGCCGTATATTCTTCGGCTTTAACAGAGTCAATACCTACATCGTTTTGTCCTGTGCCGCATAATATATAGGAAGCAACAAATGAGATAACCAAAACTGCTATAATTACCAATTTCTTCTTCATAACCATCATAAAAGAAAAAGTGTCCGCAATGTCAAGCAAGTGGCATCACGGACGCGAATGAACAGATGAGAGTTAATGAAAAGTCAGTATGCTGCTATGTTGTTGATGCACGGACAAGCTCTTGCACTATTGAACACGATGCGAATGCCGTTCGTCTTTACTTTATCGAAACGAAGGATGCGCTTGTAGCCGATGGTCGTTGTCTATTATTTCTTATTAATTTTCTTTTTAATTTCATTCGCCTCTTTAAATAGGCTATTAGCAATGCTATCTTTAATTGCTGCCATTTTGACCATTTTATAGTGATGGTAAACAGAATCCTCATAAGCAGCAACACGATTTTTTACATCATCAATAACTTTCTCATCTCGACAAACAGAGAAAAACTTCTCTATGTATCGAACATTGGGGTCGTCAGATGGAAGCACCATCTTCAAAGCACGATATTTCAAGTCTGCCTCTTCCCAATCCTGGTACTCTCGCCATTGGGTAAAATTGCCCCAAATGGAAATTACAAGGGATAGAGCCAAGCCACCAATGAAAAGAAGAACATACTTTGAAGTTGGCTCGAAACGATGGGTGACAATCTTTTTTTGAGGTGTATTACCCATTGCGTGAAGTTTTTCCTGCACATTTTTTGATGTGGCATTCAGCTCTTGTTTCACCTGATTAATTGCATCAAACAAGAGTTTGCTTCGCTGTTCTCCGTTACTTGCTTCTTTCTTGGTAAGGTCGGTAAAGATGCAGATAGCTTCTCTTAATCTTGCCAATTTGTCAATAGACTCCCCTTCTTTTACAGCCATAGCAAGGATTGCTTGTTCAAGCTTGCTTATATTAACACTTACAGAGACTGGAGTGCTTTCCGCCTCTGTATTCTTTGGTGAGGCAGAAAGTTCATCGACTTTCTGCTCCAATCTCTCAACTGTGCCGTAGATGGCTTCCAATAGTTCTTCTTCTTTCATCTTTTGTTGTTTGAATGGTTTGTAACTTGCATCAAAGGCTAAAGCCTCTTCTGCGTTTCTTCTTTTTCTTCTTGGATGATTCGTCCTCTGGGAAAGGCTCAAAGGTCTGAGAGTTGGCAGAAGCAAAAAGTCCAATGGAAGAAATGCCGTCCCAAGGGTCTTGGCTGCTATCCGACATGGATGGCTCATGTTTGCTCTTGTGATAGCCTTGTTCGTATTGCAGAGTAGAGCTGGATTTTGGTGATACATGGTTCTCCATTCCCTCAAACCTTGCATTCAGCTTGCCAAAGCTATAGCCTCGGCTAATCTGCGTACCCTTGAAGCTATATCCGTCCTTACAGAATCGGATGCCTTGTACCTTGGTTCTCTCCTTGTCCTTATAGACAAGCTCCAAGCGAACACCTCGTTTTGCAAGTTCATTCTTGAACTTCTGCCAGCTATCTGCGACTTCCAATGCATCATTGACGGCATTGTGAATCTCGTATTTGGCACGCTCCGCATTGCGCAATTTGCGAGTGTTAGTATTGCTCTTGTCCGTTCCGTAGGTCAGTCCATACCTGGATTTTAGAGCCTTGGTCACCTGCTCATTACGCCTGTAATCATTCCTGCCTGATAAGAGTTTGCCCTCGTTATTGATGCGGTTATACACGATATGACAATGTGGATTGTCCGTGTTGTGATGCCTGATGCGACAGCTTGGCAAGTTGGTTGAGATTGTTCGCCATGCCAATGAGATTCTTGGCGATGGCTATCGTCTCAGTGTTGTGTCCACTGACCACCTCGCCGTTCAAGGCGGACTCACGGATGTACTCCGCCAACTTGCGGTTGGCTTTCCTCGCCCTCAGTCTCAAAGCCTCGTAGCTTGGCTTTGAGAACTTCACCGTGACAGATTTCGACAGCTTGCGAACCCTGCCCGTGGGCGGTCTTCCGCCCTTTTTCTTGTATTGTTCATGTATGCTTGTCATTCGATATACTGTTTACAGTTGGTACACTCACTTTCTGCGACCGTCGGGAGCAAAGTTCCTCCGCCCTCATGGTGGAACGAGGCGTTTTGGGGTTCCCAAAACATAACCTCGCTCCCTCTCAGAACGCGTTAGTTGGAACTACTGCCTTTCAGCTATCCACGTCCAAGGCCGCAGACCTTAATTCTCACAATTTGCGCCAAGCCTCGAAGTCCTCTTCATAAAGGCTTAGGTGGTGGCGCACGATGTTCTCGATGATGCCCAATACACTCATGCGTCTCCCTCCGAGGATGCGGACGACACGGTCAAGACGATCCTACATCTTTTGTTTTTGCCATAACTTACATTGTTTAAATTGTTGGTATAGTGGTCACGGTTTGCACCATTGACCGATTGTCGGGTGCAAAGTAAGTGTACTGAGTGCAGCCATGCAACTGATTGGGTGTAACGTGGCAATTTAGTTGTGGCTTGCTTATTTGCATACCGAGATAGCTGTGAGAACTTCAACGTATTTCTCAACTCATCATTGTTCATGTATTCGTTGCAGTCGTGCAAGTTTTTCTTGTTGTTTTTGGCGTTGAAGTCGGCAACCCCCGGCAACATACTGCCACAGAAATTGAAAACGCTTGTTTTTAAAATGTACTTCTGCTCATAGTTGTTGTCCTTATAATATAATAATGTAGTTGAAACTGTAAAAAGAAAAGTTGAAAGCCTTGTTCATAATGCGAGAATAAAGTCCTTCTCGGTTGCAGCGATGAACTTGTCCATGTCCTCAAACAGCTTCTTTTGGGTCACTCTCGCATACCGCTGCGTCATCTTCACATCCTTGTGACCGAGCATCTTGCAGATGGTGATGAGATCGATACGAACACGATTCGTGCTCAGCAATGGGAAAAGGGTATCTCTTGCCCTCCAATCGGCTGGCACGAGGATTCCAAAGCGATGGAGTGCAAGACAACTTGCAGGAGAACTGCGCCATAGTCCTGTTCACCGTGATGCGTCCCATGATGGGAGCTTTTCCATTCTTGTCCATTCCGCTCTTTTTCAGGTAGAGCAACACCTTGAATTTTTCGATTTTCATAACGCTTACATTTTGAGTGTGCAAATATAATCATTTTGTAAGCGTTCCTTGATACGCAAAACATTGAGAATCAGTGCAATAAAATCCGTTGATGCACAAAGTTGCCTTTCCGTATTGTTACCTGCTTTGCATAGGTAACTGTGGCTCACGATTTAGTAACTGAACTACTTCTATATTCCTCACTCGCTTGCTTTATGCCGATTTGGCAACTTTGTGCAAATCTACTCATTCCCAACTGTTTACGTTCCAACCTCTCTTATTCTCCTTTGGCTACTTTAGAGCTTTATGTTAAAATTACTAACTCGCCGTTTTGCGCCCCGCAACTCATACTTTTTCAGAAGAGAAAACATAGAGTTGAGCGCTTAAATACTATATCTACAACAAATAACAAGATACAAAATGGCATAAGAAATCTTCCTCAGTTCCTCAGTTCCTCAGTTCCTCAGTTTTTCTCTGACCCTTCACTTTTATCTTTATTTAGAAGTTTATTATTATATAATATATATTATATATATAATAAAATATAATTACTTGCAATTTGTAAGTATCAAGTATACCCCCTAGAACAAAACTGAGGAACTGAGGAACTGAGGAACTGAGCTGATTTACTGATAATGATTTTATTATGCTGGTTGTTGGGGGAGGGTGATAGCGACTTGTATCGTTTGAATCTATGTCGTTAATCCTACCCATGCCCCCTAAAACAGGGGGCATGGGTAGTTTTTTGTCAGTGATTGTTAATAAGTTATTACAATGGCTTGTACTCCACGAAAGCCTCCATGGCCTCATAGCATGCCAGACCCAACTGGTCGTAGAGCGATGCTGTAGCACGGTTACGGTCCTCGGCTCTCTGCCAGAACAGGCGCTCATCATTACCCAAGAAAGGACCATTCTGCACCCGCTTTCTTCTCTTCGTCGATAGCTGCCAGTATCCACCAATTATCCCAAGCAGGTCTAACCATCGGAAATGAAAGGAAATAAAATGGGACGAAAGAAGAAAGAAATCCGTTTGAAGGAGCCTGTGCGCATCCGAGAGAAGAAGATAGCAGGTGGCAACATCAGCCTCTATCTTGACATCCAGAGAGAGGGGCTTGTGGATTGGGACAAGGTGAAGAAGTCACGCATGACACTTACCAAGTGGATGACTTTGTGAAGTACACAAGATTTTCGAGGAAGTGGACATGGTCAAGCGGAATTTCATTATAGGTACAAGCGGTACGAGCCTCACCACGGCGGATGGTTCCTCCCATAGAGATAACATCATCGTCTGGGTGTGGAGAGAACACGATAACCTTCTTAGCAATCCTACGCCGTGGTTATACAGCCGGTGGTGGTCCTGGTCTTCATGTCAGTGGTATGGATATCAAATAGAATTTCTTCATACATTTTGTTAGGTATAATTATCAGGCATAACAGCCTATAGGATTCGTAAGTGTTTTGGGGCATGGAGTTTATCTCCGTGCCCTTTTTATTTATGGGCTTCTGATGATGATTTTGTGTATAACTTATACTTAAACTTATTTTCTATTACTAATTGTGTTAAAATCGTGTTAATATTAAGTTTAATTTGCGGGCATATTAATATTTTTTATATATTTGCATCTCGAAAAATAGGAGGAAGATAGTATTAACCGGCCTTAGATACTGAAAACGCATCTTTTGGTCATATTATTAACTTAAATTTTCAACAAAAGGAAAAAGATGTAGAATCGGTCCCACGTCTCACGATAAGAGACGATCACCAGCACTCCAGCTGCTTACGCCCTCATAAATTGTTAGCGCAAACAATCATACTCTGCTATAATGAGGCAAGAAAATTTAAACAACTACAATAAGAATACAATATGAAGAAAAACTTAAGTACGCGAATCAAGCGCAATCTGTCGAGGATAAAGTCTCTGTGTATTTTCATAACAGATGTCTATTTAAGTCTGGACAGTGAGTTTATTGTAAATTATATAGAATCTAAAAACATAGTAATTATGAGTGATAATAGAACAATTGAATTGCACGATAATGCAACGTATATTGAAAATGGTTCTTCTCAAATTTTGGTACATTTATGTATCTAAGTTTGAGGAGACCTTTATCTGCAAAAGAGAAATCGATGCTCTTCCACCCATAATTCGCTTTGCGGTCTTTATCTTGTTGACCGAACCTTCAAGGATTCCATTGTTCAATTTGCTAGCAATAGAATTATTGATGGCGGAATAGTCCTTAATCAGTCCTTTGGCAAACTTTTCCATTTTCTCATTACCACATCCTATGACCATGTTAATCCATTTGTACAAGTTCATTTTGACCTCTCCGCTCAAAATGCCTTGAAATGTTGTTATATAATAGGCTAAATCGGTAACATGCGAGTCCTGCAGAAACAATCTGACAGTCTCCGTCTTGGTTTTCCTGTTGAAGTGAACTATTGAATTCCAAAGGTCATACTCTTCGTTCCTGATAGTTGCCTTTGCAAGAAATGCCTTGTAGGCATCATCGTATGCCTTCCAGTCTTCCTTCCATTTTCCTCTCAGTAGAAAAAGAAGTCTTTTCAGTATTTCTTTCTTCTCTGTAGAATGTAACCCCTTGGTAACCACAGAGTAATCCAATGACTTTTTACAGAGAATCCTATTTGTAATAGATTCTATGGCTTTGTAAGCCCTTAGTTGCGTTGGGTTGAGCAAGTCCTCATATTTGGTGTTCCTTAGCTTTCCCATCTTAAATCCATCAAACCCTGTTTTGTCATGGATTTCACTCAAAGTCAGTCCTTGCCTTGCATAAAGATCCATGAAAGTGTTCCATTCAGTCATTTTCTTGATTCTTCTTGCATCCTTGCACATCGATTCCAAGACTGCATATATGCTGTTATAAAGCCAACCTCTACTTATTTGTGGCTTAATGGGACCAACTAGACCTTGAGTCAGCAACTCCATTCTCTTATGCAAAACTCCTGCAGAATCTTTGGAAAGACTGCGCTCGTCAAGTCTTCAATGACATGGAATTTGTCTGTGATAGCATGTGCTGATGGGGCTCCTTGCTTGATAGCCTTAATGAAGCATCGTCCCCTATCACGAGTGATAGTATTGACTTTCTTGTATTGTTTCAAGACATTTGCCACAATCGAAGAATCTCTAGAGTCTATCAGTTCCAAAATCTCGCCTGTGTCATGGTCTACGATAACACTGCCATAGGTATGTCTCTTTCTCTTGGCAAAGTCATCTATGCCTATATTCCTGGCAGTCCTGTCTGGAAGTCTTTGGATCTTTTTCAAATGATTTATGCAAGTATTTGGACAGCAAGTGATTCCCATCTTTCTCATGACCTTGAGGTCGACACAGATGACATATGTATATGAAGCAGGTTCATCAACTCTATGCATCTTACACTGAATCTTGCATATTTGTTTAGCCACTTCGTCTGTTGCTCTACAAATATATGTTTATCAGACTGGCAGTAAAAACGGCGCATGTAAAGGGTGAGAACAAACCGTTTACACCCTAAAGGACACATCGTGACCGTTCTCTTTTGCCAGCCACGGGTATGAGTGGTTTTCTTGCCACAACGGTCGCAGAAGGCATGGGTAGCCGTACTCACGAGAACCATTTTGAGTTCCGTGGAAGAGAAGTCACAACTTGCGATAAAAAAGCCATCTATGGCAGGAAAAATGTCCATAAGAAGTTTTTCTCCGACCGTAGAAGCATTTATATCGGATTTTATTTGGTTGTTTCTTATCTTTTTTATAATTTTGCATCTGTTAGCGATTGTATCCATTGTAAGTCATATTTTATGATCACTTTAAACTTACATATTTTTGGAGACAATCGCTAATTTTTTATATTAAACTTTCTCAAAAATATTGCTCCTTCATATAAAATATGGGGCTTTGTACTAAAATTTGAGAAGAACCTTGAAAATTATGGTGATGGATCTAAGAAGAAGGAAGAAAAGGCAAAGGCAGAAGAGAAATTCCGTCCGTTGCCGGAATCTCTTGCTAATCCTCAGGGGTTAATGGTGCTCTCCAGTTTGGCGATACATGGCTTTCTTGATGAGCATTTCCAGCCTAAGGGTCTCTCTGTAACTAAAACTGCAGTTCTCGCATTCCAGATTTCTACCAAACTCGGCATACAGAATGTATGGGTGGTGTTTGGCACCTTTTGGAATATTGACAAGGAGAATCTTCGCTCTGCCTATAATAAAGGGATGGATCAGCAACAGATGTCTGGATTTATCGGAGAAACTGCAAAATCGATAAATATCTGTTAGTTAGTCTGTTATATAACGTGAATGACGTTTCATAAATTAATTCGTACCTGGTAGGTTTCAGCATCTTGTTGTACTTTTGCCCCCGGAATTCAGAACCGATATGGTCTGGGTTTCGGGGGCTTTTGTGTATAGGCACATCAACCGTTGTGGGAGCGCCCAACTTTAAAAAAAGGAATATTGAAAATGAAAGCAATGAAACCTTTTTATTTTACTCATCCGCAGTACGGAAAACTGAGGGTGGTGGTGATTGGAGGCAAAATCTATTACTGCCTGATGGACGTGAAGAACATCTTCAAGAAGTCGGTACAGAAACTCTATGAGACGATTGCTGACTCGGAGGGGGAACTGAAAAATCTGAACATCATGATGATGAAGGATATGAAAATCAAGTATAACCTCTTCTTCGAGAACCAGGAAATGGGAAAGGAGGAAGCGGAGGCTGAGAACGTGAATGCGGATATCAACTTCTGCGATGAACAGCTGGTGAAGGACCTTGTAGACAGGCGTGTTGCTGCCGAGAAGATTGCGGCAAAATGGGTGCTAGGGTTCGTCAAGAGCAGACTGAATGATGCTGAGAATGCTTCGCTCTTCGAGGCGAACGGGGTCGACGAGATTTCGGATAACTCGCTGATTCTGCCTATCAATGTAAGCTATGGCTCAGGGTATATCATGATTAACAGCGAAGTGTTCGATTAATTGAAAAATATGGAGGTAAAATGGAGATAGTACATGTAGTGGCAATTAATCCTTATCGTAAGGGAAATAAAGGGAAAGTTTTTTCTTACAATATCGATACTTATGATAAGGTCATCGGGTCGAAGGAAATCAAGAAGATGATTCAGCAGATTCGGGGTGAATTGCCGATTGACGGAGTGGATTTGAACGATGCGCAGGCGGTGAAGAAGGCGCAGGAGAGGCTCAAGAGCGAGCTGCCTTTCTTCTGTCCGCACTACGGCATGTTCAAGAATAATGTGCGCAGACAGGAGAATGCCTTGCCGGAAAGCTTTCTCTTCCAGACGATTATTGATGTGGATGATAAGGAGTATGTGGAGAAGGCGATTGAGAAGGCGCGCGAACTGAACTGCTCTTCGGGGATATGGAACGGCTCGTTGCTGCATCTCTGTTATAGCGCTAGAAAGAAGCTGCATATCGGGATTAGAATGCCGGTGGGGATGACCATCGAGGAGACGCAGAAGGCGTATTGTGAGGCACTGGGCGTGCCTTATGATGAGAGCTGCATCACACCTGAGAGGATGATTTTCCTGACGGATAAGGACTCGGAAATCTACCGGTCTAAAATGTGGTGCGCAGTGATGCCGGAGAGCGAGATACAGGCTCGCAGAAAGGCTTTTCTGGACCGTGGACTGACGGTTGACGGAAGGGGAGATGCAAAAGTTAATAGTTTACAGTTTACAGTTAATGGCAATAGCAATGACAATGTTCAAAACAATAGACTTTCGGGCAATCATGGCACTGGTGAACTGGGAGAGGCCAGCGAGAAGAATCTGATAGCCTTTGATCTGTTCGTGCAGTCGGCTGGGCTTGAGGGGATGGCGATTGATACCGTCGGGTCTCGGCACTCTTCGCTCCTCGCCATTATGAGCGCAGGCGCTTCGAGGGTGATGAGTGAGGAGGAACTGATGAAGGTGGTGAGGACGAAAATGCCGAGCTACTATCAGGAGGATGACTGCCATCAGCTGATACATGATTTCTATGCGAAATATGCTGACAGCTCCAAGCCGATGTCGAGGGATGTGATAAGGGTGAATGCGCTGGCGGAGCAGAAGGCGAATGAAGTGAAGAGTGAAGAACGAAGAGTGAAAAATTCAAATGCAGATGGTAATTATACAGTTCAAAGTTCAAATCTCCAAGTTCAAAGTAGCGACGAGGATTATCCGGAACCGCCAGCGATGCCGGAGAAACTGCCGAAGCTGGTAGAACTGCTGATATCTCGGACTCCGGAGATTTATAAGCCGGCAGTGGCGCACGCTATCTTTCCACCGTTGGCTACTCACCTCTGGCAGACGAGCTTCCGATATATTGATAATGTAGTGCATGAGGCTACGCTTTCTACTTGCCGGTACGGGTGCAGGTAAATCGTCTGTGGATAAGCCGATTAGATATATTATGGAGGATATCAGAAAGCGGGATGCGGAGAATCTGAAACGTGAGAAGGAATGGAAGGAGGAGGTGACGCGCAAGGGTGCCAACAAGGATAAGCGCAAACGACCGGATAATCTTGTTATCCAGGAGATTGATGCTGATATGACCAGTCCGGCATTCGTGATGAGAACTGCAGAGGCGCAGGGGCGTTTCCTCTATACTTCGCTTAACGAGCTGGACCAGTTTGATGCACTCCGGGGTAGCGGTAACCAGCAGTTCCGCATCATGTGCCTCGCCTTTGATCCATTCAACCTCTTTGGCCAACAGCGCGTGGGCGTTCAAAGTGTGACAGAAAGGGTAACGATAAGGTTCAACTGGAATGCATCTACCACCATTCAGAAAGGGCAGCGCTACTTCTCAAAAGTTTTGACAGATGGTCCGATAAGCCGTATCAATTTCTGTACCATTCCGGAGCGTGAAATCGGTGATGAAATGCCTGTTTACGGCGATTACGATGATGCTTACCGTGAGGCGCTGAAGCCTTATATTGAGAATCTGAACAACGCCAGGGGACTGATTGACTGCCCTGAGGCGTTCCAGCTTGCCCTCCGGCTGAAGGATGAGAATGCTGAGTTCTCGCGCCTGTCGCAGGATAGGGTTTACGAGAACCTTTCCTTCCGTGCCAACGTCATCGCCTACCTGAAGGCGTGTGTGCTGTATGTGGCGAACGGTTGTAAATGGGAGCCGGAGATAGATGAGTTCATCCGCTGGAGCGAGCGTTACGACCTCTACTGTAAGATGCGTTTCTTCGGTGATGCCATCAAGAGGGCTAATGATACAGGCGAGAAGTCGAGCAAACGAGGACCTTCCAACATGCTGATGCAGTTGCCGGATGAGTTTACTTACCAGCAGGTGATAGACTTGCGTGTAGCAAACGGGATGAGTCAGAAAGGTACTTCCAAGATGTTGGGAAACTGGAAGGATCGCCATTACATCAGGGCTAAGGAGAACGACTCAGTTCCTCAATTCCTCAGTTCCTCAGTTTTTATTAAACTTAAATTCCGAAAGGAGAATTCATAGCGTATGGAAATAGTAGTAAAAAGAATTGCAAAAAAGAAGACTTATACGATAGGTCATCTTTATATCCTGAGCGATAAGGATGTAAAGCGTACTTGGCGTTCGGGTGTGAAAATAGGCGACAAGCGTATCTTTGAGCACAGCTTTGATATGGCGAAGTTGGACAAGGAACATTACTTCTGTGATACCTTGGAACCTACGTGGAGAAACCTTCTGGGTGTCGAACTGAAACCGGAAGAGGAGGATGGACGGTACAGCAGGGTATCGGGTAAGAAAGCCCGCAAGATACCGGGTCATACGGCGATACCGGAGGGTTCGTATCCTGTTGTTATCTCGAAATCGCCAAGGTTTAAGAAGTGGCTTCCGCTGGTGCAGGGTGTTCCTGATTTTGAGGGCATCCGCATCCATGCCGGTAATTATCCCGATGATACGCAGGGCTGCATTCTGGTAGGTGAAAATAAATTACAGGGTGCCGTCTTTAATTCCCGCATCTGGCTGTACAGGCTTATCAATGCCATTACCGCAGCGAGGGAACGGGAGGAGAGCGTTTGGATTACCGTTTTGTAATGTTGAGTGTTGAATGTTGATTTTTGAATGTTGAGTGTTGAATTGTTAGTGATTATTTTAAAAACAAATTATTATGGTAAAGTCAGTTAATACAAATAAAGTAGAAATGGATAAGAAGGCAGCAATTGCTGTCGTGTTTGAAAACTCTGAATTCGGTAAGGTTCGTACCTTGACCGATGAGAATGGGGAGCCATTGTTCTGTGCAAAGGATCTCTGTAATGTACTGGGATATAAGAGAGCGAATGATGCTGTAGATCAGTTAGTTAAACCACTTGATACGGCGAAACGCCGTACATGGGTAGCAACCGGTCTGAAGAAAGATGGAACCTCGGCGATGCGTCGTACTCTGATGCTCTATGTCAACGAGAGCGGTTTCTATGCTTTAGTTCTCGGCTCTAAGCTTCCTACTGCCGTGAAATTCAAGAACTGGGTTACTTCAGATGTGCTGCCGCAGATTCGCAAGACGGGCGGTTATATTCCGGTGCAGCAGGGAGAGAGCGATGAGGAGACAATCCGACATGCTGAAGAAATTCTCCGTGCTACGCTCAAGGAGAAGGAGAATCTGCTGAAGAAACAGCGCCTGCAGATTGAACAGCAGAAGAAGCTTATCGGCGAACAGGATACGGAAATTCGCCGCTTGAATGATGTGGTGGATGAGCAGGTGGTTCGCAACGCCAAGAGTGGTGAGAACATCATACAGTTGGAGAATCAGGTGGGTAATCTTCTGCCGAAAGCGCTCTATAGCGATAACGTGCTCGATTCCGTTTCCTGCTTCACCACGACGCAGATTGCGAAGGAACTCGGTATCACTGCCCAGGAGCTGAACCGCTCGCTCTGTGCCCTGCATATCCAGTATTACCAGAGCGGTCAGTATCTCCTCTATGCTGATTATGCTCACATGGGCTTGGCGAAGAGCCGCACCCGCTACAGCGCCTTCCTCGACCCGAAGAGCGATGGCAGACAGGAGAAGATGGGCAGAGCTTACACCCATACCTATCTCGTATGGACCGAGCGAGGACGAAAGTTCAACCACGACCTTGCTCAGCGATACTGGGAACTGTGTGAAGTTTATAGTTAATAGTTTATAGCCCCTGATGTGTTCTTGCATCAGGGGCTTTTTGCCTTCGGGGGACCAGCGATGGAATCGCTGGGGACGGGGACGAACGGGGGGTAGGCCCTTTTTACCTTTTTACTTTTTTACCTTTAAAAGCCCCTTCAGGTCGGCGATGATGGCCTGGGTGTAGGCTCTTATCTGAGATTCTGACAGATCGCTGATATGCTCGGGAGCGAGGGCGGCGATGTGCTGTCGGGTCTCCATCTCTATCATCGTGGCGATAGGGAGGAGCTTGTGGGCTGTCTTGCCGATGGCTTCTATTGATAACTCGCCTTCTGTTGCCTGCTGGAGGTTCTGGAGATGGGATGACAACTCCTGCTTGACGGTGCTGAGTATCTCGGCTTCTGCCTCCGGATCGCCTTCTGCAAAGGTCAGGAGGGCTGCAAAGCGGGATTTCTTATTGGTTTTCTCTGTAATATCCTCTGCTGATGCAGTATCCCTTTTTTTCTCTGCCATATCCTCTGTTTCTGATGCTGCATCCTCTAATCCGAGGATTTCTCTCAGCTTCTCTGTGCTGAATGGCTTGAAGAGGCAATCGTCGAAACCTGCTTCTTTCAACTCTCTGATGATGCTGGCATCGTGGGCGGTCATCGCTACTACCTTCATGTGGCTGTGGTTGATGTGCTGAATCATCCTGATGCCGTTCATCTCGGGCATTTCGATATCCATCATCATCAGCGCAGGATGCTCGTTGTGGAGCACGGTGAGCGCCTCGGCTACATGCAGACAGGCAAAGACTTGCCAACTGTCGCCTATCAGCTTCTTCAGCATCTCCTGAAGCAGACGGAGCTGCAACGGGTCGTCATCGAGCAGCAGTATCTTGTGATTTTCGAAATGGGGCTTGGTTGGGGCGAGGGGCTTCTGCTCTTCTGCCTCTTCTGCTGCAGGAGCGGTACCTAAGGCAAGCGGAATGGTGACGGTGAAGGTGCTGCCCTTGTCCTTGACGGATTCCAGACGCAGGGTGCCCTGAAGCAGATTGACCAGTTCCTGGGTGATGTTCAGTCCGAGACCGGTGCCCTCGATGCCCTGGGCACTCTTCAGACGGGTGAACGCCTGGAATACCTTCTGGCGCTCTTCGGTGGTCATGCCCTTGCCGGTATCCCTTACCGAGAAGGTGAGGAGGTGCTGGGGACTGATGGCTGCCTGGATGGTGACGCTGCCCTTATCGGTATACTTGATGGCATTGCTAACCAGGTTGTTGAGTATCTGACGGATACGGAAGGCATCGGCACGGTAGTAGGTCTGCGGACTGCTGATGCCATCGAGCTCCAGATGCAGTTCCAATCCCTTCTCCTGGCTCAGGATCTGCATCTCTCCGGCACACTGGCGGAACATGTCGGCAGGCGAGAAATCTACAGGGTTCAGCTTCATCAGTCCGTTTTCCAACTGGTGATAATCGAGCAGGGCGGCAACGAGCCGGGAGAGATGGGTGGCAGAACCCTTGATGCTGTTGAGGCAGGAGATGGCCTGCGGGTTGTCGACATAATCCTTCATCAGGTCGATGAAGCCCGAGATGCTGGCAGCCGGAGCCTTGATATCGTGGGTGATGGTGAGGAGCAGGCGTTCGCGCTGGTTCATGATGCGCCTGATTTCCTCGTTAGCCTCTTCGAGATTCTCGCGGTAGATGCGTTCCTTCTGCGTATCGCGGTAGATGTAATAGACGAGGATGACGGCGGCTGTGATGGCTACGATGGCAAGCAGACCTATCTGCCAGAGCAGATTCTGGCGCGCCTGCATCGCCTGGTTGATAGCCTGCTGCATCGCCTGACGTTCGCGCTGGTGGATATCGTTGAGCTGCTGGGAGGAGCGCAGGGCGAGGCGGGCATTGGTTATCTGCAGGTCTCTCACCTCGCGGTTGATGGCATCGTGGTTATCGCGCGTAGACTGCTTCTCCTTGCGGTCAATCTGTTCCAGGATATCGGCTACGTTTCCGGCTAAGTTGACCGGGGTAGAGAGGGTATCGGTGACAGCCTGGTTGCTGTCGCGTCTGATGCTGAGCGTTTCGGCATGTTCCTTCTTGAAGGCATCGGCAAGGCGGCGAAAGAAGCCCTTGCGGGTTTTCATCACCTCTACGGTGGTGTTCTTTGCTACGTGGGTCTTGGGTGCCTTGGAATGCACGACAACGGAATCTTCGCCACTGTTGAGGCTGTTCATCTTCTCATGCAGATAGTTGTGGGATGACTTGCCCTGCATGGCGCGGGTAAGCTGCTGCAGATTGGTCTGTTCCTCCTTGAGCAGGTTGGACATGGTGCTGTCGGCTGCCTGTCGCTTTTCGATATAGTCGCGGGTTGCCTGATTGATAGCGAGCACGGTTGTGGTGTTGCGATATACCAACCCTATCGCCAGAATCAGTACGATGGCGACGATGATGTAACCCAGGGCTACCTTGAAAGGAACGTTTGTTTGCTGCATCTTCTTATCTTTTAATGTTTTGAGTCTTTTTGCTATTTGCGTGCAAAGTTAATCAAAAATGCGATATAAACCAACGAAAACAGGAGATAAATGCCAAAATCTGGTCATCTATCTCCTGTTTCATTGAAAGCGACGCGTAATTACTATTTTCTGAAGGTGGATTTACTTTGCTACGGTTGAATCCACTGTTGCTGCTGGAGTCTCAACAGGTGTTGCTGTTGTGTCGGCTGGAGCTACTGTGTCTACTGGTTCTGAACCTGCAACGCTTACCATTCTGTTACCTGCAAATACATTGCTAACTGATACCATTGCTACTGCTGCGATAACTGCAAATACTAACTTTTTCATAATTCTTTTGTTTTTTAATTGTGAATATTATTTTGTTTATTAATTCTCTTGCTGAAACTCATTTGCGAGTTCGCTAAATAATATCACAATAGGCGTGCCAAAAATCGATGGGTTTGGTTAAGTGTCTGATAATCAGGGTTGATGGTGTTTTGTGCCAGAAACGGGATGTGGGGAAAGTGGGGAAAAGGTGTAGAAAAATTCCCCAATATAGTGTGGAATATATTGGGGAATCGGGGTGTGGCATGTTTTACTCCATGCCGTATTTCTTCATTTTGTTGTAGAGTGTCTTGCGGTCGATGGCAAGCAGTTGGGCTGCCTTGCTCTTGTTGCCGTGGGTGGCTCTCAGGGCAGCGGCGATGCTTTCCTGTTCCGACTGTTTGCTGTGCAGCTGCATATTGAGCGGTCGGGCGGTGGAGGTCTGTGCCATCGTCTTCTCCAGTTCCTGGGCACCGATATACTTGCCACGGGTGAGCAGGGTGGCGCGCTTCATCACATTGTTCAGTTCGCGCAGGTTGCCTGGCCAGTCGTATGAGGCAATGATTTCGGAGGCTTTGACATCCATTCCGAGCACATTCTTGCCCAGTTCCTGGTTGGCGTGCTTGATAAAGAGGTTGGCAAAGAGGAAGATATCGGCACCTCTGTCCTTGAGGGCAGGCATGTAGATGGTAAACTCGTTGATGCGGTGATAGAGGTCCTCTCTGAACTTGCCTTCGGCTACCGCCTGCGCCAGATTCTCGTTGGTGGCACAGATGAGTCGGATATCCACATCAATCTCCTGCGTGCTGCCCAGCGGACGGATTTTCCTCTCCTGCAAGGCTCTGAGGAGCTGCACCTGTACTTCGTAGTTGAGGTTTCCCATCTCATCGAGGAAAACCGTTCCGCCGTTAGCTATCTCGAAGGCACCCTTCTTATCCTGTTCGGCTCCGGTAAAGGCACCCTTCTTATATCCGAAGAATTCAGATGCTGCCACCTCCTTAGGAATGGCGCCGCAGTCGATGGCATAGAAAGGTTTGTCCTTGCGCAGACTCTGTTCGTGGATGCTGCGCGCCACATATTCCTTTCCGGTGCCGCTGGCTCCGAGAATGAGCACTGACATCGGGGTTGGGGCAACGAGCGAAACGAACTCGTAGAGCTGTTTGGAAGCCTCGCTTTCACCTTTTATATATCTAGGCACCTCCGTGCCCTGCTGCTCTTCTTGGGGCGCATCCTGCATGGTGGCAGATTCTGCACGCTGAGGGGCTGAAACGGCAGAAGCAGCCGACTGGATAGCCTCACGGATTTTCTCTAAGAGGATTTCGGGATGGAAGGGTTTAGCCACGTAATCGGTAGCACCCGATTTCATGGCACATACAGCATTCTGAACCTCTGCATAGCTAGTCATTACGATAAAAGGCAGGTGGGCATCGGACTTTCTGATATGCTGGAGCAATACCAGTCCGTCATGGTCGGGCAGGCGCAGGTCGGAAAGAACCAAATGGAATGCATCGCCGGCTCCCATCGCTTTGATGGCAGCGCCTACGGATGTTACCCTTTCTACATCGAATCCTTTCTTTTTGAGCCAAGTCTGTATCATTGTTCCGAATGCCAAATCGTCTTCTACAATCAATATCCTCTTCATAATGTTCTGTTTTATCCTCTTCTATAATATCGTTATATATAACTTTGTGCAAAGGTACGGAAAAGTTGTATGGAAAGCTATTTAATTCACATTATTTAGCAATAAAACCGACTAAAAATCTACAAACCCTGTTCTATTATCTTATTTTTAGTGAAAAGAGCAATTGTTTTCGGATAAAAGCATGCTAGTTGCTTTATTTTTTGTATCTTTGCAACCATGTTAAAACAAGATTTAGAGTCATGAATCCGATAGTACAAACCATCATATTGTCAGCTTCGGCGGTGCGCATGTTGCCGCATATCGCTCTGTATCTGCTCCATAAGAAGGAGATAGATGCCGACCTGCTGAAGGTGCAGGAGAGGAAGCCTACGGTGCTCAACCTGATTAAGGCATGCACCCGCGAAAGGAGTTTCCGCAATCTGTTTTATTACCGCATGGGCGAATACCGTTCGGTTTTCATCAGCTGGCTGTTGCCTCCTGAGCGTACGATGACCATCTGGTGTCCGCATATCGGGAAGGGTGCGCATCTGGAGCACAGCTATGCCACCTATCTCAACGCAGAAAGCATAGGTGATGACTTCTACTGTCTGCAGATGGTGACGCTGGGCAACGGCAAGGGCGGCAGACCTACCATCGGAAATGACGTGAAGATTTATACCGGTGCCACGGTATTCGGCGGCATCCATATCGGCAATCACGTGACGATAGGCGCCGGTGCTGTGGTATTCCAGGATATTCCCGACGGGGCTACCGTGGTAGGGAATCCGGGGAGAATCATTCAGAAATAATCAATTTAAAGATAGAGAATATGAACTATGCATTGATCATAGCCGGAGGTTCTGGCAATAGAATGGGACAGGACATCCCAAAGCAGTTTATGCATGTAGACAACTGTCCTATCATCATCCATACGATGATGGCTTTTCAGAAGCATCCTGATATTCAGGGTATTGCTGTGGTATGTCTGGCAGGTTGGGAAACGGTACTGCAGTCGTATGCCAACCAGTTCTGCATTACCAAGCTGAAATGGATATTCCCTGGCGGAAGCAATGGTCAGGAGTCAATCCACAATGGTATCTATGGCTTGAAAGAGGTGGGATGCGGTGATGACGACCTGGTGCTGGTGCATGATGCCGTGCGCCCACTCTTGTCGCAAGACATCATCTCGTCCAATATCGCCATCTGCCAGAAGTATGGCTATGCCATTACGGGTATCAAATGTAGAGAGGCTATCCTGGAGAGCGAAGATGGTTTTACGACCAACACCAGTATTCCGCGCGACAAACTGATCCGTACCCAGACACCCCAGACCTTCCGTTTGGGCAATCTGATAGCAGCCCACGAAGAGGCTAAGGAGAAGGGCATCACCAATTCGGTGGCATCCTGTACCCTGATGGCAGAACTGGGAGGCAGACAGATGCATATCGTGCCTGGTTCAGAGAAGAACATCAAGATAACCACCGTTGAGGATCTGGAGATACTGAAGGCACTGATGAAGGTTCAGCCTGAGGCTTGGTTAAAATAAACATGTTATGATAGGAAATTCACCATATAAGGAAGATATTGCGCGCCTTTTCCGGGAAGGTTTGGAATTGGAGCGTCTGCATGGCAAGACCATTCTTGTGGCTGGTGCTACAGGATTGGTAGGAGGCTGTGTGGTTGATGTGCTGATGCAGAATCCTGCCCGGTGCTACAAGGTGATAGCAGCCGGAAGAAACAAGGAACGTGCCCGACAGAAGTTTGCTGCCTATTGGGAGGATGAATCTTTCTTCTTTGCAGAGATAGACGTTACCCAGCCTGTCATCAAGAGCATGGACAGGATGATAGGGGAACCAGTCTATAATGAGTTGGCTGAGGGCGCTGATTACATCATCGATGCAGCCAGCAATGCGAGTCCTAACTTCTTTAAGCAGAACCCTGTAGAGGTGATGAAGGCAAACATCAACGGCGTATCCAACCTGCTGGAATATGGATTGAGTCACCGCATGCAGCGCATGGTTTATATCTCTTCGGGTGAAATCTATGGCGAGGGCGATGGCTCTGAATTTACCGAGAAGAGCAGCGGCTATGTGGATTGTGCATCGGTGCGTGCCTGCTATCCATCTTCCAAACGTGCTGCCGAAACGCTCTGCATGGCATACGGAGCAGAGTATGATGCCGATGTGGTGATAGCCAGACTGAGTCATACCTACGGTCCGGGCTTTACGGAGAGTGACAATAGGGTGTATGCCCAGTTTATCCGCAATGTTCTGAAGGGTGAGGATATCGTCCTGAAGAGTAAGGGTGAGGCTTTCCGCTCCTGGCTTTATGTGGTAGATGCCGCCCATGCCATCTTGCGCCTCCTGCTGGATGGCGAGAGGGCAAATGCCTATAATGTGGCTCATTCAGAATCGAATATCTCCATCCGCCAACTGGCAGAGCTGATAGCCCGGAAAGCGGATAGAAAGGTGGTGTTTGATATTCCTGAGGCGGATGCGCAGCAGGGCAATACCACGCCTATCACCAAGGCAACCTTCAGTACGGATAAACTCAAGGCTTTAGGCTGGAAACCGCTCTTTGATGTAGAAGAAGGTTTCGGACATACCTTGCAGGAAGTGAGGGAAGGCTAAAGCTTTCTTTTAATCTCATCCCATATTTCCCGCTTTTCCATGTTCAGATAGTAGCGAAGGTGTTTCTCTACTCTCTGTTCTACGGGTGGAAACTTCATATAGTCGCCAAAGAAGTGGCGCAGATAGGTATCAGCCTGCTCCGGCAGCAAGACGGTGGTATCCTCGAACGGGAATTCCTTGCCCTTGCCGAGCCATTCCTTCGGGAAAATCTCCTTATAGTGGTAGGAACCTGTATTCACCAGTACGTTCTTCGCCTTATCGAAGTCATACCGGTGACTCATCTCGTCCATCTGCTGGATGAGGCGGTGGCGCATCTTGCTGCGGCAGAAGAAGGCGATCGTCTTGATGGCAAAGCGGCCCCAGGTTTCCTTGTGCAGGAGCAGGGAGATGTACTCAATGAAAGTATTGTGGGTGGTTACGGCATTCAGACGGTTGATGGTCTTAGAGTATTTGCGATACAGCGCCTTTGCCGTTTCCAGGTCATCGTCGGTGGCATCAAGAGGGAAAATATCTATGTAAAGACCGATGATGCAGGGACGCTCCTTCTCCTCGATAAGGGTGGTTTCGCGATTCACGAGTTTGGAGAAATACAGAGGGTATGACTCGTTGTTGTAGGGAGTTACTACCTCGTATTTGCCAAAGTCTTCATGCTTGGCGATTTCGAGCAGACGGTCGTAGTCGGGGCGTGGCATCAGCACGTCGATGTCATCGTCCCAGGGAATCATTCCGTGGTGACGGGCGGCTCCGATGGCGGTGCCGGCACAACAGTAATATCTGAGGTGATACTTGTTGCAGATTTCGATGAAAGCCTTCAATATATCGAGTATTGTGGCGTTCCATTCCTTCTTGATGTTCTTAATATCCATACTTTTTTCTGTTTTACGGCTGCAAAAGTAAGCAAAAAGTTTTGAACTTCAAACTATTTATGCTACTTTTGCATTCTAAAAAGTAAAAACAAGTAATATTCCATATTTATCAGATAGAAACGATGGCAGAATCATTAAAGGAAAAAACCGCCAAGGGATTATTCTGGGGAGCGATGAACAGTGGCTCTACCCAGGTACTCAATATCCTCTTTGGCATCTTCTTGGCGCGTTTGTTGTCGCCAGCCGATTATGGTATCATCGGCATCCTCACCATATTCACCCTGATAGCGGGCAATCTGCAGAGTAGCGGGTTTACCCAGGCACTGGTGAATATCAGAAAACCCACCGATAACGATTATAACTCGGTGTTCTGGTTTAATGTCCTGGTGAGTCTTACCATGTATGTGGTGCTCTTTTTCTGTGCGCCGCTGATAGCAGATTTCTTCCATCAGCCTTGTCTCACCTCCCTGTCGCGCTTCGTGTTCTTGAGTTTCTTCATCTCTTCGTTTGGCATCGCCCAGAACGGATATATGATGAAGAACATGATGAACAAGGAGATTACCATCGTTAATTTCATGGCTCTGATCAGTTCGAATGTCGTGGGACTGGTACTGGCATTCAGCGGCATGGCTTACTGGAGTCTTGCCTGGCAGCAGGTTATCTTTATCCTCGTGCTGAATATCGGAAGATATTATTATACGGGATGGCGCCCGAATTTTCATATCGATTTCGGACCGGTGAGGAAGATGTTTGGATTCAGCGTGAAACTCCTGGTTACCAACATCATCAATACGGTGAGCAACAATGTATTGACCTTTGTCTTCGGCAGGTTCTATCCGATTAATGATGTGGGTAACTATAGTCAGGCATACAACTGGGACACCAAGGCTAATTCGTTTGTTGCCAATACGGTGGGACAGATAGCTCAGCCCGTCTTGGCTTCTATCCAGGACGATAAGAACCGCGAGTTGCTGGTGTTCAGAAAGATGCTCCGTTTCACGGCATTCCTTTCTTTCCCATTGATGTTTGGCTTGACCCTGGTATCACGCGAATTCATTCTGATTACGATTCATGAGAAATGGATAGCCAGTGTGCCGCTGTTGCAGATTCTCTGCGTGAGCGGTGCCTTTATGCCTATTTACACGCTTTATCAGAATCTGGCTATCAGCAAGGGGCGTTCTGATGTGTATATGTGGTGCAACCTCGGTCAGGTAGTGGGGTTGCTCGCCTTGGTATTGTTCTGTCATCAATATGGCATCCAGACCATGGTGATAGCCTATACCGTGTTTATCATCGCCTGGCTTTTGGTCTGGCAGTGGATGATGAAGCGTGTTGCCGGATTGCGGTTCCTGGATGTGGCAAAGGATATACTGCCATTCATGCTCTGTGCGGCAGCCACGATGGTAGTTACCTATTTCATGACTCGCAGCCTGCAGAACATCTATCTCCTGCTGCTGGTTCGTCTGCTGGTTTCAGCCACCATCTACTTCTGTATCATGAAGCTGCTGAAGGTGCAGATATTAGAAGAGTGTATAGCTTTCTGTAAGCGAGGTAGATAAGATTCACCCTCTTGACAGGTACCCCCTTTTTGATGAGCTTGATGATGAGTCGGATGAGGAAACTCTTAGGCTTGTAGCCGAGTGCCTGATCCACCTTTTCGAAGGCTACCTGTGCGTTTGCTGCCCAGCGGTAGGCATTGACGATGCCTATCTCTGTGGCTCTGAGATACTGATGCTTCTTATCGTTCTGCTCGAAAAAATCGATGAGTCGGCGGGTTGATTTGAAGTATGACAGGAGATTCTTTTCAGAGATGTTGTGATTGTAGGAATTCTCATTGTCGGTACGATAATAATATACCGCATCATCGATGTTCACCTTTTTGCCGTAGAACATGAACTGGGCATTCCAGAAAAGATCTTCCGCATAGTTGATGCCCTCTTCAAAGAATATCCTGTGCTCCATGATGAGCGAACGCTTATAGATTCTGCCCCACAGCCGGTTGGTGATGATGTTCTGGCAGACAAGCAGTTTGAGCAGTTTCTCATCAGAAACATCAAAAGGTTTCTGGAGTCTGCCTGCTTTTCCTTCGCACCATTCCCGGTAGCCGCCATCAATCAGGTCGGCATGGCTACTATCTGCTTTTCCTGCCAGTTTCTCAACTGTATCTTCCGGCAGCATATCATCGCTATCGGCAAATAAAAGATAATCGCCTGTAGCCGCCATCAGTGCCGTCTGTCTTGCAGCTCCCACGCCCCGGTTTCTGTCGTGGTGGATGATGCGTACCTGTTGTGCTCTTTCAGGATATTCTTTCAGGAGCGATTGTAGGATACCGATGCTTTTATCGGGGGTACAGTCATCTACAAAGATGTATTCGATAGACGCATACGACTGCTCGAACAGTGAACGGGCGCACTGTTCGATATATTTTTCTACTCCATAGATAGGGGTTAAGATACTTATTTTCAGCATGATGGTTTTAATCTAAGATACTTTTTTATCTTGTCGGGTTCTCTTTTTTATCTTGTGAGATACTCGAATATCAGCGTGCTGTTATAGAAGAACAGGAAGATGGTGATAACTGCGAGTGTGCCACGAAGATAAGGCAGATATTTCTCCTTACAGTTTCTGATGATATATCCGATACAAACCGGAATGATGAACGCCCAATGGGCAGCCATGATATAAACCTCGTTCAGTCCGAATCCCATGACCAGATGAATGAAGGCATCGCATGCCACCCATGAGGCTGTGAGCCAGAGAAAGGCCGATCTTCTTCCCATCCAAAAGCCCATACACAGCAGAATCACGATGATACCCTCTATGATATAAGGAACGGGTGTCTGGTATTTCACGAATATCGGGCGGTGGCTGTGGATATCTTCCAGAAGATGTTCTCTGTGCAGGATAAGCGATTCGCCAAAAACGTTTTCTACCAGTGATTCTGAACGGGAGATAGACATATCTGCCCATGAGAGCATGCCTCGTTTCTGGATATTTTTGCCAGCGATGGCCTTATCGTGTTTTTGCTTCTGTTCCATCTTAGCCCTAAAAGTACTGTCTTTCGCAGCTTTCTGAGCCACGAGCCGTTCTCCTTCCAGACGGTTCGGAATGATGAAAGCCTTGTTCTGATAAATGCCTGCAGCACCTATCAGGAGGGTAGGCAAGATGATGCCCAATGCCAGATATTTCGGGCGGAAGAGTTTTTTGCCATTGGTAAAGAGGGCGGCAAGGAAGGTCTTGGCGCCATTGCTCAGCGTGATGCCTGCCGTGAAGAAAAAGAGCAGGGCTGTTTGCCACCAAGGCATGCTGCGGTGTTCCTGCTGCTGTTTGCCTGCCAGATAAAGTGTCATTGACAGGAAGAAAAGCGACATGCCGAAATGGTCATCCACAAAGGTGACGAGCAGCACGTAGGCAAAGGAAAAAAGCATCGCTGTGAGCACATTGCTGTCTATAGCCTTCAGCTGCATCACCTCTCTGAAGATTCTTCTGAAGAAGAGGGTGGAGTAGGTGGAGAAGAATGTCATCATCACCGCCACGATGGTAGTTGCCCAGTTGCGGGAGGTGAGTTCTATCAGCCAGCCGTTCAGTAGCGAGAAAGGATAGAGGAAGAAAGGGAGCATGGGATGGCGATACTCCGTGTAATACACCTTCCACTTCGAGAGGGTAAGGTAGGTGTAGGGGTCGAAACCTGAAATCTGAAAGTTCTTGGTGAAGAGCGTCCAGAATCCTGCTTTCGGTTTGCCGAAATCATCAAAATGATAGGTTATCATCAGCACATTAAAGGCGATGATAACGATGAGTGTAATCAAGGCAAAGAGCCTTTCTTCTTTTTTAATTCTAAATATATTGTTCATTCTCTGATTATTTTTTTGCTGGGCTGATGCATGCCGCATCTCCTTCTTAGCGCTGCAAAAGTAATTGTTTTTTCTGAATATTCAAAAAGAAAGGCTCTATTTTGTGTCTTTTTTCTGATAAAAACGGAGTTTTATTTTGTATTCTCTTTTATTTGGTGTATCTTTGTCGCAATGATGATGAAAAAGTCATCAGGACGGACAGTTGGATAATAAAGATAAATAATGACAATGAAACATGCTTTTTTGATAATGGCTCATGGCAGTTTACCGCTTCTGAGGGTATTGCTGTCGATGCTCGATGATGAGCGCAATGATATATTTCTGCATATCGACCGGAAGTCGGATATGCTGGATGGTGCTGAACCGCTGGTTCTTTCCAAGGCACGCCTCTTTGTGTTGGAACAGAGGGTGGATGTGCGTTGGGGAAATCTGAGCCAGATTAAGGCGGAGTATGTGCTTTTCGAGGAGGCTTTGAAGCATGGACCTTATGCCTACTACCATCTGCTGAGTGGTCAGGATTTACCTATCAAATCGCAGGATTACATCCATCAGTTCTTTGAGGAGCATCAGGGTAAGGAGTTTGTGGGCATCAATCATGGCGAGGAATTTGAATGGGATTGCCGCCGGAAGATGATGCGTTATTGGCTATTTACCAGTCTTACCCGCTCGAAGTATGGGGCTTTGAATGCCATTACCAGGCGACTGAATAAATATCTTTCGATGCTGCTCATGCTGTTCCTGCATCGCCAGAAGATGGATTTTGCCAAGGGTGCCAACTGGGTGAGCATCACGCAGGCATGCGTGGAATATGTGGTGAGCAAGAAACCGTTTGTGCTGAAGAGATTCAATTATACCTTCTGCCCTGATGAGTTCTTCCTGCAGACCCTGGTATGGAATCATCCCGACTTCCGGGCTGCCCTGTATTCTGAAAAGGATGAATACGAAGGATGTATGCGACTTATCGACTGGAAACGCGGTAATCCATACGTCTGGACTATAGCAGACAAAGAGGAGCTGGAACAAAGCAACCGCCTCTTTGCCCGTAAGTTTGATATGAAGCATGAGGATATCATCCGCTGGATAAAGGCTTCTTATGGGGCTTTATCCTAACATATAGCCTACCAGCAGGTATCCGTTGCTGATCCACAGATAGAGGGTGATGGCGAGCATCAATCCTCTGAAAGCCCATTTCCGGCTCTTTCCTTTAGCCTTGAGCGCCAGGAAGGCGATGGCGACAGGAAGGGCATACATATAGTGGGCGGTCATGATATATACCTCGTTGATGCCGAAGCCCAAACCGATATGGAGGGCAGCATCCATCAGGAAGAATGTCAGGGTGAGCCATAGGAACTTTGATTTTCTTCCGGCGAGGATGCCAAGTAAGAAAAGCACAACGATGCATGCCTCTACCACATAATTGACTGCAGACTGGTATTTCACGATAACCGGACGGTTGCGCAATACATCGCCCAGAAGGTTCTGCTGGTGCAGCATGATGCTTTCACCGAAGAAATTCTCGACCAGAGTTTGTGAGCGGGAGGTAGTCTTGTCGGTCCAGTTCATGAATTCGCCCTTGGCGATAGGCTTGCCCGTATTCTTGTTCCATATCTGTTTATGGTCACGAACATATTTGGCATGCGCTTTATCCTTGATGATTTTCCTGACGGCAGCTTCTACCTTTGCCGAGTCTTTCACGCCAGTGCTGTCGCAGTATTGCTGGTAAATCTTGGCTGTGGCTTCCTTGTTTTTCTTCATCTTAGCCTCGTGTCTTGCCATCTCCTTAGGCCATACGAAGGTGCGGTATTCCCATCTGGCGAAAGCCCACATGAGTGCGGCAGGAAGGATGACTCCTATCAGGAAGTATTTGATACTGAAGAACTTTCTGCCATTGGTGAAAAGGGTGACAAGATAGGTCTTCAGACCATTGTTGAGCGATACGCCCGCTGTAAATACAAAGAGCAGGATAGTCTGCCAGATGGTAAGTTGTCTGCCTTTCTTCATGCATACGCCTGTGATATACAGGGTACAGAGGAGTATGATCATCGACATGATGAAATGGTCGGGTACCATCGCTGAAACCATCACATAGGCGAAAGAGAAATAGAAGGCAGAGAGCAGATTGGCATCAAAGCGCTCTGTACCAATCACTTCTCTGAATATGCGATAAAGGAAAATGAAGGAATAGAAGGCGCAGAACACCAGGATAGCTCCCACGACAAACTGAACGCAGTTGATGCCGGTAAGCATCATCAATCCTTGATTTATCTGATTCGGGATATACATGAAGAACGCCAGCAGCGGGTGGCGGTATACGTTATATTCTGTGTCCCAGTGAGATACGATGCTATAGGTAAGCGGGTCGAAACCTGCCACATGGAAGGTCTTGACAAAGAGTTTGTGATAATTCTCTGTAATCTGCGAGAACTGGCTGTGGTATTTGATGACAGTCAGGGCATTGAGGGCACATGCTATGATGAGTGCGACGAGTGCTGAAACTCTTTCTTCTTTCTTGATTTTAAAAATATCGAATATCTTTTTCATATCTTTCTTTTATCGTGTTTTGGGAATCCCCTTATTTCTTCAGGAAGAACCTTACCAGGAGGAAGTTTACCGGGATGCAGATGCAGAGGGTGGGTATCATAGCCAGCTGTTTGGCTAGACCCAAGCCTACGAAGAGGTTGAGGCAGAGGGTCTGCATCGAGTAGTTGACGATGTGGGAGAGGGTGAATCCTGCTCCGCGCTTGGCATTCGCCTTTACCTTGAATGTATAGCGGGTACTGGCGATGAAATTGAAGATGAAACTCACGATGTAGGCGATGGTGTTGGCGGTGGTAGCCAGACTGTGGTCGCCCATGTTGGGGATGAAATGGGCCAGCGCCGGCATCATAGCCAGGTAGATGACATATTGCAGTACCGTAGCCAGTCCGCCTACGATTCCGAATCTGATGACTTCGCCCAGCTTCTCTCGCTTGGCATCATCCATATTATTTATCTTGTTCTTGATATTCATGTTGCAAAAGTACTTCAAAATCTCCAAATTACCAAATATATCCTGGTATTATTTATCTCAGCATCTTTCCTTTTCCGAAGAGATAAGCCAGATGGGTCTTCTCCATCATCTTGGCGATGCCGATGCTTCCGGCTATAGCGATGAAAATGGTAACGAGGGCGAAGATAATCTCGCTCCTGTCCCAACTAAAGAGGGGATGATAAAACTTGGCTACCATCGTAAAGATAGGGTGGAAGAGGTAGATGGGCAGCGTGTTGCGGCCTATATATAACCTAATTTCCGCAACACTATAATTTAATATTTTTTATAAGCACCTGAGCAACAAAAAGTTGCTCAGGATTTTGCCATGTCAGAAATTTCACTTATCTTAGTGTTGTAAAATAAAAACAAACAAAATTCTGAATGACATGGCAAAAGTACAAATAAAATCTGAGAAACTCACTCCTTTTGGGGGAATTTTTTCGATTATGGAGCAATTTGATGCTCTTTTAGCTCAAACCATAGATTCCACCTTGGGATTGAGATGCACTATGTTTGGTTATCAATATAGCGAGATTCTACGCTCTCTGATGTGCGTATATCTTTGTGGTGGCTCATGTATTGAGGATGTTACAACTCACCTGATGAAACATTTGTCTCTTCATCCAACTCTTCGCACTTGCAGCGCAGACACCATATTACGTGCTATCGAAGAACTGACTTTTAAGAGCATCACCTATAAGTCTGCTTCTGGCAAATCCTATGATTTCAATACTGCAGACAAGATGAACTGCTTACTGGTCAATGCCCTGCTTGCTACTGGTCAATTGAAATCCGGTCAAGAGTATGATTTTGACTTTGACCATCAGTTCATTGAAACAGAGAAGTATGATGCAAAACCAACCTACAAGAAGTTCTTGGGCTATAGTCCAGGTGTAGCTGTCATTAACGACATGATTGTTGGTATTGAAAATAGAGACGGCAACACAAACGTGCGCTTCAACCAAAAGAAACTTTGGAAAGAATCTTCAAGCGATTGGAGGCTTCGGAAATATATATTTCTCGTGCCCGCATGGATTGCGGCTCATGTTCGGAGGAAATCGTAGATATGGTAGAGGCTCATTGCAGGCATTTTATATTCGTGCCAACAGATGCTCTTCTTTCTACGATTCCATGTTTGCCTTAACTGGATGGAAAACTGTTGAAATCAACGGTATTGAGTTTGAGTTGAATTCTATCCTTGTTGAGAAATGGAAAGGAAAACCGTATCGTCTTGTCATACAGAGACAAAGGCGAATAGAGGGAGACCTTGACATTTGGGAAGGCGAATATACCTACAGATGTATACTGACTAACGATTACAAGTCGAGTGCAAGAGACATCGTGGAATTCTACAATCTTCGTGGTGGCAAGGAACGCATCTTCGATGACATGAACAATGGCTTTGGCTGGAATCGATTGCCAAAATCGTTCATGGCACAGAATACTGTATTCCTGCTTATGACAGCTCTCATCAGAAACTTCTACAAAGCTATTATGCAGAGATTGAAAACCCATGAATTTGGATTGTGTGCCACCAGCAGAATCAAGACCTTTGTTTTCAAGTTCATATCTGTTCCTGCGAAATGGATTAAGACATCACGTAGGCATGTATTGAACATTTACTCAGACAACAATGCTTATGCCAACCTGTTCAAGACAGACTTTGGTTAAAGACCATGCTTTTCTGGTTAAACCAGCGTATTACCTCAAGTCGCTTTATGGGGTAAGGGGATTTTGTGTCTGCGACATTTCTGTTGTGCAAGAAATATGTACAATAAAATGAATTTCGTCGTTTTGCAAGCAAAATCCCACTAAACCCTATAGGTTGCGGATTTGAGGTATAATAAGGTGTCTTCTGTCTTTCGGACGCTGGCATTATCCTGTAGGCGTTTGATGAGGCTGTGTATCCACATCAGGGATGAAATGCAGCACCAGCAGGAGAAGACGATGGCGAGCGTGCCCCAGTCGTACCATTCTTCCAAGCCCAGCAAGTTGATCCAGAGCAGCAGGGCAACCGGTGAAGGACGGAAAATTCTGTCAAAGCCGATATGGCATTGTCTGAGTACCGCTCCGATGAAATAATAGGTGGCGGCACTGGGCGAAAGAGCGGGTGTCTTGGACAGGAGCAGGAGTAGGGTGGCGAAGATAAAGAGGCTTGTGGTGGTGCTCATCGTCGTTTTTCCCTGTCTGATGGCTCCCCAGGTTGCTCCCTTGAAACTGACGTAATAGAGAATGCCGCAGATAATCATGGTCTGGATGAACCAATAGGGACCGATGGAAGTAACGAATATCTTCTCACAAATCTGAGAGAGTGACAGTTCCGTGATGCCATCTCTCACCGGCATGAAATAGGAGAGTACAGAGAAACCGGTTACCATGATGACGTAAGGCAAAGCGAGACACATCAGGTATCTTCCCATCTCCTTTGGGCTTTTCTCGATATTCACGAGATAGCCCGTGATGATGAGGAAGGTAGGCATCATGAATGAGAGAATGCCTGCCTTGAGCTGGGGGTATGCGTTGCCGAAGCTCACGATATGAATCAATATCATGAGAATAATGAGTATGGCTCTTATCCAGTCGATGTCTGTATTCCTTTGTTTCATAATAAGTTAATGTATTGTAAGTCAGTAAGTTGGTGTACTTGATACGGCGTTTCGCCGTACATGGGTACTTGGCAAGATGGTTTGCGACTCCGTTAGGCTTTCCTGTCTTCCGTTATGCGTTTCTAAATTCTGAAGGGCTTGTAATGACCTTTATCGGCATAGGCGAGCATCTCCTTGTCGCCTCGGCTGTCGCCAAAAGCCTCAATATCATATTGCGTGCGGTCGAAAGACAACGAGGGGGTACCGTAGGCATTGGCGGTTGTGGTGGTCAGTGCCTCGCAGATGCGATGTACCTTTTCCTCGCCATAGCAGTTGTTGCTCTTGAACTTGCCGGTAAGTCTGCCGTCAATCACTTCTATCTGGGTACCTAAAACCCTGACTCCATCTAGGCCGCGAACTTTAAAGAACGGGCGGACCCAATTGTCGATGCTGGCACTCACGATGAAAACCTGAGCACTTGCAACCAGGGCTTCGTGTACCAGCGTGACACCTTTGGGGCGCAACAGATGCTGGTATTCTTCGGCAAAATCGCGGCAGAGCGCATCAAACTTCTCGATACGCATGCCGGCAAAAAGATGGGCAAAGATGAGTTGCTTCGCCTTCCAGTTGGGAAAGAGATGCAGCTTCATCAGTACCAGGAGCGGACTGTACATCAGGAAAACCATCAGAAACCGACCGGTACCCTTGGCATATCTGATGAATTCCAGTAGGGTATCGCTTGTTGTCAGCGTTCCGTCGAAATCGAAACAATATATTTTCTTCTTCATTTTCTTATACGATATAAATAAGGATCAGGAAGGAGAGCAACCAGGCGAGCACGATAAACTGTGTAATGCGGTCGCGTAGGATAATCTTCGTAGGGTCACCACTCTTCTGGTCTACCACGGCTATCTGGATGTATCTCAGCAAACCGACCAGCACAAAGACACTCGTAAGATAGAGATAATCAGTATGGAAATTATCAATCACCTCCGGACTCACCGTATACATGATGTAACATACCAGGGTTACGGAAGCCGTAATCGTGATAGCCTGGTTAATGAAGGTGAGGTTGTAGCGGATGGTATTCTTGCGGGGAGCCTCGCCCGTCTTCTCCATGCGCAGCACATCATCGCGGCGCTTGGCAAAACTCATGAAGAGGGTGATGAGGAAGGTCATCAGCACAATCCACTTACTGAGTACGATGCCCGTAGCTACACCACCTGCCAGCAGACGGAGTACGAAACCGAAAGCTACGATACACACATCGATGATGGCATATTGCTTGAATTTGGCGCAGTAGCCGAGATTCAGAAGCCAATAGAAGATGATGATTCCCATCGTCTCCCATGAGCCGAGCAGGCTGCATACACCCATAGAAAGGGCAAACATCAGGAACATCAGTCCGTATGCCTGCTTGATGCTGACCGCCCCCGATGCTATCGGACGATGGCACTTGACCGGGTGGCGGCGGTCGGCCTCCACATCAAAGATGTCGTTGAAACAATAGATGCTCGATGCGGCAAAACTGTAGGCGAAGAAAGTAATCAGACCCGCCAGCAGAGCATCTGTATGCAACAGGGCGCCGCCAAAGAACAGCGGTAAGAAGATAAAGCCATTCTTGATCCATTGCTTCGGGCGAACCAGTCGCAGCAGCGCAGCAAAACCTTTACTGTCTTCCAATTTATTCTCGTTCATAAAACTCCAATTTTCTTAATAAATAAACTCCTTTTTTACTTGATAAACTTAGATAACTCTTTAGAAATCCATCCGGCTATCTTGCTCAGAATCCATGCTGCAGGCAGGGTGATGCCTATGCAGATGAAGAAGGTAGGCCAATAGCCCAAGTGATGCGGTTCTAGGTATTTCAGCACGAAGTGGATATGGAGCAGATAACACTCCAGGCTCAGCGCTCCCACAAACATGAACCCCTTGTTAAACCAACTCGGGGTGCGGCGGAAGATGCGGTTCAGCAGCAGGATGCTTGTGATGGTGAGCGGGATATAGAGCATGCGTTCCAGGAAGAGCGGAAACATGCCATGCTTCTCCTGTTCCAGGAATATGCTCGCCAGCAGCGTCATCAGGAACATGAGCCATATCATCCATATCGAAGCGCCGTCGAGCGTCTGTTTCTGTCTGACCATCTCACCCATGTTGATGCCGATGAAGAAGATAGGCACGCGGCTCCAGAAAATCTCCAGATGTCCTACAGCCTGATGTATCGGGGTGACATATTGTACCAGGATGCACCACATGATCATCACCACCGGCAGCCAGCGGTAGATAGGATGGCGCTTGATGAGTTCCATGTAGGCAGGGGCAAAGAGATAGAGCATCATCGTAGCCGGGATGTACCAGAAGTTGAGCTCATCATGCAGCCAGAACCCCCAGTTTATGGTTATTTCGCCAAAGAGATAGATCCAGTTCCAGGTGCTTCCGCCCTGGAAAGAAGGGATATAGAAGAGGCAGGCTATGATGAGCCAGGTAGGGTAGATGCGCAGATAACGGCGGATGAAGAAATGCTTGGCAGAAGGATTCTTCATCCACGAGAACCAGAGACCTATTCCGCTGAGAAAGAGGAACATGTCTACACCGACATTGCCCATTCTGCGAAGCCCGAAAAAGGCATTTTCTCTAGGCAATGCCACATGAAAGAGGATGATGAACAGCATGGCTGCTCCCATCAACTCGCCGCGAAACCGGCTGATATTCGCCAGTTCTATATCTTTTATCTTCATGATTTTCTTTTAATATTTCGGGTTTGGAATCTTCTTCATCAGTTGGGTGAAGAGCCAAGCCAGGCAGATGCTCGATATGATGTAGAGGAGCAGACCGGCATAGATGTCGCCCTGACGGCTGATAGGGATGAATATCTTGCGGGTGATAGGGTGGCATACGAAGAGGGCGGCTGATATGCTGCCCATCCACTCTAATACTTTATAAATACCAGATAGCCAACTGATGTTCTGGAGCAGGTCGGCTACCAATACGCTCAGCAGACAGAAGAAGAAAGGCACGAAGGTCCAGCCAACCATGCTGCCGCTCAGACTGTAAATCAGCGAGATGCAGAAGATGCAGCCAAAGAAGTTGGTGATAGGCGAATGGAACGTCATCAGAATCTTCTCGCCATATCTGGCATAGAGGATGCCCAAACCGAATGGCAGCATGCCGCCCATAAAGTTGTAGCGGTAGCGGTTCATCACTTCACTCTCCGGATTGTCAAAGCCCAGGAGGAGCTGGATGACGATGCAGATGGCCATCAATCCTACGGTCCATCCCCAATGGCGGCGATAGAGCAGCAGTCGATAGACGATGTAAAGTTGCAGCATCAGACCAAAGAACCAGTACGGACCCGGCCAGATGATGTTATCCGGATTTGGCAATACATTATTGAACATGCCCAGCATCGCAACGATGTCGAGCGCTGCATAGTGGTGAGAGCCAGGCGTGATAAGGTCGAGCATCGTGAATGCTACGAAACCTACTATCATCATCTTGAAGAGCTTCAGATAGTGATAGCGGATAAAGTGGAGCGGTTCGCGCCAGTTGATTCTTCCTGTAAGTTTCTTGCCCGAGATGCTGTACATTCTGGTCTGCTGTTCGGTAGAGAGATGAGGTTTAGCCTCGTATTTCATCACCAGTCCGTAAGCACTCAGAAAGAGGAATACGGGCACACCGTAATGGCCGAAGAACGAGAGCAGGTGTACAGGCAGGTTGAGGTCCATGCTGACCATTACCTGGTTCAGCCAGTCAACATTGTGCTGGAAGTATTGATACTCGTTCTCCTTGATAATAGGTCCCAGCCAATGGCAGTAGTTATGCAAGAAGATGCCGATGATGGCGAGTCCTCTCAGGGCATTGCATGCCGGGCGTGATAGAATAGCACTATTCATAATCAGTTTCTCCTTTCTTTCTTTTTTACCTTTTTACTTTCTTCCTTTTTTATCTTTTCCAGATGCGCATCACGAAGTTTGTCGTAATCGGCAGAGTTTTTGAGGATACGTGGTCGCATCTCGTCATATTTCGGACTCAGGATGTTATATTCCTCCTTATAGGTAGGTGTTTCAATGCCAGCCAGATACAACAGAAGATGAGGCAGGGCATCGGTCATGAAACGCTTGTCCTTAGCTTTGCGTATCTGACGGTAAATGTCGCGGTGATTCCTGATATATTTTGGCGAACAGTATATCCAGAACGGAATTTCAAACTCATAGTGAGCCAGCGGCCAGTCGATTTCTGCAGAATGGTTACGGCAGATGAAGCCTCGGTTCTCTTCGTAGCATTCTTCGCCATGGTCGGGCACGTAGATGACGATTGCATCCTGCTTTTGGAAACGCTTTACAATCTGGGCTACGATAGAGTCGTTGTAGAGGGTGGCGTTATCGTAATGACTCAGCATCTTGCGCTGGGCATTGGTCAGTTCAGGGCGCTTGTCTTCATAACTGCTTGCCCAGAACCGGGCTTGCTTTGTGCGGTAGCGCTGCTTATAGTTTACATGCTGGCCCATCAGGTGGAAGATGGTGAGGTTGTGCTCCTTCTGGAAGTTCTTCAGACTGTCATCATAATCCTTCAGCAATCCGTCGTCCAGGTCGTGGAGCTGGGTGTTGCGATGGTCGAACTGGAGTTTGCTCAGTTCCGGGTTGTTCAGGAAGAAACCGCCGCTGAAGTCGTAAACCGCCTCCTTTGCCTGTGGCAGGAATTCGTTGGTGATGAAGGTTACGTTGTAGCCTGCCTTTCGGAACACTTCAGGGAAGAGCGGATAGTCGCACCATTCGCCTTTCTCGCCTACCACATGGGTAGAGAGCATGTTCTTGAAAACGAAACTGGTCAGGTTCCAGCAGGTTACCACATCGGTAAACTTGGTGAGTTTGCGCGATTTCTCCAAGGCTACCTGCTGTGGAGTGGTATCCATAAAATAGCCGTACTGCTGGGAATGATGGCGGCTGAAGCTTTCGCCGATAATCAGCACGATGTTTGGCGAGCGGTAGCTGCAGCTGTCAACCTTTACCTCGTGGGCAGCATGAATGAGTTGGGTAATCTGATGCGCAGCCAGCTGGTTGGCATAGATACTGAATTGGAGTCGGTAGACAGGCAGATAGAGAACAGCATGATCCTTTTCTGTCAGGATATGCTCTACTTCGCCTATTGTTCTACCGTTCATGAGTTTATGGTAAGCCATCTTGTTGTGCCAGGAGGTGCAGCATCCTATGATGAAGATGATGAGGCATAGGATTCCGAAGCTGGCAGGCATGGCTGCAGTCATGCGGGGGATAGCCATCAGCCGTTTCTTGACAGAAGCCAACTCCAGAACGGTAATGATGAAAACGTATAGCTTGATGAGTTGCTTGCGGAAGATGGCGATGAGAATCTGGATGAGAGCGAGAAGCAGGATCCAGCCCACACTACTGAAGAGAACCTCGGCAGAGATGAGGGCTGAGAGGAAACTGCTAGCCTCCGAACTGTTGGTCTCGCCCACCAGCATCAGCATAGAAGGGTTGAGCGTAGAGCCGAAATTCACGTAGCAATAGGTGTCGGCGGCAGCTGTACTATATAATATAAGGTATAGTACGGCACGCAGCCCCCAACGCACCTTCTTGGGGAAGATGGCGACAACGGCACACACAACATAGAGGTCGACAAAGAGTTCTAGGAACAGGTTGTCGTATAGAGTCCCCTTGGCTGGTGTAGTCACGATAGAACTGATCATGCCCAGCAGGTACATGAACACAAAGAAGTTGGCATTTCTGCGAATCGGCGCAGAAGCCACGTTCAGACACTTCTTAATGATTTCTTTCCAACTCATTTTTTGCTGTTTGTTGTTTAAATATGATTTTAAGCGTTTTCGGATAGAGGGATGCCTAGAGCTGCCTGTAGTTTCTGACAGCCAGTTGCTCGATGCATTCCGGTACCATTCCCCTGATGCTTTCCTCCTCTTTGATACGCTTTCTGATTTCTGTGCTGCTGATGTTGAGCAGTGGAGTTTCTACGATGGTAACGCCTTCTGGTACATTGCCTATGCAGGCTCCCTGGCGCGGATAAACCACGATGGGATAGTGGGCTAGGATGTCGTCGTGATGGTACCACTTGTCGAAAGCTGCCCAGTTGTCGCCACCAATCAGCAGGGTGAACTCGTTTTCCGGGTAATCCTTGCTGATGGCTTGCAGCGTATGCCAGGTATAAGATGGCTTAGGCAGGCGGAACTCATAGTCGCATGCCTTCAGTTGTGGCTCGTGCTCCAGCGCTTTTTCTACCATTTCCAGGCGCAGCTGGTCGTCGAGCAAGTCGGTAGCGGTCTTCTTGAATGGGTTCATGGGCGAAACCATGAACCACACCTCGTCCAGGCAGGCCTTCTCGCAAAGGCTTTTCGCCAATGCGATATGGCCCGTATGGATGGGGTTGAAGCTACCGCCAAAGATTCCTACCTTCTTCATTTCTTACTCTGCGTCTAGGAAGGCCTTGACGAGCTGATAAACCTCCTGCTGAGCCTTCTCCAAGTCATCGTTTACGACCACGTGGTCAAACTGAGGGGCGAAGGTCAACTCATAGCTTGCCTTGGCAAGGCGCTGCTCAATCACCTCAGGCGCATCAGTATTGCGACCCACCAGACGGCGGCGCAATTCCTCTACCGAAGGTGGCTGGACAAAGATGCTCAAGGCACGCTCGCCATAAAACTTCTTGATGTTTACACCACCCTTTACGTCAACATCGAAAATCACCGACTCGCCCTTGGCAAGCTGGTTTTCTACCTGTGACTTCAGGGTGCCGTAGAATCTGTCCTGGTAAACCTCCTCATACTCCAGGAACTCGTCAGCCTCAATCTTAGCCTTGAATTCCTCTGGAGAGAGGAAGAAATACTCTACACCATTCTGTTCTGTACCGCGCGGAGCACGAGAGGTACAGCTGATAGAGAAAGCCAGCTTCAATTCCGGGTGCTCTTTCATCAGCCAGTTTACTATTGTGCTCTTACCGCTGCCCGATGGGGCGCTGAAAATTAACAATCCGTTCTTCATTTTTTATTCTTCTTTTCTTTATTTGCTGTTTGATAGGGGGCTTTTTGGACAGGCGATAGAATCGCCTGGAACGGGGGCGAGGCTTTCAAAAACGCCACTTGAGGGGGCTTTTGAGGGGGCTTTTGGGGAGAGAGAAGGTGCCTGTCTCTTGTTTAGAGGGCATTCAGCACCTGCTCCTTGATCTGCTCCAGTTCGTCCTTCATCTTCACCACGATGTTCTGCATCTCAGCCTGGTTGCTCTTAGAGCCGGTGGTGTTGATTTCGCGTCCCATTTCCTGTGCGATGAAACCGAGTTTCTTTCCTACACCATGACCTTCCTCATTCATGGTCTCGCGGAAATACTTCAGGTGGTTGGCAAGGCGCTGCTTCTCCTCGCTGATGTCGAGCTTCTCGATGTAGTAGATGAGTTCCTGCTCCAGGCGGTTCTTGTCGTAATCCACATTCGGAATCTGCTGCAGTCCGTTAACGATGTTCTGTCTGATCTTCTCCACGCGAGCCTTCTCGTATGGTTCGATGCTAGCCAGGAGCGCCTGGATGTTATCCACTTTCTCAGTAAATTTCTTCTGAAGAGCGGCTCCTTCCTGCTTGCGGAAGGCTACGAGATGGTTCACAGCCTCGCAAATTGCATTTTTTGCCACTTCCCACTCCTCATCGCTCAATTCTTCCACATCCGTCTTCGTTGTTACATCAGGAAGACGCAACAGAGTGCTGTACCAGTCGGTTGGCTCAGGAATGCCTGTTTCAGCCGAAATCTTCTTGATTTGCTGGTAATAATTCTGTACAAGCGCCGCGTTGATAGGAGTGGCATCTGTAGTAGCATCCTTATCAATCCAGATGGCGAAGTCAACCTTGCCTCTTTCTAGATTTTTAGAGATATACTGACGGATTTCCATCTCCTTCTCTCTATAGAGCGGAGCAATACGAGTAGAGAGGTCAAGCGTCTTGCTATTTAATGACTTTATCTCTACATTAATCTTCTTTGTTTTAAAGGCCGCGGTAGCTTTTCCGAAGCCTGTCATTGACTGTATCATATAATCTTTCGCGTTAAATTTCTGCAAAAGTACAAAAAAAAGCGAGAAAATGAGTATATTTGCACCTTATTTAAGAATATATTTTTTAATTATGTCGTGTATTTTGAATATTGAGACGAGTACGGACGTGTGCTCAGTGGCAATTAGTGATAGTGGACAGGTGATTTTCAACCAGGAAGATCACACAGGTCCGAACCATGCTGTTAAGTTGGGTGTGTTTGTGGATGAGGCTCTTGATTTCCTCGATTCTCATGGTCTTCCGCTGGAGGCTGTGGCGGTAAGTTGTGGTCCGGGTTCCTATACCGGATTGCGTATCGGTGTGAGTATGGCGAAGGGCATCTGTTATGGTCGCGGTGTGAAACTCATCGCTGTTCCAACACTCGAACTGATGGCAGTGCCTGTATTGCTTGGCGAACATCTTGAGGAGGAAGACGCTCTCATAGTACCTATGCTCGACGCCCGCCGCATGGAGGTATATGCCGAAGTGCTCGACCGCGCCCTGAAGGTGGTTCGCCCTATTCTGGCTGATATTGTGGATGCTGATACCTACAAGGAATATCTGGACCAGCACCATGTGTACTTCTTCGGAAATGGCGCTGCCAAGTGTATGGAGACCATCAACCATCCGAATGCTCACCTCGTAGAGGGCATTGAGCCTTTGGCTAAGAATATGGCTCCGCTGGCAGAGAAGCGTTTTGTAGAGGGCAAGTTCGAAGATGTGGCATATTTCGTGCCTTTCTATCTCAAGGATTTCGTGGCTAAGATGCCAAAGAAACTGCTCTAGAATTATTTATTATATAAAATATGTAAGAATGAATATAGAAGGATTAGACTATAATACCCAGAGAGCTAAGCTCATTCTGCCTGAGTATGGCCGTGAGATTCAGCAGATGGTAGACCATTGTCTGACGCTTACCGATCGTGAAGAGCGCCAGCGCTGTGCAGAGACCATTATTGCAGTCATGGACCGTATGTTCCCTGAGAACAGAGGGGTAGAGGATCATGAGCAGAAACTCTGGGACCAGCTTGCCATCATGAGCAATTTCCAGCTCGACATCGATTTCCCTTATGATGTATCGGATGCTGTGAAGATAGCAACCAAGCCGGAGCCTTTGCCATATCCTATGCAGCACATCCCGGTGCGCCATTATGGAGCTATGCTCTTCGAGATTTTCGAAAAGCTGAAGACGATGGAACCAAGTGAGGAGCGCGATAAACTCGTGGAGCTTACTGCCAACCAGATGCATCGCGACCTGGTAACCTGGAGTCATGGCTCCAGCGATGTAGCCAAGGTAGCTTCCGATCTGGCACGTTTTACCGATGGCAACATCCAACTCGATCTCGATACCTTCGTTTTCGAGAAGATTGAGGCGCAGCCTAAGAATGTAAATAATAAGAAGAAAAAGTAATCCACATTATTATATATAGTAGACAAGCTTATGGAGTCTTTCATCATAGAGGGCGGTCATCCGCTCAAAGGTACTATCACACCTCAGGGCGCCAAGAACGAGGCCCTGCAGGTTATCTGTACCACAATCCTTACCGACGAGCCTGTGCGCATCACCAACGTGCCGGACATCCTGGATGTGAACAACCTGATTAAGTTGCTCCAGGAGATAGGTGTCAAGGTAACCAAGCACAGTCGTCACGACTATACATTCCAAAGTGATGAGTTGAAACTCGATTATCTCGACAGTCTGGAGTTTGTGAAGAAATGTTCTTCTCTTCGTGGTAGTGTGCTCATGATAGGTCCGCTGCTCGGTAGATGTGGCAAGGCTACCATAGCTCAGCCGGGTGGCGATAAGATAGGTCGTCGCCGTCTGGATACCCACTTCCTGGGCTTCAAGTATCTGGGCGCCAACTTCGTTCACGATGATGAGCGTAATGTTTACCAGATACAGGCAAAGAAACTGAAGGGCTGCTATATGTTGCTCGATGAGGCTTCGGTTACCGGTACCGCCAATATCATCATGGCATCTGTATTGGCAAAGGGCACTACCACCATTTATAATGCAGCTTGCGAACCATATATCCAGCAGCTTTGCCATCTGCTCAATGCGATGGGCGCTCAGATCAGCGGCATCGCCAGCAACCTGCTCACCATCGTGGGTGTTGATAAACTGCATGGTGCCGAGCATCGCATCTTGCCTGATATGATTGAGGTAGGTTCGTTCATCGGCATGGCGGCAATGTGTGGCGAAGGTGTGCGCATCAAGAATGTGTCTGTCAAGGATTTGGGTATTATTCCTGATGCATTCCGCCGCCTCGGTGTGAAGATAAAGATAGAGGACGATGACCTTGTGATTCCAGAACAGAAACATTATGTCATCGATTCATTTATTGACGGCACCATCATGACGCTTGCCGATGCCCCTTGGCCAGGACTCACTCCTGACCTTCTTTCCGTGCTCCTCGTAGTGGCTACCCAGGCTCGTGGCAGCGTTCTCTTCCATCAGAAGATGTTCGAGAGTCGCCTCTTCTTCGTGGATAAACTGATTGATATGGGTGCGCAGATTATTCTCTGTGATCCTCACCGTGCTGTGGTGGTTGGTCATGACCATAAGATCAAACTGCGTGCTGGCAGAATGACCAGTCCTGATATCCGTGCCGGTATTGCCCTGCTGATTGCTGCCATGAGTGCCAATGGTACCAGCCGCATTGCCAATATCGCCCAGATAGACCGTGGTTATGAGGATATCGAGCATCGCCTTAATGCGCTGGGTGCCAAGATTACCCGTGTCAGTGATTAATCAATGTTAAATGTTAAATGTTGAATGTTGAATGATTAGACGCGATGAAGTATATAAGATAGGCAAGTTGGGAAAACCTCATGGTGTGAAGGGCGAGATTACTTTCGCCATTACAGATGATGTTTTCGACCGTGTAGATGCCGAGTACCTGGTACTCGACATCGATGGCATCCTCGTGCCTTTCTATTTAGAGGAATATCGGTTTAAGAACGATGAGAATGTGCTCGTGAAGTTTGAGGATATCGATACCCAAGAGCAGGCACGCAACTATACCGGTTGCGAGGTCTTCTTCCCACGTCATCTCTCTGACAGTGATGAAGAGAACATGAGCTGGGCAGAAATCATCGGTTTCCATCTGGTAGATGCCGTAAGCGGCAAGGTGGTAGGTACCATAGAACATGTAGACGATTCCACCCTCAACCTTCTTTTCGAGGTAACAACCGATGCAGGTGATGAAATCCTCATCCCTGCCAGCAACGACCTCATCGAAGAGGTGAGCGCTGAAAAGAAAGAAATCAGAATGGCGATTCCGGAAGGATTGCTCGACTTATAAAGTGAAGAGTGAAGAACGAAGAGTGAAGAATTCATTTGCTTTACTAATCATAAAGTTCTAAGTTCAAAGTTAATAATTTCAAAGTAAATGAAGAAACAACAGATATGTATTCTCGGTTCTACGGGAAGTATCGGTACACAGGCGCTTGATGTCATCGAGCAGCACAGTGACCTTTACGAGGTATATTGCCTCACCGCCAACAACCGAGTGCAGGAACTTGCCGAGCAGGCTCGCAAGTTCCATCCGGCTGCTGTGGTCATAGCCAATGAGGCTCGCTACGAGGAGCTGAAAGATATGCTCAGTGATGAGCCTGATATCAAGGTTTATGCCGGTGCTCAGGCGCTTTGCGATATCGTACAGGCTGAGCCTATCGATATGGTGCTGGCTTCCATGGTAGGCTTCTCGGGCCTGGAACCAACCATCCATGCCATCAAGGCGCGCAAGAAGATATGTCTTGCCAACAAGGAAACGCTGGTGGTAGCGGGTGAGCTGATCTGCAATCTTGCACAGAAATATCATGTGCCTATCCTCCCTGTTGACAGCGAGCATAGTGCCATCTTCCAGAGTCTGGTGGGTGAGGGCGACAACGAGGTAGAGAAGATTCTTCTGACCTGTTCGGGTGGTCCTTTCCGCAATTATACTCACGAGCAGTTGGAGAAGGTGACTGCTGCCGATGCCCTCAAGCATCCTACCTGGGATATGGGCGCCAAGATAACCATCGATTCGGCTTCGCTCATGAACAAGGGCTTCGAGGTGACAGAAGCTAAATGGCTCTTTGGGGTTCCGGCTGATAAGATAGAGGTGCTTATCCATCCGCAGAGCGTTGTGCATAGTGCCGTTCAGTTTGTTGATGGTGCTGTCAAGGCTCAGTTGGGTGTGCCAGATATGCGTCTGCCTATCCAGTATGCCTTCTCTTTCCCTCAGCGTCTGCATCTGAATGGCGATCGTCTCGACCTCTTCAAAACGCAGGATTTGCAGTTCTTCAAGCCTGACTATCAGAAGTTCAAGTGTCTGCAACTGGCTTTCGATGCCATCAGAAAGGGTGGTAATATGTCATGTATCGTGAATGCAGCCAACGAGATAGTGAATGCCGGCTTCCGCAAAGGTGAATGTGGCTTCCTTCAGATGGCTGATATCATCGAAGAGACGATGGCGAAGGCTACTTTCGACAGTAATCCCGACCTCGATGTCTATCTGCAGACCGATGCTGAGGCTCGCCGCATAGCTACAGAGCTGATGTTCAAGTAATAGTTAATAGTTTATAGTTAATAGTTAAAATGAACGTAGGATATAGGACTCATCATAAAGTTCAAAGTTCCAAGTTCAAAGTTCAAAGTAAATAAATGGAAGTATTTTTGATCAAAGTGTTGCAGCTGATGCTGTCGCTTTCCATCTTAGTGTTGCTCCATGAGGGCGGACACTTCTTCTTCTCCAAACTCTTTGGTGTAAGAGTGGAGAAGTTCTATCTGTTCTTCGACCCTTGGTTCCATCTCTTCGAGTTCAAGCCAAAGAATTCGGATACTACCTATGGTTTGGGATGGTTGCCGCTCGGAGGATATTGTAAGATTTCGGGTATGATAGATGAAAGTTTCGATACCGAACAGATGAAACAGCCGGAACAGCCATACGAGTTTCGCAGCAAACCGGCATGGCAGCGCCTGCTCATCATGATAGGTGGCGTGCTGGTTAACTTCGTGCTGGCTCTCTTCATCTATTCCATGATTCTGTTCCATTGGGGCGACAATTATGTGGCTACCCGCGATATGAGTTATGGTATGAAGTTCAATACCGAGGCAAAGGCATTGGGTTTCCAGGATAAGGATATTCTGGTAAGCACCGATCTGGGTGAGTTCAAGACCTTTGATGGTGATTTGTATCGTAATCTCTCTGAGGCTAAGCAGGTCAATATCATCCGTCAGGGCAAACCGGTGACGCTTAATCTGCCTGGCGATCTCGACATGCTCAGTATGATTAAGAGCAGTCCTCGCTTCGTAGATTTGTATGTGCCTCTGCAGATTGATAGTGTGATGAAGGATTCGCCTGCCAGCAAACTCGGTTTGACAAAGGGTGATAAGATTCTTGCTATTAATAATAAAAAGGTAGTCTCTTTCAACGAATTTCAGATTGAATTGGGCAGAGTAGAGGATGTGCTTGCTTCGGCTGAAACGCCGCAGGATAGTGCCAGAGCACTTACAGCTCAGGTTACTTATCTCAAGGCTTCTGGCGATACCGTCAAGTCGAGTGTTCTCCTGAAATCTACCGAAGAGGGTGTGAAGTTTGGTTTCTACAATCATCCTGTCTTGCTCGATTATAAGATTACTCATGTCAACTATGGCTTCTTCGAGAGTTTCCCTGCCGGCATCAAATACGGCTGGAATGTCTTGGCCGGTTATGTGGGCGATATGAAGTATGTCTTCTCTAAGGAAGGCGCCAAGAGTCTGGGTGGTTTCGGTGCGCTGGGCAGTCTCTTCCCATCTGTATGGGATTGGCATGCATTCTGGCTTATGACAGCGTTCCTGAGTATCATTCTTGCCTTCATGAACATTCTTCCTATCCCTGCTCTTGATGGTGGACATGTGTTCTTCCTTCTCTATGAGATTATCACAGGTCGCAAACCGGGCGATAAGTTCATGGAGCGTGCTGAGTATATTGGTTTCGGCATACTGATTCTTCTGCTTGTTGTGGCCAATCTGAACGATGTATTGCGACTCTTCGGCATCTTGTAATGCCGGGGAATCGCGAAAATAAAGGTCTAAAAAAAGAGGGTGTGTCATAAATTAATGACACACCCTTTTTTTTTGAGTTTATTCTTTTATACGTATTATACGTATCTGATAATCTGTCCTACACTAACCTTCTTGTCTTTGCGGTAGCCGTTGAGTCTGCAAATCTGCTCTACAGTTACGCCGCGCTTTTCAGCGATAGAACTAAGCGTTTCGCCTGGCTTCACCTTGTGGTAGAGCTTCTCGTGGCCAGCAGGCAGTTCGTAGTATCTTCCCACTTCGCCGCCGTTAACCTGCTCTCTGGTGTAACCACCGTTGCCAACCTTGCCGCGGGCAGCATTGGCATCAGCTGATTCGCTTTCGTAGGTATTACGGTTAAAGCTGTAGAAGTCGCCTGTAACGTCCTGGTTGCGGAAATCGAAGAAGAGTGCCGGGTTCAGAGCCACACCACAGAGACGGGTCTCAAAGTGGAGATGCGAACCGGTACTTCTACCCGTGTTACCACCCAAGCCAATCACATCGCCGGCTCTTACCTCTTCGCCCTCAGTAACGAGCTGCTTAGAGAGGTGACCATAGATGGTCTCCAAACCATTGTTGTGACGAATCACGATGTACTTACCGTAACCACCACCTTCATATCTTACGATGCGAACTCTGCCTGAAAAGGCTGAGCGGATTGAGTCGCCAATATAAACCTTGATGTCCATACCTTTATGTTGGCGGCCAAAGCTAGCACGGTAACCGAAGTTACTTGTGACAACGCGACTAGGAGTTGGCATGCAGAAATGACGGAGATCGATACGGAAGTGCTCAGGCAAGGTTGTAGCCCTGTGAGCGTACTTGTTAGAGAAATCCTCATACAGCTCGGCTGCAGGGTTCTCTCTGTCTTCAATCATTCGATAATGCGACACAGCGAGTGTGTCGAGCGATTTCATTCTGTGGTCTACAGGTGCCTGTCTTGCCAACAGGTCTTGTCCGCAAACGGGAGAAGCTGTTAGCGCCAACAATGCAACGACCGAAATTTTCTTTATACTCTTTTTAAAACTCATACTACTTTTTCTATTTTCTTCTTTAGGTTCGTGTCAACAGCGCAGAATCATACAAGAAATTCTGTAAAAACCACTAAGGCAAATGCCTTCATGTAGCGGTTTTGTTATATAGACGTTGCAAATATAACAAAAAAACTTCAAAAAACCAAAGTTGTTAAAGCCAAAAGGGCGATATTTAACGCCCTAGCCTTTTTTTTAACTTACATTAGGAAAATGAGATGCAAGGAGTTGACTTTTAGTACGTTTCATGCTTTTGTAGCATTCTCAACAGAGCCACGGCAGGAGAATGCCCCATGAAAATATACTTTTTTACCTCCGGACTGGTGAATCGGAGGCATTCCTGATAAGCGCGGTAGAGGTCGTTGAGATTGATGGTAAATTCCTTACCCGATGACTCTCTGATACCGATAATCATCTTTGCTGTGACATGCAGTTTGACATATCTGATGCCTGTTGCACTTTCTATTTCCGTAATGTTTTCGAGAATGGCTCTCATTTCTTCCAGGGTTATTTCTGGTCGCGGCTCCCTGATAGCCGGCTTTCTTCTTTTATCCATAATTATACTTTTTACTTTTGAGACAGGCGATGGAATCGCCTGGAACGGGGATGAGGCTGCTTGATAGCTGAAGCCACCTTTTAGCCTTGCTTTCTGATAACAGGAACTGCTTTTGCTTGCTTTCTGATAGCAGGAACTGTTCTTGCTTGCTGCTTTAGCTGATAGCTGCCCAGTTGATATGGGTTTTCTTCAATTCCCTGAGGCGGTTCCAGAGCAGGGCGTTGTGAGGAGCATTGCATTCGGGATCGTTGTCGATGATTTCCTGTGCTTCTGTGCGTGCCAGTTGTACCAGCTGACCATCTCTGGCAATATTCGCTATCTTCAGGTCGAAAGCCATGCCGCTCTGCTGCGTTCCCTCCAGGTCGCCGGGACCACGGAGTTTCAAGTCGGCCTCGGCGATACGGAAACCGTCGTTCGTATCGCACATGATATCAATACGTTTGCGGGTTTCTTCTGAAAGTTTATAGTTGGTTACCAGAATGCAGTAGCTCTGGTCGCAGCCTCTTCCTACACGGCCTCGCAGCTGGTGCAACTGGGAGAGACCGAAGCGCTGTGCATCCAGGATAACCATGACAGAAGCATTGGGCACATTTACACCAACTTCTATCACGGTGGTGGCAACGAGAATCTGTGTTTCGCCCTTTACAAACTGCTCCATCTCTACCTCCTTCTCGGCAGATTTCATCTTTCCGTGTATCTTACTCAATTTGAATTCCGGGAATGCCTGTTTCAGCGTTTCGTAACCTTCTTCCAGGTTCTTCAGGTCGCTCTTCTCGCTTTCCTTGATCAGCGGAAAGACGATATATACCTGTCTGCCGAGATTAATCTGGCGGCGGATGCTCTGATAGAGACTGGTGAGTTGGGTATCAAACTTATGTAGCGTCTGTATCGGTTTTCTGCCCGGTGGCAGTTCATCAATCACGCTCACGTCCAGGTCACCATAAATGGTCATGGCGAGGGTGCGGGGGATAGGAGTGGCGGTCATCACGAGGATATGAGGCGGATTCTCGCTCTTGTTCCACAGCTTGGCTCTCTGTGCTACACCGAAGCGATGCTGCTCATCGATAACGGCTACGCCTAATCTTCTGAAAACTACCGGGTCTTCGAGGATGGCATGGGTGCCTACCAGAATCTGGATGTCGCCCGTAGCCAGGTCGGCAAGAATCTTTTCTCTCTTCTTTCCCTTTACGATGCCAGTGAGCAGTTCTACCCGGATATCCATTCCCTGCAGGAAGTCGCAGATGGTTTGCAGATGCTGCTCGGCAAGAATTTCGGTAGGTGCCATCATACATGCCTGATAACCGTTATCCAGCGCAATGAGCATGGTCATGAGGGCCACGAGCGTCTTGCCCGAACCTACATCACCCTGCAGAAGACGGTTCATCTGTCTGCCGCTGCACATATCGGCTCTGATTTCATGCATCACCCGTTTCTGTGCTCCTGTCAGTTCAAAAGGCAGATGATGGGCATAGAACCCGTTGAAGATATCAGCGATGCGGTTGAAGACATAGCCCCTGAACTTGCGGCGCTGGTCGGTGGCATACCTTATTATATTAAGCTGCACATAGAAGAGTTCCTCAAATTTAAGGCGTACCTGTGCTTTCTGCATCTCCTGATGGGAATGCGGATAATGAATCATGCGGATGGCTGCATCGCGCGAAACCAGATGCAGACGGTCTACGATATGGTTTGGCAGCGTTTCGGGAAGAGGAGGAAGGATGGTGACCAGCTGCTTGGTCATCTTCTCTATGGAACGTGAGGTGTAGCCGCGTTTTCTCAGGTTCTCGGTAAGCGAGTAGTAGGGCTGCATGCCCATCTCTGAAATCTGGAGATTGGTGGCATCGTCCATATCGGGATGGGTAAACTGGAATCTGCCGTTGAAGACGGTTGGCTTTCCGAAAACGAGATATTCGGTTCCCACCTTATAGGTCTTCATGATGTATTGGGCACCGCGATACCAGATGAGGTCAGCCACACCGTAGCCGTCTGAGAAATGGGCTACCAGCAGCTTGTTGCGCTTGCCGGTATCAATCTCATCGTAGCTGAGTATCTTGCCTTTGAGTTGTACAAAGGGCATGTCGGCATTGAGTTCGCTGATATGGAAAACCTTGGAGCGGTCTACATATTTATATGGATAGTATTCCAGCAGGTCACTATAAGAGTTGATGCCGAGCTCCTTGCTCAGTATCTCTTTCTTCTTGGGTCCTACCCCCGGCAGGAACATGATGTCTTGGTCTAGAATACTATTCATATTATGCAAAAGTACAACATTCAGACAAAACAGCCAAAATGTTTAACTTATTTTTAAATAGTGACGTTACAAAACGGAGCGTCTTGCGTCTTTATTCTATATAATCATTAGAAACAAACTCTAGAACAATGATAAAGATAAAGAATAAACTGTTCATCATCTTATGGTTGCTGTCCTTGGGCTTTGCAGTCCAGGCACAGGATTTTTATGTATCAACCTCTTTCCACGAGCCTGCAACCGACGGCTTGCGGTTCATCTATAGTAGGGATGCCGTCCATTGGGACAGTATTCCGGGCACCTTCCTGGCTCCTAAGGTAGGCAAGCAGAAAGTAATGCGCGACCCTTCCATCATCCGTACCCCTGACGGTGTGTTCCATCTGGTATGGACCAGCAGCTGGCGGGGCGACCGTGGCTTCGGTTATGCAGAAAGTCGCGACCTGATGCATTGGAGCGAACCGAAATTCATCGAGGTGATGGACGATCCTACTACCGTGAATGTATGGGCACCGGAGTTCTTCTGGGATGAAGACCGCCAGCAGGCAATGGTGGTATGGGCATCGTGTGTGCCTAGCCAGCACTTCGCCCTGGGCATCGAAGACGAGAAGAACAATCACCGTCTCTACTATTCCGTAACCAAGGATTTCAAGACATGGACCAAGGGTAAGCTCCTGATAGATCCGGGATTCAGTTGCATAGATGCCACTCTGCTGAAGCGTGGTAAGAACGATTATGTGATGGTATTGAAGGATAATACCCGCAATGCCCGCAATATCAAGGTGGCTTTTGCCAAGAACCCGATGGGACCGTGGAGCAAGGCTTCAGAACCATTCACCGGCAATTTCATGGAAGGACCAACCACCGTCAAACTGCCTAAGAACAGTCCGTTGGGCAATGGTTATCTCATTTATTACGACCGTTACCGCCTCTTCGATTTCGGCGCTCATTTTACCAAGGATTTCGTTCATTTCACCGATGTGAGCCAGCAGGTGAGTGTGCCGAAGAACCACAAGCACGGCACCATCTTCCGTGCTCCGGAACGCATCGTGAAGGCCATGCTGGAACAGGACCGCATCCACTATACCGGAACCACGATGGCAGATCCGTCGCGTCATGATGGAGCTTTGTCGCCAGTGGTAGGAGTTCACAATATCCAGACGCTCCGTGCCAACCGCGAGCATCCTTCCCAGGCAAATGGTGGAGGCTGGACCTATAACCATCAGCCGATGATGGCGTATTGGAACGGCAAGTTCTACATGCATTTCCTGAGCGATCCTGCCGAGGAGCATGTACCCCCATCGAGAACCCTGATGCAGGTTTCTGAGGACGGATACAATTGGAGCCAGCCACAGATTCTCTTCCCTGAATATGATGTGCCAGCCGGTTTCAAGAAGGCGAAATACCAGCCGAAACCGGAACTGCAATATCCTGATGTCTACAAGCAGAAACCATTGAAGGCTATCATGCACCAGCGTGTGGGCTGGTATGTATCTAAGGGTGGCATCCTCCTGGCTACCGGAAACTATGGTGTGGCTTTGGACAGAAAGGACGACCCGAACGATGGCAACGGCATCGGCCGTGTGGTGAGAGAGGTGAAGAAAGACGGTTCGCTCGGACCTATCTATTTCATCTATTACAATCATGGATTCAATGAGAAGAATACTGCTTATCCTAATTATAAGAAAGCATCCAAGGCGGTAAGAGCGGCTTGCGAGGAAATCCTTGCCAACCCACGTTACCGCATGCAATGGGTGGAAGAGGCTGATAGGGGCGACAAACTGATACCGCTCAACAACGGCTATAAGGCTTATTGCGACTATACCCTGCCGGATGGCAGAATAGTCAGTCTGTGGAAGCACGCCCTCACCTCATTGAGTCTGGATGGTGGTAATACCTATACCACGACCAACCGTGCCCTGGGATTCGTCAACAGCAATGCCAAGATTTGGGGACAGCGGTTGACCGACGGCAGCTATGCCACCGTCTACAACCCTTCAGAATACCGCTGGCCGCTGGGCATCTCGCTGAGTGGTGACGGTCTGGAATACAAGACACTGAATCTGATTTGTGGCGAAGTACCACCGATGAGATACGGTGGCAACTATAAGAGTCGCGGTCCGCAGTATGTCCGTGGCATTCAGGAAGGCAATGGCATTCCTAAGGATTCCGATATGTGGGTGAGCTATTCCATGAACAAGGAAGATATCTGGGTGGCGCATGTACCCGTTCCGGTCAAGACCGTGGCTACTGCCCATGCCGATGATGATTTCGCCCAATATCAGAAACTCGGCGATCTCAAGACTTGGAATATCTATTCTCCGCTGATGGCACCGGTTTCGCTCCGTCAGGAGTGGCTCGAACTGAAAGATGAAGATCCGTTTGACTATGCCTGTGTAGAGCGCAAGATTCCTTCTTCTTCCTATCTGAAGGCATCCTTCGATGTGCAGGCAGCTCAGACCCGTAACGGTTCCCTGCAGATTGAATTCCTCGATGAGAAGGGCATCGCTTGCACCCGCATCGAACTGAACAAAGAAGGAATGATCCGTGTGAAGAACGGAGCGAGATATGGCAATGTGATGCCTTATCAGGCAGACCAGACCTATCGTTTTGAGGCAACATTGGATACCCAGCACCGCCAGCTCAACCTCACCGTGAGTATCCTCGATGCAGAGGGCAAGACTTTGCAGAGCAAGAGCACCAGGCGCATCTTCTTTGCACCGGTGCATCAGATAGAGCGCATCCGTTTCCGTACCGGCGACCTCCGTACCTTCCCGACCATCGACACTCCTGCCGACTGGTTTGGAACCTTGGAACATGCCGGTGACACCGATACCACCGCCCTCTACCGCATCGCCCATGTCAAGACCGAGAGTCTGGGTGCTGATGCCGGTTCTGCAGTACTTAAGACCGCAGATTACAAGCATTATGTAGACGATTTCAATGCGATGGAGCCGGAGGTTCTCCATACTTCAGCCATTCCGAATGCGCAGGCATGGGACTGGATGAAGCAGAATGTGCCCCTCTTCGACTGTTCGCAGCGTAACTTCGAGGAGATGTATTATTTCCGCTGGTGGACGCTCCGCAAGCATATCGAAAATACACCTGTAGGCTATGCGATGACCGAGTTTCTCGTGCCTCGCAGCTATGCCGACAAGTACAATCTCATCGCCTCTGGAGTGGGTCATCATATCCACGAGAGTCGTTGGATCCGCGATGGCAAGTATCTCGACGGCATCCTGAATACCTGGTATCATGGCAATGGTGGCAAGCCGATGGCTAAGATTAATTTCTATAGCAGTTGGATGCCTGCTTCAATCTGGGAGCGCTATCTCGTAGACGGCAACCAGAAGGAGTTTAAGTCGTTGGTGAACGATCTGGACAAGGAGTATCAGCTGTGGGATAATCACCGCTGGGGTAACGGACTCTACTGGCAGTATGATGTGCGTGATGCGATGGAAGAGACCATCAGTGGCGGCAGAAGAGAAAAGAATGCCCGTCCTAGCATTAACAGTTATATGTATGGAAATGCGATGGGCATCGCGCAGATGGCAAAAATCATCGGCTATCAGGATCTGGCAAGGAAGTATGAGGCTAAGGCTGATACCCTGAAGCATCTGGTAGAAACCCAGCTCTGGGATGCCGACCAGCAGTTCTTCGAGGTGTATAAGCCGAATGCCGGTGAGGCAAAGGAGGTAGCCAAGAAGAGAAGTTACCAGCCTAGTGGCGATGCTGCGGTATCGGCAAAGGTGCGTGAGGCAATCGGTTTCCTGCCTTGGTATTTCAATCTTCCTGCCGATGAAGCTAAGTTTGCTGAGGCATGGAAGCAGGCTGCCGACAGCAAGGGCTTTTCTGCTCCTTACGGACAGACCACCGCAGAGCGCCGCCATCCTCAGTTCCGCTCTCATGGCGTAGGAAAGTGTGAGTGGGATGGTGCCATCTGGCCTTTCGCTACCGCCCAGACCCTGACAGCGATGGCGAATTTCATCAACAATTATCAGGTGAAGCCGTCTGCCCTCGCAGCTTCTGCTAAGGGTAGTCTCGATATGGACAGCCTTTATTTCAATGAGATGGAGAAGTATGTACAGAGTCAGAGCATGCGTGGCAAACCTTACATCGGTGAGTATCTTGATGAAACCACTGGTTACTGGTTGAAGGGCGATCAGGAGCGCAGCAGATATTACAATCATTCTACCTTCTGCGATCTCATCATCACCGGCATCGTGGGTCTTCGTCCTCGTGCCGATCAGACCATCGAGGTGCGTCCTATCATCCCAGCCGGCAAATGGCAGTACTTCTGTCTTGACAAGGTGCGTTATCATGGTCACGACCTCACCATCCTCTACGACCAGGACGGCTCCCGCTATCATGTGGGCAAGGGTCTGCAGGTATGGGTAGATGGCAAGTTGGCGGGGCAGCGTGATACGCTCGGCAAACTCGTAGTGAAGGATGCATTCAAATAATGTAGAATAAAATACGATATGAAACAGAGAAAATATTTATTGATATTGATAGGACTTTTGGGCATGATACAGATTCATGCTCAAAAGTCTGTTGCTTTTAAGACGGACGATGAATCGCCTCTGCCACAATGGATTGGTGCGATAACCGATGAGGATGCGCACATTCCGAGTAACCGCGATTATGTAGGAACAGGAACGGTGAATGCCAAGGGAAAACCAGACTGGAAGGCTACGGCTCCATTGTCAAGACAAAGCATCTGGCTGAAGAAAGAAATGAAACTTCCGGCTGATGTCCGCAAGGCAACGATGAAGATTGTGGGACTGGGTTTCTATGAACTCAGCATCAATCGGCAGAAGGTGACGGATGCCGTTTTCGCCCCTCTGTGGAGCGATTACGACAAGACCGTCTTTTACAATACTTACGATGTGACTGCGTTGTTGAAGAAAGGCAAGAACCAACTTTCGGTATTGCTGGGGAACGGATTCTATAATGAGCAGGGTGGAAGATACACCAAGATGAAGGTTTCCTATGGTCCTCCTACGCTCTACTGTTCGCTCGAAATCGAACTGAAGAATGGCAGAACCGTCTGCATCGTCAGCGATAACTCGTGGAAATATTCGCCTAGCAGCATCACCTTCAACAGTATCTATGGTGGCGAAGACGAGGATGCCCGCATCACGTCTTCCTGGAAACCGGTAGTGATACAGAAAGGACCTCGTGGCGTTCTGCGCCAGCAGATAGCCCAGCCCGTGAAGATGATGGAATACTTCGGTGTGAAGAGCCGTCATCAGCTCACTCCTCAGCAAATTGCCAAGGCTTCCAATGCCAAACATCCTATTCCGGCAGGAACTTTTGTGCTGGATATGGGACAGAATCTTGCCGGTTTCCCACAAATCAAGGTTAGTGGAAAGGCAGGACAGCAGGTGCGACTCTATCTCTCTGAAACCCTGACCGCACAGGGAACCTGCAACCAGAAACAGTCGGGCAGTCCTTATTATCTTAATTATACGCTCAGCGGAAAGGGCGAGAAGGCTTCTGACGGCAAGCGCATCGAGACCTGGCATCCGCATTTCACTTATTATGGTTATCGCTATATCCAGGTAGAAGGTGCCGTGATGAAGGGCGATGAGAATCCTGATGGCAAGCCGGTGATAGAGGATATCCAGTCGTGCTTCGTTTATAATTCTGCAGCGAAGATTGGTAGTTTCGAGTGCTCCAATCCGATGTTCAACCGGGCTTATCAGATTATCGACCGTGCCATCCGAAGCAATTGGCAGGCAGTATGGACTGACTGTCCGCATCGTGAAAAACTCGGTTGGCTGGAGCAGGATTGGCTCAATGGCGAGGGATTGGTATACAACTACGACTGTCGTTCGATGATAGAGCAGACGTTGCAGAATATCGCTGATGCCCAGCATGCCAACGGAGCCGTTCCTACCACTGCCCCAGAGTATATCTATTTCAAGGGCAAGTGGCTTGATCCGTTTGCCGAATCACCTGAATGGGGTGGAGCCTTGGTAGCGCTTCCGTTCCTCTATCTGCAGCATTACGGTGACGACCGGATGGTGAAAAAATATGCACCGCAGATGTTCCGCTATGTGGATTATCTCCAGAGCAAGGACAGTTGCCGGATACTGAAACAAGGCTTGGGTGACTGGTATGATTACGGAAAAGGCCGTTCGGGCTTCTCTCAGAATACCCCGATGCCGCTGGTAGCTACAGCCCATTATTATCAGTGGGTGAAACTGACACAGAAGGCTGCAGCAATGAGTGGAAAGACAGCCGAAGCCAACCGCTATGCCATCCTGGCTTCTGAAATCCTGCAGGCTTTCCAAAAGGAATTCCTGCATGTTGAGAAGGCTGCATCTTCTGAGAAATCTTCTTCGGATGCTGTCGTAAAGGATGCAGTAGAAAAGATATATTACGATTCGGGAAGTCAGGCATCCAATGCCATTCCGTTGGTGCTGGGCATGGTTCCGTCCCAGTATCGCAAGCAGGTCCTCCAGCATCTGATAGATGATATTCATGCGCATCACGACCGCCTGACAACCGGTGATGTGGGCAATCGCTACCTTTTTCAGGCATTGCTGGAAAACGGATATGCCGATCTCTGGTACAAGATGCTGGCGCATGATGATGTGCCGGGCTACGGATTCCAGATCAAGAAGGGAATGACCACGCTTACCGAACAGTGGAATCCGGAGATGGGTGCTTCGATGAACCATTTCATGATGGCGCAAATCAACAACCATTTCCTGCCGGATATTGTAGGCATCCGGATAGAGCAGGGCAGAGTCATCATCGCTCCTCATCTGATGGGCGACCTGACCTGGGCTAAGGGAAGTACCCAACTCAGCAATGGCAAGCAGGTTGCCGTGGCTTGGAAGAAATTGGCTGATGATAAAATAGAGGTAACGGTAGATACCGATAAGGATGTAGAATATGAAATCAAGATAGATTATGATGAAACAGAACATGATGATGGCACTTATCGCGGCAAGCATGTCTTTGTCGGCAAGTGCGCAAAATAGCGGTAACCAGCCAAAGGCTGATGCTCAGAACTGTTATCAGGGCCATTTTACCCGTAGTCTTCACGATGTGATGCAGGACGTATCGCAGCGTTGGGGTGTCCGCTTTAAATATAATGTGGATACCGTTGGTAGGCAGTTGCCTTATGCCGACTTCCGCATCAAACCCTATTCGTTGGAGGAAACCCTGACGAATATCTGCAAGTATTTCGACTTCAACTGGTGGAAGCAGAATGGTAATGTCTATAAGATCAAACCTTATGAATATCCCCGACGCCATACCGAAGAGGGTGAGCAGATGCTTGCTTATCTCAAGACGCTTTACCAGAACCGGGAACAGTTTGAAGCACGCAAGGACTCGGTACGAAAGGAGGTGCGCCGCATCCTGGGCATCGACCGCTATATGGATTCGCTGGTTCATAAGAAGCCGATTTTGGGAAAGGTGCGCCGGTATGACGGTTATACGGTTCAGAATATCTGCATCGAAACCCTGCCAGGTGAGCATGTCTTCGGTTCCATCTATACGCCAATCAAGAAGGGCAAGCATCCGTTGATTATCTGTCCTGATGGTCATTTCGGAGGTGGCAGATACCGTGCCGATGAGCAGCAGCGCCTCGGAACCTTGGCAAGGATGGGTGCTATCTGTGTAGATTTCGACCTGTATGGTTGGGGACAGAGTAAAACGGAATATGGCAAGAATTCGCATCAGACCGACCGTGCCCATGTGATTCAGGCTCTGAATGCAGAGGTATTGCTCGATTATATGTGGAACCATCGCAAGGATGTGGATAAGACGCGCATCGGAGCGAATGGTGGCAGCGGTGGCGGTACGCATACTGTCCTGCTGACGGTACTCGACGACCGTATCACGGCAGCAGCGCCAACGGTGAATCTTGCTTCTCATTTTGATGGCGGTTGTCCTTGCGAGAGTGGCAAACCTATCCAGTTGGCGGGACATGGTACGTGTAATGCCGAGTTGATGGCTTTCTTTGCACCTAAGCCATTGTTGGTAGTGAGCGATGGTGGCGATTGGACATTCTCTGTTCCAACCCTCGAATATCCGTATCTGCAGTATATATATATAATGTATGGTGCCAAGGAACAGGTAACCAATGTGCATCTGCCTCAGGAGCGTCACGATTATGGTGTCAACAAGCGCCAGGCAAACTACGATTTCTTCATCCGTGTCTTCGGTTTGGATCGCAGCAAGTTGGATGAAAGTAAAGTGAAGGTTGAAAAACCGGAAGTTTTGCAATCAGTCATCAGATAATCAGACAGAAGATAATAAATCAAACCTCACGCCGTTTTTATAAATGATGTGAGGTCTTTTTCGTCTTTTCTGACGACAAAGGCGGCTCATTTGCGTCTATAAATAAATAGTACTTTAATCGATTAAACAAAAACAAATGAAAATCTTAAGAACCATCACAATATGCTGTCTGGCTTGCCTCTCTTTGCAGGCTACAGCACAAGCGTATAAGCTCTGGTACGACAAGCCAGCATTGGTCTGGACCGATGCCTTGCCTCTGGGCAATGGACGGTTGGGCGCCATGGTATATGGTATCCCAGCCACCGAACGCCTGCAGTTGAACGAGGAAACCATCTGGGCAGGACAGCCTAACAAGAATGCGAACCCTCATGCCAAGGCAGCTCTTCCTGTCGTACAGAACCTCATTTGGCAGGGTGAATACCGCAAGGCACAGGATATGTGTACCGAGAAGATCATGTCGAATACCAACTTTGGAATGCCTTACGAACCTTTCGGTGATGTCTATATTTCGGCTCCCGGGATGGATGACTATTCCCGGTATTATCGCGAACTGAGTCTGGATTCAGCCCGTTGTCTTACCCGTTGGACAGCCCACGGTGTCACCTATCAGCGCGAGGTCATCACCTCTTTTGCCGATAACGTGGTGATGGTAAGATTTACCGCCAATAAGCCTCATAGCATCACCTTCAATGCCAACTTCACTTCCCCTCACGATGATGTCATCATCCGTACCGATGGCGAGGAAGCTACACTCGAAGGAGTGGCTGCCAAGCACGAAGGTCTGAAGGGAAAGGTGAGATTCATGGGCAGAATGGCGGCTCAGGTCAAGGGCGGCGAGGCTGCGAAGACCTGCCGCGACGGCGTGGTCAGCGTGAAGAATGCCGATGAAGCCGTACTCTATATCTCCATCGCCACCAACTTCGTGAACTACAAGGATATCACCGGCAATGAGGTGGAGCGCAGCAAGCAGGCTCTCCATACAGCCATGGCAAAGGATGCCAGGGAACAGATGGCGCAGCATGTGGCTAAATTCCAGAGCATGATGCATCGTAACTCGCTCTGGTTGGGCGCTGATAAGTATCAGAATCTGCCTACCGACGAACGCCTTATCCGTTTTGCCCAGCAGGACGACAACTATCTCGTAGCCACCTATTATGCTTTCGGCAGATACCTTCTGATATGCAGTTCGCAGCCAGGCACACAGCCAGCCAACCTGCAGGGCATCTGGAACGATAAGATGTTCCCGTCATGGGACAGCAAGTATACCACCAACATCAACATGGAGATGAACTACTGGCCATCAGAGATGACCAATCTCTCCGATCTCAACGAACCGCTCTTCCGGTTGATTCGTGAAGTGAGCGAAACCGGAAAGGAATCGGCTCAGACCATGTATGGCAAGAACGGATGGATCTTGCATCACAATACCGATATTTGGCGAGTAACCGGTGGTATTGACAAGGCAGCATCAGGCATGTGGATGACCGGTGGTGCCTGGGTTTCCTCCCATCTCTGGCAACATTATCTCTATAGTGGCGACAAGGAATTTCTGCGCAAGGCTTATCCGATTATGAAAGGTGCAGCCACTTTCCTCGATGAGATGCTGATACCGGAGCCAGAGCATGGCTGGCTCGTGATTTCGCCAGCTGTGAGTCCAGAGAATGTGCATCCTTCGAAGGATGGAAAGATAGCCATGAGCTATGGCACCACGATGGATAATGAATTGCTCCACGAACTCTTCTCTTCTGTCATCAGAGCGAGCGAGATTCTGGGAGAAGATGCCGGATATGCAGCTCATCTGAAGGAAGTGTTAGGAAAAATGGCTCCGATGCAGATTGGCAAGTGGGGACAGCTGCAGGAATGGATCAAGGACTGGGATGATCCTCAGGATAATCATCGCCATGTGAGTCATCTCTACGCCCTCTATCCAGGTAATCAGATTACACCGGAGAAGACACCGGAACTCTTCGATGCTGCCCGTACTTCGCTGATACATCGTGGCGACCCGAGTACAGGTTGGTCGATGGGATGGAAGGTTTGTCTCTGGGCTCGCCTTCTGGATGGTAATCATGCCTACAAGCTGATTCACAACCAGTTGACCCTGACGGATGACCACTTCCTCGCCTACGGATTGAACAAGAAGAAAGGTGGAACCTATCGCAATCTCTTCGATGCGCATCCACCGTTCCAGATAGATGGCAACTTCGGCTGTACAGCCGGTATCGCAGAAATGCTGATGCAGAGTCATGACGGATGTGTCAATATTCTGCCGGCTCTTCCTGATGTCTGGAAGGCTGAAGGAAAGGTACAGGGGCTCCGCACCAGAGGTGGTTTCCTCATCGAGGAACTGGCATGGAAGAATGGCAGAATTACCTCGCTCAAGATCCGTTCTACTCTCGGTGGCAATCTCCGTCTCCGTCTGCCGGCAGGCAACCGGTTAAAGGGCATTAAGGGTATGAAATCTGCCAAGGGCAAGAATCCGAATCCGCTCTTCTCTGCCTTCGAACAGCTACAGATGCAGAATCATTCAGAAGTGAAACTCAACAAGGTGGTGTTGCCAAAGGCAAATACCTATGACATCACAACACGAAAGGGAGAGACCATCCGATTGTTTTAAAAACATGGATCTTCACTCCTTAACATCTAAACTCCTTTAGAAAATGAAAAAAATAATGATAACATTGGCGCTGGCTTGCGGAATCTTTACCGCTGCCTCTGCCGCTAAAAACGAAAAGCCTTGGGCTAATGGTAAATTACAGGTTTCTGCCAACCAGCGATTCCTGCAGTTTGAAAACGGACAGCCGTTCTTCATGTTGGGTGATACCGGCTGGCTTCTGCCGGAACGTCTGGATAGAGCCGAGGCACAGTATTATCTTCAGAAATGCCGTGTAGCGGGATTCAATACCGTTCTCATCCAGGTGATGGACGGCACACCTTCCTTTAATATCTACGGTCAGCAGTCGCTCCCTGCCGGATGGGATTTGTCAAAGGCAGACCCTGCAGGTGTCTACAGCTATTGGGATCATCTCGACTACATCATCAAACTTGCCGAGATGAACGGCATCTACATCGGCATGGTAACCATCTGGGGTTCTCAGGTAAAGGCAGAGAATATCAATGCACAGCAGGCTAAGGCATACGGAAAGTTCCTTGCCAACCGCTATAAGAATTCGCCTAATATCATCTGGGTGATGGGTGGCGATATCCAGGGTGATATCCACCCAGAGGTGTGGGAGTCGCTCGCTACCAGCATCAAGAGCATCGATCACAATCATCTCATGACCTATCATCCTCGTGGCAGATATACTTCTGCCAAATGGTGGAGCAAGGCGAAATGGCTCGATTTCCATACCTTCCAGAGTGGTCATCGCAAGTATGGTCAGCGTATGGGTAATAAGGATTATCCTATCCCTGACAATACCGAGGAGGACAACTGGATGCATGTGGATTCTACCTGGGCATACAAGCCTATCAAACCTGTGCTCGATGCCGAACCGAGCTACGAGGATATTCCGAAGGGCTTGCACGATCCTAACGAGGAGCGCTGGCAGGATTATGACGTTCGCCGCTATGCCTACTGGAGTGTCTTTGCCGGTTCCTGCGGCCATACCTATGGTCATAATGCCATCATGCAGATGTTGAAGCCGGGCTATCCTACCAGTTATGGAAGTGATGGAGCCGAGAAGCCTTGGTATGTGGCGCTCAACGATCCTGGATTCAACCAGATGAAGCATCTCAAGAATCTGATGCTCTCTCTGCCATACTTTGAGCGTGTGCCTGACCAGAGCATTATTGCCGGTGAGAATGGCGAAAGATATAACCGTCTGCTGGCTACCCGAGGCAACGATTATCTGCTGGTTTACAATTACAACTGTGTTCCGATGAAACTCGACCTCCGCAAGGTTTCGGGCAGCAGAAAGAACGTATGGTGGATGGATGCTGCCAACGGACAGCTGGAATACATCGGAGAGTTTGACAACAAGATCATCACCTTCGCTCCTCAGAAGGCTACCCGCGGCATCAGCGATGGTGTTTTCATCGCCATTGATGCCAGCAAGGACTATCTGAAGAAAGACCAGAAGATGATAGAAGACCAGAGTCTGGCTGGTAAGAAAAGAGATTTGAATGAGTAAATAAAGTGAAGAGTGAAGAACGAAGAGTGAAGAATTCAAATGAAGAATAATATATTGATGAGTGTGTTGCTGACGGCATCGCTGTCGGCAGCACTTCCGCTTTCCGCTGCCAGTCATGTTGACGTGGTGAAGATGCGGACGGAGAACCGGGTGAATCCTTTGGGAATCGGAACTTCAACCCCTCGCTTCTCCTGGCAGATTACTTCTGACAGGAAGGGTGTGGTGCAGACGAGTTATCAGATTCTTGTAGCTTCTTCCAGAGAAAAACTGGATAGAAACGAGGCGGATTTATGGGATAGCGGTGAACGCAACAGCGATGAACAGCTGTGGATTCCTTATCAGGGCAAGGCGCTGCTGAGTGGCGCTCAAGCTTACTGGAAGGTGCGTATCACTACCAATAAAGGAAAATCGGAATGGACCGAACCGCAGCTCTTCACCATCGGACTGCTCGGTGAAACCAAATGGAGCGGTACCTGGATTGGCTTGGAAGACCTGCAGCCTGGAGAACAGAAAGGCATGCATACCCGACTAGCAGCACGCTATATCCGCAAGGACTTTGCGGCAAAAGGTAAGGTGAAGCGGGCGCTGGCTTATGTTGCCGGACTCGGTGTCTATGAGTTCTACGTCAACGGACAGCGTATGGGCGGCAGCCAGGCATTGCAGCCTGCACCAACCGATTACCGCAAGACTATTTACTACAATACGTTCGATGTCACTTCGCTCCTGACTGAGAAGAATGCCATCGCCATCAAACTGGGCAACGGAAGAATGTTTCCGATGCGACAGGAGAAGGCATACAAGACGCCTTTTTTCGGTTATCCGAAATGCCGCATCAACGTGAAGGTGGAGTATGAGAACGGAAAGACTGAAACCTGGGCTACCAACAATACATGGAAGTTGAGCTTCGATGGTCCTATCCGCAGCAACAACGAGTATGATGGCGAGGAGTATGATGCCCGCAGGGAACAGGCGCTGAAAGGCTGGACCCAGGCTGGTTTCGACGATAGCCAGTGGCAGAAAGCCGAGCGCTGTGCCATTCCTGACGGTACGCTGATGGCGCAGCCGATGACGGGAATGGTTGAGAAGGAATTCGGTCATCCGGTAAGTCTGAAGCATCGCCACGATACACTCATCGTAGATTTCGGACAGAACATGGCGGGCTGGATCGGTTTCCAGGTCCGTGGCAGGCAGGGTGATACCATCCGTGTGAAATATGCCGAGAAACTGCAGGCTGACGGCAGTCTGTATCTCGACAACTTCCGCAATGCCCTCTCTGAGGATATCTATGTCTGCAATGGTAAGGAGAACGGCAAGCCTTGGCGCCCGGTCTTCTCCTATCATGGTTTCCGCTATGCTGCCATCACCGGTATGAAGAATGCCCGCAAGGAGGATTTCACCGCTTATACCGTGAGCGATGAGATGGCTACCATCGGACATATCGAGACTTCTGATACGATATTAAATAAGGTGTTGAAGAATGCATGGTGGGGCATCTACGGCAATTACAAGGGTATGCCGGTAGACTGTCCGCAGCGCAACGAGCGCCAGCCTTGGTTGGGCGACCGCACGGTGGGTTCGCTGGGAGAGAGTTTCGTTTTTTACAACGAGCGACTCTACAGCAAGTGGATGCACGATATCTGTGATGCCCAGCGTTCGGATGGCAACATCCCGGATGTGGCTCCTGCTTTCTGGAATTATTATACCGATGATGTCACCTGGCCGGCAGCTCTGCCTTTCACCTGTGATATGCTCTACCATCAGTTTGGCAACAGGCAGCCTATCATCGATTCTTATCCATCCATCAGAAAATGGATCAACCATATCCTGGCTGAATATACGGATGAGAACGGCATCATCACCAAGGATAAATACGGCGACTGGTGCGTGCCACCGGAGAAACTGGAACTGATTCACAGTCAGGATCCGAAGCGAAAGACCGATGGCAAGCTGATAGCCACCGCCTATACAATCCGCTGTTTGCAGCTGGCAGAGCAGTTTGCAAACCTGCAGGGCTTGAAGGAAGAAGCTAAGGTTTGGGCTGACCGCAGAAGCGGGATGATAGAAGCCTTCAACAGGCAGTTCCTCACCAACAAGGCAGGAACTTCCCGACGTCCGGGTCATGTGCTTTATCCAGACAGCATCTATTATGGCAACAATACCTCTACCGCCAATCTCCTGGCGCTCTCCTTCGGCATCGCTCCTCTGGAGTTGCGCAGCGAACTCATCAAGCAGGTAGTGAAGGGCATCTGCATCGATGCCAAGGAACATGTCAACTGCGGTGTCATCGGCATCTCCTGGCTCCTTCGCGGTTTGAGCGACAACGGTTTCCCTGATGTGGCTTATCTCCTGGCTACCCAGCGCACCTATCCGTCTTGGGGTTATATGGCTGAGAACGGAGCTACTACCATCTGGGAACTCTGGAATGGCGACAAGGCTGATCCGAAGATGAATTCGGGCAATCATGTGATGCTTCTGGGTGACTTGCTTACCTGGTGCTATCAGTATCTGGGAGGTATCCAGCAGAAGGGTGTCAACGTGCAGCAGGTGGCTGAGGCTGATGCCAGCGTGGCTTACAAGCACATCGTGTTGAAGCCAGCCTTCAGTATTCAGAACTGCGAATCGGTAAAAGCAGATTACGAGACTCCATACGGAGTAGTGAAGAGCCAGTGGAAGAAGACTTTGCAGCATGTGGATTGGGATATCACCGTGCCTTGCAACACCACAGCCGATGTCTATCTGCCTGATGGCAAGGTTGAAACGGTGGGTAGTGGCGATTATCATTATTCGGTAGAAATCCCTACCCGCGATGCTGCCATCCTGAAGGATGAATTCCTCTATGATTACAGCGGATTCCCATCGGCTCATGCCTCTACCATCATCCAGTTGAAGAATGGTGACCTGGTGGCTGCTTACTTCGGCGGTACCTTCGAGCGCAATCCGGATGTCTGCATCTGGGTAAGTCGGAAACCGAAGGGTGCCAAGGCTTGGGAGAAGCCTATCCTGGCTGCCGATGGTGTTTATCGCCTGGGTACTCCTGAGGCTAAGAAGGCGGGTCTTTCGGGCATCGATGAGAAGACGACTCCGGCTGATAAGGGACCTATCAAGGACGGATTGCGCCGTTTCGGTGTGCCTGCCGGCTACAAATATGATTTCCGCTCTAAGTCAGCCAATATCAAGTTGCCTGCCAATCTGAAGCGCAAGTCTTGCTGGAACCCTGTGCTCTATACCATGCCGGATGGCGAAATATGGCTGTTCTATAAGGTGGGATCTACCGTTGGCGACTGGACGGGCTGTCTTGTGAAGTCGAAGGATGGCGGTAAGACTTGGAGTGATCCGGAGGCATTGCCAGACGGTTTCCTCGGTCCTATCAAGAACAAGCCGGAAATGGTGAACGGCAGACTCATCTGCGGTTCCAGTACCGAGAAGAATGGTTGGCGATTCCATGTGGAGATCCTCGATTTGAAGACCAATAAGTGGAAGTATGTGGGTCCGGTAGATGCCGAACTGAAGCCTCGTACCGATGATGTAGATTCGGCTACGGTAGATATGGAGCATCCTATCTACAAGGAGGGAGAAAAGGCGAGATTAATCTACAGCATCCAGCCATCTATCCTGAAGTTGAAGGATGGCAGATTGCAGGTTCTGATGCGTACTCATAATGCCAAACTTGCCACCAGTTTTAGTAGCGACGGTGGTGATACCTGGACTCCGGTTACCCTGCTCGATATCGAGAACAACCAGAGCGGTACGGATGCTGTTACCCTGAAGGATGGCAGACACGTGCTCATCTACAACAATTTCGAGACGTTGCCGGGAACCAAGAAGGGATCTCGCACGCCATTGAGTCTTGCCATCAGCGATGACGGCACCCATTGGCGCCATCTCCTCACCCTGGAGGACAGTCCTATCAACCAGTATTCCTATCCAGGCATCATCGAGGGAAAGGATGGCAAGTTGCATTGCATCTACACCTGGCGTCGCCAGAGAGTGGCGTATAAGGAAGTGGATTTGAAAAAGATAAAATAAGAAAATAGTAAATAAAAAGGATAGATATCATACTCTATCCTTTTATTGTTTTAAATTCCCCAAGCGAAAGTTCCTTCATTGATTACAAAAAGAAGGAAACTGCGTCTTTATCTATAAAACAAAGACTAAGACAATGATAAAAGTACAAAAGATTTTTGTGATGGCAGCCCTCGTGCTGATTCCATCTGTATCCTTTGCCCAGAAAGTGAATATCCTGACCGAAAAGACGGCTTCTAATCGGGAACAGTATGCTGCTGAATACTTGCAGAAGAAGCTCAACCGTTTGGGCTTCCCTACTGTGGTGAACGGCAAGAAGGGCGAATATCGCATTTCGCTCTCGCAAGCCAAGGATACTGCCGGACTGAAGAAGGAAGGTTTCTCATGGACCCGCAAGGGAAAGAAAATCCAGTTGCAGGGAAATGATGGCTCGGGTGTCATCTACGGCTGTAACGAAATTGCTGAATACGTGGCTCAGCATGGTTCTCTCAATGTGCCGCTGATGCAGGAGGATGCGCCTGAAATGGTGCTCCGTGGTGCTTGTGTAGGTTTGCAGAAAACCGTTTATCTACCGGGCCATCAGGTTTACGAATACCCTTATACCCCTGAGAATTTCCCTTGGTTTTATGACAAGGAACAGTGGATTCAGTATCTCGATATGCTCGTAGACAACAAGATGAATTCGCTCTATCTCTGGAATGGTCACCCTTTTGCTTCGCTCGTCAAACTGAAGGATTATCCTTTCGCCCTTGAGGTGGATGAGGCTACCTTCAAGAAGAACGAAGAGATGTTCTCGTTCCTGACCAGGGAGGCTGACCGCCGTGGCATCTTCGTCATTCAGATGTTCTACAACATCATCCTCTCCAAGCCTTTTGCTGATCATTATGGTTTGAAGACACAGGACCGTCACCGTCCTATCACTCCGCTCATCAGCGATTATACCCGCAAGTCGGTAGCTGCCTTCATCGAGAAATATCCCAATGTAGGCTTGCTCGTCTGTCTCGGTGAGGCGATGAATACCTACGAGGATGATGTGGAATGGATGACCAAGACCATCATCCCGGGTGTCAAGGACGGACTGAAGGCTTTGGGAAGAACCGACGAACCGCCAGTCCTGCTCCGTGCCCACGATACCGACTGCAAGATGGTGATGGAGGCAGCGCTGCCGCTCTACAAGAACCTCTATACGATGCATAAGTATAATGGAGAGTCGCTTACCACCTATCAGCCTCGTGGTCCTTGGACCAAGATTCATACTGATTTGGCAGCCCTGGGTTCTACCCATATAAGCAACGTGCATATCCTTGCCAATCTCGAACCATTCCGCTGGTCATCTCCTTCGTTCGTTCAGAAGGCGGTAACGGCGATGCACGATGTTCATCATGCCAATGCCCTGCATCTCTATCCGCAGGCCAGTTACTGGGATTGGCCTTATACGGCAGATAAATTGCCTGGCGGAAAGCGCGAGAAGCAGTTAGACCGCGACTGGATGTGGTACAAGACATGGGGAAGATATGCCTGGAACTGCCGTCGCGATGTAGCTGCCGAGGGTAATTACTGGGATAAGGTGCTTGCCGATTACTATGCTACTGATGCCGCTGTTGCCGACAGCATTCGCAAGGCATACGATGAGAGCGGTGAGATTGCGCCTAAGCTCCTCCGCCGTTTCGGTATTACCGAGGGCAACCGCCAGACGCTGCTCCTGGGTATGTTCATGAGTCAGCTAGTGAATCCATATAAGTACACCATCTATCCTGGTTTCTATGAGAGTTGCGGTCCTGAGGGCGAGAAACTCATCGAATATGTAGAGAAGGAGTGGAAGCATCAGCCTCATGTGGGTGAGTTGCCACTCGATATCGTAGCTCAGACCGAGGCTCACGGCGACAAGGCTGTGGCTGCCATCGATGCCGTAGCGAGTCGTGTAACCGGCAATCAGGATGAGTTCCGCCGTCTTCAGAACGATATGCATTGCTACCGTGCTTTTGCCTACGCTTTCGGCTGGAAGGTGAAGGCAGCTCAGCACGTGCTCAACTATAAGTGGAGTAAGGATATCAAGGAATTGGATGCTGCCGTTCCGCTACTCGAAAAGAGTCTGGAATATTACCGTCAGCTGGTGGATCTCACCAAGGATACCTATCTCTATGCCAATTCGATGCAGACCGCCCAGCGCCGCATCCCTATCGGAGGTGATGGCGGCAACATGAAGCATTGGAGCGAACTCTTACCAAAATATGAGCAGGAGTTGGCGAATCTGAAGAAAAATATCGCCATGCTCAAGGCTCAGGCTGCGGGTACCTACAAGATGAAGGCAGAGGATATCAAGCCTTTGAAGGATGCAACCCAACAGACGGGTGCTTTCCAGATGGAGAATATCAATGGCGAGGCTAATTTCAAGACTGTGAAAATAGCCAAGGGTGCCAAGCTCTTCAACGATTTGGATAGTGTAGTAACCGATTTTGCTCCTGAGTTGGCAGGTATGAATGCTTACGTGATGAACAGCAGCAAGCAGCGTGGCGCATCTACCTCGCTCATCTTTACCACCAAGAAGCCTGTGCAGCTCTTGATAGGTTATTTCCGTGATGACCAGATGAAATATGCCAAGGCTCCGAAGTTGGAGACCGATGCCACAGCCAACGATTACGGTCAGGCAGAGCCACAGCTCACCAGCGCCATCCGCATCGACGGCATGCCACAGGTGAACATCCACAAGTACGAGTTTGCTGCCGGCAAGCACACCCTGCTCCTGCCAAAAGGCTTCCTGCTAGTGCTCGGTGCTACGGGCGATAAGATTACCGCTCGCGATGCCGGCCTCTCAGGTGCCGATAAGGCGATTGATTGGCTGTTCTACTAAATAGAATGATATAATTGGAAGGATAGAGTATAGCACAAATCATGTGTTATGCTCTATCCTTTTTTTTATTAGGTGAGTCCACTCGAAAAAGTGGGTTCTATTTAAATCAAACGATAACCTTGGGCAGTTATATTCTGCCCTTGGCGTTAATTAACTCTGGCGAATAGTTAGTGTTCATTAGTTGATCAAACAACTTTAGCACGCTATGCGATCATCTTGAAACACTGGGCAATAGAGCAAGAAACATGTGTATATAACGTATAGAAATCTCAATGAAGGTGATTACAATATTTGGATTCTTTTCGTCTTTATGATAATCTTATTTGTTTGTAGTATACTAACATCACGGCACAGATGATTGGGAACAGACTATTTATGAAGTTAGATTAAAATATAAAAACAAACCTAAAAGACTCAATTATGAAGAAATTGAAAAATCCTGACGCTATCTCAGGAATTACCTCTAAGGTAATGTTGGTTTCGACTATCCTGTTGACTCCAACAACTATGATGGCAAGTAAAATTCAAGGAGGAATTCAAACACCTCTTTCTGTAGTGCAGCAGTCAAACTCCATCAATGGTACTATTGTTGATGAGCTTGGCGAGCCGATGATTGGTGTAACCATCAAAAAGAAAGGTAGTGGTGTCGGTGCCATTACTGACCTGGATGGCAAGTTTTCTGTAAATGTACCTGTTGGTACAGTCTTGGAAATCAGTTACACAGGTTATAAAACTTTTACTATTTCTGCCAAGCAAAATATGGGAATCAAGATGGAGCCTGATGCTATAGGTCTTGAGGAGTTGGTTGTTGTAGGTTACGGTACACAGAAAAAACGTGACTTGACAGGTTCTGTAGTATCCGTAAAGAATGAAGATGTTGTAGCGGCTCCTACTTCCAACGTAATGGAGGCTTTGCAAGGTAAAATCGCAGGTCTTGATATTACAAAATCCAGTGGTCAGGTTGGTGGCGGAGTAAATATTTTGCTTCGCGGTTCTCGTTCTATCTATGGCGATAACAGTCCTTTGTTTATTATCGACGGACTGCCTGGAAGCTATGATGACATAAGCCCTAACGATATAGAGAGCATCGATGTATTGAAGGATGCTTCATCTACCGCTATCTATGGTTCAGCAGGTGCCAATGGTGTCATCATTATAACAACCAAGCGTGGAGCGAAGAGTTCTAAGACAAGGGTTAATTTTGACGCTTACTATGGTTGGAGTGGTTCTCCTGAGTACAAGAGTGGCATGACTGGTGATGAATGGGTTAATTATTATACAGAGGCGTATAAATATAAAAATGGCGTAGCTCCAGCGAGCGTTTCAGACCTCTTCGGTGGTAACCAGGATTATGTAGATGCTTATAATGCAGGAAAATGGATAGACTGGGTAGATCAGGCTATGGATAATAAAGCTACTACTCAAAAATATTCACTTTCCATCCAGGGTGGAACTGACAAGACAAATGTTTACGCTTCATTGGTGTATAACCGTGACCAGGGATTACTGTCTAATGAGAAACTCAACAAATATTCTGTACGTTTGAACATCGATTAAAAGGTATTTGACTGGTTTAAGGCTGGTGTGTCGACCAATCTCAACTATAGCATCCGTAACCGCGGCGACAACAAGACATTCACAGGAGCATTGAGGGCTTTTCCTCTTGGTGATGTCTTTGATGAATTTGGTGAGTATAACTCTGAGTATATCAATAACCAATACTCTCCTATGGGCGATTATATCAAGAATCAGTATGACAATAATAACCGTTATACTTATATCAATGCAATTGGTTATGCAGAGATTACTCCTTTCAAGGGTTTGTCTTACCGTACTCAACTTAACGGTTCGTTAGGTCATGGCCGCCAAGGTACTTATTGGGGCAATTTGTGTCATGCCAACAGACCTACATATGCAGGTTCGCCACACGCACAGATACAGAACTCAGACAGTTATAGTTATACATGGGAGAATATTCTTTCATACAACTTCAGCATTGCTAATGACCATAACATTGGTGTTACAGGCGTTACTTCTTGGCAGAAGAATTCTAATGAATATACCAATGCAGATGGTAGTGGCCAGGATTTGGACATATGGAAGTATTGGCGTTTGTTGGCAGCTAATAGCCAACGTGTAGAGTCAGGACTGACAACCACCCAAAAAATGTCATACGCCTTGCGATTTAATTATTCCTATAAAGGTAAGTACCTCTTCACTTTCTCAAATCGCTGGGACGGTGTGTCATTCTTCTCTCCAGGCAAGAAATGGGATTCATTCCCTGCAGGAGCATTAGCTTGGCGCGTGTCAGATGAAAGTTTCATGAAAAGCTCAGAAAAGTGGCTTGACAACTTGAAACTCAGAGTGGGTGCAGGTATTACAGGTAATTCAGGTGGCGTAGGTGCTTATTCAACACAAACAAATGCCTATAAATACACTTCTGCCGGCATCACTATAAATGGCAACATAGTGCCGTTCACTCAATATACCGGTACCTATGGTAGTCCTTCTTTGGGATGGGAAAAATCTTATAATTGGAACTTCGGTATAGATATGGCTGTACTCAAAGGACGTCTTGATGGCAGTTTGGATTTCTTCACCACTAAAACACGTGGTTTGCTCTTCAAGCGTACTATGCCTATAACAAGTGGCAGCACAGGTTGGGGCTCTCCTTTGGCTAGCTGGGAAAATATTGCCAAGACTAGCAACAAGGGTGTGGAGTTCACCATCAACAGCCGTAATATCGTTACCAAGGACTTTAAATGGAATACCACATTGACAGGAACTTGGAGCAAGGAAAAGATCGAGAGCTTACCTAATGGTGACTTGATTTCAGAGAATCTTTTCGTGGGTAAACCTATTCATGCTATATACGATTACAAGTATGCTGGTATCTGGGGTACTGATGCTTCACAGGAAGAACTTGATAAGTATGGCGTGAAACCTGGATGGGTAAAGGTTGAGACGATTGAGAAATTTGACGAAAATGGCAATGGTGACGGAGGTGTGCATAAGTACAGCCAGGATGACCGTCAGGTATTGGGACATGAGAATCCTAACTGGATTATTGGTCTTAACAATACTTTCGTCTATAAGGACTTCGACTTGACTATCTATGCAATGGGACGCTTCGGTCAGACTATCTATAGCAAAATGCTCGGTTCATATACAGCAAAGTCTGGAATTGATACAAATCAAATTTCAGGTATAGACTATTGGACAGAAGAAAACCAAGGTGCTTATTATCCACGCCCTGGTAGTGGTGATGACCAAACGATTGGCAATACAGCCATCAATGTATATGATGGTTCTTTCATCAAGATAAAGAACATCACATTGGGTTATACACTTCCAAAGAGCATCTCTAAGCATGCACTTATGGAGAAGTGCCGTTTCTATTTTACTGCCTATAATCCTTGGATTTTTGCTATGGACAGTAAGTTGAAAGGTACAGATCCTGAAATGGGTGGCTCGGATACTTTCCCAACTTACAAGCAGTTTGTTTTTGGTATAAATATCACATTCTAAACAATTAAGAAAAATGAAAAAGATGAATTTTAAGAATATATTGTTCTCTGCAGCCCTCGCTGCTGGTGCGATGTCTTTAGCTTCGTGCTCTTTGGAAGAAGAAAACCCTGGTGGTTTTACCATGGAGAACATGGCAGCGAACTCGGTTGAGTCATACCAGACTTTGCTTAATCAGTGCTATTTTGGTATGGAACGTTTCTTGTATGGTACGGATGGTTTCATGGAATTGACAGAAGGTGATACAGACCTCTGGACTTACCAAGGAAATCAGAATACTTCCTATACTCAGTATTTTTGGTTCTTCGCAGGTGCAGCACCTAACACCACCTATACAAATGGTATCTGGAACTCTCTCTATGATGGTATTGGCAGTTGCAATATGGCTATCAGTTTGGCAAATAAAGCCCCTTTTAAAACTGAGGCTGAAAGAAATGTCAAAGTTGCAGAAGCTAGATTCTTGCGTGCTATCTATTATTTCAATGCTGTAGAGCAGTTTGGTGGGGTTACCATGATTACAGAACCGGCTAGCTCTATGAATTTTGCTCCTACCCGTACAGAACCTCTAACGATTTATAAGGAAATTATCATTCCTGACTTGGAGTTTGCTGTGGAATGGCTGGATAAAGGCAATGACGCAACTACTACACAGCCTACCAAAAAAGCTGCACTTGGAATGTTGGCAAAAGTTTGTCTGCAGACCAAAGAGTATGCTACGGATGAGTATATACCTGAGGCGCTTGATGCAGCTAAAAAGCTGATAACTGACTGTGAGTCGGGTGGCTCTACATATGGTGCTTACATGTATCCTACGTATGAGGAGGTTTTTGCTGAGAAAAATAATAAAGAAAATAAGGAGGCTCTATGGAAGCATCGCTGGTATGCTGGCAGCGATGGACATGGTTCTAGTAATGGTAACTTCAAATTGAATCGTAACGATGAGAAGTTCCTCTGTAATATCAATAAGTTTGGTGCTCGTGAAGACAATCAGACTAGCCGTCTAACATGGGAAGGCAGTCAGGCAGGTATCTTCATGCCAACTCAGTATTTGCTCAATCTATATGTACAGCAGGATGGAACACTAGACCCACGTTTCCACAAGTCTTTCACTACTCAGTGGAACGCAAATAGGAATTATGAGTGGGACGAAAGTTCAAAGAACAACTTTGGTAAGGAAGATGCCATTGTTGGCAAGAAGCTCAATACAGGCGACTTGGCCATCAAAATCGTGATGCCTCAGGATGCAGATTATGCAACGGAAGTAAGTAAGAAAGTTACAGCCAACTACTTAATAGTAGATTATAAGGATGTATATGATGATGCAAATAAGAATGTGATAACCGAGCGTGGCGCAGGTGAAAACATGTTCCGCTACTTCTATCCATCTCTTAACAAGCATAATAGCAGCAACTATTATGTTGCTAATGCCAGCAAAAAACGTAATGGAAATTTGAATGCTACATTCATTATACGCATGGCTGAGATTTACCTCATTGCAGCAGAGGCTGATATCTATCTAAATGGCGGGGCTAACGCTATGGGCTATATTAATAAGGTTCGCCAACGTGCAGGGGCTACCCTTCTCACTGGTTCTGCTTCTGTTCGTACAGTATTGGATGAACGTGGTCGTGAGTTATGTGGTGAATACTGCCGCTTCTATGATTTGAAGCGCACAGGAATGTTCAAGGACAATTCATATCTACAGGCTACACATCCAGACTTGGCTAGGTATTTCAAACCAGAGTATGCTCTTCGTCCAATTTCAACAACCTTTACAAATGGTATTAATAATGGCGCTGAATACCAGAATCCTGGTTATTAATTTTTTTTAGATTTAACTAATATATACTCGAGTAGGAGGTGAATGCTAATAATAGGTGTTTATCTCCTACTTTTTATGGTTAATAATTCTAAATAGCATAAACTTTATGTAATTAGTTACAAAAACTATCTCCAAACGTCTTTGTATTTGTAAGATTTAAAATTAATATGTACTAAAATAAAAATATGAAGATCGAAAGAAAAAGACTGGTACTCTTATCTCTTCTTGTCTTTGGCTGCATCACCGCTTTTGCACAGAAAATCAGCCAGAACGTGATGCAGAAGATATACGACGAGGTAAAGACACCTTATAAATATGGTATGGTGGTTGCACCTGAGGACAACTACCACAAGATAGACTGTCCGATGGTGTATCGCGAAGGAAACAGGTGGTTTATGACCTATGTGGTATACAACGGCAAGGACGGAACGGATGGAAGAGGGTATGAAACATGGCTCGCTACCAGCGATGACCTGCTGCAATGGAAAACCCTGGGCCGCCTGCTCTGCTATGCCGACAAGGGATGGGATATGAACCAGCGTGCAGGATATCCGGCGCTGATAGACTGGACCTGGAACGGATCCTATGAGATGGCAAAATACAAAGGTCGCCACTGGATGAGCTATTTCGGTGGAGAAGGTACGGGCTATGAGTCCGTCCGCAAGCCTCTCAATATGGGTATGGCTTCTACCAAAGGCGATATCACCCAGGCTCATCCTTGGGAAACATCCCCTGCGCCTGTTCTCTCTATCAACGACAAGAGTGCACAGTGGTGGGAGAAACTCACCCATTATAAAAGTACCGTCTACTGGGATAGGAACAAGACGCTGGGCAAACCTTTCGTCATGTTCTATAATGCCGCTGGCATCAACCCTGCCAACCAGTTGAAGGCAGAACGCATCGGTATCGCCCTCTCCAGCAACATGACTTCCTGGCGCCGTCTGCCTCTCCGCACAGCCAAGCGGAAGACAGGCAATCCGGTCTTCTTTCATGAGGCTCCTGGCATCATTACGGGAGATGCACAGATCGTGAAGTTCCCGCATTATTATGTCATGTTCTATTTCTCTGCCTTTAATCCGAAGAGAAAATACAATGCCTACAATACCTTTGCCGTGAGCCGGGACCTGGTGAACTGGCAGGACTGGGAGGGAGCCGACCTGATTTATCCTTCCAAACCTTATGATGATATGTTCGCCCATAAGAGTTATGTGCTGAAGCATCAGGGTGTGGTTTACCATTTCTATTGTGCCGTGAACCATGCCGGACAGCGAGGCATTGCCGTGGCTACCAGCGTGCCGATGGGGCGTTCGCAGGTTTCTTTCCCGACACTAGAAAAGAAGGGAAAGCGACAGATTATGAGTCTGAATCAGGACTGGCAGGTAAGCTTCGGCAAGACTTCGGAAGATAGTATCACGAAGAAGATGGGAACCTTCCGGGTGAATGTGCCCAACAATCTGGACGATTATTACGGTTACCGCCAGCTGAAGCACGGCAACCTGCATGGTACCGCCACCTACGAGAAGCATTTCTCCGTTCATAAACAGACCGGAAAACGCTATTTCCTGCAGTTGGAAGGTGTGGGAACCTTTGCTACGGTCAAGGTGAACCGCAAGAGTTATCCGAAGGAATTGGTAGGCAGAACCAGCTTTATGCTCGATATCTCGGATGCGCTCCGTGAGGGCGATAATACATTGAATATCAAGGTAGAACATCCTGCCATGCAGACCAATAATCCTTGGCCTTGTGGTGGCTGTTCGTCAGAGTGGGGCTTCTCGGAGGGCAGTCAGCCTTTCGGCATCTTCCGTCCGGTATCGCTCATCGAAACCGATGAGGTGAGGGTAGAGCCTTTTGGAGTACACGTCTGGAACAACGAAGTATGCGACAGCGTCTTCGTAGATACTGAGGTGAAGAACTATTCCGACCATGAGCAGACCATCGAGGTAATCAGCAAACTGGCGCTGAGCAGCGGCAAGACCGCTTTCCGCCAGACCGGAAAGATTACCCTGAAGGCAGGCGAGACCCAGGTGGTCCGTCATCAGGCAAAGGTCAGCGATGCCCATCTGTGGAGCATCACGGATCCTTATCTCTATACCCTTTCCAGCATCATCAAGCGAGAGGGCAAGACCATCGATGATGTGGCTACACCTTTCGGCATCCGCTCCATCTCCTGGCCGGTACTCCGACAGAAGCAGGCTGCGCTCCGTGGCGATTCAGCCCAGATGGATAAGAAAGACGGCAGATTCTATCTCAATGGCAGTCCGGTTTTCATCAACGGAACCTGCGATTACGAGCATCTCTTCGGTCAGAGTCATGCCTTCTCTCACGAGCAGATTGCCTCCCGTGTCAAGATGATGCGTCAGGCAGGTTTTAATGCCTTCCGTGAGGCTCATCAGCCACATAATCTCTATTACCAGCAGTTGCTGGATGAGCAGGGCATGCTGTTCTGGAGTCAGTTCTCAGCACATGTCTGGTATGATACATCCGCCTTCCGTAAGAACTTCAAGCGTCTGCTGCGCCGCTGGATCAAGGAGCGCCGCAATTCGCCTAGCGTGATTCTCTGGGGCATTCAGAACGAGAGTGTGATGCCGAAGGATTTCACTGAGGAGTGTGCTGCCATTATCCGGGAGATGGACCCTACCGCTCAGACCATGCGTGCCATCACGACCTGTAATGGAGGAGAGGGAAGCGACTGGAATGTGATTCAGAACTGGAGCGGAACCTACGGCGGAACAGCCGATAAATATGATCAGGAATTGAAGCAGCCTAACCAGTTACTGAATGGTGAATATGGTGCCTGGCGCACGCTCGGTTTCCGTAGTTCCGATGCAGAGAAACTGCATGCCGGTGATGCAAAGGCTCTGTCAAAAGCCTATACCGAAGATGCCTTTGTATCCCTTCTCAGCAAGAAGGCGATGCTGGCAGAGAGCGCCAAGGACAGCGTCTGTGGCCATTTCCAGTGGCTCTTCGTATCGCATGAGAACCCGGGCAGAGTACAGCCGGATGAGGCTTACCGCCGTATCGACAAGGTGGGACCGTTCAATTACAAGGGACTTCTCACGCCTTGGGAACAGCCTACCGAAGGCTTCTACTGGTATCGCAATCATTATACGAAGGTGCAGCCTGATACGCTTACGCCTACAGCTGCCGACCGCAGCAGAAATCTTCTGAAACCAGCCGAGGGTTATACCTATCTGTATAGAGTGAACTGTGGCGGTGATGCCGTTACAGACAGTTATGGCAGCGAGTGGGAGCAGGACGACAGCGTCTATTCTCATTCCTGGGCAGAGCGTTTCGGCATGAATCCGTTTACGGCGAGTCAGGGACATATCACCTCCCGCATTCATGGCTTGAAATCATCATCTGCAGCCTCTCATCATGCTGCGGCTCATGATGCACAGCTCTTCCAGTATTTCCGTTGGGGCCGTCATGCGCTGAACTATCAGTTTGCCGTTCCGGATGGAGAATATCGCGTAGAACTCTATTTTGCTGAGCCTTGGTTGGGCAAGCATGAGGGTGCCGGCATCGATTGTGAAGGCGAGCGCATCTTTGATGTAGCCATCAATGATTCCGTGGTAGTAGATGACCTCGACCTTTGGGCTGAGGCTGGCTTTGCGGGAGCCTGCAAGAAGGTGGTAGATATCAAGGTAAAGGGCGGTCTGCTGACCATTTCTTTCCCGGAAGTTAAGGTGGGAGAGGCAATCATCTCTGCCATCGCCATTGCTGCCAAGGGAGAGATAGGAGATGCTGAAAAGTGGAATCTCGCCTTCAAGGGCAGCAAGCCTGCGAGCGGAATGAGCAAGACTTACTGGGCTGACCTGGATAAGGATGTGGTAGAGAAATATCCGAAGGAGCTGTTGCCTCAGGACAACGAAGTATTCCCGGCTGTGCGCTATAAGAGCAAGTCCTCAACCTGGACCATCAATCCTGGTGTAGCCCGCGAATACATGTTGCGTTTCCGCTATAAGAACACAACCGGTGAGCAACAGGTAGGCAGGTTGAAGATTGTGGACAGCAAGGGCATCATCCTGCTGGATAGAGACATGACCTTCCCAGAAACGCCGAATAAGTTTAAGACCATCGGTACCACTACTGATTCTCAGATCAATGCCGGTACCTATCAGATAATCCTCTCCGGTCTTCCGAACGTTTCGTTCGATTATCTGGAAGTGCAATAAAAGGAAATCTGCGCCATTTGCGAAATCTGTGTGACTTAAGAATCTCACGCAGATGGCGCAGATTTTTTTTCTTGCGTAATAAGTTTTTTTGAGAAAAAAGTCTCAAAGTCTCATTGTTTGGTGGAAATGTCCTTTTAAAGTGTTGATATATAGTGATATGTAAAAATGAGACTTTGCTAATATCTTTACAAAAAAGTATCATGGAAGTATCATAAAATAGGGAGAAGTATCATGAAATTTTAATAATCCATAACCATACCTGTCTTTCGATAAAGTTGAATATGAACAGGCGATTCATAACTGTTACCATATACTTTCCAAGATTTTACATCCTTTACCACCTTTAAAGGATATTCATTCTTCTTCATGTATCCAAAATGAAGTTCATCCAATAACATAGAAGCAACTTCTGCCACACACTTAGGTGTAGAAATTATCCCTTCATCGTAAGAATACACAGTATTATCAGACTCATACAATGAATCTGATTTACTTTTAAACCACAATTTTTCATTTATTTTTCCTTTATAACAAAACTCAATATTATCAAAACTAAAACTATCTGCCTTAGTCGTAATACCTACTAGATAACAACAAAACATCCCAGTAATGAAACTTGCTATGAACAAGACTAAAAATTTCTTCATACCTTTTTATTTTTTACTATTTTATTTATTACTATATATACCTAAAATTTGTCCGTCAGCTGCCTGGATATATATTGCAGATGGTTTTTCTAGCACACAAGGATTCCCAGAAACTTTCCAAACTTTATTATTAACTAAAACAACGGTAAAAGGTTTTTGCTGCATTATATATTTTTCTCCAAATTTAGAAATTAATATAGATACACCTATTTTTACCGCATTTTCTGGTTTTTCTATTAATGCGACATCTGTCGGTTTTTTCTGTCTTACAGAATTTGGCACTTCATTATAAGCATAAAAATACCCAGAATCACAATTTTCTATACTATAGTCTTCAAAACCATCATAATTAAAAAGCTGAAAATTCGAAGCCTTAATTTGATGTTGTGGCACAATACCAAGAAGATTTTTTAAAGTTAGAAAACCAAAAGCAAAGCCTATGAAAATTATGGCTATCAATGAAATTCTTTTTATTTTTTCCATGAGTAGTATTGATTGTTTAATAAAATTTTTATGACGTTATTATAGAGATCAAAGGTTTCTTTTACAGAAACCGGCTTGGTCTCTTTTATTGTTTGAGGCATTTTTTCTCATGGTAGTTATTGTAGAGAAATACCACCTAAAAGAAACTATAAGTCCTAAAAATAAGACGAAAGTTGGAACTGAATTCATATAATAATAATCACTCATTATATGAATATTTGTAGTATCCCTCAAATCCGCAACCTATAGGGTTTAGTGGGATTTTGCTTGCAAAACGACGAAATTCATTTTATTGTACATATTTCTTGCACAACAGAAATGTCGCAGACACAAAATCCCCTTACCCCATAAAGCGACTTGAGGTAATACGCTGGTTTAACCAGAAAAGCATGGTCTTTAACCAAAGTCTGTCTTGAACAGGTTGGCATAAGCATTGTTGTCTGAGTAAATGTTCAATACATGCCTACGTGATGTCTTAATCCATTTCGCAGGAACAGATATGAACTTGAAAACAAAGGTCTTGATTCTGCTGGTGGCACACAATCCAAATTCATGGGTTTTCAATCTCTGCATAATAGCTTTGTAGAAGTTTCTGATGAGAGCTGTCATAAGCAGGAATACAGTATTCTGTGCCATGAACGATTTTGGCAATCGATTCCAGCCAAAGCCATTGTTCATGTCATCGAAGATGCGTTCCTTGCCACCACGAAGATTGTAGAATTCCACGATGTCTCTTGCACTCGACTTGTAATCGTTAGTCAGTATACATCTGTAGGTATATTCGCCTTCCCAAATGTCAAGGTCTCCCTCTATTCGCCTTTGTCTCTGTATGACAAGACGATACGGTTTTCCTTTCCATTTCTCAACAAGGATAGAATTCAACTCAAACTCAATACCGTTGATTTCAACAGTTTTCCATCCAGTTAAGGCAAACATGGAATCGTAGAAAGAAGAGCATCTGTTGGCACGAATATAAAAATGCCTGCAATGAGCCTCTACCATATCTACGATTTCCTCCGAACATGAGCCGCAATCCATGCGGGCACGAGAAATATATATTTCCGAAGCCTCCAATCGCTTGAAGATTCTTTCCAAAGATTCTTTTGGTTGAAGCGCACGTTTGTGTTGCCGTCTCTATTTTCAATACCAACAATCATGTCGTTAATGACAGCTACACCTGGACTATAGCCCAAGAACTTCTTGTAGGTTGGTTTTGCATCATACTTCTCTGTTTCAATGAACTGATGGTCAAAGTCAAAATCATACTCTTGACCGGATTTCAATTGACCAGTAGCAAGCAGGGCATTGACCAGTAAGCAGTTCATCTTGTCTGCAGTATTGAAATCATAGGATTTGCCAGAAGCAGACTTATAGGTGATGCTCTTAAAAGTCAGTTCTTCGATAGCACGTAATATGGTGTCTGCGCTGCAAGTGCGAAGAGTTGGATGAAGAGACAAATGTTTCATCAGGTGAGTTGTAACATCCTCAATACATGAGCCACCACAAAGATATACGCACATCAGAGAGCGTAGAATCTCGCTATATTGATAACCAAACATAGTGCATCTCAATCCCAAGGTGGAATCTATGGTTTGAGCTAAAAGAGCATCAAATTGCTCCATAATCGAAAAAATTCCCCCAAAAGGAGTGAGTTTCTCAGATTTTATTTGTACTTTTGCCATGTCATTCAGAATTTTGTTTGTTTTTATTTTACAACACTAAGATAAGTGAAATTTCTGACATGGCAAAATCCTGAGCAACTTTTTGTTGCTCAGGTGCTTATAAAAAATATTAAATTATAGTGTTGCGGAAATTAGGGTATCACCAATAAATCTAACAATTACTATCAAAAGCAGAGTAAAAGAGAACTTCTTTAAAATAAAAAGAACCCCTTGAAGATTACTCTTCTTTTTATAAGCTATAACACACATGCTTAGGCTATAAACAAAAGGAATTGTCCAGCAAGCTATAGCTGCAAGAATGTAGTACCAACTTTCAGGAGTGGTAATTCTTTTTGAAACATAATAATACCACGTTTCTCCTATCCATGGACAGTCCCATTGCCCTACATGGAATAATCGAAAAAAAATCCACCTATCTATCAAAGATACAAACATAAATGTATAAACACTACAAATGTAAATATAAAGGGTAACCTTCTTATATACATTGTGATGAACCAGGCAAAAAGTATGTTTCATTTTTTTATGTAATAGGACTATAACTACCAAATATAAAAAACAGAATGTAAATGTTGATAATGCTGTTACAAATGTTGCATAACTTACATTTTCGTCAATTTCCACACTACAGTTCACTATTTTTACAATACTAACAATAATCCCCATATAGCATATAATTTTACTAAAAAACAGAAATTTATTTTTAACTTTTCCCGTTTTTAGAATACTGCATAAATAGTAGACAAATACATAAATGGAAAATAAAATCCCTAAATAAAGAAACGCATTTGTCAAAGTAAATTGATAAATTGTTGTTTCCATATTTTTTAATAAATTATTAGTATCACTAAAAAGCCAACTGCAAGTTGGGTAGATACTCTCTAGACAATATGCAAACCAATACAGCCCCATTGGAAGCAGCAATACAGATATTCCCAAGCACAATAGCATGATTTTTAGATTTTTACCTTTCATTTTATCTAATTAATTACCAACACGCTGTCTTGTGATAACTCCACCTGCTTGAAGAGACCAATTATGTCCTGTACAAGACGGAAGAGCGTTAATTTGAAAACCAGCCGCATCATAATCTAAAGATATAGGCATAGACTTTTCTAAAGATTTGAGTTCAAAAATAGGGATTGTAATCTTTGGAGTCCCAGTAAACATAGAAACTGGAATATCTCCAAATTTTGCAAGAGAAGCTACTGTTGGTGAAGGAATATCATTAGGTATTTCTTGAGCAGTTGCTTTTATCGACAAAAAGCATACATAAATAAATGTAAGAATCCTTATACTCCACATATTAATCAATATTAAATTCTTAATCAAAACTAAATTCATGTGCAAATTTACAAAAATTTTTGGATACAATAAAATAAATGGATAGAAAATATTTAATTTATTGGCTTTTATGCTTATTTTTATCGATTTCGATATATAAATGACAGAACTTTCGCAAGTGGTTTAAGGACGGGCTGAAGGTCCACAAGAGGGTGTGTCATAAATCAACAGCTCGCAAGTCCGCTAGGCGTATCTCCCTAACACTAGTCAACTGGTTTTATAAATAAGTATAAACCGAGTCAACTCGTCTTATAAAATAAGATAAAAAGTGGTCAACCAAAATCGTTAAACCACACCTAGCGGACTTGCAAACCACAATGCCCAGACTTGCCCAAGCCTTTGGGTATTCGTGCCCAACTATGTAGGGCATTGTTGCCCAAGGTTTTGGGCATGGATACCCATCGTTTTGGTCACTCGTACCCATGTACGTGGTCATGGCTACCCATGTACGTGGGTACGAGTAACCACGTACGTGGACATAATTGATGCATTTCGTTCGATATTTCGCTTGTTTTGTATGCTGTTTTGCTTGTTTTGTATGATGTTTGCCGTTTTTTTATGATACTTCTCCCTGTTTTATGATACTTCGATGAGACTTCTCTGGCTATTTTCAGAAAAGTATCATTCTTATAAACACTTATATATCAGATATATAAACTGATATTTTCCTAAAAAATGAGACTTTGAGACTTTTTTCGAGAAAAACACTTATATGTGTGCGCGTGGGAGCGACGGTAAATCTAAAAAGTACTCATTCTCAGTTACAAAAAATGGGGTGGGGCGTCTTTATTGTATGGACAAAAACGATAAACTGGTAAACTGTTTAAAAAATAAATAATATGATGAACAAACGGAAAATCATGATCATGATGGCTGGGATGGTCTTGCCAATCCTTGCACCTCAGGCTTCAGCTGCTGCAGAGCACCATGACTGGGAAGACCAGCATGTGCTTTCCATCAACCGGGAACCGGCACGGGCTGCATTCATGCCTTATCAGGCAAAAAAGGGAGATAGCCAGATGTCGCTCAACGGAGAATGGAAGTTCAGATGGACGAAGACGCCGGAGGAACGAATCGTGGATTTCTATCGTACTGACTATAGCTGCAAGGACTGGAAAACGCTCGCAGTACCAGCCAACTGGGAGGTGAACGGATATGGCACACCTATCTATATATCTGCAGGTTATCCCTTTAAAATCAATCCTCCTTATGTGATGACTACACCTAAGAAGGACTGGACTACCTACGAGGAACGCAATCCTACCGGACAGTATAAACGTAGCTTCCAGCTGAAGGCAAACTCGCTGCTGTTCCGGCAGGACCGTCAGACCTTCCTGCGCTTCGAGGGCGTGATGAGCGCCTTCTATGTATGGGTAAACGGCGAGAAGGTGGGTTATTCGCAGGGTTCGATGGAGCCGAGTGAATTTAACGTGACTCCTTATCTGAAGGCAGGCAAAAACGAGATAGCCGTAGAGGTTTACAAGTATAGCGACGGTAGTTATCTGGAAGATCAGGACTTCTGGCGCTTCGGTGGCATCCACCGTGATGTTTGGCTCTATTCCACACCGAATGTCCGCATCCGTGATTTCGCCGTCCGCACCCTGCCACAGCTCTCTTCCGCTACATCCTCTCCCTGTGATTTCACCCTGCAGATTAATCCGCAACTGGCGGTGGCAGCAGGCGAGAAGGGAGAAGGTTACCGGCTGATGGCGTGGCTGGAGGATGCAGAAGGTAAAGGCGTGATGCTGAAACTGCCGGGAGCTGACAGACCGGAGGCTTCTCTGCAGGCTTCTGCCGATGAGATTCTCGACCTGAATCATAAGGCAGCCCTGATGAACGAATGGTATCCGCAGCGAGGTGGAAGAAAATTCGAACGCATGGAGGGTGTAGTGGAAAAACCGCATGCCTGGACTGCTGAGACACCTTATTTATATACCCTGAAACTGGCACTTCTCGACAAGCAGGGAAGTGTGGTGGAACAGGTACAGCAGCGCATCGGATTCAGATGGGTTTCGGTAGAAAACGGACAGCTGATGGTGAACGGAAAACCTATCAAACTGCGTGGCGTGAACCGGCATGAGCACGATCCAAAACTGGCACGAGTGATGACCGAGGAGATGATGCAGCGCGATATCCGGCTGATGAAGCAGGCGAACGTGAATGCCGTCAGAACCAGTCATTATCCGAATGTTTCCCGCTGGTATGAACTGTGCGATAGTGCCGGCATCTATGTGATGGACGAGGCAGATTGCGAGACCCACGGACTCCGTGGTACACTCACCTCTACTCCCGACTGGAATGCCGCCTTTCTGGACAGAGCCGTGAGAATGGCAGAAAGAGACAAGAACCATCCGAGCATCATCTTCTGGAGCTTGGGCAACGAGAGCGGTTTCGGTGCCAATCATGCAGCCATGGCAGGCTGGCTTCATACCTTCGACCCAACGAGACTGGTGCATTATGAAGGTGCTCAGACGCCTTATCAGCCAGCGAAGGGCTTGAGCGAGAAGGATTTTGATGAGACCGACCCAGCCTGTGTGGATGTCATGAGCCGTTTCTATCCCCGTGTGAAGGCTGAGTATCTGAATCCGGGTGTTCCCGAAGGTTCTGACAAGGAGAGAGCGGAGAATGCCCGATGGGAGCATCTGCTGGATATTGCGATGAGAAAGAACGATAATCGTCCTGTGCTTACCAGCGAATACGCCCATTGTATGGGTAATGCGCTGGGTAATTTCAAGGAATATTGGGAGGAGATATACTGTCATCCCCGTATGGCTGGCGGCTTTATCTGGGACTGGGTAGACCAGGGCATCTATGCTCCGGGAACCAACCATGTGCTCTATGGCGGTGATTTTGGTGACAAGCCTAATCTCAAAGCCTTCTGTCTGAACGGTGTGGTCTTCTCCGACCGCTCGGTATCGGCTAAGTATCAGGAGGTAAAGCATACTTATGCACCGGTGTGGATAACTCAGAAAGGGGATGAAATCTGGGTGAAGAATCATCATTCCCATCTCTCGCTGGAGGGCTTCAGCTGCCAGTATCAGGTGACGAAAAATGGTGCTGTCGGTCAGGAAGGAGAGCTGAAGATGCCATCAGTACAGCCGGGTGATAGTGCAAGGTTATGCAGCTTGCACGATTTTAAAACGTATAAAAATACGGATTCCCGATTGAATCTCTCAGTCATTTCCCAGCAGGGTGTAGAGGTAGGAAGGGAACAGATAGCCCTCAGCGATGACTTGTATGAAGCTGGCAGGAAACTGGCTGCGGATGCCATGAAGCGATACAAGTCTTCCCGCCGTTTGGCAACTCTGTCAACCGCCGAGTTGCTGGCACGCAATTTCTCCGTGATTCCTCAGTTCTTCCGTGCGCCAACCGACAACGACAAGAGTTTCGGCAACTGGATAGCGAAGGATTGGAAGAAGACTCATCTCGACAGCACACTTTCCGCTATCCCGCTGAAGGATGGGGAGTATGTATATCATTATGGTGAGGATGGGGCATCAGATAAGACTGGTTCTTCGGCATCGGCTAAGTCTGGCGGCAATATCCGTCTCTGCTTGGAGGTATCTCCTCAGCAGGACGGCTTCGTCGACGTGAAGGCTACTTATAGTTTTGAGGGCAATCTGCCTGAACTTCCTCGTCTGGGTCTGATGCTGGAGCTGCCAAGAGTGGCTTACGACCAGGTGAAATGGTATGGCAGGGGACCTTGGGAGAATTATCCAGACCGCAAGCAGTCTTGTCCGATAGGATGGTATGAGAGCAGCGTGGAGAATCAGTTTACCCACTATCCCCGTCCGCAGGACAACGGCAACCACGAGGACTGTTCGTATATCGAACTGACCAATGAAAATGGCAAGAATGCCTTGCAGGTTATCGCTGCCGGCGATACACCTTTGAGTTTCTCTGCCTTGCCATACAGCGTGGCAGACCTCTATGCCGCCCGTCACGATTTCGAACTGAAGCAGTCTGGTAATCCTAACCTGCGCTACACCTGTCTCAGTCTCGATTGTGCCGTTCTGGGCCTGGGTAACAGCAGTTGCGGACCAGGTGTATTGAAGAAATATGCCATCGACAAAACCAAGACTTATACCCTGCATTTCAAGATGAGAATACTGTGAGGCATCAGGTATGGGGATGCCGTTTTGAGGCAAATTAATAACTTGTCGGAAAAGGTGTGTAAAAGCCCTTTTTCGACAAGTTTAGTTTTATCTTCTGCGAAAGTTGATGTTTTTTGATATATTTTCGCAGCTTATCTCGAATTATTTGTTTTGCATTATGCAATTTGCATAATTTAATTTGCATAATTCGAGAAATCTTATTATCTTTGCCGCCATAACTACTGATTTAATTAGGTAAAGAGTATGGAGAATCCTTTTATTATCACAGGCAAGATTAAGCCAGAGTACTTCTGCGACAGAGAGGTGGAGGCAGAAAGAATCATCCGAAAGGTAACTTCGGGTGAAAATATTGTGTTGATGGCTGCACGGCGTGTGGGCAAAAGTAAGCTTATCGACTTTTGTCTCGACTCGCCGATGGTCAAGAATGATTTTATCGCCATTTCCATCGACATACTCCGTACTTCGAGCATCCAGGAGTTTGCCTTCGAACTAGGTAAGGCTGTTTTCGAACAGGCGGCTCATCGCAGTCAGAAGATGCTCAAGATGGTGGTCAACACATTGAAATCTATCAATGGGTGTTTCGGCTATGATCCCATCTCGAACACGCCGACCTTTAACCTTTCGCTAGGTGATATCTCCAATCCGCTCTATACCCTGGATGAGATATTTGCCTGTTTGGAGCATGCTGACAAGAAATGTATCGTGGCGATAGACGAGTTCCAGCAGATTGGCTATTATCCAGAGAAGAACATGGAAGCAATATTACGCACTTATGTGCAGAAATGCAGCAATGCCAACTTCATATTCTCAGGTAGCGAGCGCCATCTCATTACGAAGATGTTCTCCGAAAAGGCGCATCCATTCTACAATAGTGCCGATATGCTGAACTTGGAGGTGATACCATACGATAAGTACTTGGAATTTGCGAAAAGTTTGTTTGCCAGGTTTGGGAAGGACGTGGAGGATGAGGCTGTGCGTGATGTCTATGATACGTTCGGAGGAAATACGTATTATATGCAGAAGGTGTTTCATGAAGCTTTCAACCAGACGGATGTAAAGGGCAAGGCTGACAAGGCAATGGCGGAAGCCATCATCCACATGATGATATTGGACAACGACCGCAAGTTTAGTGAAATCCTGTCGCATCTCACGCTCCCTCAGAAAGAATTGCTTTATGCAATAGCCAAGGATGGCATTGCCAAGCAGATTACTTCCACGGTTTTTGTAAAACGGCATAATCTACGCTCTGCCAGCAGCGTTCAGTCTGCCATCAAGAAATTGCTGGAGTATCATCTGGTATCTACTTCCTTGGGCACGTACTATATTGATGACCAACTGATGAAGTTGTGGCTGAAAGCGTAAGGTGGTAGGGATGAATAGCAAAAATCTGCCTGTTAACTAGTTACAAAATCGGTGTTTGTGAGTCTTAATAGAAAATAACCTAAAAATTATGTGTTCAGATAGATTAGGTAGACATATTATGCTATATATGCTTGTTGCTGGTATATGTATACTAGCAATGGTAGATACTTGTGTCTTTTGTTATCCTTCACTTTCTACAACTTTATTGCCTGACTTTTTGATTTGTTGTTTGAGTATAGTAGCATTGAGCCACATAGCTATGGTACGGTATGCAGTGAACAATAGTAGTGTATTATTCTTATTTGCTTGGATTGCATTTGTTTTTATATATAGCCAGTTCGTACCTTGTGAATATTATAGATTAATCTATATCGTTAGCACATTGCTTTTTGCTATAGATCAGATATGTTTGTATGGTAATGGATGGCTAAAGTGGCTTTATGTCGAAAATATCTTTTTAGTAGGGGCTTTTTTACAAATCTTGTCTATATTGTTACAAGTGACTCATTGTGTACCTAGTGGCTCTGAGTTTTTTTCTGTAACAGGTTTCTGCGACAATCCTTCTGCTACAGCAATCTTTCTTGTTTCATGTCTGCCTTTCGTTGTAAAACGCCTCAACATAACAAAAGGAAATCTTAAGATACTTTATGTTGTCTTTTTTTTAATAATATTTCTGGCAATATTAGCTCTGAAGTGTAGAACTGCTTATGTTGGCAGTATTATTGCTTTAAGCGTATCTTATTACAAGCAAATCAAGTGCCAAGTGCAAAAAATAGTTGTTCCTTATAGAATGATTGTATTGTTCTTGTTTGTGGTTATGTTCCTGTTTGCTGGTTATAGTTTGTATAAGATGAAGATTAATTCTTCTGATGGAAGAATATTTATTTGGAAAAATTCTGTACAAATGGTAATGGAAAAGCCACTGGGATATGGTTATGGCATGTTTGAAAAAGAATATAATTTAAAGCAATCTGCTTATTTCCAAAATGAGAAACGGGATGAGAAGGAAGTTTTGTTGGCGAATCATGTGTTTATGCCTTATAATGATACACTGGAACAATGTGTAGAAGGAGGTTTGATAGGTGTCCTTTTTTATCTGATGTTTTATGCCATTATGATTTGTAAGTCGTATAAAAGAAAGAAGTATGACACATTGGCTGTTGCTTTGTGTACTTTAGGTATGTCAATGTTTAATTTCTTATATACCTATCCTATAGTATGGTTGCTTTTGATGTGTAATTATGCAGAAATAAGTATTGATGAAAAGAAAATAAAAGAAGAAAAGACTTGGTTGTCCCGGAGGGCTGCTTGTGCTTTAGCCTGTTTATTTTGTATACTTATAGCTGTACTATTTCGAAAAAATCTGAATTTTATAAAGGTCCAATATCAATTAAAAAAGGCTAATCAGTTGTTGGATAAGAATATCGTAGTAGATGCAGGATATATTACTTCTCTGAAAAATGATGCAAGTACATCCGAATTATATTATACGAGTTTGGCAAAAAACTTCTTATTGAGTGGAAGGTATAATCGTGCGGTTGAAGCTTTGCTGGTTGCAAAAGATTACACATCATCCCCTTCTGTTTATCTTACCTTAGCCTCTTGTTATGCGAGAGAAGGGAAAACGGCGGATGCTATACAATGTGTACAAATAGCAAAGGGGATAATCCCTCATCATTTTTTTCCGGAAATCATTTTGTTTAGGTTGTATGTTCAGTGTGAGGACGACAAAAAGGCTATGGAACAAGCCCACCATATATTGAAGAAACCAATAAAGGTACATTCTGAGAAGGTAAACAAAATAAGAAATGAAGTTCTAAAATATATACAGGCTTATGAAAAATAGTATGTTTTTATTATTCTTGATGTTTTTCTATACAAATTCTCTGATGGCTATAGGTTATCGAGAAAAGTATAGAGGTGTACTGACTCATTATCAAGTAGAAGACAGGGATAGCCTAAAGTACAAAGCTGCTCTTTTCTTGATAGATAATATGAAGGGGCATGAGTCGGTGAATGGTGAAGGTATAAAGGAATATATACATCAGTTACGTTCTTTTAAACCTAAAACTAATATAGGTAAACTTTCTCGGGCATGGGAAAATTGTAATAAAAAGCAGAATACTCTGTTTGTACCTGATAGCATGATAGTTACAGATGACTATTTAATTTCCAATATAGATGATGCCTTTTCTGCTTGGGAAACAGCTAGATGGAAAAAGAATGTTTCGTTTAAACAATTTTGTAAATATATATTGCCCTACAAAGTAGACAATGAGTATCTTTCTGTGGAATGGCGTAAGCAATTGCGTGAGTTGTATGGAGGCGTGATAGATGGGGCAAATAATGTCAAGGAAGCTTATGTGTTACTCTATAGAGAGGTAACGAAACGTGTGGTAAATTCCAACAGTTATACACCTGTTGCTTTGGATGTAATGTCTTATGAGTATATGCGTAGGGCAAATTGTGAACAGCGTTGTTTGTTGCTGGTCTCTGTATTAAGGGCTTTTGGTATACCTGCAGCAAAAGATAATGTTTTATATTGGGCAGATTATAGTACGTTAGGGCATTCTTGGGTAAGTTTGGTGTTGCGTAATAACAAGACTTATTCGATGGTTAATGGAAAAATATGTTCAATGGCTAAGGGACATAGCATAGATGCTTCTCATTTCTTGTCTCCACAAGAAGAAAAGCAACTGCGTTTTCTGCCATTAGGTTTGGTTAAGTATGAGAAGGGTGTCTCTAAAATCTATAGGACTGAATTCGAAAGAACAACTCGTAGTAAAGATGCGCATTTGGATTTGGTGTTTGCTTCTGATGTGTCAAGTCTGTATGGGATGAATGGTTCTGTTACCTTGGATAGTATAAGTTACAAAAAGGTCTATTTGTGTACTTTCCTAACAAACAAAGACTGGACACCTGTTGCAGTTGCTGAGTCGTACAATTCAAAAGTGAAATTTGTAGGTTTGGGTAAGAATATAGTCTATCTTCCAGTTGTTTATGTAAATCAAAAACTTAAAGCATTGTCTTTGCCTTTTTTGTTGAAGAAAAATGGTAAGATTCATTATTTTTCATCTCCAAAAGAAGAGTCGTTTACAGAAACGATAGCCGTAGATAGAAAATATCCTTTGTGCTCTTATATTCCGATACAGTGGAAGAAACTAATAGGAAGTGTGTTTGAGGCTTCTAATGATTCTGCTTTTAGTGAATACTCTATATTGGCTAAGATAACCAAAATGCCATTTGGTAAAACGGATGTTCTGTTGCATAATGTTGATAAATATCGTTATCTGAGATTTAGAAATAATAATAAAGATATAGGCTTATTGACGGAACTCTCGTTCTTAGGTACTAACAAGGAAAAGATATTGTCTGTAAGAAGAAGTTATATATCATATAATGTAGATCAGAAAACTGTATTCTATCTGTTTGATGAAGATGTAGAGACAAGAGTAAAGGCGAGGAAACCTGACTATTGGGTCGGATTGGACATGAAGGGTGATATGCTGCAAGGATTGGCTCAAATATCGTTTACTCCAGTTTCTGATGGTAATGATATACAAAAAGGTCATCTTTATTTTCTTTGTGGATATGACAATGGATGGAGGATTATTGGAAGGCGTTTTGCAAAATCCAATAACGAGAAGTTAGTTTTCCAAAAAGTTCCACGTAATGTCCTTTTATTGTTGATGGATAGAACGAAAGGAAAGGAAGAGCGTATCTTTTGGTACAATAATAACAAACAGGTTTGGTATTAAATACGAAGATTATGATGAAGAAAATGTTTTTGTCTTGTTTGCTGCTTGTAGCAGTAAATTGTTGTACTCTAGCTCAGCGAGTAGTGAGGTATGTTGGGGAAGCTTTTGCTTTTAGAGACAGTGTGTTGGATGAGGTAGCTCTTTGGAATGGCGAGGAAGCTTTTGAACGGATGCGTATGAAGTATAGATTTAAGAAAGTCGATGCTGGCAGGTTGAAGCATTTGTATATGGAGAGAGAAAAAGAAAAAATCTTGGCTTATAAGGTCGAATTCTCAGCACGGAATACTGTTTGCCTTAAGGATTATGTGGACAGTATTTACTGTGATTCCATTTACAGATATTTGATACCATATAATAAGATTTCAAGTGAGAACTTAACTTGTGCACTTAAATTTGCCAAACGTATCAAGTTGGATGAGGCACAATATGAATATCTGATGTCTTGTGCACTCAGAATGGCTCATCGTCTAGAAAAAGCCCCTCTGACAAATGTATGGAATGAAGAATTTGATATTCTGGAAAAATCGTTGACTTATAAACAGTTGCAATCTATGTTGATATTAAAGCATAAAAAAGCAATACAGAAGGAGATGGATCAAGTTTGGACTCAGTTGGAAGAGGCTAATCTTATTGATGGGATTGATAGTACGAAAGAGTATTCTCCAGCTCGCATGCATATAGCCATGAGGTATTGTATAAATGATATTTATCGCCATAAAAGTGGCGAAAGACGAAATAATTTGGAAGAATTAAAAAAGAATCGTCCTCTGTTGATAAAGATGTATGACGCATTGGTTCAACGCAAGAAAGAGAAAAAAGAGGAGGAAGATTATCGAGAATTTGTATGGTAGAACTTTTTAAATATTAAAGTTATGAATAGACTTAAAACAATCGTAATGTTGGTAATGTTGCTATTGCCAGCATGTGTAATGGCACAAAAGGGAGTACATCAGGAGGTACTAAAGGCTGCTAAAGTTTTGAAAGGACAAGATGCCTCTATGTCCAAGGATGCTGCTGTCCGATTGTTGACAACTGCAGCTAATGATAGCAATGCTTATGCTATGAATGTGCTAGGTATGGTATATTTACAAGGAATTGGGGTTGAGAAAAATGTAGATAAAGCGATTTCTTGGTGGATGTTAGCTGCTCAAAATGGATATGCTTATGCCTATCATAATTTGGGTATGCTCTATAAAAATGGTAAATTAGGAATAAAGCAGGATTTTGTGAAAGCGTGTTCTTTCTACAAAAAAGGTGCAGAGGCTAATTCTTTGGCTTGTTGCTATAACTATGGATTTATGCTTTATAAGGGCTTAGGATGTCAGCAAAGTTATGAGGAGGCTATTTCTTATTTTCAGAAAGCTGCCGTCAAGAAGCATTCTCCTAGTTTGTATATGCTAGGATTGTGCTATAGAAATGGATATGGCGTAGAGAAAGATGAAGAAATGGGCAAGTTCTATTTGACGCAAGCTGCAAACTTAGGTTATAGAGATGCGCTTGCGGAGTTGCGACATGTAAACCCTGAAAACTATATGGAGGATATAATGGATGAAAACAATGAAAAGTATTCAATACCTGAGGGGTTTTCGGGATTTATCGCGGAAGATTTGATAGGAAAATATGAGGGAGTTTTAGTTTTGTATGATTGGAGTGGTAAGTATATATTGGGCGAGAAACCGATTTTTGTGGATTTGAAATTACATGATGGTAAGTTGGAAGGATTATTGAAAGTTGAGGACCAACTTATCCGACTTAATGGCATTGTTTCTGATAATGGTAAGATTTCATTTGAAAATACGGATATAGTTTTAAAAGAAAGGTATGTTGGTGAGAATGGAAGCAAATATAGAATAGATTATGCTGAGTTAAATGCATTTGGAGGGAAAATCAGAGGAAAATTGGGACTATATTCGCTAGAGTTGAATGAGCCTGAACGTCCTATCTATATAGAATTGGAAAAGGCAAATGGAGTTTGGACTTCTGCCGAACGAAATAAGAATGATAGAATTGTGGTTTCACCATCTCCTTTTGAGACAGAATTTATGGCTTCGTTCACTCTTGAGTCAGATACCCCTCAGTTGGATATACGTATCTTCAATCAAAGTGGTACTATGGTAAATCATATTACTTATGGGACAATGCAAAAAGGTAAGCAGGAAATTCGCCTTGCTCCTTCTCTTAGGAGTGGTATATATGTACTAAATGTACAATCCAAAACTCAGGTGTTTAGAACCATTATAACAAAGAAATAAAGATGAAAAGAATTGTTTTTATATTTTTAGGTCTGTTTAGTTTCATGACTATGATAACTAACGAGCATTTCTGTTTTGATGGACAGAAAGCTTTGGCTCAGCGTATGTATGCAGAGTTGGATGATGTTGTTATTATTGGTAGTGCTTCTGGAGGTGGAAGCTATAATGGCGGCTTTGGAGAACCTAATGATAATTCTGGCTATTGGGATGACTTGTTTGGGGGAAGTAGTGATAATGGTAATAATTCGGAGAATAATGATGGTGATAATTCGTATGTTGAGCCTGATTATGGCTCTGATGAACCTGGTCCTAGCTCTCCTCCTGCAAATGCAGGGAATAAGGCTTATTGTAAAGGGATAAGTAAAGAAGATATCATAAAAGGTCTAAAAAAATCTTCTATGAAAATATTGCAGACAGGTAGTACTTGTTCTGCTGCTGTTCTTCAAAAACTATTGGCAGAGTATTCGCCTGAATTGTATAGACAAATTGTAATGTCTTTATACGAAAAAGGAGAATATAAACCTTGGGGATTATTTCTCTCTGATTGTTATAAAGACTTAAAACTCTCTGATGTAAACAAAAATTACGGACAAAATGAAAAGAAAGATCCTGTGGATCTTATAATGCAATGCGCTTTAATTAATAAAATGAATTGGGCGTTTCATTATAATCCGACAATAGATACAGGTGACAATATATTGGGTAATTTAAGCGGAATGCAAAGCTCTGAACGTGTTATGGGTTTTATTACTGATTATACATCTTATAATATGGTAGATTATGATGATATAACTTATGACTTTGTGAAGGACTTGAACTGCTCTGATAAATTTGTTATTGCGTTTGTGAAAAGTTCTAAGGAAGAAGATAATTATAATTTTGAAGGCACAAAGAGACATTTTGCGCAAATAATAAAAGTAACCGATGATTATATATATTATTGGTCTTGGGGAGGTATAAACAAAGCTAGTATAAATTCTTGGACAGGTATTAGTAAAGTTATAATAGTAACAAAATGATGAAGATTCTGCGATTAATTAAAATGATATTAGTCATCGCTATTGTCGTGCTGACTATAAGTAGTTGTACTCCGAATAAGTCACATAATTTTCAAGTGGCTAATGTTGAGGTACAAAAAGTATCAATTGATGGTATGGATAGTGATTCTGTTAATCTGTATTTAATGACAATAGAGATGGCAGATTGTAACAGATATTATTCGTTGTTGAAAGATTTTACATATTCTTATGATAGGGGGATATTATTCCCTGTTCAAAGAATAGAAGGCAGGAATGAAAAGAGTCAGGCTGTAACTGGCTTTATGTATGGATTGTCTTCATATTTAAATCAATCATATTCTACTCTCGAATTGGAAGATGAATTTAATAGAGCTTTTTTTTGTCCTTATAGTAATGATATTGCTAGTTTTATAGACGAATTGAATAGCATGGGGATTAATTTACGTGTGGAGAACTATGACAAGCGGAAAAAATGTCATTTTGTAAGGAGGCTTTTTTGTTTGCCTAAGGATAAAGGCCAGTTAAAGCAACTATTGTTATACTTGGAGAATAAAGTGATAGTTTGTAAGGTGGCTGAAAAATCATTAAGGCTAAAAGTGAAAGAGCATTTTTAGAAGACGAAAAACAGGTCATCTAATCATGAAACAGAAATGTATAATTGTCGGAAAAGGGCATTTTACACTCCCTTTTCCGACAACTTTAGCTCTATAATCTGCGAAAGTTGATGATTTTTGATATATTTTCGCAGCTTATCGGCGTATTTTCGGAAAAATATCGTATCTTTGCACCATCACTTAAAGAATCATAATATGGCAGAGAAAATCATCGGAAGACATTCAGAGAAGGCTCTCCTGGAAAAATATTACAACTCTGGGAAAGCGGAGTTTATCGCTATGTATGGGCGACGCAGAATCGGCAAGACTTTCCTGATTCGACAATACTTCAGAAATCAGTTTTCTTTTGATATGACAGGAGTATTGGAGGGTAACAAGAACGAGCAGATGACTGCTTTCCACATGGCACTCAAAACTTATGGCTACAAAGGAAAGAAGAATAACACTTGGCTAGATGCATTCTTCGCCTTACGTCAACTCTTGGAGGAAAAACTCCAAGATGGAAAACGATGCGTCATATTCATCGATGAACTACCTTGTCTCGATACACCTAGGGCAGGTTTTGTTCATGCCTTGGGACATTTCTGGAACAGTTGGGCAAACTGGCAATCCCAAATCATGCTCATCGTTTGTGGTTCTGCTACGTCATGGATGGTTCGCAATATCATAGACGACCATGGGGGGCTGCACGACAGAGTAACCCATGAGATGCCTCTCCATCCTTTCACCTTAGCGGAAACGGAAGAATACTTCCAGGAAAATGGATTCAGATGGAAACGTTTGAGTCTGCTGCAAGTATATATGGCTGTAGGCGGTGTACCTTATTATATGAGCCTATTCCTGCCAGAAGAAAGTCCTGCCATCGGACTAGACCGTTTGTTCTTTAGCGAGAACGCAGAACTGCAAAAGGAGTATCGCCGACTGTTCTACTCTCTCTTTCGCAATGCCCAACCTTACCAGGACATCATCTCTGTCTTGGCAAAGAAGTCGAGCGGCATGACAAGAGAAGAGATAAGCAAAGCCCTCAATGTTGACAACAACGGCAAACTGGGAGACATGCTTACCGACTTGATTTATTGTGATTTTATCCGCAAGTATAATGTAAGGGACAAAAAGATAAAAACGAACTCGGCACTCTACCAACTTGTAGATTTCTATACCATCTTTTACAACACATTTGCCTCAAAAAACAGCACCGAGGAACATTATTGGAGCAGAAATGCCACTTCTTCGGAAGTAAAAAGCTGGTATGGGCTAGCCTACGAGAGAGTCTGCCAAGCACATCTGCCACAAATAAAGCAAGCCCTCGGCATCGCCAGTGTTAAAACAGAGCATTATTCTTGGAAAAGCAAGACCCTGACAGATGGCGCACAAATAGACATCATCATCGACCGTGCCGACAATACCATCAATCTCTGTGAGGTAAAGTATTGTGACCACGAATACCAACTTGACAAGGACGAGTTCTTCAAGATAAATCACAGAGTAGAGGCTTTTGAAGAAGAAACCCAAACAAAGAGTACAATCTTACCTACCATGATTACGACATTCGGACTTGCCAAAGGTATGTATAGCGACCAGATTATCGTTAAGCTAACCATGGATGATTTGTTTGAAAAATAGCAAGACCCAAAAAGTCCAGATGAAATCATCTACTTATCTAGTTACAAAACCGAGGGTTATGAGTCTTTATTGGGGAATAACAAAATGAATATAAACAAATACGGAATAAACAATATGTATCTAAAACAAACGTTTTTAACGATAGCTTTGGGGGCGATGGCGATGACTGCTGCCGCACAGGCTAGTATTGATACACAGCGCCAGTATCTCTCGGGACATGGATGTGATGATATGGTGAACTGGGACTTCTACTGCACAGGTGGTAGGAATGCCGGCAAGTGGACCAAGATTGGGGTGCCTTCCTGCTGGGAACTCCAGGGATTCGGTACCTATCAGTATGGTATGCGATTTTATGGAAAGGCTACTCCAGAAGGTATTGCTGACGAAAAAGGAAAATATAAATATGAGTTTACGCTGCCACAGGAGTGGGAGGGCAAACAGATAGAACTCGTCTTCGAAGCCGTGATGACTGATGCCAAGGTGACCATCAACGGCAGAAAGGCGGGAAACGGTTTGCATCAGGGCGGTTTCTATCGCTTTACTTACGATGTGAGCGACCGCATCTTCTTCGGAAAACATAAGAACAGACTCGAAGTGGAGGTGAGCAAGGAAAGCAGCAACAGTCAGGTGAACATGGCGGAGCGCCGTGCTGACTACTGGAACTTCGGCGGCATCTTCCGTCCTGTATTCATCGTGGCGAAACCTGCGCAGAACATCGACCGTGTGGCAATTGATGCCAAGGGAGATGGTCATTTTATGGCAGACTGCTACCTGAACCGTGCCGTCAAGGGGGCGAAGGTGAAGACCGAGATTCTGGATGAGAAAGGAAAGGTGGTGGCATCGAACGTGGCTGATGCCAGAAACAGCGATGAGGCGCATGTCGACTTCCAGGCGAAAGCCCCTAAGCAGTGGACTGCCGAGACTCCACATCTCTATACTGCCGTCTTCACACTCCAGGATGCAGCAGGCAAGACGCTCCACAGAGAACGTCAGAAGTTCGGCTTCCGCACCATCGAATACCGTGCTAGCGATGGCGTTTATATCAATGGTCAGAAAGTCATCTTCAAAGGTGTGAACCGTCACAGCTTCCGTCCGGAGACCGGTAGAACGCTGAGCAAGGCGAAGAATATAGAAGATGTGAAACTCATCAAGAGCATGAACATGAATGCCGTGAGGTTGAGTCATTATCCTGCCGATCCTGAGTTTCTGGAGGCATGCGATTCGCTCGGTCTCTATGTGGAATGTGAGTTGAGTGGCTGGCATTGGGCGCATCCTACCATCGTGGGCAAGCAGCTGGTGAAGGAGATGATTACCCGTGATGAGAACCATCCTAGCATCATCTTCTGGAGCAACGGTAACGAGGGTGGTTTCAACTACGAACTTGAACCAGACTTCGCTCTCTGGGACAAGCAGAAACGCGTGGTACTCTATCCTTGGGCTAACCGCAACGGCTTTGAAACCAAGCATTACCGCTCTTATGGCGAGACCCAGGAGTATATGCGACAGAAGGAAATCTTCATGCCTACCGAGTTCCTGCATGGTCTGTATGACGGCGGACATGGAGCAGGACTGAAGGATTACTGGGACATGATGATGGCGAATCCTCGCTGTGCCGGCGGATTCCTCTGGGATCTGATGGACCAGGGTGTGGTGCGTACCGACAAGAATAATTATGTAGACTGTATGGGTAACTTTGGAGCCGATGGTATCGTGGGTCCTCATGCCGAGAAGGAAGGCTCTTACTATACGATTAAAGAGGTATGGTGCCCGGTACAGTTGACTTGGAATGATGTGGAGAAAGGTGAACTCACCTTATCTAATCAGTATAACTTCGTGAATCTGAAGGATTGCCGCTTCTCTTATCGTCTGTTGCAGATGCCAGCGATGGGCAGCACTCAGGTCAAGGTATTGAAGCAGGGCAATCTCTCTTCTCCGGATGTAGCTCCGGGCAAGGAAGCCCAGGTGAAGATACCGATGATGGCGAATGCTGATGCGGTAGAAATCAAGGCTGTGAACCATGAAGGTGAGGAAATCATGACATGGAGCAGGGGAGTGAAGAGTGAAGAACGAAGAGTGAAAAATTCAAGTGCTCCAAGTACTTCATCTGCTGCTTATGCTGACCAGGCTGATGCTGTTGAAGTGAAGGCGGGTGGAAGAACTTATCGCTTTGCCAAGAAAGATGGCAGACTGATGGGTGTTGAGGTTGGCAGCAAGGCAATCTCGCTGAGCAACGGACCTCGATTCATGGCTGCCAGAAGAAGCGACCGCAGTCTGGACCAGTTCTATAATCACGATGACAAAGAGGCTGAGAAGAAAAAGACACTCTATACCGAGTTTGTTGACCAGGGTGCTTTTGCCTACCGGTTTCGAATGGAAGGAAGCGGAGGCAAAGCTGGTGGCTACATATCAGCATGGCTCACTCGATGAGGTAGACTGGCAGTTCCTTTCTGACGGTTCGGTGGCTGTAACCTGTCATTATAATTTCGGTGGCGTAGTAGATATGATGGGCATGGCTTTCGACTATCCGGAAAGCAAGGTTCGCAGCAAGGCTTGGGTGGGCAATGGTCCTTACCGGGTTTGGCAGAACCGCGAACAGGGTCCGCAATACGGCTATTGGCAGAACGACTATAATGACCCGATTCCAGCCGAAAGCTGGGATTATCCAGAGTTTAAAGGCTACTTTGCCAACGTGAAGTGGATGCAGTTCAAGACTGATGAAGGAAAGATCGGCTTCTCTGGTCTGACTGCCGATGAGCACATGGGCGTTTATACCCCTCGTGATGGTAGAGATGGTCTGCTCTATACCTTGCCACAAACCGGTCTGGCAGTCTTCAAGGTGATACCTTCAGTAAGAAACAAGGTAAATACCACCGACCTCAACGGACCTTCAGCCCAGCCAAAATGGCTGAACGGTAAGGGTAAGACTGTGTTTACTTTGAACTTTGAGCTTTGAACTGTTAACTTTAAACTGTTATGAACTGTTATGAACTGTTATGAATAAGAAAAAACGATATACGGTGATGGCATTGTCGGCGCTTCTGGTAGCGTCGACAATGGCTCATAATGACGAGGCTAAGCCCTGGACCTTCTGGTACTGGATGTATGGCGCCGTTTCCAAGGCTGGTATTCATGCCGATCTGGTCGGTATGAAGAATGTTGGTTTGGGCGGTACCTATCTGATGCCAATCCGTGGTGTCAGCGAACGTCCGGAGTATCAGGGCGAGGCGGCACAGTTGTCACCTAAGTTCTGGGAGATGGTGGATTACTCTTTCCAGCAAGCCGACTCCCTGGGCCTTGACATGGGCATTCATATCTGCGACGGTTTCGCCCTGGCAGGCAATCCGTCTATCCTTCCTGCCGAATCGATGCAGAAGGTGGTATGGACCGATACCATTGTGGGTGGCGGTAAGAAGATAGAAGGCATGCAGATGTGGCAACCCGAAAGTTATAAGGACGGGAAGTTGCAGCCTGCTGGAAGCGAGGGTGGATATTATCAGGACATCGCGGCTTTTGCCATCCGATGCAAGGAGAAACCCCAACTCTTCAAACCGGAGAAGATAGAATATACCGAGGCTGTTTCTACCGCCAAGGGCTATTATCTGGCAGCGAAACCTGCCTCTATCATCTATTCGTTTCATAAACCCGTCACGGTGCGCAGCATGCGTGTGGTGCCTAACGGCAACAACATCCAGTCGCAGCGCCTCCTGGTACAGGCTTCTGATGACGGCATCAACTTCAGAGATATCAAGCAGTTGGTGCCTCCCCGTCAGGGTTGGCAGAACACGATGTGTGATTATACCTTCAGTTTGCCGACTACCACCGCCCGCTATTTCCGATTCTCATGGACGCCGGAAGGTACAGAGCCGGGAGCAGAAGACCTGGATGCAGCTAAATGGAAACCGCTGCTGAAACTGGAGAATATTCTCTTGAGCAATCAGCCGATGATTAACCAGTATGAGGGAAAATCGGGTGCCGTATGGCGTATCGAAACCGATGCGGCAGCTAAGAGCGAGACCGTGGCGATGGCAGATGTACTGCCTTTGAAACTGGAAAATGGAATGGTGATGGGTGTCATGGTGAACGGCAACCTGATGAATAAATTGCCTAAGGGCACCTGGCGCCTGTTGCGAATGGGACATACCTCAACAGGACAGACCAATGCGACAGCCGGAACCGGTAAGGGACTCGAAGTGGATAAGTTCTCACCGGCAGCCGTCAGGAAACTTTTCAATTCCTGGTATGCATTGTTCCTGAACCGTCCGCACAGCGATGTGGTGAAGTATCTGCACATCGACTCCTGGGAGTGTGGCAGTCAGAACTGGGGCTATCAGTTTGCCGAGGAGTTCAAGGTACGCCGCGGTTACGACCTCATCCCATACCTCCCGATTATGGCAGGTGTTCCGATGGAGTCGGCTTCCAGATACGAACAGGTACTGAAGGATATCCGTCTCACCATCAATGACCTGGTAAACGAGAAGTTCTTCAAGACCTTTACCGATCTGGCTCATGAACAGGATATAGAAGTATCTCACGAGAGTATTGCACCAACCTTCCCTGCCGATGGTCTGCAGCATTATCAGTATGCCGACAATCCAATGGGAGAATACTGGCTCAATTCGCCTACTCACGATAAACCCAACGACATGCTCGATGCCGTGAGCGGTGCACATATTTATAATAAGAACATCGTTCAGGCAGAGGGATTCACTGAGGTTCGTGGTGTATGGAATGAGACACCAGCCATGCTCAAGCCGATGCTTGACCGCAATCTGGCGCTTGGCATGAACAAACTCTTCTTCCATGTAACTGCCCATAATCCTTGGATGGACCGCAAGCCTGGTATGACGCTTGATGGCATCGGTCTCTTCTTCCAGCGCGACAATACCTGGTATCCTGAGGCACGTGGTTTTGTGGATTACATCACCCTGTGTCAGAATTATCTGCAGCAGGGCAGACCGGTGGTAGACATCGCCGTGTTTACAGGCGAAGAGATTCCGAGCCGTTCGCTTACTCCGGATAAACTCGTTCCGATGCTTCCGGGTGTGTTTGGTGCAGAACGGGTGGCTAGTGAACAGAAACGTATGGCTAATGTGGGCATTCCGATGGAAGAATCGCCTGTGGGAGTAACTCATTCGGCGAATATTCTCGATCTGAAAGACTGGTGCAATGCCCTGCATGGCTACAAATATGATTCGATGAATAAGGATGCCTTGCTGAAATGGAATTTCGAATACAGTCCGAAGGGCAAGTTGCCAGGAAACCAGGACTACCGCATCCTGGTGGTTCCGCAGCCGGCAAATACCCTGTCTGCCGAGGTAAAGGCGAAGATAGAGGAGTTGCGCGAGGAAGGCATCATTATCATCGACAAGCCTTATCAGGCAAAGGACTTCTCTCAGTATGGCATCGAACCGGATGTCGTTCTGCCCGAGAATATGGATTATGCTCACCGCTGTGTGTTGGAGGCAACAGGCAGAAAGGACATCTATTTCCTGACTAACCAGGAGGATAAGGAACGCCAGATTACGGCAACCTTCCGTACCAGAACTTCCAAAATCCGCCAGATTGTGAAATTGAGTCTGCCTGCTTATGGTTCCGCTTTCGTTATCCTCTCGAACAAGGAAGACATGCAGGTTATCAGTCAGACAGGTCATAAACTGGTTGAAGAAGAAGGTGCAGGTTTTACAGAAAACTATCCTTCTGTGCTGGCTGTAGCCGATAAGTGGAAGGTTCATTTCGATGATATCCGCAAAGATACCACCGTTACGCTTCCTTTCGACTGGTCGAAGTCGGCAGATGAGAAGATGAAGTACTACAGCGGTCACGTAACCTTTACCTCTTCTTTTGAATGGGGCGATTCTGTTCCGGTTTCAGCAGAAGAGAAAATGGAAGTTCCAGCCGAGAAAACGAAGACGGCTCCTTCTAATGACGGATTCATCAAAATCCAGTTGGGCAAGATTGGTGATGTGGCACGTGTGCTGGTCAACGGCAAGCAGTATGGTTATGCCTGGACAGCTCCTTACGAGGTGTATGTTCCGAAGCGCGACCTGAAGAATGGCAGCAACGAAATACAGATTGTTGTAGCCAATACCTGGCACAATGCGCTGCAGGGTGCTGGCGAGGGAAAGGCTCCGTTTAAGGGAATCTGGACCAATGCCAAATATCGCACCAAGAGCAAGGCGCTTCTGCCTGCCGGATTACTCTCCACGATTAACATCGTGTATTAGTTTATAGTTAATAGTTGATAGCAAAACTGCTCATTTAACATTCAACACTTAACGTTTAACATTGAATAAAATGAAGAAACTGTTATGTTCAGCTCTGCTGCTTGCCATGACTCTGGCAGCGCAGGCAGAAGTGAAACTGCCAAAGATCTTTGGCGACAATATGGTATTGCAACAGCAGACGGAATGCAACCTCTGGGGTACTGCTGATGCCAACAAGGTGGTAAAAGTGCGTGCTTCCTGGAACGGCAAGACTTATAAGACTCAAGCCGATGCCCAGGGAAAATGGGCGATGAAGATAGAAACGCCTCAGGCTGGCGGTCCTTATGAACTGAGTCTGAGCGATGGAAAGGAACTGAAACTTCACAATATCCTGATTGGTGAGGTCTGGATCTGTTCGGGTCAGAGTAACATGGAGATGCCGATGAAGGGATTCAAGGCACAGCCTGTTGCGGGCACTCCTGAAGAACTGATGCTGTGTAAAGACCAGCAGTTGCGCCTCTTTACGGTTCAGCGCAATGCCCAGTTGCATCCTGTTGATACGGTGGCTGGCGACTGGAAGGAAGCTGATGCTGCAAGCGTTCGAGAGTTTAGTGCTGCTGCTTATTATTATGGTAAGACGTTGCGCCAATCGCTGGGTGTACCAGTAGGTCTGATTGTTACTTCCTGGGGCGGTAGTGCCTGTGAGGCATGGATCAACGGCAATCTCATCAAGAGCGATTGGCTCAAGGCATTCCCTAAACTTCATACGCCTTGGAATGAGGCTGATGTGAAGAAATATCAGCAGCGCTGTCCTTCGGCTCTCTATAATGGTATGCTCCATCCGCTCATCGGTTACACCATGAAGGGTGTTATCTGGTATCAGGGTGAGGATAACTGCAATCGCTATGCTACTTATGCCGACCAGATGCAGACCCTGGTAAACAGTTGGCGCAAGGAATGGAAGCAGGGGATTTTTCCGTTCTATTATTGTCAGATTGCACCCTACGATTATAGTCTGATAAAATGGAAAAACAACAGTGCCCTGCTTCGTGAAAAGCAGATGGAGGCAGAGAAGCGCATCAGCAACTGCCGTATGGCTGTATTGCTTGATGCCGGTCTGGAGTATGGCATCCATCCACGTAAGAAGAAGGAGGTGGGCGAGCGTCTGGCTCTGCTTTCTCTTGCCAATACTTATGGTCAGAAGGGATTGCCTGATTTCGCTGTCTACAAGAGTGTTGAGTTCAAGGGCGATACCGCTGTTGTCAGCTTCGACCGCAGCAAGGAGTGGGTTTACTTCAACAATGGTCCTAAGAGCGACAACTTCGAGATTGCCGGCGAAGACCAGGTATTCCACAAGGCACAGGCTTGGATTTCACGCAACAAGGTTTATGTAAAGAGTGAGGACGTGAAGAAACCTGTGGCTGTGCGCTATGCGTTCAAAAACTGGGTTGTGGGCGACCTTTTCCACGATGGTCTGCCTGTCAGCTCTTTCCGTACCGACGATTGGGAAGTGAAGTAATAGTTTATAGTTAATAGTTTATAGATGAGATATTACATATTGATGGCTATGATGCTTTTGCTGGGCGCAGGCTCGGCAAAGGCATCGGCTTACGATGATACATCGGTGGCGGGTTTGTTTCCTGTCAGCAACCAGGGACGCGAGGTGTGGAATTTCAATCCCAACTGGCGGTTCCATCTGGGTGATGTGCTGGGCGCAGAACGTGCCGACTATGATGATACAAGCTGGGGGGTAGTTTCTACCCCTCATAGTGTGAAACTGGAACCTGCTGAGGCTTCGGGTTGCCGCAACTATCAGGGTATAGCCTGGTATCGCAAAACCTTTATCGTGCCGGGCAATCGCTCTGAAATCTATTTCGAGGCAATAATGGGCAAGCAGAAGATTTATGTGAACGGCAAACTGGCTAAGGAGCACTTCGGCGGTTACCTGCCTGTTATCGTCAACCTGAAAGAGCAGGGACTGAAGAAGGGCGATAAGTGTGTGGTGGCTGTGATGGCTGACAACTCTAATGACAAGAGTTATCCTCCTGGCAAACCGCAGTATACACTCGACTTTGCTTATCATGGTGGTATCTATCGCGATGTATGGCTTATCAATAAGAAGGAGATTTCTATCACCAACGTGATTGAAGCCGACCGCCGTGATGCCGGCATCTTCGTTCATTTCTCGGATATTTCAGAGAAGCAGGCGAAGGTGTTTGTTGATGTCGACTTGCAGAATGTGGGCGGAAAGGCACGCAAGGTGAAGGTGGAGCAGAGTCTGCTGGATGCTTCGGGCAAGGTGCTCAAGACCATTTCGCAGAATGTGCTCCTGGCAGCTGGCGATGCACATCAGACCGTCAGACAGATGTTCTCTGTCAGGAATCCGCATCTCTGGTCGCCGGAGACACCTTATTTATATAGTGTGGTTACCCGCATCAAGGATGGTAAGCAGGTATTGGACGGCGGAAAGACCAAGTTAGGTATCCGCAGCTTCGAGTTCCGTGGCAAGGAAGGTTTCTGGCTCAACGGCAAGAAATACCGTCAGTTTATCGGTGCCAACCGTCATCAGGATTTTGCTTATGTGGGCAATGCACTTCCCAACAGTCAGCAATGGAGAGATGTGCTCCGTCTGAAGAATGCCGGTTTCAACATCATCCGTACTGCCCACTATCCTCAGGACCCGTCGTTCATGGATGCCTGCGATGAACTCGGAATCTTCATCATCGTGGCTACACCGGGCTGGCAGTATTGGAACAAGGACCCTCAATTTGCCGAGCGTGTGTTCCAGAATACCCGTGAAATCATCCGTCGTGACCGCAACCATCCTTCGGTTCTTATGTGGGAGCCTATCCTGAATGAGACCCGCTATCCTAAGGATTTCGCCCTGAAGTCGCTGCAGTTGACCAAGGATGAGTATCCTTATCCATACCGTCCTGTGGCTGTTGCCGACTGGAATTCGGCAGGTGTCAAGGAAAATTATGATGTGGTTTACGGATGGCCGGATATGGATATGAGCGGCATCAGCCAGTGTGTCTTTACCCGAGAGTTTGGTGAGTATGTGGATGACTGGTATGCGCATAACAACCTGAACCGTGCCAGCCGCAGCTGGGGTGAGAAACCGATGCTGACCCAGGCTTATTCTCTGGCAAAGACAACAGAGGAGATGCACACACCGGGACAGTTTATCGGTGGTTGCCAATGGCATCCTTTCGATCATCAGCGCGGCTATCATCCAGATCCTTACTGGGGCGGTATCTATGATGCATTCCGACAGAAGAAGACTGCTTATTATATGTTTGAGTCACAGCGCAGCGACCAGCCATTTGTGCATATCGCTCACGAGATGACCCAGTTCAGCGATGCCGATGTGACGGTATTCTCTAATTGTGACAGCGTTCGTCTTACCACCTATCAGGGTGCTCATACCTATACTTTGCCAGTTCTTCATCCTACGGCAGCCGCCTTTAATGCCCCTGTGGTATTCAAGAATGCCTGGGATTTTTGGGAGGCTCGCGAATACAGTTATAAGAAGAAATCTCCTCAGATGGTAGTGATGGTAGCAGAGGGATACAAGGATGGCAAGGTGGTTTGTACCGACCAGCGCATGCCTTCCCGCCGCAGCACCAAACTCCGTCTTTATGTTGATGAGATGGGCAAACCGCTGGTGGCTGATGGCAGCGACTTTGTGGTTGTGGTAGCCGAAGTGACCGATGATAACGGTCATGTTCGCCGTCTGGCTAAAGAGAATATCCGCTTTACCCTGGAGGGTGAGGGCGAAATCATTGGTGATGCCAGCATCAATGCCAATCCGAGAGCTGTAGAATGGGGTAGTGCTCCTATCCTGGTGCGCAGCACGATGAAGCCGGGCAAGATTAAGATTCATGCCGAGGTTCAGTTCCCGGGTACTCATGCTCCTACTCCTGCCGACCTGGAGATAGAGAGCGTAGCTTATCAGGGAACCATGATGATGGGTACAAAGACTGCCAAGTCTGCCACTTCATCATCTGTTCAGAATGCTTCTTCTGCCACTTCTTCTTCTCATGAGTTTACACCCGAGCAGAAGGCAAAGATGCTGAAAGAGGTAGAAGACCAGCAGGCTGATTTCGGTATTAATAATTAATAATGCGTAACCGGAGAGTTCTTTGCAGAAGATTCCGTTTACGTAATCGTTATCGTCTTGAAATCTTCAAAAAACAGAAAGTTTATTGGAGATTTCAAGACTTTTTTGTACTTTTGCATACGTGAAACGATATTTTACCATACTTTTCTGTTCGCTTTATGCCTTGTTGGGTATGGCACAGAACAATATGCAGGTAGCTCATTATTCTACGAAGGAAGGGTTACCTCACGACATCGTATACTGTTCTCTGAAGTCGGAAGACAGTTTCCTGTGGTTTGGAACCTGGTTCGGCTTATCCCGTTTCGACGGTTCCCGTTTTGCCAATTATTCTGATGCTTACAACTCTTCTTCCGACCAGCCACCCCGTAAGGTAGAATGGTTGGCAGAAGATGCTCTGGGCAATCTCTGGATCAAGACGCTCGACTGGAAACTCAGCGTCTTCTTCAAGCAGACCGAACGTTTCGAAGATGTCTATGAAGAACTGAAACCTTATGCCCGTAATCTGCAGGTCATCAAGATTCAGGCAGATGGTACCGGCAAGATTCTCCTGCTCACCAAAGATAAGAACCTGCTTCTTGCAGAAACATTAAAGGATGGAAACATCCGTATCCAGACGCTGGTAGATGCCCGAAAGTATATCAATACGTTCAATTATCAGTTGCGCCAGGATGTGGTACAGCTGAAGGCTTCGCGTGCCAACTATGTAGGAAAGGATTATCAGATTTATTCCGTTCCTGTTACTGCGAAAAACAGGAAGTGGACGCTCGGCATGTGGCAGCAGTATTTCGCCCGTAAATCAAAGGAACATTTTGTTTATCATACCCCGAACGGATGTGTGTGGCAGTTGGATGAGTCGCATACCGCCCTGGTGTGCCGTAATCCGAAGACCGGATGGGAGCGCCGTTATCCGGTTTCGGGCATAGGTAAGGTGGTGGAGCCTAAGTTCATCGCCACCTCTCATCATGGTTACTTCTATCTTTCCGGTGCTGGCGAAATTATCTATATTGATCCGCAGACGATGGAAGGCGTTAATCTGGCTTTCCTTCCTAAGTTCCAAGACCATAAGCCAGATAGCCACTTCTTGAACATGAACCTGGACAAGGATGGGCTGTTGTGGCTCACTTCTGCTGATAATGGCATTTACCGTGTCAGTTTCACCCCCAACCAGTTCCGTGTCATCCCTTTGCCGGATGGTGATAAGAGTGGAGTGAAAGCCATCTGCCAGTTGAAGAATGGTGATGTGCTGGTGGGTGCCCGCAGCAAGAATGTTTATCTGTTGGATATGCAGGGCAGGGTGAAGCAGGTGTTCGATTATGCCCATCATCAAATCGGCAGCATTTATCATGCCATGTGTGATGACAGGCAGAATCTCTGGCTCTCTACCAAGGGAGACGGATTGGTAAAACTGACTCCCGATGCCTCCAGACCAATAGGGTATCGCATCGCTCATTACCGTCATGATGCCCGGGATCCTTATTCCATCAGCGGCAACAATGTCTATATGACCTGTCAGGATTCCCACCATCGCATCTGGGTGGCTACGCTGGATGGAGGTCTCAATCTGCTGCAGGAACAGGGCGGAAAGGTGCGCTTCTATAATAAATATCATGGTATGAAAAACTATCCCGGTTACGGACTCTACATGGATGCCCGCAACCTGGTAGAGGACAGTCATCAGAGAATGTGGGTAGGAACGATGGACGGACTGATGTCTTTCAAGACAGATTTCAAATCGGTAGGCGACCTGCGCTTCGAGACTTATCGCAATACCGATATCAATACCCGTGCCAATAGTGACATCTACGGACTTTACAAAGATAACAGCAGGCAGGTTTGGATGTGTACCTTTGGTGGAGGTCTGAGTCGTCTGGATGGTTTTGATGAAGTGACGCATCTGCCTATCCTTACTTCTTTGGGAGCAAAGGAAGGTTTGCATAATGATGTCATCATTTCGATTTTAGAGGATAAGATGGGACGCCTTTGGCTGGTAAATGCCGATGGCTTGTCGTGCTATGATTATCAATCAGACCGCATCCAGCATTTCGACAATTCCGACGGTTTCCCTGATGTCCAGCTTGAGGAATCTTCTGCGGCTTTGATCCAGAATGGGGAGATATGGCTGGGGTGCAAGGAAGGAATCCTTGCTTATCAGCCGGAACGTATCCATACCACCCGTCTGCAATATCCTATATATATAATAGGTGGAGAGGTGAACAACCGCGACATCCGCAGTTACAATCAGCCAGCCATCCTGGAGAAATCGATGGTTTATACCGATCATCTCACCCTGCGTCATTCCCAGTCGATGTTCACTCTGGAGTTTGCTGCCCTGAATTTCTGCAATCCGGAGCGCATCAGCTACCGTTACCAGCTGAAGGGTTACGACCATGACTGGCATTATGCCGGCAAGAACCGTCTGGCTTCCTATACCAATGTGCCGTCGGGAACCTATCAGTTTATCGTAGAGGTAATGGATGCCACCAATCCTGATTCTCACAGCACGAGAGAGTTGACCATCACCATTCTTCCACCCTGGTGGGCTACGTGGTGGGCTTATCTCATCTACATCATTCTGATATCCGTAGCCAGCTACTATGCTTTCCGCTATGCGAAGTATCAGATTCGGCTGAAGAACAATATCTACATCCAGAACCAGCTGGCAGAGTATAAGCGCAAGTTTAATGCCGAACAGCAGGATAAGCAGTTTGCTGACAAGGTGCGCCGGTTTATGGAAGCCAACCTGACCAATGCCGATTTCGAGATAGATATGCTGGCACAGGAATTGGGCATGAGCCGTTCAGCCTTCTTCAAGAAGACGAAGGCTGTGATGGGCTGTTCGCCAAGCGATATGGTGAAGGATTTCAGACTGAGTCATGCCGTAGAATTGCTGAAGCATTCCGGTCAGAGTATCACAGATGTAGCCTACTGTTGCGGCTTCACCGATGTAGGCTATTTCGGCAAGTGCTTCCGTAAGAAATATGGCATGTCGCCAAGAGAGTATGTAGCGCAGCAGCAGGAGAGTGAAATAAAAAAATAAAGTTTTTTATAAAAAATCTCAAAAAAGGTGATTACAGCGTGAACCAATGTGCGTCTTTTAGGCAATTGAAACAAACAAATTAAATGTTGACTAATCATTTTTACCTAAAAGGCTAATGAAACAACTGTCTTATCATAGTAGGTTTATATTGGTTCTGTTATTTACGTTGTTGAACACTTTACCAATATGCTCACAGGCGGCAACTCCTAGGTACAGGATAGCTGCTTGCGACTGGATGATGCTGAAACGTCAGAAGCTGGGCGAGTTTAAACTGGCTCATGAATTAGGAGCAGATGGCGTTGAGGTTGACATGGGCGGATTGGGTAAACGCGTGTTATTTGATAATCAGCTTAGAGAACCACAACAGGCAGAAAAGTTTCAGGCTGCAGCCCGTCAGTATGGCGTAGCTGTTCCTTCTATGGCGATGAGTGGCTTCTTCGCTCAGAGTTTCCTGACTCGTGATAATTATCAAGACCTTTTGAAAGATTGTTTCCAGACGATGAAACTCTTTGGCAGCAAGGTGGCTTTCCTTCCACTCGGAGGTAGCGGAAAAGACTGGCAGCAGGAAGGCTGTGCAGCATACCAGCAGATGGTTTCTCGCCTTCGCACAGCCGGTGAGATGGCAAAGCAGGAGGGTATCACCATCGGTATCAGAACCGGAATGGGAGCTAAGTTTGATAAGAAACTGCTGAAGAAAGTAGGCAGCAGTCAGATTAAGGTCTACTACAATTTCCAGGATGCAGCCGATCATCATCGTGATATCTGCAAGGAACTCCGGAAGTTGGGTGCCCAGCGTATCGTCCAGATACATGCTTCCAATACTGATAGCGTAAATCTTCAGGAAGACCCGGAGATTAATCTTCCGAAAATCAGGAAGACGCTTGACAAGATGAAATGGAGCGGCTGGCTGGTGGTAGAGCGGAGCCGTGATGTAAAGAGGGTAAGAGACGTGAAATATAATTTCGGTAGAAACATCGCTTACCTAAAACAGGTATTTCAAGAGTGGTAACAGTTTCGGGGAATAACTGGTAAACTACTTTTTTATGATTAGGAAAGTATAAATCGTGTTAGTAAAGAAATAAATCAAAATATAGTTAAACCTAAAAAAAGACAATTATGAAGAAAAATCATTTCATTGCGCGGAAAGGACTCTTCTCTCTGGCACTTGCTGCCGTAGGAGCGATGTTCTTGGGTTCGTGTGCCGTTGATGGTTTTGATGACAAAGAGAAGTTTGACGACGGCGTGTCTGGAGTGAAACTTGAGTCACCAGAACTCTCGACAAAGACAGTTACTGCTTCTGATGGTTCAGATAAGTTGCAAGTATCATGGAAGGTAGTCTATGGCGCTGGTGGTTACGAGTGTAAGGCTTATAATGTGGATAATCCAGACAATCCTGAGGAGGTGGCGAGTGATACCATTGATGGTACTTCTTTCCAATTCAAGATAGCTGAAGATACCAATTATAAGATTGAGGTACGTACCTTGGGAAACGAAGCGAAGAACAATACTGAGGCTGATAAGGCAACAGTTTTGTCTTACAGTACTTTGGTTCCAGCGACGACCATTCCTACAGGTTCTGACATCTCTGATTTTATTGCAGAAAAGTTGCAGGATTCAGACAATGAGCAGGCTTTCGAGTTGGAAGCAGGTGGTACTTATACCTGCAATAACTCAATTGATTTCAAGGGCAACAAGATGACCCTTCGTGGTAACAAACTGAGCCATGCTTTGGTTACTATGGGTGAAGGTGCTGCCATCTATACTTCAGCTCAGCTGAAGGTGAAGTTCATCAATTTCGACTGCTCTGCCACAACTCATAAGGGTGGTATCATCGAGATGTCTCCTGAGCCACCTGCATCTTGCTCTGCAGAGTCTCAGGGCGTTGGTGCTGGCAAGAATGGTGGTAAGCCTGCCGATGTATATATCCTGCAAGACCCAATTATCATTCAGGATTGTGCCTTCAAGAATGTCATCGACGGACTCTTCTCTGTAGGCCAGTGCTCTTGGGGTATTGCTGATGTACGTGTGATGAACAGCGTGGTTCAGATGCGTAATGACGGAAAGAAGAACTCTAATGGTGCTATCATCTGCGGCTTTTCTAATGGCTTCAAGGCTCCTAGTGGCGGTCAGTTCTGGTATGGTGGTATCAAGAGCATTACCATCAAGAACTCTACTATCTACAATATTGAAAGCAATAGTAAGAATCGTATGTTCCGTTTCAACAATAAGGATTTGGACCGTGTCTTCCCTACAGCAGGTGGTTCTTGCACCATGATGGATAATACCTTTATCCGTGTATATGACAAGAAGGAGTTCGGTAACAATACTCCTAACAACAATAAGTACGTGATTACTTATGATAACAACATCTTCTATGACTGCTTCCGTTTGCAGAAGTTCATTCAGGGCAACTGTAAATTGGAATATCACCAGAATCTGAATACTGTCTGGGGTGTCGGCAGTTCAGTAGATGGAACCGATAAGGGTAAGCTGGCTACTGAAGAGGATGCTGGATTTGCTGAGGCAGAGACCAAGAAGGAACTCGACTTCACCCAGCCTAACTTCGGGCTTAATTTCAAGGCTACCGGTGCGATTTCAAGTACAATCGGTGATCCACGTTGGAGAAAATAATTTAAACTATCTAATCTCGAAACAAGATGAAACGTAAATATATAAAGACATTGGCCTTTGGTATGGCACTTACCTGTGCTGTGCCTGCAATGGCTCAAAATAAAGTAGTGCAGGGTACTGTACTCGATGACCTCGGTGAACCTGTTATCGGTGCTACCGTAAAGGTTGCCGGTACCAAGACTGCTGTGATTACCGATATGGATGGTAACTATAAGTTGTCTGTTCCTAAGGGTGGCAAGGTTACCGTTTCTTATATTGGTTTTAGGGATGCTACTACCAATGGTGGTACTATCAAGCTGGTTGCTGACGACAAGACTCTTCAGGAGGTGGTAGTCGTAGGTTACGGTACCCAGAAGAAGGCTCACCTGACTGGTTCTGTAGCCAACATCCCAACAGATGAAATCCAGGACCTTGCTAATGGTGGCTTGGCTTCTTCTTTGGACGGTCTGGTTAATGGTTTGAGCGTAAGTGGTGGTGAGAGCCGTCCTGGTGCGAATGCCCGTATCATGATCCGTGATACCAACTCATTGGGCGAAGTTGGTTCTACAGCCCAGCAGCCTCTCTTCGTTATCGATGGTTATATCTATCCTAACGATGTAAAGGTAGGTAACACTTACCAGAACCTCGGTGCTGAGGCTTTCAACAACCTGGATGCCTCAGAGGTAGAGAGTATCTCTGTGTTGAAGGATGCTTCTGCTGCCGTTTATGGTGCCCGTGCTGCCAATGGTGTTATCCTCGTTACTACCAAGAAGGGTAAGATGGGTGCACCTCGCATCTCTTATAGCGGTTCTTTCGGTTTTACCGATGAGTTTTCTCGTCCTAAGATGCTGAATGCTTATCAGTATGGTCGTTTGTACAATGCTGTTACTGCTGAGGACCCAACCAATACTTCTCTTAATGCGACTACTGCGCTTTTCCAGGCAGATGAGTTGGAGGCAATGAAGAGTCTGAACTATGATTTGCTCGATAAGTATTGGGAAACAGGTATGACTCAGAAGCACAGCGTGAACGTAAGTGGTGCTACCGATAAGGTGAACTATTTTGCAGGTATCTCTTACTTCGATCAGGATGGTAACCTCGGTAAACTCAACTATAACCGTTGGAACTACCGTGCCGGTGTCGATGTAAAAGTAAGCAAGTGGTTGGGTGCTAATCTGACTGTTAGCGGTGACTATGCTACAAAGGAAAAGCCATTGGTAAAGGTGGGTGGATCTGGCGATGAGAAGGACTACAACCTCCTTCTGACCCGTCCTACTTACATGCCAGAATCAGTAAATGGCTATGATATCCTGGCTTATGGTCCTAGTAATACACAGAAGAACCAGAACCAGCAGTATAACTTTGCTACTCTGCAGAATAATGGCGACTACCGCAAGAACATGAATTCTAACCTGAATATCAGCGGAAGCCTTAATTATGATTTCGGTTGGAGCAAGATTCTGAAGGGATTGAAGTTGCGCTTCTCTTATTCCAAGAGTATTAATACCGATAAGGGTAATGAGTATGGTTCAAACTTCACCCTCTATCAGATGTTGACTCGTTATGGTAGCGGTAACCACCTTTATACTCCTACCAGCGGCGATAATGCAGATTTCGATTACCTGGCAGCGTCTAACTTCAATGGTGTGACAACCAATAATGGTGACTATCTGGCTCGTACCATGGTTCGTACTGATAATTATCAGATGAACTTCACAGCCCAGTATCAGCGCGATTTCGGTCAGCATCATCTGGGTGGTCTGTTCTCTATTGAAAAGTCTGAGGCAGAGAGTGAGTACTTGCAGGGAAAGCGTTTGACCCCATATCCTTTCACTACCGGTCAGTATAACTCTGCAACAGGTGAGATGACTACTATGTTTACCCGTAGTGAGAGCGGTACCCTTTCATATATCGGCCGTATCAACTATGCATACGCCAACAAGTATCTCTTCGAGGCTCTGGTTCGTTCTGATGCATCAACCAAGTTTGCTCCAAAGAACTACTGGGGAACTTTCCCTGCTTTCTCTGCAGGTTGGGTAATCTCTGAGGAGAGCTGGTTCCGCAACAAGGTGAAGGGAGTTGACTTCCTGAAGCTCCGTGCTTCCTGGGGTATGACCGGTCGAGACAATACAGCGGCATGGCAATGGATGCAGGTTTATGCACAGGATGCTAACCGTGGTACAGTATTCGAGACTGGTAAGGATTCTGGCAACCGTATCACTATCAACAAGAACAATTCTGCTGTAAATACAGATGTTCATTGGGATAAAGACTACAAGACCAACGTGGGTATTGATGCCCAGTTCCTCAACAACCGTCTGGCTGTAACCTTCGATTACTATTATGAGAAGAACCGCGAGATGCTGATGAATATCAAGCAGACTGTTCCTTCTACCGTAGGTACACAGAGTGCTGCATCCAACATCGGTGAGATGGATTCATGGGGTGGTGAGCTCTCTGTCACATGGAAGGATAAAATCGGTAAGGACTTCAAGTATCGCATCGGTATCAACACAGGCTGGTCTGATAACAAGGTGTTGAATATGGACTGGGTTACAGATTATCTCTATCGTCAGATTACTCCAGGACATCGTACAGACGTAGGTCTCTGGGGTATGCAATGCATCGGTATGTTCCGTAGCTTCCAGGATATTGAGGAATACTTCACGAAGTACAACATCTCTACTTATATGGGTCTGACCAAAGACCAGGTTCGCCCTGGTATGTTGATGTATAAGGATGTTCGTGGTGCTTACGATCCTGAGACAGGTACTTATGCCGGACCTGATGGTGTCGTAGATGTAGACAACGACCAGGTAGAGTTAGGTCACCGCAGCAGCAACCTCTATGGTTTGACCATGAATTTGGGTGCAGACTGGAAGGGACTTTCTCTGATAGCTCAGATTGGTGCAAGCTGGGGTGGTTATACCACACTTCCTGGTGCAGCATTGAAGCCAACTGGTAATCTGGAGTATTGCAATATGCCTTCATTCTGGAATCCAGACAATATGTTTGCTTATCAGGATGTATATGATGGCTCAGGTAATCTCGTAGTAAAGGAGAACCGTGAGGCTTACTATCCTAACCTGAAGTATACAGATGTGAATGCTGTTGCGTCTAGTTTTTGGAGAGTAAGTACAGCACGTGTGGCTCTGAACCGCTTGACCTTGGCTTATACTTTGCCAAAGAGCTGGTTGGGTAGCATCGGCATCAAAAGTTGCCGTATCAATATTACCGGTCAGAACCTCATCAACTTCTACAATCCATATCCAGACAACTTCATGAATCCTATGTCGGGATCATACGGAAGCTATCCTAACCTCCGTAAGTGGACTGTGGGTGTGAATCTCTCATTCTAATGAGATACTTATATAATTTTAAAAAGAAAAGAACAATGAAAACGACAATAAAATTATTCAGTCTTGGTTTGGTTTCAGCCTTGGCTTTCAGCTCTTGTAGTGACAGCTTCCTGGAGGAAAAGAAGAACTATGACAATGTAAATAAAGACGTCTACAACTATTATGAAGGATGTGATGGTCGTGTAAACGATATTTACAGTTGGTGTTTGCCGACAACCAACGATTTGACCTGGAAGTATCCTTCTATGGGTAATGCGGATGAGGCTGGTAAGTCTACTGAGGAATACAGTGGTCTCAGTTCTTTTGTAGACCCACAGGTTGAGCTGAGCTCTACCAGTACCACAAATTCGGTTCCTGATTTCTTCATGGGCGACCAGTCCAATATCCAGGCATCTGTATATGGTAGAATCCGTAATGTCAATGATGTAATCCAGGGTATCAGCGGCAGCACTCTTTCTGAGGAACAGAAGAATGAATTGCTCGGTCAGGTATATTTCTTCCGTGCATGGTGCTATTACAACTTGTTCAAGTGGTATGGCGGTGTGCCTCTGGTTAAGGAAACACAGGATCCTGTAGAAAGTTCTGTTACTCCTCGTGCTACGTCTAAGGAGACTTACGAGTTTATTCTTGATGACCTGAACAAGGCTGCTGATATGTTGGCTGCCAAGACAGAGAATGGCTCGGGATGGTCGGAGAAAGGCCGTGTAACTACTGGTACTGCGTTGGCATTGAAGGGTCGTTTGATGCTTTTGTGGTGTAGCCCTCTCTTCAACCGTGCAAACGATGAAAACCGTTGGAAGACTGCTTATGAAACCATGAAGTCCGATTTGGAGCGTATCAACAAGTGTGGTTATCACCTGTATACTGCCAATGACAATGTGAATGGTTCTGCCTTTGCCAAGATGTTTACCGATGGTGGTAATAATCCTGAGGCTGTGTTCGTTACCTTATATAATAATGTAACAGGTGATGGTCTCGATAATCAGAAGAACAACAACTGGGAGCGTCAGATTCGTCCGGCTAATACAGGTGGTAGCGGTAAGAATGCTTCTCAGATGCTGATTAATATGTTCCCGATGTCAGACGGTAAGCTTCCTGAAAGTTGCGATACTTATACCAAGTTGGCACGTTCAGAGAAGACTTTGGATAACGTGACTCCATTCCTGAATCGTGACAAGCGTTTCTACCGTACCTTCGCTTTCCCAGGCTTCCGTTGGGCTTACGATGGTAATGCGTCAGAGCGTGATGCCAACAACCCTTCTGATGGTGCCAACTATGTACTTTGGAACTATGTATGGTATACCAGCATGAATGATGCCGGCAACCCTGAGAGTGGTGAATCTTATGGTGCAGACAACCTGTTGAAGAGTCGTCAGGGTGTATATGTACGCAAGAAGAGTGATGATTTGGATGTTAATTCTTCTCCTCTTTATAAGTACGTAGCTCTTGATACCAAGGGTGCTGCTCCATTCTATTCTGCTGCTCCGTTGATTGAACTCCGTTATGCTGAGGTTCTCCTGAACCTTGCTGAGGTTGCAGCAGGTGCTGGCCATCTGGATGAGGCTGTAGGATATGTTAAGCAGATTCGTGAGCGTGCTGGTTATTCAGCTGCTAATTCAGAGGATGATGGTATCACACCTGCAGCTTACAATGATCAGGCTACCTGTATCTCTCAGATTCTCTATGAGCGCCAGATTGAGTTTGCTTACGAGGGTAAGCGTTTCGATGACCTCCGCCGTTGGATGCTCTTCGATGGTGGTACTGGCAAGGTAGAAGGTGCTCCTTCTACATGGACATTGACTGGTTGGGGTGGCAATACCTGTACATGGCTTGGTTTCAAGGCGTTGAACGGTCAGCGTCGTGAGAATATCCAGTATCGTGTTGCTGATAAGTATGGCGTAGGTGGTACAACTTTCAATTCTGACCCATTGTTGAAAGCTGGTACTGAGCGTCCTGATGGTGTTGATCTCCGTAAGGATGATTTGAATACTCAGCTCGAGAACTTGTCTACATGGTATAAGGACAACTTGGTAATGAAGGTACAGAAGGGTGACGGTTACGATTCTAACAAGAATCTCCTCTACATGAACTTCCGTCCTAAGTATTACTTCTTAGGCTTCACTTCTGGTGCATCTATCGCCAACAAGGCTTTGCCTCAGACTATCGGTTGGGGTGATTACAACAATGGTGGTGCCAATGGTACCTTCGACCCATTGGCTGAGTAATGTCAAGAGAGGAATGACGATATAGTCATAACATAATATATTAAGGTTGCGGGGTGTGTTTTCTTTTTAGAGAATGCACCCCGTTTTCTGTATCTGATATTTTCTGTAGGAGGGTATGTCTAAGTCTGGTTAATAGTTGGCGCACAACAGTTGACCACCGCATGCACATCACCTGTTGTGCGACCGGAGATACTAACTATCTCACCAACATATCCTATGTTTTCCAGCAACAAGAAGAGAGGGTGTTCCGTAAGTCCATAATACAGGCTCGCAAGTCCGTTAGGCGTAATAAGTAACGCGAGTCCGCTAGGCGTTCCTGCGGATTTGCAATCCGCAGACAAAAAAGGCTCGACCTCTTTATTGGGGATTTGTAATCCCCAGCCGTAGGCTTTTCATATCTCCAAGATCGTGATGCTGCATTCTCGCTTGAGGCGGATTGCAAATCCGCAAGGAAATAGGTCGAGCCTTTTTAAACGGCAGATTGCAAATCCGCCGGAACGCCTAGCGGGCTTGTCCTCAACTTCTGCCAAGAAGTCTGTTCGCTATAATATGGCTGGCCAGCAGGTGAATGCTTCTTATAAGGGTCTCGTTATCGAGAATGGCAAGAAGTTCGTTCAGAAATAATCTGACGTTATTCGGTTAGAATTTTAAGATAAAAGAAACAATCATAAAAGGGAGCGCATCACTAATGGTTGCGCTCCCTTTTTTGCATCTCTCAGAATGCAGAGTTATATGAAAATGCACTTTCTAAGGTGCAGATAACCTTATTGTATGCAAGTTTTCTTCGAACTGATTACCTTGCCATCCTTCAATGCCTTGATGATATAAACACCTGATGGGAGAGAATCGAGATTCTTGCCTTTTCTCACCTTGATACCTGCAGCATTGTATACCTCGTAGCTATCGGCTGCGGTTGAGGTCTGAATGTTTTGAATGCCTGTTGCAGAACCGTCTGTCAGATAGAAATGGAAGGTGCGGGTATAGGTGCTGATGTTGTCATCATCGCTTACTTTGACAGTATAATCTACGAGCGCCTTGCCACAATCTTCGTTGGCGGTGAAGATATATTCACCCTCGTTGGCACCCGTATCATGACTCATCTTGCTCATCGCATCACCCTTAGCCTCGCATTCAAACTGAGGATTGTTGGTGTAGCCGGCAAAGTATTTCTTCATGTCGATGGTTACGCTTTCGCTCTGCTTGAGGGTGAAGTGAGGCTCGGCAAGCCAGTTGAGATATTCTTCGAGATTGGTGTAGCCATCTGCGTTTTCATCGGTATTTCCATCACTTACGCCTTTCACTTCCTCCCACCAGTCTGGCATTCCGTCCTGGTCGGTATCCCAGTTGGCTTCGCGCTTTGCCTCTGTGATATTCAAGCCCTTGAAACCTTCGCATCCCTTATCTTCCTCGCTGTCGATAAGTCCCTTCTTGCCACTCTGACTGCCTACTGTCGTGGTAGTTCCGGCTAACGTCTCGTTCACCATTCGGGTATCGTGATTATCCAGGAAAGGCTGGTTGGCTCCCACATCGCAGAGCACGTTCTTATAGGCTGCCTTGGCACTCTCGATAGCTGCCAGAGACTCGAAGAATGGTTTCGAAACGAATGGCTCCCAGTTTACTACCTGACCATTTGATGTTTCGACAACATAGGTATCTTTGAGTTTATCTTCTGTCAGGGCTCCATTGCCTGCAGCCTGACGGATATTGCCATGAACGTATGCACTCTGTGTACCGCTTCCAGTGCCTTCAAGCTGAAGGCGGAACAGTTTCTTCTGGGTGGTAGCTGGTCCCATCTTATAATAGTTGTTCACGAAGTTTACCTCGTGGCTGCCACCATCCGTAGCACGGCCGCCCCAGTTGTAAACCACATTATTAAATACATCGTGGTGACCATCGTAAGCTCCTACACCATCCAGTCCGCCGCTCAAACTCCAGTTTCTTCCTTCGCAATGAGCCAGCAGGTTGTGGTGATAAGAACCTACCTTAAGTGTTGCCGACATTTCGCCGCCGCCGATGGTTGCTGCATATCCGTGGGCTGTACCCGCACTATAGTTAGGATGACCTGCCACATTGAGCGCTTCGGAAATCAGGGTGCGCTGAAGGGTAAGACTCTTGGCGTTGCGGCTTGAAAATGCCTCATCGATGGTCCAGGAGATAGAGCAATGGTCCATGATGGCATTGTCGTTGCCTGCCATTCCCATACCGTCGAGTCCGTTCACCTTATCTTCATCGCTGATAGTTCCGCCGTTGGTCTCCTTATGTCCCAGACGCATGCGGAGGAAACGGGTGATGCCTTCGCTTGCCATACCGAAAGGACAGCCGCGGAGCATGATACCGTTGCCTGGAGCCGTCTGTCCGGCGATGGTAACATATTCGTCGCTGCAGGTGAGTCGTTTTTTCAGGTCGATGACGCCCGCCACATCAAAGACGATGGTGCGCGGTCCGGTAGCTTTCTTGATGCCGTAACGGAAGGAACCCTCTATCGGATTCTCATCATCGCCATTATCTTCGAGTGTGGTTACGTGATAAACGCTTCCGCCTCTGCCGCCCGTAGCATACTTACCATATCCTTCTGCACCTGGGAAGGCAAGATGACGGGGACGGAAACTCCAGACATCGCCTTCGTATACATTACCGGCAGCATCTTCCTCGTCGATTCGCCAGTAATAGGTGTTGAGGTTGGATGTCTGGTTGAGCGTATATTTTGCCTCGGTAGTTGTGGCTACTTCTGTAAGACTGTTGGCATCTGTACCCATCAGAACATGGTGCTTGACGGCTTTTTCGGCTGAAGTCCAGGAGATGGTGAGCGATCCGTTATCGGCATCGGCATGATAATCTCTCTTCTCCGGATAAGGATCTGTAGCTGCTGTCTGTGGATTCGGACGGTCGAAGATGAGGGCGTTGATGGTGAGCGAGGTGGTATAATTGCCGCTCTTGTCATCGCTGGCACTCGGTGTGGTAACGTAAGAGATGACGACATCCTTTCCCTCTTCTGCTACAAAAGTTACGTACGACATGCCGCAGGCTGATGGAGTCAGGGCTCTGTTGGTCTGTGCGATGCCTTCCTGCTGCTTGGTGCCGTTGACGTATACATCGAGCTTCGGTGCATTGAAACCATCGTTGTTGTTATGGTAAGCCATCAGCGAGTGCTTGCCGGCGCTCAGTCCTTTGAGGGTGATGTTGAGGCGGACGGCACCTTCGGTTACCTGTGGGGTGTTACCGTCTTCGTAACCATAGATGGCAAAGCCGTCGGCGATGAGTTTGGAACTGCTGAGTCCGTTCTTGAACCAGCATGATTTCAGTCTTCTGCCTGCATAAGAGTCTTCATTAGCCAGCGTGATGGTGATAGGATTTCCGTCAGCATCTTCTACTTCCTTCGATTCTGTTTCGCAGGTGTTTACTGCCCATGCTGTGTACTCGGGTTCATTGACCTGTGACTCGGAACGACCTGCCAGATTGAAGTCGATTCTCTGTGCCGATGCTGTCAGTGCTGAGACTAAAGCCATCGAGAATAATACTTGTCTTTTCATGTTTTACCTTAAGTTTGAAAGTTGTTTATTTGTTTTTTATTGATTCTTCGGGATAAGATATTGTTTGGTGTATCATCTTTTGTGTTTCCACACCGCTATTGGGTAATAGCGATGTGGAAAGTACGTTGCAGGGATGCCACCTGGTCTTTGTCGGTTGCCTTCACCTTGATGTCGATGAGGCAGTCGGCAGCCTTCTTGTTGAGGCTGATGGTGAGGATTCCCTTCTTATTGAGTTTCATCTTGCCTTTCTGTGGCTGGATGCTGCTCTCCAGGGTGAAGACTGGCTGCTGGTTGTAACCGGCGAAATACTGCTTCAGGTCGATAGTCAACTTATTGCCTGCGGAGGTGACGAAATGAGGCTCTGCAAGCCAGTTGAGATAACGCTCCAACTGGGTATATTCGCCATCGGTCAACTCGTTGTTGTCGGCTGCTGACGGATTGGTACCAGCCAGCTTCTCCCACCAGTCTGGCATTCCATCCTGGTCGGTATCCCAGTTGGCAGGGCGACGGTTGGTGAGCGCTTCAAACTCCTTCCAGGCATCGTTGCCGGCATCCAGGTTATCATCTATCAGTCCTTTCTTGCCGGTCTTGGAACCAACATATTTATAGGTTCCGTTCAAGGTTTCTTCTACCATGCGCTGGTCGTGCTGGTCGATGCAAGGCTGGTTGGCTCCCACATCGCTCAATACGTTCTTGAAGGCAGCGCGGGCACTTTCTACCTTGGCATAGGATGGGAAGAATGGTTTGTCGGTAAATACCTTCCAGTTGACTACCTGTCCGTGAGAAGTGGTATATTTGTAGGTTTCGCCTTCCTTGTCGCTGACCAGTTCTCCATGCTTTCCTGCCACAACTCCTGCATTCTGTTTCATATCGCCCACGTAGTTCTGGCGGATATTATCGTGCATGTAGTAAGCCTGACTTCCCTGGCCAGTACCTTCCAGCTGGGCATTGAGTATATATTTCATGCTGGTGGCTGGTCCCATCTTGTAATAGTTGCCTACGAAGTTTACTTCGTGGGCTCCTCCATCACAGGCGCGGTTGCCCCAGTTGTATACTACATTATTAAAGAGGTCGAGCCTTCCGGCATAATATCCGGCTCCGTCCAGTCCGCCACCCATACTCCAGTTTCTTCCTTCGTTGTTGGCAAGCAGGTTGTGGTGGAATGAGCCTACGTTGCCTCCGATGGTTGCGGCATAACCATGCTTGGCGTTGACATAATTCTGATGACCAGCCTGGTTGAGTGCTTCGGAGATGAGGTTGTGCTGGAAAGAGATGTTCTTGCCGTTGCGGCTGGAGAAAGCCTCGTCGATGGTCCAGCCTACCGAACAGTGGTCGATGATGGTATTATCGCAGCCTGCAGCACCCAGTCCGTCGAGGGTAATCGTCTTGCCGTTTTTATCGAGATATTTTCCCAGTCGGAGACGGATGAAGCGGAAGATGCCTTCTGATCCGAAACCGAAAGGATGCTCACGGAGAAGGATTCCCTTGCCAGGTGCAGTCTGTCCAGCTACCGTGATGAATGGGTCGGAACAAACCAGACGGTCTTTCAGGTCGATGATGCCGGCAACATCGAAGACGATGGTACGAGGTCCCTTAACCTTTGTGATTCCGTATCGGAGAGAGCCTGGCTGCGGATTCTCAGGGTTATCTTCTAAAGAGGTAACATGATAAACCGAACCGCCACGACCGCCGATGGCAAATCTTCCATATCCCTCGGCACCCGGGAAGGCGAGACGGCGTGGACGGAAGTTCCATACTTCGCCCTCTGAAACCTTGCCGTTGGCATCTACCTCGTCTACACGCCAGTAATAATCGTTGGCGCTGCTGAGACCGGTGACTTCGAAAGCGGTTTCTTCTGTGGTGGCAACCTTCTTCAACTGGTCGGCGCGCTGTCCTATATAAATAAGGTGTTGCTTGGCACCTTCGCCGGCTTGCCAGCGAAGAACAACCTTGCCTCCTTCTGCGTTGACATGAAGATCATCATCTGCAGGATAAGGGTTGAGAGCGGTGGCTTTCGGGTTGGCTTTGTCGAATACCAAACCATTGATGGTGAGTGTGTTGTTTGCGTTATCCACACCTTGCAGCTGATAGTGGATAACTACAGGCTGGTCGTCGGTTACATCAAATTCAATGTACGACTGGCCGCTCTGCGATGCCTTCATCTCTCTTACGGTCTGCTTAATATCCTGTGCAAGAATCTCCTGCATCATGCTCTTCTGCTGGATACGCTTCTTGCCTTTCTTAACGGTAGTTATCTGTTCCTTCTCTCTGGAAACCTGGATAGAAGGAATATTGCCGGTAAGTCCGTCTACGATGTTGTGATAGGCAAGGAGAGAGTGATGCCCCGGTTTCAGACCTCGGATGGTGATGCGGAGCTGGGCATTATCGCCTTTTGACGGATATACTACGATACCATCGCTGGTGAGTCGGTCGCCCAACTGTATGCCCTGCTTAAACCAGTTGGATTTGATAATCTGGTCTTTTACGGGTGCGTCGAGCGTAATCTCCAGTTCGCTCAGAGCAAACTGGTATGTATTGCCCTGCTTCACACCAACAGGAGTGAAATTGAGGGCAGTAACTTCAGCAGCCTTTCTGCTGGCTATGTTGAAGTCAACCTGCTGCGCCTGGCTTGAAAGTGCCATCAGCGAAGCGGCAACTAAAGGAAAACATCTTCTGTTCATCATTTTTCAATTTTATGTTTTTTGTTTTATGTTTCAATAAAATAATAGATAAGTAACTTTCGTTTATATATTATAGGTGTAAGACGTTCCTGCGGATGAAATGTCCCCACCTGTTCCCGAAAAAATGCGCATGTTCATTGAGGACAAAAGAAAGGGAAAGGCGTCTTTAAGATATAACGAACAAACAATATTAAAACAATGCAAAGAAGTAAGAAGATTTTCGCTGCGATGGCATTGACTATCTTGCCAGCAGCAACTTTCGCTCAGTATCCTACTATTACAAAGGAGGCTCAGGCGAAGATTGATTCTATGCAAGCTGCATGGACTGCCCATTCTGATTCTGCTTGGGCTGTGGCTTTCCCTATTGTAAAACAAGAGGCAATGGCAGGACGTCCTTATGTGCCATGGGCTTCCCGTCCATACGATTTGCGCCAGGCTAAGATTCCTGCATTCCCAGGTGCTGAGGGTGGCGGTATGTTTACCTTCGGTGGCCGTGGCGGCAAGGTGCTGACTGTGACCAATCTCAATGATGCTGGTCCTGGTTCTTTCCGTTGGGCTTGCGAACAGGGTGGTGCCCGCATCATTGTCTTCAATGTATCGGGAAATATTGTATTGAAGACTCCAATCATTGTCCGTGCTCCTTATATCACCATCGCCGGACAGACAGCTCCTGGTGAGGGCGTGATGATTTCGGGTGAATCTTTCCAGGTTGATACCCATGATGTCATCGTTCGCCACATGCGTTTCCGCCGTGGTAATACCCATGTATGGTATCGTGAGGATTCTTTCGGTGGTAATCCGGTAGGTAACATCATGATTGACCACTGCTCTTGCGAGTTTGGTCTGGATGAGAATATCTCTTTCTACCGCCATATGTTCGATTTGCACGACGGTAAGCCAAAACGCAAGGTGCCAACGGTGAATGTAACCATCCAGAATACCATCTCTGCCAAGGCACTCGATACTTGGAACCATGCCTTTGGCAGTACAATCGGTGGAGAGAATTCTACCTTCATGCGTAACCTCTGGGCGGATAATACAGGCCGTAACCCTTCTATCGGATGGGGTGGTGTGTTCAACTTCGTGAACAACATCGTTTACAACTGGGTACATCGTACAGCAGATGGTGGTGAGTTCTCAACCATGAGCAACTTCATCAACAACTATTATAAGCCAGGACCTCTTACTCCGAAGGGTGCCATCAGCTACCGTATCGTGAAGAGCGAAAGCCGAAGCAACAAACTCTTCCCTTGGGCTCAGTATGGTCGTATTTATGCTGAAGGAAATATCGTAGAAGGCAACGAGGCTGTAACCAAGGATAACTGGAACGGCGGTATTCAGATTGCTGATAAGGATCTTCCAAATGGAATACCTGCAGATGTAAAGGCTCTGATGCGTTCTAACGAACCATTCGCCATGCCACACATGACCATTATTCCTAAGGACCAGACTTTTGATAAGGTACTTGAGAATGTGGGTGCAACCATTCCTTCCCGCGATATCGTGGACCAGCGCATCGTAGAAGAGGTTCGTACCGGTCAGGCTTACTATGTAAAGAAACTGCCTAAGAAGAATCCATATGGCGACTTCTGGGGATTGGCTGACAAGTCGAAGGCTGAAGATGGCAGTTTTAAGTACCGCCGTCTGGACAAGGAATCCTATAAGTTGGGTATCATCACAGACATCTGCCAGGTTGGTGGATTCCCTAAATATAAGAAGGTGAAGCCTTATGTAGATACAGATGGCGACGGTATGCCTGATGAGTGGGAGATTGCCAACGGCCTGAATCCTAACGACCCTAGCGATGCCAACAAGGATTGCACTGGTGACGGATATACCAATATCGAGAAGTATATCAATGGTATCAGCACCAAGGAAAAGGTGGATTGGACTGACATGAAGAACAACCACGATACTTTGGCTGAGAAGGGAAAACTCCTGTAAATCAGAAATGAATGCCCGGAGTTGTTTCTCCGGACTCATTTCTTAATGCATGACAAGAATATGGAAAAACTTTTGAGGAATAAGTTGTTAGGCGCAGCCTGTCTGCTCTTGCTTCCTTTGGGAGCAGGAGCACAGGTACAGCTCGACAGCGTGGGGCGTGATGCCAAGTATGTGAACAACATCATCGCCCGTTCGCAGAAAATCGTGGATGCGCTGCAACTGACTGATAAAAGCAGCAAGCAGAATGTGCTCCACATCATCTGTAACCGTTATTTCCTGCTGAACGATATCTATGAGAAGTTCGGCAAGAATAAGGCTGAACGTGATGCGGAACTCTATAAGCACCACTTTGAATTTGCTGCCAATCTGGAAAACTATCTCTCAGAGAAGCAGGTAGAGCAGGTGAAGGATGGTATGACCTTCGGTGTCGTTCCGAAAACCTATCAGGCTCATCTGGAGATGATTCCTTCTCTGAAAGAAAACGAGAAACTCCAAATTCTCAATTGGTTGAAAGAAGCTCGCGAGTTTGCCATTGATGCCGAAAATTCCAAGGCTAAACATGGCTGGTTCGGAAAATACAAAGGACGCATCAATAACTGGCTCACCAAACGGGGCTACGACCTGAAGGCGGAGCGCGAGGGGTGGTATAAGCGTATTGAAGCGGCAAAGAAAAAATAAACAGTTTCCGTAAGGTTATAAAAACTCTGATGAAACAAGAGGTATGAAAAGATTATTTTCTATATGGATATTTACGTTAGTAGGGGTTGTGCAAATCTTTGCGCAACCCTTCGCGTTTGATTTTAGCTACGTGGGCTACCAGCAGAGCGAAAAGGAGATTCCGGGTGCGGACGTTGTGGTCTTCGTAAAATGGAAAGAAGGCGACCAGAGCGCTCGCATACAGAAAGCCATCGACTTTGTTTCTGCCCGCAAAATGGATAAGAAGACGGGACTACGAGGGGCTGTCTTGCTCGATAAGGGTGTATTCGAACTCTCACAGCCGCTTCGCATCCAGACTTCGGGCGTGGTGCTGAGAGGTACTGACCGCAATCAGACGGTGTTATATAAAAAAGGTGTAGACCGTGGGGCGGTGGTGTATCTGGAAAGCGAAAAGCAGATGCAGATGCTGGGCGAACCAATGAAACTGTCTGCTCCCTGGAAGTTGGGAGAGCGGAAGGTGACACTGCCTGCCGGCTGCAAGATGGGCGATGAAATCCTGATTGTCCGACCTTCTACCAAGGAATGGATTCAGAAGATGGGCTGTGCTGACTTTGGTGCAGGCAAGGATCTGGGCTATTGGGGCTGGCATCCGGGAGAAATCGATGTGCGCTGGACCCGTAGTGTGGTTTCTGATGGAAAGGGAGGATTGCAGTTGGATGCTCCTTTATCCATGTCGCTCGGTCAGGATGATGCGGAATGCTTCGTTCAGCGCATCGCCGGTAATGACTGGCGCTTGAAGAATGTGGGTGTAGAAAATCTCACGATAGATTCTGAATATGATGCTACCAATCCGAAGGATGAAAACCATGCCTGGGAGGGTGTATATATTAATAAGGTGAAAGATGGTTGGGTGAGAATGGTGAATTTCCGCCATCTGGCTGGTTCGGCTGTAGTAACCCAGCGTGATGCTTCCCGTATCACGGTAGAGGATTGCATTTCTCAGGCTCCTGTCTCTGAAATCGGTGGCTACCGTCGTCGCACCTTTCTCTGTATGGGCGAACAATGTCTGTTCCAGCGTTGCTATTCTGAACAGGGCATGCACGATTTTGTGGCTGGTCTCTGTGCAGCGGGTCCTAATGCCTTCGTACAATGTGATGGTTATGAATCGCTGGGTTATAGTGGTGCAGTGGGACCTTGGTGTACAGGATTGCTCTTCGATAATGTGAATATCGATGGCAATGACATCAAGTTCTGCAATCTCGGTCTCGAAGGTTACGGCATCGGATGGAATACAGCCAACAGCCTCGCTTACCAATGTACGGCTGCCGGAATCTTTGCCGACAGCATTCCTGATGGCAGCAACAACCATGTGTTTGCCTGTTGGGCGCAGTTTAACGGTTCTGGCGATTTCCAGCAATGTAACAATCATGCCAAACCATGGAGCCACTTTGCATCTCTTCTGGAGAAACGCCTGGGTAGGGATGTCTCTGCTCAATGTCGTGTGCTGGAGAGAGAACGCAACAATGTGAGCAATAATCCTACCTATGATGTGGCACAGAAGATGGTGGAAGAGGCGCGCAAACCTCGCATCACCATGCAGATGTGGATAGCAGACAGCGCCCGGTTCATGGCTTCTGTTTCTCCTGTTAGGGCTATGGATGTGGATAAAATCAAGGAACGTTCTAAGAAAAAGGCGGATCTTGCCCATGCCGGGAAGCCTGTCTTCGCGATAAAGGAGGGTAAAATCATGGTGGCTGATACGCTGTTGAAGGGTGCAAGAATGAATACCCCTTGGTGGAACGGACGTGTTCGTTACTCGGCTTTCCCTAAGATTGCCGATGCCGTGACCCGTTTTGTGCCGGGAATGGAGGGACAGGGCACTACCACCCGTGTGGATAGTGTGGTGGTTCATCTTCGTAATAAGCATGTGGTGCTCTTTAATCAGAACTACGGCTTGTGGTATGACCGCCGTCGTGACGACCACGAACGTGTGCGCCGCCGTGATGGAGATGTCTGGGCTCCGTTCTATGAACAGCCTTTTGCCAGAAGCGGACAGGGCACGGCTTGGGACGGACTGAGTAAGTATGACCTTACAAAGTTGAACCCGTGGTACATCAGCCGCATTAAGGAATTGGCAGAAAAGGGAGCCAAGAATGGTTTGCTGGTTATCAACCAGCACTATTTCCAGCATAATATCCTGGAGGCAGGTGCCCATTGGGTAGATTGTCCATGGCGCCCAGTCAACAATATCAATGGTACGGTGTTCCCTGAACCTGTTCCTTTTGCAGGTGATAAGCGTGTATGGATGGCTGAATACTTCTATAATATAGATAATCCGGTGATGCGCCAGCTGCATAAGCAGTATATCATGAAGATGCTGGATGCCTTTGCTGATGAGCCGAACGTGATTCAGTCGATTGGCGAGGAATATACGGGACCTTATCATTTTACGAAGTTCTGGTTGCAGACCGTTGCCGAATGGGAGGCTAAGACGGGCAAGCATGTCTGGGTGGCTTTGTCGTGCAACAAGGATGTGCAAGATGCCATCCTCCAGGATCCGGAGTTGAGAAAGGTGGTTGACATCATTCATATTGAACAGTGGTATTATACCCAGAAGGGACTTTATGCTCCTGAAGGAGGCAAGAATCTGGCACCTCGCCAGTATCAGCGTCGCCTTCGTCCGGGCAAGGTTACCTATGATGATGTCTTCAAGAGTGTGAGCGAGTATCGTCAGGCTTATCCTGAGAAGGCTGTCATTTACAGTGGGGCTTCGGCACCCGAGAATGGCAAGGCAGTGATGGATGCCGGCGGCTCCTGTCCGAATGTGAAGTAATATGTAAGATGTAATAAAAATAGAGAAGATGAAAAGAATGATAATAACAGAATCTGTAAGAAATCTTTTATTGGATTCCGACTTTCTGGAGTCGGTACTCGGTTCTCCTATCGTAGAACCGGATGCCAACTCTGGGAGGCCGGCATCTTCTCGAAAGTTTGAGAAAATGTATCTTCCTGCCGAAATAGAGCAGGCAAAATATGTTCTTCTTCATCTTGACGAGATTTCGGGCTTGTTGTCTGAAACTGACATAGAAGAACTGAAAAATCGCATAAAAAGCCATTTGTACCCTTAAAATGGGAGGAAAAATACACTGAATACCAATTTTTCCCATTCATTTACCTGATTTTTCCTTAGAGTTTGCTGCATTTAGGCTACTTTTGCACCATCAACAAACAAAAGTATACCTAAGATGAAAACAAACTACAATAACATCAGAGAAAGAGAGGAAGCAGCACAGACGTTGCTCGCTGCCTATCGCCAAGGCGACCAGAACGCTTTCATGTCTTTATATGATATGTACGCGGAAATGTTGCTCAATTATGGTCTGTGTATTACATCAGACAAAGAACTTGTAAAAGATTGTGTACAAGATGTGTTTATCAAACTCATCTCTAAAAGCCAGGATTTACAAGTTACAAAGGTAACCTCTTACCTGCTCATTTCTCTCCGCAACAGATTGCTGGATGAGTTTCGCCGCAAGAACTATATGACGGAGACTGCGGTGGAGGATATCCGTATCTCTACAACTGTAGAAGATGTGGAAAACTCTTATATCCTTGATGAAAGTTCGCTCAATAATGTTCGTAAGGTACAGATCCTGATGGATGAGCTGACACCACGCCAGCGCCAGGTGTTCACCTTATATTATATAGAGCAGCGCAAATATGAGGACATCTGCGACATCATGCAGATGAACTATCATAGTGTACGCAACCTGGTACATCGTGGCATGTTGAAGTTACGTGCAGCCGTAGCAGTATAAACTCTTCTGAAGGAGAAAGGTGTTTGACTGATGTTATTGGTAGACCCGAAATAGAGATTTGCACTTTTAGGTTAGTGATTATCAAAAATAGGTTTATTATAGTTATAAAAAATAGGCAGGGGACTCCGTGAGGAATCTCCTGCTTTTTGTTTTATGTCTTGTTGTTTCGCTTTACCCCAGCAACGCTTCAGCTATCTTGATGTCGAATGGGGTAGTAATCTTGATGTTCTCACGATTACCCTCTACCATTGCAACCTGACAGCCAAGACTTTCTACCACCGAAGCATCATCGGTAAACTGCTCCTTGTATTCCTGGTTGAAAGCCTGCTTTGCCAGACCGATGTCGAAGGTCTGGGGAGTCTGCACCACGCGGTAATCGCTGCGCAGCACATTCTTTCCGCCTCCGTGCTGGTCGATATAGCGCAGGGTGTCGGTTACGGCATATACAGGGATGGCTGCATATTCTTCGCGAGCCGTCTCGAAACATTCTTCAATCACTTCCTTAGATACGAATGGGCGCACACCATCGTGAATGCCCACAACGCCATCTTCATCATCAGGAATGAGAGCCAGTCCGTTTTTGGATGACTGGAAACGGGTGTCGCCACCATTAGCTATCTGGTGCTTGATGCTGAAATGATGCTCCTCGCAGAGCTGGTGCCAGTATGCCTGCTGACTCTCCGGCAGAACCAGGATGATGTTCAATGCAGGATCATATTCATGAAAACGCTCTATGGTGCGCATCAGGATAGGTTTGCCCGCTACCGGCAAGAACTGTTTTGGAATCTCACTTCCCATGCGGAGGCCTTTGCCTCCGGCTACTATGATTACGTAATCCATTTTTTAAATGAAGAGTTAAAAGTGAAGAGTGAAGAATTCTAATCCTGCCTTTCTTCACTCATTGTTATTACCTGTTCTGCATGAGATGATCATACATCATGCCATCCTGCAGGGCAGCTACGGTTTCCTTGTTTACGAAATAGCTCAATATCTTATAGGCGTATGGGAGGGTTGCTGCAGGACCTTCGCCTGTAATCACGTTGCCGTCTTCCTGGAAGAGGGTGGCGGTATATTCGGTGTTCTCGCCGAAATACTGCTCAAAGCCAGGATAACAGGTAGCCTTCTTTCCTTCGAGGATGCCTGTGCTTGCCAGAACCATTGGGGCTGCGCAGATGGCACCGATTCGCTTGCCAGTCTTGTGCTGTGCGATGAGCGCCTGGCGTACACCTTCGTGCTCGTTGAGGTTTGTACTTCCTGGCATTCCGCCCGGAATCATCAGCATGTCAGCATCTTCAAAGCTGGCAATATCCTCAAACTTCAGGTCAGCCTTGATGGTAACACCATGCGATGTTTCTACCCATTCAGTACCCGTTACACTTACAGTCTTGATGTCTACACCACCTCTACGGAGGATGTCAACCGGAGCCAATCCTTCGATTTCCTCGAAGCCATTGGCAAGAAATTCATATACCTTAGCCATAATTTATTTGTTTTTTGTCTTGTTATTCAAATAATATGATTACCTTTGCAAAAGTAAGAATAATTATTGAAATAACAAAATAAATGGCACAGCAACATTTAAAATTCGCAATATTTGGTAATGAATACCAGGCTAAGAAGTCGGCTTCGATAGAGAAAATCCTTCTTTATCTCGAAAAGAAGGAGGCTGAAGTTTATGTGGAGAATGCTTATTACGAGTTTCTTACCCGCGACCAGCATCTCGATGTGAAGGCGGCTGGGGTGTTCGAGGATTACAACTTCGATGTGGATTACGTCATCTCTATGGGTGGTGATGGTACCTTCCTGAAGGCAGCGAGCCGTGTGGGAGCCAAGGGTACGCCTATTATCGGTGTGAATATGGGCCGGTTGGGCTTCCTTGCCGATGTGCTGCCAAGCGAGATAGAGTCGGCGCTGGACAGTCTTTATGCCGGTGAATGTCTGATAGAGGAGCATGCGGTGATTCAGGTGGAGGCAGAAGGTGGCATACTTGCCGGCAATCCGTTCGCCCTCAACGATATCGCCGTGCTGAAGCGTGATGATGCTTCGATGATTTCCATCCGTACGCAGGTTGATGGCGAATTTCTCGTTACTTATCAGGCGGATGGTCTGATTGTTACCACGCCAACAGGTTCTACGGCATACAATCTATCTAATGGCGGTCCTATCATCATTCCGCAGAGTGGCAGCATCTGTCTTACTCCGGTGGCTCCTCACAGTCTGAACATCCGGCCTATCGTAATCAACGATACGGCAGTCATCACGCTCGATATCGAGAGTCGCAGCCACAACTATCTGGTAGCCATCGATGGACGTAGTGAGCGTATGACGGAGGAAACCCGCCTCATTATCCGCAAGGCTCCTCATAGCATCAAGATTGTGAAGCAGCGCAACCAGCGTTACTTCTCTACCTTGAGAGAAAAACTGATGTGGGGTGCTGACCAGCGCGAAAGATAATTAGAATAAGAAAGATAATTAAAATAAGAAAAGAGGTATATCCCGAAGATGAATCTTGGGTATACCTCTTTTTTCTTACCTAAAACAACTAACTAGTAACCTTGTATGTACTAAAACTACCTTTAAAACAAACCTAAACCTAAAAACATAAACCTTAATAAACCTAAAAGCCTAAAACTGAAAAATTTAAACTATTCTTTGAACTTATTTGTTATATTCTTATCTGATAATCACTTTCTTTCCCTGGTGGATGTAAACACCATTCTTTGCAGGCTTCTTACCCAATTTCATACCGCTAAGTGTATACCATGCATTGTCTGTTGTGGTATTGCTTATGGTTGGAGTTCCTGTGATGCCTGTTGGTGGTGCCCAGGTGGCGGTAACATCCTTGCAGGTGTATTTGCCATTACTCTGTGCAGTGGTAATCTCGTAGAACTTGGTGCTGTTGCCAGCGTTCATGTCTACGGACTGCTTCTTGTCTTTTCCCTGATTGAAGATGATGTTTACGATAGCATCCTTGCTCTTGATCTTGAAGTCCATATAGTACCACTTCTTACCGTTCAGCGTCTTGGTTGCTGTGACAGCAGTACCTGGCCATTTTTCTGTGAGTTCTCCGCTTGTATTCCATGCGTAGAAATACATGGTTGAACCCCAGTTTGTTACCTGGTCAGCATTGGCATATACGGTGATGGTATATGGCTCGAATGCCTTGACGGTATAATTGTAGGTACGGATACCTGTTACGGTTCCGTTGCTGAGCAAGCCAACCTTCAAGGTGCAGGTCTCATCTATGTTGATGGTGTTACCTGTAGCCACCTGCTTGCTCTTGGCTGTAGGGTCTGTGCCGTCAGTAGTGTATACCAGTTTGGCATTGCTGTTCTGACTGACAGCCGTAAGCTTAGCCTTGAATCCTGCCTCGTATTCGCCTGATGGTATATTGCACCATGCGGTTTCTGCTGATTTAGAAAGATAATAACGGTAGTGGTATCCTTCGAGAATCTGTGCATAATCAGTGCCTGGAGTATATGCCTTGGTGTTGTTTCCTACAACCACGATGAGTTTCGCCTTGTTGCCAGTAGTCTCATTGGCAAAGCATGCGGTCTGTGCCATCTTGTTGGTATAATTGCTCATGTTGGTGATGCCTGCAAGTTTGCGGGCTTCAATCATGCTCTTGATTTCCTGTTTGTAGGCTCTCCAGTGTGGCTGGAACACGCAAGGAGTTCCCGGCATGGCGAGCATATAGGCATTTGCAGCAAGCGTATCTCGCTTAAGAGGATCCAGCGGCTCATTTTTAGAGCGGTATTGCATGTCGTGATTCTCTACGAATGTGATGGCGTACTGACGATAAGTTGGGTCATGCATCAGGTTATAATCGCTCTTCAGCTTCGACCAGTTTGGCGATGAAACAATCTGATTGTCTTTTATACCTATTGCGTCACGAACATTATAACGGAACTGGAAGTCGAAGGCTGCACTCTTCTTGTTAGTCTTGTTTATCCAGTTGATGATAGATTGGTTTCCATCCCAATATTCACCTACCGAGAATTCTACGCCGGTAGCATCATTGTAGTCAGCCACGTGGGTACCGCTGAAACCCTTTACCATGTCGTAGCGGAAACCGGTATATCCTATATCCTCCTTCAGAAATTTCAGATATGCCTTGATAATCTTCTGTACGTTCTCGCTCTTATGGTCAATATCACGGCATCCTCCAAAGTCGGTTCCCTCATCATAGTTATTGCTGAGGCTAACCCCGTCTTTTTTTGCCTGTGTTGCCGTACTTTCATTATCATCATTCTTGCAGATATCGGTAGACGACATCTGGTAAGTCACTCCATTGTATGTCTCTGCAGGGAAGGTATACCAGCCGTCTGTATTGCGATGATTGACCACAACATCTGCTATTGCGCCTATGCCGTTGGCTTTGAATTTGGCAATCAGACTTCTGAGTTCAGCCTCAGTTCCGAATGAGGAATTCTGGTTGAAATAATAATATGGCTTATAGCCCATCACCTTTGTGGCTTCGATGCATTTACCGCTTTGTGGAAGCCATACAAGGTCGATGAATCCTTTCATATCATCGGCTTGCTTCTCTAAAACAGTCCATTGGGAGTAGTCGTAAGAATCCCATGAGAATCCTTGCAGCATGACGCCACTGTAGTTAGCAGGCCAGCCTTGTGCAAACATATTGATGCTTGCCAGTAAAGCGATAAGTGTAAAGTATATCTTCTTCATAATTATCATTGTATTTTGTGATTATTATTTTATGTTTAATTGCAAGTTGTATTGTTATACGTTGGCAAAGTTACGATTTATTTCATTAGCTTGTTCAAAAATTGATGCAAATCAAGCGAATTAATTGTGCAAACGTTTGCATTCCGGTGCGCTTTTCTTCTATATATAATTTAAGGTATATGTAGCTTTAGGAGATAATTATGATTAAAAAACTAGAAAACATTTGGCGGTCTCGTTTTTTATTGCGTAATTTGCGTTGCGTAAAAAGCGCAATGAACGTTTGTATAATGAATGATAACAAGATATGGCAAGATTGAACAATCCTTTTGTGGGCGATAGCTCGTGAGCATTTGGTATCTTCGCCGTTGAACCAGCAGTTTATCTGTACCCACCATCTTCCAGCTACGAGCAGCGTGAAGACGGCATTAAAGGCATTGGTAGATAAGCAGCTGGTAAGCAAGATTCCGACTGGCTATCTGGTTAGTGACCGCTTCTTTGCGAAATGGCTGGTGAGAGGAGGAATCATAGCCAACTGAGGAAATGAAAATTACGTCCCGATGCAGCATTTGCTACGTCCCGACGCAGTAAAAGATGCGTCGGGACGTAGTTTCAGAAGCATCCTGGTAATCATCAAGTGAGCCTCTTTCGCTTCATGTACGTCATTGCGCAAGTTCATACGTTTCATTGAATTGAAGGATACGACTGCGCTGGGTTAAGGATACGACTTCGCTGGGTTAAAGATACGACTTCGCTGGGTTAAAGATACGACTTCGTTGGGTGAAAGATACGACTTCGTTGGGTGGAAGATACGACTTCTCTAGGTGAAAGAGTCAATTTCGTTGGCTGAATGAAGTGGTTGAAGTAGCTGAATGAAGCACTTGAAGTAGCATAAAGAAGTACTTGAATAAGGCGATTGATGTTGCTGAATTTTCAACTATAAGTTGACTGAACTTTAGCATGGGGTTCAAGAACGCTCTGAAGGGCCTTCTACCTCTTCAGGGCGTGTGGGGCAAAACTTGCGAAAGGGGGGTGTAAATTAAACTGTGTCAAGGCTTGTTCTTAACTTTCATTCCCACTCCCTGCTGGGGGCATGCCCCCAGCAGGGAAGCCTTTTCGGCTGCAAAGTTACATAATTTTAAATCTATCTCCAAATTTTATTGCCAATTGTTGAGAAATTTGTCCCCAATTTGCCAGTGGCATAGTCCATTTCTTACGGATGTTGCGGTAAGCTAAGTACACAAGCTTCTCCAAAGAATTATCCGTAGGAAAGACCCCTTTAGTCTTTGTGACCTTTCTTACCTGTCTGTGATACCCCTCAACCGTATTGGTCGTATAAATGAGTTTACGGATGGCTGGAGTATATTGAAATACTCTGTCAGACGTTCCCAATTGTCACGCCATGACTTGATGACAATTGGGTACATCTCTCCCCACTTAGACTCTAACAGGTCTAAATTAGCAGCAGCGGAGTCTTTGTTTACTGCACCATATACTGTTCTTAAATCCTTGATAAACTCCTTTTGATGCTTACTGCCAACATACTTGATAGAATTGCGTATCTGATGGACAATACAGAGCTGCACAGAACTCTCAGGAAATACGCTTTGGATGGCATCTGGGAAGCCTTTGAGACCATCAATACAACAAATCAAGATATCTCGAACACCACGGTTCTGAAGATCCGTAAGAACTTCTAGCCAGAAGTTAGCTCCTTCACTCTTAGACACATACATACCTAACAGTTCTTTTTGGCCTTCCTTGTTGATACCAAGAATGTTGTAAATGGCTCGTGTGACAGCTCTGCCATTCTCATCCTTTACCTTATAATGGATAGCATCAAGCCAGCAAATGGCATATACAGGATCGAGCATGCGAGACTTCCAGGCGGTGATTTCGGGTAATACACGGTCTGTTATAGAGCTGATAGTATCGGCTGATAGAGTTGTGTTGAACTCACGCTCAAAGTAGCTGCTGATGTCACGTGTGCTGGTGCCCATGGCGTACATCTCAATAATCTGGTCTGCCATGCCATTGGCAAGAATAGTCTCACGCTTCTTTACGGTCTCAGGTTGGAAAGTTCCGTCTCGGTCACGAGGAGTCTCTATAGTGACCTCACCATATTTTGTTTGAACCTTCTTACTCATCTTACCATTACGACGGTTGCCGGAAGAGCGTTCCTCTTCACTTAAATGAGCATCCATCTCACCTTCGAGAGCTGAGTTGAGAATACGCTCTAACAATGGAGCTAATGCTCCGTCCTTGCCAAATAAGGCTTCACCACTACGCAACTGCTGAGCTGCTTTCTTGTAATCAATTTCTAAGTTGTCCATAATATAAAAACTGTGTTAAACTACTTTTATTGTAGCTTGACACAGTTTAGTTTACACTCTCTTGCGAAAGTCCAGCTAGCCTCTACTTATTCCTTCAATTTCTGGATTTCCTCCAGTGGAAGTTCGGTAGCTGTTGATACTTGCTCATCAGAAAGCCCCATTGACAGAAGGCGGCGAGCTGTGGCTAGCTTTTCTTTTTCCATACCTATTTCCATCCCTTTCTTTTCATCAAACTTTCTGGTGGCATATATATCACGCATATTCTTGATGTCCTCGTCATACAGCTCTAGTTCCTCTCGGGAGAGCTTGCGGAGGTCGCCTATTTCTGCCAACTTGCGGAAGACTGGATACTTCTCGCTGAATGGCATCTGTTCAAACATGTTCATATTCTTCACTATATAAATCCAACAATCAAATATATCCATACACTCTGCCTCCGTGTGCTTGTCGAACAATGGCAACTGGAGGTACACAATACGCATCCTGTCGGACACTTGCTGGCGTGTCTGCAAGTCGGTAAGTACCAGATCGGTGCGAAACTCCTTTAATATCGGACTTTGCGATACAAAGTCCATGAAACATACCGTATAGACTGGAGCCAAGTGGTAGTCCCAAATTCCACGGATGCCTTGCTGCACAATGGCACGTGCCGTGTAATACAATGCCCTGTCGGTAAAGTATTCCTGCTCTTTCTTCTGCATCTCTACGATGACATGCTTGCCTTCGTTTGTGATGCAATAGACATCGAAGACCACACCGCGGTCATCGGGGCGTAAGCCAAGTTTTTCGGTCTTGGCAAACGTCACGTCCTTGATTACCAACTCGTCTTCAAACAGTCCGTTGAGGAATGTGATCAGACATTCTTTCGTGTCTTCGCTTCCAAATATCCTCTTGAAAGCCCAGTCAACACGTGGGTCTATAAATCTTGCCATCTGCTTACGCTTTATAAGGTCGTGGACGCAATATTGCTATTCGTTGGCAAAGATACGACTTTTCCTCGTAACTTCCAAGGTTTTAGGGAAAAAATACTTGAAAAGGGGGAGGAGAAAGAAAAAAATAGGCGACTCCCGGAATTGAGAGCCGCCTATTGGTTATACTATTTTTATTATGATGAAACAGATGCTTATTCTACTGTGCAGTAGATATTGTCATTTGTCTTTCTTGTTGGATACAACTTGACTGTGTTGCCTGCTACTGTAATGTTGTCGCCACCAGCAGTAAGGTTATTGAGACTTCCACCGAGGTTGATGTCCCAACCACCATTTACGCGGAACTTCCAACCATCGGCAGTAACACCTACTTTTGTTGCCTCGAAGCAATACTCTTCAGCATTCCAAGTCATGACTGCGTCGCCACTCCAACCGTTGAATTGACCTATGATGCCCATGGTCTCAACTTTAGTTGCCTTGATGGTGCCTTCTCCAAGATTAACATCGAAGTAGTAGACACCCTCTCCAGCGTTCACGCCGATATTTCCATTTTCGTTGGGTGTTGCAGCATCCGAGAATGTGTTGAATGTACCAGCATTGATTTCGTTGTCCCAGTTTCCAGCTACACGTTGGAACTTGAACTGGAGGCCAGCTTCGTTAGGATCGGCTACATATACATAACCAGTGTATACGCCCTTTGCCTCGTCCACGAGAGCGAGCTTCTGGTCAGAGCTCTTCCAACCGTCAGTTGCGCCAATGAAGTAGATGAATGGATCGTATTTAACCTCCTCGAAGGTATAAGTGTAGTCCATCATGTTGAGGGTGAGCTTGTACTTACCAGCCTTAGCTATCTTACCAGCCTTAGCGTCAACATTTGTCAAAGAATCAGTCATGCTGTCTTCGCCGTCAACCTTAGGACCTACTACACCAGCAGCAGATGCATCGGTATTACCTGCATCAACGTTCGCCTTAGGAATAATCTTCCAATACTGGTCAGCCTTGGTTGTTTCGAAAGTGATAGTGAAAATAGGATCTTCATATACATCCTTATCGCTGTGTTTGAATTTCTGCTTGTCACTTATAGTATTCCAACCATTTACGTCATCTGTAGTAAACATGTCACCTACGAGGTAGTAAGCTGCATCAATGAATGGAGCCTTTGGAGTCATTACGAGGTTAATCTTGCCTGCATCGATGAGAACAGCCTGACCCTCTTTTATAGCATTTACATAAACCTGGGCATCAAAAGTGCGGGCTGTAGGACGCTTGCCATAAGCTGATTCTACAACAGATGCGAGGTCAGCTACTGCACCCTTACCATCAAGACTTGTATTAACTGTAGTCTTGGTTGCATTCTCTACACCCTGAGGAGTAAGCTCAATGCGAGCATTTCCCAAGGTAAAACCTTCAGGAAGAGCAGCGCTGCTCAAAGAGAAGGTGTTGACACTATCTGTAGTCACACTGGCAAAGTCGATGGCCTGAGCTGCTGTTGCAGTAAAGCCAGGAATTGTGATGGCATCTTCCTGTGGGTTAGTCTGAGGATCTGCCCAGTCTTTGAAATCTTCGCTGCAGGACCCCATGAAGAGGCCTGCAAGTGCGATAGATATATATAATGATAACTTTTTCATTTTACTTCGATTTTAAATCGTTATTACTTGATTTCACCAGTTCCCTTAGAGAAGTTGAGGTGAACCTGCTGACCTACTTCACCTGTAACTCTATCCTGGTCGCCGCCTGTTGCACGGTACTTGATCTTACCGTCTAATACAACGAACTCAGAATGCCACCAGTCGTGTCCTGGAATCTTAACGTACATACGTACACCCTTATCAGTACCAGCAGGAACTGAACCTACGAATGCAGGAGATACGAATTCTCCGTCCATGGTTGTAGGTACAGTGAATGACCAGCCTTCTGCTTCCTGTGCGAAATCGTCGCTGCCAGCTGCAGGGCCAATCAGCCAGATTGTTGGCTTGTTGAACTGAACGTCATAGTGGATTTCACGGTTTACAACAGATGTTGTTACGATTACGAGATACCAGCCTGGTTTGCTAGAAGCGATATTGCCATCCTTGTCGATGATATCGTCCTTGCAGTCGCCGGAAACTGTAATGCCAGCATAACCAACTTCGCTCTTATTGCTTTCAGCTACAGTATTGAGCTTGATACCGCTATCGTCGATATAGACAAGACGCCAGAAGGTATTATCTGTACCATAAACCTGAACCATGTCGAAGCTCTTTGCCCAATCCCAGTCACAGAAGTTACCTACTATATGTACATGGCTAGGTAAGTTGACAGGTGGCAATGAGAACAAGAGGTGAATCTTGTTGAGTGAAACCACATTAGAAAGAATCTCTGTTCCTTCTACAACATTACCATTACTGGTCACAATATTTGCCTTCAAACGGAAGTAAGCTTTTACGTCCATAGGGAAATCAGCCTCTGTCTTGCCTTTCTCCACAAAGATGTTGGTCAAAGCACTTGCCAATGAAGATGCATTGATTGCAACCTTGGCACTTGTGCTGGTTTCTGAAAGCTCAACAGCATCAGTCATATTTTCATCTGTAGCGACCTGTACTGTATATTGAACGCTAGCTGTATAGCTATAGTTAGGCTGTGAGCAGGTCAACATAATCTTAGACGAATTCGCCAGGTCGATTGGGGTATTCTGCAATGCAGGAGTATTCAACTTGAACTCTGTTGGTGACTGAATAGTCGGATTAGAGTCATTGTCGTCGCTACAAGCTGTCATGAGAAATAAACTCATGACAACGAGTAGAGCTGATTTAATTATATTTTTCATAATGAATTCCTTTTTATGTTTGCAAATTAATATCCAGGATTCTGAATCAGATTCTTGTTAGATGTCAACTCATTGGTTGGGATAGCAAAGATGTTCAAATGTTCAGAGAAGTTGCGACCTTCCTTGGTGCCGCCCTTCCACTGCCAGTTGTAGTTGACATTGCCACCATAACGGTTGAAACGGATCAGATCCATACGACGGCGACCCTCGAAGTAGAACTCACGGCTCCATTCATCGCAGATATCGTTCAGAGAATAGCCTCTGTCTTCACGAGTAGAGGCATTTGCACGTTTGCGGATAGCATTGATAGCTGCGGTACCTTCCTCTGTAGTCTGACCACCATTGATGCGGGCATCAGCCTCTGCAAAGTTCAGGTATGCCTCTGCTACACGCATCAGGAAGAAGTCTGCATCAGGGAATGTAGCATCTTTACCTGCGCTACCGTCTGTCTTGAAGTTGGTAAACTTAGCAACACCGAAACCGCTCTTGAAAGTAGAAACGTCATCATTATCCAATGAACGGTTTACACCGTTGAAGAGAGCACGGTCATCACCGGCAGCTTTTGCTGTAGCGTAGCTTTCAAGATTTGGAACGTTACCATTAGGGAAGAACTTCTTCACCAAGTCAGGACGAGCGCGGTTACCACCCCAAGCCTGGTCAGTACCATTGGTAGCTGAAGGGTTGTTTGGATTTGCGTGCATATCTTGATCGTAGGTAGAAGCCAACAGGAAGAGTGTAGTACCCCAGCTTGTGGTCTTCAAACCATCCTGCAAGAGAGGGAAGATACCCTCGTAAGCTGCATCTGTCTCACCGTTATCGCCCATGAAGAGCATCTGGTAAGCACTCCAGCCGTTTACGCTTTTGGTGTTCAGCTTATAAGAAGAATCCATCACCTTCTTGGCGTATGACTTAGCCTTCTCCCACTGAGGTGTGCCTGTATAAACCTCTGCATTGAGGTAGAGGCGGGAGAGAAGCAACCAGCATGCAGCCTTATCTACACGACCGTAACCGGCATCTGTTGACTTCTTAGCCTTTGCATCAGAAAGGCTTGGCTCTATTTCAAGAAGCTCCTTCTCAAGCCATTCGTAAACCTGTGCTCTGGTATATCTTTCAGGCTTGGTCAATGGCTGAAGTGTAAATGGGATGTTGCCCCATCCGTCCATCAAGCTAAAATATTCGTATGCTCTCAGGAAGCGAATCTCTGCAAGCTTGGTTGCATCCTGATCTCCTGCTTCTGCAAGATACTGGTTGCAATAAGCAATACCTGTTGTGATACGGGCATACAAACCAATCAACATTGGGTTTGAGGCATTGTAGCTATTATAGCAGAAGCCGGCTATACCATCATCACCCCAACCGCAGATAGCCTCATCGGTTGGTAATTCGTTTGCATTGAATGTCTGGCGTACAAAACCAGATGTTCCACCGTCAATACCATCAATGTCGCAGTCACCATTAGCGCCACCATTACCAGCCAGGGCAAAGTTAGCGTAGCACTTGTTGAAAAGACCATCGATGTTAAGGCCTGTCTGGATGTTTGGGTTAATCGGAGTAACGTCCAAATCACCGACACATGATGTTGCTGTTCCCATTGTAAGCAGGAGTGCTGCTACTGGAACAATATTTTTAATATATTTTTTCATAATCCTTTCTTATTAGAAATTCAAGCTAAGACCAACTACTACAGAGAATGGACGTGGGTAGAGGTTGTTGTCGTTACCATCGCCTACTTCTGGATCCAAACCGTCATAATTGGTTATTGTGAATACATTTGATGCAGTAGCGTATGCACGACCTGAAAGTCCATGCCAGCCGCTTGACTTAAACAGGTTGTTGAAGCTATAACCCAATGTGATGTTGTCGCACTTCAGGAATGAAGCGTTCTTCACATAGTAGTCAGACAACTTAGAAGTGATCTCGTAGGTCTGCCAGTTTCTCTCAACAGTACTCTTCATACGGTTAGAGAAGTACTTCAAAGAGTTAGAGAACCACTCACCTGTATTCATGTTACTCATGCTCTGCTCAACATTGTTATATACATAGTTGCCGATGCTTGCACGCAAAGAGAAACCGAAGTCCCAGTTCTTGTATTCCAAGCGAGAAGAGAAGCCCATGGTTACAGGAGCTGCTGGGCTCTTGTAGAGATACTTATCGCTTTCATTGATCTTACCGTCACCGTTACGGTCAACTACGCAGTTCTCAATTGGCTTGCCGTTCTTGTCGTAAACCTGCTGGTAAACATAGTATGAGTTCATAGCATAACCCACCTGGTTAGCCTGCAGATAAGCACCAGAACCATCACCTACCTTGATGTTTGTATTAACAACAGGAGCACCATTCTCAGATACACCATTCAAGTCGGTAATCTCGTTCTTGTTGTAAGTGAAGTTGTATGTCATGGTCCAGAACCAGTCCTTGGTCTGGATAGCACGCCAGGTAATAGCTGCTTCAACACCGGTATTCTTCAAGGAACCGATGTTCTGCCATGCCTGGTTCTTGTAACCTGCCATAGAAGAAAGTGGAGCATAGTTCAACAGATCGGTAGTCTTTCTGTAGTACCAATCTACGCTACCAGACAATCTCTGATCCATGATGCCCCAATCCAAACCTACGTTGTAGGTAGAGGTTGTTTCCCACTTCAAGTCAGGACGGTAGTTGTTTGGTCTATAAAGTTCACCTGTGCCAGTAACAGGATAGAAACCATTTGTACCTGTGCTGATAGAATAAGATGGAATCCACTCATAATCGCCGATAGAACCAGCCTGCTGACCAGTCTTACCATAACCCAGACGGAGCTTCAAGTCAGACAACCAGTTAGCGTTCTTCAGGAATGCTTCTTCGTTAGCCTTCCATGCAAAAGCGAATGATGGGAACCATGCCCAGTGCTCCTTGAAACGTGAAGAACCATCATCACGGACGGTTGCTGTCAGGAAGTAACGGTCGAGCAATGTGTAGTTGGCACGTCCGAAGAAAGATACCAGGTAGCTTTCGCTCTTCTCGCTATATGGAGTATGAGGACGCTCTGTGCCAGCAAGACTTGCATCGTTATTTGTTTCAGGATAATAACCTACATAGTCATTGTTCTTGCTGCGCCAGAAGTGCTGCCACTCATAACCAGCCATGATGTCGAAGTGATGAATCTTGTTGAAATCCTTGTAGTACTGAGCGTAAGCACTCAAAGAGAGGTTGCGCTTCAGAATTTCCTCACCACCGTAGCTGCCATAGTACAATGCGTTTGTGCAAGATGTAGCAAATGACTGGCTCTGGCGACCCTTTGAGATATCTGCACCCAAGGTAGCATGCAATCTCAAGTCCTCGAAACCGTGTACCTTATAGTCGATGTCTGCACTACCGATGAATGAACGGCTGTGAGCAATCTGACTGCCCTGATCCAGCAAAGACAGAGGGTTAGGCATCTGTGTGGTGCTGTCATAAGTGAAAGGCCATGTATTGTCACCATACTCTGCTTTCTTTGACCACTGGAAATAGCCACCATAGTTCTTGAGAGTCTGGTCCAGGAGACTGTTGCCATCTTTGTCTCTAAGCTGATTCTTGTGATATTCAGATGTAAAGTTGTATGGATCCTGAGTTGGATCCATTCTTACAGCTGCTGATACAACAGAACCATCTGTATATAAGGTTCTAGCATACATACCCTTGGCATTCAGGTTCAATGTCAAGTGATCCTGGAAGAATGATGGGTTCAAGTTCAAAGATGCTGTTGCACGCTTGAAGTCAGATGTCTTCACGATACCCTGCTGGTCTGTATAACCTACAGAAACACGGTATGGGAGTGACTTTGCTGCACCAGAAACTGTAATGTTGTGGTCGTGGCTGATAGCTGTACGGTAAATCAAGTCCTGCCAGTTGGTGTTGGCTGTACCCAGTGCGCTGTAAGCTTCACTGTCTTTTCCATACAGTTTTTCAACTGTTGCACGGAACTCGTCAGCGTTAAGAACATCAATTGTGTTCTTCTTCTCGCTGATGGTTATGCTACCAGAGTAAGAAACGGTAGGTTTCTGACCCTTGCGACCCTTCTTGGTTGTAATGATGATGACACCATTAGAACCGCGGGAACCATAAATAGCAGTTGCAGAAGCATCCTTCAAGACACTGAAAGACTCAATATCCTGTGGGTTAACTACAGAAAGGAGATTAGAAAGACCCTTAACACCATCGTTGTCCATTGCCAGACCATCGATAACGATCAATGGGTCGTTAGATGCGTTCAAAGAAGAACCGCCACGAACACGAATCTTGGCACCACCACCAGGAGTACCGTCGTTGCTGGTAATGTTTACACCGGCAACCTTACCTGTAAGCATATCCTGTGCATTAACAACCACACCCTTATTCTTAGAATCAGGTTTGATAGCTGTTACAGAACCGGTCAGGTCTGACTTCTTAGCCACACCATAACCGATGACAACGACTTCATTCAAAGCCTTTGAGTCATCTTCCAAGGTAATGTTCATATTACTAGATGCCTTCACTGTCTGCGGTGTCATACCCAGATAGGTGAATGTAATCTTGGCACCTGGCGCTGCATCAACTGAGAAGTTACCATCCATGTCGGTAATGCCCACTGCCTTACCGTTAACTGTAATGGTAGCACCCATGATAGGCTCACCAGAAGCATCCTTCACATGTCCCTTAACTGCATTTGTCTGCGCAAAGGAACTCACCGTCAGAAGCAGACCGCTTGCTAGGGTCAACGCTCTGAGAGGCAATTTAATTTTTACCTGCTTCATCATTTGCTTGATTTTTAAGTTAATGAATTATATTTATTTATCTACTTTTTCTTCTTTTCTTCTTGGCTTAAGTTATTGTCGTTCCTACTCAAAATGCCGTTCTGGCTATTTTTCGGGGTCTTTCTGGCATCTTATATTATATTAAGATAGGAATGGGGCGCTTGCCCATAAACTTGTCGTTTCTGTGTGCAAAATTAAGTTCTTTTCTCTAATGTTGTACTATTTTTGTGTTAATTCCGTTATTTATTTTGTGCAAACGTTTGCATAGAAATTACTTGATTTAAGTCAAGAACTTTGAACTGATATTGAGGATATTTCGTAATTTTGCAGCACAACTAATAGCAATGGGCGATAAAGAAACAATAACAATGAAAGATATTGCTCGCGATCTGGGCGTAAGTGTTGCCACAGTGAGCCGGGCATTGAAGGACAGTTCTCGTATCAGTACTGCCTCAAAGGAGCGTATTCAGAAATACGCACGTGAACATAACTTCTTTCCTAATTTCCTGGGTGAAGCTTTAAGACATAATAAGGTGAAGCCGATGAAGGTGATTGGAGTTATTTTGCCTCAGGTGGTACACTATTACTTCATGTCGGTGCTTTCGGGTATAGAGGAAGAGGCTAGAGCCAGAGGTTACCGTGTGATGGTGGCGCAGAGTAACGAGCGTTACGATAAGGAGGTGGCCATCTGTGAAGACTTCTATCAGAACAAGGTTTGTGGCATCATCGTTTCACAGGCGAAGGATACCAAGCAGTATGACCATTTCGAAAAACTGCTGCAGAATGGGGTGCCGCTCATCTTCTATGATAGAATATGTACGGGCGTGAACTGCTCGCGAGTGGTGGTAGATGACTATATGGGTGCCTTTACTGCCGTTACCCACATGATTGATACGGGCTGTAAGAAAATTGCCTTCTACGGCTCGCCGATGAATCTGGAAATCTCCAAGAACCGATATAACGGTTATCATGATGCGCTGGTAAAGCATGGCTTGACGGAGAACCCTGACTGGGTGAAGATCTGCGATGACCGTGCCAATGCCGAAGCAATAACGCCGGATATTCTGATAGAGGAAGATCGTCCGGATGCTTTCTTTGCCATCAATGATGATACGGCAATCGGTATCCTCTATACCGCCAAGCGCATGGGATTCAAGGTGCCTGAAGAAATCAGCATCTGCGGATTCACCAATGGTGACCGTGCCAAGGCGTGCGACCCGATGCTTACTACGGTTGAGCAGCGAGGTGTAGCCGTAGGCGAGGAAGCTGCCAATATCCTGATTGGTCAGGTGGAAGGCTCCATCCCAAGAGATGAGGTGGAGAAGCGAGTGGTGAGAACACGACTTGTGGTGAGAGGAACAACAAGATAAAAATATAAAAACAATATAACGATGAAACAAAAACCTGATTTAAGTTTCTGGAAGCTCTGGAACTTGAGCTTCGGATTTTTCGGAGTACAGATTGCCTACGCCCTACAGAGCGCCAACATCTCCCGAATCTTTGCAACGTTGGGTGCTGACCCACACAACTTGAGTTATTTCTGGATTCTCCCTCCTCTGATGGGAATCCTGGTTCAGCCTATCGTGGGCACGTTGAGTGATAAGACGTGGTGCCACTTCGGTCGCCGCATCCCTTATCTCTTTGTGGGTGCTACGATTGCCGTCCTGGTAATGTGCCTGCTCCCGAATGCCGGTTCGCTCGGACTGACCGTGAGCGGTGCGATGCTCTTCGGACTGATAGCGCTGATGTTCCTCGATACGAGCATCAACATGGCGATGCAGCCGTTCAAGATGTTGGTAGGCGATATGGTAAATGAAAAACAGAAGGCAAAGGCTTACTCTATCCAGAGTTTCCTCTGCAATGCCGGTTCTGTAGCCGGATATATCTTCCCATTCCTCTTTACCTTCCTCGGTATCAAGAATTATGCTGAGAAGGGTGTGGTTCCTGATTCTGTCATCTGGTCGTTCTATATCGGTGCGGCTATCCTGATTCTCTGTGTTATCTACACCACGATGAAGGTGAAGGAGTGGAATCCACAGCAGTATGCGGAGTATAATGAAGCGAAGAGGGAAGAGGGAAGAGTGAAGAATCCTAATGCTGAGGCTTCTGAAGACAAGGCCGGTTGGATTACTTTGCTCCGCAAGGCGCCATCTACCTTCTGGAAGGTGGGACTGGTTCAGTTCTTCTGCTGGGCTGGTTTCCTTTATCTCTGGAATTATTCTACGGGAGCCATCGCTGAAACCGTATGGAATACGACCGATCCTGCTTCTGAAGCATTCCAGGAGGCAGGCAACTGGGTGGGCATTCTCTTTGCCGTACAGGCTGTAGGTAGTGTAGTCTGGGCTGTGATTCTCCCTCAGTTTAAGAATACGAAGGTGGCATACGCTGTCAGTCTGGTTATCGGTGGTGTGGGTTTTGCCCTGATACCTTTCCTGCATGACCAGTATCTGCAGTTTGTTCCGTTCCTGATGATTGGTGCCGGTTGGGCAGCCATGCTGGCGATGCCTTTCACCTTTGTTACCAATGCTTTGCAGGGATATGGTCACATGGGTGCTTATCTCGGTCTGTTTAACGGAACCATCTGTATCCCTCAGATTGTGGCTGCTATCTGCGGTGGAATTGTCTTGAGTCTGGTGGGTTCTCATCAGAGCGATATGATGATTGTGGCAGGTATCCTGCTGATTGCGGGTGCGCTGTCTGTGAGTATCATCAAGGATAAGAAATCAGAATAAAATGAGATGAACGATTAATTATTGTTTCTACAGAGTAGGGGTAGTGCAAACGTTTGCACGATTTGTGAGAAAAAATATGCAAATTTCAGATACGTTTTTCGCTCGTTTTTCTTACCTTTGTAGCATCAAAAATAAATTATAACATTTTCAAGAGCCTTTAAGAGTCTTATGACAGTACAGTTTAATATTGAATATAAAGCAATGTTCGGCGAACAGATTGTCGTAAACATTCAGATGGAGGAAGGTGAACTGAAACTTCCTCTCGAGACAACAGATGGTGAAAGATGGGCATGCGACTGGTGTGTTGAGTCACCAGAAAAATCGTATACCTATTATTATAGTGTAGAACGTGAAGGAAGAGCAGTCAAGACCGAATGGCTTATGATTAAGCATCAGCTCGATGTAAATGCCAAGAAGGCTGCGGTTTATACCCTTTACGACCACTGGAAGGTTATGCCGGAGGATGCTTACCTCTACAGCAGTGCCTTTACCGATTGCATCAATCATCAGGCTCCACAGGAGATGAAGCTGGAAATGGGCAGCAAGATTGTGCGTCTGATAGTCCGTGTTCCTCAGCTTCGCGATGGTGAGCGCCTGGGTGTATTGGGTGCAGATAAAGCTTTGGGTGCCTGGGATGTGCAGAAGATTCTTCCGATGACTCAGCATGCTTATAATGAATGGGTGGCTGATATTGATGCGACTCATCTTGAGGGCAGCCATCTGGAGTTTAAGTTCGTTGCTTTCAGAAATGCAAAGAATAATCTTCTCTGGGAAACCAGCATGAACAGAACCGTGGATTTGCCGGAGATGAAGGCAGGTGAGTTGGTATCTTATGAACTCGACCAGGCTTTCTTCGCTCTGTATAACCGCAAACTTGCCGGAACGCAGGTGCCTGTATTCTCATTGCGTACCTGTAAGAGTGCCGGTATCGGTGATTTCGGTGATCTGAAGACCATGATTGATTTTGTGGCTTCTACCGGTCAGAAGGTGCTCCAGCTCCTTCCTATCAATGATACCACCATCACCCATACATGGACCGACAGTTATCCATACAGCTGCATCAGCGTCTTCGCTATTCATCCGCAGTATGCCGACCTCCATGCTCTCCCTGAGCTGAAGGATGCCAAGGCTCGTGCTGAGGCTGAGAAGACACGTGCTGAGTTGAACGCACTGGATAAGATAGATTACGAGAAAGTAAATGATTTCAAGATAAATTACTTGCGCCAAATCTTCAATCAGGAAGGTGAAAAGATGATGAAGACAGCCGAATACAAGGCTTTCTTCCAGGCTTCTGAACTGTGGCTGGTTCCTTACGCACAGTATTCATACCTGCGTGATAAGAATGGTACGGCTGATTTCAACCAGTGGCCAGATCATCAGGTATGGGATGAGGCTGAGCGCAAGGTGCTTGCCGACCCTAAGACTGCTGCTTACAAGAACGTGGCGTTCTTCTATTTCGTACAGTTCGTACTGGACCGCCAGATGCAGGAGGCTCACGAGCATGCCAAGGCTAAGGGCGTTATTTTGAAGGGTGATATTCCAATCGGCGTAAACCGCAATGGTTGCGATGTATGGACGGAACCTAAATACTTCAACCTCAATGGTCAGGCGGGTGCTCCACCTGATGACTTCTCTGCCAATGGTCAGAACTGGGGATTCCCTACCTATAACTGGTTTGAGATGCTGAAGGATGGCTGCCAGTGGTGGAACCGCCGTTTCCAGAACATGGCAAGATACTTTGATGCTTACCGCATTGACCACGTATTGGGCTTCTTCCGTATCTGGGAGATTCCGGTACATAGCGTACATGGATTGCTCGGACAGTTTGCACCGGCGCTTGCCATGAGCCGTGAAGAGATTGAAAGCTATGGTTTGCACTTCCAGGAAGACCGTTTTACCCGTCCGTTCATTACCGATTGGGTATTGGATCGTGTGTTCCATGAGCGTGCCGGCGAGGTAAAGGAGAAGTATCTCGACCGTCTGGATGACGAGCGTTATCAGATGAAGCCTGAGGTAGATACCCAGCGCAAGGTAGAGGCTCTCTTTGCTGACGTAACAAATGAGAAGGAACTCTGGCTGCGTGATGGCTTGTATGCCCTGATCAGCGATGTACTCTTCGTACGTGATCATACCAACCCTGGCGTCTTCCATCCACGTATCTCAGCCCAGCTCGACTTTATCTACGAGTCGCTCTATGATAATGACAAGGCTGCGTTTAACCGCCTTTACAACGACTATTTCTATCGCCGCAACAACCAGTTCTGGTATCAGGAGGCGATGAAAAAGTTGCCTAAGCTGGTTCAGGCTACCCGCATGCTAGTTTGTGCCGAAGACCTCGGTATGGTTCCAGACTGTGTGCCTTGGGTAATGGACGAGTTGAAGATATTGAGTCTGGAACTCCAGAGCATGCCAAAGGATCCATCGGTTAAGTTCGGACATCTGAGCCGTAACCCATACCGCTCGGTATGTACCATTTCGAGCCACGATATGCCTACTCTGCGCATGTGGTGGGATGAGAATATCCAGCGTACCCAGGAGTATTACAATACGATGCTCTACCGTCAGGGATCAGCACCTCATCCACTCCCAGGCTGGTTGGCTAGCGACATCATCAGCCGCCATCTTACCTCTCCATCCATGCTCTGCATATTGAGCATCCAGGACTGGTTGGCTACCGATGAGGCTCTTCGTCTGCCTGATGCCGATGCTGAGCGTATCAATATCCCGGCTACCCCTAAGCATTACTGGCGTTACCGCATGCACCTCAACATAGAGGATCTGGCTGCAGATAAGCGTTTCGTGCAGAATATCACAGAAATGATTTCGCAGTCTGGAAGATGCTAACTAACATGATTATATATAGTGCAAACGTTTGCACACTCATTTGCAGAAAAATACCCTCCCAAAACGTGGAGGGTATTTTTGTTTTTTGTATCTTTGCACTATCTTAAGAATAAACAGATAATGATTGAGATAAACTAACGAAGATTCAAAAAAAGAATAAACAACAACTGAACAGTATGAAAAAACTGAATGTATTAGTGATGGGTCTCTTGCTTCCTATGTTGGCAGCAGCCCAGACCGTAAAGTCGCCTAACGGCAACGTCTCGGTAACATTCTCTTTGACCGAAAAGGGACAGCCTACCTATGAGATGAGCTATAAGGGAAAGACTGTATGCAAGCCATCCCACTTAGGATTGGAACTGGCTAAGGATAAACATGCCTCTAAGGGCATGGAGGAAACCAGCCTGATGGATGGTTTTACTGAAACCGGCAGCAAGACATCGACTTTCGATGAAACCTGGAAGCCGGTATGGGGCGAGACCGCTACCATCCGCAACCATTACAACGAGATGGAGGTAAACCTGAACCAGGCTGCTTCTAAGCGTAACATCACCATCCGTTTCCGTGTATATGATTATGGTATGGGCTTGCGCTATGAGTTCCCACAGCAGGAAAGTCTGAATTATTTCGTCATCCAGGAGGAGCATACCCAGTTTGCCATGGCAGGCGATCATACCGCTTACTGGATTCCTGGTGATTATGATACACAGGAGTATGATTACAACATTACTCCATTGACAGGCATTCGCCCAATTATTGCGAAAAACCGTGAAGCTTACAAGAGCAATTCATCTACCACCGTCTTCTCTGATACCGGTGTTCAGACCTCTCTCCAGATGAAGACCAAGGACGGACTCTACATCAACATCCATGAGGCTGCCTGTCTGGATTATCCTACCATGCACCTCAATCTGGACGAGAAAACATTGACCTTCGAGTCTTGGCTTACTCCTGATGCCGTGGGCAGAAAGGGATTTATCCAGACTCCATTCAATACCCCTTGGCGTACCGTGATGGTAAGTGATGATGCCCGTGATATGCTTTCATGCAAGTTGACATTGAATCTCAACGAGCCTTGCAAGATTAAGGATACATCCTGGATTCATCCTACCAAGTACTGCGGTGTATGGTGGAACATGATTGTGGGTACCAAGACCTGGAGCTATACCAACGATCTGCCATCTGTGCGTCTCGGTGTTACTGATTACAGCAAGTGCAAGCCTAACGGTACTCATGGTGCAACCAACGAGGAAGTGAAGCGCTACATCGACTTTGCAGCCAAGAACGGTTTGCAGGAAGTATTGGTAGAAGGCTGGAACGAAGGTTGGGAAGACTGGTTCGGTCACCAGAAGCTCGATGTCTTCGACTTCGTGACTCCATATCCAGACTTCGATATCAAGATGCTCAACGACTATGCTCACTCTAAGGGCGTGAAGCTGATGATGCACCACGAGACATCTTCTGCAGCTCTCAACTACGAGCGCCACATGGAAGATGCCTTCAACCTGATGAACAAATATGGTTATGATGCCGTGAAGACCGGTTATGTGGGAGATATCATCCCAAGAGGTGAGTATCACTACAGCCAGTTGATGAACAATCACTACCAGCGTGTCATCGAGACCGCTGCCAAGCATCATATCATGGTAAATGCCCACGAGGCAACCCGTCCTACAGGTATCTGCCGCACCTGGCCTAACCTGGTTGGCAACGAGAGTGCACGTGGTACAGAGTATGAGGCATTTGGCGGTAACAAGTCTTATCATACCGTAATGTTGCCATTCACCCGTCTGCAGGGTGGTCCGATGGATTATACTCCTGGTATCTTTGAGACCAAACTTTCAGAGTGGAGCAACAATAAGAGTTATGTTCATACCACTCTCTGTGGTCAGCTTTCTCTCTATCTCGTAATGTACAGTCCTTTACAGATGGCTGCCGATCTTCCAGAGCATTATGAGAAGTATGATGATGCCTTCCAGTTTATCCGCGACGTAGCTTGCGACTGGGACGACTCCAAGTATCTGGAGGCAGAGCCAGCCAAGTATATCACCGTAGCCCGCAAGGCTAAGGGAACCGACAACTGGTTTGTAGGCGGTAAGACTGATGCAGCCCGCACAGCCGTAGTAAAGCTCGACTTCCTGGATAAGGGCAAGAAGTATGCTTGCGCTATCTATCAGGACGGCAAGAATGCTGACTACGAGAAGAACCCTAAATCTTACAAGATTGTTCACAAGACTGTGAAGAAGGGTGATGTTTTGAAGATTAATGAAGCACGTGGTGGTGGTTTCGCCATCTCATTGCTCGCTAAATAAGCCTATAATTTCCGTATTTCCGTCCAACTGTCCGGTTGGTCGGAAATACGCTAAAAATGAGCGTAGATAATTTGTCACACTTTTCTTCGCTCAGTTCGCTTTAATGTCTTGTATACCAATAACTTAACAATATGAATATCCAAAAACTAATAATTGCAGCATTGACAGCAACCGTTTTACCAACTTCATTGAATGCCCAGCAGACATTCAATGAGATGATGTATTCCAAGGAGAAAACCATGTTTATCCTGAATGCTCCAACAGCCCAAAAGTCTTCTGTAACCCTCCGACTTTATAAGCAAGGTCAGGGAGGAAAGGCTTATAAAACGCTGAAAATGAAGAAGTTGGGCAATGGATGCTGGGAGGCTACCGTAAAGGGAGACCTCAAGGGAAAATTCTATACCTTTGATATAGGCAAGGGTGAAACACCAGGTACATTTGCCAAAGCAGTAGGTGTGAACGGAAACCGTGGCGCCATCGTAGATTTGTATGATACCGATCCATCTGGATGGGATCAGGACGTGCGTCCTGCTCTGAAATCGCCAGCCGATCTCGTTGTCTACGAGCTTCACGTGCGTGATTTCTCCATTTCTCCTACATCCGGCTTGAAATATAAGGGCAAATATCTCGCTCTCACCGAGCCAAAGGCCATCGAATATCTCAAGAATCTGGGCATCAACGCCATCCACTTCCAGCCTGTATTCGATTTCGCTTCTATAGATGAGACCCGACTCGACAAACCGCAGTTCAACTGGGGTTATGATCCGAAAAACTATAATGTGCCGGAAGGCAGTTACGCTACCGACCCTTATTCTCCAGCAACCCGCATCAAGGAGTTCAAGGAGATGGTGATGGCGCTGCATAAGGCAGGCATCCGAGTGATTTTCGATGCCGTATATAACCATACTTTCGATATCAATGGCAGCAATTTCCAGCGTACCTATCCTGATTATTATTATCGCAAAACCAAGGATGGTAAGTATTCTGATGGTTCAGGCTGTGGCAACGAGACTGCTTCAGAGAAGCCTCTCATGCGCCAGTTTATGCTGGAGAGCGTGAAATACTGGATAGACGAATATCATATCGATGGTTTCCGTTTCGACCTGATGGGTGTTCATGACATCGAAACCATGCAGGCTATCCGTGAGATGGTAAACCGCATCGATCCCAGCATCTATATTTATGGTGAGGGATGGAGTGCAGGCAGCTGTGCTTATCCTACCGAGAAACTGGCGGTGAAGGCGAATACCCAGCAGCTCAAGGGCATCGGTGCTTTCAGCGATGATATGCGCGATGCGCTCCGTGGTCCTTTCTCTGATGACCATCAGGGAGCGCTCCTGGCTGGTCTTACAGGTCAGGAGGAGAGTCTGAAGTTCGGTATTGTGGGTGGCATCGCCCATCCGCAGGTGGATATGACAAAGGTGAACTATGACAAGAAGCCTTGGACCAACAATCCTACCGAGCAGATCAGTTATGTAAGCTGCCATGACGATATGTGTCTGGTAGACCGTCTGAAGGCAAGCATCGCATCTCTTACCGACAAGAATATCCCTGAAGCAATACGTACTGCCGAGTTGCTCCGCATCGACCAGCTTGCGCAGACCTGCGTCTTCACTTCACAGGGTGTTCCTTTCATCCTTGCCGGCGAAGAGATGCTCCGCGACAAGAAGGGAGTACACAATAGCTATAATTCTCCTGACAGCATCAACCAGTTTACCTGGACCAATCTGCAGAAGTATCCGCAGGCGTTTGCTTATTACAAGAGTCTGATCCAGCTCCGCAAGAATCATCCGGCATTCCGTCTTTCAACAGGCGATAAGGTACGTCAGCATCTGGAGTTCCTGCCTGCTCAGGAAACTTGTCTCGTAGGTTTCCAGCTCAAGAATCTGGAGGGTATTGATGCGTGGAAGAACATCATCGTGATCTATAACTTCAATAAGGAGGCAAAGAAGATGCAGATTCCTGAGGGTAATTATACCGTGGCTTGCTGCAATGGTGTGATTAACGAGGAAGGTTTAGGCTTTGTTTCGGGAAAGGAAGTTGAGGTTGCCCCTCAGTCAGCCCTGATACTTTATCAGAAATAGTTTATATATTTAATTAATAAGGTGTAATATGAAAAAGATAATAGCTTCTTTATTGCTTATGAGTAGCGCAATAAGTATGAATGCAGCGGTTAACGTGAACCGCATTGAACCTACCGACTGGTATGTGGGCATGAAAGATGCTTCACTCCAGCTGATGGTGTATGGCAAGGATATCAAGAATGCCGATGTAACGGTAGACTATCCGGGTGTGAAGGTAGACAGCATCGCCCGCCTTGATTCCCCTAATTATCTCCTGGTTTATCTTAACCTCGATGGGGCAAAGGCTGGTGAGATGACCCTCAACTTCAAGCAGGGCAAACAGTCGAAGAAGGTAAAGTATGTGTTGAAGAACCGTGAGATGGCGGGCGATAAGCGCATCGGTTTCTCTAATGAAGATGTGCTCTATATGCTGATGCCAGACCGTTTCGCCAACGGCAATCTGAAGAATGATGTCTTTAAGGCGATGCGTGATAAGACCTGCAACCGTGCAGAGCCTAGTTTGCGCCATGGTGGCGACCTGGAGGGAATCCGCCAGCACTTGGATTATTTTAACCAGTTGGGTGTAACCGCTCTGTGGTTTACCCCGGTTTTGGAGAACGACAGTCCAAGTAACGGCAAGAACAGCAGTTATCATGGATATGCTACCACCAATTATTATCGTGTAGACCCACGTTTCGGAACCAATGCCGATTATAAGCAGCTGATAGATGAGGCTCACAAGAAAGGTTTGAAGATTGTGATGGATATGATTTTCAACCATTGCGGTTTCGAACATCCTTGGGTTGCCGATATGCCATCAAAGGACTGGTTCAATACACCGGAATGGCTGGCTCCTGAAAATCAGACTGCCGAGCATCAGAAGAACATCGGTACGGTGGATGGCGCTGCTAAGGTGAACGATAAGTATCTGCAGACCAGTTATAAGCTGACTCCTGTACTCGATCCATACGCCAGCAAGGTTGATCTCACAGAAACCGTAGATGGCTGGTTTGTTCCAACCATGCCTGACCTCAACCAGCGTAACCCACACGTTATCAAGTATCTGATTCAGAACAGCGAGTGGTGGATAGAGAGTGCAGGTATCGACGGCATCCGTATGGATACCTATCCTTATGCCGACCGCGATGCGATGGCACACTGGATGAAGGTGCTGGGCGAGGAGTATCCTCACTTCAATACCGTAGGCGAGACTTGGGTAACCGAACCTGCCTATACTGCAGCCTGGCAGAAGGACAGCAAACTTTCTGAGAAGAACAGCTATCTGCCAACCGTTATGGATTTCGCTTTCTTCGACCGCATCAACAGTGCAAAGAAAGAGGAGACCGATGACTGGTGGAACGGCATGAACCGTCTCTACAATGTGTTCTGCTACGACTATCTCTATCCTAATCCAAAGAGCGTAATGGCATTCATCGAGAATCATGATACCGATCGCTTCCTGGGTGAAGGCAAGGATACCCTGGCTTTGAAGCAGGCGCTGTCATTGCTTCTTACTATCAACCGCACTCCTCAGCTCTATTATGGTACAGAGGTGCTGATGAACGGTACCAAGAGTGTGACCGATGGCAATGTACGCAAGGACTTCCCTGGCGGTTGGACTGGTGACAAGCACAATGCCTTTACGGCAGAGGGCAGAACTCAGGCAGAGAACCAGATGTTCAACTGGCTCAGCAACCTGTTGCACTGGCGTCAGGGCAATGAAGTGATTACCAAGGGCAAGCAGACCCAGTTCTGTCCTCAGAAGGGTGTTTACGTAATTGCCCGCCAGTATAAGGGGAAGAATGTGATGACGGTTATCAACGGCAAGAACGAGGCAAACGAGCTGAATGTTTCCCGTTATGCAGAGATTATCGGTTCTCATGACAAGGCTACGGATGTTACAAATGGTCGCACCGTTCTTATCAACAAGAACGTGAAGCTCCGTCCTCGCCAGAGCATGATTCTTGAATTCTAGAAAAAAACTCAAGAAAGTGCCTAACGGTGTTATTTTACACTGATAGGCACTTTTTTCTTGTATTTATTCTTTTGTTTCGATTATTCTTCGTACTTTTGCAAGCATAACCTATATAGATAAATGATTAGATACATTTTTTCCATCATAGCAGCATTCTTCATAATCTTGAGCAGTTGGGCGCAAGGTGGGCTGCCTAGTCGCTATAATGTAAGCTATCTCAATATGGCTGCAGGTATGCCGAATAATTTTGCTGATGATATCTTTCAGGACTCTTACGGCTTCGTATGGATCAGTACGCATGGTGGTGGTCTGGTACGCTACGATGGTTTCAATTTCATGAACTTCGGTTTGGGGGCTGTAGGAATCAGTCTGCGAAGCAACAGTTGCCGTAATGTCTGCGAAGATCCGTTCAAGCGTCTTTGGATAGCTTTCGAAGAAGGTCCGCAGGTGCTCGACCTCAAAACGATGCAGCCTGTTGTTCCACCTTGTGAGAATAGCCAGGTAGAGGCACAACTCAACAAAGTATTCAAGAACCTTTGCACCCGAATATATTGTGATGCAAAGGGCAATATATGGATGCTGTCTTTCAACCAGCTTACCCGTTTCGACTTTAACGAAAAGGGCGAGGTGAGCAGCGTCTTGTCCACATCCTATCCTTATAATGCTCCCGACCTCGGAATCTGTGATGTCTATCGCAGAGGAACGGTTGTATTATGCAACAATGGAGTGGTGAGCGAGTTTTCTGTGAAGAACAATCGGCTCGTAGCAAAGAATATCTCATCCCTGTTTCCTCCGCTCGAAGGCTGGTATGCCAGTGCCATCATCTCATATCATGGCAAGATATGGATGGGTACGAATCGCGGATTGTTTAATAGTGCAAAGCAGGAATTCCATTGCTCTGCTACCGACCATTCGCTCCAGCACGAAGTAGTGACGAGCCTTGCCGTTTCTCCAGATGACAAACTTCTGGTAGGAACGCTCTGTGGCGTAGATATCTTCTATGATAAGACCGGAGAGATAGAACATTGGAACACTGCTACGGCTGTGAATCCGCTGAGCAGCAACTTTATCAACAGTCTTTTCTCTAAGAACGGACAGATATGGGTAGGTTCCGAGACAGGTGGTGTTATCAAGCTGGCTCCACGTCAGCTGAATTTGGAATTCTACCGTCACGACCCCGCCAACCCAGGCAGCATCTCTCCCAACGCAGTCAATGCCATGTATGCGGCAGCTGACGGAACCCTGTGGGTAGGAACTGTAGAGGGAGGTCTCAATGCCTTGACTCCAGGCAGCATGAACTTTGTTCATTATACGGTGGCAAATTCCGGTTTGCCGCATAATACCGTCTCGGTTCTTGCAGCTGATAACCGCAATCAGCTCTGGATTGGTACCTGGGGAAGGGGTATCGCTGTGATGAATCTCAGTCAGCCGGGCAAAATTATTCCTCTGATGGTTGATGCAAAGCATCAGCATTTTCTCAATTTTGCCGGTGCTTTGGCTTACGATCCTATCAATGATGGTATGTGGCTTGGAACCAATGATGGTCTCTTCTTCTATGATATGAAGCGCCGCCAACTCATCGAACCTTTCAGGGGATGCCTGAATGTGCGCGGCTGCATTGGTTCTCTGATAACCCGAAAGGGCAAACTCCTGATGGGTTGTGTGCAGGGAATGGTAGAGGTCGACCTCAAGTCGCGTGCTCATGGCAAGGGCGATTTCGCTGTAACGTATCATCAGTATAAACTCGACAATCCGAAGAGTGGAGTCTTCGATAAGATATTGTCTTTCTGCCAGGCTAAGGATGGAAAGATATGGATGGGCAGTAACGGCTACGGTCTGTATTGCTATACCAGCGATAAAAACGGAAAGACTCAAGTGAAGTCGTATACCACGAATAATGGATTAGCCAACAATACCGTGAAGGGTATTGTAGAGGACAACCAGGGTATGTTGTGGATAGCTACCGATAACGGACTCTCTATCTTCAATCCGAAGACCGAGGCATTCTGCAGTTTCTCCCGTGAAGACGGTCTGATCAGTTCGCAGTTCTATTTCAATGGAGCCATCTGCAATGCCAAGGGCGAAATATTCCTGGGCACCGATGCGGGTATGATGGCTGTAAAGGGCATAAACCGTTCTGTGCATCAGACGGGTAAGTTGTGCTTTACCGAACTTCTGGTAGATAACCAGCCTGTCTTTGCCGGCAGCGATTATCTGGAAGAAGACATTTCTATTGCCAGAAAGTTGCGTATCCATGAGAGTGATAAGTCGTTCACCCTCTTTTTCTCAGCGCTCAATTATGGCTGCGAGACACAGGGCGTGTACCTTTATCGCATGAAGGGATACGAGAATGAGTGGGTTCAACTCAAGGCTGGTCAGCATAGTGTGCGTTATTCCACTCTGCCAGCTGGAGACTATAAGTTTGAGGTGAAATATATCCCATCTATCAATTCCGACAAGGAGCAGGTGATCTCTGTAGAAGTTCAGATTACTCCTTATTTCTGGAAGAGCTGGTGGTTTGTTGCTCTTATTATAATAGGTATCATTGCCTTGCTCCAATATGCTTATGTGCGCCGTCTCAACAAGATGCGCGAAGAGGAAGTTGAGGCTCTGTACCGTCCTATCGAGGCAGCGATGAAGGAAAGTGATGAACCAGAAAAGCTGCAGAGTCGCATCCAGATGATTCTGCAGAACCAGAAGCGTTATCAGGACAGTCAGAAAAAGAGCATTGAGGCTGACAGGAAGATGGTAGAGGAGACTATGCGTCCATTCATGGAAGAAGTGATGGATGTGATGGAGAAGAATTACGATAATTCGGAGTTTGGTGTACAGGAACTGGCAGATGCCTTAGGTATATCCCGCAGTGTACTGAGCAAGAATCTCTCCAAGGAGACAGGCTTACCAACAGCCCAGTTTATCCGCAACTACCGTCTCGACATCTCGCGCAAGATGATGGCTGATAAAACTTCCAACCGAAATATTACGGAGATAGCCTACCGTGTAGGCTTCAACGATCCGAAGTATTTCACCCGTTGCTTCACCAAGCAGTTTGGTATCTCGCCGACTGCATATAAGGATCAGTTGGATTCTCAGGGTTCAGATATGGCATAGTTCTCCTTGGATTCTTCGGAGAAATAATGTTCCAGGATGTGATAATTTGTTAAGTAAACAAAATAAAACCGTGGGGTTGCTTGATATAAGTCAAGTAACCCCTTATTTGTTTGACTAGCATGTGTGTTGCCTAATGGGTGCAAGTCCCTAACGAGCCCTAGTAGTGGGAATCGTCCAGCCAGAGAGACAAGGGTGTCCGTGGCGACACGGAATCTGAAAGAAGTCAGCGGCAAACATCTGACCCAACGCACAGAAACTTGATATAAGGCAGTATGCAGGGATAAGGCTGCAAATAGAGTCAAAGTCCAATAACTACTCGGATCTGCATACCGTAAATCAAGTGGGTATAAGATGGAAAGACAACATGCTTAACTAGTGAGGTCTCACGGACATGTCGATTAGTTGCTTTTACAAAAGTCATGGAGTAAAGCTTGCCGTGAGAAGTCAGCAGATGCCATAGTAGTGGAGTTCTCGATAACGCTCCATGAAGGGCAGAACCTATAAATTAAACGATAGTAATTGAAACATACCTTATGAAGGAAAGAATGCAGAAAACATTGGCTGAAGTCAAGGGCTGCCCACAGAAAGATAGGACGGAATCCGAAGGATATGTGGGAGCGCAGACCGTCATGTGGATATGTGAGGACAACATCGTGGAAGTACCATTCGACAAGGAACACCTGTTGGAGCGCATCCTCAGTCCCGAAAATCTGCTCAACGCCTACAAGGCAGTTCTGCGTAATAAGGGCTGTGGCGGTATCGACAAGATGTCATGTGAGCAAATGCTTCCATGGGTCTTGGCTAACAAGGATGCTCTGATACGTTCTTTGCAGGACGGTTCATACCGTCCGAACCCAGTAAAAAGGGTAGAGATACCCAAAGACAATGGCAAGATGCGCCTGTTGGGCATCCCCACGGTTATAGACCGTCTGGTTCAACAAGCCATCAACCAGACCCTAACTCCCATCTATGAGCGTCAATTCTCTCCAGGAAGCTACGGCTTCCGTCCGAGAAGAGGCTGCCATGATGCCCTAAGAGGTGCTCAGAAAATAATCGATGATGGCTACATTTATGTGGTTGACCTCGACTTGGAGCGTTTCTTCGACACAGTGAGCCATAGTAAACTCATAGAAATCCTCAGCCGCACGATAAAGGACGGTAGGGTGATAAGCCTTATCCACAAATATCTCCGCAGTGGTGTGATGAACAAAGGTATGTTCGAGGCAAGTGAGGAAGGCACTCCCCAAGGAGGACCGTTAAGTCCGCTTTTGAGCAACATCATGCTCAACGAGTTGGACAAGGAACTCACAAGCCGAGGTCTCCCTTTTGTCCGCTATGCCGATGACTCGATGATATTTTGTAAGTCCAAGCGTGCAGCCAAACGCGTGAAGGAATCTGTAACCCGATTCATCGAAGGAAAACTTCATCTGAAGGTGAACAGGGACAAGACTGTCGTGTCATACGTAAGCGGTGTGAAATACCTAGGCTACTCCTTTTATGTAAGCCAGGGCAAATGCCAACTTGCGGTACACCCAATAAGCCAAAGCCAAGATGAAAGCCAAGCTCAAGGAGTTGACTTCCCGAAGCAATGGATGGGGATATGCCAAGAGAAAGCAGAAGCTTACAGAGTACATAAGAGGTTGGGTAGGCTACTACCACCTAGCCAATATGAAACGACTCCTTATGGATACTGACAGTTGGTTACGGCGACGGATACGCATGTGTATATGGAAGGCCTGGAAACTCCCGAAGACACGGATTAAAAATCTAATCCGATGTGGTATCAACAAACATGATGCCAGAAGATTGGGATATGTCAAAGGATATTGGAGGGTTAGTAGCTCTATAATAATGCAGAGGGCAGCCTCCTCACAGAAATTGCAGTACGCAGGTTATCCAACGCTTATGGGTTCATATCTCGAATGGCACCCAAAATAGGAACCGCCGTATGCGGAACCGCACGTACGGTGGTGTGAGAGGTCGGTAAACACGAAAATAGGAGATAAACACCTATGATTAGTGTTTACTTCCTACTCGATTGTATGTGTGGGTACACAACTGGTGGATAAGCACGTAATATCCTTAAAAATCCACTGTTTATGCGGTTTGTCCACCTATAAAACCCAATTGTCCACCCAATATAATCCGGTTAATTGTACTTTTGCCACTGAAAAATGATTTAGAAATTTTAAATAACCTACATATAGTAAATAAACAACCTAAAAGCATTAAGTTATGAAGATAAGAAAAACTTTGCTTTCGTTTGCTTGTGCTATCATGGTGGCATTAAGTTTCACTGCTTGTGGTGATGACTGGGGCCGACAGGATGATTCTGCTGGCGGACAGGTTTACCCATCTAAAACGACAGTGGCAACTTATGACTTTGAGTATTCAGAAGAGAAACCTGAGTATTCAGACATGATAAGTCACGATGAGTCATGTGAGGTGACCAATGATGAGAACCTCGCAAGTAATGTATTGCACATCAATGGTAAGGGTGGTGCCAAGATTGCCAATCCTTTCAATGGTGTGAAGTTGCAAAATGGTGCTGCCATCACTTTCGCTGTAAAGATTGATGCAGCCGTAGCTGAGGACGGAACAGTCGCTGATGTTGACTTGACACGACCTCTAATCTCATTTGGTTCAGATGAGAAGGATCTAGCTGGTAATGATATCAGTGCTCACTTCTATATCACTGCCAATGGTCAGGTGGTTTACAACAAGCCTACCCAGTTGCAGAGTTTGAACCTGAATGAGAATGATCCTGCTTCTGTGAAGACAGGTATTCTCTCTCCTAATGAGTGGCATTTCGTAGCCCTTCAGCTTTCTACTGAAGGTTACCAGCTCTACATTGATGGTAAGAAGAGCCTTTCCGGTTATCAGACATCATCAAGTGCTACCTCTTTCAAGTACAAGACCTTGGTTGATTCCATCAACTCTTTACCTTATATATATATAGGTGGAGACAGCAAGTTGACATCCGAAGAGACCAACACCGTATCTATTGACAATGTTACCCTGATCCGTAACATGATGGAAGAGAAGGATTGGAACAAGACCATTGGTGGTAATGGAGGTAGCGGTTTCATTTGGAAAGAACAAGAATCTATCGGTAATGAAGATTTTAGTTCCGGATTCTTTGATCCTAAAACTCCAAATATTCAAATGAAAGGTAATGGTACTGTTCATTACCGTTTTACTTGCAATAATAATGCTGCAAAAAATTATGAAACATGGGTTCTTGCCATAACAAATGGTGTAGCTTTTGGCGATAATGGATATATTGAATATGAGATATGTCGTGGTGATGCTTGGAGTTGGGGTTCACTCCTCGATGGCGAGGCTCAAGGCGTTTCTGCAAGTTATAATTGGGATTCATGGATTGCTGATATGAAGGGAGCAACAGTAGACCTTTATGTTACTCGTACTGGTAAAATGTTCCATGTTGAACAATATGTGACAACTGCAAGTGGTTCTAAACTACCAGTTTGTACATTTGATACTCAAAAGGAAGCTCCTACAGAAGAATGGGGTACTTTTGTAACTCTAGAAAAGTCATTCTTGACATTTGAAAAGGCCGAGACTTATACATCTGTTAATTATAAAGATGGTGCATATACAATCGGTTCTGATGATAATTCTTCAGCATTCTTTGATAAGAAATCTGAAATGTATGACCTTTCTGCAGAGCGTTCACGTTTGACAATTCAATTTGTCAATACAACTGCAGGTGGAGCGAATTGGGAAAATTATGTAGTTGCATTCACAAACACTCCTTTTGGTGAGGCTGGATATTTAGAGTATGCAGTTTGTAGAGCAGATGCTTGGACATGGGGAGCTAATATACCAACGAAAGGAGATAATGTAACAGCTACCTACAATTGGGATACTTGGAAGACAGATATTAATGGTGCTACTGTTACTCTTGATTTCAAACGTGTTGGTGATAGAGTTGATATGACAGCTGATGTTGTGACAGCTCAGGGAGAGTCTTTGCCTCAGATGTCTTTCTTTGTTGATGGACTTGAGGGTAAACCGCTTTATGTCTTCTTGACAAATGAAAAGTCTTATCAAGTTATCAAGCAGGTTAGAACATATCCATGGTTCAATACTAACTTTGCAGAATAATAACATAAATAGAATAAACAATGAACAATAACATATTGCATAAGTTATTCTTGACCCTGACACTGGTGCTCCTTACTTTAGGAGCATCAGCACAGGTTACCGTATCTGGTAATGTGTCAGATGAATCGGGTGAGCCTATCATCGGTGCTACTGTTATGGAAGCATTGACAACCAATGGTGTTGTTACTGATTTCGATGGTAACTTCAAGATTCAGGTGAAGAACGAGAACGCTACTTTGAAAATCTCTTATATCGGTATGGTTGCTCAGAACATCCGTGTAGGCAATCAGCGTAATATCAAGGTGGTTCTCAAGGACGAAAGTCAGAAAATCAATGAGGTCGTAGTCGTTGGTTATGGTCATCAGAAGAAAGAGAGTGTCGTAGGTGCTATCTCTCAGGTTAGTTCAGACGACCTCTTGAATACCCCTACAGCCAACGTTACACAGGCTATTGCCGGTAAGATTCCTGGTGTCGTAACAACCCAGGTATCTGGTGCTCCTGGTGCCGATGATGCTACCATCAACATCCGTGGTCGTGCAACCTTCGCTGGCGACGGTGCTCCTTTGGTCATGGTAGATGGTGTAGAGCGTGCTTTCTCTCAGGTGGCTCCTGATGATATCGAGAGCATCTCTGTATTGAAGGATGCTTCTGCTACAGCCGTTTATGGTGTGCGTGGTGCGAATGGTGTCATCCTCGTTACTACCAAGCGTGGTAAGGATATGAAGCCAGAGGTTAGCTTGACAAGCAACTTCATGTGGGGTACTCCAACCCGTAAGCCTCACTATCTGAACTCTTATGACTCTGTAACTCTCCTCGAGGAGGCTCTGAAGAATGATGGTCTTCCATCACAGTACTCTGCTTCTGATATCGAGATGTACCGCAAGAGCTGCGCCGGTGAGTTGATTGGTGCTGATGCGCTTCTCTATCCTAATGTAGACTGGTATGATGAGGTGCTCAACAACTGGGCTCCTTCTCAGCGCTATAATGTAAGTGTACGTGGTGGTACGAAGCGCATGCGCTACTATGTCTCTGGTGAAATCTACAACCAGGGTTCTCTGATCAAGAACCTCAGCCAGGATACCTACGGTAACTCTTCAAGCCCAGGCTACAACCGTTACGCTTTCCGTGCCAACATGGACTTCTTCCTCTCTAAGGATTTGACATTCAGCGTAAACTTCGGTACACGTTTCGAGAACCGTCATGGTTCTAACACCAACGAGAGTTCTACCAACTATGATATCTTCGCACGTATCAACCATACTCCAGGTTGGATCTTCCCAGTATCTTATGAGGTAGAGAATGGTGAAACAACCAAGACTCTCTATGGTGGTACAGCCGTATATCAGGACAACGTAGTGGCTGCCCTTGCCAAGGGTGGATACTATCGCGGAACCAATACCATCAATGAGACCAATTTCATTGCTGATTACAAGATGGACTGGTTGACTCCTGGTCTTTCTGCCCGCGGTATGGTTTCATTCGACTATGACTCTTATTATAAGAAGACATTCGGTGCGGCTTTTGCAACTTATGAGTTGAACGACCGCAACAACTTTACCAGTGCAGATGCTTATACCAAGTATAATGTAGATGGCGACCTGGCCTACTCTAAGGCTTCTTCTACTACATACAAACTCTATATGGAGGGTCAGATCAACTACGCCCGCAAGTTTGGTAAGCACGACGTTACAGGTATGGTACTTTACAACCAGAACGACTACCGTTACAATTCAGACCTGGCTAAGCGCTATCAGGGTCTCGTAGGTCGTGTAACTTACGGTTATGATGACAAGTATCTCGCTGAGGTTAACGTTGGTTACAACGGTTCAGAGAACTTCCTCAAGGGCAAGCGCTTCGGTTTCTTCCCTGCATTCTCACTCGGTTGGCGTGTAACTCAGGAAGAGTTTATGAAGCCAACAGAAAACTGGTTGAACAACTTGAAGATCCGTGCATCTTACGGTGAGGTTGGTAACGACGTTTATACAGTAGGTGGTGTGGCTCAGCGCTTCCTCTATGAGGAAAAGTGGAACCAGATTACAAACGATTACTACTTCGGTAATACTGGTACAACCGGTATCTTCGAGAGCCAGTATCCTAACTATGGTGTAACCTGGGAGCGTGCCAAGAAGTTCAACGTAGGTTTGGAGTTCGGCTTGTTCAATGGTATGCTGACCGGTAACTTCGACTACTTCGTTGAGAACCGTAACGATATCCTGACAGAATATTTGAGCCGTCCACAGTGGGTAGGTGTAACGATGGCTGCCGGAAACCTCGGTAAAACTCAGAACAAGGGTTACGAGTTGGAACTCCATCACTTCAACCACATCGGCAAGGACTTCACCTATAATGTAGGTGTTACCTTCTCTCATGCAGCCAACAAGATCAAGAATATGGATGAGCCTGCTTACAAGACCGCTTACCGCAAGCGTGAAGGTCACCCAATCAACCAGTACTTCGGTCTGGTATGCGAGGGCTTCGTAACACAGGCCGACTTGGATAATCCTAACTTCCCTGTATCAACCTACGGAAACGTAAAGGTTGGTGACCTGAAGTACAAGGATATGAATAACGATGGCTTCATCGATGACCGTGATGAGACATTCATCGGCTACAGTGATATTCCAGAGAACACATACGCTCTGACACTCGGCGCCAACTATAAGGGCATCGGTTTCGAAGTAATGTTCCAGGGTGTAGACCATGTATCCCGTTACTACGACAGCGATGCGATGTTCGCCTTCCAGAACAACGGTAAGGTAAAGGATATCCACCTGAACCGCTGGAACCCTGCAAAGAGCGAGGCAGAGAACCTGGCAACAGCAGAATATCCATTGCTCCATTACGGAAGCAACGGTGATCACAACCAGCGCCAGAACTCATTCTTCCTGAAGAACGGTTCATTCGTCCGTCTGAAGAACATCGAGTTGAGCTATACATTCCCTAAGGAGTTGATCAAGCATATCGGTATGAGCAATGTCCGCTTCTACATCAATGCCAACAACCTCTTTACATGGGATCATCTCGACGACTTGGTTGACCCGGAGAGTAACGGTTCAAACCGTTATCCACTCTTGAAGACCGTCAACGTAGGTTTCAATGTCGTATTCTAATTCAAGAACATTCAAAAAGAATCGAAAATGAAGAAATATAGTATATTTGCTTTGGCGCTCGTTATGGGAGCAATGACGCTCACCTCTTGCGAAGACGCCTTTGGCAATTTCCTCGACAAGCAGCCAAGCAATGAGTTGACAAAAGCTGAGGTGTTGGGTAACTTCACTCTGTTGGAAGAGAACCACAATGATACTTACAACTTCCTGCTTCACGGTGCCAACCGCGTGAACAACTCATGGATGGATGCTGCTACCGACCTGGCTGAATCAAGTATCGGTACATCAGGTACACGTACCACATTCAATATCGGTAACTATTATGGTGGTGGCGGTGCAGCAGAGCTGACTTCTCCTTGGGAGAGTCGCTATCGTGGTATCCGCAAGTGCAATATCACCATCAACACATTGGAGCAGGACACAGAGAACAAGCTTCGCCCTGCAGATATTGACGTAGAACTTTACAATTCACGTAAGGCAAACTATATTGCAGAGGCCCGTTTCCTCCGTGCCTATTTCTACTGGGAACTGTTCCTCCGTTACGGTCCGGTGCCATTGGTTACAACCGAGCTCGACCCTAACGGGGACCTGATGACAGGTTATACAGAGCGCCCTGACCTCAAGACCTTCATGGATTATCTCTTCAAGGAGGTAAAGGAATGCGAGAGCAGTCTGAAGACTTACGCAGAGACCAGCGATGCTACCTATGCAGGCGAGGTGAACCAGCCTACAGCACGTGCCCTCTATGTTCGCATGATGCTCTACATGGCAAGTCCACGCTACTCAGCACAGAGCGGTGTTACCTGGCAGCAGGCAGCAGACGCAGCTGCGGGCTTCATCGCAGACTATGGTGAGAATTATAGATTGGAAGACCGTACCAACGGTGGTGTAGCAGCCTACAACAATGCCTGGTTGCTCAACACTTATACCGACAAGAACCCTGAGGTTATCTTCTTCCGCAACGATGTAGCCATCGGTTGGAGCGGTATTTCTACTGATACTCCAGTAGGTGAAGGTGGACAGGGTGGTCTTTGCCCAAGCCAGAACCTCGTAGATATGTATGATATGGAAGATGGTTCAGCTCCTTTCAAGCAGTATGATGCAACAGGTGCTCCGGTTTATGTAAACGGCAAGCCTACCATCAACGAAGAGAGCGGTTATACAGAGCAGAAGATGTGGAAGAACCGTGATCCACGCCTCGCAGCTACCGTTCTTTACAATGGTTGTGAATGGGGTCAGGCTACCAGCACCAAGACCAATGTCATTGATGTGGTTTATGGTCATCGCGATAATCCTATCGGCAACCAGAATGCTACTCCAACAGGTTACTATGTACGCAAGTATATTCCTGAGACCATCCTGAGCAGCAACCACAGCGGTACAGCCAAGCGCCTCTGGAAGATCTTTACCTATAGCGAACTGCTTTTGAACTATGCTGAGGCATTGAACGAGGCTGACTATGCAGGCAACAAGACACAGGTTTGCAACCTGCTCGACCAGATTCGTCATCGTGGCGGTATCATCGGTAATGTAGCCGACCGTGCAGACTTGAATTCTCAGTCAGCTATGCGCAACTTCATCCACAAGGAGCGTACCATCGAACTTGCTTTCGAGGAGCACCGCTGGTGGGATGTTCGTCGCTGGAATGTGGCAGGTGATGCACTCGGCCGTGATATCTATGGTGTAGATGTGGCAGCAGATGGTACTATTACCCGTAAGGTAGCCCAGCAGCGCAAGTGGCAAGACAAGTTCTACCTCTATCCAATCCCAGAGGCTGAGGTTTGGAAGATTGGTCAGGACTTCCAGAACGATGGTTGGAAAGAATAACTCTTTTAATGATAGAATCGTATGAATAATATTCAGAATATATATAATAAGGTATCTTTATCAAGCAAAGTCTTGATGCTGAGTGCACTTCTCTGTGCTTCAAGCTCAGTCTTGGCACAGGAGCAGGTACTCAAAGGCCGAATCGTCAACAGCCAGGGTGAACCAATCCCTGGAGCTGTTGTCAACGTGGCAGAGGAAAGCCGCATTGCCCTGACCGACAAGGAAGGTTACTTTACATTGAAGAAGGTAACTCCTAGCGATGAAATCTGCGTAAGTAGCGTAGGTTACAAGAATGCGCAGGAGAAGGTGACCACTTTTGACGGTACATACGTCATCGAGCAGAAAAGAAAATCTTGACTGATTCCCGTTCGGTTGTTTCAGGCGAGGAATTGCAGAAGCATCCTGTTACTATTCTTCAGAATGCCTTCACCTCAACACTGAATGGTGTGGAGACTTACGAATGGTCTTCTGAGCCAGGATGGTCGGAGAGCTTCCTCTTTATCCGTGGTATCCGTACCACCAACCAGAGTGCCCGTTCTCCACTGATCATCGTGGATAACGTAGAGCGTGACCTCTCCTTCCTCGATGCTTATCCTATCGAGAGCATCACCGTACTGAAGGATGCTGCCGCTTCTTCTATCTATGGTATGCGTGGTGCCAATGGTGTGATTTTGGTTACTACCAAGCGCGGTAATGCCGGTAAGACTAAGATTGATTTCACTCAGGAAGTCGGTTTCCAGACCCTCGCCAACAAGATGGAGGTTCAGAACTCTTACAACATGGCGATGACCCGTAACCAGGTACGCTATCTGAGCGGTATGGATCCGATGTACACCCAGGAGCAGCTCGACAACTACAAGTATGTATGCGATGGTGGAAAGTTTGCTGACGATGATATCCGCAAGTACCAGTACTTCAATACATCTTGGGCAGACCAGTTGTATCGTGAAGCTGCACCGCAGTATCGCACCAACCTGCAGATTAGTGGCGGTAACCAGCGTGCCCGCTACTATGTAAGCTTCTCTTACCTGCGCCAGGAGGGTATGTGGAATACCGAGGGTACAGAAATGAATGATGGTTACAGCACACAGCACGTACTGAACCGCTGGAATCTCCGTTCTAACATTGATATCGATGTATCCAAGTATCTGAACGTATCTCTCGACTTGGGTGGACGTATAGATAACATCTCTCAGCCTACTGAGCCTGTGTTCAACCTCGTTACCTTCGGTGTAATCGAGGCAAACCCTATGGCTCCTACCCATAACCCTGACGGAAGTATCTATTCTTCATCTACAGCCAACAACCCGGTACGTTACCTGGGTGGTTCCGGTTTGGAGAAGAACCGTCGCCGTAACTTGTATTCTACCTTGAATGCCAAGTACGATTTGAGTCCTGTATTGAAGGGCTTAGGCTTGTTCGGTACAGTCAGCTTCGATGCATACGAGACTTTCGAGTCAACACAGACTGCTCAGATGGATTCATGGAACTACGACTACGATAACCTGGCGGTTACCGATGTCAGCCAGTTCAAGTATACCAAATATACAACCAAGGCAGCTTTGAGCAACCCATCAGCTAATCAGCGTGGTTACTACTACAACCTGAATCTGTTTGGTGGTGTAAGTTATAAGAACAGTTTCGGTAAGCACAATGTAGATGCCCGTGCCTTTGCCCGCTACTACCGTAATGAGGAAGCAGGTTCAGATTACTCTACCCAGCAGAGTGCATCTTCAAACCGCTATCTGGCATACAACTTCCAGGGAACATACGACTATGCCAACAAGTATATCGCATCAGTCAACCTCTCTCGTATGGGATGTGACAACTTCTCACCAGACGACCGTTGGGGAACCTTCTGGGGTGCATCAGCAGGATGGGTACTCTCTGAGGAATCCTGGATGAAGAAACTTGGTTTCATCAATCTCTTGAAGCTTCGTGCTTCATACGGTGAGACTGGTCAGTCAACCACCGGTGCAGGCCGTTACCCATATCAGAGTATCTATGGTACAGCTACCGGTTATGGTTTCGGTTATAACGGAACTTTTGTGAATGGTTATGCAGAGAGCAAGACTGGTAATGCCAACAGTAAGTGGGAAATCTCCAAGATGGTAAACTTCGGTGTTGACTGGAATCTCTGGAACAGCAAGCTCTATGGTAGCTTCGATATCTTCAAGGAGTGGCGTTCTAACATCCTGGTATCCCGTTCAACCGTGCCAGAAACCATACTTGGTGTGCCTGTAGCACAGGATTCATATGGTAAGGTTGAAAGCCGCGGTTACGAACTCGTTCTCGGACATCGTGGCAATATCGGCAAGGACTTCAAGTACTTCATTGAGGGTCAGCTTACCTTCAACACCAACAAGGTTACCGATATCGATGAAACTGCACCAGATGTAGAATGGCAGCGCAAGGCAGGTCATAGAATCTATGACAACACTTCGGTAGCCGAACTCTATGAGCAGGCTCAGACAGGTACCAACCGTGTGGGTGGATGGAACATCTATAAGTTCGACCAGTGGGCTTCAGATCCTAACCTGATTGCAACCTCTCAGCAGGATGCCATCGACCATCCGGAAAAGTATCCATACAACAGCTTCTCTAATGGAGCACAGCAGTTGGGTACAGCGGTGTTTAAGGATATCAATGGTGACCGCGTGATCGACTCAAAGGATATGGTACCAGATTCATACACCATCATTCCTGAGATGATTCCTACCTTCAACTTCGGTTTCGAGTACAAGGGCTTCGATGCCCGCATGATAGTGAATGCTTATCTCCGTCGCTCTGTATTCCTTTCACCAGCTATCAGCTACAGTGGTTGGAGTAACATGGGTACCCATGAGGTAACAAAGGCTTGGGGTTACTATACTGATGACCCTTCTGATCCTCGCAACGTGAATGCTACTTATCCACGTCCTGTTTGGGGTGGATTCGATGCAGTTGATTCAGACCGTGCTACAGGCTCTTACCAGAACAACATCTGGGTACGTAATGGTAACTTCTGGTCAATCCGTAATATTGAGGTAGGATACTCTTTGCCTGCTAAGTTGATTTCTAAGTTGTGGATGACTAAGTGCCGCGTTTACTTCAGCGCTTATAATATTGCTACCTTTAGCAGTCTGCCAGATGATGTAGACCCAGAGAAGCCATTGAGCTACTGCTGGTGGTATCCAAAGACAAAGTCATTTACATTTGGTATTAACATTGGTTTCTAATCAATTTTATAGGGTGTCCAGTTCTATGTTCCAATATTAACTCACTTGTTTGAGAGTTTTGGTTCGTTCTGTCACCCAGTTTTTGGACAAGTGCTCGGTAGTCCAAGCATCAATGTCCTTAAGTTTAACATTCACTAAGCGCTCTTTGAAATTAAATGTTTTAGTAACGGATTCGTTCACGACTTTTGGATATAATGGTATCATTAGAGCAAAAGGAGTTATGCCATACAGCTTGTTCGGTGACTTCTTGCTTTTGTATATACCAAAAGTAGATTCAATGATGTCTGAAGAGATGCAGATATTCATATCCTCAGTAAGTTGCGCTTCTTCCTTTCGGAAGTACTCCAGCATCTTCAAGCCAAGGTGAGCTTGACGAGGATAAGCATTTCCTATAACATGAGCAACTATGTATGACTGGCACTCCTTACTCGTCTTGCAGGAAAAGCCTTTGTTTTTACAGATATGCTCTATATGCCTGATGGCATCCAACGCATCCATGAGTTCTTGCAACAAAGATTCATAGTCGTTGATGAAAGCATACGCTTCCTGCATTTCTTTTGGGAGTTTGTTGTAACAAGCAAGCATAGAGTTGCCCCAGATTACCCATTCAGACATATTCATGAATCTAGCAATAGTCCTCATGTTCGGTGGTAGCAAATATGCTTTATTTGTCAGATGGTATTGCAGTCTTTTCTTTCCTAAAAGTGTTGTAAGTTCAACAAAATCAGGCTGTTTTTCATACACCTTTTTGAGAATCACACTCATAGAATGACTGATGTCCGCATAATGCACATATCCAGAGTCCAAGATACCCCTTACAAGGTTATGGGCATTGTCACTAATCACATATTGAGGTTCTGAACCTGCAGATATAGTGACTTCGCTTATCTTGTTTTCGATATCTTCACCCTTGAAGTTTGCTCCTACCGTCATGTTTAAAACTGTCACATCTTCATGTTTGACAGGTCGATCTTGATGCTCTGATGGAATGGCTAGAGCCAAAAGTAGTTTCTGACCGTTTATAGCGATGCTCTCATCCATAACCATGGCAAACTTTTTGCCTTTGCATGGCTGGTCATCTTGATAAACAGACAGTCCCAACTTCTTTATCCAGTTTTCCACCGTATTGTAGCATGGACTTTTTCCGAAGTTCTTACCAAGTACTTCAGAGAATACCTCCAAGATCTTCACTACAGTTCGAAGGCCACAGCCAGTACGCATATAGATAAGAACACAAAGTTGAATTACTACAAGAGGGAATCTATGTCCGGGAACAGGTGCGAGAGTAATGCTCTTTGTTCGTTGGTCATAGTTATTTTCTGAACGTCTTTTTTTTTGAGTTCTTTCCGAAGACCTTTGATAGTGTTTGTATTCTTCACTTCTTTGCCTTCAAGTTGCTTAACTCTTTTACGAAGACGCTTTAACTCTTCCTCAGGGGTCTCTTTATGCTGTTTTGAATCTAACTTTTTCATTGATTATAAGTATTTGTAATGATGTACAAAGATACTAAAAATCAACGATATACACAAAATTTCAAAGAACTATTTCGTTACATGAAACGTTAAATATCAGAGCGTAATATTAACAATTAACAGGGATGTTTCCAGCTTGTTTTTAAGAACAGAGAACTGGACACCCTATCAATTTTATCAAAAACGAATATGAAAAAGATATTAGTTAATATATCATTGGCGATGCTGGCTGTAGGAGGTATGACCTCCTGCAGCGACATCCTCGATAAGGAAGTCGACTTGACTTATACTGACGAGAACATCTACAGCAACTACGACCGTACCCGTGGTGTCTTGGCAAATGCCTATACCTATTTGCCTGATGCCTTTGCGGGATATACCGATGGTCAGTTCCGTGCTGCTTCTCGTGACTGTATGACCGATAATGCCCTTTCTTACTGGAATGTGCATTACTATCACAGTGTGTTGAACGATTCATACGATGCAAAGAACCACTGGTTTGCCAATAGTTATTGGAGCAACGATCTGAAGGGCATCCGTGTCTGCAACGACTTCATTTCAAAGGCACGTGAGAGTGTCATCGGAAATGCAGAGAAGAGCGGTGACGACAACAAACTCTGCGATCGTTACAAGGCAGAGGCGCGTTTCATTCGTGCCATCCTTCATTTCGATATGATTGGCTATTTCGGTGCAGTACCTATCGAAGATCATGTGTTGGATAATGCTGAGGCTGCTTCTATCACCCGTACTCCAGCTCCTGAAGCATTGAAATGGGTTGCTGATGAATGCGATGCCATCATCCAGAGTGGTGCACTCCCATTCCGTTACAGCAATGAGAATGAGAACTGGGGACGTATCAATGGTGCTGCTGTCTATGCATTGAAGTCAAGAGCATTGCTCTATCGTGCTTCTGCACTCAACAATCCTACAAATGATGTTACCTGGTGGCAGGAAGCTGCTGATGCAGCCCTTGCTTTTATCAATGCCAATAAGAGTTCTGCCAATCCTTATCGTCTGTACACTACAAGCGATAACAACCCTAACAAGAACTATTATGAGTGCTTCACCAGTACCCCTCACCTGAATCCTGAGTATATCCTCAGCCGCAGTGAGTGGAATACACGAGAAATTGAGATGTTCAACACTCCTTGTGGTTTCTCCGGTAATGTGAACTCTACCGGTCGTGTAAACCCTACACAGAATCTGGTTGATTCTTACGAGACCATCAATGGTCTTCCTATCGACCAGGATCCTTCTTACAATGACCAGGATCCTTACAAGAACCGTGACCCACGTCTGGAGCAGACCATCTTCCATCAGGGAAGCATCTGGGGTGATAAGAGCCAGGATGAGGAGCGTGCCGTTGATGTTTCTGTTGGCGGTAAGGACTATCAGGAACTTCATGGTGGTACCACAACCGGTTACTACTCTAAGAAGTTCGTTCACAATATGAGTTTCAAGAACCCTACCACTTATATCACAGCATGCCCTATCTTCCGCTATGCTGAAATCCTCTTGAATGCTGCTGAGGCATTGAACGAGGCAAAGGGTCCTGAAGCTGCCTACGACTATGTAAACCAGGTTCGTGCCCGTGTGGGTATGCCTGCTTACAAGGGTATGACCAAGGAGCAGCTTCGTGAGCGTATCCGCAACGAGCGCCGCATCGAGTTGGCTTTCGAGGATCACCGTTTCTTCGACGAGCGCCGCTGGAAGTTGTTTGATGGCAAGAGTGCTGCTACAGAAAAGAGTGAGCCACGCTACAAGCAGGTTTACAACATCTATAGCGTTGTTGTTACTCCTGATGAGAGCCAGGTATATACTTATCGCAATGATAATACCCATCCTACCCGTGCGTTCTCTTCTCCTAAGAATTATTACTTCCCAGTGCCTGACGACACTTACAAGAAGAATCCTAACTTAGGACAGAATGCAGGTTGGGAACTCTCTGATGCTCCTAAGAAGGACGACACCACTGAGGGTGGCGAGACTACTGAGGGTGAAACAACCGGCAAGTAATCTTTGTCAATATACATTATTATATTTTAGGTGAGGTCTATGGCGAAAACACCATAGACCTTCCTTGGTTTAAAAAAATCATATCTTAAACTTGAAATCGTATGAAGAAGTTATTACTTTCTATCATGAGTCTGATGGCGATGAACGGAGCTATGGCTCAGACGCCTGTCGGCGATAATGATCTGGCTAATGCATACGCTACCCAAACGATAACAGGGCGCATCGCTGTGCATGACCCTTCTATCGTGATGGATGTTACGGGCTCTACCACCAATCCTAAATATTATATCTACGGTTCGCATCTGGGCAGAGCCAAGACCTATGCTTCTGGTAACTACCAGATATGGAACACCTTCAAGACGGGTGAAGAGAATACCGGTACCAGCAACAGTCTTTTTGCTGATGTGAATGGCAAACTGATTAATTTTAAAGATGCTTACACCACTCACGTCATCAAGAAGGTGAAGAACTATAAGGGCGAGGAAGTGGCTTTCGGCAACTTCGATGCCAATGGCTGGCAGTTTAAGGGCAATACCGTGAAGGGTATGCAGTGGGCTCCTGATGTCATCTACAACAAGACCATGAAGAAGTGGTGTATGTATATGAGTCTGAATGGTGACCACTGGTGCTCTTCCATTGTCTGCTTCACATCCGATGACCTGGAAGGACCTTGGGCCTATCAGGGACCTGTGGTATTCTCGGGCTTCCAGGGCACATTCGCTCATAATGCCTATACTGCTGATGATGACTGGAAGCATACCGACCTGGCTGTAGCTACAGGCGAAACTTCTCTGCCTGCCCGCTATCAGACGGGTGATAGTTGGGGCTCTTTCTGGCCTAACTGTATCGACCCATGCGTATTCTATGATGATGATGACAATCTCTGGATGAGCTATGGTTCGTGGTCGGGTGGTATTTTTATAATCAGACTCGACAAGACCAATGGTCTTCGTGACTACACCTATACTTTCCCTTATCAGATAAGCGGTAAGACGGTAACTCCTGGGGGTGCCAATGCCAACTGTACCAGTGATCCTTATTTCGGCAAGAAGATTGCCGGCGGATATTATGTTTCGGGGGAGGCTAGCTATATTCAGAAGGTGGGCAAGTACTACTATCTCTTTATGAGTTATGGTGGTTTGACGGCTGCTGGTGGCTATCAGATTCGTGTTTTCCGTTCGGAGAAACCTGACGGACCTTATAAGGACTGTCTGACCTCTACGGGCATTGATGCCATGTATGGCAAGTATATTCTTAACTTCGGTGGCGATGCCAAGCGCGATGAGGGTGTGAAACTCTTCGGCAACTACCAGTGGGAAACCATGCCTAATGCCGAACTGGCTCAGGGACATAACTCTGCCATCGTAGACCATAAGGGACGTGCACTCATCGTTTACCATACCCGCTTCATGAACAGAGGTGAGGAGCATGAGGTTCGTGTACATCAGCTCTTCGTTAACCAGGACGGTTGGCTGGTTGCTGCTCCTTACGAGTTTAGTGGCGAAACTTATACCGATAATGATATTGCCACTCAGCAGCTCTATGATGCAACAGAGGTAGAGGGAGATTATCAGATCATAGCTCATCCTTACCGTCAGAATACAGCGGCAATGGCTTATGAGAAACCTGTTACCATACATCTCAATGCAGATGGTTCTATCTCGGGTGAGTATACCGGAAAATGGGAACTGGTGAGCGGTACAAGCTACATCAATCTTACCTTGAAGGGTGTTGCTACAGCCAATGCTGAGGTGAAGTTCAAGGGTGTGCTTACCGAGCAGACCATTGATTATACCAATATCAAGGCGCTCTGCTTTACAGCCCTCAGTTCTTCTGACGGTTTGGCTACATCGGGTGGTGCCAGTTTGCAGACTCGCGGCTTGAGTATCTGGGGAAGCAAGGCTGATGCCAAGGCGGCTATCAAATATACATTGGATAAGACCAGCGTTCCTTTCGCAGATGGTGCTACTTTGAATTCTATGCCAAAGCTCCCTACAGAGGGGCATCTCGGTGCTACCATTTCATGGAAGTCAAGCAATCCTTCTATTCTGACCGATGAGGGCGTAGTGAAGGGCAAGGGTAAGGTAACCATGACCATGACTGTCAGCAAGGACGGTTATGAATATACTAAGGATTATACCCTGAACATCGATGCTGAGGCAGAGGAAACGACTCCGGTTTACTATCCTGTTTCTGCACAGAAGAATACAACTTCAGGCTGGTGGACAAACTTCTCTCCTTACTACGAGTTGCAGGCTGGCAAGAAGATACAGTTCAAGTTCTATAACTATAGTGATATGTCTGCGGTATGGAACAACTGGTGCTTGGCGGCTACTCAGATAAAGCGTGAGGATGCTGGCTATGGAGTAGATAAAGAGTACTTCGTAATCCGTAACGATAAATTCGGTTGGGGAGCTAACCACAATGCAGAAGGATTTACCGATGATTTTGATTGGAGCGGTGGTGATGACCGTCCAATTCTTAAGAAAGATTTGAATGGCTCTTTGGTTGATATGACTGTTAGCTTGACTGCTGCAGGCGTATTCAAGATGGAATCTACCATCACGACTACAACCAACAAGGTATATCATTATACCTATACCACCACATTGACGGCTAAGCCATCTAAGATTGTCCTCTTCTTCGTGAACGAGAAGTCTTACATCGACGGCTCAAGCCTTTCTACAGGCATCTCGAACCCAATCATCATCCAGAAGAAGGATGATGGCAAGTGGTATAATCTCTCCGGTCAGCAGGTAGACAAGAGCTACAAGGGTGTAGTGATTGTAAACGGAAAGAAATTTGTGAACAAGTAATCCTCTTATATATAATAAGGTGTAATTATATGAAGATTTCTAAAATACTATTGGGAGCAGCAATGTTCATTGCTGCTCCTGTTGTAAAAGGTGGTTGCCAGATGATGGCACAGAACGCTCCGCAGGAACCGATTGTTGTAGATACTCCTTTTGTCCACGACCCCGTAATGGCGTATGAGAATGGCAAGTACTATCTCTACTGCACAGGTCATGGCATCACGCAGATGACCTCTACCGATCGCAAGCATTGGACTATCGTTCCTCAGGGCGTGCTCAAGAACAGCGAGATTCCGGCATGGACGCATGATAGTGTGCCAGGTTTTACCACGCATATCTGGGCTCCGGATGTTATCCGCTTCAAGAACAAGTGGTATCTGGCTTATTCCTGTTCTACTTTTGGCAAAAATACTTCTGCCATCGGCTTGCTGAGCAATACTTCCTTATCTGATAAGGATGGATGGAAGGATGAGGGCTGCCTCGTCGCCTCTAAGGGCGATAGAGACAACTGGAATGCCATCGATCCGAATTTCATCGTTGATGAGAAGGGAAATCCTTGGCTTACCTGGGGCTCTTTCTGGGATGGCATCCAGATGATCAAGTTGGATAAGAAGACGATGCATGTCAAGAAAGGCGCCAAGCCTCAGACCATCGCCCGCCGTCATGCCGTAGGCGATGCATCAGCAGAACCGAATCCTACTTCTAAGTTTGCCGGTACCAATGCCATCGAGGCTCCTTTCATCATGAAACATGGTGGTTATTACTATCTCTTCGTGAGCTGGGATTACTGCTGCCGTGGCATCAAGAGCAACTATCGTGTTGCCGTGGGCAGGAGCAAGAAGGTGGCTGGTCCTTATCTGGATAAGGAGGGTAGGGACATGCGCAATGGCGGTGGTACGCTGATTCTGGAAGGCGATAAGAAAGAATATGAGGCGATGGGCCATTGCTCTGCCTACTCTTTCCCTGATGGCGATTTCTTCTTCTGTCATGGTTACAGCGTGCCAAAAAATGGCGCCAGCATCCTGGTTCAGAAGAAAGTCAACTGGACGGAAGATGGGTGGCTGACGCTGGAATAGCCTCGATTTTTAAAACACGGACAAATTGAATTTGTCCGGCTCTTTGTCCGGTGGCTTGTAAGTTCTTGAAAATAAGAATCTTGTGAGGATGCGGGCAATTTGTCCGGACAAATTCAATTTGTCCGTTTGTTTTTTTTAGTCCTTTTGGGCTTGAAAACCTTGGGATATGATGCCGAAACCTATGAGATGCTGGGAAGAAACCTATGAGTTATGATGAAAGAAACTATGAGTTGTGGGGGAGAAAACTATGACTTATTTTTTTTAACAATTCAAGATGAGAAAACGAAAATGCGGAAAAAAGTCCCGATAGTGGTGCCAAAAGTTGCTTTTTTAGGCACTTTTTGCACCACTATCGGGCTTTTGGCAAATGAAACTTACTATCATGCGTTATCTTGCCTCCGATACACTCTATGCCATAGTATTTTAGCGTAGAAGAGACTGAAAGATACTGAAACTTCTAAAATAAGCTGTTCTGAATACCCCGAAACATGTAAAATAAGGTGTTCTGATGAGTTAAAAACATGTAAAATAAGGCTTTCCTCATTATTTTTTCTTACCTTTGTTCGCCCCGAAAAAACAACGGGATTGGGTTGTGGAAAGGGGGAAAGAGAAAATAGAGATAAATATAAGAAATGAACAAATTAAAAGCTTTATTGGGTTTCGACCCAAAGACTACTACGGTCAAGACTGAGTTGGTTGCTGGTATGACTACCTTCCTGACCATGTGTTACATCCTGGCAGTAAACCCTACCATCCTTGCTACCACAGGTATGGACAAGGGAGCTCTCTTTACTGCCACAGCTATCGCTTCAGCCATCGCCACCTTCCTGCTGGCTTTCATGGCAAAGTTGCCTTTTGCCCAGGCTCCTAGTATGGGACTGAATGCCTTCTTCGCCTTCACCCTTTGTCAGGCTATGGGCTTGACCTGGCAGCAAGCTTTGGCGGTGTTGCTCGTAGAGGGTATCATCTTCCTTGCCATCACCTTCCTCAATATCCGCGATAAGATATTGGAGTGTATTCCGAAGAATCTCCGATTCGCCATTTCGGCTGGTATCGGTATGTTTATCGCTTTTATCGGTTTGAAGAATGCGGGCATCATTACTGCCAATGCGGATACTTTCGTGCAGCTCGGCAAGTTTACACCAGTCAGCATCCTGGGTCTCATCAGCATCCTGCTCTGCGGCTGTCTGATGGCGAGAAGAGTGAAGGGCTCTTTGTTTATCGCCATCATCATCTCTACATTGATAGGTATTCCGATGGGCGTAACCCAGTTCTCTGACAACTGGATGCCGGTATCTACCCCTCACAGCATTGCTCCTATCTTCTGCCAGTTCGATTTCACCGGCTTCTTTACTCCTAAGATGTTCATGGTGGTTTTCTCGCTGTTGCTTGTCAACATCTTCGATACCATCGGAACAGTTCTGGGATTGGTTTCCAAGTTGGGTATCAAGGAGAATGAGAAGGGCGAGATTCCGGGTGTGAAGGAGGCGATGATGAGTGATGCCATCGGTACTACAGCCGGTGCATTGCTGGGTAGCTCTACCATTACCACTTATGTGGAGAGTGCTTCGGGCGTTGCCGAGGGTGGTAAGTCGGGCTTGACATCTTTCTTTGTGGGTTTGATGTTTATCCTGAGCATCTTCCTGGCTCCAATCTTCCTGCTGATTCCGAGCGCAGCCACCAGTGGTGCCCTGGTAATGGTGGGTGTATTGATGATTGATTCGTTCAAGAAGATTGAGTTGGAGGATATCTCCGAGTCATTCCCTGCCTTTATCACGATGATTACGATGGTACTCTGCTACAGTATTGCCGATGGCATCTGTCTTGGTATTCTGAGCTATGTATTGATCAAGATGATGGTGGGCAAGTTCAAGGATCTGAATCCTACGCTGTATATCCTGAGCATCTTCCTGCTCTTCAATTATGTTTTCGGTTAATTAAACGACAGATAAAAAACGAGGCGGCAATCTGCATCACGCAGGTTACCGCCTTCTCTTTTCTAACTAACTTTCTTATCAACTATTCAAAATGTTATTACCTATATATGGATTCCAGGGCATCCTGCCCTGTGTAGTCTGTTATTTCAAACGGATGATATTCAGCGAGCTGGCTGGAATCTCTACCGTTGCACCGTTCTTCTCTGTAGTTACGTAGTTTTCTACAGGATAGATATTGGTAGGATTGTCGATGGTGTTCTCCTCCAGACCGTTCTTGGCAGAAAGGCGGATGAGCTTGCCATTCTTGATTTCCTTGCCCTGAAGATTGATCTTCGCTGTGGTGTGCTCGGTGCTGGTGTTGGCAATCTTCAGGATTACCTCGCCCGTCTGTTCATCAAGTGTGGCTGTAGAGAAGATGCCAGGAAGGGTGTTTGCCTTCAACTTGATAGAGAATATTTCCTTGCCATCCAACTTGGCGAAGATGCTGTCGCCTACTACTTTCAGCTCGATGTCATACCACTTGCCGGTCTCGATGCTGCCTGGGGTAGTAGCTATCTGACTCTTGGCACCATTCACGATAGACTCCACACCGTGCTGGGTATTGTTCCAGCCACCGAGGTTCAACCAGCAGTAGTTGTTCTTATCCACGTAGTTAAAGATGATAAGGAAGCCTTCGTTTCCGGCATCCTTCTTCGCGCGCACCTTATATATATAGCCGTTGCTGGTAATCTCGCCTGGGTTCAGACGGATGCAGCTTTCTTCGTTGCTGGTCTGCTTGATGAGGCTACCCTCTGTCTTCCACTGTCCACGGATATCGGTAGGCAACTCCTGCAAGGTCATCGGCAGCGCCTTGCCGTTCTCATCGCTGTAGCCCTTGTCCTCGAAAGAAACCTGAGTGCCCCATGTTCCCATACCTACACGGCAGATAGCTGGCTTCACCTGAGTCTGCTCATATTTGTATGGATTCTCCTGGTTCACCTTCAGTACACGGGTACCGATGTTGTTCGCCATCACGTTCTGAACGTAGTAAGATGGAGTTCCGAATACCTTGTCTGAGGTATACTGAATCATATCCGGTGCCCACATACGGTTGTTGAGGTTGGCGAAGATAGGAGCGTAGGATGCCATGGTCACGATGTCAGAGTTGTTCTCGATGCCCATCATATAGACAGCCTCACCGAGTGCTGCATCGAGCGAACCCATATTGCCGAAGCCCTGGGTTACGGCATATTCACCTACATAAATCTCGCTGCCCTTACGGTCGTAGTTATCATACTTGTTGAAGTTCTCGGCAAACCAGGCAGGATTTCTGTAGTAGTGCTCGTCGAGGAGTTCTACGCTCTCGTTGCTTTCCCACTTAGGATTGTCATCGCCCCAAGCCACCACGTTACCGATGAGGTGCATCTTAGGATATTTCGCCAATACGGCATCCTTGAACTTCTTGAAGCGCTCGTAGTAATGGTCGCTCTGAGCCGCAGGATCCGGCTGGTTGTTCTCATTACCAATCTCTAGATACTCGATATTGTATGGCTCAGGATGACCGTTCTTAGCACGGAGCGCACCATATTTAGAGGTAACAGGACCGTTGGCATACTCCAGGGCATTCATGCACTCATCAATCCAAGGCTGGATGCTGTCTACAGGAGTCATACCGCCGTGCCACAAACCTACGTTTACAACATAGAGAGGCTTGGCGTTCAGGTCCTCGGCAAGCTGCAGATACTCATCGAATCCCATACCATCGCTGGTACGGTAGCGCCAGTTTACGTTCTTATGGCCCGGACGTTCCTCGATAGGACCGATAGTCTTCTCCCAATGGAAAGCATTCTCAGGAGATTCCTGTCCCTCTACGTAGCAACCGCCAGGGAAACGGACGAACTTAGGATGGATGTTATAGAGAAGCTGAGCCAGGTCAGGGCGCAAGCCATTCTCGCGATTCTTGAAAGTAGGAGGGAAGAGGCTTACCACATCGAGAACGATGGTACCCTTTCCGTCGGCTACGAGTTCAAACTGAGCCTTGGCATCGTTTCCGTTGGCAGTCAACTCAGCCGTATATTTGGTCCACTTCTTGCCAACCTTGGCATTGAGGGTGGTTTCTGCGTAAACCTTATCGCCCTTGGCGTTGGTGAGGCGAGCCTTCAATCCGCCCTTGTAGCTACCCTTAGCCCAGAAAGAGAGTTTATAGGTTCTGCCCTGCACGGCGTTGATTCCCCAGAAACCCTCATTGATGAGAGAGGCTGTAGCTGCAGGCTTGGCAGCGATGGTCAATTGGAGTGCCTTGCCCTGTGCATTGTTGAGCAAACCCTTATTGATGAGTTGTGTATTGATTTTTGCACCTTCCTGAGCGGCAGTTTTCCAGGTAGGAATATTCTTGTCATCGTCTTCGAAAGAACGGTTGCTGATGAGTTCGGCATAGAGACCGCCATCTGCAGCATGGTTGATATCCTCGAAGAAGATACCATAGAGGTTAGGAGATACCTTGATACCTGGGTTAGAGGCATCTACATTGATGGAAACCTGTGCGTTGGATGCCAAAGCAGAGGCCAATACTGTTGAAAGTAAAATCTGTCTTTTCTTATTCATTTCTTATTCTTAGGTTTGTTTGTTTACTTGTTGGTTGGCATGAAATCAAGCTAAGTCTGAATTCATGCCGCTATTAATACACAGTTGCAAAAGTACACAAAAAACACAAAGAAGAGGTGGACAAAAAGCGAATTATAGTGTAAAAGGTGGATTTTCTGATGAAAATCCACCTTTTGTTTATTGTTGGTAAATAAAATCGGTTTTAATATAGTAATACCAGTCCGGCAAAAGCCGAGTAGAGTATCATGCGGATAGGATTGATCTTCATCACCTTCACGCCGATAAAGGTGGCAAAGAAGAGGGCGATGGAGATGTAGAAATGCCAGGGATTGGCTGGCGTAGAGAAGTTCTCGCCATTCATCAGGAGCAGGGCTGCGGCTCCTACCAGACCGACAATGGCTGGGCGAAGACCGATGAAGATGCTCTGGACGGCTGTGGTGTTCATATACTTGTACAGCATCTTGCTGATAAGAATCATCAAAACCAAGGATGGGAGAACCAGCGCAAAGGTCGCCATGGCACTTCCGAGTACAGCCATCATGCCACTCATGCCGGCATTATGGACAGCTGTATAGCCACAATAGGTGGCGGTGTTGATACCGATAGGTCCCGGTGTCATCTGAGAGATGGCAACCACATCGGTAAACTCTTGCATCGTCATCCAATGATACTGCGTAACAACCTGTCCCTGAATCAGGGATATCATGGAATAGCCTCCTCCGAATCCGAAGATGCCTATCTGAATGAATACGATGAAAAGCTGAAGAAATATCATATACCTAATTTCCGCAACACTATAATTTAATATTTTTTATAAGCACCTGAGCAACAAAAAGTTGCTCAGGATTTTGCCATGTCAGAAATTTCACTTATCTTAGTGTTGTAAAATAAAAACAAACAAAATTCTGAATGACATGGCAAAAGTACAAATAAAATCTGAGAAACTCACTCCTTTTGGGGGAATTTTTTCGATTATGGAGCAATTTGATGCTCTTTTAGCTCAAACCATAGATTCCACCTTGGGATTGAGATGCACTATGTTTGGTTATCAATATAGCGAGATTCTACGCTCTCTGATGTGCGTATATCTTTGTGGTGGCTCATGTATTGAGGATGTTACAACTCACCTGATGAAACATTTGTCTCTTCATCCAACTCTTCGCACTTGCAGCGCAGACACCATATTACGTGCTATCGAAGAACTGACTTTTAAGAGCATCACCTATAAGTCTGCTTCTGGCAAATCCTATGATTTCAATACTGCAGACAAGATGAACTGCTTACTGGTCAATGCCCTGCTTGCTACTGGTCAATTGAAATCCGGTCAAGAGTATGATTTTGACTTTGACCATCAGTTCATTGAAACAGAGAAGTATGATGCAAAACCAACCTACAAGAAGTTCTTGGGCTATAGTCCAGGTGTAGCTGTCATTAACGACATGATTGTTGGTATTGAAAATAGAGACGGCAACACAAACGTGCGCTTCAACCAAAAAGAAACTTTGGAAAGAATCTTCAAGCGATTGGAGGCTTCGGAAATATATATTTCTCGTGCCCGCATGGATTGCGGCTCATGTTCGGAGGAAATCGTAGATATGGTAGAGGCTCATTGCAGGCATTTTTATATTCGTGCCAACAGATGCTCTTCTTTCTACGATTCCATGTTTGCCTTAACTGGATGGAAAACTGTTGAAATCAACGGTATTGAGTTTGAGTTGAATTCTATCCTTGTTGAGAAATGGAAAGGAAAACCGTATCGTCTTGTCATACAGAGACAAAGGCGAATAGAGGGAGACCTTGACATTTGGGAAGGCGAATATACCTACAGATGTATACTGACTAACGATTACAAGTCGAGTGCAAGAGACATCGTGGAATTCTACAATCTTCGTGGTGGCAAGGAACGCATCTTCGATGACATGAACAATGGCTTTGGCTGGAATCGATTGCCAAAATCGTTCATGGCACAGAATACTGTATTCCTGCTTATGACAGCTCTCATCAGAAACTTCTACAAAGCTATTATGCAGAGATTGAAAACCCATGAATTTGGATTGTGTGCCACCAGCAGAATCAAGACCTTTGTTTTCAAGTTCATATCTGTTCCTGCGAAATGGATTAAGACATCACGTAGGCATGTATTGAACATTTACTCAGACAACAATGCTTATGCCAACCTGTTCAAGACAGACTTTGGTTAAAGACCATGCTTTTCTGGTTAAACCAGCGTATTACCTCAAGTCGCTTTATGGGGTAAGGGGATTTTGTGTCTGCGACATTTCTGTTGTGCAAGAAATATGTACAATAAAATGAATTTCGTCGTTTTGCAAGCAAAATCCCACTAAACCCTATAGGTTGCGGATTTGAGGATATATATATAATAATGTGTAAAGTTAATAGGGCATTCCTACAATAAGGCGTAGCCCCTATAAACTATTAACTATAAACTTTTAACTAATCTTATTCCGTTGGCTGGATAAACTGTCCATAGATGTAGCCACCTATGGCAGCTGCGATAATCACCCAGATTGGGTTGACGCCCAAAAGCCAGATCAGAAGGGCGGATAGAATAGGAATCCAGCAGTTGACAAGCGAAATACCGACACTCTTGGCAAGCGAGAATGTAGGTACGGCTATCAATGCCACGACGGCAGGACGGATGCCTGCAAACATGGCAGCAACAACCTTGTTGTCTTCAAACTGATGGAAAAACATGGCTATCGCCAAGATAATAAGGAACGATGGCAACGAAGCGCCGAGGGTGCAGACGATGGCTCCCGGTGTCTTTGCCAACTTATATCCGAGCAGGGAACTCATGTTGATGGCCAGGGCGCCCGGACAAATCTGGGTAGTAGCAATGGCATCCAAGAATTCCTCCTTCGTCATCCAATGATGCTTGTCGACGACTTCGGATTCTATAATAGGAATCATGGCATAGCCACCACCAAAGGTGACTATGCCAATCTTCATAAATGTCTTAAATAATGAAATATACTTCATTATAGTTTATAATTTATAGTTTATAGTTTACGGCAATCTTGCTTTCAACTATAAACTATTAACTTTTAACTATGATTTTACTCTTTCTTCAATCCACTGACGTGCATTGACAAATGCCTCAATCCAAGGGGTAACCTCGTCGTTGCGGCGATCAGCTGGATACCAGGCGTTCTGCCATGGGAAGATGGCACGCTCCAAGTGTGGCATCATAGCCAAGTGGCGACCATCTGCAGAGCAGATACCTGCTACATTGTAGTCACTGCCGTTAGGATTACCTGGATACTCAGCGTAGTTGTACTTCGCAATGATGTTGTAGTGATCCTCTGGCTCTGGCAAGTAGAAACGGCCCTCGCCGTGAGCTACCCAGATACCGAGCTTATCACCGCTCAGACTACCGAACATCACACTGTCGTTCTGAGGAATAGTCAAACCGAGGAATGTACTCTCGAACTTCTTGGATGTGTTGTGGCAGAGGTGTGAACGATGCTTGTGCTCAGGATTGATGAGGTTCAACTCAACCATCAGCTGGCAACCGTTGCAGATACCGAGTGAAAGGGTATCCTCACGGGCATAGAACTTATCGAGTGCCTCTTTAGCCTTAGGATTGTAGAGGAATGCGCCAGCCCAACCCTTGGCAGAACCGAGAACATCGGAGTTAGAGAAACCACCGCAGAATACAATGAAGTTCACATCCTCCAGAGTCTCACGACCAGAAATCAAGTCGGTCATCATCACATCCTTTACATCGAAGCCAGCGAGATACATAGAGTATGCCATCTCACGCTCACCATTGGTACCCTTCTCACGGATGATAGCTGCCTTGATGCCAGATGGCTTGCGACGGTTAGCGTCGAGGCTGTAGCTAGCGAGGGTTCCCTTGAAGCCATAACCGAAGTTCATCTCGATAGGCTGCTTCTTATAGTTGGTGTAACGCTTCTTAGCCATACCGTTCATGCTCTGCTTGCGGTCGAGGAGGTAAGATGTCTTATACCAGTCGTCGCGCAAAGCATCGATATCGAACTCGTGCTCGAAGCCTTCCTTCTTGATGATAATCTTGCGGAGCTCAGGAGCTGGATAACCAATCTTGGCATAACCGATACCGTTCTCATCGAAGAATGCTTTCAACTCGTCCTTGTGAGCATCGCTTACCTGGATGACAACACCTGGGTTCTCTGCGAAGAGAGTCTTGATGATGTCGGCATCTGCGATGTCGTGGAGGTTGATCTTCATACCGCCCTCTACGTTGGCGAATGTCATTTCGAGGAGAGTTGTAATCAAACCACCGGCGCTGATATCGTGACCAGCCATTACCCAACCACGGTTGATGAGTTCCTGTACGGCGTTGAAGCAGTCAACGAAGTACTCTGGGTTCTTGACGGTAGGAACATCGCTGCCCACCTTGCCCAGGCTCTGAGCGAAAGCAGAACCACCGAGACGCTGCTCGTCGAAACTGAAGTCGATATGGTAGAGGCTAGAGTTCTTGTCGTTAACGAGAACTGGACTAACCACCTTCTTGACATCTGAAACCTCACCACCAGCACTTACGATAACGGTACCCGGAGCGATGATCTTCTCGCCGTTAGGATACTGCTGGGTCAAAGAGAGAGAGTCCTTACCTGTTGGTACGTTTACGTGGATGGCGCAGCAGAAGTCTGACAATGCCTTCACACCCTCGTACAGACGGGCATCCTCACCCTTCTGGCTGCGGCAAGGCCACATCCAGTTGGCTGAGAGGCTGATGCTGTCCATGCCATCTGCCAATGGAGCCCATACGATATTAGTCAATGACTCTGCTACAGAGAGTACTGAACCTGCCTTAGGATCGGCAAGACCAGCCTGAGGTGCATGACCCATTGCTGTTACGATACCCTTCTCGCCACGGTAGTCGAGTGCTACGACACCACAGTCTGAGAGTGGCAACTGAATCTGACCCTGACCCTGCTGACGGGCAATCTTACCTGTTACGGAACGGTCAACCTTGTTGGTCAACCAGTCCTTACAAGCCACAGCCTCCATCTGGAGAACACGCTGCAAGTACTTGTCGAGGTTATCAGCAGAATAAGTTACATCTTCATATTTACGCTCTACGGTCTCATCTACCATCACAGTCTTAGGAGTATGACCGAACATCTGAGCTACATCGAGGTCGAATGGCTTCACGCCGTCAGCCTGCTTGAAGCTGAAGTGAGCATCGCCTGTAGTCTCACCAACCACGTACATTGGAGCACGCTCACGGTCGGCAATCTTCTGAACCTCGCTGATATACTTCTCGTCGATGAGCAAGCCCATGCGCTCCTGGCTCTCGTTGGCGATGATTTCCTTGGCGCTCAAAGTCTTGTCGCCGATAGGCAACTTAGACATGTCGATTTCGCCACCGCACTCTTCTACCAACTCAGAGAGACAGTTCAAGTGACCGGCTGAACCGTGGTCGTGGATGCTGACTACTGGGTTCTCATCGTTCTCAACGAGTGCACGAACCAGGTTGTAGGCACGCTTCTGCATCTCAGGGTTGGCACGCTGAACAGCGTTCAACTCGATGCCATTGCTGTAACGGCCTGTATCTACAGAAGAAACAGAACCGCCACCGAGACCGATGCGATAGTTATCACCACCTACTACGACCACCTTGTTGCCCTTCTGTGGCTCGCCCTTCTTATAGTCACGCTTTTTGCCGTAGCCTACACCACCAGCAAGCATGATTACCTTATCGTATGCATACTTCTCACCATTCTCCTCGTGCTCGAATGTAAGCACAGAACCGGTGATGAGAGGCTGACCGAACTTGTTACCGAAGTCTGATGCACCGTTGGAAGCCTTGATCAGAATCTGCTCTGGAGTCTGATAGAGCCACTTACGCACTGGCATGATGTCTTCCCAGTCGCGCTCAACATCGCTCTTGCCGTTGTCATCCTTCAAGCGAGGATAAGCAGTCATGTAGCAGGCGGTACCTGCGATAGGCCATGAACCTACACCACCACCCATACGGTCGCGGATTTCACCACCCGTACCGGTAGCAGCACCATTGAAAGGCTCTACGGTAGTAGGGAAGTTGTGGGTCTCAGCCTTCAGAGAGATAACACTCTCGATATCCTTCACCTGGAAGAAATCGCTGGTAGTCTGATCGGCTGGAGCAAACTGCTCGATAACAGGACCCTGAGAGAAAGCCACGTTGTCCTTGTAAGCAGAGAGAATCTTGTTAGGATTCTCGTTGGTGGTCTTCTTGATCATGTTGAAGAGAGAAGACTCCATCTCCTTACCGTCGATGATAAACTGGCCGCCGAAGATCTTGTGGCGGCAGTGCTCTGAGTTGATCTGTGCGAAACCGAAGATTTCGCTGTCGGTGAGAGGGCGTCCGTTCTCTTTCTCCAGCTTGTGGAGATAAGCTATTTCGTCCTCGCTGAGGGCAAGACCCTCTTCCTCGTTATACTTCTCGAGGTCATCGACGTACTTGATAGGTTCTGGCTGGTGGTTCACGGTGAACACATCCTGTCCGATACCGTTGTACATACGCTGGAGCATAGGGTCGTGCTCAGCGTTTTCGCTATCTACAGGGAAGTACTCCTCGATACGCGAAATGCCGTTAAGACTCATGTTCTGAGTAATCTCAACGGCATTCGTACTCCAAGGAGTAATCATTTCACGGCGTGGGCCGACATAGAAGCCCTGCAACTGCTGGGCGTCCTCTAAAGTCGCGTCACCATAAAGCCAACAAAGTTCATTGATTTCGTCCTGAGATGGTTTGTGGTCAATCTCGGTCGCAATCACACTCTTAGATGGAGTTCTAAAAAAAAGAATCATACTTGCTTTCTTTATATTATTAATGTATTTATTTCTTTTCGAGTGCAAAGATAGTGCAATTTCAAGACACTACAAAATAAAACACTGTTTTTTATGTTTTTTTTGTTGAGATTTGGGCTATTCTTACCTTGAAAGGCTACATTTGGCGGTTTAGCTATAAGAAAAGTGCTTTCTGTTGCCTTTTTTGGTTAAAAAGGTGATAAATAAAGATTTAGAGGTTAAAAATGTCTAAATGCATTTGACAAATATTGTTTATTCGAGTCTTATCTGTAACTTTGCAAGTGAAAGAAGTGAATCAGTTTCTATAATGCCCTAAAATGTAGAAGCTTCCGGATAACGGATAAAAGCCGGGAGAACTCTAATATAATAGGAGGTAGAAAGCGACGTTAAGATATACTATAATCAATTAATAATAACAAGAAAATTTAAATTAGAAAGAATATGAAACAGACAAAGTTAATGGTAATGGCAATGATGGCTGTAGCTCTGATGGCTACAAGCTGTGCAAGTAAGAAGGATCTTCAGAATTGCCAGAATGAGAATAAGGAATTGTCAAGCAACTATCAGGCTACCAAGGAAAAACTGGCAGCTACAGAGGCTAGTCTGGCTGCTGCCCAGGAGCAGCTCGCTACTGCAAAGAGCGATTACGCTAAGTTGCAGAACTCGCTTGACAAGAGTTTGAACAATGCAAGCCAGAACAACGTGAGCATTGAGAAACTCGTTGACCAGATCAACGAGAGTAACCAGTATATCCGCCACCTGGTTGAGGTAAAGAGCAAGAGCGATTCGCTCAACATGGTTCTTACCAACAACCTGACCCGCTCTTTGAGCAAGGAAGAGATGAAGGAGGTTGATGTTCAGGTTCTGAAGGGTGTAGTTTACATCTCTCTGGCTGACAATATGCTCTATCAGAGTGGTAGCTATGAGGTGAACAGCCGTGCTCAGGAAACATTGAGCAAGATTGCTAAAATCATCACAGACTACAAGGATTACGACGTGCTCGTAGAGGGTAATACCGATAACGTACCAGTAAGCACTACAAGTGCCAAGATGAAGAATATCCGCAACAACTGGGACCTCTCTGCTCTCCGTGCAGCTTCTGTTGTTCAGTACTTGCAGGATCACTTCGGTGTAAATCCTAAGCGTCTTACTGCTGGTGGCCGCGGTGAGTACAACCCTGTAACAACTAACGATACAGAGGTAGGCAAGCAGCGCAACCGCCGCACTCAGATTATCATCACTCCTAAGCTCGACCAGTTCATGGACTTGATTGACAAGGCTCCAGAGGAGAAGTAAAAAGACTATTTAAAGGTAAAAAGGTAAAAGGGTAAAAAAGTAAATAAGTAGAGGCATCATTGAGTTTTCGGGCTCATTGATGCCTTTTTAGGTATAAATATACAGGTTTTATGTTTTAAGTACGTAAAAAAGTGCTTTTTGTTGTCATTTTGCTAGAATTATTCTTAATTTCCTTTCTTTTCTTGATTATTTTTATTAATTTTGCAGGCAAAATATCAAGGTGCCACTTGGCTGCCCTGATCATTGTACATTGTAAATTATTAATTATACATTATATTGTGTTATGGAAAAGATTAAGATGACAACTCCATTGGTAGAGATGGACGGTGATGAGATGACAAGAATTCTCTGGAAGATGATTAAGGACGAACTGATTCTTCCTTTCGTGGATTTGAAGTCGGAGTATTATGACTTAGGCTTGCCTTATCGCGACAAGACCAATGACCAGGTGACCATCGACTCTGCTGAGGCGGCTAAGAAATATGGCGTGGCTGTGAAGTGTGCTACTATCACCCTAATGCACAGCGTATGGACGAGTATAAACTCCACAAAATGTGGAAGAGCCCTAATGGAACTATCCGTAGCATCATGGACGGTACCGTATTCCGTGCTCCTATCACCATCCCAAGCATCCACCCTTGTGTAAAGAACTGGGAGAAGCCTATTACCATCGCCCGTCATGCTTACGGCGATGTATACAAGAGCGTGGAACTTCGTGCTGATGAGCCAGGTACAGCCAAACTCGTGTTCGAGGGTAAGAGCGGCAAGAAGCAGGAGATAGAGATTCATTCTTTCGATGGTGCTGGCGTTATCCAGGGCATGCACAATACTGATAAGAGTATCCGCAGCTTTGCTCACAGCTGCTTCAAGTTTGCCATTGATACCAAGCAGGATCTCTGGTTTGCTACCAAGGATACCATCTCTAAGACTTATGATGCCCAGTTCCGTAAAATCTTTGAGGAAGTATATGAGAGCGACTATAAAGAGAAGTTTGCAGAACTCGGTATCGAGTATTTCTATACATTGATTGATGATGCAGTGGCTCGTGTTATCCGCAGCAAGGGCGGCTTTATCTGGGCTTGCAAGAACTATGACGGTGATGTGATGAGCGATATGCTCAGTACAGCCTTCGGTTCTCTGGCGATGATGACTTCTGTATTGGTTTCTCCTGACGGCAAGTATGAGTATGAGGCAGCACACGGTACCGTGACCCGTCACTACTATCGCTACCTGAAGGGTGAAGATACATCTACCAACCCGATGGCTACAATCTTTGCATGGAGCGGTGCGTTGAGAAAGCGTGGCGAACTGGATGGCATCAAGGAACTTCAGAACTTTGGCGACCAGTTGGAGGCTGCATGTTTCGATACTTTGAATGATGGTATCGCTACCAAGGATCTCGTAAACCTGATGGAAGGTGTTGAGGCTAAGGCTGTAAACTCTGCCGGCTTTATCGCTGCCATCCGCGAGCGTCTGGAAAAGCGATTGGCATAAAAACAATAAGACCTGGGGTGATTAACCTCAGGTCTTATTGTTTTAGTTATTTTTAGTTTAAATCTTGATTCTTTTTCTTGCGTTTACGCAAAGCGTCTGAATAAACCTTAAACAAATCAATGTTCAGCAACTGACAGATATGGTAAAGCATACCCGTATCTATAGTGGCTCTGCCGTATACCTTATATATATTAGTACGATGGCAGCCTAATTGCTCAGCAAGCCATACTGTGGTCTTGCCTTGCTTGTTTAATTCCTCTTTGATGATTTCACCGATTAAGGGAATTGCATTTACTTTATCTTTCATACTCTTTCAGTTGTGTTATACGCTCACTTATAGTTATATCGGGTGCAAAAGTAGTATTTCTGTTTCTAACTAGCAAAGAAACATGTAGCGAATTTGGAACACTAAGTTAAAATGTGTAACAAAATACTCGTTTTTTTATATTTTTTTTCTCTAAAGAACTAAATGTCACGAAATTGTAACTGAATGTAACGCTTATTACGAAAGAAAAGTCGTAATTTTGCAGCGGTATTTTAAATAACATGAAATATGGAAGAGAATATGAAAAGAATACTTGTTGTTGATGATGAGCAAGACTTGTGTGAGATTCTGAAATTCAATCTCGAAACAGAAGGATATGAGGTAGAAACAGCCAATTCGGCAGAAGAGGCTTTGGAGATGGACATCGCTTCGTTCGATCTGCTGCTACTGGACGTCATGATGGGAGGAATGAGCGGTTTCCAGCTGGCTAAGCAGTTGAAGGGCAATCCGATGACAGCCAATGTTCCGATTATCTTCCTTACAGCCCGAGATACGGAAAACGATACGGTGACAGGATTCAATATCGGTGCCGATGATTATATCTCGAAACCTTTCTCTATCCGAGAGGTGATGGTCAGAGTGCGTGCCGTCTTGCGCCGTACGGCTGAACAGGCTGGTGATGCTGATGAATCGAAGATCATCAACTATCAGGGACTGCAGTTGAATCTGGACAAGAAGACGGTGAGCATCGATGGTGAGGCAATCCCTTTCACCAAGACCGAGTTCGAACTCCTGCGTCTTTTCCTCGAAGAGCGCGGCAAGGTCTTCTCACGTCAGGAACTTATCGACCGGGTATGGCCTAAGGATGTGATGGTACTCGACCGCACGGTGGATGTCAACATCACCCGTATGAGAAAGAAGATTGGTAAATTTGCCAAGTGCATCGTTACCCGTCTGGGATTCGGTTATTATTTTGATGCGTAATTAAAATGTTTAAGTTAAATAGTGTAGGTAGGAAGTTGTACTTCAGTGTACTGGCGGTGTTCCTGGTGTTCGCCGTCAGTTTTATCGTGTTCCAGCAGGCACGAGAGAAACAGTATAAAATAGGTACGCTTACTATCAAGTTGGAAAATTATAATGAACTGTTGGCAGAAGATCTGGCGCTCTCTCCTGGTGAAGGAATTATTCTGCAGGATAGCATTCACAATAGGGATGTGACTGTGGCTCATGAGAAGTTGAAGGCTTTTGTACGCGAACATGAAAGCAAGGACCTTCGTGTTACGCTGGTGCGCCCGAACGGTAAGGTGATTTATGACAACATGAGTTCCGACTATGATCAGTTTGCCAACCATGCTAAACGTGAGGAAATAGAAGAGGCCTTGAAAAACAGGGTAGGCTCAAGCGTGGAGCGACAGTCTAAAACCCTGAAGCATGATTATTTCTATGTGGCTTCTTATTTTCCGGAAAGCAAGCTCATCATCCGTACGGCACTACCTTACAATAATGATTTGGCAAAATCGCTGCAGGCTGACCAGCATTTCATCTGGTTTGCCATCGTAGCCGTCATTCTGCTTACCCTCGTGCTCTACCGTTTTACGGACCGTCTGGGTAAGAATGTCTCCAAACTGAGCATCTTTGCTTATAAGGCAGATCACAACGAGAGTCTTGAGGTGGAAGATCTCGCCAAGTTCCCTAACGATGAGTTGGGCGAGATAGCCGAGCGTATCATCAAGATGTATAAGCGCATACAGACCACCCGATGTGAACAGAATGTACTGAAGCGGCAGCTTACCCAGAATATAGCTCACGAGCTGAAGACTCCTGTGGCAAGTATCCAGGGTTATCTGGAAACGATACTCGACAATCCGCATATCAACGAAGAGATGAAGTCGCAGTTTCTGCAGCGCTGTTATGCCCAGAGCGAGCGTCTCACCTCTCTGCTCCGCGACATCTCTACCCTGAACCGGTTGGATGACGGTTCGGATATGCTAGATTTCGAGGCGGTAGACATTACGCAGATGGTGAGTGAAATAGCCCGTGAGACGGCGCTGGAAAGAGAGTCGCACAAGATGACTTTCGAGAATCTTCTTCCCGACCAGCATATTATCGTGAAGGGTAACCGCAGTCTGCTCTATAGTGTGTTCCGCAATCTTACCGACAATGCCATAGCCTATGCCGGTGAAGGGCGTAAGATAACGTTGAGTGCCAAGGAGCAGGGCAATAAGTGGCATTTCATCTTCTGTGATAATGGTCAGGGAGTTCCTGCCGAGCATCTCTCCCGTCTTTTTGAGCGTTTCTATCGGGTAGATAAGGGACGCAGCCGCAAGATGGGTGGCACCGGTTTGGGTCTTGCCATCGTCAAGAATGCCGTTCTCCTGCATGGCGGAACCATCCGTGTGAGCAATCAGCTGGAAGGTGGCTTGAAGTTTGAATTTACGCTTAAGAAATAAAAATGTTTTTTGAATAAAATATCTAAGCGGCAAATATAAATAATCAAGTGGCTGATAAAGGTACTTAAGTAGTAAATATAGGTAAAGAAAGGCAAGACTTCTGAGAAACTTCTGAATGAGGTTTTACAGAAACCTTGCCTTTTTTTGTATTTTAAAACATTTTTGTTTTCTTTTCGTAAACTTTGCTTAAATTTATTATTTCTGACTTTTTTCTGTTAAAAGTATAGACGATATTTCTAAATATTGACGAAAATCAAGAAAAACTAACTTTTTTCTATAAAAATATCGATAAAGTTTGCATTAATTCAATACTTTTTCTTATCTTTGCACCCGTAAAGTAATGAGAGAGATTTAAAAAAGTGTAAGAAGAGAAAAAATAATTATATAAAGTTATAAGAGTTGTTTAATTTTTAAGAGAGGATTTTATGGAAAAAAGATTGCTTTTCTTGTTAGTCAATCTCTTCCTTTTATGTGGGGGCATTGGCTCAAACGAAAGTAACAGGTACCGTAGTTTCTCAGGAAGATGGTGAACCTGTCATCGGTGCATCTGTCGTAGTCGCCGGAGCGGCACGTACAGGTACCGTCACCGATATTGACGGTCACTTCTCTTTGGAGGTACCTGCTGGTAAGAAACTTGTAGTTAGCTACATCGGTATGCAGAGCCAGACCTTGACTCCAGCCGCCAAGATGACTATCCGCCTGAAGGCAGATAGCAAGAGTTTGGGCGAGGTGGTTGTAACGGGTATGCAGAAGATGGATAAGCGTTTGTTTACTGGTGCTACTACAAAAATTTCTGGCGACAAGACAAAGTTGGATGGTGTCGCAGACATCAGTCGTGCCTTGGAAGGTAAAGCGGCCGTGTGTCTGTGCAGAACGTCTCAGGTACTTTCGGTACAGCTCCAAAGATTCGTGTGCGTGGCGCTACTTCTATTTATGGTAGCTCAAAACCTCTTTGGGTGGTAGATGGTGTTATCATGGAGGACGTAACTGAGGTTGATGCTGATGATTTGTCTTCTGGTAACGCTGAGACCCTTATATCTTCAGCCATAGCAGGTCTGAATGCTGATGATATTGAAAGTTTCCAGATTTTGAAGGATGGTTCTGCTACCTCTATTTATGGTGCACGTGCCATGGCTGGTGTCATCGTTGTTACAACCAAGAAAGGTAAAGCTGGTACAAACCGTATCAACTATACTGGTGAATTCACCATGCGTTTGAAGCCAAGCTACCGCAATTTCAATATCATGAATTCTCAGGATCAGATGGGTGTATATCGTGAGATGTACAATGATGGTTATTTCTCTTTGAAAAGAGTTTTCGTGCTTCTAACAGTGGTGTCTTTGGCAAGATGTATCACCTGATGAATACATATGATTCGAAGACGGGAACTTTTGGATTGCCTAATACTGAGGAGGCGATGAATAGCTATCTCCAGAAGGCTGAATACCAAAATACCGACTGGTTTGACTTACTCTTCAGTAATAGTATCTCCCAGAATCATTCCGTCAGCATGTCTACTGGTACCGATAAGGCTCAGTATTATACATCTTTCAGTGTGATGAACGATCCAGGATGGTCTAAGCAGAGCAAGGTACAGCGTTATACAGCCAATGTAAATGCTCTTTACAATATTTCGACGAAATTGTCTTTCAATGCCATAGCTAATGCTTCCTATCGTAAGCAGCGCGCTCCTGGTACTACTTCACAGTCTGTAAATAATGTGACAGGTGAGGTGTCTCGTGATTTTGATATCAACCCATATTCTTATGCGTTGAACACTTCTCGTACCATGGATCCTAATGAACTCTATGTGCGTAACTATGCTCCGTTCAATATTTTCCGTGAATTGGAAAACAACTATTTGAGTTTGGATGTGGTTGACATGAAATTCCAGGGCGAATTGAAATATAAGCCAATCTCTAAAGTAGAACTCGCAGTATTGGGCGCTTACAAGTATTCTACAACGACCAATGCCGCTACCATTACTGACCAGAGTAATCAGGCTTGGGCCTATCGTGCGATGGATGATGCTACGATGCGTGATGCAAACCCATGGCTGTATACCGATCCAGACAAGGCAAACTCTTTGCCATTCTCTGTATTGGAAAAGGGTGGTTTTTATCGTGAGACCAAATATAAGATGAATAGCTGGGACTTCCGTGCGACAGCTAGCTATAATGATGTATACAACAAAGACCATATCGTGAACTTATTCGGTGGTTTGGAAATCAATTCACTCGACCGTAGCCGTTCTTATTTTAATGGCGTTGGCATGCAGTATGATATGGGGTATCTCCCTGCTTTCAACTATAACTTCTTCAAGCAGTTGGAGGAGGAGAATGGTCAATATTATAGTTTGGATAATTCATATCAGCGTGAGGCTTCTTTCTTTGGTACTGCCACCTATTCTTATAAGGGTCGCTACACAATTAATGGTACCATTCGTTATGAGGGTTCCAATAAGTTGGGTAAGAGTCGTTCAGCTCGTTGGTTGCCTACTTGAACGTGTCTGGAGCATGGAATGCTCATGAGGAGAGTTGGTTTACTAAGTTAAATCCAGTTCTTTCTCATCTTACATTAAAAGCATCATATTCATTGACAGCTGATCGAGGTCCTGCTTCCGTTTCTAACTCGTTGGTAGTGATACAGAGTTACAACCCTTGGCGTCCATTTGCCGGTGACAAGGAGACTGGACTTGAGATTTATCGCTTGGGTAATGATGATTTGACCTATGAAAAGAAGCATGAGTTGAACCTCGGTTTGGATATGGGCTTTTTGAATAACCGCATTAATGTGACTTTCGATTGGTATCGCCGCAACAATTATGATTTGATTGGTCCTAAGCGTACCATGGGTATTGGTGGTGAGATCTATAAATATGCCAATGTGGCAAGTATGCGTTCACATGGTGAGGAGTTGACTATTTCCACTCGCAACATTGAGACCAAGGATTTTAAATGGAGTACCGACTTCATTTTCTCTCACTCAAAGAATACTGTAACCGACTTGGATTCACGTGCTAACATCATGCAGATGATTACAGGTACCGGTTTCACAATGAATGGCTATCCTGTTCGCTCTTTGTTCTCTATTGATTTCAAGGGATTGAACAATAAGGGTCTGCCTATCGTTGTGAATCAGGATGGCGAGGAGACAAGCTATGGTGGCGATCTCTACTTCCAGTCAACTACAACAGATTACTTGAAGTATGAAGGTCCAACAGACCCAACCATTAACGGCAGTTTCGGAAACACCTTCTCTTATAAGGGTTTAAAACTGAATGTGTTCATTACATACGCTGCAGGAAATAAAGTACGTCTTGATCCAGCTTTCAGTTCTTCATACTCAGACATGACTGCCATGCCAAAGGAATTTATAAATCGTTGGACTCAAGCCGGTGATGAAGCTTATACGGATGTGCCAGTCATAGCAGACCAGCGCATGAAGCAGAATGACAATTATATTGGTTATCTTTATAATGCATATAACTATTCTACGGCTCGCGTAGCTAAGGGTGATTTCATTCGCATGAAGGAGATTTCTTTGGCTTATGATTTCCCAGGCAAGTGGGTTCAGGCCCTTCGCTTGAACAGCGTAAATTTGAAACTTCAGGCTACTAACTTGTTCTTGATTTATTCAGACAAGAAGTTGCACGGACAGGATCCTGAGTTTTTCAACACTGGTGGTGTGGCAACCCCAATGCCACGTCAGTTTACATTGACATTAAGAGTAGGACTTTAAAGAAAGAGAGATAATTATGAAAAAGAATAAATTATATATAGCATCGGTGGCTTTTGTGGCATTGTCATTGGTCACATCATGCGACAGCTTCCTGGACAAGTTGCCAGATGATCGTGCCGAGGTAAATACCGAGGAAAAGGTGACCTCTCTGCTTGTGTCTGCTTATCCAACAGCAAGCAGCAATCTGATATTGGAATGGAGCTCAGATAATTATGCAGACAATGGAAAGCAGTATAGTACCAATCAGGATATAGAGCAGGTTTATCGTTTTCAGCCACTTACAGCTCAAACAAATGATAGCCCAAAGAGTTTGTGGAATGGTTATTATTCTGCAATTGCAGCAGCCAACCAGGCTTTGGCTTCCATCGATGAGATGGGTAATCCGGCATCGCTAAAGGCGCAGAGAGCTGAGGCTTTGCTCTGTCGTGCCTATAGCATGTATCGTCTTGCTACAACTTTCTGTATGACTTATAATCCAGATAATGCAGAGAAGTGCATGGGACTTCCTTATCCAACAAAGCCTGAGACAACTGTAAGCCCTGATTATAAGCGTGGTACACTGAAGCAACTTTATGAGCAGATTGATGCAGATATTGAGGCTGCCTTGCCTGATGTGAGCGATGATATCTATACCCAGCCTAAGTATCATTTCAATCAGAAGGCTGCGTATGCTTTTGCTGCTCGTTTCAACCTGTACTATATGAACTATGACAAAGTGATAACATATGCTAGCAAGGTGCTTGGAGCAAATCCAGCCTCTTTGTTGCGCAACTATGTACCTTTTATGTCTTTGTCTAATTCAGAGGATATAGAGAATCGGTATATTTCTTCATCAGAGAACGCCAATCTCTTGTTGATGACGGCATTTAGTCAAATTGGTAGAAATATCAGTGGTAATGAAGCGCGTTTTTGTCACAATCAAAATGTAGGTCAGTATGAAACGATTTGGGCTAAGATGCCATGGGGAAGTGGATCCAGAGACAATACTCTCTACCAGTCAAACTTGTTGTTTGGCAATGCTCGTATTCTTATCTTCCCAAAGATGTTTGAACATTTTGAGTTTATCGACAAGATAAACCAAACTGGATATCTTCATGTTGTAGATGCTGTGTTCACTACTGATGAAACCCTTCTTTGTCGTGCTGAGGCTTATGCCATGAAGAAGGATTATGATAATGCGGTGAAAGATATCAATACTTGGATTGTGTCGCATACTATGACTGCGAATGGTACGGCAAAACGCCCAACAATGACAGTTGAAAGTATCAAGACTTTTATCGAAAACTTGCCGTATGCACCTGTTACACCAAAATCCAATTTGGAGCATAGCATTCGTAAGACATTCCATCCACAGGGATTCACGGTTGAGGCTGGTACCCAAGAGGATATTTTGCAATTCATCTTACAGATGCGTCGACTGGAGACCCTGTATCAAGGTCTTCGTTTCCTTGATATCAAGCGCTATGGCATTGAGTTCAGCCATGATGTTGACGAAGAGTCTCCTATTGTATTCAAGGCTGGTGACTTGCGAGGTGCGATTCAATTGCCAGATGATGTAATTGAGGCAGGATTACCTGCAAATCCAAGAGAAGAGTCTAACAAATAAAAAATGAGTAAACTATGAAATATATAAAATTATTCATACTGATAGCGTCAGTCTCTCTGTTTGCTGCCTGCTCAGACGATAGTCTTGATTCTAAGAGTATTTTCGATACGCAGAATAAGGAAGAGCAGAATGACTTTGACAAGTGGCTCAAGACCAACTATGTGGATACCTATAATATCCGCTTTAACTATCGATATAGTGACAAGGAGACGGACAACAAATATAATCTTGCACCTGCCGATTTTAATAAGTCTAAGGCATTGGCTATTATGGTCAAGCATATTTGGCTGGATGCTTATAAGGAAGTGATGGGCGATCAGTTTATGAAGACCTATTCTCCTCGTGTGATGCAGTTGGTTGGTTCAGCAGCTTATGATTCTCAGTCTTCTATTGTGATGGGTACTGCTGAGGGTGGCTTGAAAGTAACTTTGTATAATGTAAATATTATCGATGTTGATAATCCAATCATAGATCCAGAAAATCCTTTCGTTGACAAGGAAAAAGGTACATACGATCTGAATTACTGGTTCTTCCATACAATGAATCATGAGTTCTGTCATATTCTGACTCAGAAAAAGAATTATTCTACTGAGTTCCAGACTGTTTCTGCCGGCAAGTATCAGACTTCAGGTTGGGTGAATGTAAAGGATGAAGAAGCTCCATCCATGGGATTTGTATCCGGTTATGCCAGCGGTGAGTATAATGAGGACTTTGCTGAGATTTTTGCCCAATATGTAACCCATTCTGAAGCAGCATGGCAAAAAATACTGAGTGCAGGTATTGTATACGAAACAGATGAAAATGGCGATTATGTGCTTGATGCAGACGGCAATCTTATAGTGAAGGATGCAAGTGGCTATAAAGCTATTATTCAGAAATTTAACATTCTCAAGGAATATTTTGCCAACACTTGGGGCATGGATATTACCAAGCTTCGTGAAGTTATCTTGCGTCGTACGGCAGAAGTAAAGGCAATGGATTTAGAAACATTAAAGTAAGACGGATATGAAAAAAATATATAACATATTATTTACGCTGATTGCGGTCTTGTCTTTCACATCTTGTTCCAACGACATAGATGAAGTGTTCGACAAACCTTCTGCAGAGCGAGTGAATGATGCAATAGCAGAGTATAAGACGGTTCTTACTTCTGCAGAGAATGGATGGCTGATGAAATATTATCCTAAGGCTAATACCAAGTATGGTGGATATAATCTGTTGTTGAAATTTGGAACAGATGGAAATGTTACTGCCATGAGCGATGCTTTGGGTGCAGACACGAAAGCCACATCACATTATAAATTGGAGCAGAGTGCTAGTATCGTTCTGTCTTTTGATGAGTACAATAAGGTGATTCATTTCTTCTCCGATCCAGCTAACCCTGATGGTATTGGTGATAATGGTAAGGGTATGGAAGGTGACTTGGAGTTCCGGGTGCTTACCGCCACTGCTGATTCTGTAGTCATGCTTGGCAAGAAGCGTGGTACAAAAATAGTGATGACTCCTATGGCGAAGGATGCCGATTGGACTGAGACCATTAATCATATAGACGATTTGGAGCAGGAAATGCAGTTTCCTAAATATACTTGCGAGGTGAATGATGTCAAGTATGTGGCAACAACAAGCTATCGTACCATTACTTTCACTAGTTCTAATGCCGAGGAAGGCTCTACAACGGAACCTTATATTGTTACAGACAAGGGCATTGAATTTTATGAGCCAATAACTCTTAATGGCGTTACTGTCAAGGGATTCAACTATAAAGGGGGCGATAACTATGAGTTTGAATCCACAGATGCCGCTGTAAAGATGTTGGGCGTTGTTCCTCCTATCAGTGAGCAGGTTATCAGTGGAGACTGGTTCTTCTCTGTAGCTAATATGGGTAGCTATACTCAGGCGTATTGGAATGCTGGTAACGAGGAGGTTTCTAAGTATTATTCTCCTTGCTATTATGCTGCTTTTACCACTTCTGCGTTTGATGGCTATGTAGGACATTGGGGAATCTTGTTCAATGTGGCAGGCTATGGTTCGTTCATAGACATTACTCCTACTATCGTTGATGATGATCATATCTCATTTGCTTGTCCTGGCAAGTTTGGTGCGAATGGTCAGTTTTTCTATGGAAGGGGTCAGCTGTATATGATTTATGCACTGACTGGTGATGAGGGAACTCATGCTGCCAACGTGGCCAAGACTTATAAAGTCGAGTTGATGCAGGGTACAACGAAACAGCCTTCTTCTATAAAGTTGACTGATGAGAGTAATCCAAATAACTGGTTTGTCTTGACAACTAGTATGCCAGAATCTCTTTTTTAGAGTTCATCCATCATGAAATAAAATTATATACATAATGTTTAATAGGATTCTTTGTGAAAAGAATACATAAAATCTCTCGTCTGGGGGCGTGCTCATTTAAGCACGCCCCTTATTTATTGTTGCAGTATAAACTGTATTCCGGAATATTTTGCCGAGGAATAAGTTGGCTGTTAATCGGAAATAGTGTACTGGCGAATGAAGAACAGCTGACTAGCCGTACGCTCGCCAGTTGGCTGTTCTACAGCAACAGTCAGCGTAAATGCCTATAAAAGTGTTGTAAGTAAGGGATAAAGAAATACTCTTCACTCTTCACCTTTCCTTCGGAATCCCCAGTGTTTATGGGCGTTTCGAGGGGTGAAGAGTTCTTGGACACTCTTCACCCACTCTTCACCACTCTTCACCTTAGCTGGTTCGGCGGAGGATGTGTCATAAATTTATGATTCACCCTTTTCTTGTTATTGGAAGAGTAAGAATATGTTGTTGGAAGAGTTATAATATGTTGTTGGAAGAGATAGGATATGTTGTTGAGGCAGTCTGTATCTTCGGTCGCACAACAGCTGTTGTGCGCTTGCATAACAGCTGATATGCGCATGCACAACAGGTGATGTGCATGCGATGGTCAACTGTTATGCACCAACATCCAGACTTATGATACACCCTCCTCAGGGACGCCTAGCGGTCTTGCGCTGCAATTTACGCCTGTTAGTCTTTGGAATCGGTGAAGAGTGGTGAAGAGTGGTGAAGAGTCGCTGCAAACTCTTCACCCCTCGGAATGCCGATATACACAGGGGTTTCCGAAGAAAAGGTGAAGAGTGAAGAGTAAAAGCGTGTTCGCTTGCAGGTAAAATGGGGCGCAAGCTGTTTCCATGAAAGGAATCGCTTGCGCCCCTGATATTATTGCTTATGAGTAAATGAGCACCCTAAGATTAGAACTTGTAGATAGCACCAAATGAAATGTTGCTCGCATCTACGTTAAGTCCGAATGTTGATGAGTTGTCACCATGGTCAGGAGAATAACCTTTGTAACCGAGGAAACCTACCTTTGTGATGAAGTTTACGTGGTCTGAAAGCTTAACAGCCAAACCTGGCTTGATGCCTACCTCGTATAAATCGCCACCGCCCTTGCTGAAGCTGCTGTAACCGATTGTACCCTCAACGAAGAGGTTAACCAACTTGGTTTCTACGGCTGTGTAACGTACGTAAGGAGCAACTTTGAATGTTGTAGATTCACCTACAGGAGAAAGCTTGCAAACTTCGCCCTTCTTGATACCAATCTCGAGACCAGCTTCCCACTTGTTGTTGAACTGGTAACCAATCTCAGGCATCAAGGTGTAAGCTGTCTTGCTGTCACCATCACCGATCTTGTTGCTGGAAATACCAGCTGTACCACCGATGTAAACCTGTGCGCTAGCGCAAACTGAAACGAGAGCCATAGCAAGGCTCAACATAATCTTCTTCATAATCAATCTTTTCTTTTAATTATTACTTTCTTTTATCACTCTAATCAGGTAGCTTTTCAGCCCCTTTATTTATGATAGCAAAGCACATCCCAGACATGCCCTGCACTCTCTAATTCGGCGGCACAGATATAGGAAATAACTTGAAACTCAAAACTATTTCTCAGTTTTTCTTGCAAAACAAGCCGTATTATTGATGTAAATCAAGAAAAGTAGGCATGCTGAATGTATCTAAAGCTATTTCTGCTGCAAAGCTACGATTTTTTAGTGAAACCGCCAAATAATATGAGGGAATATTTGGGCAAACCAACTTTTTTCTCTATCTTTGCATGAACAAACAGTTTGAATCTTTTTTTTATTAATATCATAAATGAATCAATTTACAAAGCAGATAGCAGCCCAGCTCAATCTGAAGGAGCAGGCTGTAGAAAATACTCTGGCGCTGCTTGAAGAGGGCTGCACCATTCCGTTTATCTCGCGATACCGCAAGGAGAAAACCGGTAATATGGATGAGGTAAACATTGAAGCCATCGCACAGGCTAACGAGAAACTCTCTGAGATGGCGAAGAGAAAGGAGACTATCCTCAAAACTATCGAGGAACAGGGAAAACTCTCGGATGAACTGAAAAAACGCATCGAACAGTGCTGGGATGCCACCGAACTGGAAGATATCTATCTTCCTTATAAGCCAAAGCGCCGCACCCGTGCACAGATAGCACGTGAGGCAGGCTTGGAGCCTCTGGCACAGCTGCTCCTCTTCCAGCGTGAGCGCAATCCGGAACAGGCTGCCAGGAAGTTTGTGGGCGATAAGGTGAAGGATGTGGAGGCTGCTCTTCAGGGTGCCAAGGACATCATCGCCGAAACCGTAAGCGAGAATGAGCAGAGCCGCAATCAGATTCGCGGTGAGTTCAGACGCGGTGCCATCATCACTTCTAAGGTGGTAGCCAAGAAGAAGGATGAGGAAGAGGCGCAGCGCTTCTCTGACTATTTCGATTTCTCAGAACCATTGAAGAAATGTTCTTCGCACCGACTGCTGGCTATGCGTAGAGGCGAGGCGGCAGGATTCTTGCGTGTCAGCATCTCGGCTGATGATGAGCAGTGTCAGGATAAACTGAAGCGCCACTATGTACATGGTTTCGGTGAGTGCCAGACGCTGGTGGGTGAAGCGGTGGATGATGCCTTCAAGCGACTGCTGAAGCCTAGCATTGAAACCGAATTTGCTGCGCTCAGCAAGCAGAAGGCGAATGAGGAGGCTATTGTGGTCTTCGCCGAAAACCTGCGCCAGCTTCTGTTGGCGGCTCCTCTCGGACAGAAACGCGTGATGGCGGTTGACCCGGGTTTTGCCAATGGTTGCAAGACTTGCTGTCTCGATGCGCAGGGCAATCTGATTCATCATGAAATTGTTTATCCTCATCCTCCCCGCAACAGGAAGAGCGAGGCTACGGCTGCCATCCAGCGCATGGTAAAGATGTATCAGGTGGAGGCAATGGCTGTAGGTAACGGTACGGCAAGCCGCGAAACCAGCGACTGGCTGCATAGTATCGATTTCGTTCATCCGGTAGATATCTATGTGGTGAGCGAGGATGGCGCTTCTATCTATTCGGCTTCGAAGATTGCAAGAGATGAGTTTCCGGATGAGGATGTTACCGTGCGTGGTGCTGTGAGCATCGGACGAAGACTGATGGATCCGCTTGCAGAATTAGTGAAGATTGATCCGAAGAGCATCGGTGTGGGACAGTATCAGCATGATGTGGATCAGACTCAGTTGAAGAAGAGTCTGGATACGGTGGTGATGAGTTGTGTGAACTCGGTGGGTGTCAACCTGAATACCGCATCGCAGCATCTCCTGACCTATGTGAGCGGTTTGGGACCTACGCTTGCCAAGAATATCGTGGAATATCGCCGCGAGAATGGAGCCTTTGCTTCCCGTGCCCAGTTGAAGAAGGTGCCACGTCTGGGTCCTTCGGCCTTCGAGCAGTGTGCCGGCTTCCTCCGCATTCCTGGCGCTAAGAATCCTTTGGATAACAGTGCCGTTCATCCAGAGCGCTATGCGCTGGTAGAGCAGATGGCGAAAGATCAGGGCGTAACGGTGAAGCAGCTGGTAGAAGACAAGGCGCTGCAGAAGAAGATTGATATCCGGAAATATGTGAGTGCCGAGGTGGGTATGCCTACTTTGACCGATATCATGGCTGAGCTTGACAAGCCGGGCTTGGATCCTCGTGGTGAGGTGGAGAAGTTTGAGTTTGATGCCAGCATCAAGGAGATAGAGGATTTGCAGGTGGGCATGGTTGTGCCGGGCATTGTTACTAACATTACCAAGTTTGGTGCCTTTGTAGATATAGGTGTCCACAACGATGGTCTGGTTCATGTATCCCAGATGTCAAACCGTTACATTCAGGATCCTTCTGAGGTGGTAAAGCTTCATGAACATGTGATGGTGAGAGTGGCAGAAGTAGATTTGAAGCGCAAGCGCATCGCCTTGTCGATGAAGGGCGTGAAATAAAAAGGATATTCAGAATGAATCAGAATAATAATGGTGATGCTCTCTTGGCAGGGGGCATCACCAGAGATTGTATAGAGTCGGCATATTGCTTTATTCATCAAAAGCTCAGGGTTTTTGAATTTTCCACCAATCCTACGCAGCGTGATGATATAGAGTATGCCATCGCCCAGTATGTAGAGGGCATGAATCCGCAGCTCTATCTTCTTCTTTCTCAAGGCAGAACGGAATTTCTTCTAGATCATGTGAATTTTGAAAAAGATATGCGCGAGGCACAGGAAAAACTGGAAGGGATGATGTAGGTATCTCTCTGCTTTAGGAGAAGGATAAAATGAGTCACGTTAATTTAAGTTGATGAGGGTGCGTCATGGACTTATGACACACTCTCTTTTTAGCCATCAAATTAAATAGTATCTACAATCTACACGAGCGCCTTTCTTCGCTATTTCGGTTCCGACCATAGAATAAACAAACTTGCGAATTTCTTTGATTTCAACATCAGGTATTCTACTTGCTATTTCAGAAATTTTGCTCATAGGATGTCTGTGTAAGTCCTCTTTGATAAGGGCTTTCAGAACAATGGTTCTATAGTTCTTAGCGTTGTGACAATATTGGATTTTGCATTCCCCTGATTCCGCAACACTATAATTTAATGTTTTTTATAAGCACCTGAGCAACAAAAAGTTGCTCAGGATTTTGCCATGTCAGAAATTTCACTTATCTTAGTGTTGCAAAATAAAAACAAACAATATAGTAAATTAGCACATATGGGATAATTAGACTGCAAAAATTTGATGACCGGTATCCCATAATTTAACTTTTTAAAAGGGGAAATAGGAAACAACTTTCACGTTCTGTATCTTGATTTTATGCCTTTAACCGGAGTGTAAAGCAGCTGCCTTTCCCCAATTCACTATCTATGGTCAGAGTGCCCCCATGCGCTTCGACAAAGTCCTTGGAAATGGATAGTCCCAGTCCACTACCCTGTACCTTGGTGCCCGGAACTCGGAAATAATGTTCGAAGATGCTCTGGTGATAACGGGGATCGATGCCTTTTCCAAAATCACGTACGAACATTTCTATCCAGTTATCCTTTGTTTGCCGCGCACCGATGATAATACGCCCGTTTTCTGCTGAATACCGGATAGCGTTGGAAAGTAGGTTCGTCAGCACCCAAGCTATCTTTTCACTATCAACAAACAGTTTGCCCATCTTCTCTTCCGGATATTGCACTTCTATCTGAATGTTGAACTTCTCGGCCTGTATCCGGTTTGCCTTGATGGCATATTCAATCAACTCGATAGGCTTGGTGATGCGCGGTTTCAGTTGTAACTTACCGGATTCCACCTGGGTCATATTGAGTAATTCACTGGTGATACTCAGCAACCGGTCGCTGTTATCCTGAATGCTTTGAGCCAGTTCCTTCTGTTCCTCATTCAGAGAGCCCACTCGGCAGTCTTCCAGCAGTTGCAGGCTCATCAGAATGGCCGAAATCGGTGTTTTTAGTTCGTGAGAGATGGTAGAGATGAAGGTGGTCTTGGCGGAATCCAGTTCTTTAAACTCAGTGATGTTTTTTAAGAGAATCACATATCCTTCTTTTTGCGAGGAACCTTCTCTGCCTGTCTTCATGCACCTCATTTGGAAATAGCTTTCCTTATTGTCGGCATAGATTTTAAGGGGCTCGTTTTTAGAGGTGCTCTTTTCATCGAATGCATCCTGCAATCCCCGGAGCAATCTGCGGAGAAGGTCATTGCGCAGGGCTATCTCCTGAGCTGGTTTCAGCAAGACTTCTTCTCGCTGAAGGTTGAGGATGCTGAGGGCTTCATCGTTAATGAAAAGGATGGTCATCGCATTGTCCAGTCCGATAATGGGTTCCTTCACACTGTTGATGATGGTTTCCATATAATTCTTGGCTGCCTTTATTTCAGCCAGTGTGCTAGAGTTGTAGTCAGCCAGCCGTTTAGCCATCCGATTGAAGTTTTTGGACACCTCTTCAAACTCCTTGCTTTCGAGGTTCAACCGCTGTTCGTAGTTGTGATTGGCAATTTCCTTGATACCGTCTGTAATTTCTTTGACGGGCTTGTTGATGGAGGACGGCAACTGTTTCAACATCCAAAGGCCGCAGACAATGCAGAGACCTCCGATGATGGAGACCCATACCAATGCCCGTTGCAGACCGGGACCGGCCGCCGGGCTAGTCGGTTCGGTGGCGGTCAGAATTTGTAAGTTGACGACAGAGAGTGAAACTAACAGCACAATCATGGCTACCAGCACACCGATATTCAACGTCAGTTTTGTCTTGATATTCATAAAACAATCTATTTAACCTAATTTCCGCAACACTATCATTTAATATTTTTTATAAGCACCTGAGCAACAAAAAGTTGCCAGGATTTTGTCATGTCAGAAATTTCACTTATTTCAGTGTTGCAAAATAAAAACAAACAAAATTCTGAATGACATGGCAAAAGTACAAATTAAATCTGAGAAACCCACTCCTTTTGGGGGATTTTTTTCGATTATGGAGTAATTTGATGCTCTTTTAGCTCAAACCATAGATTCCACCTTGGGATTGAGATGCACTATGTGTTTGGTTATCAATATAGCGAGATTCTAGACCATGCTTTTCTGGTTAAACCAGCGTATTACCTCAAGTCGCTTTGCAAGCAAAATCCCACTAAACCCTATAGGTTGCGGATTTGAGGTTTAGGTTTATTACTGCGGAAAGATAACCAATTTTATGTTCTCATCCGAGAGAAATCTCAAAAAAGACCGGTATCGTTTCAGATGAACTAAAGTCGAGACATAGGTGAAAGCCGGTTGTCCGATGCACAGCGTCGTGACCTGACGCTCTTTGCACACCGTTTGAATAGTATCTATGACATCCGGTGAAGCCCGCTGTATCAGTTCACCGCCCAGCTCCGCCGCCAGTTTGAAGTGATTCAGCAGATGGCGCTGGGTAGCCAATGGAATGCGGTCCGGATGTTCGGCAGGGGTCTGTACATAAAGAACCAAGAAATCCGTATCATATCGAGAGGCTAACCTGGCAGTGCGGCGAATGAGCCTTTTGGGAGTTATTTCATTGCTGCTGATGCATACCAGAAAAAGTTCGCGATGTACACCTTTCTCTCCGCTGATAATTTCGTTCTCCACTTTCCGTTCCACACGAAAGGCAACCTCTTTTAAAGCCAGTTCCCTGAGCTGAAGGATGTTTTCAGTTTTGAAGAAATGGTTCAAGGCTGTTGGAATTTTTTCTTTTCGGTATATTTTTCCAGCTTTCAAACGATTGATCAGTTCTTCCGCTGTCAAATCTATATTCACAACTTCGTCTGCTTCTTCTAGCACCTTATCAGGAATCCGTTCTTTTACCTTAAGCAATTCCTTTTACCTCTTCATTTAGGCTTTCTATATGCTGAATGTTGACTGCAGTGATAACATTGATGCCTGCTTCAAGCAATTCCATGACATCCTGCCATCGTTTTTCATGCCTGCTTCCTTCCACATTGGTGTGCGCAAGTTCATCTACCACTACCAATTCTGGGTGTAACAGCAAGATGGCATCCAAATCCATTTCTTCCAATTCCTTTCCTTTATAATAGATTTTTCTCCGTGGTATAATCGGCAGTCCGGCTAGCTGTTCTTCCGTTCCAGCACGTCCATGCGTCTCGACATATCCTATTTGCACATCAATGCCGTTGTTTAACATTTCATGTGCTTCCTGAAGCATACGGTAAGTTTTTCCCACACCGGCTATCATGCCGATATAGACCTTGAATACACCCCGCTGTGAACGCCGTATCAGCTGTAGGAAATGCTGTGCGTTTTCTTCTCTATCATTTCTATCCTTCATATTTATGTTTATTTCTGTTGATATTCTTGCAATCTGCCCGAGTTGACGATTAGGGAAATCGCCCTACATCCTTCTCAAAGAGGCAGATTCCGTTATTCGTCTTTCCAATATCCCCGATAAAAGAGTAGCAAGATACCGAAAATCTCCAAACGCCCGATGAGCATCAACGCAGAAAGTATCCATTTGGCTGCATCGGGAAGAGCCGCCCAGGAGAAAGCCGGTCCGAAAGCTCCCAGTCCGGGACCCACATTGCCTATGGCGGATATCACTGTACTCATGGATTCGGTCAGTCCCACTCCACAGCACATCAATAATATCCACCCTATAAAAATACATATCAAGTAAGTTCCGAAAAAAGTGAATACCGTAGCAGAGGTCCGTACTGGGACACAGATACCGTTTACTCGTACCGGTAAAACAGCCCGAGGGTGAAGCATCTGTTTGAACTGATTCCGGATGTTACGGGCAATGATAAGCAACCGCATGTTTTTGACTCCTCCGCTGGTAGATCCAGTACATCCGCCTGAAATCATGGCGAAAATCAGCAACATCCAGGTGCAAGGAGGCCATAAGTTGTAATCATCTGAAGTAAATCCGCAGGAAGTATGAGCAGTAGCTACTTGAAACAGGGCTTTACGGAAGGACGTTTCCAAATCGTAGTAGTCAGTCAGGAATAGGGCTCCAGTAATGAACAGAGTGAGTATTCCGACGGACTTCAGAAACCAGCGTAATTCTTCATCTTTCCATAAATGGCGAAAGTTACCACGCATAGCAGCCAAATAATAAAGAGAGAAATTGACGCCAGACAGAATCATAAAAATAGAAATCACGTATTCAATGTAGGGCGAATTCCAATAGGCCACACTTGCCTGCTTGGTAGAGAAGCCACCGGTTGCGGTTGTAGCAAAGGCGTGACAGACGGCATCAAACCCACTCATACCACCCCCTACAAGCAGAAGAGTTTCCACAGCTGTCAGTCCGATATAGATTGTCCACAGCCACCGTGCCATCACTTTGATTTTGGGGTGAATCTTGTCATGGGTAACTCCCGTTGCCTCTGACAGGAAGAGCTGTTGGCTGCTGCCCGAAAATAGAGGCAACAGTGCAATAGTAAAAAGAACGATGCCAAGTCCACCAATCCACTGGGTCAGACTTCTCCAGAACAACAGTCCGTGGGGAAGGGTTTCGATATGATCCAATATCGTGGCACCGGTAGTGGTGAACCCTGACATGGTTTCAAAAAAGGCATCGGATATTGATGGAATATATCCACTAAATAGGAAAGGAAGCATTCCCAGTGCCGAAAACAGTATCCACGAAAGACTGACAATACAATAACCGTCACGTCGATTGATGGATACTTCATTTCGTTTACCCCCCAACAGCAGCAGTCCACCAAGTACAACGTTAATAAGCAGCGTTTCTAAAAAATGAATATAGTCTTCTTCCTGATAGTAGAAGGAAACACCTGCACAAAGTGCGAAAAACCCCGCTTCTACCAGTACAAGCACGCCTAATGCATATGAAACATTTCGATAGTTGACCATACAGCCCCTGTTTCTCTGAAAAGAAACTTTATTGCTTTGATACCATTCTTCCATTGTTCTTTTATTTTAATTTTATTACATGAGAAACAAGGACTGTGCCATTGTTCGAAATCTTTCATTATCACTTGAAAATCAGCAGCTATGAAGATATAAAAGAGGAATGAAAAGGCAAACTGTTTTCTCAATCTGAGAAGAAACCTTTTCATTTTGAGAAAACAAGTCTTTCCTTTCCATAGTCCTTAAGAGTACAAGGTGGTGGACATGTTAAAATCCGATGCCGATCCCTGCTACCAGGTAAGTTCGGTCATATACCGGTGATACGATAGCTTGAACAGATAAGGGGATTGCTAAATGGTTTGACAACGATACTTCCTTGGAAACTTTCAGAGATACGTCTGTAAAAGCGGCTTTATGGTGATACATTCCTTTCCAGGGAGTAAAGCCGACAGCGGAGTCAGCACTATGTCTGCAGGTAGCCGGAAGGGATAGGAGGCCGAAAGGTAAGTAGATGCCTGCAGATTGCCCTTCTCATTCTTGTCTGCCCCGGCAAACATGGTGCTCCATGAAAGGGACAGCGGAAAAGAATCGCTGAAGCAGTAAGCCAATGTAGCCTCGAAATAATGGCTGTTTTTGTAATGGCCATAAGGTTGGTTGATACCGCTCCACCAATAATCGGACAAGGTGGCCGTTAAATTCCGGTAGGTATATCCGAGGTTGATGTCCCATTCTTTGGAACCTCCCTCTTCCCATTTGGTGAGTGACTGGCTGCCCCAAACATTGAGGGAAAAACCAGCATAACCCAGCGTGAGAGAAGGCTGTACCGAACAACCGGACTGCTGATCGGCCCCGCGCCAGACATAGTCAGAAACGAAATCCGCCTTGGCATGAACGGATAGTTTGTCTTGTGCAGAAACTTGTAAAGGATATAAACAAGCCACTACTCCTATGAGAAGCAGATTTTTTTTGATAAAAGTATACATATTACAAACAGATTAATGTTTTTTTCTTATGTTCATCTAAAGCAACATTCAGTTTCAATACATTGATTTTGGAAGGCCCGAAAACGCCGAAAAGCGGTCTTTCGATATGGTTTTCCACCAGTGCTTTCACTTTTTCGCTCAAGCCCCTGGCAGTAGCTACCCGTTTTATCTGCACATAGGCACAGGCAGGTGTGATGTCAGGATCCAATCCGGAGGCACTGGCCGTTACCATTTCTGCAGGCACCTCCGCACGTTTCAGGTACGGATGGTGCAGCAAAAAGGTGTCTATCCGGGCCTCGACTTCTTTCAGGTAGCTTTCATTGGTTACCCCTTTGTTGCTGCCGGCCGAGCTGGTGCCGTCGTAACCGTCACCTGCACAGGAAGGTCGTCCCCAAAAATAAATATCTTGGGTAAACCGCTGTCCGACGTTGGCTACCCCCACTACTTTTCCGTTCAGGCTAACGGTTTCGACATTGCCACCCTCACCCGGCGCGGCGAACTGGGCATACGCCCACAGGACCAGCACATAACATACGGACAAAAACACACAAAAAACAAGAGTGAGTTTTATTGATTTTATAAGATTCTTCATAATGAATATTTTTACGAGTCAATTTAAAATAATTTGAATAAATTATCATGAAAGATAGGTTAGACAAATAGTCCAACGAGCAGATCAATCAGCTTGATACCCACAAAAGGAGCGATTAAACCGCCTACCCCATAGATAAGCAGGTTTCGACGAAGCAGAGCACTGGCACCGATCGGCTTGTAGGCAACTCCTTTCAGCGCCAGAGGTATCAGCGCAGGAATGATGAGCGCATTGAAGATGACGGCAGACAGGATGGCACTTTCGGGACTGTGAAGCCCCATGATGTTAAGGGCACCCAATTGAGGAACAGAAACCATGAACAAGGCCGGAATGATAGCAAAGTATTTTGCCACATCGTTAGCGATGGAGAAGGTGGTCAGTGTACCTCGTGTCATCAACAGCTGCTTTCCTATCTCTACGATTTCGATCAGTTTAGTCGGGTCATTATCCAGGTCAACCATGTTGCCGGCCTCTTTTGCCGCCTGTGTACCGCTGTTCATGGCTACCCCTACGTTGGCCTGTGCCAAAGCCGGAGCATCGTTTGTACCGTCACCCATCATGGCCACCAGCCGGTTACGCTTGTTCCCGACGGATGTAATTCATCTTGTCTTCCGGCTTGGCTTCGGCGATGAAGTCATCCACACCCGCTTTTTTGGCAATGTATTGTGCCGTCAAGGGATTGTCTCCCGTTACCATCACCGTTTTGACACCCATTTTTCGTAAGCGTTCAAATCGCTCTTCTATACCTGGTTTGATAATGTCCTGCAATTCAATGACACCGGCTACTTTCTGATTGACACAGACCACCAAAGGAGTACCTCCGTTGCCTGATATGTTTTGAATAGCATCTTCCGTTTCCTGGGGGAAGTCATGACCGGCTGCCTGCGTCAGGCTGCGGATGGCATCAAAAGCCCTTTACGAATTTGGGTACCGTCTTTCAGGTCTACGCCAGAGCATTTGGTTTCCGCCGTAAACGGGATTATGTGGGCCCCTTTCGTTTCCGTCTGGAGTGTATGCATGCGAATGCCTTGTTCGCGTCCCAATTCGATGATGGATTTACCTTCCGGAGTGTCATCGGCTAAGGAAGAGAGCATGCATATTTCCACAAAAGGGCGCAGAGGAATCTCTTTGACCGGATGAAAGGCTGTAGCCTTACGGTTTCCGATAGTGATGGTACCCGTCTTGTCCAGTAAAAGTGTATCCACATCTCCTGCTGTCTCAACGGCTTTTCCTGATTTGGTGATGACATTGGCACGCAGTGCGCGGTCCATACCTGCAATTCCGATGGCGGAAAGCAGTCCACCGATGGTGGTAGGAATCAGACAGACAAAGAGAGACAAGAAAGCGGCTATCGTAATGGTAGTGCCGGAATAGTCGGCCATCGGCTTCAGCGTAATGCACACCACCAGAAAGACAAGTGTGAATACAGCCAGCAGGATAGTCAGTGCAATCTCATTCGGCGTTTTCTGCCGGCTAGCCCCTTCGACCAATGCAATCATCTTGTCAAGGAAACTCTCTCCGGGCTGTGTGGTAACCACCACCCGAATCCGATCTGAGAGCACTTTTGTACCCCCAGTTACCGAACTTTTATCTCCGCCGGCTTCACGGATAACCGGAGCGGATTCTCCCGTAATCGCACTTTCATCGATGGAGGCCAGACCTTCTATGATTTCACCGTCTGCAGGAATGACATCCCCTGCTTCACACTCAAAGACATCGCCTTTCTTCAGTTGGGAACTGCTTACAGACTCCAGCTTTCCATCTGTGACCCGCTTGGCAGGTGTTTCCTCACGAGTTTTGCGCAGGCTGTCAGCCTGAGCCTTGCCCCGTGCTTCGGCGATGGCTTCCGCAAAGTTGGCAAAAAGCAAGGTCAGAAAAAGAATGACGAAAACGCTGAAGTTATAGATTACCGAGCCCTGTGCACCGCTTACCGCTGAATAGACGGTCACCGGCAGCATGAAAAAGGTGGCGATTTCCACTGTGAACATAATAGGTTTTTCACCATCAGTCGTGGATTCAGTTTGACGAAAGACTGTTTGAGACTGGCTTTCAACTGGTCTTTCTGAAACAAAGAGTTGTTTGTATTTTTAGTATTCATATTTTCTTGCTATTAATCAGTTGTAATTAGAGAGTAAAATGTTCCGTCAGTGTGGTCAGGGCCTGTGCCGGGAAGAAAGACAAGGCTGCTACAATAAAGATAACAGCAAAAGTCATGACAGCAAAGGTCACCGTATCGGTTTTCAGCGTACCAGCACTTTCAGGAATGTATCTTTTCTGAGCCAGCAGTCCGGCCAAAGCTACCTGGCCGATAATCGGAATGAAACGGCTCAGGATCAGTACAATGCCACAGGAAAAATTCCAGAACCAGGTATTGTCACCCAAGCCTTCGAATCCAGATCCGTTATTGGCCGCACAAGAGGTAAACTCATAAAGCATTTCTCCCAATCCATGGGAACCAGGATTGTTGAGCCATCCGCCTTCACTCGCCACAAAAGCCGGGGCATGAACATACAGATAGGCAGCCAGAGCCGTTCCTACCAGGATGACAAACGGATGCAGCAGCGCTACGATAGAAGCGATTTTCATTTCGCGAGCTTCCACCTTGTGGCCCATGAATTCAGGAGTTCGGCCTACCATCAACCCGCTGATAAATACAGCGATGATGAGGAACGTAAAGTAATTCATCCAGCCTACGCCGACACCACCGAACCACGTATTAATCTGCATGTTCAGCATTTCTATCATCCCTGAAAGAGGCAGGGTAGAGTCATGCATGCCGTTGACAGACCCATTGAGGTTACGGTGGTCGCAACACTCCACAATCCGGTGGCACCAGCCCCCAAACGTATTTCTTTTCCTTCCATTGAGCCATTTTCTTGTGCAATTTCCATGTCATCAATACGTGGATTACCTCCCATCTCTTGTGATACATTGACACAGGCTCCAATCAGAAAGGCTACCAGCATAACTCCATAGATGCTGTATCCTAATTTCTTCCGTTTCACATAAAATCCGAATGCAAAAGCCATAGCCATAGGGATAATCAAGATGGACCAGCATTCTATCATATTGGATAAATAGGTCGGATTTTCCAAGGGATGGGAAGAGTTAACACCGAAATAGCCTCCGCCATTGGTACCCAACTGTTTGATGGGGATAATGGCAGCCGCCGGACCTTGTGATACATATTGGGTTTCACCTTCCAGGGTGGTTACTTCCATTTTTCCGTCAAATCCCATGGGAGTACCTTGCGTAATTAGAATAAAGCCGACAACTAAAGACAACGGAAGAAGAATACGGGTACAGCTAAGTACCAAAAATTTCCAGAAATTGCCGATAGTTTGTGTGGTCTTTTCTCCCAAAGCTTTCATAATTCCTGCCATGGCAGCCATACCGGTAGCAGCAGTCAGGAACTGGAACAGCATAATAACGAAGAGCTGAGTAAAATAGGTTAAGTTACTTTCTCCACTGTAGTGCTGTTCGTTGCAGTTTACCATAAACGAAATGCAGGTGTTGAAAGCCTGGTGAGCACTTTGTGCCAAATTGCCATCCGGATTCAGAGGCAACCAACCTTGCAAGGTAAGCAACACCATACCCCAAATGAACCAAAACAGATTCACGGTGAGTAATGCTCTCAAGAATTGTTTCCAGTTCATTTCTTCATCGGGATGAATGCCCGAAAGACGGAAAATCCATCCTTCTATCGGCTTCATAAAATCTGTCCAAACCTTTTTTCCTCGATATACACGAGCGATGTATTTTCCCAGCGGATAGCTGAGAACAACCATCAATACCACTTGGGCTACTATACCTATTATTTCTGTATTCATAATTTCTACTTTTTAGAATTTTTCCGGCTTAACCAAGACATAAGCAAGATAGCCGAACAGGATAAAACCTACGATAAACAATGCTGTATACATACCTTTCTTTTTTTATAGGTTATCGAACCAATCGATACACTTCATAAACATTTTAAAACAGGCCAATCCGCTTGCTACACAGATGGCGATTCCAATCACTTCATTCATTTTCTTTTCATTTTATTTATTACAATTATTATGAGTTATACATGATGGTATCATATAGGCAAGGGATGTGCCAAGAAAATAAATCAAGAACTAACAGACTGTGTATCAGCTATAAAAAGAAATTCAACTGGCTATAAAGCAAGAGAGCGGCCCTCTCAGAATGAGAAGGTCGCTCTCTTGAAATGAAATGATAAAGAAACCGGATGTTTTATGTTATTGAATGCCGTAAGAGTCTATTTTTCGGTATAAAGTGGCAAGACCGATTTTCAGTAAACGAGCTGTTTCTGTCTTGTTTCCATGGGTATGTTGGAGCACTTTGAGAATATGCTTTCGTTCAATAGCTGCCAATTCAAACTCATCCCCCTTATCGTCACTGCGTGAGCATGGATGATGCTGAAGTTCAATGGGAAGGTCTTCCAAGGTTATCTGGTTGTCGCAGATGATGACACTTCTTTCAATGACATTGCGCAATTCGCGCACATTGCCTTCCATTCTGCCTGCCGAAGGGTAAGCAAGGCATCCGGATCTATATCTTCAATGTGTTTGTTGAACTTAGCAGCATAACGCTGCAGAAACATGCGGGCTAAACTCTCGATGTCTTCTTTTCTCTCCCGAAGAGCCGGCAGGTGAATTTGAAAGACTGACAGACGGTAAAAAAGGTCTTCCCGGAATCCTCCTTTCTCTATCTCTTCCTTTAAATGACGGTTAGTAGCTGAGATGATGCGTACATCTACTTGGGTTCGCTTCGTGTCTCCGATTTTGATGTATTCTCCTGTTTCTAAAACGCGCAGCAGACGGGCTTGCAAATCAAAGGCCATCTCTCCAATTTCGTCCAAGAATATGGTACCATGATTGGCGATTTCAAATAATCCCTTCTTATCCTTAACTGCACCTAAAGGCGCCAGCCTTGTAACCAAACAATTCACTTTCCAACAAATCCTTACTGAAAGCCGAACAGTTAATTTCCACGATAGGATACTGTGATCGGGCGCTGGCTGTATGAATGGCATGGGCAAACACTTCCTTGCCTGTTCCAGTCTCTCCGGTCAGTAAAATCGGGACATCGGTCTTGGCTACTTTTTGAGCCAGACTGATTGCTTGTTGCAAACACTCTGACTGGCCGACGATAGACTGAAAAGAATATGTTAGAGGAGCATCATTCTTCCCTTTTTTCTTTTCACTCTCTTCTATGGCACGGCTGATGGTAGGAATAATCTTACGGTTATCATCTCCTTTAGTAATATAATCAAATGCTCCATTTTTAATGGCTTGTACACCATCTGGAATGTTTCCATGCGCGGTAAGTAAGATAACAGCTGCATCCGGTTGAATTCTGTGAATGTCGAAAATGAAGTTCACTCCGTTTCCATCCGGTAGGAAAACGTCACAAAGTACCACTTCAAAACGTTGAGTATTCAGCATTTTCAAAGCAGAACGGCAATCTGCGGCTTTCGAGGCCTGGTAACCTTCTAATTCAACCATTCGAGCCAGCAGGTTACGTATAGGGTCTTCGTCATCAATAATTAAGATATGTATCATAAACCTAATTTCCGCAACACTATAATTTGATATTTTTTATAAGCACCTGAGCAACAAAAAGTTGCTCAGAATTTTGCCATGTCAGAAATTTCATTTATCTTAGTGTTGCAAAATAAAAACAAACAAAATTCTGAATGACATGGCAAAAGTACAAATAAAATCTGAGAAACTCACTCCTTTGGGGAATTTTTTCGATTATGAAGCAATTTGATGCTCTTTTAGCTCAAACCATATCGTCTTTTATGACAACTTGTACTTTGCCATCAGCATTGGGCATATTATAAAGAAGAAATTGTATCTCGTTACTCATAATTTATTACTTTAGATGCAAAGTAAGTGATTTATTTTTATAACAATGTGCCTATAGTGTAATCTTTAACAAGATATAACAAAAAACGCTTGTGTTATAGCATGTAATAGTGTGAAAGAATGTAAAATGAGCCCTTGCTTTTGGCTGTTACTATAGATTAGCATTGAAATATGTTGTCAAAATGTTGGCAATTTCTAGAAACAAAAAATCCTAACCGCTTATTATCAAGCAGTTAGGGTTTTCTTTGGTGCGCCTGATAGGACTCGAACCTACACGGCCTAAACCACTAGATCCTAAGTCTAGCGCGTCTACCAATTTCGCCACAAGCGCATTCTTGGGTGCAAAGATACAATAATAATTTGAATAAAAAGAATAAAAATGAAAAAAATGATGGTTTTACTTGCTTTTTACGAGAAATAATGGTAATTTTGCAAACAGATACTGTTCTATTTTTATTTTGTAAAAAAACGAAGGCAGGACAGTAAGGACAGATAAAAACTATAATAACAGGAATATGAAAAAAATATGGGTTATGATGCTGGCTACATTGATGGTTTCTTCCACGATGATGGCTGGAAATGTGAAGAAATCAACTACTCTTCCTATTGTGGGAGAGGTCGTAAAGGCTTCTCATCCGATGATTCAGTATGTTGGGCGTGTGAGCTTTGCTAAGAATCCTGATGTAGCCAGTTTCAATTATCCGGGAACTACGATTGAGGCTAGTTTTCAAGGGTCTTCTCTGAAAATGCTGTGTCGCCCGAAATCGGGATATTTCATGGCGCAGATTGATGGTTGCGAACCTTTCAAAGTGGGCTTTAATGCCGAACGCGATTCGGTTGTTACCCTGGCTGCGGCTTTGCCAAAGGGGGTGCATCATGCTAAGGTGATGTATGTGATAGAAGGCTTGTTCCGCAAACCGGAATTCAGGGGATTCGTTCTTGATAAGGGATGCCAGCTCGTTGAGGCTCTGGCTCTTGCGGAACGGAAGATTGAATTTATCGGAAACTCCATCACCTGCGGTTATGGCGTAGAAAGTATCAACATGTCTGATCCTTTTGAGGATGAAACGGAGAACCATTGGCTTACTTATGCCAATATTGTAAGTGACAGTCTGAAGGCTCAGCATACTTCTATCTCCCGCAGTGGTATCGGTGTATATCGTAATTATAATGGTCCGAAGACAGGTGATGCCGATAACATGCCTTGGCAATATGAATATACCTTATTTGACCAGCATGATGAAAAATGGGATTTTGCCAAGTATCAGCCTCAGTTAGTCTGTATCAATCTGGGTACGAACGATCTTTCTACCAAGAATTATGATATTCAACTCTACGAGAAAAATTATCGCATGTTTCTTAAAACGGTACGTAGTAAGTATCCTCATGCAAAGATTGTGATGTTGACAGGTCCGATGCTCGGCGAGAAGGAGAGTAGCAAGCAGCGAACTGTGCTTGATAGAATCTGTGCTGATGCCAATAAAACTGATAAGAATATTTACCGTTTCGATTTCTGTTTCCAGAAAGGAGATTTAGGTTATGGCGCCAGCTGGCATCCTAGTATGTTGCAGCATCGGAAGATGGCAGCAGAATTGCTTCCGTTCCTGAGAAAACTGATGAATTGGAATTAAATGAAATTGCATGTTTCCAAAACAAAATTATATGATAACAATGAACACAAAAAATCTATTATTATTGGCATCTCTTACATTGGCGATGCCTCTGACAGCACAGACTCCGCAAGAGGATTTCAAGCGGGATATTACGCTTTCGGGTAGTAACTATGTAGCTTATCGTGGTCCGCAGAAGCAGTTGACTGCGGCTCCTAAAGGTTATAAGCCTTTCTATCTGAGCCATTATGGCCGGCATGGTTCCCGCTATATGATTGGCAAGAAGGCTTATGATGTGCCTTATTTCTCTCTGCTCAAAGCGAAGCAGGAGGGCAAACTGACAGCTAAGGGCGAGGAAACGCTGGCTAAGGTGAAGATTATTCGTGAGGAGGCGAAGGGGCGCGATGGCGAACTGACTCCGCTCGGAGCTCTCCAGCATCAGGGTATCACCAGAAGAATGATGGAGCGATTCCCTGAGATTTTTGCCGGTAATACGAATATTGAGGCCCGAAGTACTTTGGTAATCCGATGTATCCTCTCTATGGAGAACGGTTTGCAGCAGATGCTGCGCATGAATCCGAAACTTCATATCTTCCATGATGCCAGCGAGCATGATATGTATTATATGAACCAAGACGACAGATACCTGGATAGCTTGAAGAACAGCGTGGGTATCAAGGTGGCACTGCAGGAATTTGCACAGAAGCACGTTAGCTATAGCCGTGTGATGCAGGAACTGTTCAACGACCCTGCCTGGGTGAAACAGAATATCAACCAGAGTGACCTGAACAGAAAACTTTATAAGATGGCAAGCTCAATCCAAGGCACGGAACTGAGGGGCAAGGTTTCGCTCTATGACCTCTTTACGGAGGAGGAACTGTATCAGAACTGGCTGAATGCCAACATCTCGTGGCAGATGGCTTACGGCAACTCGCCTTATACGGGCAATGTGCAGCCGTTCTCCCAGCGCAATCTCCTGAGAAACATCATCCAGAAGGCGGATAGCTGCATCGCTCTTCCGCATCCGGGAGCTACATTGAGATATGGACACGATACGATGGTTACTCCGCTTACCTGTTTGTTGGATTTGAATGGATATGGCGAAGAGATTAAGGATCCGGAGAAGATTGCTTCTCAATGGTGGGATTATAAGATTACCCCGATGGCTACGAATTTGCAGTTTGTTTTTTATAGAAACAAGGCGAATGATGTGCTGGTGAAGGTGCTTTTGAATGAAGATGAGGCTACTTTGCCTATCAAGAGCGATGTGGCACCTTATTACCACTGGAATGACTTCAGGGAGTATTGCCTGAAAAAGCTGGCGGGGTATAAAAGGTAAAAATGAAGGCTACTGACTGCTGGGGGACAGGCGATGGAATCGCCTGGAACGGGGGCAGAGGGGGACTGGCTTCTTTTTTGCTGAACGCGAAATGCTAAAGCGCGAAATGCAAATGGCTAGATAATAAAAAAAAAGGGCTTAAGCTTTTTGGGCTTAAGCTCCTTTTTTATGATGGGCGCTTTCCTTGCGCTTTTTATTGCTTCGATAACCAGTCTTTATCCTTCTGGTCTTCTTCGAAATCTTTTTCTGAGAAGAGGTTGGTCTGACCAGTCAGTTCGTCAATCACCTGTTGCTCGCTTTTGCCAGCATCTGGATCAAGGTTTTCACCTTCATTCTCTGAGTCAGAACCATCCGGTTCCTCATCATTATCCTCAGAAGAAGGTTCTGGGAATCGGGTTGGTTCCAGTTCCTCGATACTTTCAATCTTCCATGTCGTGAGGCGCTTACCCTTTGCCTTGAAACTCTTCTGCGCAATGAACTGCTCGGCATCGATTTCTTCGGCAGGACGGATGGTATCCACACCGCCATAAGTAACCTTGATGCGTGGATAAACCGTATCGGTAAGCAAGATGAGCTTGCAGTTAGGGTTTTCTCCCATGAAATTCTGATGGCGCTTGGTGGCATCCATCGTGAATCGCTTGATGTATGGATATCCCTGATTGTCGGCATCGTAGAGAATTGCTGTCCATATCTTATGTTCATCCCATTTCTCTAAGCGGATGATGTTGTCCTCGTAGTGGTTGTTGACATCGAAATTGGTGATGTAGAATTCACCGTTGTCGAGTACTACCAAGATAGAATCATCATCATTGAATTCGCCCAGGAAGCGGCCGTTCTCATCGTAGTTGATGCGGTTTACGTCTGGGTCGAACCAAACCTTTCTGCCTCCTAACGTGCTGTGGCCGTGACTCTTCAGACCGATGCGGCGAATGGTGCGCTTGGTAAGGAGATTACCTTTGGCAGCACGCCCCTTGATCAGAATGTCTGAGAAATCCTTCTCCAGGAAGATGCTCTGGCGCTTCTTCGTCAGGTCTGGCTCCATCGTACACTTGATGATTTCAGCTTCTCCATTCGGGTTGGCGGTGAAATAGATAACGCGGCTGCCAGCTGTGCCCTGGGTGATGTCATACAACTTGTCGCGGGTCATGGCGGTTACATTGAATCGCTTGATGAAGTAATCGCCTTGTTTGCCGTCGCGGTAAACACAGTTGTAGATGGTGCGCTTGTCGTTCTTCTTGAATACCTGTACATGGAGGATATTCTTGCCAACGAATATTTTGTCGGCTACCTTGGTGACTTTAAACTTACCATCCTTATAAAAGATGATGATGTCATCGAGGTCGGAGCAGTTGCATACGAATTCATCTTTCTTCAAACCTGTACCAACGAATCCTTCCTGACGGTTGATATAGAGTTTCTGGTTAGCCTCTACCACCTTAGTCACCTCAATGGTATCGAAGTTTCTGATTTCTGTTTTGCGAGAATGGTTCTTTCCATACTTGCCCTTGAGATATTCAAACCAGTTGATGGTAACATCGGTCATGTGAGCCAGGTCGTTCTCAATCTCAGCAAGTTCAGCCTTAATTTTCATCAGCAGTTCGTCTGCCTTATCCTTATTATATTTAAGGATTCGCTGCATCTTGATTTCCAGGAGCTTGAGGATGTCCTCGCGGGTAATTTCCCGATGGAAGGCATATTCTACCATACCCTTACCGTCTACTTCGGCAGTAAAGAGTTTGTCCTTGAATGGCTCGAGTTTTGAGTCGATGAAGGCAACAACCTCATCCTGACTCTTACTCTGCTCAAACTTTCGCTCCTTGTAGATGCGTTCTTCGATGAAAATCCGTTCGAGAGAAGAGAAGAAGAGCTGTTCCTCCAATTCACCCTTTCTGATCATCAGTTCCTTGCGCAGCAATCCCATAGTGCGGTCTACGCTGTGGCGCAACACATCGCTGATAGTGAGGAAAACAGGCTTGTTGTCTTCGATGACACAGCAGTTGGGCGAGATGTTGATTTCGCAATCGCTGAAAGCGTAGAGTGCATCCATCGTTTTATCTGATGAGGTTCCTGGTGCCAGATGCACAAGAATCTCAACATTTGCCGAAGTAACATCATCTACCTTGCGTGCCTTAATCTTACCCTTTTCTACCGCTTTGGTGATAGAATCGATGAGGCTGCCTGTAGTCTTGCTGAATGGTATCTCGCTGATAACGAGTGTCTTGTTGTCGAGCTTGTCTATCTTGGCTCTTACTTTCAATGCACCACCTCGCTGTCCATCATTGTATTTACTTACATCGATGGCACCGCCTGTAGGGAAGTCGGGATAGAGTTGGAAAGGCTCGCCCTTGAGATAGTGGACGGCAGCATCGCAAATCTCATTGAAATTATGTGGCAAAACCTTACTGCTCAATCCCACGGCAATACCCTCGGCACCTTGTGCCAGGAGCAGCGGGAATTTGGCAGGGAGCGTGATAGGCTCCTTGTTTCTGCCATCATAAGAGAGTTGCCAGTCGGTGGTTTTAGGATTGAAAACCACATCGAGAGCAAACTTAGAGAGGCGTGCCTCGATATATCGGGGAGCAGCGGCACGGTCGCCCGTAAGAATGTTTCCCCAGTTACCCTGCGTATCGATGAGCAGGTCTTTCTGTCCCATCTGTACCAAAGCATCTCCGATAGACGCATCACCGTGAGGGTGAAACTGCATGGTATGTCCCACGATATTGGCAACCTTGTTGTATCTTCCGTCGTCCATGCGCTTCATAGAGTGGAGGATGCGTCGCTGTACCGGTTTCAAACCATCCTCAATATGAGGAACGGCACGTTCGAGGATAACATACGATGCATAGTCGAGGAACCAGTTCTGATACATTCCGCTGAGGTGATGTACAGCAGAAGCATCGAATCGGTTCACCGGCTTATAATCGGAATGTTTCTCGGTCGAAATCTCCTCGTTGTCATCTTCTGCAGCATCCTGTTCAGATTCTGCAGAAGAATTTACCAAATTTGGCGATTTTTCCTCTTCAAGACCGTTTTTATCTTTAATTTCGTCGCTCATATATAGCTTTTAATACTTATTTTATTAATTTATGGCAAAAATACAACAATTTTTCGAGAAAAAAGAGTATCTTTGCCGAAAATTTGAAAAAAATAAGATTTAATCATGGCACAGGAAGATGTTTTTAAGAAAATTGTAAGCCATTGCAAGGAATATGGCTTCGTGTTCCCAAGTAGTGAAATTTATGATGGCTTGGCTGCCGTTTATGACTATGGTCAGAATGGTGTTGAGCTCAAAAACAATATCAAACAGTACTGGTGGCAGAGTATGGTATTGTTGCACGAGAACATTGTTGGTCTCGATGCAGCTATCTTCATGCACCCTACAGTATGGAAGGCATCTGGACACGTAGATGCTTTCAATGACCCATTGATTGATAACCGCGATTCAAAGAAGCGTTATCGTGCCGATGTGCTCATCGAGGATCACATGGCTAAGTATGAGGAGAAGATTGCCAAGGAGATTGCCAAGGCTAAGAAGCGTTTCGGCGATAGCTTTGATGAGGCTCAGTTCCGTGCAACTAATCCTCGCGTTCTGGAGAACCAGAAGAAGTTTGATGATCTCCATGCCCGCTATACTGAGGCTATGCAGGGGCCTAACCTGGAGATGCTGAAGCAGATTATCGAGGATGAGGGTATCGTCTGCCCTATCAGCGGTACCAAGAACTGGACTGATGTCCGTCAGTTCAACCTGATGTTCTCTACCCAGATGGGTGCTGCCAGCGATGCTACAAGCAAGGTATATCTCCGTCCTGAGACAGCTCAGGGTATCTTCGTAGATTATCTGAGCGTTCAGAAGACCGGCCGTATGAAGTTGCCATTCGGTATCTGTCAGATTGGTAAGGCTTTCCGTAACGAGGTTGTAGCCCGTCAGTTCGTATTCCGTATGCGTGAGTTCGAGCAGATGGAGATGCAGTTCTTCTGCCAGCCTGGTACTGAGATGAAGTGGTTTGAATATTGGAAGAAGGTTCGTCTGGCTTGGCACGAGGCTCTCGGTATGGGTAATGAGAACTACCGTTATCACGATCACGAGAAACTGGCTCACTATGCCAATGCTGCTACCGACATCGAGTTTAAGATGCCATTCGGCTTCAAGGAGGTAGAGGGTATCCACAGCCGTACCAATTTTGACCTTTCTCAGCACGAGAAGTACAGCGGCCGTTCTATCAAGTACTTCGATCCAGAGAAGAACGAGAGCTATGTACCTTACGATGTAGAGACATCTATCGGTGTAGACCGTATGTTCCTCAGCGTAATGTGCCACTCTTACTGCGAGGAGAAGCTGGAGAATGGCGAGACACGTGTTGTTTTGCGTTTGCCAGAGGCTTTGGCACCTGTTAAGTGTGCTGTGTTCCCATTGGATAAGAAGTATGGTTTGCCAGAGTTGGCACACGAAATCGTTGACGAACTGAAGTTCCACTTCAATACTCACTATGGCGATCCTAAGGATTCTATCGGTAAGCGTTATCGCCGTCAGGATGCTATCGGTACTCCATTCTGTATCACCGTAGACCACGAGACTCCAAACGATCATAAGGTAACTCTGCGTTATCGTGATACCATGGAGCAGGAGCGCGTAGCTATCTCTGATCTTCGCAGCATCATCGAGGAGCGCGTAAGCATCACTAGCGTATTGAAGAAGCTTGGCAAGGAAATCAAGAACTTCTAATTAATCAAATATATCTAGATGAATCTTAAGAGTTTGAAATATTTCTTCTTCCTCATGATGGCAGTGATCACACTGTCATCATGTAGCGAAGATGATGATAATGTCTCGGAATATGCCAACTGGCAGGAGCGTAACGAGCAGGCTTTTGCCGATACATTGGCTTATGCCAGAAAGATGGGTGAAGCTAACGGCTGGTACGTTTATAAGAACTGGACGTTCGAAAACCAGACTCCGACGAACAAAGATCAGAATGGTAATTTAGTGACCCTTCCTTATAAGGATTGCGATAATATCATCGTTCATGTTCTGAAGAAGGGAGAGGGTACAACTTCTCCTATCCTTACCGATTCGGTACAGGTGAGCTATCGTGGCCGTTTCATTCCTACTGATAATTATAAGGAAGGTTACGTCTTCGACCAGAGTTTTACGGGTACTTTTGATGCTGCTACAGCTAATCCTATCCGTAGTGTGGCCGGTGGATTTATCGATGGCTTTACCACCGCATTGCTCAAGATGCATCCGGGCGACCATTGGCAGGTGTTCATTCCATACCAGCTGGCTTATGGCGAGAGCGGTAATTCTTCAATCCAAGGCTATTCAATGCTCCGTTTTGAGATGGTGCTCAAGAGTTATAAGAGAGCTTCTGGCAAGAAGTGGATTACTAAATAATAAGAATAAAGATTTAGAGAAAAGTATGTGCATATGTTTGAAATGATATATGCACATATTTTTTTGTATGAGCGATATACGAGAAATTAATTTATGCTTTATAGCAAGAAGACAGATTATTTGATGGAGTCGATTCGCCTGGGTAGGGAGATGGATCGGCGCGAGAAACTCAATCTTATTGTAGGGTTGAGTATACCTTCTATGCTGGCTCAGATTTCTACGGTGATGATGTTCTTCATTGATGCTTCTATGGTGGGGCATCTGGGAGCAGAGGCTTCTGCCAGTATCGGATTGATAGAGTCAACTACCTGGCTTATAGGTAGCTTGCTCAGTGCAGCTGCTACTGGCTTTTCTGTACAGGTAGCTCATTTTATCGGAGCTAATGATTTTGCAAATGCCCGTCAGGTGTTTCGTCATGCGCTGATTTGCGGTGTGGCGTTCAGCATTTTTGTTTCTCTTCTCTGTGTCGGCATTCATGCTTATCTGCCTTATTGGCTGGGTGGAGGTGCTGATATAGCCACCAATTCCTCTCGCTATTTTCTGATATACGGTCTGGTACTTCCATTCGTTTTCCTTTATCATATATCCGAGATGATGCTGAAATCTGCGGGCAATATGCATACGCCTAGTGTGATGGCTGTATTGATCTGCATCTGCGATGTGATATTCAATTACCTGTTTATCTATATCCTGAAGTTGGGTGTTGTGGGGGCTGCCTTAGGAACGGCGATGGCTTATGTCTGCATCTCTCTGCCTAATCTTTATCTTGCAGGTTTCAAGAATAAGATACTGAATCTCCGTCAGGACCATGTCCGTTTCCGTTGGGTCAGGTCGTATGTTCATAATGCCTGTAAAATCAGCATTCCGATAGCCATACAGAACATATTGATGAGCGGGGCGCAGATAGTGAGTACCATGATTGTGGCACCTCTTGGCAATATAGCCATTGCTTCCCATTCTTTTGCTATTACGGCAGAGAGTCTTTGCTATATGCCGGGCTATGGTATTGGTGATGCGGCTACTACTCTGGTGGGACAGACGCATGGAGCTGGTCGAGTAGGTTTGTGCAAGAATTTTGCCTATATGACAGTAGGACTTGGAATGGCTGTGATGGCTGTGATGGGAGTGGTGATGTATGTCTTTGCTCCTGAGATGATTGGCGTTCTTTCTCCGGTAGAAAGCATCCGTGAGATGGGTACCATCTGTTTGCGCATCGAGGCTTTTGCTGAACCATTCTTTGCAGCTAGCATCGTGACCTATTGTGTTTGTGTAGGAGCGGGCGATACCAGAAAACCGGCGATGATCAATCTCGGTACCATGTGGCTGGTGCGCCTCACTCTGGCTTATGCTCTTTCCAAGAGCTATGGCTTGGAGGGAGTATGGATAGCGATGGCTATCGAACTCACATTCAGGGGAATCCTCTTCCTTATCCGCCTCTTCAGAGGTTCATGGATGAAGAGTTTTCATGTAGGTTAGGATTGGTTTTCTGCCTCCAATGTTAGTTTTAGGTTAAGATTTGCATACATCGCGAAGATATTCTCTAAAATGTTTGCAAATCTTTTTTATTTTTCTTAATTTTGCATCGCAGACAGTAACCATGTTGCTGGTTTTGTCGTTATATATAGGTGAACTTGTTAAGTAGCATGATATATATATAATAAGGTATAAAGAAAGAATGATATAGAAAACAATAAATACATAAATAATTAAAATCAGATGAAACTAAGAAAGATTTTTGCAGCAGTTGTGCTGTTCCTTTCTGCAGGTACAGCGATGGCACAGCAGATGCCAGCTATTCCGGTAGACAAGAATGTGAAGATAGGTCGTCTTGATAATGGATTGACTTACTACATTCGTCACAACAGTTATCCTGAGAATGTGGCCAGTTTCTACATCGCTCAGAAAGTGGGTTCTATCAATGAGAATGATGACCAGCGCGGTTTGGCTCACCTCTTGGAGCACCTTGCCTTCAATGGTACCGACCATTTCAAGGGCAACTCTCTGCAGGACTATCTGCAGAGCATCGGTGTACAGTATGGCCGTAATCTCAACGCCTATACAGCAGTAGAGAAGACTGTTTATTACTTCACAGATGTTCCTACTACCCGTACTACAGCCGTAGACTCCTGTATGCTTATCCTCAAGGACTGGAGTAATGGTATCAGTCTTACTGAAGATGCTATCGAGAGCGAGCGTGATGTGGTGCACAATGAGTACCGTATGCGCATTGTAGGTCAGCAGCGCATGATAGAGCGTTCACTTCCTAAGCTCTATCAGGGCGAAAAGTATGGCTACCGTTTCCCTATCGGTTTGATGAGCGTTATCGATGGCTGTAAGCCAGAAACTCTCCGTGCTTACTACCGCAAATGGTATCGCCCAGACAATCAGGCTATTATCATCGTGGGTGATGTAGATGTAAATCATATCGAAGCTAAGATTAAGGAACTCTTCTCAGGTATCAAGGTACCTAAGAATGCCGCTAAGATAGAGAAGGTAGAAGTATCTGATAATGATTCAGCCATCTATGTTATCGACAAGGATAAGGAGCAGCAGGTTGATCTCTTCCAGATTTATATGAAACACAATGCTGTGCCGGATTCTCTGAAGGGCAACATGAGCTATCTCCTGAAGGGATACATGGATAACGTGATTTCTTCTATGATTGCTGCCCGTTATGCAGAGAAGGCATTGGAGCCAGACTGTCCATATCTCCAGGCAAATGCCGGTGATGGTTCATACCTGATTTCAAGCACAAAGGATGCTTTCACCCTTACCGGTGTAGCTAAGCCAGGAAAGATTAAGGAGGCTTATGCTGCTGTTCTCCGCGAGGCACAGCGTATGCACGAGTTCGGTTTCACAGCTACAGAGTATCAGCGTGCCAAGGATGAATTCATGAGCCAGGTTGACAAGGCTCTTGCCAACAAGGATAAGATGAAGAACGAGCAGTTTACCACCCAGTATGTGGATAACTTCATTTCTAACGAGCCTATTCCGTCAGTAGAAGAGGAGAGCCAGATCTGGAAGATGGTAGTTCCAAACTTGCCTCTTGAGGTTATCAACAGCTATGCCAAGCAGTTGGTTTGCCAGAGCGATACTAACCTTGTATCATTGGTTATGATGCGCGAGCAGGCTGGTGCCGTTTATCCTACCGAGCAGGAACTTTCTGCCATCGTAAAGCAGGTACGTGCTGAGAAGCTCGAGGCTTATGTGGATAATGTTAAGCAGGAACCTCTCATCGCTCAGGCTCCTAAGGCTGGTAAGATTAAGAAGACTGTTGAGAACAAGAAGTTGGGCTTCAAGGAGTTGACTCTTTCTAATGGCGCTAAGGTGGTATTGAAGAAGACCGATTTCAAGGACAATGAGATTGCTTTCGCAGCTTCAGCCAATGTGGGCTATTCTACTTTCGGCAAGGAAGACTTCCTGAATGCTGCATTTGCAGCAGATGTGCTCGATGCTAGTGGTCTTGGCGATTTCTCAAGCAATGATCTTGATAAGGCTTTGGCAGGTAAGCAGGTTGGCGTTTCGTTCAGCTTGAGTCCTTTCAATCATGGTTTGAAGGGTAATTCTACTCCTAAGGACATCGAAACCCTGATGCAGCTCATCTATCTTAAGATGACCGCAGTAAGCAAGGACCAGAAGAGCTTCGACAATATGAAGAGTATGGTGGCTACTGTTCTTGCCAACAAGAGCAACAACCCAAACCTCGTATATCAGGATTCTGTTCAGAGCACCCTCTATTTGGGTAGCAAACTTGCCCGTGTGCCAGAGGCAAGCGATATAAAGGATATCAACTACGACCGTATCCTGGAGATTGGTAAGCAGTTCTACGGCAATGCCAAGGACTTCACCTTCTATTTCGTAGGTAACTATGATGAGAAGACTCTCCTCCCACTCATCGAGCAGTATATCGCCAGTCTGCCAAACAATGGCTTCAAGCTGAAGAACAAGCAGATTCCTTATGCTAATGGTAAGGTAAGCAATGTCTTTACCAAGGCAATGGAGAACCCACAGAACCAGGCAACAGAGATCTGGTATACCAAGGCGCCATTCACCTTGAAGAATTCTGTTCTTGCTGATGTTTCTGCCCGTTTGCTGGAGATGAAGTATTTGCGTACTATCCGTGAGGAACTCAGCGCTGCTTATCATGCAGGAGCAAACTATGGTTTGCTTCGCGATTATGATAACAAGGCTGCCATCTCTATTTCAGCCGTGGCTCAGTTGAACCCAGAGAAGTCGGATATCGCTATTCCTTACTTCTTCAAGGGTATGGAAGAGACCGTAGCCCAGCCAAATGCAGAAGACCTTCTGAAGGTGAAGGAGATTCTCCTGAAGCAGGCTGCTGTTAGCGAGAAGTCTAACGGTTATTGGCTTGGTGCGTTGAGCACATACGAGCGTATGGGTGTTGATACTCATAGCGATTACAAGGAGATGGTGAAGAATCTGAAGGCATCTGAGATTTCAGACTTCCTGAAGAATGTCATCTTGAAGAGTGGTAATCACTTCGAGATCATCATGAAGGCAGTGAAGAACGAGAAGTAAAATCTCGGACTTGATATAATAAACTTGAATAATAAACGAAAAAATCCCGTTGTACAAGCCAGATGGCTGACAACGGGATTTTTACGTTTTTTTCTTTTCCCAAAATTTTTGAAACTCATCATTTAAGAGTCGTTTCGAAAATCTCTCTTTAAAAAGAAAGGATGCGTCTTTATATTGTATAAGAGCATCATCTTCCCTCCTTTACGTCATGTTTCCGAAGAGTATTAACCTCTTCTCTTTGCCTTAGAGGCAAGAGCCTCGCGGCGATCCTGAAGAATCTGTTGGCATCTATCGATAGCCTGATTCTGATTTTCTGAATTTACCTTAATTAAATCATTCATAACCTATTGATATTTGTTAACCGCTTGCAAAGATAGGGGTTTTCTACCTATTTCTAGGTACAAAATGCATGAAAATACGTGTTTTATTCGTTATTTTTTGATTTATGTCAAAAAAATGTGCAATCGTTTGAACAGTTCCCCCCCCTGGAATGATAATTGGTATTTCCTGAACGATTTTTTTCATTATCTTTTAAACGAATTGTCATCGCAATCGTCTATAATAACGTAAAAAGAGTAGAAATGATGAGTTTTTAGGGAGATTCATACGCGAAATAGGGATTTTTCTTATCATATTCCCGATTTTTTTTGCGAACTTTGCACCCGAAAGAACAATAGGAAGTATTGGGTATATATAAATAAGAGTGATAAAATAAATATATAGAAAGCAATGAAAAAGGTATTTCTTTTGGCTGCCCTCGTGCTCGCATGCACAGCTGGCAGCAACGCAAGCGCTATGAACGAGGCAGCGCTCAATGCCTCAATGTCTGAGATGATGCCGGTTAAGAAAACGGCTAAGAAGACAACAAAGAAGACTTCTAAGAAGACTACGACCAAGAAGACTTCTACAAAGAAAACAACTTCTGCAGCATCTAGCACTACAGCAGCAACTACAATTTCTGCAACAACAACTGCTGCAACAACCAGCAATGCCGTCGCTTCTACCAGTGCAACCAGCAATGCAGGCTCAGCCGTTGCAGGTATCTTGGGTGCTGTACTGGGCGGAAACTCTAACAGCAGCAGTTCTGCAGGTAGCAGTATTATCAATGGCATTCTGAATAATGTAATCGGTTCAGGTACCTTCAGTAAGCAGGATCTCTGTGCCCATACCTGGAAGTACAGCAAGCCGGGATGCGCCTTTACCTCTGAGAATCTCCTGGCACAGGCTGGCGGTGAGATTGCTGCCAACAAGGTAGAGGAGAAGTTGAGTGAGTATTACAGCAAGTTTGGCTTCAGTAGTTCAAACACCTATTTCACCTTCAAAACTGATGGAACTTTCGCTGCCAAGATTGATGGCAAGTCATGGCAGGGTAATTATACTTTTGATGAGAAGACTCACGCCATTCAGATGAAGGGATTAATCTTGAGTATGTCGGGTTATGCTACGAAGACTGCCAATGGCATCAGCCTGCTCTTCGACCAGAAGAAGTTGCTCAACCTCATCAAGACCATCGGTTCCCTCAAGGGTAATTCTACGCTCAGCGCTCTCGGTACTATCGCCAATAATTACGATGGTATGCGTGTAGGTTTCGAGATGACTAAGTAATCCTGAAGGATAGAATCCATTACTGAGCCTTCTGTTGGAGTGGGCTCAGTAGATGATAATCGCCCTGTAAGAAGTAAAGCATCTTTCAAGCTATGCTTTGCTCTTTACAGGGCGATTTTCTGTTTATTTCACGCTCAGTTTCATTGTCTTAACATCCTTGCTGTTGGTTCCTATCATAATCTGGAAGTCGCCAGGTTCTATCACGTGCTTCAAATCTGCGTTGTAGAACTTGAGCATATCTGGGGTGATATCAAAACTTACCTCCTTGCTTTCACCTACTGCCAGATGGATGCGCTGGAAACCTTTCAGTTCCTTTACAGGACGGGAGATGCTGGCTACCATGTCACGGATGTAGAGCTGCACAATCTCGTCGGCATCGCGGGAGCCATTGTTCTTAACGGTGACGCTAGCTGTAATCTTCTTGCTATCCTGCCATTCGGTAGCCTCCTCATTGCTGATGCGGGCCTCCTGGCTGCTCAGGCGGAAGTTGCTGTATGAAAAGTAGGTATAGCTCAAGCCGTAACCGAAAGGATAGAGCGGACCATTGCTTACATCTAGACAGTTGCTGGCAAACTTGGCAAACTTCTCATTATCGTCTGCTACAGGGCGGCCGGTGTTCTGATGGTTGTAGTAGAGAGGCTCCTGACCGGTAGTCTTAGGCATCGAAGTGGTGAGCTTACCCGATGGCGATTTGTCGCCAAAGATGACATCGCAGAGTGCATCGCCCATCTCTGAACCTCCAAACCATACATTCATGATGGCTGGTACATGGGCTTTCTCCCAAGTAAGAACCGTAGGACGGCCTGCAAAGTTGAGGAGCACTACAGGCTTGCCCGTCTTCAGGAGTTCGGCAAGCAGTTCGCGCTGTACGTCCGGCATCTCCAAGTTGGTACGGCTACCGCATTCGCCGCTCATCTCGGCACTTTCGCCCATAGCACATACTATCACGTCGGCCTCTTTCGCAATCTTCAGCGCTTCAGCCTTCATCTCAGCCTCGTTGCCCCAGTTGATTGGCTTGCCGCATTCGCCGTTTTGCTGCAGTTCCTGATTGCGCCAGATATTGCTTCCCTGGGCATATAATAAGGTGGCTTTTCCGGCAAGTGCATGCTCCATTGCCTCCTTGATGGTGGTATATTTAGATGGTACCTGTGCCACGCTCCATGTACCGGCTATGTTGTTTCGGGTGTCGGCAAGCGGACCTATCAGGGCTATCTTTCCTTCCTTCTTCAGTGGCAGGATATTGCCTTCGTTCTTCAGAAGCACGAAGGTCTCTGCTGCTACATCGCGGGCTGCCTGACGGTTCTCTGCGGTGTAAATCTCGCTCTTGCTGCGCTTGGTGTTGCAGTAGCGGTAAGGGTCGCTGAACAAGCCCAGTTTATATTTCGCTTCCAGAATGCGGCGACAGGCGATGTTCACATCCTCCTCGCTCACCTTTCCTTCTGCTATGCTCTTAGCCAGATGCTTTACGAAGGCGTTGGAACACATATCCATATCGGTACCCGCCTTCAGTGCCTGTTCTGAAGCCTCCTGGATGTCTTTTGCAGTTCCGTGCTGCAGAATCTCGGCGATAGAAGCGTAATCGGTAACTACGAAACCGTTGAATCCCCACTGTTTTCTCAAGACATTGGTCATCATCCATTTGTTGGCTGTAGCAGGTATGTAGTCGATGAGATTGAATGAAGACATCACGCTGCCTACGCCAGCCTTCACCACTGCCTCGTAAGGTGGCAGATACTGGTTCATCATGCGCACGCGGCTCATATCTACCGTGTTATATTCCTTACCGCTCTCAACGCCTCCGTACAGTGCAAAATGCTTCAGACAGGCCATGATGCGGTTGGCTCTCAGAATCTCTTCTGTGCGCATATCCACGCCCTGGTAGCCCTGAGTCATCGCTGCTCCCATCACGCCGCTCAGATAAGGATCCTCGCCATTTCCTTCGCTTATTCGTCCCCAGCGGGCATCGAGCGCAATGTCTACCATAGGAGAGAAAGTCCAGTTGATGCCGTCGGCACTTGCTTCCTTGGCCGATACTTCGCCTACCTTCTTCATCGCCTCGGTATCCCATGAGCAGGAGAGGGCGAGAGGGATGGGGAACATCGTTTCGTAACCATGAATCACGTCCATACCTACGAGCAGCGGGATGCCCAGACGGCTGTTCTTGATGGCGATTTCCTGCAGAGCCTTGATCTTATCGAGCCCTTTGATATTGAAAACTCCGCCCATGTTGCCCTGGGCGATATCGCTGCCTACCTGAGTATCAAGTGCGCCGCCGGTGGTGATGTCGCCAGCTACCATCAGGTTCAGCTGACCAATCTTCTCCTGTAGCGTCATCTTCGCCATCAGTTGGTCGATATACTCCTTCATGGGTAGAATCTTGCCTTTCTTGGTTGTGGCAGTTACTTTTTTCTTAGGGGCTGCGGTATGGGCGAAAGCAGGTGCTGCCATAGAACCAGCCAAAAGAAATGTGAGTGATAAAAGTGCTGTTCTCATTGTTTATTATGTTAATTGTTATTTTTATGTTTATCTTTTGCAAAGATAATAAAAAAGATGATACGATGCGCGATAGAAATGTTAAAATGTGGATGAACTTTTCTTTTTTAGATAGAAATGTATCTGATAATGAGATGGATAAGAAAAATGAAGAATATATAAAAAGTGGATACGGCATAGGTGAAAAATGCGAAGAAATCTACATTTCTTCTATATTTGATTTGTCGTTTCCGATTTTTTTATTACTTTTGCACGTGAAACCTCATGAAAATAAATCAATCTTAAACGGAATCAAGTTGATGTATCGCGTAAATGAATTATGGGGAAAGGCATTCTTCTTCCTGCTCTTTGTCTTGATGCCTCTTTCTCTTGCAGCAAAAACAACAGATAATATAGAGCAGCTTTTTCAGAGTCTGGACAACGCCATTGCCCATTCGGCTGATTATGTGAAGGTACGTGAAGCCCGAATTCGCGATTGGGAGCAGAAACTGAAGACCGCCAGGCGCCTAAGCAGTAAGTATGATGCCTGCTTTGCGCTCTTTGAGGAATACCGCTCCTACAAGAACGACATGGCGCTGAAATACATCAACCAGTGTATGGAACTTGCCTTCAGAATGGGCGATAAAAAGAAGGTGGAAAATGCCAAGGCGCTGCTTGCTTTCCAGGAATCTACCACGGGCGATTATGCCGAATCGTACGACCTGCTGAAGTCTGTCAATATCGCTGTTCTTGATGCTGAGGGCAAACGCAACTACCTCTGGGCTTGCCAGCACCTGTATGGCGAGATGGCATATTATTCCAACGTTCCTTCCTTGAAGAAATATTATGCCGGCAAGCGTAATGCCTATCAGGCTGCAATAGACAGCACATTCAGCCATGATGATGACCTTTATCTGCAGATGCAGGAGGTGAGGGCACGCGATGCAGGCAATATGAAGGAGGCTTTGCGATTGAGCGATAAGCGGCTGGCGATGACGAAACCGGGCACCCATCAGTATGCCATTGTACAGTTTTATCGCGGCTTGACCTACAATCAGTTTGGCGATGAAGAGCAGTTTCTCAGCTGCCTCTTGCGTTCTGCTATCTGCGATGTCCAGTTGGCTGTGATGGACCAGGGTTCTCTCTGGGAAGTTGCCAATCTTCTCAACGCCGACCCGGGCGAGCAGAAGCGCTCTCACGAGTATATCAAGTTTGCCTGGAAGTCGGCTACCGTTTTCAATACGCCTATCCGCAGCCGCCAGATCATGCCTGTGCTCACGCAGATTGAGGAGGGATATCAGAAAGAGCTTTCTTCGAGCAACCAGCATCTGCGGCTCATGGTAGCGTTTTCTGTCCTGCTTCTCTTTGTGGTTATGCTCTTGCTCTACTATGTCAACAAGCAGCGCAAGCGCATTGCTGCGGCCCATCATAAGCTGAAGGAAACCAACCATGCCTTGCAGTTGGCAAATGAGCGTCTTAACGAGATGAACCAGTCGCTCAACGAGATGAACCAGTCACTCAATGAGAGTAACAAGATGAAGGAAGTATATATTGGTCGATTCCTGCGCCTTTGTGCCATCTATGTCGACAAGATAGAGACCATGCGCAAGCGAGTAGTGAAACTGGTGAAGGCAAGAGAACTCAACAAGTTGCTGGAGCAGATGCAGGCTGGCGAGGCCTACATGGGCGAGCTGTATGAGTATTTCGATTCCGCCTTCCTGAAGCTCTTCCCTGACTTTGTTGAGGAGTTCAATGCCCTCTTGAGGCCTGAAGAGCGTATCGTGCTCGAAGATGACAGCCGTCTTTCTACCACCCTCCGTATCTTTGCCCTTATCCGTCTGGGCATCGAGGACAGTTCTAAGATTGCCGAGTTCCTTCACTATTCTGTGAACACTATCTATAATTATCGTGCCAAAATCAAGAATAGTGCCATCTGTGACAGGGAAGAGTTCGAGCAGCGTGTGAAGCAGATTGGCATGAAATAAGCCTTTCTGGGCGTAATGGGTGAAATGTACTGCAAAGGTACAACATATTTCTGTTACTGTCAAAAATCGCGCTGCAGAGTCCTGTTAAACGGATTTAACACTCGCATTTTTCCGAGCTAACAAAGCCTACTCGTAGTTTTAGCAGGAGAGAAACTATGAGTAGGCGAGCAGATATCAATAAGTTTTACCGGAAGAGAAGATAGGTTTGCTGATGGACGTATTGGTTTTCATCAGGTAGACCTAATCGTTACAGTGTGACAGTTGTGACAGTTGTGACAGTTTTCAGGGGTACCCCTCCCTTTTTCTCTATTTAGAGGTTACTTATATATTTATATATAAATATATAAGTATATATATAATACTTACAGATTGAAAGTAGGGGGAATGCATGTACCCCTCCGCTGAAAACTGTCACAACTGTCACAACTGTCACGCTTTAACGCTTTGCTCTTTTTCCCCGAAGATCATCTGAAATTTTGTTACTTGAAATGATATGTCAAGTTTTTTTGTAAGCAGCACGCCCTGAAAGGGCAGAAGCTCCTAGCCCAGGGCAGCACCCTGGGTATAATGGCAATCAGCAAGGCGTGTGACGAAAACTTGCGAAAGCTTAGGAGTAAATGCTTCGGGGTACCCATACGCTGTGTTTTACAGCGTCATGTGGGTTAACTGTCCGATAATCAGTATGTTAGTTGTTTTAGAAATGAGTAAAAACTTCAGATACCCATGTGTCGTGTTTCACGACATATGGGTAGTCATCTGATAATCAAAATATTGATGTTTGTGTATCCCCGTTTCTACGAGTTTGTCGATAGGCTGAAAAGTAGGGGAATACAATAAAAGTTTGACGTCGCGTTTTACGACGTCAAACTTTTATGCGTTATATTTATTTCTTCCCTCCGTTCAATTTCTCAGAATCGGATCATTCTTTTTAAAAGAGCTCGAAGGCTTTCTTGAGCTTCAGGTTATCGGCTGCATTACCAACAAGAGCCTCAAACTTTCCGGCTTCAGCCTTCCAGGATGAAGATGCCTCATCGTAGAAACTGAGGGCCTCTTTGCTGATGGTGATGCTGATATCCTTGCTCTCACCTGGCTGGAGATAAACCTTCTGGAATCCCTTCAGCTCCTTCTGAGGGCGGTCTACTGATGCCTTGACATCGTGGATGTAGAGCTGAACCGTCTCGGCTCCGGCACGCTTTCCGGTATTCTTTACGTTTACGGTAAAGGTGATTGTGCCGTCCTGCTTCATCTGCACCTTGTCGCTGCGGAGATTAGAGATGGCAAACTGGGTGTAGCTCAAGCCGTGACCGAATGCAAAGGTAGGCTTGATGCGCTCCTTATCTGTCCAGCGGTAACCTACATAGATGCCTTCCTTATATTCCTCATCAATGATGTTGCCCTTCGTGCTGGCTCCACCTTCCTGGCGCCAGGTTCCCGGATAGGTATTGAGTGCATGAGCACCTGTTTCCTTCAGCGAGTTGACCCATGTAAACGGCAACTTGCCGCTAGGGTTGGCATCGCCTGTAAGGATGCTTGCAAGGGCTTCGCCGCTCTCCGAACCGATGAACCAGCCCTGTACGATGCCGGCAACCTTAGCCTTCCAAGGCATAGCTACCGCATTGCCCGAGATGTTGACATAAACGAAGTTTCTGTTTGCCTTAGCCAAAGCCTCTATCAGCTTATCCTGATGGTATGGCAACTCATAATGCTTGCGGTCGTGACCCTCACAGTCCTGGAAATCGCTCTTGTTCAGACCACCAAACATGATGACATAGTCGGCAGTCTTGGCTTTCTCTACGGCTTCGGCTATCAGTTTAGCCTCGCTGCGCTTGTCTTCCAGGTTCTGGCCGGTTGTAACGCCATTGTAGTTGCCCGTTACATCGCCCACATATCCGCGGGCATAATCTACCTCGATGCCGTCCTTGCCCAAGCGCGTCTTCAGGCCATCGAGAGGCGAAATCTCGCGCTGTACCTTGAGCGAAGAAGAGCCTCCGCCTACGGTCATCATCTTGATGGCATTCTCGCCTACTACCAGCACGCGCTTAGCCTTCTGGGTGTTGATAGGGAGCACATTGTTCCTGTTCTGGAGCAATACGATGCCTTCCTCAGCAATCTGTCTGGCAGCTGCATAATGGCTCTCGGAACAGAGGAAACCATGAGGGCGGTTCGGATTCATCGTGGTGCGATAGAAGAGGCGCAATACGCGGCGCACCTTATCGTCCAGCTCCTTCTGGGTGAACTTGCCTTCCTGTATGGCCTTCATGTAAGGCATGGAGAGATAATAGTTGTCGTAGGCATTGGTAGCGCCCATCGTAAGACCGTCTGTCCAGGTGCCGAACTCCATATCCAGCCCATTCTTTACAGACTGCTCCAGGTCGTGGGCACCGCCCCAGTCGCTTACCACGACACCATCATACTTCCAGTCGCCCTTCAGAATCTTGTTCAGGGTCCACTGGTTGTGGCAGTTGTGCTCATTCTTATATAGGTTGTAGGCTCCCATGATACCCCATGTCTTACCCTTCTCAACAGCCGCCTTGAAGGCAGGGAGATAGATTTCGTGGAGAGCACGGTCGCTGACGATTACGTTGACCTGATGGCGGTATTCCTCGTCGTTGTTCAGGCAATAGTGCTTTACGCAGGCTGATACACCCTTAGACTGCAATCCCTGGATATACGGCACAACCATGATGCTTGCCAGGAACGGATCTTCGCCCATATACTCGAAGTTGCGGCCGTTGAGAGGCGTGCGGTAGATGTTGACGCCAGGACCCAGAATCATGTCCTTGCCGCGATACAGGGCTTCTTCGCCCAATGCTTCGCCATAGATGCGGCTCATCTGCGGATTCCATGATGCGGCAAGACAGGTGAGGGCAGGGAAGGCTACACAGGAGTCGTTGGTCTGACCAGCCTGTTCCCACTCATCCCACAATACGTCAGGACGCACTCCGTGAGGTCCGTCATCCGTCCAGAAGTCAGGAAATCCCAAGCGTGGTACACCGGCTGATGAAAACTTGCTCTGAGCATGGATGATGCGTATCTTCTCTGCCAGCGTCATGCGGGAGATGGCATCATCGATGCGCTGCTCTACCGGCTTGGTCTGGTCGAGATAGACTGGCAATTGTCTGGTAGTCTGCTGTGCCTGAGATGGAGCGATGGCTGCAACCGGCAGGACACATGATAAAATGAACTGTTTCATAAGTATGAATATTTATTATGGTTTGTTTATTTCTTGCAGTTGTTTGTTATGCACACCGCCTCTCACGTTTTTTTGTGCGTTTAGGCGTATATGCTCATTCATCTGCAAAATTACTAAATAAATAATGAAAAAATGGTGGGGGATAAGTGAAAAGTGGATGGGTGTAAAAAATATAACTTTTGTAAGTTGTTGATAATGAGAAGTATAATGAGCGATGTGCGTTATTGAAAAGTGGCAGAGTGTGAACACTGAGGTTCTTCTCAAATTTTGGTACATTTATGTATCTAAGTTTGAGGAGACCTTTATCTGCAAAGAGAAATCGATGCTCTTCCACCCATAATTCGCTTTGCGGTCTTTATCTTGTTGACCGAACCTTCAAGGATTCCATTGTTCAATTTGCTAGCAATAGAATTATTGATGGCGGAATAGTCCTTAATCAGTCCTTTGGCAAACTTTTCCATTTTCTCATTACCACATCCTATGACCATGTTAATCCATTTGTACAAGTTCATTTTGACCTCTCCGCTCAAAATGCCTTGAAATGTTGTTATATAATAGGCTAAATCGGTAACATGCGAGTCCTGCAGAAACAATCTGACAGTCTCCGTCTTGGTTTTCCTGTTGAAGTGAACTATTGAATTCCAAAGGTCATACTCTTCGTTCCTGATAGTTGCCTTTGCAAGAAATGCCTTGTAGGCATCATCGTATGCCTTCCAGTCTTCCTTCCATTTTCCTCTCAGTAGAAAAGAAGTCTTTTCAGTATTTCTTTCTTCTCTGTAGAATGTAACCCCTTGGTAACCACAGAGTAATCCAATGACTTTTTACAGAGAATCCTATTTGTAATAGATTCTATGGCTTTGTAAGCCCTTAGTTGCGTTGGGTTGAGCAAGTCCTCATATTTGGTGTTCCTTAGCTTTCCCATCTTAAATCCATCAAACCCTGTTTTGTCATGGATTTCACTCAAAGTCAGTCCTTGCCTTGCATAAAGATCCATGAAAGTGTTCCATTCAGTCATTTTCTTGATTCTTCTTGCATCCTTGCACATCGATTCCAAGACTGCATATATGCTGTTATAAAGCCAACCTCTACTTATTTGTGGCTTAATGGGACCAACTAGACCTTGAGTCAGCAACTCCATTCTCTTATGCAAAACTCCTGCAGAATCTTTGGAAAGACTGCGCTCGTCAAGTCTTCAATGACATGGAATTTGTCTGTGATAGCATGTGCTGATGGGGCTCCTTGCTTGATAGCCTTAATGAAGCATCGTCCCCTATCACGAGTGATAGTATTGACTTTCTTGTATTGTTTCAAGACATTTGCCACAATCGAAGAATCTCTAGAGTCTATCAGTTCCAAAATCTCGCCTGTGTCATGGTCTACGATAACACTGCCATAGGTATGTCTCTTTCTCTTGGCAAAGTCATCTATGCCTATATTCCTGGCAGTCCTGTCTGGAAGTCTTTGGATCTTTTTCAAATGATTTATGCAAGTATTTGGACAGCAAGTGATTCCCATCTTTCTCATGACCTTGGAGGTCGACACAGATGACATATGTATATGAAGCAGGTTCATCAACTCTATGCATCTTACACTGAATCTTGCATATTTGTTTAGCCACTTCGTCTGTTGCTCTACAAATATATGTTTATCAGACTGGCAGTAAAAACGGCGCATGTAAAGGGTGAGAACAAACCGTTTACACCCTAAAGGACACATCGTGACCGTTCTCTTTTGCCAGCCACGGGTATGAGTGGTTTTCTTGCCACAACGGTCGCAGAAGGCATGGGTAGCCGTACTCACGAGAACCATTTTGAGTTCCGTGGAAGAGAAGTCACAACTTGCGATAAAAAAGCCATCTATGGCAGGAAAAATGTCCATAAGAAGTTTTTCTCCGACCGTAGAAGCATTTATATCGGATTTTATTTGGTTGTTTCTTATCTTTTTTATAATTTTGCATCTGTTAGCGATTGTATCCATTGTAAGTCATATTTTATGATCACTTTAAACTTACATATTTTTGGAGACAATCGCTAATTTTTTATATTAAACTTTCTCAAAATATTGCTCCTTCATATAAAATATGGGGCTTTGTACTAAAATTTGAGAAGAACCAACACTGAAATATACTGATATAACGTTTCAGGGGTGTTCTAGCCTCATTTTCTCCATTTTACCCCATCCACTTTCGTATAGTTATTGAAAACAGATAAGTATCTGAAAACTAACAATATAAGTTGTTTGAAGCAAGTGTTTTTCCCACTTATCTGTTGAAGGGGTTAGGAATTATCAAAAAATCATATTATATTTGCAAACGAAAACACGGCTTAACGCATTTTAGAAAATGCACAGCCGCACAGTCTTAAACATTATTATAATAGAGTGAACTAACAAACAGATATTTTTCTAAACTAATAATCGAATATGAAAACAAAAAGTCTATTGCTGGCGACTGCATTATTGATGTCGACGTCAGCGCTCGCACAGAAAAACACCTTCAAGGGTGTCGTGTTGGATGACCTGGGTGAACCCGTTATCGGAGCCACCGTACAGGTTAAAGGCGTCAAGGGTGCCGGTGCAATTACCGACCTTGATGGTAACTTCGTCATCGATGCAGATGCTAACCAGACCTTGGTTATCACCTACATTGGCTACAAGGATGCAGAGATTCGTCCTTCAGCCAACATGAAGATTACTCTGAAACAAGACGACAAGGCTTTGGATGAAGTGGTTGTTGTAGGTTACGGTGTTCAGAAGAAGAGCGTGGTAACTGCAGCTATCGCTAAAGTGAGCACTGAAGATTTGGCTGGCAAGAGCCCAGTGCGTGTTGATAACGCATTGAAGGGTCTGGCTGCCGGTGTCAATGTAACCTCTTCTTCAGGACAGCCTGGTGCATCTCCTAAAGTCCGTATTCGCGGTACAGGTACTATCAACAATTCAGATCCTCTCTACATCGTAGACGGCATGCCTATCGAGGGTGGTCTCGACTATCTCAACCCTAGTGATATCGAGTATCGAGGTGCTGAAGGATGCCGCATCAGGTGCTATCTATGGAGCCCGTGCTGCCAATGGTGTAGTACTTGTTACCACCAAGAAGGGTAAGATGGGCAAGGCACAGATCAACTACAATTTCTCTTATGGTTGGCAGAGTGCATGGAAGAAGCGTGATGTAACCAGCGCTACCGATTATGCAATCCTTCAGAATGAGCGTGCCTTAAACGGCGGTCAGGCTCCTATCTATGCCGATCCTTACAACCTGACCGATAGCAACGGAAATCCTATCAAGGGCTTCGGTACCGACTGGCAGGACCTGGTATTCAATGACAATGCGCCAGTGCAGAATCATGAGGTATCTATCAGTGGTGCATCAGAAAAAATCAACTACTATCTCTCTATGGGCTATTACAAGCAGGAGGGTATCGTAGGCGGTAACTACGGACAGAGCAACTATGAGCGCCTCTCACTCCGCTCTAACAATATATATAATGTGATGGATGCATCGAAGGAGCGCAACTTCCTCAACAAACTCGATGTAACCGTCAATATGGCATATACACGTGTCAAGAGCATCGGTATCTCAACCAATTCTGAGTTTGGCTCTGTGCTTGGCAGTGCCCTCTATATGGCTCCAACATTGGCTCCAACTGTTACAGATGGGAATGTAGCAAAGTCTTATTATGACAAACTGGAAGATCCAAACGTTTATGATAGTGAAGGAAAAGTAATAGGTACACGTGATTTTTATGAAATTCCTCGTGATGCCAATGGTAATTACTATACAATTCCAGGTATGGCTGGTACCTATCAGGAAATGAACAACCCATTGGCTATGATGAGTATTCCTGCAGCCAAGAACTGGTCGCACAAGTTTGTGCCTAAGTTCTCTATCGACCTGCAATTGTGGGATAATCTGAAGTACCACTTCACTTACAGCGCAGACCTCAGCTTCTGGGGTACAGACAGTTATGTGGCTTCTAAATACTATCTCTCTGGCAATAACAAACGAGAGCATACTGAGGCCTATAAGAGTTCAGACAAGGGCATCAACTGGCAGGTGGAGAATACCCTGACCTATGACAAGACCATCGGCAAACATAGCTTTGCTGTAGTGCTGGGCCAGAGTGCGATGAAGAACAAGAGCGACTATCTGAATGGTAGCCGTTGGAACCTTGTGAATGTAAACAAGCCTTCTATCGACTATGCTAAAACTATGAGCAGACCATCGTGAAGGATGCTGACGGAAAGATCATTTCTGTAGGTGCGCCTCAGATTCAGCATAGCGTATCGGGCGGTAACAACGTGGTACATGCCATCTCTTCACTCTTTGGCCGTTTGAGCTACAATTACGATGAGAAATATATGCTCCAGGCTACAATCCGCCGAGATGGCTCAAGCCGTTTCGGACCATCTCATAAATATGGTACCTTCCCATCAGCTTCTGTTGGTTGGAACATCATGAACGAGGAGTTTATGGAGGGCACCCGCAACTGGTTGAGCAACCTCAAGTTCCGTGCCAGCTGGGGTAAGAATGGTAATGATAATATCGGAGACTTCCGCTATACCGTATTGACATCCATGGGCAACAACGTGCTCTTCGGTAAGGATGCCATCAAGTTTAATGGTTCTAAGGCGAATGCAACAGCCAATCCAGACTTGAAGTGGGAGGAGAGTGAGCAGACTGATATCGGTTTCGACTTCGGATTCTTCGGCAGTGCATTGACCTTCAGTGCCGATTACTATGTGAAGAAGACCAACGGTATGTTGATTACCATGCCTATCCCAAGTTATGTAGGTGAGACAAAGCCTATCGGCAATGTGGGTGATATGAAGAACTCAGGTCTTGAGTTTGAACTCGGCTACAAGTGGCACATTTCTGATGCTCGCTTCAATGCCAAGGCTAATGTAAGCTACTTGCACAATGAGTTGACCAACCTTGGTAATGACACTGGTTATATTGACCTCGATACCTTCCAAGGTCTTTCAGGTGGTGGCACCCGTGGTAGCAATGGTCAGCCTTTCCCATATTTCTATGGTTATAAGACCGCTGGTGTATTCCAGAACATGGATGAGGTGAAGGCTTATGTCAACAAGGATGGTAATATGATTATGCCAGATGCACAACCAGGTGATGTCCGCTTCGTTGATGTGAATGGTGATGGTAAGATTAGTGCAGACGACCGTACCAATATCGGTAACGGCACACCAAAGTGGACCTTCGGTTTCAACCTTGGTGCTGAGTGGAAGGGATTCGACTTCAACCTCTTCCTGCAGGGCGTGACAGGCAACAAGGTGTTTGATGCCACTTATCGTACAGATGTCTACTCAGGTAACTTCCCATCTTGGATGCTGAGCCGTTGGACAGGTGAGGGTACCTCCAACAAGTATCCTATCTTGAAGGCTGGTGATGCAACCAACTGGCAGGTATCAGATCTCTATATTTGTGATGGCTCTTATCTCCGTGTGAAGAATATCTCATTGGGTTATACTTTGCCAAAGAACTTGACACAGAAGCTCTCCATCAGCTGTTTACGTTTCTATGTGATGGCGGAGAACTTGATAACGTGGACAAAGTATTGGGGCTTCGACCCAGAAATTTCTTCTGGTGGTACCTCTCTCGGTGTTGACCGTGGTATCTATCCACAAGCACGCACCTACACCATCGGTTTCAACCTTTCATTCTAAATGTAGAACATCTTAAAACATTGACAATTATGAAGACAATGAAATATATAGCACTCGGTGTGATGGCAGCCAGTATGACCTTGGCAACCACATCTTGTAGCGACAACTTCCTTGAGGTAGAGAACCCATCGGGTGAGCCTCTGGAGGAATATTATACCACAGATGAGCACATCAATGAGGCTTTGAATGCTGCTTATGACCCTATCCACTGGCCAGATTGGGGATTGGGACAGTATAATGCTCTTAATATCGATGCCGAAATCATGGGCGATGACTTCTGGGTAGGAGGTAGTGACAAAAATGATAACCAACAGTGGCATATGCTGTTTAACTTTGAGGCGAATGCTAGCTATACATTGAGTTCACTTTGGACAGTTGATTACTCTGGCATCAAGCGTTGCAACGACCTCTTGAAGTATATTCCTTGGGCTGCGGGTAATCTCACCGCAGAAAATAAGGCTTCCTATGAGATGCAGGGACGTGCCCTCCGAGTATATTTCTACAACAACTTGTGGCATTACTTCGGAAATATCCCTTTCTATCTTGAGAATTTGAGCATTCCATATACAGCTCCTCAGTTGAAGGCAGACGAGGTGTATAATAATCTCATTACCGAGCTTGAGGCAGTCATTGACTCTAAGGTTTTGCCTATGCGTTGGGATGACAAGAACAGCGGTCGTATGTCTCAGGCGATGTGCTACATGATGTATGCCGAAATGGTAATGTACCAAAACGATAAGACCCGCTATCCAAAGGCATTGCAATATATGCAAGAGATTATCAACGACAAGAGCGAATATGGATTGATGGATAATTTCGCCGACATTTGGAAGGAAAGTGGTGAATGGTGCAAGGAGTCAATTTGGGAAATCAACTACGAGGATGGTAACAACGAGCGTGGTTGGAGTTCTCCATTGGCTATCGGTGGCACAATTCTTCCTACTTTGATTTCACCTAATGCATGGCCAGGTGGTGATGGCTGGGTGAAGCAAGCCAGCGATGGTTGGGGCTTCTTGCCTGTAAGACAGGAAACATACGACTTGTACTCTGACAATGACACTCGTCGTGCAGCAACTTGTTGGGATTGTCGTGGAATGGGTACTGATGGTGATGCTGATGATACGCATTATCATAAGCGCTATCAAGATACTGGTCTTTGGTTGGCTAAGTACCGTCCTTTTACTGAGAACAATGCCGATGCAGGTTTCGATGCCAATCTGAACTATAACAACAACTATCGTTTCTATCGTGTAGCCGAAGCTTACTTGAATGCAGCCGAGTTGTTGCTTGAGACAGGTGGCGATGCTAATTTGGCAAAGGATTATGTGAATAAAATCCGTAATCGTGCTGGCGTTGCACAAAAGACCAGTGTGACTGTTGACGATGTTATCGAGGAACGTCACTTGGAGTTTGTTGGCGAGGGTAAGCGTTACTTCGACTTGGTTCGCAGTGGTAAGGCTGCCAGCGTCTTGACTCCAGATAAGTATGGTTATCGTACAAATTCTTGGACAGAATCAAAGAAGTATATTCCTATCGCTCAGGCAGAGCTTGATTCCGACCCTGCTTTGGTTCAGAACGATTATTAAAACTTATTAAGGTAGAGGAACAATAGTTCCCTCTACCCCCTAATAAAATATTAACTTTAAGATTTCGACAATATGAAAAAGATATTTTTAAATATGGCGCTCGCCCTCATAGCTGTGCTCATGCTAGGTGCTTGTTCTGCCGAGGAGTTTTCGGGAGCAGACAAGAGTCAAATTCCTACAATGGAAGGAGTGAATGTAGATTGGCAGGTGGACGAGGAAACGAATACTGTTACAGCTTCTGTTAGTGACTTGAAGGGTAAATATCCTCTCTGGTATATCTATTGGAATAATGCCAAGGGCGAGAAGCAGTCAATTTATTCCACATTGCCTACATTGAGCAAGCAGTTTGTCGGCGCAGGTACTTATACCATCTCTTTGCGTCTTGGCAATCGAAATGGTATAAGTTCTGATGAGGTGAGCAAGACTGTTACTTTCACCAAGTCACAGGTTGATTGGAGTGCTGTAACTTCTAAACTCTGTGGTACAGCTGAAAAACCTAAGGTATGGCGTATCGACCGTAAGGCTGCTGGACACCTAGGTTGTGGTCCTTCAGGTTCTGCCGGTACTGCATGGTGGTCGGCTGCAGCTAACGACAAGAAAGATTTCGGAGTCTATGACGACCGAATCATCTTTACTATGGGTGGCGAGACAGGAGGTCGTTATAGCTATAATCCAGGTGAAGATGGCAAAATGTATGTAAACAAGGGTACAACCATTTGGGGAACAGGTGCTGCTGAAGACTTCGATACTGATGTGCAGAAAAATGAAACATCATTCTCTTTAGAGTCTGATTTCTACACACCAGAAGGTGCAAATGAAGAGGTACAGGCCAACTACATCGTTTTGGGAGCGCAATCTTACTTCCCTTATATTTCTGACGACTCGCAGTATAATAATGGTAAGTATCGCATCGAGAGTATCACTGCCACCAAACTGGAATTGGTTTTCGATGTTCCTGGGGCTATAGCTTGGCATTTCATCCTTACAAGCACAGAAGACAAGCCAGACAATCCTGATGCTCCAGAGGCTATAGTTGATTGGGATTATAATTCTGAAAACAATTTATGGAAGCCATTCATGGGCATAGAGCCTGCATCATTTTTCTATGCTCCGGGTTGGGCTCAGATTGACAATCCTAAGTTTACTTATAAGGATGGACTCTATACTGTAGAGTTGCCTGCTGCAACATCTGATCAGTGGCAATCTCAGATGGCTTTCGAGACAGATTTGACAGCATCTTTGAGTGATACTTACAATTTCTATTGTGTGCTCAACTCTAGTGAGAATCATCCTGGTGTAACCGTTAAGTTGACAGAGACTGATGAAAAGAATGAGGCTGGAGAAACTATCAAAAAGCACGACGATAACTTCTTCTTCGCTGATCGTGTGAAACTAACAGCAGGCGAAGATTATGTCTTCAAGAAGGAAGGTGTAGTTTTACCAAAGAACGATGCCCACGCTTTGAGTTTGGTATTCGACTTCGGAGGTAATGCTGCCAATACTGAAATTTCTGTTGGTAAGATTTACCTTGAGAAGGTAAAGAAGTAATATTGAATGTTTATATTTGTGAGTCTATTATTAGTAGTAGACTCACATTTATATCATCTTGAACTTTCTATAATAATCAAAATCTTAATCTTTGTAAGCAATGAAAAAAAATAGACGAAATGACGTAAAACAAATATCGTCTTTGATATTGTTTTCTTTAGTTTTTATGCTGTTTTATTCTTCTTGTAACTTCCAAGAAGAGCAAGATGGTATTTTGACTTCATCTAACAATGCTGATAAAACTATTCTAGATGTTGCAAAAGCGAAACTTTTGTCAATGGGTTTTGATACTCTTGACATTGTTGATGTTGGGAAATATTATCAAGTAGAAAATGATGTACTTGTAGATAAAGATGCTCTGAATCATCATCTTTCGACGCGTCAATTTACTTCTAATTTTATGTTCCTGACAGTTCTGTAATCCGTATAGCAATTGATGATAAAGCAATCTCGCAGACTTCTGGCTGGACAGAAGCTCTAAAAGAAGTAACTGATATTTATCATGAATATGCAGGGCTTGACTTTGTGTATGTTGATTCTTCGCCAGATATATTGCTGACCAAGAAATATCTACCGTATGCTAATGTTTGTGCACAAGGAGTGTTCCCTTCTTCTTCAGACAAACCGGGAAATTTTATTTATATCAATTCTGGTTTTTATAAGGACATAGATAGTTATTTGTCGCATAGTCAAAAGGTCTTTTTGTTGATGCATGAGCTTGGACACAACTTGGGATTGCGCCATTCTGATTGCAAGAAAAATGGGGAAGATACTAAGTATGGAATGAATCTCGTTCCTGGCACTCCTGAATCAGATGAAAATTCATATATGAATTCAAGTACATGTGGAAATTCTTGGAATGGAATAAGGTATTATGATAAAATAACATTAGCTACTTTGTGGCCATATTCTTTTAAAATTCGTTTTGTTGATGGGGATGATTTCTCAGAGTTAGTCGTTCGTCAACAAAGAAAATATTATCTCTCACGTGAGTCAATTCCTCAAAAGGAAGGCTATGTTTTTCAAGGATGGCATCATGTCTTAAATCAATATACTCCATATAGCTATGATAGGCCTATTACTGGTAACAAAACGTTTTATGCAAAATGGCGACCAAAGCATGATTTGGTAACAGTTAATGGGTATTCTGGTGAAGGAATTAAAATGATTAGTTTTATGTTGGGAACTACTACCCCTATTACTTTAACTAGTAAGGTTAATCATGCATTGAATACATGGGCAGAATTGAGAGCAGCCGATGGTACATATACTGCAATTGTTGAAGGGGATGAAGAATATGGATATAAGGTCATTAAAAAGATAGATATGAGAGATAAAGAAATGTGGACATCTGAAGGCACTATGAATGTTTCACGGTCAGAAACATTCTTATTGGAAGAAGGTTCATATTATTTAGTTTCTTCAATCACAACCAGGTATGGTGACCAAAACAATACCGCAATGGGGAGACATGGAAGTGTTGAATCTAAAATAGAATATTATTAAAATTAAATTATTGATATGGGAAAAATTAAATTGTTTGCCCTCTTGATGTCTCTTTGCCTGCTCTCATGCAGCAATAGTTCATCGGATGATGGAGGTCGTACAGATGACATGACGCTCTCTTGCTCTCAAACGAGCATAGAGGCACCTGCCAATGGCGGCACGTACACGGTAGCAGTGACGTCTTCGACTGGGGGATGGACAGCAACTGCCGACGAAAACAGTAACAGCTGGGTGAAAGTGAATGCCTCGAACACCGACAAGGCTACGGGCATCATTTCCGTAACCGTGGACGAAAACACAGGCAAGGAGGCTCGTAATGGTGGCATCAACGTGAAGACTGGCAGCAAGCAGGTGCGCATAAATGTGACTCAGGCAGGCAAGACTGTTACTCCTATTGAAGGGGGCGAAATGGTGATTCCTGAGGGGTACAAACTGGTCTGGAATGATGAGTTTAATGAAGGCTCTGAGTTGAATAGTACCGACTGGCGTCATGAGGTGCAGAAGTCGGGCTGGGTGAATAATGAACTTCAGAATTATGCGAACGGCTCTGCTGATGGTAAGCGTGTAACAGAAATTGCAGATAACCGGCTTTATATCAACTGTTTCAAGGGCAGCAACGGCAAGATTTATTCGGGTCGCGTATATGCTCACGAAACCCAGGGCTGGCTTTACGGTATCTTCGAAGCTCGCATCAAATTGCCTAAAGGTAAAGGCACATGGCCTGCTTTCTGGATGATGCCTTGCAACAATGATTTCGGAGCAAATCCTTGGCCTAAATGTGGCGAGATTGATATTATGGAAGAGGTAGGCGTTAATCCTAACTATACTTCTTCTTCGCTCCATACAGAGAAGTTTAATCACGTGATGGGAACCCAGATTACCAAGGAACGTCTGACTGCGGGTGCTGAAGACGGTTTCCACGTTTATCGTCTGGAGTGGACTCCTGATTATATCAAGACCTACGTGGATGGTAAGGAACTGCTCAATTTCAACAATGACGGTAAAAATGATGTGGGTTCATGGCCTTTCAATAAACCATTCTATGTTATCCTCAACCTGGCTTGGGGCGGTGATTGGGGCGGCATGAAGGGTGTTGACGAAAGCGCCCTCCCTGTTCAGATGGAAGTGGATTACGTGAGAGTATTCCAGAAAAAATAAGGCTTGATTTTTTTAACTATATAAATAATAAGGTCTTAGGATAAGTCGTATCTGCACTTACTCCTAAGACCTTTTTCTTTTGTTCCAATTTCGCTCTTTTATTGTCTTTTTCTGCTTTTCTTGCTTACAATTTGCTCATTTCGAATAAAAGTTATAATTTTGCAGTTGAATTTCAAAAATCAGAGAAATAGAATGAAACAGAATAATAGTAATTTATTATATCATCTTGTGGCTTTTATCACCGTAGCTATCTGGGGAACTACCTTTGTATCTACCAAGGTGCTGATGCTGAACGGACTTTCGCCAGCACAGATCTTTACGCTCCGTTTCAGTATCGCATACATGATGATGCTGATGGTGAATCATAAGCGGATGTTTGCTGATAGCTGGAAAGATGAGTTTAAAATGGCGATGCTGGGTATTACGGGCGGTTCACTCTATTTCCTGAGCGAGAACGAGGCGATGAATTATACCACAACAACCAATACTTCGCTCATCGTATGCTCCTGTCCGCTCTTTGCTACCTTGCTGGTACGTCTGGTTTATCGCCATTCTTCGCGTATCAACATGATACAGCTGTTGGGCTCTCTGCTTGCTTTTGTAGGTATGATTATCGTGGTGCTGAATGGCAGATTCGTGCTGCATCTGTCGCCTGTAGGTGATGCCTTGGCTTTTACGGCATGTATGAGCTGGGCTGTCTATTCGCTCCTGATGAAATCGGTATCGGGCGATTATGGCGCAGCTTTTATTACCCGCAAGGTCTTCTTCTATGGTGTGCTTACCATCTTGCCTTATTATCTTATTATCCCTGGGTGGCCGGCATGGGATGTGTTTATGAAGCCTCAGGTGGTGGGTAATCTCTTGTTCCTGGGCTGTTTGGCATCCATGATATGTTTCCTTACCTGGAACTGGTGTATCTCTAAGTTGGGTGCCGTGAAAGCTACCAACTGGGTTTATTTCAATCCTATCACCACTATGATTTTCGCCTCTCTGGTATTAGACGAAAAGATAACTCCTTACTTCCTGGCAGGTGCCTGCTGCATCCTGGCAGGTATGTATATTGCGGATAGAATGACGAAGTCGGAATAAAAAAAGTTTCCTCTAATTAGAGGAAACTTTAAGTGGGTTTCTTAGTGCATCGAGGTAGTCTTTGATGCGTATCTGCCATTCTGTATAGCTTCTCACATCATATTTACTCCAGGCTGCACCAAAATAGTAGCTGTATTTTTCTCCATTTTTCAAGCCGCGTTTCAAGCCGAGCGCATGACCGGTAGCACCATCGTGCTTCTTATCGAAGAGCTGGTAGTAGGTGTTGTCAACACCATAAGGGAAGAGAACGCCTACGTAAACCTGGGAGTTGTTTACTTCGATATTGTCTGTTGGGTCGGCATAACTTACATAATCCTTTGCGAAAGTCTTGGTTTCGGTATCCTCTTCATGGATTGGGAAACCGGTAGCAAAATCGGTAGGGGTAGTCAGTCCGTCGTACCATACGGTCATCTTGTTGAAGTTGCTGCCCTTGTCGAGCGAGATGATACGGTGTTCTACCACATTCTTCATATCGCCTACGGTAGATGGATTGTAAGTCAATTCTACGGTAAAGCGGAGAGGACCATTGTCCAGAATCTTATAATCCTTATAGCAGTAAGGCAATACCTGATTCTTGCCAACCATCAGACTAGGAGCGCCCAAACCGAGGGTAGCACCTACACGATACGGGTCAAGTCCGTTTCCATGATCCAGATGGAAGGAGGTGTTGATATCCAGTTCATGCGATTCTGCCCACAGAGCCTTAGCCTGTTCAGCAAGTTTTGCAGCTTTCGCCTTATTCTTTTCGTTTTTAGCCAGTTTCTCAAGTGCCCTTGCCTTGGCGTCAATCTTGTCGCCCTTGGCATTTCCGTCTACCACATCCTTGATGTATCGGTCGTAAACCACGTTATCCGGTGTGTTCTTGACCCAGATATCGGTACCGAAAGAACGTTCTCCACTGCGCTGGAGAGCCGGACCGTAAACGCGATATGCACAACGGTCGTTTTCCCAGGCAAGATCGTCTTTGCGCATCTTGTAGAGCGCACCTGTAGCCCAAACTTTCTGTGGATAAGGCTTGCCGATGCTTACATAATAGGTGGCAGAGCCATGCGGACGTACGCTGGCATCAATCAGGAGATTACCGTCATAAGTAATCTGAGAACCGATTTGCTGCCCTTTCTTGTTCTTTACGATGTAAGCTTCGCCTTTCTTAGGTGTAACATTACCCAGTTTCGCCTTTATCTCGCTCATGCTGAGGGAGATAAGTTCAGTGCGCTGAGCAGCTGTAGGGTTGCTTACTGTGATGGTAGCTTGCTGTGCATAGCTGTAGTTAGAACTAGCCAATGCTAAGAGCATCATGATACTCTTTACCATTTTGCTTTTCATTTTTTCCATATTGATTTGTCTTTTTGTATAATACGAATGAATAGTTGTTATTACTTATATAATATTTGTTTAGGTTTTTATTAGGCGTTCCGCCGGATTTGCCGTCCGGCGGAGCGTTATGGAGATTTCTTATTCCTCGATGACAGAAATCTGCATAGAAACATCCTCTTTTGGGCGATCGCCACGCAATGTTTCGCAGTTCTGAATCTTTTCTACGATGTCAAGTCCTTCCTCCACTTCACCGAAAACGGTGTATTGGTTATCGAGGAAAGGTGTTCCACCTACTTCAGTGTAAGCCTTCTGCTGCTCTTCGGTAAACTTAGGATAGCCCTGCTCCTTGCAGCGCTTCTTGGTTTCATCCACCAGTTCGTCCTGGAGTTTCATCAGCCCCTCACGGTCGCGGTTGCGGCGGAAGTTCATGATTTCTTCATGATGCTCCTTGGCAAGCTGGTTGAAGATGTTCTGCTCCATCTGCATGCCCATCTGCTTTTCCATCTGCTTCAGTTCATTCTGCTTGTAGGTCTTTCCCCATACAATATAAAACTGGCTACCGCTGCTCTCTCGTTCTGGGTTTACCTCATCTCCCAAACGGGCTGCGCTCAAGGCTCCACGCTTGTGGAAAAGTTGTGGATAAACGAACTCGGCAGGGATGGTATAGTCGGGACCACCTGTGCCCAGCATCTTGCCTTTAGGAGCGCCTTTGCTGTCTGGATCGCCGCCTTGAATCATAAAATCCTTGATGACACGATGGAAGAGAGTGCCATCGAAATATCCCTCCTTTGCCAACTTCAAGAAGTTGTCACGATGCTGAGGTGTCTCGTCGTAGAGGCGCACCTTGATGTCGCCCTCTGATGTCTTTATCAATACTTTAGCCATAATAATTTATAATCAGTATATTTTTTTTAATCGGTATATGTCGTAATCAGTATATGTCGTAATCAGTATGTTCTTTTTACTTTTTTACCATTTTACTTTTCGTAATACTCATTCCACTCCTTCATAGCCTCCTGCCAGTCGGTCTGTTCACCGCTGGCTACGGCTTCCTTCTGTCTCTCTGCCTCGTCGCGAGCCTTATCTCGGGCACGTTTTGCCTTCATTGCCTCTATGGTGGCATCGTCGAGAATCTGAATGGCGCCACGCTTGATGGCTGCCTGCAACTCCTCTTCTCCGAAAGCCTTGCCAGGCTCATTGAAGTCAGAGATATTAAATTCATAATCCACACGAAGGTCGTGGCGTATCATTTTCTGTTGTAAACGGTTGCCTGCGTTCTTGAGTCGCAGCAACTTGCCGATTTCCTTGATTTCTCCTGCTGAGTATTTGTTTCTTCCCATTAATATGATTTGATATTATTATTTTTGCGTGCAAAATTAAGCATAATCCTCGATAAAACCAAGAAAAGTTTCAAGGAATTCACAAAAGAATCCCTTTCTCCCTTTACTTTCTTGCCCTTTTTACCCTTTTACCTTTTTACTCTTTTACTCTTTTACCTTTAAATTACTTCCATGCCTTCTTCTGGTTCAGTTCTATCAGGCGGTCGAATTCAAAGTCGGCTTTGATTTTATCCAATATCCTCTTTACGATGATATTCATCACGCTTCCTTTGCTGTAGTTGGCAGAGCACATGAAGTTTACCCGTCCCTCCTTGACAAGCTGGCAGGCAGTCTTCTGTTTATCCTCGTTATCATATACCGCAATCGAGTGGCCGCCATGTTCCTTTACCATCTTCATGCAAGGCACATCGGTTTCTCCATCTCCGAAATATATCATTCGGGGGAAAGGGATAGGGCGCTTTTCATCGGGGATATACTGGTTCACTCTTCTGTTGTCGCTCACCTGTTTGATACCCTTGTTGATTTTGAAGAGGAATTGCGTCTTGGTAGTATAGTCTACGGCTACGGCTGGCCAATAGGCGATTCCCTCCTTATTGTAGAGAAAGGAGCAGGCGTAGATGTTCTCAAATTCCTGGGCGATAGGTGTGCCCTCTATCATCTCCTTCAGTCCCGAGGAGTTTATGTAGTGCTTTACGTCCAGTCCGATGCTGTTGCCATATTCATTCACGAGCGAAAACCATTGTTTTACGCCGCGGAACAGTTCTACATCCTTGCCGAATTTCTGAAAAGATTCCCGGGTGAGCGAGATATTGTTCTTCTTGGCTTCGTCGAGCATCAGATACATATAGGTCAAAATGCCGTTGGCATCCTTACCCTCTGCAAACTTTCTGTTTTTCTCCCAGAACTCGTCTTTTGTCTTGCCTGTAGCCTGTATGAATCCAAACTCCTGCATATTGCCCGGCGACAGTGTGCCGTCGAAATCATAAACCAGCGCTACCTGTGGTCTCTTCTTTGTCATATCTCGTTCTCCTTTCTTTTATATTTACCCTAAACTATCTATCTCTTTCGGGCGATGTTCTATCTCCCTTAATTTGCAAATATACATAATTTTCAGCGAATTAGCAAACTATTGGGATATAAAAAAACATAATGAAACAAAAAAGGCGTACAAAACTCATTTCTGAGCATTGTACGCCTTTATTATAATATTAATCTGTATTACTTAACTTCCTCGAAGTCAGCGTCTTGTACGTCCTGAGCGCCATCATTTCCGCCCTGTGCTTGCTGACCACCCTGAGCACCCTGAGGACCTGCCTGCTGGCCGCCCTGATACATCTGCTGAGAAGCAGCCTGCATGACGGTGTTCAAGTTGTTCATAGCTGAATCGATAGCTGCAACATCACCTGCTTTGTGAGCATCCTTCAACTGCTGCAAAGCCTGCTCGATACCTGGCTTCTTGTCAGCTGGAATCTTATCACCGTTATCCTTCAGGAAGTTCTCGGTGGTGAAGATCATGCTGTCAGCCTGGTTCATCTTGTCAATCTTCTCGCGCTCAGCCTTATCAGCAGCAGCGTTCTGCTCTGCCTCAGCCTTCATGCGGTTGATCTCGTCCTCGCTCAAGCCAGATGAAGCTTCGATGCGGATGCTCTGCTCCTTACCGGTAGCCTTATCCTTAGCTGATACGTTCAATATACCGTTGGCATCGATATCGAAGGTAACCTCAATCTGAGGAACACCACGGCGAGCTGGAGCGATACCTGTCAGGTTGAACTGACCGATGCTCTTGTTCTGAGCTGCCATTGGACGCTCACCCTGCAATACGTGGATGGTAACCTCTGTCTGGTTATCAGCTGCTGTAGAGAATACCTCGCTCTTCTTGCAAGGGATAGTTGTATTGGCATCGATGAGCTTAGTCATCACACCACCCATAGTCTCGATACCGAGAGTCAATGGAGTAACGTCGAGCAATACGATGTCACCAACACCCTCTTCCTTGTTCAGAATGGCACCCTGGATAGCTGCACCTACTGCAACAACCTCATCTGGGTTAACACCCTTAGAAGGCTCCTTGCCGAAGTAGTTCTTAACGAGTGTCTGAACGGCTGGGATACGGCTTGAACCACCAACCAGGATAACCTCGTCGATATCTGATGTAGAGAGCTTAGCGTCACGAACGGCATTCTGGCAAGGTACCAAGCAAGCCTGAATCAGGTTGTGAGCCAACTGCTCGAACTGTGCACGGGTCAAAGTCTTAACCAAGTGCTTTGGCATACCGTCAACGGCTGTGATGTATGGCAAGTTGATTTCGGTAGATGTAGAGCTTGACAACTCAATCTTAGCCTTCTCAGCAGCCTCCTTCAAACGCTGCATAGCCATAGGGTCCTTGCGGAGATCTACGCCTTCTTCAGCCTTGAAGCCATCAGCCAACCAGTTGATGATTACCTGGTCGAAGTCATCACCACCCAGGTGAGTATCACCATTGGTAGAAAGTACCTCGAATACGCCGCCACCGAACTCCAGAATAGAGATATCGAATGTACCACCACCCAAGTCGAATACGGCAATCTTCATATCCTTGTTAGCCTTGTCAACACCGTAAGCCAAAGCTGCGGCTGTAGGCTCATTTACGATACGCTGAACGTTCAAACCTGCAATCTGACCAGCCTCCTTTGTAGCCTGACGCTGTGAGTCAGAGAAGTAAGCAGGAACTGTGATGACAGCATCTGTAACCTCCTGTCCGAGATAATCCTCTGCAGTCTTCTTCATCTTCTGGAGAACCATTGCAGAAATCTCCTGTGGAGTATACTTGCGACCCTCGATTTCAACACGTGGATAACCACCCTCGTTTACTACTGTGTAAGGCATTGCCTCAGCCTCTTTCTGGCTCTGAGTGTATGTCTCACCCATGAAACGCTTGATAGAATATACTGTGTTCTTAGGGTTTGTGATGGCCTGACGCTTAGCAGGATCACCTACCTTGCGGTCACCATCCTTAACGAAACCTACTACTGATGGAGTAGTACGCTTACCTTCACTGTTAGCGATTACAACTGGTTCGCTACCTTCGAAAACGGCAACACAACTGTTTGTGGTACCCAAGTCAATTCCAATTACTTTTCCCATAATTATATCTTTTTTTATTTTTATCGTTATTAATATGTTATTTATCTCATGAACTGCTGGCTAATGGAAGTCTGCCGAAGATATGCATCTGTCGGGAACCTCTCTATTCAGCGTTCACGCTTTCCGTCATAACAAAGCATGTGCCAAGGGATTGTAAAATTTAAAGTGGCTGACAAGGTGTCAGATAATGCTGACAAAATAAAAGGAATCAAGATATGGGAGGCGATAAAATGTCGCATTCTCCCTATCTTGATTCCTGTAATATGATTGAAAAATCTTTCTTTTCAGATAAAGCTCCTATATATAATAAGGTGTGAAACCTTATCTGGCTTTATTTCTGTTCCTTAGCAGCAAGTGCTTCGCGAACCTTAGCTTCCAGTTCATCGAGAAGTTCAGGGTTATCCTTGAGCAATGCCTTGCAGGCATCGGCACCCTGTCCGAGTTTAGAACCGCCATAGCTATACCAGCTGCCGCTCTTTTCGATGATATCGTTGGCTACAGCCAGACCGAATACCTCGCCGGCACGGCTGATGCCTTCGCCAAACATGATGTCGAACTCTGCCTTGCGGAAAGGAGGAGCCACCTTGTTCTTTACTACCTTTACGCGAACCAAATTACCTACTACCTCATCGCCGTCCTTGATGGCTGTTGCCTTGCGGATATCCAAACGCACTGATGCATAGAACTTCAATGCATTACCACCGGTGGTTGTCTCTGGGTTACCGAACATTACACCAATCTTCTCGCGCAACTGGTTGATGAAGATGCAGGTAGTGTTGGTCTTGCTGATGGTAGAAGTGAGCTTGCGGAGAGCCTGACTCATCAATCGAGCCTGAAGACCTACCACATTGTCACCCATATCGCCTTCGATTTCCTTCTTAGGAGTCAAGGCGGCAACAGAGTCAACAACTACGATGTCTACAGCAGCAGAACTGATCAGCTGGTCTGCAATCTGCAATGCCTGCTCACCATTATCTGGTTGTGAAATCCACAAGTTATCAACATCAACGCCCAATTTAGCCGCATAGAAACGGTCGAAAGCGTGCTCTGCATCAATGAAAGCAGCGATACCGCCAGCCTTCTGCGCCTCTGCGATGGCGTGGATAGCCAATGTTGTCTTACCAGAAGATTCCGGACCGTAAATTTCGATGATACGTCCCTTAGGATAACCGCCTACGCCCAGTGCATTGTCGAGAGCGATACTGCCTGTAGGGATAACTTCGATATTCTCAACGTGCTCATCGCCGAGTTTCATGATAGAGCCCTTACCGAAGTCCTTTTCTATCTTAGCCATGGCTGCCTGAAGAGCTTTCAGCTTGCCTTCATTGGGATTCAATTTTCCCTCTTGCATTTCTTTTGCCATATCTTATTTAGTTTAAAGTTTAGTCAATTTCCAAATCGCCATCAAACACCTCGTGCCATGGCAATCCCTGCTTGTTCAACTGCTCCATGAATGGATCTGGGTCGAACTCCTCTACGTTCCATACGCCTGGTTTCTTCCAGATGCCCTTGAGGAACATCATGGCACCAATCATGGCTGGCACACCGGTGGTGTAGCTTACGCCCTGCATACCGGTTTCGTTGTAAGCCTCCTGGTGCTTGCAGTTGTTATAAACGTAGTAGGTGCGCTCCTTGCCATCCTTCTTACCGCGGATGCGGCAACCGATAGATGTTTCGCCGTCATAGTTCTCGCCGAGATCCTGTGGGTTAGGCAATACGGCCTTGAGGAACTGCAGAGGAACAATCTTTACCTTGGCTGTCTTGCCTGAACCGTCTGCCAATGGAGCCTCGTATTCGATTTCGTCGATGCGGCTCATGCCGAGGTTCTGGATGCAGTCGAGGTAGGTGAGATACTGCTGACCGAAGGTCATCCAGAAGCGTGCCTCCTTGATGGTAGGGTAGTTCTTCACCAGGCTCTCCAACTCCTCGTGGTGCATCAGATAGCTCTCGCGAGGGCCGATGTTAGGGTAGGTGAGCGGCTTGTGGATTGACAATGGATCGGTTTCAATCCATTCGCCATCCTTATACCAGAGTCCCTTCTGGGTAATCTCGCGGATATTGATTTCTGGGTTGAAGTTGGTTGCGAAAGCCTTGTGATGGTTACCGGCGTTGCAATCCACGATGTCGAGCACCTCAATCTCATCGAAGTGATGCTTGGCTGCATAAGCGGTGAAGATGCCTGATACACCTGGGTCGAAACCGCAGCCGAGGATAGCGCAGAGACCAGCCTGTTCGAACTTATCCTTGTATGCCCACTGCCATGAGTACTCGAAGTGAGCCTCGTCCTTAGGCTCATAGTTAGCGGTATCCATGTAGTTGCAACCGCAAGCCAGACAGGCATCCATGATAGTGAGATCCTGGTAAGGCAAAGCTAGGTTGATGACAAGCTCAGGCTTGTAGCTATTGAAGAGAGCCTTCAACTGCTCAACGTCGTCGGCATCCACCTCAGCTGTCTGAATATCCATCTTGTAGCCCTTGGCATGGATATCCTTAACCAGCTTATCGCATTTTTCCTTGCGACGGCTAGCAATCATAAACTCGGTGAAAACGTCCTGGTTCTGGACGATCTTGAAGGCAGCCACGGTAGCCACGCCACCTGCGCCAATCATAAGTACTCTACTCATTTATAATCTTATTTTTTTTTATGTTTATTATTTTAATGTTTATTTTATTTCATCTGCCGAAATCCCCAGGGCATTCATGAGCGAATAACCGAGAATCTCCTGTCTGAAGTTGCCGCCTGGCATGGGCTGCATGGCAAAGAGTGTGATGCGCTTGTCGTCGTCATCTACCTTGCGGAGTATCTCGCGGAGTCGGTCGTAAGCATCTCCATCCTCAGAATTTGGGATTACCATCACTCGCTTCACTTCCTTGGCGTTGCATACGGTGCGCGCCACATCTACGAGGAAGTCATCCTTGCCTACCATCTTCTCCTCTGTAGGATAAGAAGAGATGATGAATTCTCCGAGCTTATCATCCTTGAAAGCCTGAGCGTTCAGATCCTTCTCATAGTTGGCAGGGCGGAAGTTCTTCATCGCCATCGACTGCTTGTCGTGGATAAGCACAACCTGTGTCTCGTGCTCGCCCCTCTCAGACCTCCGTCAAGGGCAATGCAGACTGCCCATTGTGCCATATCGGCTGGTTGGATGCGACGGTTAATCATTCGTTCGAAGTTGACTATCAGGTCGAAAGCCACTCGGTCGATATAGTCGGCATCAGCGATGATTACATTCTCGCTCCATTTTATATTGTTTGTATCTAATGTATTCATTGGTGCAAAAATTAAGCAAACGAGCATGATGAAAGCTTGCTTTCAAATTGTCGAATGCAGATTATTTCTGCAAATTTACGAATAAATTTCGTAATTAAGGCATTTTGGAAATATAAAATAATAAAAAAGATAGTATTTTCATCATTTCTTCATTTGATGGAATACTATCTTCAGTATTTTATGTGATAATCCGGACTCTTCTTCTTTCTGTTCTCCGAAGTCTTTTATGCGATAATTTTCGCCAGATAATGTCCGGCGAGAACGGCGATAAGTCCCAGCGCCAGACTTCCGAAGAGATAAAGCATCATATAGAGGTAATTCTCTTCTTTCATCAGTCCTGCCCCCTCGTTCATAAAGGTAGAGAAGGTAGTGAATCCTCCGCAGAATCCCGTGGTGAGCAGCAGTTTGGCAGATGGCGACATCCATCCCCCTTCCCGCCAGTTCAATCCCGAGAGAAACCCGATGATGAGGCATCCCGCCACATTCACCGCCATCGTTCCGAAAGGAAAGGCAATCACCGTGCAGGATTGCACCAACTTTGATACCCAATATCTCATGCCGCCTCCGAAGAAGCTGCCGATGCTTACTATCAATACTTCTTTCATCTTCTTATCTCCTTATTTATAATGTATAATATATAATAACTTGTATGATATTTCCTTGTATATACTATCAGCCTTGCCGCTATTCTCTTTGAGTATGTTCTGCAATTCTTTCGAACGGCTTTTCAGTCCGTGCTAACTGATAGAACAATCTTAAGTTTGTTCCTCTTGGACAGAAAAGCCGCATAATCCTTTACATATCATTTCTCAAAATATGTGCCAATGGCTATGATAGGGATGTTTTCCATCCATTCTTGGTCTACATATCCTTTCATGGAGATACGTAACCCTTTCAACCCTGGGTTGTCTTTGATGAATTGTGCCAGAGAACGCGCACGTACGTTTTCCTCTGCCTTCACTTCTACTGGTATAACCCTTTGGCTATCTTGAATGATGAAATCAATCTCCGAGGGAGTCTTGGTATTGCTCCAGTAATAGGGCTTTAATCCCAAGGCCAACAGTTGCTGTAGCACATACTGTTCTGTAAATGCACCTTTGAACTCAGTGAATGCATTGTCGCCTATCAGCATCTGGTCTGCTGAGGCATCTGTCATGCATGCCAGGAGACCACAATCTAATAAGAACAGTTTAAAGGCATCCCTATCTTCATAAAATTTAAGCGGCATTTTAGGTTCCTTGATGCGGCTCACCTTATATACAATGCTTAAGATCTACCAACCATTGTATGGCCAGTTCAAAATCCTTGGCTCTGCTACCTTTGCGGACAGCTCCATAGATGAACTTCTTGTTTTCACGTGCCAGTTGAGAAGGGAGAGAATCCAGCACCTCCCGGATTCTTGTAGATTCCGCAGCTGAAGTATGTTTGGAAATATCCCTGCGATAGGCTTCCAGAATATCACGCTGCAGGGTGCGAACCTGCTGCAAGTCTGTATTTTCGATGAATTTGCTTACCACTCCTGGCATGCCGCCCACAAAGTAATATTGCCGGAGCAGTTCCGTCATCTTGGGTTTAATGATGTCGATAAGTCCCCAGTCTTTTGAATGGAGTAATTCTATCCAATTTTCATTGCCGGTTGCATCAAGATATTCCTCGTAATCCATGGGATACATGGTAAGCATATCTACTTTCCCTACAGGAAACGACTCTCCTTTACCCAGGGTAACCCCAAGGAGGGAACCTGCTACCATAATATGGTATTCGGGAGCTTTTTCGCAAAAGTACTTCAAACTATGGAGTCCTCTCGGAATCTCCTGTATTTCATCCATGATGATGAGAGTAGCAGCAGGTGTAATCCTTACGCCAGTAATGGCTTGGATGGTTATGAGGATTCTGTCTATGTTGTAATCAAGCTCAAAGAGCTGTTTCATTCTTGGTTCATCGTCACAGTTGATATATGCTACGTTTTTGTATTCCTTTTTTCCAAAGTGCTGCATGATCCAAGTCTTACCCACTTGTCTGGCACCTAGTAACATCAAGGGCTTTCTGTCCTTGCTTTCTTTCCATTTCAGAAGTTGCTTGTATATCTTTCTTTTCATAACTAACTGGAATTTAAATATTTCTGTTGCAAAGATACACTTTTTCGATGATAAAAACAAGTAAATTATACACTTTTTCGATGATAACGAATGTTAAATCATACATTTTTTCGATGATAAGGTAGTAAAAAGACTGTCACCGCTTGTTCATCTTTGTCTTATACGTGAAAAAGTTGTCACCTTTAGGATGGTTAAACTAAATTTGTTACTATCTATTTTTCTTATCACTAAATGAGTTACGCATTTTTAATTTTATCACTATATGGGTTGTCAGCGAATACCCATTATACCTAACTAGGTTACTCTTTTTAAGGAGCTATCCCTAGAAAGGTTACGGTGATGATATTCTTTCAAATGCAAAGATACACATTTTCAACTAATTAGAAGAATTTTCCCAAGGATTTTTCCACATTTTCTGCTGTGGCCCCGCTTGAGTATGTGCAACAGATGGTGTTTGATTACCGATACTCATATGCGGTCTTTCGTCGTTATAAAACGCAATAATCCTGGTCAGTTCCTTCTTACATACTTTACGAGTAGGAATTGTCATCCTATAAAGCCATTCCGTTTTTAAAATGCCGTTTGCACGTTCTGCTATGGCATTCTCCAAAGGATCTCCTGTTTGAGTCATACTTATTTGTGAGCCATGACTTTTTAGGATAGATACATAATTCTGACTGCAATACTGGCTTCCTCTGTCAGAGTGATGAATGAGTCCTTTTGCAGTTTCTTCATCAATGCTTTTATATGCCATTTTAAGCGCTTCTAATGGATATACTGTTTCTAATGTTGGACCAACAGCCCATCCAACAATTTTATGGGAATACAGGTCTGTTATAAGCGAGAGATAGCACACACCTTCATTGGTTTCAACATAGGTGATGTCACTTGCCCAAATCTGGTTCGGATGAGTAGGAACTACTCCCTTAATCAGGTTTGGGTATTTGCGATAATTATGGTCGGAATCTGTTGTCTTATAGCGCCTACGGCGCTTTATACGCACCATGAGTCCATGCTTACGCAGCATCTCAATAAATGTGTCACGACCAGGGAAGCAGCCAGTATCCTCAAACATCTGTTTCAATATGGCATGCAACTTTGCAGCTCCTAAGCCAGGATTCGACTTACGATACTCACGTGCCTTTTCAATGATGATAGACTCAATGGCCTCTTCAGCAAAGCCGTCAGAGACATTGCGCTTATTATATGCTTGCCGGGTGAAACCAAACAGCCCGCATAGAGTGCCTAAACCTTGGCTCTGGCACTCTGTGCGGAGCAAGCTTACTGTTTGGTACCAGATTTTTTTCTCACAGGAATATTGAAGGTTTCTTCTGCGAGATCAATCATAGTGGAGAATGCTTTAGAGCGAAGCTTCTCTAACTCCAAAGCCTTGCGGAGACGCTTAATCTCTGCATCTTTCTCTTTCAACTGTTCATTTGTTGTCTTTGCCATATCGTCACGGTTTTGGTCTTCTGGCGGCAAAGATAACAAATCTTTTTCATTTAAGAACTTATCCATCCAAGAAAATAGCACTGTACGACTGCTTATATAGTATTTCTTGATGATTTCTTCTGCTGGGAGCCCACTCTCCATATACTCACGAACTATCATGATACGATCATCATCTGTAAAAGAGTAGCTATTCAACTCTACCTCACGGGTCTCAAACCAACCAGTGTCCTCATTATACACACGTTCAATTCTTGTCTTATGTTTCATTGTCACTTCTGTTTGTTCCTAAGTGACAACCTTTTTCAGGGAAGTACACTTCGGATGATGACGACACTCCGGCTACTGGTGATATTAAGACCAACATCGTTGGTACATGAGAACTTACGCATATTAAGGGGTGGTATTGGGCTGATGATGAGGATGAAAGCCATATCACTGTAGATAAAAGTCCTGAAAGTGATGATAAATTTAGATTTTCTCTCAATGCTAATGGTGGTTGCATTTGGTATGATTATGATGCAGGGACTTGGAAATCTTATTCAGGAATTACTAAATATGAATTGAATGCCAACATTTTGATTATTAAGGATTCCTATTCTTCAGGGGATGAAACTGATTGGCAAACTTGCAAGCGCTTTAAGATTGTTTCTATCAAAGGTAATACGATGATTTGTACTGTATGCTTAATGGATGAGGGTGATACAGAACTTACATTTACGAAAAGATAAATATTAAAATAAACTAAGGATAGAGAAAAGCAGTATGTTGCGTGTTTTTCATACTGCTTTTCAGCTTACTTTTTGATTCTGTTGTTCTGGCGCAGAGAGTTGATCTGTGCCAACTTCTGCTCCCGCGAGTAAGGATGCAATAACATATATTGTTCCCCCTTTAACGCAGCCAAGCTGCTCTGACGGTGAAAATCGTTTATATAAGATCTTTCCAGTACTGAATTGTTCTGCATAATCATCTAATTTTGCTAGACCTTCAGATGTAAATCCTTCATTGATTATGTCACTGATGGACATCCAAAAATCATGGTTTGTCATAAATTATATTGTTTGATAAATTCTATTGGTGGCAAAGTTATAGTTTTTCTTCGATAACACCAAATTATTTGGGCTTTATTTCACATTTGCCAGCAAATTGTTTCAATACATCTTTCTTTTCCCGTTGTCCTTGAAATTACATGGCGATGTAGGAATCTCTGCGTCGGGACGTAGGAAAGATTACGTCGCCATGTAGTAAAGTCTACATCGGGACGTAATTTTTGGGGTATCTATAAGGTATCATATCAGATTCTTTTTAGATTTAGCGTCGAGTTTATACGCACACGAAAAAAGTTTTTTCGAAAAAAAATTTTATGTGCAAGAAATAAATGGGGAGAAAATGCAGAAGCTGAGTGCTATTGTGACCACGATTTCTGATAAGCAGTATCATAATGATTAACTGCCTGGAGAAGGTTGTAGATAGGATTGATTTAGCAGAATGAGTTGGTTCTACAGGATGACGGAGTCGGCTCGATGGGATAAAGGAGTCAACTCTATAGGTTGAAGCAAGCGTCTTCGTGAGTTGAAAGACATTACTCCTCGGGTTCCAGAAGATACCTTCTCAGAAGTTGCCACTAGGCTCAGCAGGTCTGCCGAGCCTAGTCGGCAGGTCTGCTGACTGCAGTCAGCAGCTTTGCTGAGCCTAGTGGCAACACTATATTCTAGCCGATATTTCTCTCATATCATCCGGAAGAAAAGAGATTGTCTTCTCTTTCATTTCTTGCGGAATACCGAATCGTGCTTCGGCGATGGAGCCAACGATGGCTCCGATGGTATCGCTATCGCCGCCATGAGATATGGCTAGGCGGATGGCATCCTCGAAGGATGAGGCTTGCGAGAGGAGATAGAAGGATAATGGCACGGCATCCATGCAGGTTTCATCGAATTTGCCTTTCGGATAATCTCGTGTTTCGAAATCCTCGTAATAGCTGCGGGCGATATCCTTGAAGGCTTTCATTGCCTTATCATCAGATTCTTTAGAATTCTTATCTTTACACTCCTTAGATTCTTCTGAGAATCTGCTCTTGCGAAAATGCCAGATGGCATGAGCCACGGCTTTGGCTCCCTTGATTCCTTCGGGATGGTTATGGGTAGGAAGAGCCGTTTCTCTGCCTCTTCCAAAACCTGCGACAGGTCATCGAATAGCCAAGCCACCGGTGATACTCGCATTGCCGAACCATTGCCAAAACTATTGTATGGCTGCGGATCAAGAGAACGAATCCACCCTGCGAATCTTCCGCCATACGCTCCTTTTGGAGAAGGATAGCGGCGGCACCAATCCAGCAGGCTTTCCTGATAGCTTCGTCCGTTCAATATCGCATCAGCTATCGCCACCGTACAGATGGTATCATCAGTGAAGTCGCATCCTTCGCCGAACATCTCGAAATCATAATCAAACGTATTGTTGAACTCATATTTTGAGCCAGCAATATCTCCTATCATAGCTCCTAACATAAGCTGCTAATAATCTATAACTTTACTCTATCACCTCCCAGAAGCTCTCCGGCAGGCTGATGTTCTTCATCTCTTTTGCCTTCTCGAACAATGGGGCGATGTCTTCGGTTTCGAAGCAGCGATGCCGCAACCTATTGGGGTTACCAGAAAATGTAGCTCGGAATGATGATTGGCAAAATCAAGGAATTCCTCCACGTATGGACGGATGGTTTCCACGCCGCCCTGCATCGTAGGGATGGCGTAACTCTGACCTTGCAAGCCTACACCCTTGCCCATGACGGCACCGAAATGCAGGCGGGCTATACGGGCAGCTCCACCACCATGCATGCCAGCCAGATTGCTGCCAAACACAAAAATCTCGTTCTCCTTTAATGAATCAATCCAGCTAGGAGTGATTCTTCCCTTCTTCATATCTTCCATATTCTTCTTATTATTAAATATGTTATTGCCATTATCAGTCGCTTCCTCGCAGCGCATGCACTCGGACATCATTCTCGGCATCGACATCTTCGGAGCACTTTCGATACAGGTGTCTTCCTCCGCGGACGACAGGTAGCTTCCGTATTCCGATGCATCGAAGTATCTCTTGAAATAAGGAATCACTACATCGTGCATCATCTTCTGGCAACGCTGGGTAACGGCAGAATGGGATATGCTCAACTGGGCGGCTACGTCCTTGCCGCCCTTGAATCCCTCTATATAGAGCATCTTCAGAATGATGCTGTTCTTGCTGTCTCTGCCATAATAGAAATTGCCGATGTCTTCTATCGTCTGGTAAAGATCGTGCTCAAACTGGTTGTCGGTGAAAATCAGTTTCTGAAAAATTCTTTTCTTTCTTCATATCAATATATCTTTTTGATATCCGCAATCCGTTTGCAAATATATACTTTTTCTTTGAGAAAGCGGAGAAATAGCTCCCTTTTTTCTCTTTTTTTTCTCTATGATATTAAAAGAGAAAAAAGGAGGAAAAATTAAGCAGGTATCGAAAAAAAATGCATCCCGCTTTTTACTTTTCCCTTTTCTGAAGGTCATATAATCGTAACGTTCATGAAAATAAACGAATATGAGTGTAAATGACAAAGGCATAGTGGATACGATGAAGGAATGTCCGGAGAACGGATTCAGAATGTTGATGATGAAGTATCAGGAACCGGTTTACTGGCATATACGCCGATTGGTGGTTTCGCATGATGATGCACAGGATGCTTCGCAGGAAACTTTTGTGAGAATCTATCGCTCGTTCAATCAATATCGGGGCGACTGCTCACTGAGAAGTTGGATTTACCGCATCGCTACCAACGAGGCCCTGCGGCTCATCAGCAAACGGAAACAGGAAGAAGTTTCTCTAGAATCAGATTCAACGGGCGTCAGTCTCATCCCAGCAGATAATTATATCGACTTCGATGATAAGGTGGCAGTAAAACTGCAGAAAGCGATTCTCTCGCTTCCGCCTAAGCAGCAGCTGGCATTCAATATGAGATATTACGATGAACTTGGGTTCGACGAAATAGCGAAGGTCGCTGATTCCACGCCAGCCAGTATCAAGGCAAGCTATCATGTTGCCAAGGAGAAAATTATCAAGTACATGAATTCGAACGATTAAGTGAGAGTTCTGTGAGTTTTTAAATGGTTATTCAAAATGGAAAAGAATATGGATACAAATTTTGATTTCAACAAAACCGGGAAGTTTGACTTCGGTAAGGTGGGTAAGCGGATGCCTTATTCTACGCCAGAAGGATTCTTCAAGGAGATGGAAGCCAATATCCTGGAGCAGGTGAAGAATGACAAACTGGCACCTGTCAGGATACAGCCGAAGAAACGATCTCTGAGGAAGGTGATTTGGACGGCTGCAATAGCTGTGGCTGCATCGGTGGCAGTACTTCTGGTACTCAACATCGATTTCTCAGCCTCTTCTTCCCAGCCTTCACAGGTGAATAACGGAATACAGGAGGTAGATAAGGCTTTCGCTCAGCTGTCTTCTGCCGATCAGGCTTATCTTCTCTCTGTATATCAGGAGGATGTGTTCCTCAACAATTAAACGGATTCAATAATAATTTAAAATGATAGAGTTATGAAACGAATTTTTGGTATTTTAATGATGGTCATCGCCATGATGACGGTTACTACAAATGTATGTGCACAGGCGCCTAACCAGAAGCAGCGCCTCAGTCGTGAACAGTTGGCAGAAAAGCAGGCTCAGTACATCTCTCGGAATTTGGGGCTTGATGAAAAGACCAACGCTAAGTTTATCGAGACCTATACTGATTATCAGAAAGAGGTATGGGCTTTAGGTCCTCGCCCTCATCACAAGAAGGGCGAAATGAAAACGGATGCTCAAACCGAACAGGAAATCAAGCAGCGTTTTGAGATGAGCGAGAAGATTCTCAACATCCGTCAGAAATACTACAAGAAGTATTCGCAGTTCCTGAGCCAGCAGCAGATTCAGCGTGTTTACGAACTGGAGCGACAGATGATGAAGCGCTTTGCCCAGAGAGGTTCTCGCAAGGGAAAGGGTAAGGATGGAAGACCAGGAACAAGAATGCAGAGATCTGCACAGCAGAAGTAAAAAACAGAATAGGTTTAGCGTAATAATATATTAGTCCTCTTATACAAGGAAAAGATTACTTTCTATATTCAACTATATGCGAACGACGATTGGCGCAGGAGTGCGCGCCAATCGTCTTTTCTTTCTCATGTAATTATTTCTATCATCTTTTCATAAGAGATTTTTCCTGCTTGTTCTCCCAAGCCAGAATCAGACCGATGACGCCGGCATAGCTCTTTCTGCCGCCTTCTACATGGTTGCCTCTCAGATAGAGTTCGAAGAAGAAATCCTGGGCAGCATCCAGTGCCTTGCATCTTTTGCCCTGCCAGTATTGGCGGTCGCTTTTCAGCAGCCTGATTATCTCAGGACGGATATGTTTCAGATATTTCTCACCTTCCTTTTTGCCGAGAATGTCGAATACATTATATAATACATGGGGCAGAATGTGGTAATATCCGCTGAATTTCACCGCCTTATCCTGTGATGCCGTACAGACGAGATAACTGTAGAAATTCGCCTCTCCTTCGTTGGCAATGCCCAGAAAATGAGCAAATTCATGGGCATAGGTAGCCGGATAATCGTGTGCAAGAATATCGCCGTTCAGCGTAAATTCGCAGAAGAATGGTCCCATGCTGCCGGTTACACCCGACATCGAACTGATGGGCGAAAACACCATCGTCTTGGCATGCGGATGCTGGTTGAAAGGCGGATTGATGCCCTCCCGATAGCCTATCTTGTTATATTCCTTCAGAACCGCATCCCGCACCCGATTCTTCAGTTTATCATCCACAATACAATTGAATTTTTCACTCTTCCCTCTCCGTTCTTCACTCAAAAGGTTGAGGCTGTCGGCATACTGGTAGGCAAATTTCCGGAACTTCTCTTCCGAAACCTCAGCAGGCTGCATGCCAACTCTATAATAGATAACAGGCTGCGAATAGTTCAGTCCCCAAGCTGCATAAAACCATACATATACCCACAGCAGATATTCAATTACCCTTCCGAAAACCGCCTTTTCTTCGGATAGCCGCCGCTCTTGGCAGCAAGAAAGATAAACCGACGGGCGAGTCTCTTCCGTAATCCCATCTCGTAGATAGGATAGAGGACGACCCAGGCGATGCTGAGAGCAATGAAAATATCGCCCACGGCAAAAGGAAAGATGCCCGAGATGGGCGAAAGAAGGCTGCCGATAACGGGATAAACACGGTAGGTGTAGATAACTCCCAGAGAGGAATCATCTTGGTAAGGGTGACGAGGATGAGCAACAGCAGCAATACCCAGTGGCGCCACTTCATTCTGTCGAGTCGTAAAGTATGTAATATCTTCATCTTGTTTCTTGTTTTTTATCTTGCATGGCTCTTGAACAGAGCTGTTTTTTGCACTTTTTGCCCCTGATGTGCAGAGATGGTGCAAAAATACAAAAGTTTTCTGAAATATTGACATCAGAAGTCTGTTTTTTTAGTAATTTTGCCATATTAAAAGTTGAACATAATAAATAGAGGAGGAGTTATCATGAAACAGACATTGGAATCATTCGAGGCTATGAACCTTGAATATGAGAACCTCTATAATGAGGACGATGAACGTAGAGAATATAATTCAATCTGGTACAGCTAGTTACAATGTATTATAATAAGGCTGTAGCAGGATTGTTAAATTTGTTTTACATATAAAAAAGATCGTTAGGATAATAAAAGACTATGCCATAGTTACTAAAGAAATGATGTAACATAGGCATAGTCTTTTTTTATGTCCTTTCCTTGCTGGCTGTTCTTTCCTGCATTTCTATTTTTCGAAGTGCTGGTAATCTTTGCTGTGTTTCCAGTCACCTCCCCATCGGAATCCTTTTGCCTTGAAAAGCCGGTAGCAGAGATCGCCTTTCTTAATCATGTAAGCGTGGTTCTTGCTGCGGTCCAGATAGGGGCGGGCGGTGGCAGGTTCCACCACTTCCTTGCCGTTCTTCAGCCGTTTGTGGTAAGGATTGTAGAGGGTGTTGATGTCTACGGCCAGTCCCTTCCGTGCTTCGATACCGTATGGGTATGCGAGATGAAGCGGAAGTTGAAGCTGGAGGAGTTGTTGGCTCTCATCGCCCTTTCGTCGTCGGCATCCCAGTAGTCAATGAGTCTCATCCGCTCTATCGGATATTTTGCCTCGTAGAGCTTTTTCAGAATATCGAGCACATCTGTGGCTATCGCCTTGTTCACCACCATTTCTCCCACGATGTTTCTGCCGTCTTTGTCTACGTGCAGGCATCTTATGTATCTCAGTTCGCTTCTTGCCACGGTACAGTTCTTCTTGTATGTCTTGCCCTGCATCAGACGGAAGATATCATCGGGAATAGTAGAGATGGAGAAGAAATGCTTCTCGCCCAGTTTTCTGATGGTTTGAGAACTGACGTTTTCTCCAGGCTGCTGTGCCTTGGATGGGAGGCAGAAAAGTCCGGAAATAAACAGGCATATCATCAATATATTTTTTGCTTTCATCACGTTTCTCCTTATTTTGCTACGGGTATATAATGCGAATCCTTGATTTCACCTATCACGATGATGCTGTGCAGACTTCCTATGCAGTCGATGTTTCCCAGGGTGTTGAGCATGAAGTCCTGATAGGCTTTCATATCCCGGGCATATACCTTAATCTGGAAGTCATAATCTCCGGTGGTGTTGTAGCACTCCGTTATCTGGTCGATGGTCTGCACGGTATCCATGAATTGCTGAATCAGGTCATGGGTATGCTGCTTGAGCCGGATATTGCAGAGCACGATTACGTTGTGCCCCAACTTGTGATGGTCTACGATGGCTCCATATCGCTGGATGTATCCCTCGCGTTCCAGCCGCTTCTGTCGCTCGAAGGTGGGAGAAGGGGAGGTGTACTCTTGCAGCAAGTTCCTTCACGGTGAGTCGGGAGTTCTGCTGCAGTAACTTCAGTATTCTGATGTCTGTTTCATCAAGTTTTTCTTCTGTTGGCATTGTTTCTTTATTTCTGTTTTTACTGATTCTTACAGAATAATATTCTGCTGATTTGCTTAATTCGCTGCAAAGATAGTATATTTTTCTGAATTACGGAGAATATTTGGCAAATAAAATTCTTCTTCTTACCTTTGCACCCGCAATTCCGGATGCAAAGCGTCAGTCATCGGTAATGACAGGATAAAGAGTCATTCACATCAAATAATAATAAGGAGATAAAAATATGAGCAACGTAAGAAATATACATTTTGAGGCAGTGGGCAGCTATTTGCGCCCTGCAGAGTTGAAGGAAGCGAGAGCTAAGTTTGCTGATGGCAAGATTTCTGCCACCGACCTTCGCGCCGTAGAAGACCGGCTGATTACTGAGGCCATCAGTCAGCAGAAGGCGCATCGCCTGCCTTATATCACCGATGGCGAGTTCCGCCGCAGCTATTGGCATCTCGACTTTATGTGGGGATTCAATGGCGTGGAGCATATCGAACTGGAGCATGGCTACCAGTTTCATGGCGAGGAGACAACCAAGGGTTCTATCCAACTGACCGGCAAGATTACCGGCGAGAATCATCCTTTTATCAGGGATTTCCTCTTTGTAAAGCAGTTTGAGGAGTTGGATGCCAATGGCGAATATATCTTCGAGGCAAAGCAGACGGTTCCTGCTCCGGCTCAGTTCCTTGCCGAACTGTTCCGTGGCAAGAATGCCGAGAATACCCGCAAGTTCTATCCTAACACCACCCAACTGATTGAGGATATTGCCCAGGCTTACCGCACCTTCTTCCAGGAGATTTATGCAGCCGGTTGCCGTACCGTCCAACTGGATGACTGCACCTGGGGAATGATTGTGGATAGCGATTACTGGACGGCTAAGGTGGGCACAGGTTTCACCCTTGAGCAGGAAGCCCTGCAATATCTGAAGGTGAACAATCTTGCCATCGAGGGCAAACCTGAGGGGTTGACCATCAACACCCACGTATGCCGTGGCAATTATCATTCCTGCTATGCCACCCAGGGTGCCTACGATGCCGTAGCTCCTTATCTCTTTGCCCATGAAAATGTAGATACCTTCTATCTGGAGTATGACGATGAGCGTTCGGGTGGTTTCGAGCCGTTGAAGTATGTGGCTGATGGCAAGAAGGTGGTGCTGGGTCTGGTAACCTCCAAATCTCCGGTGTTGGAAGATAAGGCTACGGTCATCGCCCGCATCCGAGAAGCAGCCAGATATATCCCCCTCGATCGGCTCAGTCTCAGTCCTCAATGCGGTTTTGCCTCTTGCGAGATTGGTAATAAGCTGACCGATGCTGAGCAGTGGGCAAAGATAGATCTGGTGAGAGAGATTTCCGAGGAAGTTTGGGGATAATGATATATTCAAGGAGAAGATGTGTTGTCTGTCATGGCTGCACATCTTCTTTTTTTATTTACTTTTTTATCAAAAATGTTTGGTGTTTTCATGAATTACTAGTAACTTTGCACCCCGAAAATTACAAACATCATTCATTAAGATTATCAGAGAAAATGGAATATATGTCTCAGGAAGGTTACGATGAGCTCGTGGCCGAACTTCAACACATGGTTAACGTAGAGTTGCCAGCCGTTCGCGATGCGATAGCTGAGGCCCGCGATAAGGGCGACCTCAGTGAGAATTTCGAGTATCATGCAGCCAAGCGTGAGCAGGGCAAGCTTTTGAGCCGCATCAGCTTCAAACAGAAGGTCTTGGAGAATGCCCGTGTCATCGACAAGTCTCGATTGAAGAGCGATACCGTTGGCTTGTTGAGCAAGATTAAGATTACCAATCTCGCCAACAAGTGCAGCATGAATTATACCATAGTAAATCCTCACGAGGCAGATCTTCATAGTGGCAAGATTTCCATCAAGTCGCCTATCGCCAAGGCCCTTCTGGGTAAGAAGGCAGGTGAAGAGGTAATGGTAAAGGTACCAGCCGGCTTGCTCAAATTCCGCCTGGATAGCGTGGAGTTATAATGTATTCTTTAAAAGGAAAACTCCCGATAATTTGAAACTGATCAAATTATCGGGAGTTTCTCTTTTTATTCTAATATTTCTCCAGAATCTTATTCAGTAAGAAGGTGGCATTCTGGTTTCTTGCCACACCCTTCTGTATCTTATAAGTATAGGTAACATCCGTGCCTAAATCTATCTCGAAACAATAGTTGTGGAATTTTCCTGATGCATCATTCTCCATCTTGGAGAGCTCCAGATCGTGGGTAGCGATGATGCCGCTCACCGGCTGCTTGGCAATGGCTTCGAGGAACTTTCTCGAACCATTCAGCTTATCCAATGAATTCGTTCCCTTCAGAATCTCATCCAGAATAATCAGCGTTCGGAGTGGCTCCTTATTGTCTTCTCCACTTTCCTTGCAGCACTTTCCCTCAGCACTTTCCCTGCAGAACTTCAGCAGCTCCTCCAGCCTTATCAGCTCAGCATTAAAGTAAGAGATGCCGTGCGTCAAATCATCGGTGGTTCTCATACTCGAGAACAATCTGAAACGTGAAATCTTCAGCTGATCCGCAAACACCGGCATACCCGCCATTGCCAGGATATAGTTCACGCCCAGCGAACGCAGGAAGGTACTCTTTCCCGCCATGTTGGCTCCGGTGATGATATAATAGTTGTCGTCTTTGATGGTGAAATCGTTCTTCACCGCCTTGGCACCCAGGAAAGGATGATAGAGATTCTTTCCCTCGAACACGATTTCCGGACTTCCGATTCCTGCATTTTCAGAAACATCGCTTTCTGTATCTGCTTCCGGACTTCCCGAAACAAATTCCGCCTCTTCCGCCTCTGGATGATTATATCTGAAATCCGCCATCGAAACCATCGCGTCCATCTCGCTGATGATATGCATCCATTCCTCCATCTTTACCATATAGGTATTCTTCCATTTCAGGAAACTGCGAACCAGGAAGAAATCGCTCAGCATGAAGGCATCGGTGAAGAAAAGACCGAGGAAGTTGCCTCTTCTGTCATACCCCTTCAATATCTTTTCCAGTTGGGCAAAGGAAGGCAGGGCATCTGCCAGGGAATTCTGCATCTCCTTGCCTGATTCGCTATGGAAATTGCGCCTGTTGATAAGCTGAAGTATCTGGGCATAGGCGATGAGCTGATGGCGAAGCTTGCCGCCATTGCTATCTATCTTATCAAGTGTCTGCTTGCAGACGAAGAACACCACCATGTATTGAACCAACACCCACCACAAGGCGAAATCCACCGAAAACATATTGCATATCGACAAAATCACGGAACCAACGACTCCGATAATCAGCAGCCATCCGATAACGAGCGATACCGGAGAACCAAACCATGCCGGCACCTCCATCTTCGAAACCTTCTGCATCGCATCCATCACCGCAGCAGAATCAATCTTTTTCATCTTGCCATTCACCATTTTGCCATCCGCAGTTTGGCTTCTGTTCTTTTCGCCAAGTGCCAGGAATTCCATCCGCCAGTTTTCGCCTTCTCCAGCCAATTCCTTCTGCAAATCCCTTCTTCTTTTGATATCCTCCATGCCCAAAGGCGTTTCCCGGGTAAGATTCCTGGCGAGTGCCTCCGAACCGCCCGAAGTGATAGTTCGGCAGATGCGGTTGAACAGCGAACTCTTGCCGAAGACATCGAGGTCGAAGGAATAAGGATGCTGCGGATTCTGATAGGAATCGCCCGTCTCGAAAGGCGAGAAATCGCCCTCCAAAGCCTTGATTTCGTCCTGATAAACCTTGAGCAATGCCGAAAGATGCTCTATCTTCTCCTTGTTCTTGTCGTCAAGTCGTCTGATTCCCAGATAGGCAATCAGGCACAGCGCCGCCCCATCAGATAGTTCTGTGTATCCCCATCCAATGCGAAATAGCAGATCAGAAAGGCGAGGATGCCGCCAAAAGCCAGCAGTTCGCCCGTTATAAATCCGTATTCTTACGCTTCAGGGCAGCCACCTCAGAAGCGTATCGGCTTACATATTGTTGATAATTCTCCTTGATATTCATACTTTTCTTTATTTTTCTTTTAAAATAAAAAATAGGTATAAAATCTAGATTTCCAAAATAAATTCTCTCATTTTAAGTCTTTTATACTTATATTCGTGATAGGAATCTGGCTTTTATGAACCCTTGGCAGTAAAAAGTGCTATGAAAATTTGGAGGTTACACAAAAACATCGTATTTTTGCATTAAAATAGTTTGAATAATGAGCAAGTATAAATTTAATATAGACAATTATCATGCTATAGGGCATGCTGATATCGAAATAGAGGGTATCACAGTTATCGTGGGAAGCAATGGCTGTGGAAAAAGCACTATGTCCCGTTGGTTGTATTATATCGTCAATATATTGTCAGTGTTAGACAGTTTCTTTTTCTCTGATTTCAGAGATATGATTATCAAATCATTAGAGAAATATTCTAATGCGCTGGATGATATCTCAAATTATCTGGATGATGATAAAAAACGATTTTTTGACAATACCTTATCATTAATGACAATGGTAACATTGAGTAATGGTGGTGTGGAGAAGCTCGATTTTTATTATAAAAGAGCGATTGGTTCACTTGATGACATGCTGGTTAACTTTCTTCAGAAAGAGCAGAATCCTCAGCAGGTGCGTCGAGTGCTTAATCTTTTTGGGATTACTGAACAAAATCATGTTCATGAGAATATAGAACGAAATTCCATTCAGCTGTTTTCTGAATATCTTCAGAAATATGAAAACAACAAAAAAAATCGTCCCATCAGTTACTTGAAAGAGAAAATCGCTTCTGTATATCGGGAAAAGGATGGCTTTCCTGCCAGCATAAGCTTTAAGGAAGATGAAGTGGAATTGCTTGTTGATAGACTTGGAAAGATATATAGTTTAAATAATGCCATATATATAGGAACACCAGCAGCTATTTCTCTTCGTCAATCAGATAGGGTTCTGATGACTTCCTTGGCACATAAAGTGGTTCACGTAAATGAAAAAGGAAGTGAGATTACCGGCAAACAGGAATTACTTCATTCTATTAATAAAATGATAGATGGTTCTATTGTAGAAAAGGAAAATTTCGATGCTGTTGATTTAGTTTATCACAGCAACAATGGTAAGGATATTAGAATTGAAGATATAGCATCGGGATTCAAACCGCTGGTTTATATGCTTCGTCTGATAGAAAACGGGTGGCTGACAGAAAACACTTTGTTGGAGATTGATGAGCCTGAAACAAATCTTCATCCACAATGGGTGGTTGAGTTGGCGCATCTTCTTGTTCGCATTAACAAAACATTTGGAACCAAGATACTCATCACGAGTCACAATCCCGATATGGTATCGGCTATCAGGTATATCTCTGAAAAAGAGGGCTTGTTGAATACTACTCGTTTTTATCTGGCAGAGCAAAGTGAAGGTACAGACTCGTTCTACTATAAGAATTTGGGCTGTGATATTGAACCTGTATTTGAATCATTCAACAAGTCTTTTGATACTCTTCAGAAATACGTAGAGAACTATGGCGAAATTTAAGATTGGCAATTATCAGGGAATCAAGATTGATTGTTGGACTGCAAAAGATTTAGTCGGCTTGCATCATTTGATGAAGCAGGAGGGATGCCCAAATTCAGAAAATCTTTTCTCTGACACAGATGAGGCAATAGAACTTGATGATGTTCAGAGACGAATTTCTCAAAAACATCATGCTGATAAGAAATCTTCTGCAGATATGCTATTGCATGTGAATGATAAGAGATTACTTTTGGCCGATGCAAAATTTCGACTAAGCAATACCAGGAATTTGGATTCAAAGGAGATAGCAAAAAAGGTTAGTGAATCAAAGGCAATGGTTACTTCTAACTATTCTTTTGATAACAGTTTCTATGTTTTGCTGACAAAGAAAGCTGCAACTCCTTCCAATCTAAATAGGCTTAGAAGAAATGTAGGAAATAATCCAAATTATCAATTTATGGATGCCGTTGAATTTCATAAATTGTTCGAGGATTAATGTTTGAACTCCGTTCCTGATGTCTTGAAAACTCAGAAACGGAGTTTTTTATAACTTTTTTCAGTCGTTTATCGCCCGATACATCATGTAGTAAGCGTATATATATGCCGATGTCGTTGTTATCATACTGATGATATTCACGCTGGTGAAGGCTGTCTGCTGGGTGTTGTCTGCCAGGTAAAACACTGCCGTCGGGAGGAGATTCGAGCATAGCAGCCATGCGATGAAAATCAGGACAAGGGCTAAGCCCAGTTTGCGCATGTTACCTCTGTGCTTGCTGTACAGATGGCAGCCGGCTATCATGGAGGCGATGACGGAAATCAATCCCATAGAGCTTTGTATCCAGGTAAGAATAGTTGCCGTGAGTGTTATCTGTCCGTTCTGCATCATCGTTACGAGATGAAGATTGAAGCATTGGCCTAGGATGAATGAAAGCACATAGTAAAGTACCATCAACTCGCTGCAGCGTCGTAGCAATTTTACGCCTGCCGGTAGCGTGTAGCGGAATATTCCCCATAAAGCTATAGGGGCGAGCTGCAAGACCAGTTGCTTGATGGTAACCAGGATGGGACTTATTGGAATCAGGATGGGACTTGTTCTGAAGGATAAGCCCGCTTGTCTGCAAACAGAAAATGCCAGCGAAAACAATGCGAAAATGCAATATGCATACATGGCATATTGTGCAATGCGATTTATATCTATAGAATAACTTTTTCTTTCCATAATTCTACGTTTGATGATTTTATAAACAGCTTATCTTGTATAAAGCCATTGCAAAGATACGAAGTTTTTGGGAAATTCTAGCAAAATAGGTGGAAAATGTTTGGCTATGATATATACTTGTTAAAAGAATGGCAGAGAGACCGATAAAAACTCTTAAAAATCATAACGTATCTTCTTGGATATCAATGTTTGTTGCTATCTTTGCACGGTATGTACTAATAACGCTACATGGATAAATACTAATAGTGCTACATGGGTATATACTAATTGAAATATAGGTTTAATCATACAATGAATAATATGAAGTTTAATCATACAGTGAATAATATGAAGAAGATATTTTTAGGATTGGCAGCTGCACTGATGTTGACTGCCTGCAATGAGAACAGACAGCCGGAGGCAATGACCAGCGTTGACTCTGCAAGTGTGGTAACCGATTTGATGATGAGTCGCAGAAGCATCCGTGCTTACAAGGATTCCGTCATCAGCCGCGATACCCTGAACGAGATTCTGAAATGCGGCATCCATGCGCCAAACGGGCAGAACCTGCAGTCGTACGAAATCAGAGTGATAGATTCTCCTGCTCTCATCGATTCAATCACCCAAGCCGTGGTAAAGGATAATCCTAAGATAGCAGAGCGCAAGGGCTTCAAGAACATCTTTGTGAATGCTCCATGCGTGGTTTGCATCGCCTACGATACTACTTATGATATGGCGCAGATTGATTGCGGTTTGCTTGGCGAGAACATCATTCTTGCAGCATGGTCAAGGGGCATCGGTTCCTGCTGCCTGGGCAGTTCTGCCCGTTGGATACTGGATTCTCCGTCGGCCAAGCCTTACCTCGACCGCATGGCATTCTCTAAGAATTATAAGCTGCTCTACTGCATCGCCCTGGGTTATCCTGACGAATCGCCGGAGGCAAAGCCAAGACGCCAGGACATGATAAAGTTCATGGATTAAGATAAATGAAGGTTGAAGTCCTGTTTCAGGACATCAACGTTTCCCTCCATAACCCAACAAAAAAAGCATGGCGCAAATCACTGCGCCATGCTCCAATAAAAAAAGCCTTATAGTCAAAATAGAAATTAGCGATTCTAATTCTTATTCCGGTACTAATCTTTTTCTAGTACTTTGCATTCTGAGGGTCAAAGTTGGTCCAACCGCTCATCCAGTTGTTGCTGCCATCGAAGGCTCCGATGTAGGTTACGGTGTCGAAACCTGTCCAGCCGGCGAAACTTGCGGCTCCAAGCAACGGACTGCCGGCGATAGGAGTATAACCGTCTGCGCCAACCAATGAAGCCCAACTGTCAAAATACTTGTTGCTTGGCTCTGAGAAGAAGAAGGTATTGCTGTATGACTTCTGATTCTTGTCGAGATCCTTCTTGTTGGCTGCATCGTAGAGGTAATCCTCATACTTCTTGTTGGCATCAGTACCAACAGCATCCATACCTGCGAAATATACATTCTGAAGCTTGAACTTGCCATCCTTGGCATTCTTCACGGTTTCACCCTTCTCACCATCAACAATCAAACCGATAGGCCAGCCTAAGGCCACTGAGTTGATGCAGTTTAGGTTAGAAGAACGGCGAATCTGCATGGCTGACTGGAACTTGCCGAGAGCTGAACCGTTGTTTGGATTGTATGCTCCGGCAGTAATATAATCTGTGGTGTTCTGGAACTTATCATCCAATACCTTAGGACCTACAAAGGTGATGTTAGAGAAGGTTGCCTTGGTACGAGGATCCACGGTAGCACCATCGGCGCAGTTGTCGCTCTCGAAACCGTTGCTCTGAGAGGTGTCGGCTATCTTGCTGTCGCGCAGAGAAAGACCATACTGCACCTTTCCTGAGAAACCGTTATCTGTATCGAAATCATCATCCCAGCCCTTGTAGGCTACGAGATACTTGCAGTTTACTGTACCGCCAAACCACTCGAAGGAATCATCATTGGAATAAGATACCTGAACGTGGTCAATCTCTGTGCCTGAACCTACAGAACCGAGAGTCAAACCATTAATCTCCTTATCCTTCTGGAATGGATAACCGGCAAACTCGATGCGTACATAACTCAAGGCTCCTGAGTTGTCAGCATCATCTGCGCCACCATGCTTGGTACGAGGACCACCCTCTATCTGCTGCTCAGTCTGGTTGTTCTTAGCCTTGCCGCAGAGAATGATGCCACCCCAGTCGCCAGGCTTTCTGCTGCCGGCAGCCTCTTCAGATGTAAAGACGATAGGCTCTGTGGCTGTACCCTTGGCGATGAGCTTGCCGCCACGCTCTGCGATGAGTGCCGCCTTGGTTTGCTTGTCGCCCTTGATAATCGTTCCCGGTTCGATGGTAAGCTCAGCACCATCTGCAATATATACCCATCCCTTGAGGAGATAAGTGCCTTTCTTCAAAGTCTGCTTGCCTGTGAAAACGAATTCCTGGTCGCCGTTGCCAATCTGTGTTCCGTTGGCGTTTTCCTTGTCATCTGTTCCGAAGAGGATGTGGTCGCAAGCCTTCAAGCCGCCATTGGTTGTCCACTTGTAAACTACTTCTGATCCAGGATTTGGAGAAGGAGTTGGATCGTCATTGTCACTGCTGCAGCTGCTCAACATGGCAGATGCTGCGAGGATGCCCATGCATCCTAAAAAATACATCTTGTTCATCATTGTTTCCTGTTTTATTAAACAAACATCTATTATTATCTTTCTTGAAATTCTACGGATAGTCTCTAAAATTTATAGATTGCCTGCAAACCGATGTTTCTACCCGGCTTGTAGCATCTTGCTATTTCTTCTACTTCCTTCTTGCTTCCGTCGCTATACGTTACATCAGCAAACTGCTTGTAATATATCTTTTCAGCAAGAAGATCTCTTACGTTGAGCTTCAGTTCCAGATGTTCGCCGAATTTCTTAGCCAGCGAGAAATCGATGGTGTTGCGAGGCATCTCGTAGCTGTGAGGCACTCGGGAATTGGAGTCATCGCCTGTGCTCCCCTCGCTTCTGCCCACACCGATGATTCGCTTGCCTATGCGGTTGTAGAGCAGGGCGATATCCATCTTTAATGGCTCATTCTTATAGAAGATGCCGGTGTTGATAAGGTATGGCGACTGACCCTGCATCGGTCTGTCTTCTTCCTTCGCTCCCTTCTCAAACTGAACCTTGCTCTTGATGAGGGCACCGTTAAACGACCAACTGAAATCCTTCAATCCTATGAATCCGAGATTCTTTCTGATATCCAGCTCCACACCATAGTTGTTGGCACTCTTTGCATTCTTGTAAGAGTAAATCAAGTCAGTGCCACCAGCCACTGTATAGGTCCACTCGATAGGAGAATCGAAGTGCTTGTAGAAGACTGCCAGCGAAATGAGCTCTCCACGGGATGGATACCACTCATATCGCAGGTCGAGGTTATCGACATAACAGTTCTTCAACTCAGTGTTTCCCTGCACATTGCTGGCAAGGTCGAAGTCGTAATACACCGACGACGATACTTCACGGAATTCTGGGCGGTTAATACTGCGGCCATACGAAAGTCGCACCTGGTGCTGGTCGTTGATCTTATATGTTGTATTGAGAGATGGAAAAACATCATCGGTCTTGTAATGACGGCTTGATTCACTCTTCTCGTAGTCACGGGAATTGGAGATGAGTTCCATATCATTATGCTCGAAGCGGACACCGGCGTGGATGCCGAGTTTGCCAAAGGGGAGAGACAACGCCAGGTATCCGGCGCCTAAGGTGTTGTGTCCGCGGTAGTTATTGCGCATCTGCTTTTCCTCCAGAAGATACAGCTTGTCGTAACCCATGTTTGCCTCGCTGGAGAGCAGGGTTGGGATGTCGCTGTGGCGGAAGTCGGATGGCATGTTGTTATCTGAAACATTCCAGTTGTAGATGAAGTTGCGGGTCTGGTATTCTCGGGTCCGATACTCCCCATAGGCACCCACTTGCAAGTCTGGCTCAAAGTTGCCAAACTTGAAGTGGTGCTTGTCATTTACACCAAGAGAGAGAATGTGTTCGTCGAGCTGAGTCCACTCGCGGGATATGTCGTTGCTCAGGGCATAAACGCCCGATTCAAGAGCATCGTCGATGAGGTATCTACGACGGTCAGGCAAATGACGGTTGGCATACGCATACCCGATACTCCAGTCAAGGGCATCGCTAGTGAAGGTGTGCTTGCCGGTAAGCTGACCGTTATATGTAGTTCGACTGCGGTAGTAATACTCTGCGCTTCGCTCCAGGTTCGACTGGGCGCTCACGCCATCACGCCAGGTATATCGGCTGGTAGCCAACTGGTTGAAGATGTTTTTGAGCTGATACTTGTGATTGCCGTCCTTGGAAAGGAAGGTGAAGTTGAGCATTGCTCCGAGTCTCACGTTATTATTATACTGGTCGTCAACAGAGTGACGAAGATAGTTCGGTTTGTCATTTGCCGCATCATAGATGCCATAGAGGTTGTTCTCCATGTTCTCGTAGGTGCGGTATTCGTTGGTATAGTTCAAAGCAGCGAGCATGCCGAGTGTTCTTCCGCCGAGCATCCAGCGCTGGTTCAGGCTGGCCGCCAGTTTCAAGTCGCCCAAAGGCTTCTTGTTCTTGATGAGCCAATCATTATTGAATCCGTTGCCCAGGAGCGAAGTAGCATAATCGCCCACCGGTTTTCCGTTGGCATCGAGCTGTGGATTCAAGTCAGCATGGATGCCTCCATTCAGGCTTCTCAGTCCATTGTCGAAACCCAGGAAATCTGTTCCGGAACCTTTCGAGTAAGAAAAATTCTGAAAGGCAGAAGATGTATTCCAGTTTCCGCCCACGGCGATGTTGAAACTGTTTTCTGCCGGAATCTCCTTGGTGTTGACGATGATGAAACCGCCCGAGTAGTCTGCGGGATATTCAGCCGTTGGCGACTTCACGATGGTAAGGTTGTCAATCTGCGAACTTGGGATGATATCGAATGAGAATGCCCTGGAATCAGCCTCAGAACTAGGCACTGCTCCTCCGTTCACCCACACATTGTTATAACGCTGCGACAAGCCACGAACCATCACGAATTTATCGTCGATGAGGCTCACGCCTGGCACTCGGCGTATCACCTCACCCGCATTCGTATCCTGAGTTCTGGATATTTCCTGTGCCGAAACATTGCTCACGATGACGGGACTGTTTTTGGCCACCTGTATCATTGCCGCATCCGTATTACGCCTTTCCACTGCGGTAACGGTCACCTCCTTCAGCTGCTGTTCATCAGGTTGCAGCGCGATCACCTGGTCTGCGTCCTTCGCCTGAACCCCGTCAATTTTTTGAGTCTTATATCCTACATAATTTATATATAGTGTATATTTCTTTTCTTTATCCAATCCATCGATCTGGAAGTTTCCGTCGATGTTGGTGATAGCCTTCACGTTGGTTCCATCCACAGTGACGACTGCACCGATGAGTGTCTCTTTCGATTTCTGGTCGATTACGACACCCTTAATCTGTTGCGCCCACGTTGGCATGCTAGCCGCTGAGAGCAATCCTAATACAATAATTCCCCTTTTAGCATTCATAACCTATATCGTTTGATTTCGGTTGCAAAGGTACGGTGGTTATATTACACTGGGGTTGCAATGAGGTTGAAAGGCATTGACGAAGCTGCGACAAAGATGTTACTTTGGCAAATCAGCTCCATTTTTTCGGAAGAAAGCATTGGCAGCTATCTGTTTCGGATATTTGTGCCGTATTCTTAATCTCCCATCAGTCTGCGATAACCATGCAGAGTCTGAGCACATTCTTCTCGAAGTGCTCCTTGTCGATGGCATTGTTCTTGAGCAGGGAACGGTAGTTGTATACGGTTTGTGGCGAATAAGACAGGATGCCGGCTATCTTTGAACTTTCGGTGATGCCTAATCTTAACAGGGCGCACACACGGAGGATAGGGGGCATTTCTCCATTCTCTTTCAGCTGGATGTGTGACGATTCTGTAAGCTGCTTGTTCAGCTCGGTTATAAAAGTTGGGTACAGAGACAGGAATGCCTTGTCAAATTCCGTCAGAAACTCCTTGTTCTCTTTCTCTGTATTGGTTGAGGAAGAAAGGAGGCTCAGCAGCTCCTTACTCTGGTTGGCCTTGATCTTTCTAACTGCCAAGGTGCGCAGTTTGCTGTTTCTCTCTATGTTCTTATAGCACAGGTCAATATACACCTTTATCAGTCTCTCGCGCTTCTGGTTGGTGTCCTTCAGTTCGTCGTTGATGAGGTGCAACTGGCTGTTGAGAACTTCCATTTTTGCCGATGTAGCCGTGATTTCGTCTTTCTTCTGTTTCAGAAGTTTGTTCTTCTTACGGATGAACAGACTGCTAAGTCCCACTCCGAGCAAGAGCAGGAAAATGACCGACAGCGCAATGTAGAGCATGCTGTTGGTGGCTCTGATGTCATCTGTATAGGCATTGGTAATCATCTGCAATTTGGATGAAATCTCAATGCGGCGCAATCGGTTGTTGTATGCATAAGTATCTTCCAGGGATAGGTTGATGTATTCCTGGGCTTTATTCAGACTTCTGGTCTTATGTTTGCAGATGAAGAGTGCGATGTCTTGCAGGGCTACGTTTTCTTTTGTGGCAGAAGTGATGTCTGAGATGGCTGCAACCAGCAGGTAATGTTCCGTCAGTTTTTGGTTGTTGGATTTCTTGTATACTTCGGATAGCGCAAAGGCGGTCATGGCATGGAGACGGCTGTCCGGCTTTTCCATACTCAGTGCTTTTTTGTAGTATTGGATGGTCTTGTTATTGTTGGAATGATTGCTGTAATAGTAAAACTCTCCCAGCAGGTAGTAATAGAATGCATCTTTCTTTGACGACAGTTCTAATGTTTTCTTCAGGTATTCCACTTTCTGCTGGTCGTAAATCTTGCTGAATTCATTGTTTTCACAATAGGTTGACCAGTTGTTGTATAGTCCGTAAAGTGTATAATAGTATTGAAACTGATAGTCAAGTGGATCTTCTTTCTTGGGTTCTATCTTCTGCATGATGTTTTTTGCTTCAGCATAGAATCCACGTGTGATAAGCAGGCTGGTTTGGCTAAGTTGGAATCTTTTATGATATAAGATGTTGTTGCTCTTTTGGGCAAGAACAAGGCCTTTTACGTAAGTCATCGCCGAATCATACTCGTAGGCTTTGTATCCATTGGCGAGTTGCTCGTAAAGCTTGAGCTTGTCCTCGTTGCTGGTTACATACTTGGCACCCTGCTTGATGTCGTTCAGACTTTTCTCTTTTACTTCTACATAATGCGCACGTTTTTCTATGGCAGCATCCAGCTGTTTGTAGAGCTGGCTGTTGTCTGCTTTTACGTAAATCGGCTGTAGCATCAGCAGTGTGATGATTATAACGAAAAGATGTCTCATTTTTCCTATGTTTTTAGATTCTGCTGCAAAAATAATAAAAAACATTGAGAATCTCGCATCTACTAGCCGTTTTTTTTGAGAATTTGCAAAATGTTGATATTCAGAGAGGTGAGGAGGTTGGTAGATAGCGGTAATCTACCAAGAACCTACTATTCGTACCAACTTATCGATTTTTGCCGTACTTTTGCAGCAACAAACAATTTTAAACAAAAAATATGAAAAAACTCTTTTTGCTCGCAAGCCTTCTGATGGCTTTTGGCATCTCAGCAGATGCAGGAGACATCACTTCTCCTAACGGACAAATCAAGGTGAACTTCACCTTGGATGGCACTGTGCCTACCTATAGTGTGACCTATCAGGGCAAGACCATCATCAAGCCTAGCCGTCTGGGTTATCAGCTCGCCAAGGGCGGCAAGGATCTGCTTTCTGATTTTAGTGTCATCAATGAGAAGACTTCCACTTTCGATGAGACCTGGACTCCTGTTTGGGGAGAGAATAAGTCTATCCGCAATCATTATAATGATATGCTGGTAGAGTTGAAGCAGAATTCTACAGACAGTTATATGAACGTTCGCTTCCGTGTTTATGACGATGGAGTTGGATTGCGCTATGAGTTCCCTCAGAAAGGCAATCTCAACTACTTTACCATCAAGGAAGAGCGTACAGAATTTGCCATGACGGGCGATCATACCGCCTGGTGGATTCCGGGTGATTACGATACCCAGGAGTATGAATACACCAAGACCCGTCTGTCGGGCATCCGTCCAGCCCTGCATGCTGCTGTCAGCAGCAATCTCTCACAGACTGTCTTTTCAGATACCGGTGTACAGACCTCACTCCAGTTGAAGACTGATGATGGTATCTACATCAACCTGCATGAGGCTGCCCTGGTAGATTATCCAGCCATGCATCTGAACCTGGATGACAAGACCATGACCTTTACCTCTTGGCTTACCCCTGATGCACAGGGTATGAAGGGATACATGCAGACTCCGTTCAAGAGCCCTTGGCGTACGATGGTCATTACAGATGATGCCCGCAAGGTGTTGTCTTCCAACCTGATTCTCAATCTCAATGAGCCTTGCAAGATCAAGGATACTTCCTGGATTCATCCTGTAAAGTACGTGGGTGTATGGTGGGAGATGATTTCCGGTAAGGGTGAGTGGGCTTATACCCATGATTATCCTACCGTGAAGTTGGATGGAACCGACTATGTACATGCCAAGCCATCGGGCAAGCATTCTGCCAACAATGCCAATGTACGCCGTTACATCGACTTCGCTGCAGCCCATGGTTTCGATGCTGTCCTGGTAGAAGGATGGAACATCGGTTGGGAAGACTGGAGTGGCTATATGAAGGAAAAGGTATTCGATTTCCTGACTCCATATCCTGATTTCGACATCAAGGCGCTCAATGAGTATGCGCATTCCAAGGGTGTGAAGCTCATCATGCATCATGAGACCTCTTCTTCTGTAATGAACTACGAGAAGTATATGGACAGAGCTTATCAGTTGATGAAGGATTATGGCTACGATGCAGTGAAGAGCGGTTATGTGGGCAACATCATCCCTCGTGGAGAGCATCACTACAGTCAGTTGGAAATCAACCACTATCTGCATGCCATAACCCGTGCTGCCGATTATCACATCATGGTAAATGCCCATGAGGCTGTGCGTCCTACCGGTCTCTGCCGCACTTATCCTAACCTGATTGGCAACGAGAGTGCTCGCGGTACTGAATATCAGGCTTTCGGAGGTACCAAACCGGGACATACCGCCATCTTGCCTTTCACCCGTCTGCAGGGTGGTCCGATGGATTATACACCGGGTATCTTTGAAATGGATTGCGCCAATGGTTCTCATTGCAACTCTACCATCTGCGGTCAGTTGGCACTTTATGTAACGATGTACAGTCCATTGCAGATGGCTGCCGATTTCCCTGAGAATTACGAGAAGCACATGGATGCCTTCCAGTTTATCAAGGATGTGGCTGTAGATTGGGACAAGTCTATCTATCTGGAGGCTGAACCAATGGAGTATATCACCGCTGCCCGCAAGGCAAAGGGTTCTGATAACTGGTTTGTCGGTGGCGTTACGGGCATGAAGGCTCATCAGTCTACCGTAAAGCTCGATTTCCTCGAGAAGGGCAAGAAGTATGTGGCTACCATCTATCAGGATGCAAAGAATGCCAACTACAAGACCAATCCTCAGGCTTATGTCATCACCAAGAAGACTGTAACCAGCAAGTCTGTCTTGAAGTTGAACTCCGTTGCAGGTGGCGGATTCGCAATTAGCCTTCTTGCGCAATAAAATGCAGGATTTTAAGTTGTTATGAAAGAAATTATTCTTGAATTAATAATGATGCTCATGAAAAGAATGAATAAAATGTTGTTGGTTGCTGCCTTGGCGGCAACCACACTTTCTGCTCAGGCAGAACAGAAGAAGGGACCGGCTTGGTTGAGTGATGCACTTTTCTATCAGATTTATCCATCTTCCTATATGGATACTGATGGCAATGGTATTGGTGACCTGCCGGGTATCACTTCCAAGTTGGATTACATCAAGTCGCTGGGTGTGAACGCCCTCTGGCTCAATCCGATCTTTGAGTCGGGATGGTTTGATGGTGGCTATGATGTCATCGATTTCTACAAGGTGGATCCTCGATTCGGTACCAATACTGATTTGGTTACATTGGTCAATGAGGCCCATAAGCGTGGCATGAAAGTTTGTCTCGACCTGGTGGCAGGACATTCCAGTACCAAGTGTGTCTGGTTTAAGGAGTCTTCCGAGAAAGATCCAAACCAGCGTTACAGCGACTATTATATCTGGATGAACGATATTCCTGAGAGCGAGAAGAAAGAAATAGAAGCCCGTCATCAGGAGGCAAGTCCGGAGTCTAGTACCCGAGGCAGATATGTGGAGGCGAATGCTCCTCGTGCCAAGTATTATGAGAAGAATTTCTTCGAGTGCCAGCCAGCCTTGAATTATGGCTTTGCTCATCCAGACCCAAATCATCCTTGGGAGCAGAGCGTAGATGCGCCTGGACCACAGGCTGTTCGCAGGGAAATACGTAACATCATGGCTTTCTGGTTTGATAAGGGTGTGGATGGATTCCGTGTTGATATGGCGTCATCGCTCATCAAGAACGACCCCGACAAGAAGGAGGTTTCCAAACTCTGGAATGAGATGCGTGCATGGAAGGACAAGTACTATCCTGAGACCGTCCTGATTTCAGAGTGGGCTAATCCGCAGCAAGCCATTCCTGCCGGCTTCAACATCGATTTCTACATCCATTTCGGTCTCAAGGGCTATGCCTCTCTGTTCTTCGACCGCAAGACTCCATGGGGCAAGTGGGAGCAGAGCTATCAGAACTGCTATTTCGACAAGCAGGGCAAGGGTTCGCTTAAGGAATTTAGCGAGAACTATACCAAGGCATATAATGCTATCAAGAATCTCGGTTACATCGCTGTTCCATCTGCCAACCACGATTACCAGCGTCCTAACATCGGTACCCGCAACACGCCAGACCAGCTGAAGGTGGCGATGACCTTCTTCCTCACCATGCCAGGTGTTCCATTTATCTATTATGGTGATGAGATTGGTATGAAGTATCAGATGAATCTCCCTAACAAGGAGGGTAGCAATGAGCGCTCTGGTACCCGTACTCCGATGCAGTGGACCAAGGGCAAGAATGCCGGCTTCTCAACGAGTGCGCCTGATAAGCTTTACTTCCCTGTAGATACGGAAAACGGAAAGTTGACCGTTGAGGCTCAGCAGGGAGATCAGAATTCTCTGTTGTCATATACCCGTAAGCTGACCGCTTTGCGTCATTCAGCCAAGGCTCTTGACAATGAGGGAGATTGGAAGCTCCTGAACCAGAAGGGTCAGGAATATCCGATGGTATATGAGCGCACTTTGGGTGATGAGAAGTATGTTGTTGTCGTGAATCCTGGTGCCAAGGCTGCCTCTCTCAACATCAGCTCTGTAGGTGGCAAGGCAGTTTCTGTTCTTTCTACAGGCAAGGTTGTATATAAATCAGGCAAGAAGACCGATGCTATCAAGGCTTCAGGCATTAGTGCCGCCGTATTCAAGGTGGCTAAGTAACCTGTGAACATGATTATTGCTAGCTTTATTAAATATCAGAATCCGCATGGATTTTAAGGAAGAATAAGAAAGAATACGAAAAGATAATCCGAAACAGAAGCGTTGTCAGCTATCTGTTTCGGATTTTTTTGTATAGTTTCCTTACTCCTTTATCTCTTTCATGTTTGCAGGATTATAGGGAGTCAACTGCTGCATCTCCTGCTCTGTTGCTTCAGGCAAGGAAGGTATCTTGTTTCTGATGCAGAAATCGGTAATGGCGGCAGCTGATTCTTTGGGAGTAGAAGAATCCGGTTTGATGGATTGCTTCTTTTCTACATACTCCTGTTCCGTGATATATAATTCGGTAATCACATGGATGAGTTGCTGCTGCTTGTCTTTCTTATGAGAGAAAAGATAGCTGTTGTCAGATTTCTGGAAGAGCAGGTCCTTGAAGGAATAGTAATCTTCAGGACTTATCTGGTAGGTTTCCACCACATGGTCGTAGATATCTGTCTGGGTATAACCGAAAAGCTGGTGCGTCAGATTCTTGTAGGTAGGAAGCTGGTTGATTTCTATCTGACAGATATTCCGGCTGCTGTCCGTTTGAATACTGCCTATTGTCTGCTGATTGAGCAGGACGAGTTGGGAGCCCAGTGAATCTTTCAGCTGATATTTCTTTCGATATTGCTCAATAAGTGTCTTCTCTTCCGGCCAAGGTCGGAAGGTTCCTTTGTCGCTGACCATGAATGCTCGCTTTTTGTCTTCGGAAACGAGTCGGCTGTTGTGAAGATTTCTTTTGGAATAGGCATTGAGATCCGTCTTTCCATTCTTCAGGTTGATGTAATACTCCACGATGCCGTCGTTGAAGTATTTCATTACAGAGTCGTTGGTCTGGTAACTGCGATAATATCCCTTGAGTCTGATGAAGTGAGGACGGTTCCCTGTTACGTTCACATCCTCCAGTTTCTGTATTTTTGTGATATGTCCAGGCATCTTCTCTTCCTTGTTCTGCGCCATGAGGCAAGTTGGGAGGAAGAGGAGAAGCACAAACAGATATTTCATATAATGATGATTCATATTGGTGATGCTTTAAAAAGAATACTTAATGATGTGCAAAAGTAAGAATAATCAGTTAGATGCGCAAAGAAAATCTGTTATTATTAGGTTAAAACCGTAAGTAAGTAAACGATTACATACAATTATAATAAGGAATCGTGTGGTTATTGCTTTTCTTTTTGTATCTTTGCAGCCGTTTGGCAATTGTGAGTACCAAATCATACATAAAGGAAAAAAGAATATCTAATAAAAAATAAAAAGTAATGACTACACTTACAATTTCTATTATTGTCGTTTTCGTGCTCGGCTATGCACTCATAGCTACCGAAAGCTTGACTAAGGTAAACAAGGCTGCGATAGCCCTGTTGATGTTGGTAGGTTGTTGGACCCTCTACATGATGGATCCAATGCAGTATCTCCAGTTGATGCACCCTGATTATACAGGCGGTGCTGCTGGAATGGTGGAGAAGGTGACCGGAATCATCCAGGAACATCTGGGCGATACTGCCACAACACTCTTCTTCCTGATGGGTGCGATGACCATCGTGGAAATCGTTGACCAGAACGGCGGATTCAACTGGGTTCGCAAGGTGATGAAGACCAAGTCGAAACGTGCGCTTCTCTGGCGTATCGCTATCCTTACCTTCTTCCTCTCTGCCATCCTCGACAATCTGACCACCAGTATCGTGATGATCATGATTCTCCGAAAGCTCGTCACCGACCACAAGGACCGCATGGTTTATGCATCCCTCGTCATCATCGCAGCCAATTCGGGTGGTGCTTTCTCTCCAATCGGCGATGTTACCACCATCATGCTCTGGAACAAGGGATTAATTACTGCAGCCGGCGTTATCGCCGAAATCTTCATCCGTCTGTGGTTTCCATGGTGATTCCAGCCCTCATCCTTCAGACCATGTTGAAGGGCGAACTCGTGATGCCTGAGGTTTCTGCCCAGCAGAATGCAACGGTCAGCGATTTCACCGAAGGTCAGCGCAAGGCAGTGTTCTGGTTGGGAGTAGGCGGCTTGATCTTCGTTCCTATCTTCAAGAGTATCACCCACTTGCCTCCATTCGTAGGAATCCTTCTGGTATTGGGCGTTCTCTGGACTGCTACCGAAGTTTTCTATCGCGGTTTGCATCGTGGAGCTGATGCCGAGGGCACTCAGAAGCGAGTAACCAAGTTGCTTTCTCGTGTTGATATGAGTACCATCCTCTTCTTCCTCGGTATCCTGATGGCAGTATCTTGCCTGGCTGAGATTGGTGTATTGACTGCTTTGGGTCAGGGCTTGAACGTCGTGTTCGATGGCAACCATTACCTGGTTACTGGTATCATCGGTGTGCTTTCAAGTATTGTTGATAATGTGCCTCTGGTAGCCGGATGTATGGGAATGTATCCTGTGGCAGCCGCTGGTGATATGGCTGTGGATGGCGTCTTCTGGCAGTTGCTCGCCTACTGTGCCGGAGTAGGTGGTTCTATGCTGATTATCGGTAGTGCCGCTGGTGTGGTAGTAATGGGCTTGGAGAAGATTACCTTCGGCTGGTATATGAAGCACATCTCCTGGATTGCTTTCGTAGGTTACATTGCAGGTATCGTTTGCTACTGGTTCATCCGCACCTTCCTTTATGCTATCTAAAGGATAATAGTTTTCTCTTACGTGGAAAAGTTTTTTTGAGAAAAAGTCTCAAAGTCTCATTTTCTATTGAAAATATTGACTTAAAGACTTGATAGATAATAAGATAAAGAGAATGAGACTTTTCGGTTTTGGTGCCGAGAAGTCTCATTAAAGTATCATAGAAGGTAAGCGGCTCCGCGTTTATACCTTGCATAATTCAAAAAAAAGCAGTAACAGCTGATTAAATTAATGCTGTTGCTGCTTTTTCCATCGGTCAGGAAGTAAGTCTCTATATTTTTCCCATGGAGTATTTGGTTGCCATTCTGCAGTCTTTTCTATTACGTCGCATATGTATTCGAACAGATTGATGCCATTCAGTCTGCATGAGATGGCGATGGAATATAGGATAGCCGCACGTCCTGCTCCTTCGTGCGAGCCAAAGAACATTGAGTTTCTTCTTGATAGTGATATGTACCTTTGGATTCTCTCAATATAGTTGTTATCGAGAGCCGTATCACCTCTTTTGAAGATGTCACAAATGGCATTATATTCATTAAGGGCATAACCGACCGCCTGCGCCAAGGTAGACTTGGGCAGCAAATCCTTCCTGGAAGATATTTCCTCCAGTTTCTCCAATAAATCCTGTAAAATGTCCGGTGCATATGACTGCCGATAGGCTAGATGGTCTTCAACGGTCCATCCATTTACCCCAACCTTATGTTTTTTGTCTTCTCGATAAAATCTGTTGAGGATATCTACGACCTCCTGAGCATCCTTGTCTTCCTTGCCGCAGTCGATGAAATCTCTCTTGACATGCTGCAGGCAGGCGATTCTCATAATGTCAGGATAAGCATCCGACTCCAGTTTCCGGTAAGGAGCATATGCATCACTCTGTATGGTACCTTTATAATCAGAGAATATGTTAAGTATGACCTGCTCAGAGCGTGATCCATCCTCATATACGAAGAAGACAAGTCCCAGTTTAGGCGCACTTACAGCCCAGAAGTAGCCTTTCTTCGAACCCTTGTCCGTAGGCTTTGTCTTGGCTAACAGCACTTTATGGTATGTCTCGTCTGCCGAGACATAATCCTGCTGCAACACTACTTGGCAGATAGCCTTATAGAAGTTTTCCAGTACATCGGCACTTCTGGCAATCAGTTTGTTTGCCGTGGCTTTCCTTAACGTAAACCCATTGTCGGCAAAGTATTTGATGATTCGCTCTACTCTAAGCATGGAATAGATGTATCGCATCTGCAGGAGTCCTGCTGCAAAGGAAGGTGAATAGGAAGAATTCAACAACAGAGCCGGCGGAGTTTTCCCCGGATACATGATACTTCCATCAGTATAAGTGTTGATGTGATACACGGTCTTGATGAATTTGATGGGTTCCATGCTGTAACGTATACAGGTACGAGTTCCGAAGAGACGCAACGTCTTCAAAAACTCTGCATCCATGACTGGATCTATCGTAACATGCACCTCTTTCATCTCGTAATGCATGTCACGCTTGGCTCCGTTGTTTTTGCGTTCTCTTTTCGGCCTGCTCTGTTTTCTTCTTGTCAAATTCCTCCTGGGTCATCGAGTCTTGTGGATTCTTTTCCTGACGTTCGGACTTCTTGCCTGAAACGAGCTTGCCGAGTGCCTTGTTCTGACGATTCGCTTTGTCAATGGCGATTCCTTTCTGGACGAGTAATTCTTCTAATGACTTTATACGTTCAATGAGTTCGCTGACCTGTGTAGTCAACGAACTCACCGTAGCATTAGCTTGCTGAAGCTGTTCGTTTGCAAGCTGAAGCTGTTCCTTTAAAAGTACTATAATTTCGTCCTTTTTCATAGTGCAAAGGTACGAAAAAATATCGAGATATGCAAGGATTTTTAGATATTTATTTTTCTATCTTATTGATACACAGTTCATTAAATATAATCTTATGCGCCTATAGATTAAGCCGTTTCCTATATCTCATACTTTTCAGGCAAATTCCGCTCATGATGGCAGATAGCGTCTTGTACGGCATTTTGCATTGTTTGCTTTGGGGATCAAAGAATGGTAATTCAAAGGTTCCTCGCTCCAGTCGCTTCTGATACAGCAAGAAACCGTCGCCATCCCATTTTAGCATTTTACCTGCTGGCGATTCTTTGAGAAGAAGATGAAGACGGCACCACCGAGTGGCGGCAGCTCCATCTCCGTCCTCACAATCTGGTACAGGCCATTTATGCCCATGTTCATTCGGACATATCGCTGGCAGACGTAATACTGGGTGTTTTCGTTTAATCCAAACATAGCAAGTCCTCCTTCTCGTAAAGTTTCATCAGATGCATGACTGATTTGGCACTACCTTTCTTGATGGTGACTATCGTTCCATTGGGAAAGGTTAAGGTTATGCCGAAAAGATAATTTTCCGGGCAGACGGAATCGGATGGCATTTCCATGGGAAGGAACATCATCCCAGTGTCCTTGGCTGTTGCTTCGGAACATTCCTTACGGGCTTCGGCCTGAAGCAGACGAATCTGTTGTTTGGCTAACCTAACAGAATAACCTTTCTCTGACATCCATCTATGCATCGAGCGATGGTTTACATGCCGTTCCTTTAAAAAAGGAATCAAACTGGCTTTTGGATTATGATTCAAATGAATCTGGAAGGCATTCCATGCCCTCTCATAACGTTCTGTTGCTCTCATAATTGCGTTGCTTTTAAAATTATGGTGCAAAGGTAAGAACTTTTACGATAAAGGGCAAGGTATAAACGCAGAGCCGCTTACCATAGAAGTATCATTATTTCACTTTTTCTTTACAAGATACTTCATTCCATCTGCAAATCTTTTATGTTTTAACTCACTCATATTCGCCAGTTTTCTGCCGAATCCCATCAAACTGTTCACCTTGAGCGATGAACCTATCTGCTTTTTCAGATAGTCGAAAATCTCGGCGGCAGTCAGATATTCACCCTCTTTCTCATTCTCAACCAACTCGAAATAGAGTTGGAAATACTGGTCTATCGGCTCAGCCACCTCAAACTGGCAGTTGTTCTTCATGATCAACTTCACCTGTTCCGCATCAAAATAACTCTTCTCGCCATTGTGCAAAGCAGTCAGCGCCTGGGCGAAAAGTTGTTGATAGTTCGGACGCACACTCACATCGATCGGTCCCGTCAGTTCCACGCCTATAAACCTTCGGTTGCCGGATGTGTCGGTGAGAATATCCGTGATGTTGCTCGTGGCGATGAACGAGGCGAGACGAGGAAATTCCATGACATGACTGCCATACGGAGGCTTGTATTTCAGCGTAGGCAACTGGATGAGATTCTTCAGAAATCCCTGCTGCACCTGTGGCGAAATCTGGTTGAACTCATCGAGATTGATGACCATAAACTGTGCCATCGCCTGATAAACCTGACGTTTTTCTGACAAAATCAGATTATCGCTATATCCCCATTGCAGTTCCGGCGGCAACAGCACGACAGAAAGTACTCTTGTTGTAACCCTGCTTGGAAATGAGAAGCGGAGCCACCGAGTTGCCATACTGGCGATGGGTAAAGCCGCGCCACTGGTCAACCATGCCCAGAAACCAGGTGTAGAACCAGTTTGCCCAGTAAGGATTGTTGGTAGGAACCGTACGAGCCAAGGCACGTATATGGTCCTTTCCGTCCCATTTGTCGTAGCATTGGAAGAGATATTCATCTATCGGATTATAATTCTTGATATAATCAGACTCCAGAAAATTCCTGACATCCTTGATGCTCACTCGGATATCGGCAAGCTGCACCTCCAGCGTCATGCGCTTCTGCACTCTCGGATCCACGGGCTGGAAACCATACCAACCTTTCTCCTTCGGCATGTATTCCACGAATTTCATCACCGTGTTGTATCTGAAGTTATATTTACTTTTCAGCAGCTGCATCATGCTCATGATATTCTCGCGAACGCTGTTCTTGTCAACTTTCTTTTCTTCTTCCGAAGTATCGGAACCAGGAATCATCTGCTGATTATCTTCCGTGTTGAAAGCCTGGTTCTGAGGGTGCATGTTGCTGTTAATTTTCATTGCTACCGCCTTGCTGTTGAAATAAGGTTTCGCATCGAGCGTCATCATAAAACTGTTGTGCATCGAAGGCTCAAAAGACAGGCTTGCGCCCGCTTCTATAGAAGGTTTCGGTCCGTCTGTGAGCACCGAAGCCTTGGCAATCGCCTGATATACAGGCAAAATCTGCTGGTAAGCGATGCGGTACAGTCGTTCGGCATCCGCCTCCTCAACAGGCAGCAAGTCATCTTCATTGCTGAATTTTACCAATACGATAACCGACTTACCATCAGCACCTTCCAGCGCAGCAAAGGTAGAAGGCAGCATGGCAACCGAGCGCTTCACGCCCTCCACGCCGTCCGCATCCGTAATGTTTCCGAATTTCAGCATCAGGATACCGTTGCACGCCTTCATCTTCAGGTTGTTGTTTTCGTCTTTGGCGAATTCAGCAGCGGGGTAGATGTGCATCCATGTTGGCATGTCCTTGTAATACTCGTAGTTGTTTTCCATATGGGGCACATATTCACGGAAATGAGTAACAGTATTCTTGCTGTCATCCTTAGCGATGCGCTCCAGCAACTTCTCCATCGTCTTGGTGCTGACGAGGAGCTGCTTCTTGTTGTTTGTATGAACGATTGTTACCTTCATTGAATATATTGATTAGAATGTTTGTTTGTTAACTGTTAACCATAAACTGTCAACTATAAACTATAAAATCTTATCAGTGTTGCCCAAAGTTTGGTTGGTAAATTGGGCACTCGTTTCCCGTTGTACGGGCAATGGCTGCCCGTCACTTGTTCTCTGGTAGCCCGTCACGTGTTCACGGTAGCCCGTCACGTGTTCTCAGTGGGACCGCTTAAATGGCATGGCTGTAACATATGGAGGGCAGAGAAAAAGATTAGCTTTTAGTGAAATCAATCTCTTCTGAGAAATGGTCGAATTCAACATCTTTATATCCGTATCTGTCGAAGAGCTGTTTGATATATGCCTGTTGTTCCGGCAGGAGTTTCAGTTGTCCCAGTTTATATCGGTAGTATTGTCCTTTGCTGCCGAGGTAGTCTCTCATTTCGGCGCGCAGTGCAGGAGCGTCTTTCACTTTCATTTCGGCAAAGAGTTTGTCGAATCCCCATGCCATTTTCACGACATGCAGCGGAGCGAAGTACTTGCAATCCCGCTTTTTCAGGGCATTTGGGAAAATGGCATCCCCTCTATCAGTCTTCTCGTTTTTGTAGAGTGCAGATAGATAGTGGATACATTTGTTTTTCATCGGACATGGTTCGGTGAAACAGTAGGTGATGTTGCTAGGCACGTTTCCGTACTCAAAAGCCTTTTTCAGTAATTCCTTTTCATCCATGTTTCTTAAGTATTAAGAATAAAACATTCTGTTTTACTAAACGCAAAAACATCCTGTTTATTGCCTTATAAATGCTATTATTATCACTTCATAAAGCTTTTTTTTTCGATGCAAGCAAAAAATCATGATACTTTTCGCTAATTTATGATACTTCGATGATACTTCTCCCTTCATTTTTAGAGAAGTCTCATTTATGATAAGGTTCTGTGTATTAAAGACATAACTCTTATCTTATGCCCAAAAATGAGACTTTGATACTTTTTTGAGAAAAAAAGATTTATACGTGCGTGTAATTGTTAGTTCTTTATCGCTTGCGTACTTCTTTCTAAACTTCCTTCTAGCCTCATCCCTTTTGTTGGAAGAATCATGTTCCGCAGACACCCTCCTTTTCTCCACAGTTCTCCCTCACATAACTTTTTTCGAAACTTTTTTGCTAAAAGTTTTGTTGTTTCGAATAACATTTGTACCTTTGTAACAACATACTCCCCCCCCCGCTTCCCTTTAGAACAGCGCGCTCAGGGTGAGTCTTTTTTGTTCTTTTTGCCATGTTCGGTGTTTAGCTATTCGATAAATGCAGAAGAAGATAGATCTGATATTGACAAATTTGTACTCAACCATATAATAATAGGTAAGCAATGACCGGAAAGATTGGAAGAAAAAAGGTATTGAAGTTTCGCGACTTCCCAACACGCCTACATGGCGAGGTATTCTTTGTAGAGAATGGGTATGATGAAAAGTTGAACCTTTCCATCATCAACCATCTCCTGGATATCAACAACTTGTTTATCAGCAAGTCAATTCATTTTAATTATTTCCCATTTCTGGGTCCTCATATCAGGAAGACAGCTCTCTACAGCTATCCTGCGATGAATAAAGAGGATTTGAACATCTCTGTTCCTTCCGATTTGCTGTTGTCGCAATTGGTAGAAGAAAAGAATAAGGAGAAATTACATCCTAGCATCTTACAGCTAGACCATGAGGAGGATGGCATATATTATGTCAATTCCTATTCTTTGTCTATAGAGGAAGATGAGGATTTTATGCCATTGATGCAGGCTGCGTATGATAAGTTGCCGGATTGCAAAGTGATGTTCAGCTCTGTCGATGATTTTCCATACAGTATATTTGATCCGACACCGATTCCGGCAGATGAAACATTCAGCTATGATATCAGGCAGAAGATGAAGGAGGTGTACCGACAGGTACAGGACTTACGCCTTGGCGGAGTAAGCGATTGGGTGCTGAAGCAGTATCTCTTTCCACCCAAGAACCTGAGTAGAATGGTCATCACGGAGAATTACGATATCATACTGCCCGACTATCATGATATGACTATCAAGATGGAGCCATTGGTAAAAGCGGTGTATATTCTCTTTTTGCGTCATGAGGAGGGAATCCTTTTCAAATGTCTGTCGGATTATAGGGAAGAGCTATATGATATCTATGTGGATATTCGCAAGAAATCGAACAACAACGGGACTCATCTTTCAGAAGAGAAGATTCGCCAGAGCATTGAAGCCCTGACGAATCCGTTGTCTAATTCTATCAATGAGAAATGTGCCCGTATCCGTCAAGCCTTCACTCTCCAGTTTGATGAAAGTCTAGCCGGGAGTTATTTCATTGATGGCAATCGTGGCGAACCCAAGAAGATACCATTGGATAGAAAGCTTGTGGAGTGGAAGTGAATTTTCTTAGGTATTCTTCCTGTATAACAAATAAACTCCTATGGCAACCCAAACGCTCGGTCCGAGGTTTGGGTTGCCACGCATAATGATACTGATAAAGCCAATTACTCCAATCAGAATACATACCCATCCCCAAATCTTCAACTTAGTTCTTCTTTTCAAGCTCATTTGGCGTTTTCTTCTTAGAGCATAATACGACAATGAGACCAATCACCACATTGATGAGTGAGATACCAAAAGCCCATCCAAAACCAATCTTTCTGTTTCTTCCCAGGCAACCAACGCCGAATGCTAACGCAACGGCAATCACGAAAAAAAAGAGTCTTTCCATATTCCTATTATTTTTATTGTTATTTTGGCTGCAAAAATAATAAATGGTGGGGGATGCTACAAATGTTTAGGCTCCACAAGGCTTGTGGAGGTAAGTTTTTCCCGAGTTTGTACATCTATTTGCAAAAAAAGAACTAACTTTGCCATCTCATAAAGTATTAATTTAAAAAGATTATAATTATGGTGTTACCAATTATTTCAGTATTGATTGGCATAAGTTTAATGTATTACATCCGCCAGAAAAGAGCAGAAAAAGAGATGGATGAAATCGTTAGTTCTATCTCGCCATCTAATGATAGCAATGAGAATATTGGTACTAGAGACTTGTGTCTTGAGTTGCTCCGGCAGCTTAATTGTGAAGTTCGTATAGAGCATGATGACATTTACTTCACGTATCAAAATGAGAAGTTTATGATAGAGGCTTCAAACGACTCTGCCTTTATTACAATTTGGGATCTTCATTGGGATATGGTGGATTCGGAGAATATCCAAGATGTAGAGAATATGAAAAAGGCTGTTAATCGTACTAATCAATTAGTGCATAATACGGTTTTGTATATGTCGTATGAGGAAGAAAAGTCTTATTATATTCTGTCTAAGTTGCAATGTTTGCTAATGCACAATATTCCAAACACAAAAGCCTATCTTGCTGCGATTTTTAATGACTTTTTCAGAACCAAGCAATGTTACTCTCAGGTTCTTGCTGACATCGGCAAAGATGTACAGGATGGTACTATATTAAATTAGGTGAAAAAATAGCTAATGGTTTGGTAGTATCGTAAGTCTTTTGTACCTTTGGAGCAAAACAATTAACAGAAAAAGTCAATGCAATATCCTTTGATATCAGAATATGTTAGAGCCATACAAGATGCAAGTAGTAATCTTGATAAATTGGCTCATTTGGTACCAGTGCAAGATGATCATGGTGAGCCATATCGTAGCAGTGGTGCCTTCGCTGTTGTGTTCAAAATGAAAGATGAGCAGACTGGGAAATGCTATGCCTTAAAGTGCTTTACAGAAGAGCAAGAAGGTAGAGCCGAGGCTTATCGACAAATTGCTGATGAGTTGGAGTTTGCGAATTCTGCGTATATTACTTCCGTGAAGTACTTAGACAAAGAAATCTTCGTAGATAGCAGTTGTGAGGAGGATGAGTTCCCTGTTCTTCTGATGGATTGGATTGATGGTGAAACAATGGAGGATTACATTGCAGAGAACTATCAAGACAATTATGCTATGGCCATGCTTTGCTATCGCTTTTGCAAGATGGTAGCGTGGCTTCGTTCTCAACCATTTGCTCATGGTGACATCAAGCCAGACAACATCATGGTCCGTCCTGATGGAAGTTTGACTTTGGTAGATTATGATGGTATGTTTGTTCCTGCCATGAAAGGTCAGAAGTCTCCTACTATCGGTACTAAAGACTTCTCTCACCCATTGCGAACAATTGATGATTTTGATGAAACCATCGATGACTTTGCATTGGCTAGCATCGCCTTGTCATTGAAGGCGATCTCCTTGAAGCCTTCATTGTTTGATGAATATGGTGCAGCAGATAGATTACTCTTCACTGCTGATGATTATTGTGATTTGAGTAAGAGCAAAGTTATGGCAGCTTTGCTGGAGCAGATGAATAACGAGAAATTAACTACTCTTCTTTCTATGTTCTTATTGGCTAATGCCAAGAAGAATCTTGCTCTCTGTTCCTTCCGAACTTTTTCCATTTCTAAGCCATTTTATGATGTAGAAGAATTAATAAAGCTGGCAGATTTGCTTTTTGAAAAATCAAAAGATGAGGCAGACCATAAAAAAGCATTTCGGCTATATTCTATTGCAGATTCTAAAGAAAGTTTGTATGCCAAAGCCTGTCTTGGTTATTGCTATTGTTTGGGAAAAGGTGTCTCAGAAGATAAAGAAAAAGGATTAACTTTAATTCGTGTTTCTGCAAATGCAGGAAATGCAAAAGGACAAAATGTTATGGGGCTCTGTTATTGTAAGGGATTAGGTGTAGTTCAAAGTTACGAAGAAGCTGTCAAATGGTATCGCAAGTCTGCCGAACAAGGTTATGCTCGTGCTCAATATAATTTAGGTAGATGTTATGAAGATGGACTAGGAGCTCCTCAATGTTACGAAGAAGCTGTAAAATGGTATAGCATGTCGGCTAAACAAGGTTTTGTTAATGCGCAATGTAGATTGGGATCTTTATATTTCATGGGATTGGGAGTGGATTTATCTATGGAAAAATGTGTAAAATGGTATTGTAAGGCAGCAAAACAAGGCGATGTTGATGCTCAATTTTTTATAGCAGTCTGTTATGAGTCTGGTATAGGGGGTGCTAAAAGTTGTGAAGAAGCTATAAAGTGGTATCGTAAGGCTGCGGAACAAGGAAGTTCTGCAGCTCAAAGAAATTTGGCGTATTGCTATGAAAAAGGTAAAGGAATTGCAAAAAATATAGATGAGGCAGTTGCTTGGTATAGAAAGGCTGCTAATCAAGGAGATAATTCGGCCATGGAATCTTTGGAAAGGTTAACTAAGTAATGTTGTTGGTGGAGCTTCTGATGAAGTTAATGTTACTTGTAAAGAACCGATAGGAAAAGTAAATAGGTAACGTTTAAGTTGCTTAAATGATTTCTAAAACCATCTGCATTTGTTGAAAATATAGTATATTTGCGCCAGTTTTTTTTATTTAAAATATTGAGATTATGAAAATATTATATTTAATAGGTAATGGATTTGACATCCATCATAGCATTAATAGCAGTTATAGTGATTATCGTGAATGGCTGAAAGGATATGATTTTGACCTTTATGATAAGCTATGCCGTCTTTATGATTCAGCAGAAGACGATGATGATTGGTGGAATAGTTTTGAACAACATTTATCTGCAATTAGTTTTGATTATATTAATAGGGTATATCAAGATTATGGTCCAATATATGGAAGTGAAGATTTTAGTGATGCTGACAATCACGGAGCTTCCATACAATTAAAATTTGATCTTGACATAGATAATCTAATTGAAGCTATAGGGCAGTCTTTCAAAGTTTGGGTTAAAAGTCTAAATAAGCCGAATTGCGGTAAATTAAGGATTGAAGATAAAGATGAATGTTATTTCTTGACGTTTAATTATACCAAAACTCTTGAAGATGTTTATAATATACCACGTACACAGATATGTCATATTCATGGTAGTATAAATGGTGATGATTTAATTTGGGGGCATGGTAAAACTACTAATGATATTTATGAGTCATTAAAGGGTAAACCAAAACTGCTACCAAAAGACTTAACAGATGAGCAATATGAAGATTGATTAGATGCAAATACAGATGATCCGACAATGGAATCTATAATTGAGACATCAGCAAATCAATTATCAAAGATGAAAAAGAATGTTTCTGGGATTATAAGGAAAAACCATAAGTTGTTTGAGTCTTTAAAAGATGTGAGGAAAATTTATATTTTGGGTTTGGCTTTTTCTCCAATAGATATTCCATATCTGGAGGAGGTTCTATATAATATAATAGATGTAGACAAAGTTTTGTGGATTGCAACTGCTCATACTTCATCTGATGAAAAAGCTATTAATGAGTTTATAGATGAACACAATTTAGATGCCCAAAAGTGGTGTATAACAAAAATGGATGCATTGGATATATACAAAGGGCAAGTTTTAGAATTTAAACAGTGAATTATGCAATACCCATTAATATCTGAATATGTGAGAGCCATCCAAGATGCAACTGACAATCTTGGAGAGTTGGCTCATTTGGTACCAGTGCTTGACGATCATGGTGAACCCTATCGTAGCAGTGGTGCCTTTGCTGTCGTGTTCAAAATGAAAGATGAACAGACAGGGAAATGCTATGCCTTAAAGTGCTTTACAGAAGAACAAGAAGGTAGAGCTGAGGCTTATCGCCAGATTGCAGATGAGTTGGAGTTCGTAGATTCCTCTTATATTACTTCTGTAAAGTACTTAGACAAAGAAATCTTCGTAGATAGCAGTTGTGAAGAAGACGAGTTTCCTGTTCTTCTAATGGATTGGATTGATGGAGAAACCATGGAAAGTTACATTGCTGCAAATTACCAGAATCAGTCAGCCATGTTGATGCTGAGTTATCGTTTTGGCAAGATGGCAGCTTGGCTCCGTACCCAGTCTTTTTCTCATGGCGACATTAAGCCGGACAATATCATAGTCCGTCCCGATGGTTCTCTTACATTGGTTGATTATGACGGGATGTTTGTGCCATCTATGAAAGGCAGCCAATCTCCAACTATCGGTACCAGGGATTTCAGTCATCCATTGCGTACTGTGGATGATTTCGATGAAACGATAGATGATTTTTCATTGGCAAGCATCGCCTTGTCATTAAAGGCTATCTCGATGAAATCTACTTTGTTAGATACCTATAGTGCCTCAGACAGACTTCTCTTCTCAGAAAATGATTATCGCAATCCTTCAAATAGCAAGGTAATATCTGCCCTGCAGGAATTGATGTGTGATAAGGATTTCTGCACACTTTACTCTCTTTTCATGCTTGCATTGGCGAGAAAGGAGCTTTCAGCATGTTCTTTTAGATTGTTTATTGGCGAAAAGCCCAATATAACTCCTGTGATGAATGAAGATTTATCAACTGAAACAACAGAAGAAGAGTTAAAAGAAGCTCTTGTTGATGAATGGGGGGTGAAATATAGCAAAGATGGAAGAAAATTGTTGGAAGCTCCAGGAGAATTAAGTGGAGCTTATTCTGTTAAAGAGGGTACAAAGATAATATGTGATAGTGCATTTTGGTATTGTAGTTCTCTGTCAGAGATAGTCATCCCTTCTAGTGTTACTAGCATAGGTGATAGTGCATTTTATGGTTGTAATTCTCTGTCAGAGATAGTCATCCCTTCTAGTATTACTAGCATAGGTGATAGTGCATTTTATGGTTGTAATTCTCTGTCAGGGATAGTCATCCCTTCTAGTGTTACTAGCATATGTGATAGTGCATTTTGGGGTTGTAATTCTCTGTCAGAGATAGTCATCCCTTCTAGTGTTACTAGCATTGGTGATCGTGCATTTTCTAGTTGTGATTCTCTGTCAGAGATAGTCATTCCTTCTAGTGTTACTAGCATAGGTAAAAGTGCATTTTGGGGTTGTAATTCTCTGTCAGAGATAGTCATCCCTTCTAGTGTTACTAGCATATGTGATTGGGCATTTTGGAATTGTCGTTCTCTGTCAGAGATAGTCATCCCTTCTAGTGTTACTAGCATAGGTAAAGGTGCATTTTATGTTTGTGATTCTCTGTCAGAGATAGTTATCCCTTCTAGTGTTACTAGCATAGGTGATAGTGCATTTTATGGATGCAAATTCCCTGACAATCTTAAACAAGAATTAATTTTCCGGTTTGGAGATAAAATATTTAAGCAATTATGATACTAATAGACTCAAAACGTAAAAAGCTAGAGAATATTCTCAAGAAACATCCCGATGCCATCATTGCGGATGTAACTAGCCATGCCAAAGATAGCTTAATCAAATTAAGTCCATTCTATCCGCATGGTGGAATACCAGTTCCATTCAGCGATGGAGTGACAGCTACTTGTGTAGAGGCTATTTGGCAGGGATTGAAAGTGTTTGAAGGAGCAGATGTAGATATGAAAATGTTTAAGAATGAGTCGATGAAGAATATTAAGAGAACTGTTCGCAAGTTTGGTAAGCCTCTTGGACATCGCAAAGGAGTAAACGGAACTGAATTGCTCGGATATATTGAGGCTCGAAAGCTGATTTATATTCCTACTTACAAGTGGGTTCTTGAACATAAGGTTCAAAGTATTATAGAAAGATTACGAGAGGCTAGCCAGACTAAGACTATCGTACTTTTGGATTATAATACAAATTGTGATGTGGATGACCCGAAGAAGCCTCTTTCGCATGCCTTTCTAATCAAGGCATACGTAGAAGGTCTATATCCTTTTGGTGATAAAAAGTGGAAACCACAGACAATAGAACCAAAGCAACTAACGTTATTCTAACATACATATATTATTGGAGGACAAAAACAATGAACAGAAGAAGTAACTGGGAGGATTTTAAGAATATCCTCGAACAAAATCATATCACCAAGCTCTATCACTTCACAGACCGTGATAACTTGGAGAATATTATCAAGAATGGAGGACTCTATTCTTGGAAGGATTGTGAGGTACGTGGTATCAATATTCCTAAACCAGGAGGTGGAGGACCTGGTTCTCCATCCTGGTCGTTGGATAAGCGTGATAATCTGGAACATTATGTTCGTGTCAGCTTTACCATGAACCATCCAATGATGTATGTGGCAATGAATGAGGATAGAATTTCTAACCCTGTCATTCTGGAGATAGACCCTGAGGTGATTTATGATGAGAATACCAAATATGCAGACAGGAATGCTGTGCGCAATGGTGCTCATGTGGGTGGAAGTCTGGAGGATTTCAAGACGATTCACTTCCAAACAGTCAAGGCTCGCAATCACTTCGATTTCGATGTGGATGAGCAACCGTTCTATCAAGCAGAGATATTGGTAAAGAACACCATTCCTCTGAAGTATATTAAGAACATCGGCAACTTTGGTATTCCAATTCCAAGCCAACCACAGATGTTGCAGAGCAAGAATGCGTATACGGCTCGTGTTGACCGTGAGCATCCTACGGCATTCATCTTCCTGGTTGACCAGAGTGTTTCTATGCGCAGAATTACCACCTTTAATGGTGAGGATATGACTTTATCTGAGGCCGTAGCCCGTATCGTAAATGCTCAAATCAACGAGTTGGTGGAACGATGTGTGAAGAATAATGAGACTCGCCATTACTTTGATATTGCCATGATAGGTTATGGCACTGGGGCTTATAGTGCCTGGAATGGTAACTTGGAGGGACGCGACTTCGTTACTCCAGAAGAGATTCGTGATAATCCTTACCAAAAGAAAATGGTGAAGGAAGAGGTGCGTACCCGTAAGGGTATAACCATCAAAGAAGTAGAGAAGAAACAATGGATGGTAGCTCGCCATGATGGTAGTTGGACACACATGGATAAAGCTTTCAAACGTGCAGAAGGTCTGCTCGAAAACTGGATGAAAGAGCATCATGACAAGGATTGTTATCCTCCTACAATTATCAATATTACTGATGGTGAGTATAATGGCACCTCACATGATGAAATGCAACAACTTGCTAATCAGTTGAAGTCGATGTTTACCAATGATGGTAATGTCTTGTTCTTCAATATTCACGTTGTACCTGGACATGCAGAATCAGTAGTGTTCCCTGCAACTGTAGATGAACTGAACGGAAATGGATATGGTGAGAAACTTTATAATATGTCGAGTCTCTTGCCACTAAATTATAATGAGCAGATTCGTGCCATCTTTGGTGATAAGCAAACGGACATCCGTTATCATGCCATGGGTGTGAATACTATGGAGCGATTGGTCAAGATGATGAAGATTGGTACGTTGTCGAGTATGCTCGTTAATCAAAACCTATAATATATATGAATAGAGGCGTAAGCATAGCAAAATGGAATGACCATGTAGCAAACGAAGATTCCTTCTTCTCATCTGATACCTGCATAGTGGTATCGGATGGGGCAGGAGGCTGTGGCTTGTTTGCTGATGAATGGTCGCAATATCTCATAGAGCAGTTACCAAAGAATAAACCTATCACGTCTTTTACAGAACTTGACGAATGGGTGGATAGCATCTGGGAATCATTTTATAATGAGCATGAGGAAAAGGCAAAGCAAGGGGATGGCATTCTTCTGAATAAGTTCTATAACGAAGGTTCGTGCGCTACTATTGCTGCTGCATGGAAGATTCAGGAAAAGGTCGCAAAATGGATGGCTTATGGTGATAGTGTTGTTTTCCATTATAGTTTTCAAACTGGTATTTTGGAACATAGTTTTACGAAATTGGCAGATTTCTGTAATCCTCCAAGATTGGTTAGTTGCAAAGACCCGTTGGAAGAAGAAGGCTTTAAACATGGTGAATTTGTTTTAGATGATTCGTCTGTAGTCTTTGCTGCCAGCGATGCTTTATCTCATTATATTTTAATGATGTATGAGTTAGCTCATTGTAAGGAATTTGGCGAAGAACTTGCAGAGGAATATCTAAAGCATTCTGGTAATTCTCAATTACTAAAGACGGCAGAAACATTGAGGTTTAATTTCAAGAACGACGTTATTGATAAATTAATTCAAGCATCTGATAATCAATTAACTTTTGAGGAATATCTAAAAGGATTATATCACCAAGGAGTGATTGATATGGATGACTTTACGATTTGTTGGTTGTATGAATAGAAAAAAAATGGAACATGAAACTATAAAAGAAAGATTCCTCGGCACAATCTTCGGACAAGCTGTAGGAGATGCCTTGGGACTGAGCACGGAGTTTATGTCCAAGCAAGAGGTGGATCAATTTTATCCTAATGGGATAGAGGACTATTCACAAATCGTGCAGGATGATCATCGTCGTCGTTGGCAAAGAGGCGATTGGACTGATGATACCGACATGATGCTATGCATCTTAGATTCCTTTGTGGCTTGTCAAAAGGTAGATGTTCTTGATATTGCCAGAAGGTTTAAGGAATGGATGATGAACGGAGGCATGGGAATTGGTCGGCATACTTATAATGTAATGGCTCTTGGCGACTATACTTCGAATCCACAGAAGGCTGCAGAGATTATCTGGAAGATGGGAAAGAAAAAAGCTGCAGCTAATGGAGCCGTCATGAGAACTTCGGTGGTAGGACTTCTGAAGGAAAATGTGACTAGTAATGCTGAGAATATCTGTAAGTTAACTCATTTTGATCCTCGCTGTGTTGGCTCTTGCGTTGTCGTTTCTTCTATCATACATGCTCTTGTCTTTGAAGACAGGATATTGGATGAAGAAGATGTGATTGGCATTGCTAAACAATATGATGAGCGAATCGTTCCATTTGTTGACTTGGCATATTATGAAGGTCTGGATTCTTTGTGTCTGGATGATGAAAAGAGTATGGGATATACGCTCAGAACTTTAGGGGCTGCCCTATGGGCTTATTGGCATGCAACCTCGTATAAAGAGGGTATCCTAAAGATTGTTTTATCAGGCGGAGATGCGGATACCAATGCTGCAGTAGCAGGGGCTATCCTGGGTGCTAAATTTGGAATATGCCATATTCCTGACGAATGGAAGAATGGTCTTCTCTATGCTTCTATGCTCCATGACAAGGTGCAGAATTTCTACGCAATGTATCGCTAAAAGAAAGGATTCGATAATGAATGTGATGCAATTGAATACTGATATTTATAATAGCTTGGGCGTACTTTCTAATGACGAGAGCTATTTGGAAGAAGCCCTTGCTAGTATCAATCAGACCTTTACGGAATTGAAGCTTCATCGCGAAGGAAAAATGGATTTTATTCCTGCGGAGGATTTGCTTAATGAGTTATAGGATAGAGGTTGCACCTGAGTTTGCCCGTAGATTGAAGAATTTAAGTAAGCGCAGTCTGCATTAGAGTACAATAACGCAGAATCCTGCCGGCATCACTACCAGCAGGATTCACTTTCAAAAACCGAACCTAAAAGTCTACCTTGTAATTTCTATCTATGCAATATCTATTGTAACCTGAATAAGTCTAACAACTAAGAACTATGGCAGTAGAACAAATGGAAAAATAAAAAAATATTGAATTATAGTTAATTTGAGTTTGAAATCATTCTTATCTAAAATAAAACTATTATATTTGTAACCGATAGATACGAATCTGCATAACAAACCTAGATTCAAGAGATTATAGAATATATTATAGTAATTTTAAACAATAACATTATGAATATGAAACGACCATTTATTACCACATTATTTGCGATGTTACTGGTCCTTTTTACAGTTTCATGCAGCAGTGAAGATAAAGAGTTTGATTATGCAGCATTGCCGATGTCGGCACAGCTGTTTGTAAAGCAATATTTTGCTGATGCATCATACAGCCGTGTGGAAAAGGAGAAAGATAATGGCTTTTGGGAATATGAAGTATTGCTCAGTGATGGCTCTAAAGTGGAGTTTAATGAGAAGGGAGAGTGGACGAGTGTTGAGTGCAAATACTCTGAGATCCCTGTAGGCATTATTCCTACTGTCATAGCTGAGGATATTGCAAAGAAATATCCTGATTTGAAGCCTTACAAAATTGAAAAAGAGGTTGGCGGATATGAAATTGATATTCCTGGCTACGATCTCTATTACAGCAATAACGGTATATTCATACGTGCTGAAATTGACAAATAACAGAAGAGGGTGTGTCATGGCTTTATGACACACCCTCATGCAGTTCTGGTACTTACTATAACAGCTCTCTTGCTATCCAGGTACAGGCTTCAGCATCTATTCCGGTTCGGGCTTGATGAGGCTGTAGTAGCTGTCTGCAATCTCGCCATCCCTCACTATCACAATGCCCACCGAGCAGACACTTGTACGCTGCTGGTTGGCCGTTTCGAAATCTATCGCTGCAAAATCTTTCATCGAATTATCATTTTTGTGCCTTATATATTATGGTGTTACTCTGAGGAAATATAGGCTATCCTATTTCTCCCATCAGCCATCTTAGGGCATTGATTCTCTTGATACCGTTGTAATCGGCAGTAGGGTCTTCATCAAGTGTAAGGATATACTTAGGATATTGGTCATTGATCTGCTGCAGAGATGCCAATTCACGTTTTAAGGTAGTCTCATCTCTAACGGTAGCAGCTACCTGATAATACGTGATATTGTTTTCATCAATCGCTACAAAATCTACTTCCAGATTATCCATCTTTCCTATATATACTTTCTGCTGGCGATGGAGTAGTTCCAGATAAACGATGTTCTCCAGGATGCGGCCGGCATCGAATGAGCGGGAACCTAGGAGCATTCTTCTCAAACCGATATCTACTAGATAATATTTACCCAATGTCTTGAGCAGCTGCTTACCCTTGATGTTGTATCTTTTGGTTTCATATACGAAGAAGGTTTCGCAGAGTGCGGTCAGATATCGTTCTACGGTTTTCTGGTCTATTTTCCTTCCATCGGCAGTCATGATGTCGGCTATGCGCTTGGTGGATAGGATGTTGCCGATATTGTCGGCTGTGAAACGGATAACGCTTTCCAGCATCATGACATCGGGTAACTTCTTCCTGCTCATGATATCCTTTACTACAATGGTGTTATATACGCCATTCAGGTAGTCGCTGATTTCTGCGGGAGTATCCAGTTCAAGGGTATATGGAAAACTGCTCCTTGTGATGTAGTCTGTATAGGCTTTGGGAAGATTGTCGGTTCCTCCGATACCTTCAACATACTCTCTGAATGAAAGGGGAAGCATTGCGATTTCCACATATCTTCCGGATAGTAACGTGGCGATTTCGCTTGACAGCATATAGGCATTCGATCCCGTAATATAGAGATCTACTGTTGGCTTCAGGTTGAGGCTGTTGATGATGTCTGGGAAATCTTCCACATGTTGTATCTCATCAAAGAAGATATAAGTCATCTTGTCTTGATGAATTAATGGCTTGATATAAGCGTATAAGTTATGTGGATTACGAAGTTCATAGAAGTCGTAATCCTCGAAATTGAGATAGATGATTTGGTCGGCACTGACACCTTGCCTCTTAAGCCAGTCACGATAAATCTCCATAATGGTGGATTTACCGCAACGGCGAATGCCGGTTATCACTTTGATAAGAGACTTGTCTTTGAAAGCGATCAGTTTATTGAGATATTCCGTTCTTTCTATTCGTTTCATATCATTTCATTGCTCTTTGATTATATATTTGCTGCGAAGATACTATTTTTTTAGGATAAATCATCCTAAAAGTAGAATATTTAAGAAAGTTTTAGGATGAATCGTCCTAAAACTTTTGAAATTAGAGAAGTTTTAGGATGAATCGTCCTAAAACTTTTTATCTATCCCCATATTTAGGTATTTCTGCGAAACCATCATTTTTAGGTATTGCAGATTACGGGAAAAGGGCGTATCTTTGCACCCGAAAATAAATGTAACTAAAAGTAATATAGACAAATGAAAACAACAATCGTAATTTATGGCTCTTCTACTGGCTCATGCCAGTCGATTGCCGAAACCATCGCCTCTAAGTTGGGCGTGGAAGCTGTAGATGTAGCTAACATCGATGACGCTACTATCACAAGTCATGAGAATCTTCTTCTCGGTACTTCTACATGGGGTGCCGACGAGATGCAGGACGACTGGTATGATGGCGTGAAGACATTGAAGAGTGTCGGCTTGGCTGGCAAGACTGTGGCCCTGTTTGGTTGTGGCGACAGCGAGTCTTACCCTGATACATTCTGTGGCGGCATGAAGGAACTCTATGATGCTGCCGTTGAGGCTGGTGCTACCGTATTGCCTGGTGTTTCTACAGACGGATACACCTATGATGACAGTGAGGCAATTGATGGCGACAAGTTCCTGGGACTCGCACTCGACGAGGTGAACGAGGACGACAAGACAGAGGAGCGTATCGATGCCTGGCTCGAGGCCATCAAGCCAGCGTTATAATTTTACAAAAATATTTTTCAAGACTTGGAGAATGATGGAATTCTCTGATTCTTGGTTTAAAAACAGATAAATTCGGATAGTATGCAGCAGGAAATCGCAACACCAGTAGATTTGAAGGTTCTGATGAATCATATATATGAATATAAGAAGGGCGTGCGCCGCCTGGTGCTCTACACCTTCAACAAGAAATATGAGTCTTTGCTATAACTAGATTAGAGCGTCAGAACATTGATTATATCATCCAGCCGGTTGGCAACGACCGTCTGAATCTCTTCTTTGGTAAGAAAGAATGTCTGGATGCTATCCGCATGATAATCACCAAACCGTTGTGCCAGCTTACGCCGGAGGAGGATTTCATCTTGGGTGCCATGCTGGGATATGACATCTGCGCCCAATGCGAACGCTATTGTGAGCGCAAGAAGAAGGTTTGCTAAACTTTTCTTTCATCTTCGTAATGTTTTATGTTTATAAGTAGAAAGAGCGTGATTGCCGTAATGGTGATTACGCTCTTTCTGCATATTTCGGAATAATTCCTCTTTTTGAGAGCTGAAATGAAAGAAAAAGTCCTGAAAACACTACTTATTTATTAGTACAGACTATATCTATGCGTTTAACCTGATACCTAATTCTAAGTATAAAAAATGTGAAAATCACAATTTCTCGGTATTGTACAATTTCTAAATAAGTCTTACCTTTGCAGCCTGAAAAAAGGAATAGATATGAAAAAAGGATTAGGAAAAATCAGAAAGATTAAAAAGAAACACATCTTCCTGGCCTTGTTGGCCGTGATTGTTCTGGGAGGTTTGGCGAAGGCTTACTCTGCCTGGGTGGGTACTACCCGCATCGCTTTCCTCAACTATCAGGCTATTGCGCTGGGACAGATTTCGCATGCCAACGACAATGCGATGATTAAACTGAGTGAGATCACGACCGATGATTTCGATCATCTGGATGATTACGATATGATTATCGTGAATGGTATGGGACTCCGAATCGACGAGAACCAGCGCAAGCAGTTGGAAGAGGCTTCCTATAAGGTGCCGACCCTGACTCATGCTGCTACCAACCCAGCCAACAATATCGTATCAGTAGATAATTTCGATGCCGATTATCTGATGCAGTACATCGAGAACGGCAGCAAGAAGAATTATCACAGTATGCTCGCTTACATCCGCAAGTTTATCGACGGAAAGAAGTTCATGGCTCCAGAACCGGAACGTGTGGATGAGCGACCAAACTATCTCCTGACTCATTTCGACCCGAAGGATGAAAAGGGTGATGAACTGGGTTTCAACAGCATCCGTGAGTACAATGCCTTCCTGGCGAAGAACGGATTATATAAGAAAGGTGCTCCTACCATCTTGCTCACCGGTTTTATGGGTGCGGCTCCTGATATGGAGAAGGCTTTTGAGAAGAAGGGATTCATGGTGTATCGCATCAACCAGCTGCAGAGCTTTATCGCCGGTCATCATGCTGACAGTATCCAGGCGAATGCCGTAGTGAATATGGCGCATGGCAGACTGGGAGATTACTTCGTAGAGTTTCTGAAGCAGAAGAATATTCCTCTGTTCTCACCTCTTAATATCAACCGCTTGACCACCGATTGGGAGAACGACAAGCAGGGAATGAATGGCGGCTTCATGTCGCAGAGCATCGTGACTCCGGAGATTGATGGTGCCATCCGTCCATACGTGGTTTTCGGTCAGCGCATCAATAAGGAGGGCTTGCAGGAGGTTTATGGCATCCCTGACAGAATGGAGAGTTTCGTAGAGAGCGTGCAGGGCTATGTGAATCTGAAGAACAAGAAGAACAGCAGCAAGCGCATCGCCATCTTCTACTTCAAGGGTCCCGGTCAGAATGCACTCACCGCTTCGGGAATGGAAGTGGTTCCATCGCTCTACAATCTCCTGGTTCGCTTGAAGAATGAGGGATATAATGTAGGCAAGTTGCCTGCCAATCCTCAGGAACTGGCAAAGATGTTCCAGGCTCAGGGTGCCGTCTTCGGAACCTATGCAGAGGGAGCCTATACCCAATTCCTCCAGTCGGGACATCCAGCCCTGGTTACCGCCCAGCAGTTTGCCGGATGGACACAGAAGGCTTTGTCTAAGAAGATGATCAAGGAGCTGAATCAGCTCTATGGTTCCTTCCCTGGCAAATATATGGCTACCGATGACGGTAAGTTGGCGGTGGCAAGACTGCAGTTTGGTAATGTGGCTCTGCTTCCACAGGTGATGGCAGGCGTGGGAGGCGACTCCTTCAAGATTGTGCATGGCACCGACCAGGCACCTCCTTACACCTATGTTGCCTCTTATCTCTGGGCTCGTTATGGTTTCAGTGCCGATGCACTTATCCATTTCGGAACCCACGGTTCGCTGGAATATACCCCGAGAAAGCAGGTGGCACTCGACAGCAACGACTGGAGTGACCGATTGATTGGTGTGGTTCCACATCTTTATATATATACCATCGGCAATGTGGGCGAGGCGATGATTGCCAAGCGCCGTACCTATGCCCAGACCCAGAGCTATCTCACTCCTCCTTTCAAGGAGAGCGAATTGCGACAGACCTATAAGCAGTTGAGCGATGCCATCCAGTCTTACGAAAAGAAGGCATCTGCCGAACAGTCGCTGAAAGTGAAGGCGCTGACCGTGAAGATGGGAATCGCCCGAGAACTGGGACTCGATGCCAAGCAGATGAACAAGCCATATTCTGCAGATGAAATCGCAAGAGTAGAGAACTTTGCGGAAGAGTTGGCAAACGAGAAGATTACCGGTAAACTCTATACTCTGGGTGTGCCATACGATAATGATGATGTCCGCACCAGTGTCTATGCGATGGCTACAGATCCTATTGCCTACGGAATGCTGGCAGTAGATAAACTGAAAGGTCGTGCTCAGGAGGGTGTGGAGAAGCACAAGCAGCTTTTCGACCGTCTCTATCTGAGCAAGGCACGCAATACCGTGACCCAGCTTCTGGGTTCAGCCTCGGTTTCTGATGAATACATCTGCCGTTATGTAGGAATCACTCCTGCCGAACTCCAGATGGCCCGTAAGGTAGAGGCGATGCAGGCAGCTCCGGATCCTATCCAGATGATGATGCAGATGGCAGACCAGATGGGTGGAGCGAAGGAGGCGAAGCCGAAGAGGGTGGACCACCGTACGGTAAGCGAGCTCCGTGCTGCCAAGGTTTCTCATAAGAAGAAGATTCCGCAGATGAGTCGTGAGGCTTTTGAGAAGATGGAGCAGACCGGTCACTTCCCTGACAAGATGATGGAAGCCATCAAGAAGGGACAGAAATGGTATCAGGAGGATTTGAAGAAGGCGAAGATGGCGAAAGCCGGCAAGGGCAAAGCATCTCTGAAATCTTCTAAAGATAAGGGTATGATGATGTCGAAAGCACCTAAATATACCCGTCAGCAGATTCATCTGGCTCAGGCGATTACTACCGTAGAGCATGCCTTGCAGAATGTGGGCAAGTATTCGGAGGCGCTCCGTCAGAGTCCGTTCAACGAGATGTCTTCTCTGATGAATGCCCTGAATGGCGGCTTTACCGCTCCATCTCCTGGTGGTGATCTGATTGTGAATCCGAACACCCTGCCTACCGGTAGAAACCTCTTCTCCATCAATGTGGAGAATACACCTTCGGAGGATGCCTGGGAGAAGGCAAAGGAACTTTGCGACAATACCATCAAGATGTATTGTGAGCGACATAAGGGTGAATATCCTCGTAAGGTAAGCTACACGCTCTGGAGTAGCGAGTTTATCGAAACAGAGGGTGCTACCATCGCCCAGATTCTCTATATGCTCGGTGTAGAACCGGTAAGAGATGCCTTCGGCCGTGTTACCGATCTGCGTCTCATTCCATCCAAGCAGTTGGGCCGTCCTCGCATCGATGTCGTGGTTCAGACTTCCGGTCAGCTCCGCGACCTGGCAGCATCCCGTCTCTTCCTCATCAACAAGGCGATTGAGATGGCGGCAAATGCCAAGGGCGATAAGTATGACAACCTGGTGAAAGCCGGTGTTACCGAATCGGAACGGGTGCTCGTAGAGAAGGGTATGTCGCCAAAGGAGGCACGCGAGGTGAGTATGTATCGAGTGTTTGGTGGCGTAAACGGCAACTATGGCACCGGTATCCAGGAGATGGTAACCGCAGGCGACCGCTGGGATAAGGAGAGTCAGATTGCCGAGGTCTATCTGAACAATATGGGTGCCTACTACGGTGATGAGAAGAACTGGGAGACCGTTCGCAAGGCTGCTTTCGAGGCAGCGCTGACTCGTACTGATGTGGTAGTTCAGCCACGACAGAGCAACACTTGGGGCGCTTTGAGTCTCGACCACGTATATGAGTTTATGGGAGGTATGAACCTTGCAGTGCGCAACGTAACCGGTAAGGATCCAGATGCTTATCTCGCCGACTATCGCAACCATAGCAATATGAGAATGCAGGAGGTGAAGGAGGCTATCGGCATCGAGGGCAGAACCACCATCTTCAATCCAGCCTATATCAAGGAGAAGATGAAGGGTGGAGCCAGCAGTGCCAGCACATTCGCCGAAATCGTAACCAATACCTACGGCTGGAATGTGATGAAGCCAAAGGCAATCGACAAGGAGATGTGGGACGAGATCTATAATGTATATGTCAAGGACAAGTACCATCTCGGAACCAAGGAGTTTTTTGACAAGCAGAATCCGGCTGCGCTGATGGAGATGACCGCCGTGATGATGGAGAGTGCCCGCAAGGGAATGTGGAAGGCTACTCCTCAGCAGCTCAAGGACATCGCCAAGCTTCATACCGAGACCGTGAACAAGTATAAGCCTTCATGCTCCGGTTTCGTCTGCGACAATGCCAAGCTGCGCAACTATATCGCCAGCAAGACCGATGCTGCTTCTGCCAAGGAATATCAGCAGAATGTAGAGCAGATCCGCGACGCTGAGGCTGCGAAGAACAGCAGCGACAAGGGTATGGTGATGAAGAAGGAGACGCTGAATGAGGAAGCTCAAAAGACCACCACTGTGGTGAGCGGCATCGTAGTAGGTGTCATCGTCATCGTAGCATTCGTGATGTTGGCGATTCTGATTCGCAGAAGAAGAAAGAATATGGTTGAATAGAAATGGAGACATTAGTTTTAGTAATGATGATATTGGTTTGCTTCAGTTTTGTGCTGAAGCAGACCTTCCACGGAGTGAAGGAGATTATGATCATCTCGGTGCTCGTAGCCTTCTTCGTGGGAATGACCTGGCCACTTGCCATCGAACAGTCGAAGACGCAGATTGCGGCCTGGATAGCCGACCAGAAGCTGATGCTCGATATGGCGGTGCTGCTGAGTATCGATGTGGCACTCACGATGCTTTTCTGTGTGCACCACGTAGATCTGAAGACTTCGGAACATGTGAGTCGCCGCAAATGGGTGTTCTTCATCTTCCTGAAGTACTTCCCGGGTTTGCTGGTTTTCCCAGTGCTTTTCAGTGTTCTGGTGATGACCATCTTCCTGCTTCCCGGCGTATCGTTCCAGGTAGTGGCATGGGTGCTTGCCGTAGTGCTGCTGGTCTTGACGCCGGTATTCACCTACGGTTTGAGATGGCTCTTGCCGGAGCGACCAATCCGCTTGGAACTGCTTTTTCTGGTAGAGGTGCTGCTCGGATTGATGGGCATCATCGGTACGGTGAATGGCAGGACTGCGGTGGCAGGATTCAACAGTTTTGATGCCCTCTCGCTTCTCGGCGTTATCGCCATCGTCATCGTAGGAATGGCGATAGGATGGGCAATTTACAATTATCAAATTAAAAAATATAGAGTATAATGAATTACATATCAGACGTATTGTTTTGGATTTCCACAGGCATGCTGGTTCCTGTGATTATTTTGTTGATTTTCTTCTTCCTCAGAGCCTTGCTGCTCCTTGGAGGTTTCTTCGGACAGTATCTTGTAAAGCGCAAGTCGGGTGCGGAGATTCGTGAACAGATGAACACCCTGACGCTCGATAACATCGATACCCTGGGCGATCGCTTGCCAAAGAACAAGCAGGCTGTCATCGTATCCTATATGAAGAAACTCGTGGACAACCGTCAGAGCAAGGCGCAGGTGAACCGCATCCTCGACCAGTATGCCCAGTTTGTTGAGAAGGATCTTTCTCTTCCTTCTACACTCCTGAAGATGGGTCCGATGCTCGGTTTGATGGGTACTTTGATTCCGATGGGTCCTGCCCTGGTAGGTCTTTCTACCGGCGATATTGCTTCGATGGCTTACAATATGCAGGTGGCTTTCGCTACTACCGTAGTGGGATTGTTCTCTGCTGCCATCGGTTTCGTAACCAAGCAGACCAAGAACCGCTGGTACACCGAGGATATGAGCAACCTTGAGTTTATGGCAGACCTTTTGGAGGAAAGGTAAAAAGTAAAAAGGTAAAAAAGTAAAAAAGGCTTTTAAAGGTAAAAAAGTAAAGATATATAATTTATGAGACAGAGACGCAGAAATAGGCTTGCGCATGATGGCGAGGATGATGATCCGATGAGCGTAGTGAGCAACCTCTTCGATGTGGCGATGGTGTTTGCCCTCGCCCTGATGGTAGCACTCGTTTCGCGCTATAATATGACGGAAATGTTCAGCAAGGATAACTTCACGATGGTGAAGAACCCTGGCAAGGAGAATATGGAAATCATTACCAAGGATGGACAGAAGATCAATCGCTATACTCCTTCTGAAGACCAGAGCAATAAATCTGGCAACAAGGGAAAGAAGGTAGGCATTGCTTACCAGTTGGAGAATGGCGAAATCATCTATGTTCCGGAAGATAAATAATCGGGGATTGCAAATCCCCTCAAACAGAAAATATTATTGTAACTAAAAGAAAAATAAAGAAAAATGAAAAAGTTTAAGACAATGATGGCCATGATGTTGGCTTTGGTTTCTATGTGTGTAGCATTCAGCTCTTGCAGCAGCGATGATGATCCTGTAGCAGTAGCTGCGGCAAAGGAAATTGCGGGTACCTATACCGGAAGTTTGGATATGACTGTAATGGGCACGGCTTCTACATACGATAACCTTACCATGAAGATTGAGGCTGTAGATGATGCTACAGTCAAGGTTACATTGCCAGCTTGTGGCGAGGGTATGATGGCTCTTCCTGCTCTGGAGGTACCTGCTGTGAAGGCTTCCGGTTCTAACGGTGCTTATGCTTTCTCTCAGGAGAACTATGCAGGTACTATTACCGTGAATGGTGCAGAGAAGAAGTACACAGTTACTTTGCATGGTACATTGAAGGACAAAACCCTGACCGTCAACTATTCTGTGCAGTATGGCAAAATGCCTATGCCAATGATTGGTAAGTTTGTTTGTACAAAATAAGAGAATAGTTTCTGGATAAACTTTGATATAACTCGATGAAACAAAAGATATTCGCACTATTCCTGATCCTTTGCGGATTGTGCCTGAATCTGAAAGCCGAAACCCAGGGCGATGTCGTGGGTAGGGTGCTCGATGATTCGGGCGCACCTCTGGCGGGTGCTACCGTCCAGATTTTGCATGCAAAGAGTGGGGTAACAACTGATGAAGACGGATATTTCCGCATTCCTTACAGCAAGGATGGAGCGGTGAGAGTGAAGGTGAGCTTTGTGGGCTATCAGACTCAAACTTTCGTACTGAAAGCGGATGAGAGAAAAGGTGACCAGCATGTGCTTCGCCTTCAACCGGATGCTACAGCCCTCGATCAGGTGGTAGTTACCGCAACCCGAACTCCGAAGGCTTTGAAGGATGCTCCTGTGGTAACCCGTCTGATTACCGCCAATGATATCAAGATAGCTGATGCTACCAATATCCAGGACCTCCTCACCGAGCAGATGCCGGGTCTGGAATTCGGCTATGCCATGAATCAGGAGACTTCTCTCAACATGAATGGTTTCGGTGGAAATGCCGTGCTCTTCCTTGTAGATGGCGAGCGATTGGCTGGTGAAACCATGGATAATGTAGATTATAGTCGTCTGAACTTGGATAATGTAGGACGTATCGAGATAGTAAAGGGTGCTGCTTCGGCGCTCTATGGCGCCAATGCCGTAGCCGGAGTTGTCAACATCATCTCCCGTGAAAACAGCGAACCTTGGACTGCCAATGTCAATACCCGCTACAACGACTTCAACAAGGAGTGGCGCCACGGTGGAAGCTTCAGCTTCAATGCCGGAAAATGGAATTCGCAGACCAGCATCCAGCGCACCACATCGGATGAGGTTCAGCTCACCAGTCCTTTCGATACAGAATCCAACATCCTCCATATCTATGGTGGAGAGACCTTCAATGTGAAGGAGCGTCTTACCTACAAGCTCTCTAACAAGGTGAAGCTGATAGGTCGTGGCGGTTATTTCAATCGTATCAGCAAGCGCAGCAACTATGATGATCATTACATGGATTATTCTGCCGGACTGAAGACCGTGATGAATCTTTCGGAGAATGATAATCTGGAGATTTCTTACGGCTTCGACCAGTATGACAAGGCTCGATATGTGAATGATGAGCGTACTCACGACCACGATTATACCAACCGTCAGAACACCGTCCGTGCCCTCTATTCCCATATCTTCGGCAAGAATACATTGACGGTAGGTGCAGATTTCCTGAACGATTATCTTACCACCTATCAGTTTGAGGATAATGAATCAAAGAATCAGAATTCATGTGATGCCTTCGCCCAGTTCGATTACAATCCTTTGCAGTGGTTGAACATCGTGGCAAGTCTTCGTCATGATTACTTCTCTGCATCCAGCCAGCATGCTACTACCGGTCGTCTGGCTCTGATGACCAAGTGGAAGGGCTTCTCCATCCGTGCCAACTATGCCGGCGGATTCCGTGCCCCAACGCTCAAGGAGATGTATATGAACTTTGATATGGCAGGTATGCAGATGATTTACGGTAATCCGGATTTGAAGCCGGAGAAGAGCGACAACTACAACCTGGCGCTGGAGCATGCCGGAAGGGTGAAGAATGTTGGCTTCTTTACTGGTCAGTATAGTCTTACTCTCATGGGTTATTATAATAAGTATGATAAGCGTATCACTACCGAGGATTATGCCGATTATATCCCAGGAACCGGTCAGCCGGATGTGGCTTCGCGTTATTGCAACGAGGATGGAGTAGAGGTGAGCGGCATCGACTTCAGTGCCCAGTACCGTTCGGATATGGGACTCGGTGTGAAACTCGACTACAGTTATCTCCATGTGGGTGGCAGAAGTGTAGATTCCCAGTTCTCCCAGCCTCGTCCTCATACCGCCACCTGGCGTCTCGACTACGATCGCCAACTCTGTTCGTTCTATCGCATCAATGCCGCTCTGTCAGGCAGATACTTGTCTTCTCCTGATACGAACATCAAGAAGCATGACAGCAGTTATCAGTTGTGGAAGTTCACGCTTCAGCAGCGATTCCTGGATGCCGTCAATCTGAATTTCACAGTAGATAATCTTTTCGGTTATACGCCAAAGAACTATTATTGGAGTTCGGCGATGACCACCGGTCGCACCTTCACGGTAGGCCTTTCTATCGATATCGACCGTTTCGTAAAGGTATTCTAATAAAAATAGCAGGGTGGACCAGTCTTCCATCCTGCTTCTTTTTTATTAATAGCACCCCCTCTAACTGTATAAAAAAACAGGTAGTTAGGGCGATTTTTCTTGTTTTGCCTAGAAATATCTCTTCCTCATTTTCTTCAAGAAATCCTTGGTGATAGGGAAGCCGGAGGCATCACCTATTACGGAGTCGGTATGGCAGAAGGGACATTCGGCTGTAGGCGGCTCATCAGGAAGGTAATCCGTGATTTCGGATGGCGAGAAGATTTCGCCGCAGAAGAAACAGCCGCACTTTTCTGACTTCTCTATCTGTTCCTTGTTGCTGAAACTGCAATCGTGAGCCTGGCGGAAAATCCTGTCTTTCTCCTCCTCTTCTTTCTGCTTTTTCTCAGCCTTTTCCAGATAATCCTTGAATCGTCTCTGAAGATAGAGCGGCACATGATAGTGAGGGGCGAAGACATACAGCGACGGAACATGGTCGTGGTATTCGTAGCCGGGACCATCAATCACGGTATAGCTGTCATCCGTTTCATCGTATGGCAGTTCATCCAATCCCCTTTTATCCTTGGCAGCCTGGTTTCTTTCCCAGATCCATTCGGTGGTAAGCGGAGTTCCGACAACGATGGCAAGTTTTACCTCATCGCCACGATATACTTCCACGATGTCACCCTTCTTGAATCTGATCTGTTCTGCGTTTCTGCCTCGGAAGGTCTCGTCAGGATGACGGTCGTATGCAGGCAAATCGCAGACTCCGGATAGTAAATGCTGAAACGCGAACAGCAGTAAGACTGGTCGATCAGTTTTCCTTCCCCATCATACATCCTTTCCGAAAGACATTCGCGGTCGTAGTGCAACAGTCCCATTGGAATCTCCGAGATATAATAGCAGAAGGTATCCAGCGGATAGTCGTCTTCCTCCTTCATCTTCTTGCGGTAAAGGACATCCTGGTGCATCAGTCTCTCTGCCTCCTCCAAAGTTGTAGTGAAGGCTTGCGGACAATAGGTGTTCACCTTATATTTCGGATAATGTGAACGCTTTTTCTCCTCCAGCTCTTCTGTTTCTAAAACTTCGAGCTTGAAGATGGCAGGAACATCCCGATGCTGTGGATGTTCAGCCAATTGCTTGAATTCTTCGTATGTCATGGGATGGTTATTTTAAGAATTTATGAAACTTGAGAATCTGAGATCTAAGTTCCGGGAGACAACCTTCATCGGGGTCAATCTGATTTTTGTAGTTTCCCTTCTGACAAAGTGGTGTATCTTTTTGTATTTTGTTCCATCACAGTTGGTGATGTCGATTTCCAAGACCAATCCTTCCAGCTGAAAGTCGAGCGGGATGTTGATGGCACGTCTTTCGATATCCATTTCGTAGAAGATACTTCCGTCCTTTTTGCAGAGCAGGATATCCAGATAGTCTGGCATATCTGGTATAGTTTCCGGCTCTGACATTTGAGGTCGAAACTCCCCAAACACTTTCTTCCTTGCGTAACTTGCACATATTTTGTCCTATTTCTGTTTGGTAGCACTTATTGCATCTTCCATTAACTTCACCATTTTTTCTAATGTATTCTTGATATTAAGCTTCTCAGAATTATGTATATAGTAATAACCGCTTGATCCTTCTGACTGGAAAGAGTTGAAAGTGTCACCTGTTATTATTTTATCAAGTTTCTTTTGGGCGACAAGTTTCTTGATGTTAGCATACCATTTTGCCTTGTCCTGCTGTCTGACAACTTTTTTAATCGTTTCTTCCTGTTTTACCACTATGCCAATACTAAGGTTGTTATCTCCTTGTTGCTGGACACAGAATACAACGCCATTATTTAATAAGTATTTCAGCTCAACCAGAGCCTCGTTACGGAAATATGCAACGCGAATCATCAAAGGTCGGTCGCTTTTTTCATTCCAAGCGTCTTTGTCGTTAAAAACAATCTCAGTGCCTGGGAATTTCTCTTGAGTAAGCTTGTTGAGTTTTTGGGCATACTTATGCATCAACACTTTCTGCCAAATATCATTGCAGCGCACAGCCGAAAAGTCATCATTCTTGAGGATATCCCAGTATTTGTCTTCTTTGACATCGTCTAAGCATTTATTGATATGCTTTGAGAACATCTCTATGAAATTGCAATATTGCGCAATGAGTTCAATATAGAAGGCCTTATTTCCCATTATCTCGTCATCTTTCAATTCCCCAATAATAGTTCTTAAAAGCTTTGCATACTCTGCGTATGTAACAATCTTCCATCCTAAGCTTAAGATTTCGTCTTTGTCTAAGAAATTATCAGCCAAAGTCAGCAAGATGTACTTTGTATTTGGATGTTCCACCTTTTTTCTCCAACCTCTGGGAGATTTTTACCATTGTTGGCTTTATTTGCTTTATAATTATTCTTATAACCTTCCTCATTCAGAGTTACTGTTCTTTCCTTATAGTCCACAAGCTGAGCCGTATATGCTATGCTCTTGAATTTGTTTTCGAGAACCACCCGCACGCTTCCGGTTACATCGTTGCCGTCAATAGAAAGTTTGTCGCAAACGCAAAAATCAAAATGATTATATTCACGCTTTACTTCCATCTTGTTAGGCTTATACTCCCAGTTCTTGTCGTCTAGCCATGTTTGCATTACTTTGTTGAATACACAACGTGTATTGTCGTCTTCTGCCAACCATGCCAAAAAGTTGCTGTGAAACAACTCCTTAGAAGATAGGGAAAGTTGGAATATAGGATTGTTGTTTAAGGTTTCCACAAATTTTTCCATAATTTCTGTTTTTATATAAATGGTCATTAGTGTCCCGTTAAAATCGGGACACTAATGATAATTAATGGTTTAATATTTCTAATTATTATCTGAAGATATCATTATTCGACTTAATCGTCATAATCATATTGTGATTTTAAAGCAGAGAAGTCACGGTTCCTTTTCTTAAATTCCTTTTTAAGTGTTTTGTAGCAAGAAGTATCTTGCCAAGTCATTTCATTATCAATCTTTCCCATATAGGTGGTGCCCACTTCTTCTGCATTATCAAGGTCATCCGCTTTTATGTATGCCTTTATCAAAGCTAAATATGCACCATCAAAATCTGTTATTGTAACAAACTTGTGATCGCTACCTTCTACTACTGCAAAAGAAAGAGTTGTTAATTTTGATTTTGCACCTTTGAAGTTGCCATCATTTATCATATCCACAACTTGCTCAGTTGTTGCTTCAACCTCTTTTAGGGCATTATTGTAAGCTCTGTCAGGAGAAAGCAAATTATAAACAGTAAAACCAAAAACAGCAAGACCAATAAATCCTACAACAATTATTACAATCTGCTTATTTCTTCTTATTAAATCCAACCAGAATCTCTTTTTTGCATCTACCTTTGCTGCTTCTGATTCAGCCTCAACCTCATCAAGCAAACGCTGTATCTTAGGATTGTTACCATAGTACATTCTTGCTTTGCGAACATAGCGCTCCACCTCAGCTTTGCTCTTATCAACATCTTCTCCAGACTTGAAGTTTACCAAAGCAGACTCAAGATGCTCGATAATCTCCTCCAATTCCTTACTTGCCTCAGGGGTGATGTTGCCACCACAGTTAGGACACTTGTCGGTCAGTTCTGGAATAGAGCTACCGCAGTAAGGGCAGGTCTTGCCACGACGCTTGTTCACAGCAGCTGCTACAGCCTGATCTGCCTTTTGCTGCTGTGCATCAATGTACAGATCAACCTCGTCAACATTCAAACCCAGAGCCTGTGCTTTATTCAAAAGCACCTGACGCTCCTTGGCAGAGATGATGCCGTCGGTAAGGTACTCTTTGATGAGGTCATCAAGCTCCTGTGGAATTGCACCTTTCTTCTTAGCAGGCTTAGCTGCCTGAGGAGCCTGTGCTTCCATTTCTTTCTTGCGTTTAGCAAGACGACCCTCAAGTACCAGTTCAAACTCGTCGCGGTCGATGCCCATGGCCTCGGCCTTCTTGAAGAGAAGATTCTTCTCTTTGTCAGTCAATACACCATCTGCCAAAGCTGCAGTGATAAGTGATTCAATTTGTTCGTTATACATCGTAGGAAATTCTATTTGTTATTATTTTCAGTTATATGTATTAATTATGCTTCTCGTAGAATCTTGCCTCAAGCACCATTTCTACCTCATCAGGATCTTCTCCCTCCTTGACAGCACGGCGTAAGACAATCTCCTTTTTTGTCTGTCAGCTCATCGCTTTCTGCTACAGAATTGATGAGCTCCTCAAGACCATCAGAGAATAGGTTGCCAGGAGACTTCTGTATTGTTGGAATCTCTTCTGTTTCGTCCTGGATATCCTTGGTTTCGTCCTCTAACTCCTCAGTTTCTTCCTCTACAATAGGTGTCTCTATGTCTTGATCCTGTTCTGGCATCTGAGGAGCAGAATTGTCTTCTTCGTCCACTTCGGTAAGTGATGGAACAGGTGTCCCATAGAAATCCAACTTGTCTGCAGGCATCTTACGAAGACGAACTTCTGTATCGTCAACATCTTTTAGAAGCTCGGCGTAGTAGACATATAACTCTTCTGGTACATACAGAGTCTTAATATTGGCACATAGACTTTCTATATCCGTCAGTTTATTGGTGTAGATATACACATCAGGTGCGTATTCGTCATCATTGAGAGTGCCGATTTCTTCAACAGTGTAAGGTACATATACCTCTCTAATGCTCTTGCTTGAGGCAAATTCATCACCCACAATTTTTACTCCTACAGGAATGACAAGTGTCTCAATCTTGCAATTTTCACCAATGAAATTATCTGGAATTTCTTCCAACAGATGAACCTTGGACAAATCCAATTCTTCGATATTCTTACATTTATATGTTGTGCTTTGGAGCGACTTTAGGGTACTTGGAAATGTTATCTTGCGGAGGTTGGTGCATCTATCGAACACTTCACTATCTATTATTTCTACTCCTTCAGGAAAGTTTATTTCTTGAAGTCTCTTACAATTTTCAAACAGACAGTCTGGAATTTCCTTCAATAATTTAACCTTTGAGAAATCTACCTCTTCAAGATAGTCCTCATGTCCATGCTCACTGAAAAAACATCCATCAATTTCTCTAAGGGTTGAAGGGAAGACAACTTTTCTAATTTTCTTATAACCCTCCAAGGCATCTTCGCCGAGAGTTGTATGTCCCTCGTTGATGGTTAAAACGCCATTTTTAAAAGTGCCTAACTGGATTCGTATATCATCGTCATCATCTGATAACTTTGTTAATGGATAATCCCAATTGTCATCATCATCGTCATCATCATAGTTGGATTGATTCAGCTTTGCTTCCTGGATGTTCTTTCTTACCTCTTCGCGAGCCTCTTGGAAACTCTTTTTGGCTTCGTTTGAAACTTCTTCCAGGCTTTCACCTACTGTCTTTGCGATATCACCGACTAATTTTTTGAATAATCCCATATTATCAAAAATTTAATGTTCTTACTTTTGTTTGTATTATAGCTGCCGGGAAATTACATCCCCGGCATAGTAGGAGGCATTCCCGGCATCTGTGGGGCGGTGCCTTGGAACAATGGAGCGAGTTCTGCTACATTGCCGGCCGGCAAACTCCCACTGCGCCATGCCATTCTTCCAAACGTATGACTGCTGGGTGAGCTGACCCTGCTGAACGAGCTGCTGGAGCTTGTTCCAATCGTATGGACCATACTGCTGACCATTGATACCAATAAAATATTGCACCTGAGGAACTGCGGTACCCATGCCTGGCATCTGAGGCGCACCACCCATGCCTTTCTGACCTGGCATTTGAGGCGCACCACCCATCTGCCCCATATTGTTCATACCACCCATAGTCTGCTGGCGGAAAGCATTGATACCATTATCTGTAGCATTGTTGAGAACACCAGCATTGAGGTTTGCCTGATGAGCACCCATAAAGGTCTGCTCTGTCTGGAGACGAGAAGCACGCTGCATCTCCTCACGCTGAATACGCATGGTTTCACGTTGGTTCTCCAAGTTCATGCGCTGCAATTCCTCCTGACCGCCAAGGTCGAGTTCCTGCTTTCTGCCCATGGCATCGAGATTCAGCTCAGACTGCTTCTTGAGCATATCCTGCTGAAGGTCGTTGTTGAGGTTGAAGTTGGAAATCTGGGCATTATGCTGAGCCATCATACGCTCCTTCTCCAGGTCGGCAGTGAGGGCTTTGAGTTCACGATAACCACGGCTCTCCTTATCTACGTTGATGCCTGTGATGTCGAGACTGCGGATGGTGATGCCGAAAAGCTTCTCTACCTGTGGAGTAACACGCTGCTGGATGAGTTCGCTAATCTCAAAAATCTTGCGCTCAATCTGAACTACAGGAATCTGAGCGTCAGAAGGGGCATTGCTAACTACACTCTTGATGAACTTGGTGAGCTGGCCACGAAGCTTGTTCTTGAAAGTCTCGTCGCTGTAACCCTCATTTCGGTTCACACTATGGAAGAGATCCATGTCCTCGATAGCATATACTACGGCACCATGTACAGATACTGGTACGCCATAATCTTGCAGACGTGGGTCGAAGACATTAAAATAAGGGATGGCGAAGTTCAGCTGACTTCCCTTGCTCAGGTTGCTGAGGTTGGTCAGGTTGTTCTGTTCCACTCTTCTCGCTGCTTCCTCGGCAGCCTGTCTTTTCTCTTCTTCTACTTCCTTAGAAGATTTAAAACCAAAAAATCCCATATGTTTCAGTTTTTATGATTGTTATTATTTTTGTTATTTACTATAGAATCCCTTTGTAGGGGACAGATTATTTTGTTGTATAGATTCGCTTCGTCTTGCCCTGGGCATCTACTTCTACGAAGGTGTCTGCTCCATATTGGCGGTTTGCGTCGTGATAGTTGAATGAATATCCCGTTTCGTAATTGCCGTCGATGGTAGGTCGGCTTACCTGGTCGATGCTATCCAGCATTTCCGGTTTCAAGCCCAGCTGCTGGTACAGATGCTGCTCTACCATGTTTCGGATAGCATTGAGATTCTCATCCACATAACCACGAATCTGGTCGATGAGAGACTGGTTGCTCTTATCCTTCTGCAGCAGGCGCTGTCGCATGGTCTTCTTGAGCGGAGAGCCGTCGGCCTTGATTGGAGCTGGTGGCATCGCATCATTCTGCAGTGCTGATTCTACCACATATTCTCTGCGACGGACATGGAGCATCGGGTTGCCGTAGAGACAGAACATCAGGGCGGTGCTCATAGAGAAACAGTCATCCTCTACATGTCGGCACATGTTGAAGTAATCGCACTTAGCCTGGAGCATCGCCTTTCCGCCCGTCATACCCTTGAACTGATAGAGCGGATAGAGGCGCATCAGCACCTCGCTGCCTGTGCCCGGATTCAACAGAAGTTGGCGGGCTTCATCCGTTTCCTCATTAGAGAACATCGGAACAGGAATGAGCGAACCGGTATAGAGCAATACGCCACCTCCGTAGAGGGCGCTGAGCAACATGGAGTCGTTTCGTTTGTAACCGGCATATCGGGCTCCGAAACAAGCCACGGTATTGAAGACTCTTGCCCTGCCTTGGTTGAGGAGCGAAGGATTGAATGCTTCATCCTCACTATAGAATCCGCACATACCCTCTGCATCGGCACCATGAAGATTGAACATCAGCATATCTGCCTTGTCCAGAGACTTGCAATAGATGCTGAGGCTTTCCGAATCTTCGGTCAGCAGCTTCGGACTGATATACATTCCGTTGCGGATCAGCTCAGGATCGTCGGTATTGTAAAGAAGCGGCAGGTGCTGGGTCATCGTGCAGCTGGCTGGAATCCAGTCGCGGTTGCTGATCATCAGAACATTGCCAACAGGAATACCGCCGCCATACATTCCACTGATGTTGAAGTAGGCACCGATGTCGCTTCGGATATCCGTATCGAGCTGACCGTCTTCCAAAGGCAGACGAGCCACATTGTTGCGGGCGCAACCTACGGTGAAGTCTGAATCGCGACTATCCAGCAAATCTACGATATAGGTGCCTTCGAAGGCATAGCAGGTATCTGTAGGGATTCGCTCGCCGCCATACGGCCATGGGTCTTCGACGCGAGGGATAGGAATCACATCGTCACCTCCTATTATAAATAGGTGTAGGTCGGGACCAGCTGTCAGGTTGTTGTCTGCGATGCAGCGGGATACTGCTTCATTGCATTCTATCCAGGATGGAGTTTCGTGGGTGGAATCCAGTCCATATTGCGAGATGTCGAGAAATGTCCAGTACATCTGCTGGTCGTAGGCATTCTGTATGAAGTCGTTGAAGACATCATATACTTCCTGGATGGAGCAACCGTATTTTCTAGCCAGTGCATTGCCATCTGTTAGGATGATGCCGTAGTGGTCTTCCAAGGGGTCGGGCTGGTCGATTGGTTCATCGGCTGTTCTTGCTTCTGATGCCATCTGCACGGCTTCCGGCTGTGGAGCCGCCTTGCTTTGTCCCGGCATAGGAGGAACCGATGAGGCTCCCGGCATAGGGGGAGGAGTTGTACTGCCCGGCATACTTGCCATTTGAGGCTGCTGACTGATCGCATTGACGCTTCCCAGTCCCATATTGTTGGCTGCCTGCAGAGGATTGAAGCCTCTCATCTGATTGAGCTTCACGTTCTGGGCATTAAACTTTGGCATCGGAGGAGGTGTAGGCATCTGTGGTGGTACAGCCATCTTGCTCTTCTCCTTCGGGATGAATTCCGAAAGGGTTGTGTCGCAATAGAACTGATACCATTCTTCTGGCTGAGGCTTATCCTCCAACATCTCCTTTACGGCATACCATAGGGCACTTAGCGGTTCACTCATTCCGTTTTGCACGGCCTGGTCGAGATACTGGATGGTCTGCTGCATGTAGTAATCCTGCTTTCCATTCTTGTGGTAGTCGGCAAGATTATCAAGAGCCATCAGTAGGGCGATGTCGCCTTGCGGACAACCGAAACCGCCCATTCTTGGCAGAAGCACGGTGGCATTGTCGATATTGCCGGTCTTGATGAACGCTACATGAGTCCAGAAGAGTTGCCAGTAGTTATCGGTACGGGAACCGAAGAAGGCAAGGGCGCACTTGTCGGGGTACATCGAGGCAAGCAACAGATGATAGTAGAACTGGATGTTGTTATCATTCGTCATCACACGTGACAACTGCTCCAGACTGTTGAACTTGCGTTTCAGAATGTCGGTATGGTTGGTCTGGATGGCATTGAAGACCTCGGTCAGAATCTGCTCTGCCAGGAATTCGTTACCCTTGCTGCCTTGCAGGATATGGATGTTCTGACGTACCTGATCTATGATCTGGTTGGCTCTTAGGGGAGCAATATGCCATTGGATGCTCAACTGGTTGAGTTCTGCCAACTTCTGATTATCCAACTTGCCATCCTCCAGTCGTTCCTGCACAGCCTGCAGAAAGAGAGTCTCATTCTGCTGATAGATCTCAGTCTGAGTCTTCTGTGCCTCATATACAGTCTGGTTGTTAACCGTACTGTTGTTGGTGGTATGGGTTGTTGTTGAGGTGTTATAGTTGTTTTGCGTATTGTGGGAGTCGGAATGGATTCCGCCTACCACAGCCGCATCACCATCAAGTTTAATATCGCTCATAGTCTGATTACTTTATATGTTTAGACTTCTTGTTGCATTTTCTGGAGAGGGCTTACCATTGGAAAGGTGCGCCACAGTCTGGACAGTTTGGAGTGCCTGGTGCAATGTGGATGGTGTGTCCACAGTTGTAGCACTGGCATTCTATCAATTCCTGCTGAGGAGCTGCCTGTTGTGGAGCTGCTTGGCTTCCTGCTGTATTTCCACCGAGTCCGCCATTGAAGGCGTTCAGATTGTTGGCGGCAGCAGTGCTTACTTGCGAGATGTTGTTCATAGCCACATCCTGGGTATGATCTACTCGCTCCTGTTGGCGTCGGTTTTCCTCTTCCAGCTGGTTGATGCGCTGTTGCTGCTGGCTTTGCTGGGCGCCGCTGATGCTGGTGGCTGTATCTTTTATCATGCCGGCCATCTTCATCATGGCTTCCATCTGGGCATTGCTGTTCTCATGTTGCATCTGTAGCATCTGCTGCATCATTGCTTCCTTTTCTGCTGCAGTCTGTCGCAGGTTTTCGGCTTCCTTCTCGCCGTTATAGGCGTTTGCCATAGCTACCTGTGCATCTCCGGTGAGGTGGGAGAGTTGTGCGGCACGAATCTGTTCGGCGGTCATATTGGCGAAATGGTTGTCACGATTCATCTGCTCATTGCTCTGAATGGTGGCTACGTTCTCTTCGTGCTGATATTTCTGCTGGTCGAGCTGTGCCTGCATCTGAGCCATCTGCTGCAGCTTGTCCATCTGACGCTGGTGGCGGTTGGCTTCCAACTGGTCATCGTCCATTTTTTCCTGGCGGTTGCGCTCATAGGCAAGGCGGTCGTCTTCCAGTTTCTCGTTGCGTGCCAGGAGGTGGTCTTCCTTATCCAGTTCGCGTTGACGCATCATCTGCTGGAAGTCGTAATCATCCTCCTTCGCCTTGCGGTTGAAGTCGCGGTTGTATTCCTTTTCTTCCAGCATCCACTGGCGTTCACGCTCTTCATCTTCGATGCCCCAGTTGCGGCGGCGTTCCAGATCTTCACGTTCCCAGTCGTGGTCGGTACGGGAATCATCGAGTGCCCATTCTGCCTTGAGACGGGCTGTGTCGATGTTCTGCTGGCTCTGGATGCGCATGATTTCCGTGATTTCCTCACGAGGAATCTTCTTGTGTGCAAGTTCATCTTCGAGCACTTCCATTTCCTCCTGCTTGACCAGACGGTTCTTGCGGAGGTCTTCCAGGGCTTCGAACTCCTCTTCCTGGGTCTTAGCCTGGCGGATGCGCTTCTGACTTTCGAGCATCTGGACGAATTCCTCCAACTCATCATCGTGGAGCAACTGGTCTTTGTTGATGCCCTGGAGGGCATGGCGCAAATCCTCGGCGTTTTGTGCAGAAGAAATCTGCTGGGAGTTGGCCTCAACTTCCATTCGGTTTCGGAATTCTCCGGTGCGGTGCATGAAGTCGAGTTCCTTCTCTGTGTTATAGAGCTGGCGTTCTACCTGACGGAAACGCTCAAAGTCCTGGTTGCTGTCGGTGATATTCAGAACCTGAGTGCATTCTATGCCGAATACCTGTTGGTTGATCGTCTGGCGGATTTTCTCTTTCAGTACATTTACTGTTTCTGCAGTCAGTCCGGCAGACTCGTAGTTCTGGTTGCGGAGTTCCTGGCGCAACAGGGTTTCTATGGTACCATTGAGCAACTGCTGTAATTCTCTAGTTGTTACGCTGTTGCGGTCGGTAAGATAATTGGTGGCGAAGGTATGAATATCGCTGATGCTCATCTGGAGAGATACTCCAATCTGCACATCATGGATGCCCATCGGAATGGTGTATGGCTGAAAGGCAAGTTCGCCATTCTCGTTCATTGCTCCACCAAAGGTGAGGGTGATGAAACGGTTGCTGACGATATAGACCGACAGGATAGGAGCCTGGGTGATGCGGGCTAAGATGCGGGCATAATCCAGTTGGCGCTTCTTGGCTTTTTCTTTCTGTTCACCTTTCTTTTCGCCGAAGATGATGCGACCGAGCCAGTTGAAGCCACGGCCTACTTCTCCTACGATACCGAGCTGGCGGAAGGGAGGCTCAGCCTGGCGCTTGCGGTCTCGTTCACGCTTTTCGGCTTCAGCCATATCTTTCTCAGCCTTTTCTACCGCATTCTTGATAGCAGCCTGCTCTTCTTCTACAGACTTATAAAAGAGGTATGCACCTGCTGAGAGGGTTGAAACCAGCTCACCATTGGCAAAAATGATGGCGGTGCAACCTTCCTGAACGATGATACCTTTCAGTTTTTCTATTTCGTCGAGTTCCCGTTCGCTAATCTTGCGGGCGATTTCTCCTGGTTGGATATTCCAGATGGTTCTGCCTCTTACCACGTCAACACCATCCACAGCTTCCATACTGCGGCGGTCGCGGCTACGTTCAGCTTCTCTTTCGGCTGCAATCTGTGCCTGTTCAGCCTGCTGCTGTGCATTTCTGGCATCACGGATTTCCGACTGGCTTTCAGTAGCTTGCTGGTTAACGGCTCTTCTCTGTTCTTCTGCAATCTGGCGATTGAGTGCACCACCAGTCATGGCGTTTGCTACAGAGCGAACGGCATTGGTGAACATACCCTTGCTGGCTTGTGGAGTCTGTAGAGCCTGAGGCATTACTGGGCGCTGAGTCTGCATCGGTTTTGGGGGCATACCTGGTGCTTGAGGTCTCATAGGTTGAGGCTTCATAGGCTGTTGAGGAGCCATAGCTTTCAGTGGTTGAGGACGTTGAGGCTTGCTAACTCCTTGTGGCTGGGTTGGAGCCTGTGGTTGCAAGTCAATAGGTTGTCCACACTTCGTACAGAATTTCATTCTATTGCAGCATTGCGCCGCATTTCTTGCAATATGTCATAATGGTTATTGTTTTTAAGATTAAATGACTGGTTATTGTATCAGCGCAATAAATATAGCTATTAGCAGAATCACCCAAAAGAACTTGATGAAGCATCCTATGCATCCAGTGATGCCTTCACCTAAGAGTCTCCGAGAAATCCCAAAGCTGTATTCCCAGCCTAGAATGCCGAGAAGTACAAATATTCCGATTCCTATTAATATGATAAGTAGTATAGTCATATCCCCTATAAGAATAATTTCATTTACTTTATGCAATCGTTAAGAATATCAATTTACGTTGATAACTAACTCATATTTGGGTGCAAAGATATATAAAATAAATGAAACTGAATTGGTTCAAATTGGTTCAAATTTGCCTTGATTTGGATCAATTGGCCAAAAAAATGTATTTTTTTAGTGAAAAATGCCCCCAAAAGGGACTTTTTAGCATTTCTTAAACTTTTGGGAGACGTAGTTGAAGAGGTGTGTCTTTCTCCCGCTGAAGCCTGTTTACCTCTTCCTTTCCCGATTGTACTTCTGAGCTTACACCTATTATATATATAGGGAATGCTTGCCGCAATTCCCTCCCTTTCTCTTATGGAATGTGGAAGCCTACCCCTTTAATGTCCGTTTTCATAACTGATACTGCCCCATGAGATAGGGGAAGGGTGAAAAACGTTGAAATAACGCTCTAATCCCAAAATTTACTATGTTTTTTGGGATTGTAATCCCAAAAATAGGTATAAATTTTGGGATTACGATTATTTTTCCTTATCTTTGCATCCGAAAGAAAGAAGGATTCATAACTTAAAAGAAAGGATATTTATGATACGTCGTCAAATACAAGATACAATTGAAGCCCGGATATTTTGCTTTCCCGTAAAAGCCAAGTACGCATTTGGTTTACATGCGGTTAATGCCGTTTAAGGCAAATGAGTTGCTCTGAGGAATCGTGTTGCGATAACCTCAACTCTATGAATATGATATTTGAAACAAGGAAAATTAATTAATTGAATGATAACGCTTGGTTCAATTAGTCAACATTAGAGAATCGGCTTTATTTATGGTTCTTATCCAGATATCATGAATCATGAGACGGATGCAAAGGAGTTGCTGTATAATTTGTCTAACAGTTATCTGTATAAGGACTTGTTGAATTTAGAAAGTGTTCGGCGCCCAGCCCTGTTGTCCAAGCTGCTTACTGCCTTGGCACTGCAGGTTACAAGTGAAGTTTCATATAATGAGTTGGCGCAAACCGTAGGAACAGATAATAAAACGGTAGAGAAGTACATTGATTTGCTCGAAAAGTGTTATATCATATTCAAGTTGAATGGCTTTAGTCGCAACTTACGTACGGAGTTGAAACGTGCTAAGAAATTCTACTTTATGATAATGGAATACGTAATGCTATTTTGCAAAACTTTGCACCTCTTGCTCTCCGGCAGGATGTGGGGGCTTTGTGGGAAAACTTCTTCATTAGTGAGCGAATGAAGGTCAATCAAAATGCTGGACGATATGTAAACAGCTATTTTTGGCTTACCAGTCAGCAGCAGGAGATTGATTATCTGGAGGAGTGTGATGGTCAGTTTTCCCTGTTTGAAATGAAGTGGAATCCTAAGCGTGCCAATACAAAGTTCCCGGCCTCTTTCCTTTCTGCTTATCAGGTGAAAGATAAGTGCATCGTTACGCCTGAAAATTGATAGATTGGGTTATAGAGTGATAATGCTCCCCCTTTAATGTCCGTTTTCAAAACTGATACTGTCCCCATGAGATAGGGGGGGAAAGAGGGGATGTATTTGCGATAGTACCGCCCTAACTATATAAAAATAGGTAGTTAGGGCGGTGTTATCGTTTATATGTTCGCCCTAACTATGTTAAAAAGATAGTTAGGGCGGTACTATCCTTGCAGATTTCATTTTTTTTGTTTATCTTTGCACCGATAAAATTTAGTATAAATGAAATAAAATCAGAAAGTTATGGATGCAAACGGAATAATAGGACGTGAATATGAGCAGAAACTCATTCTGGAACGTTGTAAAAGCAACAAGGCAGAACTGATAGCTATCTATGGTCGTAGGCGCGTAGGAAAGACTTTTCTGGTTCGAAAAAATCAACGACCAGTTTGCCTTTTCCTTTATTGGTATGTATGAAGTGAGCCGTGCGGTACAGCTGGAGCAGTTTCGGATGGCGTTGGCGCAGTATGCTAAGCAGACCGTGCCCAAGCTGAAAACCTGGTTTGAGGCTTTTGCTGCTTTGCGTGAATATCTGTCGGGCTTATCTCTGCAGGAACCGATTGTTCTGTTCTTTGATGAGTTGCCTTGGATGGATACGCCCAAAAGCAATTTTATCGCAGCTTTCAGTTATTTCTGGAATTCATGGGCTTCTATGGTCCCTCAACTGAAACTTATCGTCTGTGGTTCTTCCACCACGTGGATGTTGGCTAAGTTTATAGGCGATAAGGGCGGATTGTATGGTCGCGTTACCCGGCAGATCTATCTGGCTCCATTCTCTCTGGGCGAGACAGAGCTGTTCTTAAACGAATTGAAAGGCCTTGCTCTTACCCGCCAGCAGGTATTGGATGTGTATATGATATTGGGTGGTATTCCTTATTATCTTGATATGCTGGAGCGTGGTGTGCCGTTAGATGTGCATCGACAGACTGTTTTTCTCGCAGGATTCGCCATTACGTGGAGAATTCGATTTCCTCTTCCGTTCCCTCTTTAATGACTCCAAGCATTATCGCAAGATAGTAGAGGTGCTTTCTGAAAAAATGAAGGGGATGACCCGTAAGGAATTGATGGATGAGTTGAAACTGAAAGGCGGTGGACAGTTATCAGAAATCCTGGAGAATCTGAAGAAATGCGATTTTATCAGGAAATATGCTACCATAGGAAAGAGTGAAAGGGATGCCCTATATCAGTTAACTGACTTATACTCATTGTTCTATACCCGTTTTGTGGCAAATAACAGTGGGCAGGATAAGAACTTCTGGAGTAACATGCGCAATTCGGGAAGTAGAACAGCCTGGAGCGGTTATGCTTTCGAACAGGTATGCCTACATCATATCCCACAGATCAAGAAGGCATTGGGTATTTCTGGTGTTTTGGCGAATGTTTATTCCTGGTCCTGCCGTCCTTTTGTAGATTCTACTGGTGCAGAATGGCGAGGAGGTCAGATTGATATGCTGATAGACCGTGCTGATGGAGCTATCAATATCTGTGAGATGAAATATGCCAAGGATGAGTTTGTGATAGATGCCAGCTATGAGCAGCGGCTGCGTGACAGGATGTCTTCCTTCTCTGTGGCGACCAAGACGAAGAAGGCATTGCTGCATACTTTCATCACGACTTATGGGGTGAAGCAGAATATGCATAGTGGATTGGTGAATAGTGAGGTAAGGATGAATGATCTCTTTGGATAAATGGTATTTTAATGTCCGTTTTCAAAACTGATACTGCCCCCATGAGATAGGGGGCAGGTCGGTGAAAAACGTTGAAAAATCGCCTAGAACCATCTCTTCTTCATTTTCTTCAAGAAATCCTTGGTGATAGGGAAGCCTGAGGCATCACCTATTACGGAGTCGGTATAACAGAAGGGACATTCGGCTGTAGGCGGCTCATCAGGGAGGTAATCCGTGATTTCGGATGGCGAGAAGATTTCGCCGCAGAAGAAACAACCGCACTTTTCTGACTTCTCAATCTGTTCCTTGTTGCTGAAACGCGAACAGCAGTAAGACCGGTCGATCAGTTTTCCTCACCGTCATACACTCTTTCAAAAAGACATTCCCGGTCGTAGTGCAACATTCCCATCGGAATCTCCGAGATATAATAGCAGAAGGTATCCAGCGGATAGTCGTCTTCCTCCTTCATCTTTTTGCGGTAAAGGACATCCTGGTGCATCAGTCTCTCTGCCTCCTCCAAAGTTGTGGTGAAGGCTTGCGGACAATAGGTGTTCACCTTGTATTTCGGATAATGTGAACGCTTTTTCTCCTCCGGCTCTTCTGTTTCTAATACTTCGAGCTTGAAGATGGCAGGAACATCCCGATGCTGTGGATGTTCAGCCAATTGCTTGAATTCTTCGTATGTCATAGGATGTTTATTTTAAGAATTGGTGTGTCTTCTTGTATTTTGTACCATCGCAGTTGGTGATATTGATTTCCAGGACCAATCCTTCCAGCTGAAAGTCGAGCGGGATGTTGATGGCACGTCTTTGGATATCCATTTCGTAGAAGATGCTTCCGTCCTTTTTGCAGAGCACGATGTCCAGATAGTCTGGCATATCAGGTATAGTTCCAGGCTCTGACATTTGTGGTTGAAACTCCCCAAACTCTTCCTTCACATACTCGAATAGTCCCCGAGTATATTTTTCGATATCCACCCCTACATATCGAGTATAGGTGTATTTGATAATACATAAAGACATTTTATTTGCCATTTTATTCTTTCTTTTTGGTTATACCTTTATAATATAGTAATATGAAGGGAAAATTTCAAAAAAACGAGGGTGTGTCATAAGTCTGAATAATAGTTGGTGCATAACAGTTGACCACCGCATGCACAACAGGTGTTGTGCATGCGCATATCAGCTGTTATGCAAGCGCACAACAGCTGTTGTGCGACCGAAGATACTAACTATCTCAACAACATATCCTATCTTTTCCAACAACATATCCTATCTTTTCCAACAACATATCCTATCTTTTCCAACAACAAGAATAGGGTGAATCATAAACTTATGACACACCCTCGCTTGATTATTTAAATGATGTCATCCATTAGAATTTGGTAAGTTGTTCCACCTTGTCGAATTTGATGGTTGTTCCATCTATGATGACCTTTACTTTGTTTTCAGCCTTTGTTCCCATGTCATAATATGAATATTTGTACCAGGAATTACCGAGAGGCTTAATGCTGATGATACCATGTTTTTTACTAGGTCCTTCTAGCGCACTACTTTGGAACAGCCAAGTGGCATAACCTTCTTCAACTAATTCAGAACTGCTCAGATACTCGAGAAGAAACTGCCCCCATGAGATAGGGGAGGAAGATAGATGAAAACGTTGAAAAATCGCCTAATCCCAAAATTCACTATGTTTTTTGGATTGTAATCCCCAAAATAGGTATAAATTTAGGGATTAGGGTGATGTTCCTTATTTTGCCTAGAACCATCTCTTCTTCATTTTCTTCAAGAAATCCTTGGTGATAGGAAAGCTGAAGGCATCACCTATTACGGAGTCGGTATGGCAGAAGGGACATTCGGCTGTAGGCGGCTCATTAGGGAGGTAATCTGTGATTTCGGATGGCGGGTTGTTGAGTGATTGTGCTTTTAAAAAACACCCCCATCTGAAAGTGAATCAGATGAGGGTTGTTTCTGAATTTATAGTTACCTTTTTATCTATTTCTTGGTACTGTATCGACTACAACATCGCTAGGAATCTCTGTAGGAATGTCTTCAGATGGTTCTTTGTAATTTGGATCTGGCTCATCTTGTGGAGAACCATCATCGTCAGTGATATCTGCTGCATTGAACTTTCCTTCCTTCTTGGCTTTCAGAAACTCCTCGTATTCCTGACCATTATAGTCAATCTTTTTGAGTAAACTCTCTTTGACTGTATCCTGATCTTTGACGATAATATTAGTATTACAACTTATATCTTTATTATATGCATAGTTGTATAGCTCAGGTATGTCATCTGAAAAAATAGTACTTTCTCCAGAGGCCAAATCTACTCCTTGATGTACTTTCTTTGCTTTTATAACACCAGTTGAAGATTGCATGATAGTGATTTCAACTGAGTAATCTGAACCCTTTACCATTTCTGATCCTGTATTTCGGATAGGTTGATCAATTTGGCAATGAAGTCCAGTGGCATCACGTCTCCAACCATAGCTTCCTGTTTCTTTAATAAGTGAGAGCGACATGTTGTTGGAGTACTTATTGATAAGATAGCTTATAAAGTCGCTACTTTCAAGCATCAGTTTGCCAAGTTCCAAGTCGGGCATCTTCTTGATTGGTACTCCAGTTTTCAGAGCAAGTTCGTTACTTACAGAGTCGAGTTTGAGGACAGAGAATGTATTGATAATCTTAAAAGTCTTGTTGTCTGTTGGCTTGAAAATTATCTTTGACATTCTTGTGTTCTTGATGCTGACTATATAGCTGCTGTCCTTCTCATTCTTCTGAATGTCGAGATCACCTTTCTCGATACTGTCAGGCAATAATAAGTCACCATACAGCTTTGCTGCTGGATAAATGTCATATGCTGTCGCTTTGTCACCGTCTTTGACGGCTGCGATAAACTGGTTGGTCAAATCTTCGACCGTACTCTTGTTAGAGTCGCATGATGACAGTCCTAGGACTGCCATCAATGCTATAGTTATGATACTTTTTGCTTTCATAGAAAATGCATTTGTGTCCGGATAAAATCTCAGAAGAGGTAAACCCCTATGTATTGAGGCTTCGGACTATTAATACTTAATTCTTTAGTTACTTTGAATATGGAATGGATATCATCTTGCTCCGTAGTGCCATAGAACTTCTTGATATGTAGATGTTGTTTAATCCAGCGAAATTGGCATGCCAATCACCTTTGTAACGGTCAATACATTTCTGGAAGTCATAACGAAAAACCAGAGACATAATCAGAGAAAATATGGTCTTCTTTGTACGCATTACAGAAAATCAGAGTTATTTGAGGCTCGTCTACAAAAGTACAAAATTTAATCCAAAATTCAAAGAACGATATATTTAATTATTTTTCAATAACTTAGACTACATAATCCGGATTTTATCCGGACAGTAGTGGACCTCTAATTTGTAATTACCACTTTATAGCAGCCACTTTCCCGTTTTGGTATAGATGGCTCTAGGAAATCTCGCATTTATATATGACGCAGTCATTGCAAAGAGTCGTGTCGGGAGGTATACCTTATAGCCGTTTTCTACTCTTACAAAGCCATATGCGATAAAATTAACGTCCTTCATTACAAGTTTATATTCTCGAACAATGCCCTCAGGCATACCTATGTATGGCCTAAAGTCTTCCATCGCATCGAATGCTTTTCGACCATACTTCTGTACGAGAACTTTTTCGATTTGTGCATGCTTATTCCTAGCAGCGTTTTTTATCTTCTTTTCAGCTATTTGTCCTGCTTTTACTTCTGCATTATATGCTTGTGCAAAAGAATCGTATTGTATACACTTCTCGCCAACTTTCTCGCCATTCTTGTTCAGATATATTCCAACATATAACTCCAACTTATCATTCTCTTTGGCGGTCTTTGGCGTGAAAGAATAGTCGTCTTTAGTACCTGCATACTTAAAAATTCCAAGCATAGAGTTGCCTTCAGGCTGATACAATAATACCTGGATGTTTGTTTCAAATGGGGATATAATATTTGGCTCTTTGTCCTTTTCGAAGAGAGTATATATAAGACGACCATATTTTAATTTGCTTTCATCCCCATTTATCACTATAACAATTCTTCCGTCGGGATATATCACGGCGTCTTCTATGAAGTAGTTGTCAAACGTGTGGGTCTTTGGCAGCACGTCCAAAGCTTTTATCATATTCGAATAACTTTCAGTATTTTGTGCAAGGCTTACTCCAAAGTAGGTAGCGACATCCGGATCCTTTGGGAGTATGGTCTCTTTCAACTCGTCATAAAGCGCATCCCAGTCAACACCTCTTTTAATGTTCTCATTCACGAAGCGTTGCACGTAAGGAATGAAGTCCTTTGGTGAATCAGAATTTGTAATGGCATCGATGAATGTGTACATCTTGCTTGGGTCGGCTTGATACGCTTCCCAAACGGATTCTGCGCTTTGTTCTGCGCCTTGGGCGTAGGACAAAAGAACGCTAAATACACAACATATTGTCAATAATATTTTTTTCATTATATTGAATTTTATTTATCTTTATTCTTGTTGTATTCTGCCAAAATGAAGTTCTTTATAGGCTCGTAAATTTTCTCCTTTATCTCATTAGGCTTGCAGTATTCTTTTTTTGTGACCCTTCCGTCGCTGCTTATTTTGACAGGTAGAGCCTCGTTATTCTTCAGCAAAGGAGCCTGGTCAACAATTTTCTTTGTGATGCTAAACAATTTCATTTTGAATTCCGGAGTAAATTCTGAATTTCCATACATTTGCACCATCACTGCGACAAGAAAAACCAATATGTTTCGTGACTTAAAAGTGTTTATATAATAGAGCATTTCCCTTTAGAGCTCCTGTATTCGTCGTAAAGGGAATTAATGTTATTACACAAAAGATGTAGCCAACTGTCTAAATCAAGACTTCTTTCGTTTTTAATGGCAATAGCCAGCATTTGCTGTTTGACAGTATAATTTCTTGCTATTTTTTCAAAGTCCAAATAAACTTTAGACATCGCCCATGGCATCTCGTGCTTGAAGGCGCATTTATTTATGAAATAATCCTTATAGTCATCTTTTTTCGAAGACCATACCCTGTCGTAGTCTCTTACTTTATAAATCTTAATGACATTGCGGTCATCGAAGTCTTCTACCTCTTCGATGTTACGGCCATATAAATTGTTGTCTTTGTATATCTTGCTATGGCAATATCAACATCGCACGTTGCAAAAAGCGAGTCTACCACTGGTATGTCGTATGGTATGAACGACAGAAGAGTTTCAAAGTCCTTTGAGCGGATAGCTCTCTTGAGGGTTTGCTTCTTGTCTGCAATAAGTGACATTAATTTTTCGTGATACACGTCTTCAAGCCCATACTGTGATGCCACGTCGGACAGTTGTTTAGAAGGCTTGTTTATAAAGCTCATGGCAGCCAATGCTGCAGCTTTGTCTTTGTTCAGCTGGTACTGCAGGGCTACTGTATACATCTTGGTGACAGGAATCTGTGGGCACAGCTTGAGGTATTCCAAAGCCTTGGAATAGTCCTGGTTGCAAATCTTCTTGAATCCCAAGGCGTAGTAGTTGGCTGCATACATGGCATCTTCGTAATACACTTTCTTGCCAGCAGCAAGTTTTGCATCCCATTTGGCAAGTTTCTTCTTGCATTTCTCGAAATATTCGTTGGCGACATTTACCTTCTCTTGTTCTGTGATGTAGTCGGCGTCACCTTCCAACAGACTACTGATTTTATTCTCAGCTTCTTGCTCTGTGTCAGCTTCTGCAAGAATCTCTGAGATGATAGACTTGAGAATTCTTTCTGATTCCAATTTCTTTGCTAAATCCTGTGAGAAAGAAATCTGTGTGAAGCATACTGCCAGTAGCAGTAGAATTAATCTTAAATGTTTCATGATGCTTTTTGTTTAAAATTATAAATGTTTATTAATTTGTTTTCATACAAACAATGCTGTTGTTGCTGCATTGAGAATACCTTGCACAGTGAAGTCAAAGGCTGCCGTGCCAAGTTTTTCTGCCATTTTCGTCATCAGTTCCTTGAAAGTCAGCTTTTCGTTGTTCTTGCTTTTTCGAACTTCTTTTAGCAGCTTGTTAATTTCTTCTTTACCATCTGCTGGAATACAGAGAAAATACTCAAGGTCGTCGTAATCCATTGAGACTATTTCTGAGTTGAAAGAGCTGTCTGAGAATCTGCCTCCAGCTTTTAATGTTGAGTCTAAATATCTGCGCAAGTACATATCTTCTATGACAAATTGTATGCACTTGCCGTCTTTCTTGAAATGAGCCTGTTTGAGATGTTCGCAGACCATATTATATTTGTCAACGGATGTATTGTTGCTATATTTCAGTTCTGCTTCATAGCGCAGACGTTTAACTTTGCTCTTTGGTATCTTCAGACCTATGCTGATTTCATAGTTCTTCTTTCCTTGAAGTTCGTGCTCCAATAAATAATGGAATATCCACACTTCAAAGTCATTTTTGTTCATAGAGCCAAAGCCTTTCTCTATATATTTAGAGATTACTTCGTTTAATGTCAGTTCTTTCATTGTTAAAATTGTTTTAAAGATTTAGACACAAAAAAGGTGCGAACCAATTTCATTCTGTTCTGAAGGTTCTGGACTACCTGTACACAAAGAATGAAAATCAGCTCACACCAATGGGTATATGTTGATACCCATCCCGCCGAAGCGGAATGGTTACAATGATACACAATTGGGTAAACAACTTCTGTCTTCGTTCTTGTGTACAATGAATTGTCCAGATTCTCAGTACGAACCAAGCATGGTTGTTTCCTTAACATGTCTGCTGCTTGTTTAGAACAGCACTGCAAATATACCATTTTTTTTTCTAAAGTTGTTCATTGTGAGCTGATATATGCAAAAATAGGTGTTTTTTCTGCTTTTTCAGCGTTCCATTCCGTTCCAAGTTCAAAATATAGGGCGTTTTTAGTCGAAATATTGGCTTTTTTGTGTGTGGGTTGGATTTGTTTCACTATCTTTGCAGCATGGAACAGATATTACGTGAAATAATAGAAAAATGGTGTGGCGTACGATGGTTGTGCCTCGCGACTTCGCTTGGTTGAGCGAAAAGGTGGAGGAACGTACCCAGCAAAGGGTGAGTGCCTCTACGCTGCGACGGTTCTGGGGATACGTGAGTGAAGGGGTTTCTGCCAGTAAGTTTACCAAGAATGTGCTGGCTAATTTTCTCGGTTATGCGGACTTTGAGGAGTTCGGATTGTCGCAAGGAACGGGAGAACGGCAGAGCCAGATGGTTATCGGCAAGGAAATCTCATGCGATGATCTTTATGAGGGACAGATGCTCAAACTTTCCTGGCTGCCCGACAGAACCTGCATCATTAGGTATCAGGGAAACGGAAGTTTCAAGGTGGTGTCATCAGAAAATACCAGATTGGCGAAAGATGATACTTTTGAGTGCCATCATTTTATCAATCATGAGCCTGCTTATCTCCATGCTTGGAAACATGGAGATGATGAACCGGTTACTTACGTCATAGGTAAGAAGAACGGCATCATCGTGGAGCATTATCTGGAAGATTGAAATCCCGACAAGGTGGGCTTCACATATCTTTCAGAGGTATAAGAGGACAGTTCGTAGATGATATCAGCCTTCTTGCTGCCGGCGATGTCTTTAGAGAATGTCTGCGGATAAGTCGTTGTGATGAATTCATTACTCTTATCTACAAACTGATAGAATGCTTCGCTCTTTTTCTCTACAGAACGGATGGTGTCTATGCCGGATTCCTTCCACATCTTGTCGATTGTCTTCTTGCCTTCGGATAGGAGTTCGGCGGCTTGTGCCTGTGATGCAGAAAATGGCTCGGTAGCTGTTGGCTGCAAGGATTTCTGGCCATTGGAAAGTGGGGCAGGCTTCTTGGTTTGCTGGCGGATGGATGTATCCTTCTTGGCTTCGGTATGTTCAGGGGTAGTGTTTATGCTCCTCTCCGGCTGATGCAGTAATGGGTAACTGATGAAACCTAATAAGATGATACAGACCAAAGTTGCGATTCCGATACGCTTGATACCGGATGGATGGCTGTTTCTGCGAGCCATGAAATCGGCTTTGAGTTCGTCAATATTGGCATATCGCTGGGTTATGGGAGCCTTACATCGTTTGATGATGGCAGTATAGGGTTTGCTTGGAAGTATCTTTTCCAGGATACAACCGATGCTGAAGATGTCGTTGCGGATGTCTGCCTGTTGGGATACAATCTGTTCAGGTGAGATGTAGCCCGGTGTGCCGGCAGGCTGTTTGAGGATGGCAAAGTCATCGGTATCTGAAAGTCCGAAATCGATGAGTTTTACATGATTTCCGTTATGGGTAATCATGATATTGGAAGGTTTTAAGTCTCTGTGTACTATCTGCTTGGCGTGGATGTAGTGTACGGCATCAAGTAGCTGGAGGAAAATAGCTTCTCCCTCAGTCTTCCTACCGCTCCAGTGTTCCAGCGTGATACCATCTATCCATTCCATTACGATACAGATACCCATTTCCGGTATTTCTTCCATGCTGTAGGCTGATACGATGTTGGGATGCTGCAGGGATATGAGGATATCGAACTCTTTGTGCAGCAGGTTCTTGTAGTTTTCGTCTTGGCGATATGGCTCCTTCAATCCTTTGAGTACCCACCATCTGCCATAGCGCTTTGCCTTGCAAAGAAGGTTGAAACCTTTGCAATGTATGGAAGTAAAGTCTGAAAATTGCTCAGACCTTCTACTTTCTTCTATGATGATTCCAGAATATGAATCCATGTTACTCAGACTGGGTTGATAATTCGGTTGCAAAATTAACTAAATAGAGATACCCATCCCACAGAAGCGGGATGGATATGAGTATACATATTGGGGCAAACAACTGGAACTGTCATTCTTGTGTACTGCGAACTGTCCAGATTCTCAGTCCGAACTAAGCGTAGTTGCTACCTCTTTATGTCTGCCGCCATTACTAACGGCATTGCAAATATAGGCATTTTAAAAGAAATTTTCAAGCGAAAGAGAATCTTTTAGTATTCTTTAAACTTTGACGATTGGTTCAAACTCATTCCTCCCCGAGATTATACTTTATTTTATGTAGGAACTGGTTGTCGCAAATCCACTCTCTTTTTAATACCTGGCAGGTTGGCTATCAAATCACATCAAAGCGGTCTTTGCCATGGGTGTGCGGGATGGGACCGCCTGGGGATAGCTTGCTATGGGGACGCCTTACTATAGCTTGCTGATTGGAACCGCTGAGTATCTCTGAATCACAATGCAAAGATACGAAATCGGTGAGGAGGCAACTCACAGTTGCTCATACTTGCTCACAGTTGCTCATACTTTTTCATAGATTCTCTTTGCTCTGGTGTTTGTAAGCCCTTTTACATGCCTTGCTTGGTATCACTTCTAAATGCCTGGCTTGTTTGATTTTTAAGGGCTTTATGATTGGATTGCGGTTCGTAAGCCAGGGGATTACGGGGCGTAAGTCCCTGACTTTTGTGTCGTAAGTGCCTGACTTTTGCACCGTAAGTCTTTGACTTTTGATTCGGAAGTAACCTGCTTCTGGATGACAGGGTGACACTTATGACAGTGATTTCTGAAGATTTACTCTCGCGCGGGCAGGCAGGAAAAATCAAGCCGAAAGTTCCTGCCTGCCCGCGTGCGAGGCGAAAAGTTGAAAAACTAGTGTCATCGTGTCACCGTGTCACCGTGAACAGAGCAGAAGATGTTTGGTATCGCTCTTTGGCTTCAGACACAAATTCCCCTCTCTCCGCCTCCGTTAGCTTTCGGAAGTAGAGATCCACAAATTACTGTTTTTGTCGTGGCGCCTCCAAAGTGGTAATCTTTTAAATGATAAAGGCTAGAATTTATACTCGATTCTCGCAAGTTGTAGAAGGAATTGGGGTGGTATCGCATTTGCAAATATATATGAAGTTCCGAAAAATGAAAATCCCCAACCTGCTATGGGAAAGCTGGTTGGGGAAATTATGATAGATTTTGCTTCCATCAGAAAATATCCGATTGTGAATTACAATGGATACTCCTCGAAAGCGTAGAGTACAGTGCTCAAATAACGCTCGCCGGTATCTGGCAAGAGGGCTACAATCTTCTTGCCCTTATTCTCAGGACGCTTCGCAATCTCGGTGGCTGCAAAGGCGGCGGCACCTGATGAGATTCCTACCAGCAGACCCTCGGTCTGAGCCAGGTCACGACCTGCCTTGATAGCATCATCGTTCTGAATATCCAATACCTCATCGATATATTCTGAAGAGTAAGTCTCTGGAATGAAACCGAGGCACCGATGCCCTGAATCTTGTGAGGACCGCTCTGTCCGCCGTTCAATACAGGCGATGTGGCAGGCTCTACGGCAATCACCTTCACGTTTGGATTCTGCTCTTTCAGGTACTTGGCGATACCCGAAATGGTTCCGCCTGTTCCTACAACTACGAAGATATCAATCTCGCCATCGGTATCTGCCCAGATTTCTGGTCCAGTTGTGGCATAGTGCTTGGTAGGATTGGCTGGGTTGGTAAACTGTCCCAGAATCACGGAACCCGGAATGGAATCGCGGAGTTCTTCGGCAGCTTTGATGGCGCCAGGCATTCCGTCCTTGCCGCTGGTCAATCTCACTTCAGCGCCGTAAGCCTTCACCAGGTTTCTGCGCTCCACACTCATGGTTTCTGGCATGGTGAGGATGAGGTGGTAGCCCTTTACGGCTGATACCAGAGCCAGACCTACACCCGTGTTACCGCTGGTTGGTTCAATGATGGTGGCACCTGGTTTCAGAATGCCCTTCTGCTCAGCGTCTTCGATCATCGCGAGGGCGATACGATCCTTTACGCTTCCGCCAGGATTGAAGAATTCTACCTTAGCAATCACAGGAGTCTCCAAACCCTTGATGCTGAATACTTACCCAATTCTACCAATGGGGTCTTACCGATTAAATCAGTAATCTGCTTATATATCTTTGCCATAACTGTACTCTAATTTAAATCATTAATAATTTTACTTTACGTAAGTAAATGCTTCATCGAGTGCCTCAATCAGGTCGTCGATGTTCTCGATACCGATGCTCAGGCGAACGGTAGAAGGATAGATGTGCTGCTCCTCAATTCCTCTGGGCTCAACTGAGAGTGGGTGGTTGTTGCTGGGTGGATAACCAGTGACTTCACGTCGGCTACGTTAGCCAGCAAAGAGAAGATGCGCAGGTGGTCGATGAACTCCCATGCCTCTTTCTCGCCGCCCTTGATATCGAAGGTGAAGATAGAACCACCGCCGTTAGGGAAGAGCTTCTTGTAAAGTTCATGGTCTGGATGAGAAGGAACGGCTGGGTGATTAACCTTAGCCACCTTAGGGTTCTTCTCCAGATACTCTACCACCTTCAATGCATTCTGAACGTGACGCTCTACACGGAGGCTCAATGTCTCCAAGCCCTGAAGAAGAATCCAGGCATTGAATGGAGAGATGGTTGCACCGGTATCACGAAGGATGACCGCACGGATTCGGGTTACGAAGGCTGCTGCTCCGGCTACATCTGCGAATACGGCACCATGATAAGATGGGTCTGGCTTAGCGAGAGTAGGGAACTTGTCGGCATTTGCCTTCCAGTCGAACTTACCGCCATCTACGATGACACCACCGAGAGATGAACCGTGACCGCCGATGAACTTGGTAGCAGAGTGAACCACGATGTCTGCTCCGTGCTCGATAGGGCGGATGAGGTATGGGGTGCCGAAGGTGTTGTCGATAATCAATGGGATGTTGTGGCGATGAGCAATCTCAGCCAGCTTATCGATATCGGTTACATCAGAGTTAGGATTTCCGAAGGTCTCTGCATAGAGAGCCTTGGTATTGTCCTGGATGGCAGCCTCTACCTGCTCGAAGTTGCGAGGATCCACGATGGTGTAGCTTACACCCTGTGTAGATAATGTATGAGTGATGAGGTTATAAGTACCACCGTAGATGTTGTCGGCAGCTACGATGTGGTCGCCATTCTGAAGAATGTTCTGCAGAGCGTAGGTAACGGCGGCAGCACCAGAAGCGACAGCCAAACCTGCTACACCACCCTCGAGGGCAGCCACACGGTCTTCGAATACACCCTGAGTAGAGTTGGTCAAGCGGCCATAGATGTTACCTGCGTCACGGAGTCCGAATCTATCGGCAGCGTGCTGAGAGTTGCGGAACACATAACTTGTGGTCTGGTAGATAGGCACCGCACGAGCGTCGGTAGCTGGATCTGGATTTTCCTGACCTACATGCAACTGAAGTGTCTCAAAGCGAAGTTTCTTTTCTGTACTCATAATCTATGTCCTTTCTTTAATTTTACGTTAATATTCAATCTTATTCATTTATATAAATTGCCGCCCAGAAATCAGATTGATGTTCTCTCTCAGAAAGACATTCTGATGTCCTTCTGAAAGTCATCATGATGTTTGTTCTGATTGACGCTGCAAAGGTACGGCGATTTTTTGGATTCTGAAATAGCATATGAGTAGTATTCCTGCTACCACGTTTGTGGTATTCGGGCATTTTTTTCGATTTTTTGAGAGAAATTACAGTCTAAATCCTAAGCCGATGGTCATCGGGTAGCACTCGGGAGCCTTGGTCTTGTTGAGCAGTGGGGTTATTCCAGTACGGGCGTAGAGCATCACTCCTGAGTAGCCGGCACGGGCCTCGAGGTTCAAGCCGATAGGGTTGAGGTTGATATCGCCCGTTTCAGTATGTTTGTGCTTTCCGATGAAGTAGCGGGAATGCTCGTGCCAGCGGTATTCTACCGATGGACCTAACGCCAGGAATGCATCATGGCATCCTATGCGCTTTTGCCACTCCAGCATGATAGGCAGGCGGAGCACATTGTAGCTGATATAGCTTTTCTTCAGCGTCTCGCCATCTATCAGCGTCATTGCCGATACCCCGTTTTCGGTGCTTAATACATAATTGTCCTTGAAATGATGGTGTATCTGTCCGATGGAGAGAGGAGGTGAGCGCCATTTCGTTGGAAAGGCGGAAGCAGAGACTGGTGAGGGTGATGCCCCATTCCCACGACTTGGAGTCGCGACTGTGCATCTCGTTGTTGCCTCCCATGCTTCCCCTGCTGCCTGGCAACTGGCTGCAGCCGAAGAAGAAGGTTGGATAATGACTCTCCAGACTGCGCTTGCGCTTGCTCAAAGTCTGAGGGATGAATGGTGAGGTGACAAATACCTTTTCTACTTCCTGACCATCTACGAATTGGGTTTCAGAAATCTTGGTCATCTCATTGCCGTTCATCTTATATATCTTCACAGAAGTCTGTTCACCATCCTGCTTGATGACGATGTTCTGGTCGTTCACTCTGATTGTGGTGTCGTTAGCCTCTACAGAGACTGGTGCACAGTTGCTGTTGGTTTCAGCAAGGGCGAAGGCTGGCATCATAGCAGCCATCATCATTACGTTTTTGATATTCATAATACAATATTTTATGTTGTTTCTTATTCTTATTGAGAAGATTCCTGTAGGAAGATGTTGCTTCTATCTTCTGGAATAGCAGAGTTGCATGATATCTTCGGGCGACAGGTCGCCTTCTATATAAATCACGGTTCCCTTGCTTTTACTCGGGTTACTGAAGAGGATGAAGCGGTTGTTGCCATTGCTCAAGGGTGTCATCATGTAATAGCCGCTCACCATCTTGCCATTCTCCACCACCTCTCTGATTTTTTTCGCAGCCTTGCGGTCGGACTTCAGATAGTGGGCTATTTCCGTGGCATGGTTCTTATATACCAGGCTCTTGTATATCTTGAGCCTGTAACCTTTGAGTTGCGCATTCTGCATCGTAACCATCTTGCATCCCTTGGCGTGTCCGAAGCGTTGGAATATGCTTTTTACGTACAGCCCCTCCTGGGCATTAGCCGAAATCGAGGCTACCACGATAAGAAGCAGTCCGATGAAGAAGCGTTTTATCAAGTTGCATCGTTTCATATTCTATACCTTATTATATATATTATAACCCGTTGGCGGAATTAATTTAAGTTGATAAATATGAGTAAAAAGTTGCACATATCGCTGATTTTTAGTAACTTAGTGGTGTTCAAAACATTAAGTCCAAACCATCGTATGTACAACCTTTATACAAAATTCGTCAAAATACTCGAGATATGCAAGCAATTCTCTGAAAATCTCGTCAATGAATCGGGTAATGTTCCACGTCGTGGTCCTGTTCCCAAGTTTTCGGATTTGGAAGTGGTGGCGCTATCCTTGACGGCAGAGACCGAGAGCATTGATAGTGAGAAGTGGTTGTTCGACTATAAATTGCAAGAGTACAAGGACAACATTCCTAATCTCATATCAAGGAGACAGTTCAATGACCGCAGGAAGAAAACGGCAGGCCTGTGTGAGGAACTGCGCAAGCGGATTGCCATGGAAATGGATGGCGGAGAGGAACAATTCTTTGTTGACTCCAAGCCGATAGAGGTCTGTAGGGTTGCAAGAGGAAAACGTTGCAAGATGGGACGTAAGCAATTTCTCGCAAGCTCCCGACTTCGGCTTCTGTGCTTCGCAGAACACGTATTATTTTGGTTATAAGTTACACGCTCTCTGTGGGTTAAGTGGAGTTATCCATTCCTATGATCTGTCAAAGGCAAGTGTGGCGGACCTCCATTATATGAAGGATGTAAAACATACTTATCACGACTGTAGCATCTATGGTGACAAAGGGTATATTGGAGCTGACGTACAGCTTGACTTGTTCGAAACCGCACACATAAGACTGGAGTGTCCGTATCGGCTCAACCAAAAGGATTGGAAACCGACATTCATTCCGTTTGCAAAGGCAAGAAAGAGGATTGAGACAATATTCTCACAACTTACAGACCAGTTCTTGGTCATCAGGAACTATGCGAAAATAACGAATGGTTTGTTTGCCAGGATCATTGGCAAAATTAGTGCACTTACCATTCTGCAATACGTAAACTTCATTAACGACAAGCCCATTGGCAGAATTAAGTATGCACTAAATTAATTCCGCCAACAGGTTATTGTTTATTTCTTTTCGGAGCTCGTCTATTTTTTTATTGCCAAGTTCTAATGCTTCTATCTCCTGCCATTCATAGAGGCTATTATATGCCATACATCCGATAAGAATGGAGATAAGTATATATCCCAACCGTATTGCCTTATAGAAATTTCCTGACCGCTCCATTATTTTAATGACATTGATTTTTGGAACAGGAATAAAAGTTTATCTTTTTCGTTCATGCGGATATTATCAGAATAACCGTCTTTTGTTATTTGATACCCACATGGCTTAACCATAAAAATGCCTAAGCCCTTAGTGTACGAACTTACTTCTGAGGCATAGTCTTTACTTGTATTTAATGGAACTTTCCTTTAATATGACACCACTCATTATTACAACTGATGTCTTCAATCTCAGACATCATTTTTTGCAAATCTGTAATAGCTTTGGAACTCGCTACTTGGGGTATCTGCAACTCAAAACAGAGCATCGGTTCGAGAATGTCCACACCTGACTGTTGCAAAGCCAGCCTGAAGACATAAGGGGTCAGCTGTCTGAAATCAGCAGGTGTACTTACCGGGCTATAATACTCGGCTTGAGTAAAAGTTACTTTCAGATCTGTCACTTCCCATCCATGTAAACCAGATTGGCAAGACATACGAATCCCTTCAAAAACGGCATTTTGAAAAGAATGGTTCAGATAACCATAGGAGATGTCACTTTCGATTTGCAACCCTGCCCCTAACGGTAAGGGTTCAAGAGTCAGCCCTATTGTGGCCCAATAAGGGTTGGGTGGTACTTCGATCTGAATAATCTTATTGACCTTTTTTATAGGTCGTTCTTTGTAGATAGTCTTGATCTCATCAAAATGGACCTTTACGGAAAATCGTTCTTCCAGCAATGTCTGTATGATTTCCTTTTGGGTCAAACCATATAACGAGATTTCCAATTCATCACTATATGAGTTTATGGAAAAGGACAAAGACGGGTCTTCAATCCACAATGTATTCAGAGCGGATATAACCTTGCTCCTCTCTTCGGGCTTGTTTGGCCGGACGGAGGATTTGAGAGCGGGATGCTGATGAGATAATCCTTGAATCAAACAAGGTTTAGCACCTAAATAATCTCCGATTCGAAAATCTTCTATATCTTCTACAATCGCGATATCATTGGCACCCACTTCATCAACATTTATCTCTCTGCCCTGATAAATAGTCTTTAGATTTTTAATCTTGATGAATTTTTCCGAATCGTTGATTCTTACAACGTCTCGAAGTCTCAGACTTCCGTCAATTATTTTAAGAAAACTTCTTTTATGCCCTTTGGGGTCATGCTCTATCTTATAGAGATAAGCTGAAAGTCTGTTTGAGACTGATGCCGGAGGAAGTATAAAAGAAGAAATGGCGTCCAACAACTCATTGATACCGATATTGAACATTGCTGATCCATGTAGCACCGGATAGACTTTGGCTTTTGCCACAAGAGCGATTATCGTATTCCAATAATCAGCCGGTGAAATTTCGCTATCCGCCAAATATCGTTCTAATATGTCGTCGTCATGGTCGCATACAAATTCTTTGTATTCTTCCTTTATATATGTTTGGGAGCAAACCGGATAAACCGATCCATCGACAACAGTTTGCATAAACAGGACATCTTGCGACAGATTTGTTTTTATATCCATATACAAACGCTCCAAATTCACACCGGCACGGTCAATCTTATTGATAAATATAATTGTCGGGATTTGCAGCTTTTGTAAAGTACTGAACAGCAACTTTGTCTGCGCTTGTATGCCTTCCTTTGCGGATAAGATGAGGACTGCTCCATCAAGCATTTTGAATGTCCGCTCCACTTCCGCAATAAAATCCATGTGTCCCGGAGTGTCAATGATATTGCATTTCACTCCATTCCAGATAATAGATGTCGTAGAAGCCCGGACAGTAATTCCTCTACGTTTCTCTATATCCATAGAGTCCGTTATGGTGTCACCATTATCCACACGGCCGCACTTTTCCGTTGCTCCACTGGCAAACAGCAGATTCTCGGTTACGGAAGTTTTCCTGCATCAATGTGAGCAAGAATTCCTAAATTTATAATATTCATTTGGATTAAGCAATAATATACTACAGTAGATGCATTGTCGAAACGCACCTTTTAATACCTCCTCGTAGCATATGAGAACTACAGGATTACTAACTCGTATTAATATGTACCTGTTGGCGGAATTAATTTAGTGCATACTTAATTCTGCCAATGGGCTTGTCGTTAATGAAGTTTACGTATTGCAGAATGGTAAGTGCACTAATTTTGCCAATGATCCTGGCAAACAAACCATTCGTTATTTTCGCATAGTTCCTGATGACCAAGAACTGGTCTGTAAGTTGTGAGAATATTGTCTCAATCCTCTTTCTTGCCTTTGCAAACGGAATGAATGTCGGTTTCCAATCCTTTTGGTTGAGCCGATACGGACACTCCAGTCTTATGTGTGCGGTTTCGAACAAGTCAAGCTGTACGTCAGCTCCAATATACCCTTTGTCACCATAGATGCTACAGTCGTGATAAGTATGTTTTACATCCTTCATATAATGGAGGTCCGCCACACTTGCCTTTGACAGATCATAGGAATGGATAACTCCACTTAACCCACAGAGAGCGTGTAACTTATAACCAAAATAATACGTGTTCTGCGAAGCACAGAAGCCGAAGTCGGGAGCTTGCGAGAAATTGCTTTACGTCCCATCTTGCAACGTTTTCCTCTTGCAACCCTACAGACCTCTATCGGCTTGGAGTCAACAAAGAATTGTTCCTCTCCGCCATCCATTTCCATGGCAATCCGCTTGCGCAGTTCCTCACACAGGCCTGCCGTTTTCTTCCTGCGGTCATTGAACTGTCTCCTTGATATGAGATTAGGAATGTTGTCCTTGTACTCTTGCAATTTATAGTCGAACAACCACTTCTCACTATCAATGCTCTCGGTCTCTGCCGTCAAGGATAGCGCCACCACTTCCAAATCCGAAAACTTGGGAACAGGACCACGACGTGGAACATTACCCGATTCATTGACGAGATTTTCAGAGAATTGCTTGCATATCTCGAGTATTTTGACGAATTTTGTATAAAGGTTGTACATACGATGGTTTGGACTTAATGTTTTGAACACCACTAAGTTACTAAAAATCAGCGATATGTGCAACTTTTTACTCATATTTATCAACTTAAATTAATTCCGCCAACGGGTATATTATACTTTATAGTTTGAATGATTGTTTCATCTAAAAGATGAATTTATTGTTTCATCATATCCAGGGCACTGAATGGATCTTCGGAATCTGCCGAAACATCTTCCAGGGCATCCAGGGCTTCGTTATGAACGAACTCCTGGTCGGTATAAACCTTTCCATCGATAACCGCATAACATTCAGGCTGAGGCTGGGCTATCTTCTGGATGCCCACAATCAGGAATGCGATGATAGCGGCGGCTGCCACAGAAGTGCCGAAATATTTGAGCCATCTGCTACGAGAAGCTTCCTTCTTTGGGAGTTCTTCCTTCTCGATATCTTTTTTTTTCGAAATCCTCCTCCTTCTCTTCTTCTCCTTTTAGAATTTGAGAAAGATTCATCTGTTCGAATCCGATATAACTGAAGAGGGCGCGATAGGATTCCCATTCTTCCGGAATATCATTGCCATGCTCTTCGAAATACTTTCTGAGCGTTGCCTCCTCCTCATTGGATGTGGCACCATCCATATACTTGTCGAGCAAGTCCTGTATCGTCTTGAATTCATAGGTGTTCTTGAATTCATCGATTCTTTTTATTTTATCGTTCATATTCTTTCCTCCTTCTTTATTTTGTTCTGTTCTGTTTCACGATGTTCATATAAGTCTCTCTGATTTTGAGTCGGCCTCTGGAGAGATTCTTTCGGAGATTATCGGCAGTACATCCCGTTATCTGCATGATTTCATCGGCAGTATAGCCTTCTATCTCCTTCATGCGGAATATCTGCTGCTGCAAGGGCGGAAGCTGTGCCACTATCTGTCTGATGAGGTTTACCTCGTCCCGTTGCTCTGCCCGCCGGTCTTCTATGGGTACTTCCATTACCTTGTCGGTGGTGAAGTTCCGCTCCTCATGTCGGCACTGGTCATAAAACTTGTTGCGCATGATAGTGATGGCTAGAGCCTTGAGGTTATCTTCTGCCTTGATGTCATGGCGCATGTCCCACAGCCTAAGCATGACTTCCTGCACGAGGTCTTCGGCATTGTCGTCACTCTCAGTCAACCTTAGCGCATACTCTTTCAGGTCGCTGCGCATCGGTAGGATAATATGGTTGAATTCTTCTGTTCTCATAACCTTTACACTCTATAGACGTATGAAATTGAAAAATCGGACATCTAAGAAGAGATTTTTTCAAATAATGCTTTCTTTTTTCAAAGAAAAATGTTATTTTTGCAGTCATAAACATAAAATTTAGCAATCGAAAACATTAAAAAACTGAATGGCTTATGGCATCAATTGTTTCTATTATTCCCATCGTGTTGCTGTTCATCCTGATGCTCGGCTTCAAGATGGCAGGTCATAAAAGCGCCTTGCTGACGCTCGTAATTACCGTGTTGCTTGCTCTCTTCGCAGCTTCGCCGCTAGGCATGATAGCCCCGGAACATGCGGAGGATAGCGTGATCGCCCTGACGGGATGGGCGGTGGTGGAAGGCATCCTGAAGGCGGTATTCCCGATTCTCATCATCATCCTGATGGCTATCTACAGCTATAATATCCTCGTGGAAAGCAAGCAGATAGAGGTGATCAAGAGGCAGTTTACATCGATTACCGATGATAAGGGACTGCTCGTGCTGCTCCTCGTATGGGGATTCGGCGGACTGCTCGAAGGTATGGCGGGCTTCGGAACGGCGGTGGCGATACCTGCTGCCATCCTCATCGGACTCGGATTCAAACCGATGTTCTCGGCTCTGGTATCCCTGATTGGTAATACCGTGGCTACGGGATTTGGTGCTGTGGGTGTACCGGTTACTACGCTCTGCAATGAGGTGGCTGAAAGCGGATCGGCTTCGGCGGCACAGATTTGCGAGACTTCGGCATTCGCCATTATCCAGCTGTCACCTCTCTTTATCCTCCTGCCTTTTATTATCTTGACGCTTACCGATAAGCATAATCTTATCAAGAATCTCATCATCGCCCTCTGGGTGGGAGTGATTTCCGTGATAGTGCAGTTTGTCTGCGGCTATTATCTCGGTTCCGAGACTCCAGCCATCATCGGTTCGCTGGCAGCCATTATCGCCATCATCGCATACGCCAAGGTATTTGCCAGAAAGAGCAAGGTGCAGGATAAGGAAACCTTTACGCTTGCCGAAAGCCTGAAGGCATGGAGCGTTTACCTTTTTATATTGATATTTATCCTGGTTTCCGGAGCACTCTGTCCTCCGGTCAATGCTTTCCTCAAAAGTCATCTGGTGAGTGCGGTTCATCTGCCTGTGCTCGACAGCACCTTTAAGTTTGGCTGGATTTCCAATGCAGGACTGATGCTCTTCCTAGGTGCTACGATTGGTGGATTGATTCAGGGATTGAGCCTCAAGAGATTGATGGTGATTCTTGCCCGTACCACGGTGAATCTTCGTAAGACGGTGGTGACCATCTGTTCGCTGATAGCCCTGGCAAGTGTGATGAACTATTCGGGAATGATTACTGCCATCGCCTCAGGACTGGTGGCAGTAACGGGAGATTTCTATCCTCTGGTTGCGCCGATGATTGGTGCCATCGGAACCTTCGTTACGGGGTCTGATACCTCTTCGAATATCCTCTTTGCCAAGCTCCAGGCTCATGTTGCCAATCAGTTGGGTATGACGGGGCAGAGCACATTCTTTGGTATGGAGGGTGGTCAGGAAAACTGGCTGGTTGCTGCCAACACCACGGGAGCCACGGGTGGCAAGATGATCAGTCCGCAGAGCATCGCCATTGCTACTGCAGCCTGCGATATGGAGGGAAAGGATGGAGAGATTCTCCGCTCGGCCATCCCATACGCCCTACTTTATATCGTATTGGGCGGACTGATGGTTTACTTCGGTTGCTGATCTTCTTTTCTTATATAAAAAACTGTCCTCATCTGTTATCTCAGATGGGGACAGTTTCAGTTTTATAAATCGACATTATATCTTTTAAGCATGTCTTTTCTCGTAAGCCAGACTGTGGTCGTGCTTGTCGATATCATTTTTTGATTTGCTCTTTACCACGAGCCATACACCGGAGAAGATGAGGATGGCCGCAATCGCCTGCATACCCTTGAATACGGCGAGACCCACGATAACACTCACGGTAACCGATACCAGCGGCTGCACATAATTATATACACTCACCACGGTAGGGCGCAACGTCTTCTGACCAATCATCATGCAGATGTAACCCAGGAAAGTGCCGAAGAAGATGACGTAGCCCGTTTCCCACCAGGTGCTCATCGGAACCTGGGCGAAAGGAATGTCCGATACGTGTCCTATCGTGAAAGGCCAGATGAAGAGGGTTGCCCAGGTAAACATCCACTTGTTCACCGTGAAGAGCGAATACTTCTGAACCAGCGGCTTGAAGAGTGCCAGATAGAGAGCGAACGAAAGCTGTGCCGAGATGCAGAGCAGGTCGCCCCAGATATTTCCTACCTTAGCATTGCCAGCCGTAGCACTCGTCAGGATGATGATACAGGCTCCGCTGCATCCCATCAGCACACCGATAGCCTTCTTCCAGGTGATAGGTTCCTTCAGAATCAGGAACGAGAGAATCATGGCGAAGATAGGCATCGAAGTAGTCATGATGCTGGAGTTGCTTGGCGAGGTGAGACTCAGACCGATGGTATAGCAGCATTGGTTGCATACCAGTCCGAATATGCCGGCACCTGCCATCTTGATGATGTCCTTGGTAGGGATATGTTCTCTTTTGGTGAAGAATGATGCTATCCAGAAGAGGAGGGCACCACCCAATACACGGAAGCTCACCAGGTCGATGCCGTCGATGCCGTGAAGCATGGCATCCTTGCCTACGGGAGCCATCAGTCCCCAGAATGCGCCGGAACAGAAGAGGCACAGGTGGGCGATAAGAGGTCGTTTGTTATCCATTTTTTCCTTATTTCTATTTAAATCTTCCTATTTTTGAATAAAATCGAGTGCAAAGGTACAAAAATTCGAGGAATTTTGCTATATTTGCGGTATATTTTTTGAAACTTAAAGGAGTTAAGAAGTTAAGACAATAGTCTTTTTCCGTTCTTGACTATTAAAGATAGGAGATTATTCTTATGCAGAAATATGCTGATTATATCAAACAGATAGAGATTGAATCTCTCTGGAGCGGTACCAAACATATTCTTTGGAACCTCGACCGCCGTGTCAATATCCTGAGTGGTGTAAACGGCGTGGGCAAGAGTACTATATTAAATAAGGTGGTAAAGGGTCTGGCGGCTGGCGGTGAATTCCCTAGTCACATGATCAAAGGTGTGCATCTGAAGGTGGAGCCGGAGGAGGCAAAGTGGATTAGATATGATGTAATCCGCTCGGTAGATAGACCATTGATGAATGCCGAGATGATCAACAAGATAGACCTTACCCTGGTTACCGAACTCGACTGGCAGCTCTTCCAGCTGCAGCGCAAGTATCTGGATTACCAGGTGAACATCGGCAACCGCATCATCGCCGTCTTGCAGAGTGGCGAACCGGATGCAGCCTTCAAGGCTCAGAAACTGAGTGAACCGAAGAAGATGTTCCAGGATATGGTAGATAATCTTTTCAAGGATAGCAAGACCATCATCCGTACTGCCAACGAAATCCGCTTCAACCAGATAGGCGAGCAGCTCTCGCCTTATCAGCTCTCGGCTGGTGAGAAGCAGATTCTTGCCATCCTCCTCACCGTGCTGGTGGAGGACAACCAGTCATACGTCCTCTTTATGGATGAGCCGGAAATCAGTCTTCACTTCGAATGGCAGAAGCTGCTCATCGGTCTGGTGCTGCAGCTTAATCCGAATATCCAGATCATCATGACCACCCACAGTCCTGCTGTGGTCATGGATGGATGGACCGATAGGGTGACGGATGTGAATGATATTACGATTTCGTAATGTTGAATGTTAAGTGTTGAATGTTGATTTTTTCAGCTTATGGCTAAACGTTTAACCGATAATATCAATTCCCAGTTCTTCGAGGCAGCCAACAGGATGACCTCGAAGAAGGCTCGGCGCAAGATTGTGGCTTACGTCGAGAGCTACGATGATGTCTTCTTCTGGCGTTCTGTACTGGGAAAGTTTGAGAATGAAAAACGCTATTTTGATATCATGCTGCCTACCCGTAACCAGCATTTAGACCGAGGCAAGAAGGCTGCTATCTCCAGCATGCTGAAGGGAGTAGGTAGGGATATGATAGCCTGTGTAGATGCCGATTACGATTATCTGCGTCAGGGCTCAACCGAGTCTTCCCAGCAGATGTTGGAGAATCCTTACATCTTCCATACCTATGCCTATGCCATTGAAAATTTCCAATGTTATGCCAGAGGATTGCACGAAACCTGTGTGATGGTGACGCTCAACGACCGTCGCATCTTCGATTTCGAGCGTTTTCTTGAGTCCTATTCCCGTACCATCTGGCCCCTCTTCTTATGGCACATGCTGTTCTATGTGCGTCATCGCAAGATGTCGATGCATTTTGATATGGCAGAGTTTGATAAGGTCATCATGCTGCCTTCTGTCCGAATCCAGGATCCTAAATGGGCGATAGATTATTTGGGAAAGAAGGTGCGGGCAAAGCTGTTCCAGCTGGAGCGCCGCTTTAAGAAGTTTAAGGATGAGTTGGATGAAATGGCTCTTTACCTCAACAATCTGGGTGTAAACGAGAGCAATACCTATTTATATATACAGGGTCATCATCTCTTCGACCTGGTAGTTAGTCCTATCGTCCAGAGCGTTTGCGATGCTTTGCGCAACGATAGGGAGAATGAAATCCGCGACCGTGCCCTCCATTCCGAGCAGGCTCGCACCGAAATGGCATGTTATGAGAATAGTCTGGGCAAGGTGAAGATGATGATGAAGAAGAACACCTTCTACCAGTTCTCTCCCGAATTCCAGAAGATACAGGCGGATGTGGAAAAGTATTTGGAAAGGTAAAAAGGATATTTAAAGGTAAAAAGGTAAAAAGAAAGCAGGCAGATGACATCCCGCCAGGCTCTTTTACCTTTTTACCCTTTTACTTTTTTACCTTTAAAAAACCTCCAGGAACTTCAGGGTTCCTTCTATCTTCAATGTCTTGGTGCTGGCAGGAACTACGATGCTCTCGCCGCCCTGGAGCGTAATCTCGTTACCCTCGTTGTCGGTAATCTTAGCCTCACCCTTCAAGCCAATCAGAATCACGAAGCTGTCCAACTCTGAATAATCCAGCGTCATTGGCTCATCGAGATCATAAACGGCTGTGGTGAAGTAAGGGCACTGCACCATGCTTACACCCTGGTTCTTGGCAGGAGTGTAGTGCTGGCGATAGTCTGGCAATACGGTGTAGTCAATGCACTCGGCAGCTTCCTTGGTGTGGAGCTGGCGATAGTTGCCATCCTTGTCCTTGCGCTTGAAGTCGTAGATGCGATAGGTAACATCGCTGGTCTGCTGAATCTCGACAACGAAACAGCCTGTTCCGATGGTGTGGATTCTGCCGGCTGGGATAAAGAAACAGTCACCTTCCTTCACGTTATACTGAGCCAGGGCATCAGTGATGGTATCATTCTCCACCATCTCCTTGTACTGCTCAGGAGTTATCTGCATCTTCAAGCCGTTGTAGAGCTTGGCATCCGGCTCGCATGGCAGCGCATACCACATCTCGGTCTTGCCGCGTTCCTTACCTTGCTTCTTGGCAATTTCATCATTAGGATGCACCTGGATAGAGAGGTCGCGGTTGGCATCGATAAACTTGATGAGCAGTGGAAACTCATTGCCGAAACGCTTGTAGTTCTCTTCTCCGAGGAAGCTTCCCTTCCGTTCTGCAACAACCTCGTTGAGGCTCTTGCCCTGCATCTCGCCATCGGCTACGATGCTTTCATTTCCTGGTACTCCAGAGATTTCCCAGCTTTCTCCCACATTCTCTTGCTTTACGTCGAGATGTTTGAAAGTGATAATCTTACTGCCACCCCAGATGGTGGATTTTAATAGCGGTTGAAATTTTAATGGTTTCATTTTTACCTGTATTTAGTTTATAAATGTACTCATAAGTACGGTTTCTTACTCTCGGGTAAGGCTCTTGCTGAACCTATACCTTATTATATATAACGCTTTTTGTGCGAAATATACTTAGTCTAGTAAGCGTATTTCTTACTTCAAATATCAACTTCTCTTTTATTTTCTAACTCCCCCTCTGGGTATGTTAGTTCTCTCTCCAGAATGCTGGCGTTAAGATAACCAGCACACTGAATATTTCCAGACGACCGATGAGCATCATCAGCGAGCAGAACCATTTTGCCACATCCGGCAGTTCGCTCCACGACATGGTTGGTCCGATTTCCGTACCCAGCGTAGGTCCCACATTACCCACACAACTCAGGGTGATGGTGATGGCATTAGTATTGTCGATGCCCATGGCTATCATCGTGAACGATATCACCAGACAGATGATGAGATAAGTGGTGAGGAAGGCAAGCAGCGTAACACGCTTCTGCATCGGTACGTTCACACCATCAATCTTCAATGGCAGTACGGCGTTAGGATGCAGAATCTGGCGGAATTCATTCTTCACCATTCTTACCAGCATCACGCCACGGATACATTTCAAACCTCCACTCGTACTGCCCGAGCAGGCTCCGAAGAACATGCAGGCTGCCAATACCACCCAGGTAACGTGAGGCCACACAGCAGCATCGTCGTTAAATAATCCCGTGGTGGTGATGAATGATACCACCTGGAAGATGGCGCTGCGGAAGGCATGTTCCACATCGTAGTTGCGCATCGCTATCAGCTCTACCATGATGAAAGCCGTGAAGGCTGTAACGAGGAGCATATAGAACTTAAACTCAGAATTCTTGAACAGATCTTTGATCTTGAATTTGATGACGGCTGCATAGAGCAGGGTGAAATTAACACCCGACAGGAAGCAGAAGAAGGCACAGATGTATTCCAGCGCCGGCGAATGGAAAAACGAGGTACTACTGTTATGTGTAGAGAACCCTCCTGTAGCCGTAGTGGTCATCGCATAGTTGAAACTGTCGAAGAGATTCATTCCTGCCACGTAGTAGGATGCGATGCAGGCAATGGTGAGCATCAGATAGATACTCCATATCCATTTAGCCGAAGTGGAAAGCCGGGGATGCAGTTTTGTCTTGATAGGTCCTGTAGCCTCGGCAGCAAACACCTTGGTCTGTCCTCCTACAAGCGATGGCAGCAGGGCGATGGTGAAGAACACGATTCCCAGACCGCCTATCCATTGGGTGAGCGAACGCCAGAAAAGCAGTCCGTGGGGGAAGCATTCTACATCGTCTAATATCGTGGCTCCCGTTGTCGTAAATCCCGACATGGTTTCAAAGTAGGCATCGGTAAAGTTGTTGATGTATCCACTTATCATGAAGGGGAGGGTTCCGAAGAAACTGAATACAATCCATGAGAGCGTTACCACGAGATAGGCATCACGGCGCGACATTGAGTTATCTGCTCCGTGTCCTCGCCATTTCAGCACCAGTCCGCCTCCGATGGTGGTAAGTGTTGCCACAATGAAGGCAAAGATGTCATCCTGCTGGTAATAGAAAGCTACCAGCAGACTGACGAAGAGCAGGAATGCTTCTATGAAAAGCAGTTGCCCTAAAACCTTATATATTAATTTTCTGTTTATCATATATGAAGTATGTCTCTATCTCCTTCGCGCTTATATGAAGTATTTCTCAATTTTCTTCATGTTGATGTTGTGGCAGAAAACCATCACCGAGTCGCCCGGTTCTATCTGTGTATTACCCGAAACGAGCATTCCTTCTTCACCGCGAACCAGTCCACCGATGGTTACACCGATAGGCATGCCGAGTTCCTTCACCGGTTTCTTGGTTACCTTCGAACCTTCTTTGGCTATAAACTCAGCCACATCGGCGTTAGCGCTCATCAGGAATCTCACGTTCATCACGTCGGCATCGAGCATCATCTGGTAGATGTAGCTGGCGGCAATCATCTTCTTGTTGATAATGGTACCGATATCCAGACTCTCTGCCATGCTCACGTAGTCTACGTTTTCTACGGCAGCCACCGTCTTGCGCACCCCCATTCTCTTGGCGGTAAGACAGGCCAGGATATTGGTTTCGGCGTTACCGGTCAGTGCCACGAAGGCTTGAGTACTACGGATACCTTCTTCTACGAGCAGCGGAATGTCACGTCCGTCACCATGAATGATGAGCGTCTTGTTCTCATCGAGAATATCGTTGAGATATTCGCAGCGCTCCTCGCTCATCTCGATAATCTTGCATTCCATATATTCCGGCATCTTCTTCACGGCTCTTACGGCTGTGCGTCCGCCACCCATAATCATCACGTTCTTCACATCCACATAGTGCTCCTTGCCTACAATCTTGCGGATATATGGGATGTAGTTGCGGGTGGTCATGAAGTAGGCGAGGTCGTAGAGTTTCAGCTCGTCGTTACCGCCAGGGATGATGGTATCACTGCCTCGCTTGATGGCTACCACGTGATAAGGGTCGTTAGGACCGCTGATGTTCTTGAGCGGTTCGTTCAGTATCTCGCATCCTTCGCGCAGTTTGATGCCGAGCATGACGAGTGCGCCGTCGTGCACATCCCAGCGCTGACGTACCCAACTCATTTTCAGTCCGTTATTGATATCTACGGCTGCGAGCATCTCCGGATAAATCAGTTTGCTGATACCTAATTCTTTGAAGAATTCCTGAGCCTGCTGATCCATATATTCCGGATTATCCACGCGGGCCACCGTTCTTTTAGCACCCAGGTTCTTGGCAAGGATGCTAGCTGTGATGTTGGTACTTTCTACCGGAGTAACGGCGATGAAGAGGTCGGCATCTGCAACCCCCGCATCGCGTAAGATGTGAAGGCTGGTAGGCTTGCCCAGCATGGTGAGCAGGTCGCAGTCGGAGCCAATGCTTGCCAGGCGCTCTTCGCTTTCATCGATGAGCGTAATCTCTTCATTGCTGCGTGACAGGAGTCTCGCCAGGTGAGTACCTATGGCATATGCGCCAGCTATGATTATTTTCATTTCTTAATTGCTTCTTTGATTGCTTCTTTATCGAGATGCACGATTTCTCTGAGCTGTGCCACGGTTCCGTGCTCCACAAACTCATCTGGCAATCCCATTCGGGTCATCTTTGGCTGATAGTCATGGTCGTTCATCCATTCCAGTACGGCTGAGCCCATACCGCCCATACGAACGCCGTCTTCGATGGTGATGATGCGGCTGAACTTTTCGCCCACCTCTTTCAGAATGTCTTCATCGAGTGGCTTGAGGAATCGCATATCGTAGTGGGCGATGCTCATTCCGGTTTCGGTTTCTACCTCAGCGATAGCCTGAGCGGCATCGTTTCCGATAGGACCGATGGTAAGAACGGCTACATCGGTGCCGTCTTTCAGCTTTCTGCCGGCCCGGTCTTGATTTCCTCCATCGGGTTGCGCCAGTCTACGAGCACCCCCTTGCCTCTAGGATAACGGATAACATAGCTGCCATGATCTGGCAACTGGGCTGAATACATCAGGTTGCGCAACTCATGCTCGTTCATCGGAGATGCGATGGTGAGATGCGGAATCGGACGGAGAGCCGCCATATCGAAGGCACCATGATGGGTTGGTCCGTCTTCACCTACCAGTCCGGCACGGTCCAGACACATGATAACCGGCAGGTTGAGCAGTGCCATGTCGTGGATGATGTTATCGTAGGCACGCTGTACAAACGAACTATAGATATTGCAGAATGGGATGAGTCCGTCTTTCGCCATACCTCCTGAGAAGGTGACGGCATGCCCCTCGGCAATACCTACATCGAAGGTACGGTTTGGCATCGCCTTCATCATGATGTTCATGGAGCATCCTGTAGGCATGGCTGGCGTCACACCTACAATCTTCGGGTTCTTCAGAGCCAGTTCCAGCAGCGTCTCACCGAAAACATCCTGATATTTAGGAGGCTGGTTACTGGTATCGGCAATGATTCTCTCACCCGTTTCCGGATCGAATTTGCCTGGCGCGTGCCAGATGGTAGCACTCTTCTCGGCAGGTTCGTAACCCTTTCCCTTGGTGGTATGCAGGTGCAGCAGCTTAGGACCCTTCATGTTCTTAAGCTGTTTGAGCACTCTCGCCACTTCCTTCACGTCATGACCATCGAAAGGTCCGAAGTAGCGGATATTCATACCCTCGAAGATGTTCTGCTGATGACTCAGTGCCGACTTCAGTGCATTGTTCAGGCGCAGGATGCCCTTCTTGCGGTCTTCGTTGAGATAGCCTTTGGAGTGCAGCCACTGCGATGCCTTGAAACGGAGGCGGTTGTAGGTCTCGTTGGTATCGAGGTTCAGGAGATATTTCTCCATACCGCCCACAGCCCGGTCGATGCTCATATCGTTGTCGTTCAGGATGATGAGCATGTCGTTAGGTGTACTTGATACGTTGTTCAGTCCCTCGAAAGCCAGTCCGCCGCTCATGGCTCCATCGCCAATGACGGCTACCACGTGCCTGTCGGTATCTCCGTTTTCGCGTGCGGCAACGGCCATACCGAGTGCTGCGGAGATGGAATTGCTCGCATGTCCGCAGGCGAAGGTATCATATTCGCTTTCTAAAGGTGTAGGGAATGGACGGATGCCGTGCAACTTGCGGTTGGTACAGAAGTTTTCGCGGCGTCCTGTTAATATCTTATGTCCGTAGGCTTGGTGTCCCACATCCCATACAATACGGTCGTATGGGGTGTTGTAGATATAATGTAGGGCTACGGTTATTTCCACCACGCCAAGAGAGGAGGCAAAATGACCGGGGTTGACGGCAACCTCGTCGATAATGTCTTCTCTTAACTCTTTGCAGACTTGTGGCAGCTGGTCAATGCTCAGCCGTCTCAAATCTTCCGGGTATTTGATGTTACTTAATAGACTAAACTTACTTTTGTCCATATTTCCTTGTTATTTGTACATGCAAAGGTAATGCTTTTTTTTAATAAATAACATTTTTATTGTGATATTTTCGCTTTTTCCGATAAATCTTTGTATTTTTCTACTCATAGTGGATTACTTGTAGATGAACTTTTCTGAGAATTGCTGTCCGTTAACAGAAATGTTGAGTATGTAGATGCCATGTGAATGAGACGATAAAGGCAGACAGATGTTATATGTCTTTTTGCTGGATTCTTTAAAACTCTGTTGGCATACCATCATTCCGTCAATGGTATGGATATTACAATCTATCTTTGCTCTTGAAGAGCAGAACATGGCAACATTTACATTACCATCGGAAGTCACGTTTACCGAATAATCAATAAATGTACCATTAGAAAATACATGTCTGGAAATACGGGGACGGCCATTGGAGGTAGCTTTTGCTCTCTCTCTTTGAGAAATATTTCTTGATTTCTCGTATTCATTGTCTTTCAATGATTGTGGAGAGTAATAATAAGCTACTTTAAATCCAATATTGTTACCCTTAACATGAGAGTCTAAGGTTTCGTAAATTGGATAAGACTCCTTGTGCATACCATCTGTATATGTTTGTTTCTACCAGGTTGGAATCCACAGCAAGATGTTGTATGATGCTATCATGTGTGTAGATGTTAACACTGTCAACCAACATGCGTAAGGCCTTTGCATGCTCAATGTTTTTGAGATATTGTTGTCCTGTGTGTTTCTGGATATGTACCCTTGTCACACCAGTAATCGTATCACCTGATGGAAGTAACATTGTACCGAGTCCATCAACTTGGCATTCATATGTTCCATAAATACGAGAATATACTGACTCTGAATATATGGCATATCCATTGAAATACCCCGTTGCCATGCTGTTAAGTACAAAACTAGGCGGAGCAATCAAGTCTGTTAGTTTGTAGCTAATTTTCGATTGGTTGTTCTCATAGCCATCCAAATATGTGCCAGTGTCGTTTTGATGACAAAAATAACGGGTATTGAGTCCATTAATTATAAGTCCATGTTCATCATGGGGATTGGAGGTGATTGTCAACCACGAGACATTGTCAGATAGATTGATGTCAGTCAAGTCCCAAATAGCACCTTTTCCTTTTTGGTCAAAATGTTTGAAGGTGGCTTGCTGACGCTCAATCTTGTCTCCTATATGATATGTATGATTACAAATGTTCTGTTCCGTTATGGAGAGAACTTGTGTGTCGCTGATACGCTCCGTAGTCTGCACGTAGTTCTCTGAAGACACTTGGGCCTTTGTTGACAGGGCAGTAAACCATGCCAACAAAAACAAGTATCGAAAGTTAACTTTATTCATCATAAGCTTATTGTTTGTAATTGTATTTGAATGATGAGGACACGATGCCGTTATGATCCTTGATGGCAGATAATCTGCAGAAAGCGTCATAAGAATAAGTCGTAGATTCTCCATTCGGAGAAATCATCTCCACCATCCCTATTTGGGGACTGAAACTGAAGGTTGCGACACTACAACCAACCAACTTTGACAATTTGTTGTGTAAATCCCTTGCACTTATAGTTGGCGCGGCTGCTGTTTCCAATGCTTTTACGGCAGAGTCGCCTCCAAGGAGATTCCTTACGGCTGGATAGTCCGCACCTCTTATCACGGCAATGGGATAGTTGCTGTAATACCCCCATATATAGGTGACCACATCGCAGTTGTTTTCCTTTACCACACGAGGCTTCCCTGACGAGTTGTAAGAAAGCACAGCGTTAGCTTTGAATGAGGAGAAGGCATAGTTGTCCTTTAACAGACTAAACGAACTCCTAGTTATGGCTCTTTCTGTATCTAACGAGTATTCCGTGATAATATTGCCATTGTTGTCATATAAATATCGTTGTGAGTCGATGACATAAGTGCCGTCTTCATTTGATATTGATGTCAGACATTCTATGGGAATCTCAGTGATGTGCTTGTCTGCCAAAGTCTTCATATTGGCTTGGGAAAGAGCATTCTGTGGATAGAATGTTTCTGTAGTGAAGGTAGTTCCTGTCTCAGACTGACTCTGGACCGAGATGGAGTCCAAGGTGTTGGTCTGTCCGTACTGGGTACTAGTTTTTATGGTAACACAGTTATCACCATGATATTCTTTTTGGCTGGAATTGGAAGAAACCAAGGCGAACTGGACCGATGGATATAGATATATTTGCATGCACCCTCCTCCTAAGGCTTCAGCATATGCATTTTCTGACGCCAAAGCATTTCCACCAGTAACCTCGTTTGGCCCGCTGTAGATGTTCTCGATGACCGCACTTAGAAGTCGGGAGTCAACACATCTCCACTTATAACTGTTATCTGTTGTCTTGATAAGTTTTCCCTTGGAATCAAACACGCTATCAGAAAGCAACATTCCATTTCTCGGGTCGGGCACTTGACGGCAATAGGTAAGCATATTGGTGCCCCAAGGTCTGTTTCTGTAAGTAAAAACCTCTTTACCATTTGTCGTTCCATTGCTTTCCTGTTTGATGGTGACCCTCTCATAGCTGACCACAGGCGCATCTGGAACAGCATTGCTGCCGCTTACTTCCGCATAGCGAATTTCTTTAGCTGTTGCAGGTTTTATCTGGTTCAATCCTTCATCTTGATACTTTCCATTTTGGTAGACTAAGATTTTTCTTCTTGCATAGATGGCTGGGACTGACAATCGTCCTGAGGAAGTTAAGTCAGGATAGGTATATCGATATTTTGTCGTAGTAAAGTTTCCTTTCCCATCATTTTCAGATATGGACTTTACCCTCATGCCTGCACCGATGGATGTATATGTGGATTTTTCTAGTTTGATATTGCCTCTTATCTGGTAATATTGCTGGGGACGCACTCCAATGTTTAATGAAGCCCCGCCAGCAATCTGCAGTTTGTACTTCCCAGGGAAAAGAGTTAAAGTCCTTGATATTGTTATGTTTCTTGTCCCCACTGTGTCGCTTGGAACTGCGCTCAGCACATCACAAGCACTAACCACCTCATGTGGACCATTTCTGTCATAAATGGTGCTATAATGATACAACAGAAGAGGGTTGCTTAGAATATATCGCCAGGAAGGCTGCTCGGCAAGGTTGGATATCATGTAGCTTAGGGTCATCTTGTACTTCCCCTCACCCGATATATTAAACGTACTTTCGTTTAATGATGCCCCGATAACCTTTCCGTAGCTTTGATTGGTGGCGTAGATGTCCACATCCTTGAAACTTTTTCCGCTTGTCGTCTTTGTTGCGTCGAAATACTTATAGTTGGAGAAGCGATGCCCTTCATAAGTGATACTTGCAGTTCCTCCTGTCGGATAAGTAATGAAAGAGAGCATTCCCGCAGAGGCACAGCTTTCATAGAAACGTCGGTCTGCACCTGTAAAATATACCGTTTTAGGGAAACCATCTTCCACGTCTGAAGTCAACTCATCCCAATGTTTTGGAAGAAGGGTGTGGTAACGACCGTTGAAGTTTTCCTTCCCATTGTAATATCCCCAATAATCAATGGCTGCGGAAGCCTTACAAGGCAACCCGTTATTATAGCCAAACGAGTACTTTGCCACTTGTTTGCCATTCGAGTCCTCCTCGCTGTAACTGTCCAGTCGCAGCCTATAATACATAAAGTCATCTGAGGCAAACCATCCGTCGTAAATGGACGAGTTGCCCAGATTGTCAAATAAATCCTTTACCGTGTTGCCTCCAGTGGTTACTTTAGGAAAATAACTGGATCTGAAACTAAAGGACTTCAATAGTTTTTTCTGAGAACCATTCTTTGATAGATTTCTATCTTTGACAGTTTGCGACTGTTCCCATCCAGATCCTTACGAAAGTCACTGGATGGGATGAACTTTACCAATGCTTCGTCGGATTCTATTTCCGAGAGACGAAGAGCTTTTGTCCGATATAATTGTGAGAGGCTACGATCCAGAAGGTTTGAACCTTCTTGCTTGACTTCACGATAGCTCGAACCAATAGCATTTACTGGATATTCATGGCTGTATAAGTTTTCTGTTATTTTATATACAGAGGTTATTGTACCGTTGTCAACATATCTGAGTTGTATGGTATGTCCTGTGGGAGACTCTATTTTTGTAAGAAATAGCGTATAATCCTGATACACCATTCCAGGGTCAACCAAATATCCCTCTGGACTACTCTCCTCCATTGCATTGAAGGAATATTTTACTCCTTTTCCATCAATGATGGTGGGTGACATGATGGATCCAGTAATCTGAAAGTTTTGGTTACGGCCCGTAATGAAGAACTCATTCTTCATCCTATCCCATACATAAGAGAGACTGTTGCCCATGAAATTAGCATGGAAGGTGGGAGTTTCACCAGCCTTGTTGTCTAGGATGAAATGATACAATTGACTAGACAGGTCATTGTTCTTATTGCCCTCAATCTCTAGCGTCTGCTTAAACCAATTTTTACCATGGCCACCTCGCCAATTAGGGTGGCATCCATCCATCTTGTATCGCATTTGTGGAAACTCACCATCCAGGGGAATGTATGTCATGGACAGTTTGTTGGCAAAATAATCCCAATCTTTTTGAAACGATTCTCCATATTGTGTAGAGCATGCAGAAGTTGTCGTAGTGATGGCTCCTCCTGCATTCAGTAACCAATTTAATCCAACCCAAGTAGCCTCTTGGTCTACTCGTATGGCATTGCCTTGGTAGTCCAAGCTGATAGGCAGGCTGAGGTCGCCGCTCACCAATGTATAGATTGGTATAGAGAAAGCCAAGCAGCCAGTATAGTTGCCCACAGGAATGGTGGATATTCTGTCAAAGGCAGCTGCCTCTGGTGACTTTGGGGAGTAATCACGATGATTACCATCCGCTCCAAATATTGGAGCGGAGTATGATGCTGAGTACTATAAATAATATCTTTTTCATGACTTCACAATATATACTTTTAAATTGTTGCTAAGTATGGAACATTCGAAGTTCCATACTAAATTGCGAATAACGCAATTTACATGGCTTGTCGATTTTAGAACCTTTTCAAACTCATTTTTCTCTTCTTGTGAGAATTCATCCCATTGTATTATGTTTATGCTATCAACTAAAGCATCAAATGGGGAGTTGTATTCTTTCTCCACTAGGAAATCCCAATTCTTATAAAAAACAAATATTTTAAATAAAAATGAAGAATCGCAATTTTGCTCACGTTTAACGACATACAGTTCTATATGGATGCCATTTACTAGATATGATTCATTATAAAAATTCGTCATATAACTTCTGGCATTCATAACATATTGTTTAAATTCGCGCAAATCAAATTTTATATCTTCGATAAGTTTCGTCTTGGATTTAATACCAATATAAGGATAAGAAAGATGTTTTGCCCAACAGAGTAGAAGATTGTACTTGTTTTTACAAGATTTTAGTCCCACTCTTATATCTTGCTGCTCTCCAAATTCGGTTATAATTATATACTTTTCCATTGTTTAATGTCCTTTAGAGTTTCTACTATGGCTTTCACCTATGGCTCTTTCAGTATCTAACGAGTATTCCGTGATAATATTGCCATTGTTGTCATATAAATATCGTTGGGAGCCGATGACATAAGTGCCGTCTTCATTTGATATTGATGTCAGACATTCTATTTTTTTTATATCATTACTTCCATTGTATTCTAATTGATTTCTTTGTTATAAATATTTTTGCTATTATGGTTCTTACGGACCATATTCCCAAATATTAATTGTTTCTTTATTTATTGTTTTTGTACATTTCATCAAGCTTTTTAACCCACATCAAAGTGATGGTATCTTTTGGAGGGATATTGTAGATTTCAACCAAGACATTTCTTAGGTCTTTGTAAATGGTATCGTTAGGGTGATATTCATTCATAAGTAAACCATAGAAAATGTCTTCTTTTTTTAAATGCCCGCCAGATAATTCTTTAAGTAATTCATAATCTTTTATGCTCTTCTCTTTAATAATTGCAGATTTTATCTTGTTAATATTCCATTGAGGGCTGACTGGTTGCTTTACTCCCAAATTCCATTCAAACTTAGGGCGTGCTTGAAAAATTCCCCCCAAAAACAAACCTATAATGATGCCTAAGGCAACATTATGCATATTTCTTATTTTGTCCATTTTATCTTATAAATTTCGTTTATCTTATTCTCATAGAATTTTGCTTTTCTCTGATTTCTTTCGAATAATATTCCTTTTTCGTAATATTCCTTTAATTGAAAACAAGAACTTGAACTTCCGTTTTTTGCCCCATACAATAAGTAATATCTCATCATTTCAGACAATAATAAAGTGTTGTTCTTTTTAAAATCTTTAATAGCGTCGAAAATATTATAAGAAGCTTCGGGATAAGAATATTTGTCTGCCATGATTAATGCATAATATAAGAGTTCTTTAGAACCATTATGAATACTTCCATAATGATATAAGAGTTCTGTATATGAATCTTCGTTTCCATATAGAAGAACAGAGTCTGAGGTAAGTTTAAATTCTACAGAATCCAATATGAATACATCTCTGCTATTGGTAACAATATATTGCTCATCCGTTTTTGTTGTACTATTTTTAAGCAAATAAGCATTAAAAAATGAAAGAGCAAATCCCAATAAAATACCTAATACAAGTTTTATTTTTTCCATACATTTATATGATTAGATAGTTCCTTTATTAAATTAAATTTTATTCTAGGGTATATAGAGCCAGGGTAGTCATGTTTCCCATATGTCATCGATTTGATTTCTCTACCAGCTTTATAACTTTTCCAAATTCCGTTGTTTTCGAGGTATGAGCCTAGATAACTTTTGGTATTCTTTTTGGTTAGCACATTAACTGGAGTCGTTGGAGCAATAATAATCACGTTGTCAAATTTCTTGCTATTTGATATAGCTTTTGCAAACTTAGAAGCAGAACAGCTATGTAATACTATTGTTATAGGTGCATTACCTTCTCTAGTTTTCCATATAAAGCTATTTGACTCTAGAAATTTTTCAAATTTTTCAGCGTTGTCAACTACTTCTTTGTTTAGAATAATACTATTGCCATTATCATACCCATGCGCCCAGATGTTTATGACATTTGGATCATCCTTAAAGTTTTTTATTTCAGGCTCTAGTCTTTTATAATTTCTATCTTTCTGCGATAGAGCGTCTAGCTTTTCAAGCCCCTTTATATCAAGATATCGCGTAGGATTATTACCGCAATATACATAAGGGACATGTGAATAATCTTTTTCTGCTAGCTTATCTAATGTGTTCCAAATAACGATAGCCGCATCATAGTTTCTTGTCCCATAGTCATGCCAATCCAAACCGTTCATTCGGTCCAGTTCCTTACCGTTGTATTTATATCTCTGAACATCGCCATTCGTGCTGCTCCCCATCAACGCACCTGTAGGATAGTAATCGTTGGTTTGCTCGATAACCCCGCTTTCGTTCACAACAACACGGTTGTCACCCAGATGGTCTTTGAGATAGTAATGGAAAGAAAGGTTGCCGCCTTTGTCATACTTGGCATAGCCTCCGTCATTCAGTACCATCGTCTCATCACCATCATAAATGATGTTTCCGCAATAGTTGATTACCTTTTGCCCATTTACTGCATTTGCTGATGCTGCATCGGCAGATTGCATGACTGGCATCTGAGGCAATGTGTTGGTCATTGCCGTTAGTGTATATAGAACGGAGTGCTTGTTTCCCTCAGCATCATATACGTAACTAGCTTTCCTTCCATCATTATATAATATTTTCTGTGGCAAGTTGTTGATGTCGTATGATATCGAGCTAATCCCCTTGTTCTTGTCCATCACCATGTTGCCATTGGCATCATAGCTATACTCCGTAGCCTCCTTCGTACCATCCACAAAGTGGAAGGCACCTGCATGATATGGACCACTCACCGTATCATCAACCTTGGTAAGTTGATTACCGTTGTAGCCATAGCTAAGGTTGTCAATGAGCCCGTACTTGTTGTCGTCTCTCAAACCATAGCGTATCAATGACAGGATGTTTCCCATCTTGTCATAAGACAGGCTTTCGTCATAGTGACCTATGTTGTCCGATAAGAATTCTCCTTCCTCATAGTCGGCATCGGTCAGCATGTCCTGACGGTTGTAGGAGAACTTGTAGCCTTTCTCTATGTTGTTTCCAGTTTTCCAACTCATGGCTGATATATTGCCATTGTACTGTGCGGTTCCAGGTATAACAAAGCCATTTGCTTTGTTATAGACAAGCGTTTGGGTAAAGTTCTTGCTACTTATCTCAGTCTTCCAGCTCCGGATGTTGTAGGTGTTGTTGATGCACTCTTTGCCCAATAATGTCTGTTTGGCAATTCTTCCATAATCGTCATATTCAGTTGTTGATAATACTCTTTTGGCGGAGCCATTGATGGCATAGCTAACCATTGTCTGTCTTCCAGCATGATCATAGGCATATTCGTAGCATTCCTGTATGGCTTTCTTGCCACTTGCGCTATGAATGTGCTTGGTTTTCAAAGGGGAACCTATGTAGTTATAAGAGGTGTAGAAATGTTCACTTCCTCCAAGCAAGTTGCTGGAATGTGTTTGTACCACTCTTCCCTTTAAACCATAGTACATAGAGGAGATTTCATGTCTATTCGTACCATCTGATGTATATACTTTCTTCCCAGTCAAGAATCCCTTAGCATTGGGGGAACTGTTGGAAGGAAACGCAGCGTCCAATGCTTGGGCTGCGTTCAGATGCAAAATGCTCTGCTCTGAGGCGTTTTGCTTCTCTATGAAAGTATAGTCATCATAGAAATTGGTAATGAGCAGGGACTTGGCGGTAAAAGTAGTGCCATTCAGCTGGTAACCGTCCAGAATGCCTGCCCCCGTGTATAGCGCATAGACATGGATTTTACTGACATCACTTGTAGATGCAGTAGTGCCTTGTACAGCCAATCGTCCAAGTTCGTCATAGACATAAAACTCCCAAAGTCCTTTCTTCCTCAGGTTCCCGTCCTGCAAGAATATCATTCTTCCGCTAAGGTCATACTTCATATAGATCGGCTCGCATCCTGGCAGCTTCTTCCATGTGCAATTCCCCTGTCCGTCATATTTATATTGGTAGGCATAGAGGTCAAGTGACGGCTCCTCCTGATAATTGGGAGGAAGCACAAATGCCAGGTTTCCACGGTAATCATATATATAATAGGTATCGGCTGCCTCATCGATGGAGCAGATGGTACGCTTGAGAATTACGTTGCCCGCGATGTTCTTGAACTCGTAGCTCTCATTGCCGTTTTCGTCAGTGGTCTTGGTAACGTAGAGCCTACCCTCAGGATAATACCCCTTGTCTTGCAACTGTCCTTGCATGGATACACGGTAGTATTTGCAGTTCAACGGATATTTAGAGGTGTTTACGAGATAGTCTTTCTTTACGGGATGGCTAGTCCACTCAGCTCCAACTCCCTCCACTGTGTTTATTCGATTGAGTGGGCTTCCATCATATTCTGTTAGGGAGAAGGCATGGCTATCCCTGTATTGGTTATTTCCCTGGGAGCGAGCCGCAGAAATGCTGAGGAAATCGGAGGCGTCCTTGACAGGCAACCATGTCTTCCAATCACGTCCTAGTCCATCATATTCTTTGAGATGTATCAGGTTGGCTCCATCTGGAGTCTTCTTTTGTTCCACCATCTCGAAGGGTCTTCCCAAGCCGTCGTAGTATTCCGTGGTGGAGAGGACCTGTGTGTCGCTGATGCGCTCCGTAGTCTGCACGTAGTTCTCTGAAGACACTTGGGCCTTTGTTGACAAGGCGGCAAGCCATGCCAACAAAAACAAGTGTCGGATTTTTACTTTACCAATCATAGGCTTGTTGTTTGTTGTTATACAATGTGTAGCCAATACGATACTATCGTAATTTTGGCTTAGTATTTCGCTTGCAAATATAATAAAAAAAGTAATGTATTTGCAGAACTCCTTATTAATTATGAAAAATTTAACTTGTTTTTTTAGAAAATGGCTTTTATTCGTAAGCGACTCCGCATTTTTCGGCATAAAAGTTTGGAAAGTACGCAAAATAGTGTTATTTTTGCACAAAAAACAAATAAAGATAAAAGATTATGAGAAAAAACGTATTGCTGATTGGAGCCTTGATGATGGCTTCCATGTCTATGATGGCGCAGACCAAGGTTGGCGGCATCCGTGAGTCAATGATTCAGCAGATGGCAAAGAGCCAGAATGGCGGTGCTGCCAACAAGGCACTCTTCAATGCTATTGCTGCTAATAACATCGATGATTTGGTAAAGAACCATGCCAACGAGGCTCCTGTTGATACACATTTCAGCATCGAGACTCCAGCGCAGAGCATCCACAACCAGAAGAGTTCCGGCCGCTGCTGGATGTTCAGCGGCTTCAATGTGCTCCGTTCTAACTTCGCCCTCAACGACAAACAGGGCAGAGTGGTGGAGTATTCACAGGATTATCTCTTTTTCTACGACCAGCTGGAGAAGGCTAACCTCATGCTGCAGGGCGTCATCGACCTGGGCAAGAAGAGCATCGAAGACCCTCAGGTGCAGTTCTTCTTCAAGAACCCTCTCAACGATGGTGGTACCTTCTGCGGTGTTGCCGACCTGGCAAGCAAGTATGGTCTCGTACCAATGAGCGCCCAGCCAGAGACTTTCTCAAGCAACAATACTTCCAAGATGAGCCGCCTCATCAGCAGCAAGCTGCGTGAATATGGATTGGAACTTCGCAAGATGGTGGCTCAGGGTAAGAAGTCGGCAGCTATCCAGGCTCGCAAGAACGAGATGCTCGGTCAGGTTTATCACATGCTGAGTCTTACTCTCGGCGAACCGTAAAGGAATTTACCTATGCTTTCCGCGACAAGGATGGCAAGCAGATTGGCGAGGCTAAGAAATATACTCCTAAGAGTTTCTATGAGGAGACAGTGGGCAAGGACCTGAACGGCACCTTCCTGATGGTGATGAACGACCCACGTCGTCCATACCACAAGACCTACGAGGTGGAGTACGACCGCCACACTTACGATGGCCACAACTGGAAGTATCTCAACCTGCCTATGGAGGAGATTGCCCAGCTCGCCATTGCCTCTCTGAAGGACGGTCATAAGATGTATTCAAGCTATGATGTGGGCAAGCAGCTCGACCGCAAGCGTGGCTATCTGGCACTCGACAACTTCGACTATGGAAGCCTCTTCAACACCTCATTCCCAATGAACAAGGCTGACCGCATCGCTACTTTCGATAGTGGTTCTACTCATGCCATGACGCTGACAGCTGTAGATCTCGATGCCAATGGCAAGCCTGTAAAATGGAAGGTGGAGAACAGTTGGGGTGCCGACAATGGTTTTGCCGGTTGCTTCATCATGACCAACGATTGGTTCAACGAGTACATGTTCCGCCTGGTAGTAAACAAGAAGTATGCTTCTGAGCAGCTCTTGAAGGAATTCGACCAGAAGCCTACCATGCTGACTCCAGATGATCCTCTGTTCCAGTTGGAAGACTAATTCATCAAGAAATATAGATTTAAACCGTATTTTTCTCGAGAAAAGAGAAGAATACGGTTTATTTTTGTATTTTGTACCCGAAATAATGGTAAGAACGTTATTTATATAAAAGCTATATAGATTATGTTAGAGAAAAGTAAGCGTGAGCGCATCATTGCGCTCGTTAATAAAGAGGTGGTTCCTGCCATCGGCTGTACCGAACCGATGGCTGTGGCACTATGTACAGCCAAGGCTGCTACTACATTGGGCAAACGCCCTGAACGTATTGAAGTTCTTCTGAGTCCTAATATGCTCAAGAATGCGATGGGTGTCGGCATTCCTGGCACGGGTATGATTGGCTTGCCTATCGCCGTATCGCTGGGTGCGCTCATCGGAAAGCCTGAATATCAGCTGGAAGTGTTGAAAGACCTCACTCCTGACAGTCTGGAGCAGGGCAAACAATATATCAAGGATGCGGATATCAACATCAAACTGAAGCAGGGTGATGTGGATAAACTCTATATCGAAATCATCTGTCATGCCGGTGAAGACCAGGCTACGGCAATTATCTCCGGTTCACATACCCATTTTGTGTATGTTGAGCGTAATGGCGAGGTGGTGCTCGATAAGCGTGGCGGTACTGTGGGCGATGAGGCTGATGACGACATCCAGCTCAATTTCCCGATGGTTTACGAGTTTGCTACAACAGCTCCGCTCGATGAGATTTCTTTCATTCTCAAGACCAGAGACTATAATATGAAGGCTGCCGAGTTGAGTATCAAAGGCAACTATGGCCACTGTCTGGGCAAGACGATGGACCGTCCGTTGAGTCATGGTATCTTCGGTGATAATATTTTCTCGCATATCATCTCCAGCACCGCTTCAGCCTGCGATGCCCGTATGGGTGGCGCCATGATTCCGGTGATGAGCAACAGCGGCAGCGGCAACCAGGGCATTTGTGCAACGAACCCTGTGGTGGTTTATGCGCTGGAGAACGAGAATACCGAGGAGGAAATGATCCGTGCCCTGATGCTCAGTCATCTGACTGCCATCTATATCAAGCAGAGCTTAGGCAAGCTTTCAGCTCTTTGCGGTTGTGTGGTAGCCAGTACGGGCAGCAGTTGCGGCATTACCTATCTGATGGGTGGCGATTATACCCGCATCTGCAATTCTGTCAAGAATATGATAGCCAATCTCACCGGTATGATTTGTGACGGAGCGAAACCAAGTTGTGCCCTGAAGATTTCATCAGGTGTCAGCACCGCTCTTCTTTCCGCCCTCCTTTCTATGGAAGGCAAGTGTGTCACCTCTGCCGAGGGTATCGTAGATGATGATGTGGATAAGTGCATCCATAACCTCACGAGCATTGGTGCCGATGCGATGAGAGCTACCGATGATATGGTGCTCGATATCATGACGCATAAATAAATTGGAATATAGTATATTCAAAAGGCTCGCAAGAAATCGAAACTTCTTGCGAGCCTTTATTATTTGCTAAACTATGAATCTGAACCTGTTAAACTTATCATAAAGTTCAATGTTCAAACCTCAAAGTTCAATGTCTTTACACGAGTGTTGCAACGATTTCCTCACGGGTTCCTGGCAACATATCGATAACTGGAATCTCTGGCATGGTGTAGCAACCTGGCTGCAGACGGAATGAAGCACGAGCCACGTTAACCAATACCTGAGCGGTGAGGGCTGGGTTGTTGATGCTCATGTTGAACTCGAAACGCTGGTTCTGGGTCTTGCCAGATACACCCTTGCGAACGAGGTTCACACCATGACCCATATCCTTTACATCATCTACAGATGCTACGGCAAATACGTGGGTCTCATCGTGAGCGAAGTATGGATCGGCCTTGATTTCGGCTGTTACATCCTCAAGCTTGGCACCTTCTTCCAACTCTACGTATACCATACGGCGGTGGATACCCTCACCCAATGGGATGGTTACAGAGAGCGCTTCCTTTACGCCCTTCTTGCCACGAACACAAACTGAGTGACCCATACTCATACCAGGACCGAAGTTGGTGTATGTCAAGCCCTTAGGAGCAAGGCTCTCCATCAGAACACGTACGATAGAATCAGAACCTGGGTCCCAACCAGCAGAGATAACGCTTACCTTGCCAGCCTTCTTGCAGTTCTCCATCTGCTTAGTACGGTAGTCGAGGATGCTGGTGTGGATATCGAAGCTGTCTACGGTGTTGATACCGAGAGCAACAATCTTCTCTGCATACTCAGGGCAAGAGCGGGTAGGGGTTGCGAGGATAGCAACATCTACATCCTTCAACTTGGTGATGTCATCTACTACTTCATAGTTTGCCAACTCAGCTGGTTTGTCCTTGGCACCCTGGCGACGTACAATACCTGCAATCTCAAAGTCAGGAGCTGCTTCGAGTGCCTCAACAGTAAACTTACCGATGTTGCCGTATCCTACTACGGCTGCTCTAAATTTCTTCATTGTCTTATTTCTTTTATTTTGTTGTTTTAATTTCTTTTATTTGTTGCGGTTTAGTCATCCAACGGATATGTTTTCCGCTCTTCATTCTATTTCCGGTTGCAAAAGTATAGCTTTTTCTTGAAATACGTGACGTTTTAATAGAATTTTAACTCATAAAAGTTGCAAAAAGTAGTAAAATCATAGTTTTTAGGTATGAATAAGCGGAGATTTGTAAGGTATCTGCTGCAAGAGCCTTACAGTTTCGTTATTTTGTTGCGAAACATCATACATCCCCTTTCCGATACCTCCCGATGTGCTTTGAATTACGTCGGGACGTAGCTTTTGCTGCGTCCCGACGTCTCTGGCTCTGCGTCGGGACGTATGACATGCTACGTCGGGACGTAATTTTATGGAACTCTATAACAATAATCCCGCCCTTCGCACGTTATTAATATATTAATTTAATTAGGAGAAAAAGAAAATGATAGAATATATTCATGGTGATCTGACAGAGCTGACACCTGCGCTGGCTGTTGTTGAGACTGCGGGGGTGGGCTACGGACTCAATATATCGCTCAATACATATACTGCCATTCAGGGCAAACAGGAAGTGAAACTCTATGTTCACGAAGTGCTGGTGGCTGGTGGAAGAGATGACTCTTTCACCCTTTTCGGCTTTGCTACCAAACAGGAACGTGAACTCTACCGCCTCCTCATCACCGTTTCAGGAGTAGGCGGAAATACAGCCCGCATGATTCTCTCTTCACTCTCGCCACGCGAACTCTGCGAAATCATCTCTACTGGTAACGACAAGATGCTGAAAACCGTGAAGGGTATCGGACTGAAGACGGCACAGCGAATCATCATCGACCTGAAAGATAAAATCGTGAGCCTTGGCATTGCTGACGAACTGCCAGCCAGCGGAGGCAATGTGGTGATGGTGAACAATGACGTAAAGGATGAGGCGGTAAGCGCCCTTACCATGCTCGGCTTCTCGCCGGCACCATCTGCCAAGGTAGTAGTAGATATCCTCAAGGCACAGCCTGATCTCCCGGTAGAACAGGTTGTGAAACTGGCATTGAAGCAAATCAAATAAGTTAGGAGTTTTTTATCGATGAAACAGAAGCAAAGATTCATATCTTTTCTATTGGCTTGGCTGATGGTGGCAACCTTCGGCTATGCGATAGCTTTGCCTCAACTTCAGGACGATAAAAAGAAAACCCATACCAGCACAGCCCAGCCCGTGCAGCTCGATGAAGATACTATTCCCGATTCGCTGCTGCATACCCGCTGGCAGATTCAGCGCACCCAACCTTACTCCCTGAGCGACCTCTATCAGAGTCCGCTCGACCTGAAACGTCCTGATAATCTGCAATATCAGGTAGTCTACAACGATACCCTCGACCGCTATATCATCGGCAACCGCATGGGCTCAACCTGGCTTTCGGCTCCTATCATGCTCACTCCGAAAGAGTATCTTGCATGGACTGAACAGCAGCAGCGCAACAGTTACTTCCGCAAGCAGAACGATGAAATCTTCCAGGCAAAAGGCAAGGAGAAGTTCGATTTCTCAGATATGCACTTCGACTTGGGACCTGCCGAGAAAATCTTCGGTCCTGGTGGCATCAGAGTGAAGACTCAGGGTTCTGCCGAACTTAAGTTCGGTATCAACAAGAAGAGCATCGACAATCCTTCGTTGCCTATCCGCAACCGAAAGACGACGATGATGGATTTTGATGAGAAAATCAATCTCAACGTCAACGGAAAGGTGGGCGATAAGGTGAACATGAACCTGAATTACAACACCGATGCCACCTTCGATTTCGATGCACAGAACATGAAACTGAAGTACGACGGCAAGGAAGATGAAATCATCAAACTCGTTGAGGCGGGCAATGTCTCCTTCCCTTCCAACTCTTCGCTCATCAAAGGCGCCAGCAGTCTGTTTGGTGTTAGAACCGATATGCAGTTTGGCAAACTCAAGCTGCAGATGGTGGCTTCGCAGAAGAAAAGTGCATCGAAGAGCGTATCTACCAGGGGCGGTGTACAGCTCACTCCTTTCGAGTTGAATGTAGCCGATTATGAGGAGAACCGCCACTTCTTCCTCTCCCAGTATTTCAGAAATCATTATGATGCCTGGATGCAGAAACTTCCTAATCTCACCACGGGCATCACCATCAACCGTGTGGAGGTGTGGGTTACCAACAAAACCGGCAATACCACCAATACCCGAAACATCGTAGCCCTGACCGACCTGGGCGAGAACCAGAAACTGAGCAACCCGATGTGGACGGCGAGCGGACAGGTGCCTTCTAACCAGGCGAATACTGAGTATGCTGCGATGAACAGCCAATATGCTGCTGCCCGTGACATCGACCAGGCTGCAACCACTCTCGATGGAGGCGGACTGGTTGGTGGAGCCGATTATGAGAAACTGGAGAGTGCCCGTCTGCTCAATTCTTCTGAGTATACGGTCAATACCGCTTTGGGTTATATCTCATTGAAAACCAGTCTGCAGACCGACCAGGTACTTGCTGTAGCCTATGAGTATACATCGGGAGGTGTTACCTATCAGGTGGGCGAGTTTGCATCCGATCTCAGCGATACCAAGCAGGCACTCTTCGTGAAATCGCTCAAAAATACCAGTAACAATCCGCGACAGGGCAACTGGGGGCTGATGATGAAGAACGTTTATTATCTGGCTTCTACCGTAGAGAAGGAGAAGTTCCGCCTGGATGTGAAATACCAGAGCGATACCACCGGCGTATATCTCAGTTATATCCCTGAGCAGCAGGTGAAGAAGCAGCCTATCATCCGTGTGCTGGGCGCCGACCGTCTGGATAACAACAACAAGGCACACAGTAATGGATATTTCGATTATGTAGAAGGCTATACCATCTCTAACGGACGCGTGTTCATTCCGAAGGTAGAGCCTTTCGGCAGTTATATGCGTGATTATCTGGTCAAGCGGGGCGTGGCTGCCGACAAGGCTGAAAAGTATGCCTTTACCGAACTTTATGACAGTACGAAGACCGTAGCCAAGCAGATAGCCGAAAAGAACAAGTATCAGATTGTGGGACAGTTCAAGGGCTCTGCAGCCAATGTCATCTCGCTCGATGCCTACAATGTGCCACAGGGCTCGGTGGTCGTTACGGCAGGCGGTATCACCCTGAAAGAGGGCACCGACTATTCGGTAGATTACAGTGCCGGTGAGGTGACCATCCTGAACCAGAGCATCATTGATGCCGGTACGGCTGTCAACGTTTCTCTGGAGAGTAATACCGATTTCGGACAAACGCGAAAAACGATGTTCGGACTGAACTGGGAGTATGATTTTACCAAGAACTTCCAGTTGAGCGGTACTATCCAGCACCTCTCCGAACAGGCGCTTACCACCAAGGTATCCATGGGCTCCGAACCGCTGAAGAACACCCTTTGGGGCATCAATCTCAACTGGCGCAAGGAGAGTCAGTGGCTCACCAATGTGCTTGACAAGATACCATTCCTGCACCTCACCCAGCCATCGCAGATATCCTTTACAGGAGAATTTGCCCAGCTCATTGCCGGTGAGGCAGGTGGCACACAGGACAATGCATCTTATATCGATGACTTCGAGGGTACGAAGACCACCATCGATGTAACGACTCCTACCTCCTGGTTTATATCCAGTGTGCCTTCGCTCAATTTCAAGGACGATTACAGCGATAAGACCGGTCTGAGCAGCGGTTTCCACCGTTCGCGCCTAGCCTGGTATACCATCGATCCGCTGTTCACCCGCCGTGGAAGTTCGCTCACTCCGGGACATATCAAGGGCGACCTCAAGCAGTTGAGTAACCATTATGTCCGCGAGGTCTATACCAAGGAGCTCTTCCCATTGCGCGACCAGAGCAGTTATCAGGGCGCTACCAATACCCTGAATGTACTCAATCTGGCTTACTATCCAAGTGAGCCGGGATCATACAACTTCAATGTAACAGATTTGCAGGCTGACGGAACCCTGCAGAATCCGCAGCGCAACTGGGGCGGAATGATGCGTAAACTGGATACCAACGATTTCGAGCAGGCAAACATCGAATACATCGAGTTCTGGATGCTCGATCCGTTCATCTATTCCCGCGAAGAGGCTGATGCTGCCGATTATGGTGGCGATTTCTACATCAACCTGGGCGAGGTGAGCGAGGATATCCTGCGTGATGGCAAGAAATTCTATGAGAGTGGCATGCCGGTAGATGGCAGCAAGAGCTACACCTATACCCAGTGGGGTAAGATTCCTACCCAGAGCACCGTGACCTATGCCTTTGCTACCACCAGTGGCAGCAGAGCCTTGCAGGATGTGGGTTTCAACGGACTGACTGATGCCGAGGAGCAGGAATTCTACAAGAGTGCTTATCTCGACCAGATTCAGGGTAAGGTGAACCAGGCGGTGTTCGACAGCATCTTTGCCGATCCGGCACGTGATGACTACCACTATTTCCGCGGTTCCGACTGGGATGAGATGCGTGCTCCAATCCTGCAGAGATATAAATATATCAACAATCCTCAGGGCAACTCGCCTGACAGCGACAGCCGTTCTGAGAGCTATGATACTTCTTATAAGTCAACGCCGGATGTCGAGGATATCAACCAGGATTATACGCTCAACGAATATGAGAAATACTTCCAGTACCGTGTCAGCATCCGTCCGGAAGATCTCGTGGTGGGTAATAATCATATTGTAGATAAGCGTGAATACAGCCAGACCTGGCGTGATAATACCAAGTCTACCGTTACCTGGTATCAGTTCCGCATACCTATCGATGAGTTTGAGAGCCGTCAGGGCAACATCAACGATTTCTCCAGCATCCGCTTCATGCGTATGTTCCTCACCTATTTCAAGAAACCTATCGTGCTGCGTTTCGGTACCTTCGACCTCGTGATGGGCAAGTGGCGTACCTATGATCAGCCGCTCGGCGCAGCCAGTGGCGGAACCCTCGATGCAAGCAGTGTGAGTCTGGAAGAGAACGGCGAGAAGACACTTAATACTATGTCTTGCCTCCGGGTATCAAGCGCGAACAGGATCCTAGTCAGCCTCAGTTGGTTGAGGCGAACGAGCAAGCGTTGAGTCTGGTGGTCAAGAATATGAGCACAGGCGAGGCGAAGGCGGTTTACAAGAATTCTACCCTTGATCTGCGCCAGTACAAGCGCATCCAGATGTTTGCCCATGCCAATGCATTGGAGCAGAATACCACCCGTCTGCAGGATGGTGATCTCTCAGTCTTCATCCGTCTGGGTAGTGATTATAAGAACAATTACTACGAGTATGAAATCCCACTGAAACTCACCGAGCCACGCTCCAACTACAACCGCTATGTGCTTGCCGACTGTAAGGCGGTATGGCCTGAGGTGAATATGCTCGATGTGCCGCTGAGTGTCTTTACGGCATTGAAGAAAAACCGCAACAAGGCGAAGGCACAGGGTGTGGCTTCTTATCTCGCTCCTTATTCCATGATGGATGCAGAACATCCGCAGAACAAGATTACCATCGTGGGTAATCCGAGTCTCGGCGAAGTGAAGACCATGATGCTGGGTGTGAGAAACAATTCTGCCGACATCAAGAGTGGTGAGGTATGGATAAACGAACTCCGACTCAAGGAACATAATAATTCGGGTGGTTGGGCTGCCAATGCCAACCTCAACGTACAACTCTCCGATCTGGGTAGCGTAAATGCCACCGGCAGATACATCAGCGAGGGATTCGGCGGTCTGGAAGATGGCGTGGCAAGTCGCACTACCGATAATTACGGTACCTACAGTGTGACCACATCGCTCGAAATGGGTAAGTTCTTCCCTGACAAGGCGAAGGTGAGCATACCTTTATATTATAGTGTCACCAAGGAGAAGACCACTCCTAAGTATAATCCGCTGGATACCGATATGGAATTGAAGGATGCCCTCGATGCCGCCGGCTCCAAGCATGAGCGCGATTCTATCGAGAACATCGCTGCCACCAAGATTACGCAGACCAACTTCTCCATCTCGAATGCCCGGGTGGGTATAGCTACCAAGCGCCATCCGATGCCATACGATCCAGCCAACTTCTCATTCACCTACAGTCATCAGCATCAGTATACTACGGGTGAAACGACGATGTATGAGCGTAAGGACAACTGGCGAGGAGCCCTGGATTATTCGTGGAGCCCGGTTTATAAGGCATGGGAACCATTCAAGGGACTGAAGAACAAGAGTAAGTGGCTCGACATACTGAAACGTTTCGGACTGAACTGGCTGCCGCAGAACATAGCCTTCAATACCGAGATGACGCGCGACTACTACGAATTGCAGGAGCGCGATATGGAAACCCTGATGAGTGGAACTGCCGGAGTAGACTCTAAGTTGCCGCTCACCTTCAGTGAGCAGTTCCTCTGGAACCGTGAGTTCTCCATCAACTGGGATCTGACAAAGAACCTGCACATGAACTTCCAGAGTGCTACCCATGCACAGATAGAGGAACCATATACACCGGTCAACAAGGATCTTTATGCCGACCAGTATCATGCCTGGAAGGATTCTGTATGGACCAGCATCCGCCACTGGGGTGCACCGCTCGACTACAGTCAGAATTTCCAGGCATCCTACAAGGTGCCTCTCAATCTGCTGCCTGTCTTCGACTGGGTGAACAGCGATGCCTCTTACAATGCCAACTATTCTTGGGAGCGCGGTACAGAGGATGAGGAGGGCAACTCGTATGGTAACACCATCAATACCCAGCGCGAACTGACATTGAACGGAAACTTCAACCTGGTGAAACTCTACAACCATGTGCCTTTTCTGAAGAAGGTAAACGATAAGTTTGACCGTACCCAGAGTAGGGCACAGATGCAGCGCAAGAAGCAGGAAAAAAAGAAAAAGAAGCAGGAAGCAAAGGAACAGGCGGCTGATCCGAAGAAGGCGCTGCCTAAGAACAAGCGTGCCTTCGAACGGGAAATCACCCTCCTGCCTGATACCACATTCAAGATACGCCACGGCAAGAATACCAAGCGACTGATTGTGAATGCCAAGACGGAAGACGGCAAAGTGTTCCCGCTTAAATATAAAAAGGTGGATAATAACCAGATCAGAATCATCTCAAAGGTAGATACTGCCATGAAGGTGAAACTCTCCGTACTGGCTAAGGAACCGCTTGATGATAAGAAATGGTATAAGGGATTGCAGTTGGCTAGTCGCCTGGCAATGATGGTGCGCAATGTGAGCATCAACTATCGCAGCAGCTATCAGCTCACCCTGCCGGGCTTCTTGCCTAGTGTGGGTGATGCCTTCGGACAGAAGAAGGTGGGACAGATGGCACCGGGTCTTGACTTCGCCTTCGGTATGGTTGGCGACGATTATATCAAGAAGGCTAGAAACAACGACTGGCTGCTCTGCAACGACAGTATCGCAACACCTGCTACTACCAGCAGAACGGATAATCTTACGTTGCGTGCCACCCTGGAGCCTATCAAGGATTTCAAGATTGATCTCTCAGCCACACGTACCAAGACCACGCAGAAGAGCATACAGTATATGTATGAAGGAACGCCAACTACCCAGAGTGGAGCCTTCCAGATGACTACCATCTCGCTGGGGTCGGCTTTCGAGGGAATGGGCAATGCCAATTCGGGTTATCGCAGCAAGACCTTCGAGAAGTTTGTCAACTCGCTAGCTGGTTTCAGAGATAGGGTAGAGGCGCAGTATGCAGGTACCGTTTATCCGACAGGTTCGGCTCTGGCTGGCGGCAAGTTTGATGCTTCCCGCACGCCGGTCAACCAGTATAGCAGCGATGTCATGATTCCTGCCTTCCTCAAGGCTTATACCTCGATGGGTGGCAATTCGCTTTCGGTATTCCCGGCATTGAGCCGGATGTTGCCAAACTGGACCATCCGTTACAGCGGACTGGGACGTCTGCCTTGGTTCAACGAGCACTTCAAGAGTGTCAACATCAACCACTCTTACAAAAGCGTCTTTGCGGTTGGCAGCTACAACAGTTACAGCACCTTCCAGGAGTATATGAACGGTCTCGGCTTCGTGAGTGATGCCACTACGGGCAATCCATCTCCAAGTAGCATGTTCAACATTTCGCAGGTAAGTATCAACGAGTCGTTCTCGCCATTATTGGGTATGGATGTCACATTCAACAATAATATGACGGTGAAGGCAGAATATCGCCAGACCCGTGTATTGAACCTCAGTATGACGAGTGTGCAGCTGAACGAGGCATTGAGTAAGGACTGGGTAATCGGTATGGGTTACCGCATCAACAACTTCGATGTTTTCGGTTGGGGCGCCAAGGCCTCCCGTTCCAAGTCGAAGGGCGGCAACAAGAATGCAGCCAATAAGAATGCGTCGACCACCAAGACGGTTCAGAATGGTACCAACCATGATCTGAATCTACGTCTTGACTTCAGTTTCCGCAAGCAGGCAGCCATCGTTCGTGATATTGCCTCAATGGTAAGCAGTGCCAGCAGCGGCAACAATGCTCTGAAACTGAGTTTCTCTGCCGATTATACCTTCAGCAAACTCCTTACCATGAGTTTCTATTATGACCGTCAGACCAACACCCCGCTCCTGTCGAGCAGCAGTTATCCTACCACCACACAGGATTTCGGCCTGAGCATCAAGTTCTCGCTGACGAGATAAAAAGAAAATTTTCTAGAATCAATGGTAGAAAGAAAATTCTCTAATTCTCAAATTCTTGAAAATAAAAAAAGCTCGGATGCATCACAAGCATCCGAGCTTTTTAATATTCTGATAATTCTTGATTACTTCTTGTCGTAAGCATGAACAGGGTAGTCGATGGTATAGTGGAGACCACGGCTCTCCTTGCGTTCTATCGCCATGCGGGTGATGAGATAACCCACGTTGATCATGTTGCGGAGCTCGCAGAGTTCCTTGCTTACCTTTACACGCTTGAAGAGGTTTTCTGTCTCTTCGTAGAGAAGATCGAGGCGGTCCCATGCTCGCTTCAGACGGAGATCGCTGCGCACGATGCCTACATAGTTGCTCATGCATTCGCCCACCTCTTTCACGCTCTGTGTAATCAGCACCTTCTCTTCGTTGGTCAAAGTACCTTCATCATTCCATGCTGGTACCTTCTCATTGAAGTCGTACTCATCTACATGTTCAATACTGTGCTTGGCAGCAGTCTCGGCATAAACCACAGCCTCGATGAGCGAGTTGCTGGCAAGACGGTTACCGCCATGCAGACCGGTGCATGAACACTCGCCCAGAGCATAGAGACGGTTGATGCTTGAACAGCCGTTCAAATCAACCTTGATACCACCACACATATAGTGAGCGGCAGGGCGAACAGGGATATACTCCTTGGTGATGTCGATGCCGATGCTCAGACACTTGGCGTAGATATTAGGGAAGTGACGCTTGGTCTCCTCTGGATTCTTATGGGTTACATCGAGACAGACATGATCCAATCCGTGAATCTTCATCTCCTTATCGATGGCACGAGCCACGATGTCACGAGGAGCCAGACTCAATCGCTTATCATATTTCTCCATGAAACTTTCGCCGTTAGGCAGACGCAAGATGCCGCCATAACCACGCATAGCCTCGGTGATGAGGAAGGCAGGATGGGTTTCGCCCGGATGATAAAGAGCGGTTGGGTGGAACTGGACAAACTCCATGTCGGCTACAGTTCCCTTGGCACGGTATACCATCGCCTCACCATCGCCAGTGGCAATCACAGGGTTGGTGGTAGTCTGATAAACGGCACCACATCCACCGGTACACATCACGGTAACCTTACTCAGATAGGTATCTACCTTCTGGGTATCTGGATTCAATACGTATGCACCGTAACAGTTGATATAAGGAGTGCGGCGAGTAACACGGGCACCCAAGTGGTGCTGAGTGATAATCTCCACGGCGAAATGATTTTCCTTGATATCGATATCCGGACAGTTGCGCACAGCCTCCATCAGACCGCGCTGGATTTCTGCACCCGTATCATCTGCATGATGAAGGATGCGGAACTCGCTGTGACCGCCCTCACGGTGTAGGTCGAACTTGCCGTCCTGCTGCTTATCGAAGTTGACGCCCCACTGCACGAGCTCCTTGATCTGCTTCGGTGCCATAGTGACAACCTGCTTCACTGCTTTATAATCGCTGATATAATCACCAGCAATCATAGTATCCTGTATGTGCTTGTCGAAGTTATCCACTTCCAAGTTGGTAACTGACGCCACACCACCTTGTGCGAATGACGTGTTAGCCTCGTCGAGCGAGGTCTTGCAAATCATACACACCTTACCTTTATGCGCTCTGGCTACTTTCAGGGCGTAACTCATACCGGCAACTCCTGAGCCGATAATCAGAAAATCATACTTATAAACCATTGAGTTTATTCTTATCTAATTTCAATATTAAGAACAGGTGTTTTTATCTATAAAACAACCCCATTCTCTCAGAATTAATTCTTAATTCGTTGCAAAGTAATAATTAATCTTTAAAATGAGTAATAAGAGAGGGATTTTTTGTAATTTTGCAGCGAAATTTAAGGTTATATAGTCTTTTAGACTATCAAACGGTCGTAAAAACGACAATAATATAAGGTAATAAATCAAAGTTATGGCAGATAGAACTTTTCATAAGCGCTTTATGCTGACGGCACGTATCGGTGTGGCGGTGTTCGCAATCCTGGCTCTCTACTTCTTCTGGGTCAAACTGGCTATCATCGGCATCTTTGTGGCTATCATCATCGTGGGCATGATTGAGCGCATACTGAATACAACCTATACCTTCAAGATGGTAAAACCGATAGACCTGGATGAGGAGATGGAATATCTCATCATCAATGAGGGCAGGTTCTCTTCCAACAGAAATGTGCCGCTATGTGATGTCATTGATGTACACATAGCCAAGACTTTCTTCGGATTAGACCATTGTGTGGTCATCGAATACGGATATAAGAATATTGTGACCGTTCAGCCGGATAATGAAGAGGCGTTTATGGAGAGAATCAAAAATAAATAATTTCTTTTATGTTCCGGTGAACTGATTGTGATGAAAAAGATAATATATATGCTGTTGGGTCTGATGATGGTATGGATCTCTGTACCGGTGCAGGCCCAGAATGTGATTGAAGATGAGGGAATAGAAACGGTTGATGAGAAGGATGTTTCCGATTCTACACTCGTTGATTCCCTGACAGCGGATACGCTGACTCAGGAATTGCCTTGGCCCGAATCGGTGAAGGTGGGTATTGATAAACTCCTTGAGAGCAAGATGTTCGAAACATCACAGGTAGGACTGATGGTCTGGGACCTGTCTGCTGACTCTTGTATCTATCAGAGAAATGAACGACAGCTGATGCGTCCGGCAAGTACGATGAAGCTCCTGACTGCCATTACGGCGCTCGATAAGTTGGGCGGTTCTTACCAGTTTAAAACCACTCTGAAATATACCGGTACCATTGAGAATGGGGTGTTGACGGGTGATGTCTATTGTATAGGCGGCATGGATCCCCGTTTCAACAGCGATGATATGTCGGCATTTGTTAATAGTCTGAAGGATATGGGTGTTGACACCATCCGTGGCAGCATCTATGCCGACCGCTCTTTGAAGGATGCCGACTTGTTGGGTGAAGGCTGGTGCTGGGATGATGACAATCCGGTGCTTTCGCCACTGGTGTTCCAGCGCAAGGATATCTTTATGGATAAGTTTCTTGCCAAGCTCCGTGAGGAGGGCATCGAATATTCCTGCTTTGGGGCTTCAGAGAAGACTTGCCCTGCGAGTGCCTTTACGGTCTGTACCCGATTCCATACGATGGATCAGATTCTGCACAAGATGATGAAGGAGAGTGATAATCTCTATGCCGAGAGCATGTATTATCAGATTGCGGCTTCTACGGGAAATAAATGGGCGAGTGCCAAGAGTGCCCGGAATGTGGAAAGACAGCTTATCCGTAAGATAGGACTCGATCCGGCAAGATATAAACTGGCTGACGGCTCGGGACTTTCGCTCTATAATTATCTCAGTGCCGAACTGGAGGTGAAACTGCTGCGTTATGCTTATCTTAACGGTAATATCATGGACCATCTGAAGCATTCGCTGCCTATCGGTGGGGTTGACGGTACCTTGAAAAAGCGTATGAAGAACAGTTTTGTGCATGGCAATGTGAAAGCGAAGACGGGTACGCTGACGGGCATCATCTCATTGGCGGGTTACTGTACCGCAGCCAATGGTCATGAACTCTGTTTCGCCATCATTAACAATGGTATCATGCATGGCAATAATGCCAGACACTTTGCAGATAAAGTATGTACTTTGCTCTGCCAACCGTGAGCGTTAGTTGATAGTTTATAGTTGATAGTTAATAGTTTTATGGAGGAAATTCGTAAGTTTGTAGATGAAATGATAACATGGGCAGGAGTCACTGGTGATTTCGTGCCGATGCTGCGCCATATCTTGCTCACCATTACTGCCATCCTCTTGGCAATGTTGAGCGATTTCCTGTGTCGCAAGATACTGGTTCCGCTCATCAGTAAGATTACTGATAAGACGGTTATCGCTTGGGATGATATTCTGCTGAACAAGAAGGTGCTCACCTCGGCTTGCCATATTGTGCCGGCTGTGGTGATATGGTCGCTCATGCCGCTGATTTATCTGGAGTATCCGATATTCAAGGAGATATTGGAGCGGGTTACGGGCATCTATATCGTGGTGATGTCGGTGCGTACGGCTCTGGTCTTCATCGGGTCTTTCAAAGGATTGGAGGATTCTCAGGAACGACGCTCGTCGGCTCAGCAGTATTTCCATACTTTCTGCGGTGTTCTCAAGGTATTGATGCTCTTTGTGGCTGGCGTGGTGGTGGTTGCCATCCTGTTGGGCAAGAACCCGATGACCCTCTTTGCCGGTTTGGGTGCTACCTCGGCAGTCCTGATGCTGGTCTTTAAGGATACCATCACGGGATTGGCGGCTGGTGTGCGTCTTACCAGCAATGATATGTTGCATAAGGGCGACTGGATTACGGTGAAGTCGGTGGATGCCAATGGTATCGTTGAGGATATGTCACTCACGACCGTGAAGGTGCGCAACTTTGATAACACCATCGTTACCATTTCGCCTATTACCCTGGTGAATGGTTCGTTCCAGAACTGGATTGGTATGCAGAAGAGTGGTGGACGAAGAGTGAAGCGCGTGGTTTACTTCGATTTCCGTAGTGTCCGTCTGGTGGATGAGACATTAAAACGTAATCTGCTTGCCAAGCATTTCGCCACCGAAGATTCGTTTAAGTTGAAGGCGTCGTTGCAGAAGGCGATAGATAAAGATATACAAGAAGGGAAGGATATTGAGGATTTAAAGAATCCTGCAGCCCTTGCCCCTACCAATCTCCAGCTTTACCGTAAATTCATGGAGAAGTATCTGCGCCAGCGTCCGGAGGTCAATACCGATCTCACATTGATGGTGCGCCACATGGAAGCCACGCAATGCGGTCTCCCTATCGAGTTCTATTTCTTCATTAAGGATAAGGTATGGGTGAATTACGAGCACATTCTCGCCGATATCATGGAGCATGCCTATGCCTTGGCGAATGAGTTCGGTCTGAAGATTTACGAGCAATATCCGGAACAGTGATTACTTTGAACATTGAGATTTGAACATTGAATTTTATGAATAGTTTTTCGGCTGTCATTATCCATTGGTTTCGTGAGAATGGTAGGGATTTGCCTTGGCGCGAAACCAAGGATCCTTATGCTATCTGGCTGAGCGAAATCATCCTTCAGCAAACCCGCATCGCACAGGGATGGGAATATTGGGAGCGGTTCATGAAGACCTATCCCAAGGTTGAAGACTTGGCTGCTGCCAGCGAGGATGATGTCTTGAAACTCTGGCAGGGATTGGGGTATTACTCGCGAGCCCGCAACCTTCATACTGCTGCCAGACAGATTGTGGAGCTCGGTCATTTCCTGATACGCTTGAAGGTATCAAAGCCTTGAAAGGGGTGGGCGATTATACTGCAGCAGCCATCGGTTCTTTTGCCTTTGATATTCCGGCGGCAGTAGTAGATGGCAATGTGTACCGGGTTCTTTCACGTTACTTCGGAATAGATACTCCTATCAACTCAACGCAGGGAAAAAAAGAGTTTGCTGCGTTGGCTCAATCACTCTTGCCTGCTTCGTCTGCTCAGCAACTTTCTGATACAGCATTATCGCCTGTTGCTGCCTATAACCAGGGTATGATGGATTTCGGAGCTATCCAGTGCACTCCTCAATCTCCAAAATGTCTTGTCTGTCCGCTTGCCGAAACCTGTGAGGCGTTGAGAACAGGAAGGGTAGAGGAGTTGCCGGTGAAGAACAAGACACTGAAGGTGAAAACGCGCCATCTCCTATATATATATAAGGTGTAAAGGCGAAGTGGCTATCCACCGTCGCGGTGAGGGTGATATCTGGCAAGGATTGTGGGAACTATATAACGCATCAGATGCTCCGCAACTGCCTGCCTTTGTCCATAATCCTCTTCTCCTGGCTAAGGATGTGAAGCATGTACTTACCCATCGCATCCTCCTTGCCGACTTCTATCTGCAGGAAACAGAAACCCGCCCCCTGCTCCCTGATGATTATATCTGGGTGAAAGAGGACGAGGTAGAACAGTATGGTGTTCCAAGGTTGATAGAAATCATGTTGGAAATGGTTCAAGCTAAATCATAAAAAAGAGGGTGTGTCATAAGGCCATGACACACCCTCTCTTATTTATATATGTTCTGTTAGATATTTCGTCTCAAGCAAGAATTAGTAATTCTGTGCTTCAATCTGGAAGTAGCTCTGTGGGTGGTTGCAGACTGGGCAAACCTCAGGAGCCTTCTTGCCTACTACGATATGTCCGCAGTTAGAGCACTGCCAGATGCAGTCGCCGTCACGAGAGAAGACGAGCTTGTCCTGTACGTTCTTCAAGAGCTTGCGATAACGCTCCTCGTGGTGCTTCTCGATTTCAGCAACCATCTCAAACTTAGCAGCAATCTCCTCGAAACCCTCTTCGCGAGCCTCCTTTGCCATGCGTGGATACATATCGGTCCACTCATCGTGCTCACCATTGGCAGCAGCTTCCAGGTTCTTCTCTGTATCCTGAATAGCACCGCCCTCCAGATACTTGAACCACAACTTAGCGTGCTCCTTCTCGTTAGCAGCTGTCTCCTCAAAGATATTAGCTATCTGTACAAAACCGTCTTTCTTTGCTTTGCTTGCAAAATAGGTATATTTGTTACGAGCCTGTGACTCACCAGCGAAAGCCTCCTGGAGGTTCTTCTCTGTCTTTGTTCCTTTTAATTCCTTCATAATGTATTCTGTATTAAGTTATTAATATGTTCTTTATTAAATTCTTTTGCAAATATATTGAAAATATTTCAAATATACAAATAAATTAAGAACTATTTACCTTTTTGGCGCTTATTTAAATAAAATAAAGCAAAACCAAGCATGGCAACACCGAATATCCACGAGATGATGGCACTCGTTACCATACCCAGCGTATGAGTGAATCCCGCTACAACGAAGGTGAGGAAACTCACACAGGCTACAGTCAGGGCGTAAGGCAACTGTGATGATACATGATGTACATGCTTGCATTCCGCTCCCGCACTCGCCATGATGGTGGTATCGCTGATAGGAGAGATATGGTCGCCACATACCGCTCCAGCCATACATGCCGAGATAGAGATGATACGCAAAGGATCAGCACCAGGGAATACGGCGATGCAGATAGGAATCAGAATACCAAAGGTTCCCCAGGAGGTACCCGTTGCAAATGCCAGGAAGCCTGCTACCAGGAAGATGATGCCCGGAAGAAGCATCTGAAGTTCTGAGGCACTGCTCGCTACAACCGATGATACATATTCTGCCGCACCCAGCGAGTCGGTCATACTCTTCAGCGTCCATGCCAAAGTAAGAATCAGAATGGCTGGTACCATCGCCTCAAAACCCTTGATGAGACTACTCATCGCTTCGTCGAAAGGCAAGGTCTTGCGAATGGTAAACATCATGATGGTAAGAATCAGGGCAGCCAATGAACCGATTACCAAGCCTACAGAGGCATTGCTCGCAGCAAAGGAATCCACAAAATTGAGATAGTTGGCATTATCGGCATCGAAGAATCCGCCTGAATATACCATACCCACCATGCAGAAGATAATCAGCATGATGATTGGTATCACCAGGTCGCTCACGGTTCCCTTGTTCTTGGAATCCTCTTCCTGTTTGGCTCCCACACCATGCTCAACAATCTGCAGTTTGGTATCGCTCACTTCATCGAGTTTCCCGCCATTGGTTCGTTCGTACCATTCCTTCAGTCTCGCATCATACTTACTCATCGCCTTGAAGTCGAAGCCCAGTATCACGATGCCAAACATAAAGAGGATGGTAAAGAATGCGTAGAAATTAAAAGGTATCGCCTTGCAGAAAAGTGCCAGTCCGTTCTCACCTCCTGATACGAAGCCCGATACCGCAGCTGCCCAACTCGAGATAGGGGAGATGATGCAGACCGGAGCGGCTGTAGAATCGATGAGATAAGCCAGCTTCTCCTTGGTAACACCGTTGCGCACTGCGATAGGACGCATTACCGAACCCACCGTAAGGCAGTTGAAGTAATCGTCGATGAATATCAGAATGCCGAGCAGGATGGTAGCAATCTGTACGCCAACCTTCGAGTGTACGTGCTTGGAAGCCCAACGGCCGAAAGCAGCTGAACCACCCGCCTTGTTCATCAGTGAAACGATGCTGCCTAATACCACCAGGAATACTAGAATGCCCACATTCCATGGGTCGGAAAGGCAATGTATCAAACCGTATGCCTTGGCATCATCGCCTTCACCTACAGTGTGGTTTGTCAGGTGAACGAGGAATCCGTCGAAACCTGTTCCCATCGAAATACAATATTGAACGGCACCCAGTATGATACCGATAAAAAGAGAAGAATAGACCTCCTTCGTCTTCAGCGCCAGAGCGATGGCGACAATAGGAGGCAGTAACGACCATGCGGTCCCAATCATGTTGTAATCCATTTTATTGTTTTTTGGCTAGAAATGTTTTATTGCAAAGATAGTGCAAAGATAGTTTTTTTCGGTAATATATGCAAGCTTTTGGGCAGAAAAATGGTGCTTATGGGTTGATATGATCTGTTTTAGCATATTTTATCATTATAAAGTGTCGTTTTTCTATATTTTTATTGTATCTTTGAAAACTCAAATTGCAACTCAATCTGAGATAGAATGGAAACTCAATTTTAACAACTTAATAATGGAGGACTAATTATGAACATCAATTCTGGTATTAAGCAAGCCGTGATTTTAACCATCGGCATCATCGTGCTTGGATTTTGTATCAAGTCGGGACTTGAAAGTGTGATTAGTAAAGACCGAAAGGTTGTAGTGAAAGGCCTTGCCGAAAAGGAGGTGGAGGCTGATAAGGTGACGTGGCCTATCGTTTCCAAGGAAATAGGCAATGACCTGCCTGAACTCTATCAAAAAATCAATGCCACCACAAGAACCATCAGAAACTTCCTGGTGGAGAATGGTGTAAAGACTAATGAAATCAACGTGAATGCGCCTGTGGTCATCGACCTCAATGCTGAACGGTATGGCGAGAACCGACAGGGCTATCGTTATAACATTACTTCCATCATCACGGTTACATCGAAGAATGTGAAACTGGTTCGCAGTATCATTGCCCGTCAGGGTAATCTGCTTCAGAAAGGTGTTGCCATTGTGGATGGTGGTTACGAGAATCCGGTGAAGTATGAGTATGTTGCCTTCCGTCAGATGAAACCTAAGATGATGCAGGAGGCGATAGAGAATGCTGAGCAGACTGCTACCCAGTTTGCTGAGAACAGCAAGAGTAAGATAGACAAGATTATGAATGCCGACCAGGGCCAGTTCTCTATTGAAGACCGCGATTCCAACACTCCATATATTAAAAAGGTAAGGGTTGTTACTACCGTTACTTATTCTTTGAAGGATTAGGAGTAGTGATTAGTGTATAGTGATTAATTGTAATAAGAGGGTGTGTAATAGACTAATGGCATACCTTCTCAAATTAAAACAACGAAAAACTATGAAGAAAATCATATTAGCGGCTATTTTATTTCTACCATTTCTTGTTTCTTGTTCACAGAACAGGAAAGCACCTGCTGTTTCTCCTCAAACGACTGTAGGGAAGTCTGAGAAGAATGAAACTGCCAAGGTGCAATATCTCACCACATCTGATTTCAGAAAAAAAATTATGGATTACGAGGCTCATCCGGATGAATGGGTCTTTGCCGGTTCCCGTCCTGCCGTCATCGATTTCTATACCACCTGGTGTGGTCCTTGTAAGATGATGGCTCCCGTAGTGGAATCTCGCCGGGAAATATCGTAAGCAAGATAGATTTCTATAAGGTGGATATCGACCAGGAGTCCGAACTTGCTTCTGTTTTCGGTATCAGCAGCATCCCTACCTTCCTCTTCATCCCCGTGAAAGGCAAACCATCTGTGCAGATGGGTGCTATGCAAAAGGAGGATTTCGAAGGACTGATTGATAAAATTAAAATAAAATGACAATTTGGTAGCATCTCAAATTTCCATGCCTCTCCTTACCTATATGTAGGTATTTTCGGGCGATACCTACTTTTGATGATGCCCGAAATTTGGAGATTTGTCAGATAATACCTAAATTTGCACTCGGAAAAAATGTTTAACGTAATTAAAAGTATTATAGTATTATGATTATCGAAAATGTTCATGCAAGAGAAATCTTGGATTCTCGTGGCAACCCTACTGTAGAGGTTGAAGTTTCTTTGAAGTCAGGTATCATTGGTCGTGCATCAGTTCCTTCTGGTGCATCTACTGGTGAGAACGAGGCGCTGGAACTTCGTGATGGCGACAAGAACCGCTATGGCGGCAAGGGTGTCTTGAAGGCAGTAGAGAACGTGAATCAGGTGATTGCTCCGGCTTTGGTAGGTTTTTCTGCCTTGGAGCAGCGTGCCATCGATTATAAGATGTTGGAACTCGACGGTACCAAGACCAAGTCTAATCTGGGTGCCAACGCCATCCTCGGTGTTTCTTTGGCTGTGGCTCATGCTGCTGCTGAGTATCTCCACATCCCATTGTATCGCTACATTGGCGGTTGCAATACTTACACTCTTCCTGTTCCTATGATGAATATCATCAATGGTGGTGCTCACTCTGATGCGCCTATCGCCTTTCAGGAATTTATGATCCGTCCTGTGGGTGCTCCTTCCGAGAAGGAGGCTATCCGTATGGGTGCTGAGGTGTTCCATGCTTTGGCTAAGCTCCTGAAAAGCCGCGGTCTTTCTACTGCCGTAGGTGATGAGGGCGGTTTTGCTCCTGCACTCGATGGTATAGAGGATGCGCTCGACAGCATCTGCCAGGCTATCAAGGATGCCGGTTATGAGCCAGGAAAGGATGTGAAGATTGCCATGGACTGTGCTGCCAGCGAGTTTGCCGTTCAGGAAAATGGTGAGTGGTACTACGATTACCGCCAGTTGAAGGATGGCAAGAAGAAGGATCCTAATGGTAAAAAACTGACTGCTGCTGAGCAGATCAAGTTCCTGGAAGAACTGATTACCAAATATCCTATCGATTCAATCGAGGATGGCCTTGACGAGAACGATTGGGACAACTGGGTGAAGTTGACTGCTGCCATCGGCGATCGTTGCCAGTTGGTAGGTGACGACCTCTTTGTTACCAACGTGAAGTTCCTGGAGAAGGGCATCAAGATGGGTGCTGCCAACTCTATCCTCATCAAGGTGAACCAGATTGGTTCTCTTACCGAGACACTGGATGCTATCGAGATGGCTCACCGTCATGGTTACACCACCGTTACTTCCCATCGTTCTGGTGAAACCGAGGATACAACAATTGCTGATATTGCCGTAGCAACAAACTCTGGTCAGATTAAGACAGGTTCTATGAGCCGTACCGACCGTATGGCTAAGTACAACCAGCTTATCCGCATCGAAGAGCAGTTGGGCAATAGCGCAGCTTACGGTTATACGAAGTTGAAATAGGAATGATGATGTGAAATTGGAAAACACCAATTTCACCATAACAAAATATAATTAATAATAACTGAATAGATCAGATACGAAATAGATGGGCATGGATGACTGTGAGGGTTGTCCATGCTTTTTTTCTTCTATGATGTATCTGCATCTTCATGTGTTTAACTGGATAACTTCGATATATTTTATTGATTATGACAAACGTATTGATTAGTGCAGCCGGACTTTGCGGTGCCACGATTATAGGTGCCATTTTGGGATTCTTCGTCAAGGAGTTGCCCCATAAATGGAATGATGCCGTATTGGGATATTGTGCCGGAATCATGTTGGCAGCTTCCACGTTGGGACTGATAGTGCCAGCCTTCGAACAGACCAGTCTTTGGTGGCTGGTAGTAATCGGCGTAATGGCAGGAGCCTTGTTTCTGAATGTACTGGATCTGGTAACTCCCCATCTTCATCATATCACGGGACTAGACCCCGAGGAGCATCGCAATAATGCCCGACTCAGTCAGGTGATGCTCTTCGTGATGGCGATAGCCCTACATAAACTGCCCGAAGGCATGGCTGCTGGAGTGAGTGTCTGTTCGGCAGAGGGAGCAACGGAGTGGGGGGTATCCTTCGGTATCGCCCTGCAGAACATCCCTGAGGGTATGGTGATTATCGCTCCTTTGATGATGGCTGGTGTTACAGCAGTCCGCACCTTCTTCATTTCCATCTTCATCGCCCTGCTCGAAGTGGTAGGCATTCTGTTAGGTTTCGGTTTGGGTTCAGCCTCTTCCACCTTCCTCCCCGTGATGTTGGGCTTTGCCGGTGGTGCCATGCTCTATGTAACGAGCGATGAGATGATTCCCGAAACACATGCCCATGGTTTTCAGAAGCAAGCCACCTACGCCCTTCTCCTGGGCTTCATCACCTTTGTGTTGATGGAGAAATGTGTATGATTAGATTCTGATACCGAGGCAGGTAGTATTTCCTAAATACAGAGTGTGCTTAGGTGTAGGCTTTTTGGGGAAAAAAAGCGGAGCGTGATTTCACAACCACACTCCGCGCAAACTTAAACAACCAATAAAAGAAATAGATTGATCGTTCAATTGTTATATCTGATGAAGAGTAGCTCTTGTTAGAGCTTTGTTTTTTTTATCTGTCAGAAATATGTCTTATCTATTTTGAAGACATTGCTGATTAGCGGATGAACAGGAGTTCACGATACTTAGGCAAGGTCCAGAGCTCATCGGCTACAGTCAACTCCAACTTATCAATCTGATAACGGATTTCCTCCATCTTTGGAGCTACCGTGTCATGATAAGCTATCGCCTTATCGTGCTCATTCTCAATCTTGTTGGCAACCTTGCGGGCATTTACTAACTCCTCAACACCTGTCTCGATAATCTGAGTGCGCTCGGCAATCTTCTTGATGATATTGATGTTGCGGGCTGTCAACTTCTTGCCTTCCTCGTCGCCGAAGATATCAATCATGTTCTCCACATTCTTAGCCAACTGGCTCTGATAGTGAGTAGCCACAGGGATGATGTGGTTCATACTCAAGTCGCCCATTACACGAGCCTCAATCTGAATCTTCTTGGTGTAGGTCTCCCATTTCACCTCGTTACGGGCTTCCAACTCGTTCTTCTTCATGACGCCCATATCCTCGAACATCTTGATAGTGGCAGGGTCGAGATAACGCTCAAAAATCTTAGGACAGCTCTTCTCGCAGTCCAGACCACGTTTAGCTGCTTCCTCTACCCACTCATCTGAGTAACCATTGCCGTCGAAACGGATTGGCTTGCAGGTCTTCAAATCCTGACGAACGATATCGATGATGGCAGATGTCTTGTCCTCACCCTTGGCAATCAACTCATCCACACGCTTCTTGAAGTCGGTCAAAGCCTCGGCTACGGCGGTGTTCAATACGATCATTGCTGATGCACAGTTAGCCTCAGAACCTACGGCACGGAACTCGAAACGGTTACCGGTGAAGGCGAATGGTGATGTACGGTTACGGTCGGTGTTATCAATCATCAACTCTGGAATCTCAGGGATATCCAACTTCATGCCCTGCTTGCCAGCTACGGTGAAGAGATCCTTCTTGTCGGCTTTCTCAATGTGCTCGAGAAGGTCGGTCAGCTGCTTGCCGAGGAATGAAGAGATGATTGCTGGAGGTGCCTCGTTGGCGCCCAGACGATGAGCATTGGTTGCACTCATGATAGATGCCTTGAGCAAACCATTGTGCTTGTATACACCCATCAAAGTCTCTGTGATGAAGACTACGAAACGGAGGTTATCCTCTGGTGTCTTGCCAGGACCATGAAGCAGGATGCCTGTATCTGTAGCGAGACTCCAGTTGTTGTGCTTACCGGAACCGTTGATGCCTGCGAATGGCTTCTCATGGAGAAGTACGCGGAAACCATGATGGCGAGCTACCTTCTTCATCAAGCTCATCAGGAGCATGTTGTGGTCAACGGCAAGGTTGGTCTCCTCGAAGATAGGTGCCAACTCAAACTGGTTTGGTGCTACCTCGTTGTGGCGGGTCTTGCAAGGAATACCGAGCTCAAGAGCCTGGATTTCCAAATCCTTCATGAATGCCTGAACACGCTCTGGGATGGCTCCGAAGTAGTGGTCGTCCATCTGCTGGTTCTTGGCTGAATCGTGACCCATCAGGGTGCGGCCTGTCAGCATCAGGTCAGGACGTGCTGCATACAAGCTTTCATCTACCAGGAAGTACTCCTGCTCCCAACCGAGATTGGAAATAACTTTCTTGACATCAGGGTTGAAGTAGTGGCAAACCTCTGTTGCTGCTACGTTTACAGCGTGCAATGAACGGAGCAATGGAGCTTTATAGTCGAGTGCCTCACCTGTGTAAGAGATGAAGACGGTAGGGATACAGAGTGTATCGTCGATGATAAATACAGGAGATGTTGGATCCCATGCAGAATAACCGCGTGCCTCGAAGGTAGAGCGGATACCGCCAGAAGGGAATGAAGATGCATCAGGCTCCTGCTGAACGAGCAACTTACCTGAAAATTCCTCGATCATACCACCCTTGCCATCATGCTCGATGAAGGCATCGTGCTTCTCGGCAGTACCTTCTGTCAATGGCTGGAACCAGTGGGTGTAGTGGGTTACGCCATTCTCGTCAGCCCACTGCTTGATGCCTTTGGCTACGGCGTTGGCGATGTTACGGTCGAGACGTGCTCCGTTGTCAATGACGTCTACCAGTTTCTCATAGACATCTGCAGGGAGATACTTGTACATCTTCTGTCGGTTGAATACCTTCTTTCCGAAGAATTCACTTGGTCGCTCGCTAGGAGCGGTTACCTCAACAGGCTTTCTCTTGGAAGCCTCTGAAACAGCTTCAAATCTTAAGTTGCTCATACCTTATATAATTTAAAATTTCTGATTTTCAATGTTTTTATATTCTGTTGGAATGTTTATTTTCCCAGCCATTTGGCAATTCTCTCCATGGCTTCCTTGCAGTCTTCATGCTCGCCGAAGGCGGTGAGTCGGATATAGCCTTCGCCCGATGGACCGAAGCCGACACCAGGGGTGCAGACTACGCTGGCACCATAAAGCATCTCTTCGAAGAATTTCCAGCTTGGCGTATTGTTTGGCGTCTTCACCCAGAGATAAGGTGCATTCTCGCCGCCATATACTCTCAAGCCGAGTTTCTGGAGTTCGGCTCTCATGAAGTGGGCATTCTCCATATAGTAGTTGATGGTTGCCTTCACCTGTTCCTTACCCTCAGGGGTGTAGATGGCTTCGGCAGCACGCTGGCTGATATAGCTTGTACCATTAAACTTGGTGCACTGGCGGCGGTCCCAGATAGGGTTCAGTGCCACTTCCTCACCTGCCAATGTCTTTGCCTTCAACTCCTTAGGAACGATGGTGTAACCACAACGCACACCGGTGAATCCGGCAGTCTTCGAATAACTGTGGAATTCTATCGCTACCTTTCTGGCTCCACGAATCTCGTAGATAGAATGAGGAATTGATGGGTCGGTGATATATGCCTCGTAGGCTGCATCATAGAGGATGATGCTCTCGTTCTTGATAGCATAGTTTACCCATTTTCTGAGTTCTTCTTTCGAGATAACCGTACCCGTAGGGTTGTTTGGATAACAGAGATAAATCATGTCCACACGGTGGTCTGGAATCTGAGGGATGAAGTCATCGCTCTCATCGCAAGGCATGTAGGTTACATTGCTCCACTTGCCGTTCTCGAAGACTCCGGCTCTACCTATCATCACGTTAGAGTCTATATAAACCGGATAAATCGGGTCGGTAACGCCGATGTTGTTATCCCATCTCAAAATCTCCTGGATATTTCCCGTATCGCTCTTGGCTCCATCGTTTACGAATACCTCGTTGGCGTCAAGATGAATGCCACGTGGCAGAAAGTCGTTCTTGATGATAGCCTCGCGGAGGAAGTCGTAGCCTCGTTCCGGACCATAGCCTCTGAAAGAAGCCTGCTCAGCCATCTCGTCTACAGCCTTGTGCATCGCCTTGATGACGGCAGGGCAGAGAGGCTGGGTTACGTCACCGATGCCCAGACTGATTACACGCTGCTTAGGATGTGCAATCTTGTAGGCGTTCACCTTCTTTGCGATGTCGGCAAACAAGTAGTTGTTGGCCAACTTCAGGAAATGTTCATTAACTAATGCCATATTTTGTTTCTCCTTTTATTTGTGGTCATTATCGACCATTTGTTATTTAAGTTTGCTCTTATTTATAATTCAATTTCTCCTTCGAATGAGAAGGCTGCAGGTCCCGTCATGTAAACATGATCATCAGCCTCGCTATATTCTATTTCCAGCGTTCCGCCATCCATCACGATACTGCTTTTCCTACCAGTACGCTTGGTAAGGGCTGCGGCTACGGCTGTGGCACAGGCTCCTGTTCCGCAAGCCATTGTTATTCCGCTTCCCCTTTCCCAAACTCGTGTCCTTATGGCGTCTGTGTCAGTTACTTGTGCAAATTCTATGTTGCATCTCTGGGGAAATGCCTTGTCTTTTTCCAGAATTTTACCATAGTGGGCGATGTCGATGGTGTCGATGTCATCCACGAAGGTAACGAAATGCGGATTACCCATGCAAACATAGGTGCCTTCAAATTTTCTGCCATCAGCTTCGAGCACCGAAGGGCCTATGAATTGCTCGGGATTTTCAAGTTTGGGTTCCAGCATGTCTACTGTTACCGATTCCACAACTTCTTTATTATCCTGAAGATGAAGTTTCAATATCTTGATACCCGAAAGTGTTTCCAGTCGGATGGTGTCCTTTCGGGTCAATCCTTTTTCGTAAAGATACTTACCGATGCATCGGCTTGCATTGCCGCACATCATCGCTTCTGAACCATCGGCGTTGAAGATGCGCATCGAATAATCTGCTCTTCTGCTGTCTTGCGGCTTTCCGATGAGAACCAGTCCATCGCTTCCTATGCCCGTGTGATAAGCACTCCAGGCAATGGCCGCCTTCTCTGGGTCAGGGATGTCGTATTGTTGGGTATCTACATATATATAATCGTTACCCGCTCCCTGCATCTTTGTAAAATGAACTGTTTCTTTCATCTGCGTTGTTCTTTATGTTTGAATACTCTTCTTTATCTCTCATGTCTTATCTCTTTGAGATTTGACTTTTTGCTAGTCTTTCGAATATTTCGATGACTATTTGTTTGATTTCGATTGCAAAGGTACGACGATTTGTTGAAATATGCAAGAAAATAAATACAGAAATCTTGATTATTTTTCGCTATCTTACAATTTGTGTTATAAAATTGCTTTCTGCCTTACAAATTGTAAGGAGAATATGATAAGCCTCGATAAATTTAAAATATTCGATAAAAAGTAAAAGCGAAATGTTTTTATTTTCTTTAAAATGCTGACAAAATGTATTAATTTTGCAGCCGAAAATGAACATAGTGTAAAGAAAGGCTTGATTTGGATGGCAACCAATGAAGGTCCGTTTTCGAAAAGAGACAATCAATAGAAGTATTAACACATTATTAATTATTAAAGGATTATGAAGAAGATTGAGGCAATTATCCGCAAGTCTAGATTCGAGGATGTCAAGAAGGCGCTTTTAGCAGCAGACATCGAGTGGTTCTCTTATTATAATGTAAGAGGTGAGGGAAAAATGCGCCAGGCTCGCATTTACCGTGGTGTGATGTATGATACCAGCAGCATCGAGCGTGTGCTCCTGAACATCGTGGTTCGTGACAAGAATGTGGAACCAACCATCGCCGCTATCCAGGGCGCTGCACAGACCGGTGAAGTAGGAGATGGCAGAATCTTCGTGATTCCTGTACTCGATACCGTTAGAATCAGAACCCATGAGCGAGGCGACATCGCATTGTATAACGCTGAGAAAGAGGAATAATTTAAAATGTTGAATGTTGATTTAGGCATTCTTACTTATCTTTAATAAATATTATTTAGTATTCTAATTTAACTATAAGATGTAAGTATGAGCAGTTTATTATTAACTACACTTGATACGGGTAACACAGCGTGGATGATCATGGCAACCATCTTGGTGCTTTTGATGTCAATCCCGGGTATAGCACTTTTTTATGGTGGTTTGGTGCGCCAGAATAATATCCTCAGCATCCTGATGCAGACGGTATTTATTGTGGCAGTAGTCAGTCTGATATGGGTAGCCTTCGGTTATTCCTGGGCATTCTCTACAGAATATGCCGATTCGGGCAATCCTCTGGCTTGCGTCATCGGTGGTTTCGATAAATGTTTTCTTCACGGCATTGGCTTGGATGCCATCATGCCAACAGGCATTCCGGAGCTCACCTTTGCAATGTTCCAGTGCATGTTCGCCCTCATTACTCCAGCCCTGATTCTCGGTGCTTTTGCCGAACGTGTGAAGTTCAGCGGTTATGTACTTTTCACCATCCTTTGGGTTATCATCGCTTATCTTCCTATGGCTCACTGGGTATGGGGCGGCGGTTTCCTGCAGCAGATGGGAGCCATCGACTTTGCAGGTGGTACCGTGGTTCATATCATGCTATGTAGCCGCTCTGGTTATGGCACTCTGTGTAGGCAAGCGAGATGATTACCGCGCAGGTCATCCTATCACACCTCACAACATCACCTTCGTGTTCATGGGTATGTCATTCCTCTGGTTGGGATGGTTCGGTTTCAATGCCGGTAGCGGATTGGCAGCTGATGGTCTGGCAGCCAATGCCTTCCTCGTAACCCATATCGCAACAGCAGCGGCAGCCACCACCTGGATGCTCATCGACTGGATTGTGAACAAGAAGCCAACTACAGTAGGTGCTTGTACCGGTGCTGTTGCCGGACTGGTAGCCATCACTCCTGCAGCCGGCAGTACCGATATTTTCGGAGCTTTCTGCATCGGTATCATTTCCACCATCGTCTGCTTCTTCATGGTAGCGGTAGTAAAGGAGAAGTTCAAGTATGATGATGCCCTCGATGCCTTTGGTGTTCATGGTATGGGTGGTATTCTGGGATCTATCCTCACCGGTGTCTTCGCCACTCAGTATGTAACAGGAGCCGAAGGTGTACAGGGTGCCCTTTATGGCGACTGGCATCAGCTTTGGGTTCAGGTTGTAGCCACCGTGGTAAGCATCATCTACAGCGTAGTAGTTACCTACATTATCTTCAAGGTAGTAGATAAGAGTGTAGGTGTACGTGTTGACAAGCGAGTAGAGGAGGAAGGTCTCGACATCTACGAGCATGGTGAGAGTGCTTATAGCAACTAATTGCGAAATTCGATTATCAGCATGAAATTTAGGTCAATGGTGTTTCATTTTGAGGAATGGAACACCATTTTTTTTTACGATAAATCCTCAACTTGCATAATGAAAATGCCACAACTTGCACAATGAAATTGCCTCAACTTGCATAATTTAACGTTTAAAATGCTAGTATTCAGTAACTTTTGATTATCTTTGCAGCGGTGCTTAAAAAATATGATTATGAAGAAATATAAGGCAAGAATAGCAGATAAAATGTTAAGTCGGAGACTTTTGGGGAGTGGTGCCGTTTTGATACAAGGCCCCAAGTGGTGTGGAAAGACGACTACTGCAGAACAGCAAGCAAAGAGCGTTGTGTATATGGATGATCCAGAATACATGGAGCAGAATGTGGAACTTGCAAATCTTTCTCCCAAAAAGTTGCTTTCAGGAGAAGTGCCTCGTCTTATTGATGAATGGCAATTAGCCCCGCAACTTTGGGATGCTGCTCGTTTTGAGGTTGATCATAGAGATGAACTAGGGCAATTCATCTTTACTGGTTCTGCAGTCCCTGTTGATACAAGCAAAATTCACCATTCAGGGACTGGTCGATTTGCATGGTTGACAATGAGAACAATGAGTCTTTCTGAATCTGGCGATTCTACAAATGAAGTCAGTCTAGAAGAATTGTTTGCCAATCCCATAGCAGATGTTTTTGCAACTAATCCTCTCAACATTGATTCTTTGGCATGGTTGATATGTCGGGGTGGTTGGCCAAAGGCAACGATGGTTAGTAAGGAGGTAGCACTTGATATGGCATATAGATATTATGAAGCCGTGGTACACTCTGACATTTCTCGTGTAGATAATGTGAGCCGTGATCCGGAAAGAGCAAAAAGAATATTGCGTTCTCTAGCAAGAAACCAATGTGCTCAGGTAACGGTAAATACTATCCGTGCTGATTTGGAGAATAATGATGTTGTAGCCACTAATCGCAATACAGTGGCTTCCTATATAGAGGCTTTGAAGAAAATCTTCGTATTGGAAGATTCCTTGGCATGGAATCCAAATTTGCGAAGTAAAACGGCTATTCGCACTTCGGATACCCGATATTTTTCTGATCCTTCTATTGGTGTTGCGGCTTTAGGTATAGGTCCAAATGATTTGGTGAATGACCTCAGTACGATGGGTTTGTTCTTTGAATCAATGTGTATCAGAGACTTGCGTGTTTATGCCGATGCTATTGATGGAACAGTGTATCATTATCGTGATGGTAATGGAGTGTGATGCTGTAGTTCATTTGCGTAATGGGAATTTTGGACTGATAGAAGTTAAATTGGGTGGTGAGAAGAACATCGAAGAAGGAGCAAAGAATCTAAAGCTCTTGGCTTCTAAAATCGATGATACGAAAATGAAATCCCCATCTTTCCTTATGGTTCTAACAGGTACATCTCGTTATGCAGTTCGCAGGGACGATGGCGTCTATGTTGTGCCAATTGGTTGTTTGAAAGATTAATGTAGTTATGTCGGTGTAAACATGCGTCCCGCCGGATTTGTAATCCGGCGTAAAAAATGTCCTAACTTATTTTAGCTTGCTGCGGATTTGCAATCCGCAGCAATCAAGACTGCTGTTGATAGATAAGGGGGATTATCCCCCCCGGTTTTAATAGGTCGAACCTTTTTGATGCCGGATTACAAATCCGTCGGGACGTCAGTGTACCCTTCAATTAATTGTTACCACTCTTTATCTTCATATGGAGTTGATTCAATACCTTCATGCTGAAGAGCATAAACAAATTTGTCCAAAATAGGTTTTAAAGTTTTCTTAAATAAAAGCGTTTTGCCAAACCATTTTACAAGAGTTGGACTTGTTGAATAATATAGCTTAATGAAAGAACGTCCAAATACAGATTCCGCCAACTTCAAATCTCTAAATCTTCTTAATGTCCAAACTTCTGGACAATCATATGAGCCATATATGGCTGTCGCAATATAGCAACCCCCACTTGTAGTTTTATTCCGTGAGGTGTTTTGAATAGGCTTGAAGGTATAATTTGTCTTATCTAAATTTTCTTTCCTTCTTGACTCAGCTTGTGAAATTAATATTTGACGTGGCATCTGCAGAGTAGAACGGGGAACGGCTTCAGAGCTATATGAAGTATTTTGTATTCTCGGTTTGGATTGGTTATTAATTGGGGTTTGATTATGTTTGCTCAAAATAATACTTTCTTTGATGTTGTTAACAGAAGGAATTATAATCGTTGCAGCTAATTTAGAATGCCAACCATCATGTATTACTCCTAATGAAGCAACTATATATAAAACTCCATATCCTGATTTGTATAGAGAATTATCCAATCTTAATCGATTCAAATAATCTGGGTCTGTAATTGGAAAATCATATTCGTAACCATTGTAGTTAAATTTGATTCTCGGTTTAGGCGTATATCTTTCATCTAAATAAATCTCACTACCCTCTGTTCTAATAAGCATGAGCGAATAATCACCATTTTGAAAAGCATCTGGTGTTAAAGAATATAAGATATGCCATGTACAGATTCATCTGAAGAATATCTAATTAGTAACCATAGAACTACTACCTGACTAGCATCCTGAACTGCATATTATCCCATTTATAGAAATTCTCCCTTCTTGCAATGATACTTCTATACCTGCGATACATCTTCCACCATGTTTATAGGAATTTGCAAGGCATAAAATAAGTTTGTCCATAATATTTTAAACTAAATGAATAATTTTGACTTCCTCTGTGGAATGTTTTTTCAAATATTCCACCAATAATCTTCGATGACAGAATTCAGGTGTTTCTTCACTACATAAGAAGCAAGCATTATCAAAATTTTTAATGCCATATTTCTTTATAACAGACCGCTCTTGAAGAAGGTTTAAATAGACATTTGTATATTGACTCCAGTCAACTTCTTCTTTGCGCCATTTGCTCAACAAATCTTTTGTTGGTGCAAAATCAACAATATGTTCATAAGGAGCATTGCAAATTTGCTTTACAAAATATTGTAAATCTTTTCCCTTTGCAAAGCCAGCAAGCTGGCTAGCATTGTTTATTCGAATATCCACAAGCTTTGAAATGTGATTATTCTTGAGCAATTCAAAAAACTGCTCGGCACTTTTTTTGGTAAATCCAATAGTGTATAATGTAATCATATCTTTTCTTTATTAATCTGTTATTTTTTCTTCCATCATTGGTTTATAACCAATTTCACGATTCTTAATTCTATAAGCTTCATCTCTCAGTTTTTTTTCATCGTTTGATTCTGAGAAGAGATCGCCTTCACCCGAAAGTTTTCCTTTTCTAACATACTCATTTATCATACGAGACTCTAATTCTTTGTGCGTTTTGAGTTGTATTTCATGAGTTTCTTTATTCCTCATAATATGCATAATATCATATTTGTTATCATACAAATACCTTGAAATAAAAGAGAAACGATGACAATCCAGTGGATTAGCTTCTGTACACATTAAAGCAATTGTTCGACCTTGGCTTAACGCTTTATCTAATCGATTTATGCCAGCTTTGAAATTGTCCGTTTTGACACCCAACTCAAAATTTACTTGCATAAAGTCTTCATTGCCATTATGTACATATTGTAAGCAATCGTCACGCCTTGCACCAAATTCTTTTCCGAAATGAGCATACAAAACGTTTTTGCCCTTCAAATATATGCATAATGATTCTTTGTTAAATTGAGGGGCATGTTGACTAAAAGGCATACTTCTAACATCGATGATACAATTAACATCATAATGTTGTAGCATATCATAAAAGTCATCCAAACTTTGAATTGTATGTCCTATTGTGAAAATCATATCCAAATACTTTATTACCACAAGGCAACTTTTCCAGCAACTCCCAAATCAAGTGTTGCGGTTGCGATACCCAATGCTTGAAAAACGCGACTAAGCGTAGGAAGCGTAATTGTGCTACTTCCTTTTTCCAAACGCGAAATTTGTGCCCGTTGTACACCAATACGTTCACCAAGTTGTTCTTGTGTAAGATTCTGTGCTTTACGAGCATTACGAATTGCTTCACCCAAATAATAGGCATTGACCTCTTCTTTGAGCAACTTTTCCATCATGTCACGCTCTTTAGTACCAGTCTTGCCCCAAACTTCATCAACCACCTCAGAAAGTGGAGTTAAATGCATCTGTGCCATATCTATTGATGTTTTAATTCAAAATATAGTTTTCTAATCTCTTCTGCCTTTGTTATTTCCTTTCGAGGAGTCTTTTGTGTCTTCTTGATATACCATGTGGCGACAATCAAAGTATCCGTTTCTGTGTCCCAAAAAGAGAATAGGCGATAGCAGTTTCCATTGAATAAAGTACGAAACTCCCAAATTTCAGAATTCTCTAATTTTTTTAAGAGTTCCTTGTCCATGACACCTTGTTCTATTTTCTTGTAATTGTAGGTTATTTTTTGTTGTACCTTCAACGGCAAAGAACGAACGAATGACAAGGCTTCATCCATTAAAACCACTTTAAATTTATATTCGCTCATTATTGTTTAATTTCTGGTTACAAAGATATAGTTTTGTTTCTAAACAGCAAAACAAAATAAGAAAACTTTAACTTACTTTTGCATTTGTCTCACTCCACCAATAGCAATTGGATATAAATCGTACTGTGGGAATTTCTCGCAGCCGATGTAGAGAGTATCGAAGGCATCTGTGCCGTCGGTGCGGTGTTCGAGAGGGTCTTCTTCGGACTCCGGTTGCTTCTCCATAGACTTGTTCTTGCTGAAGCCGTTGTGTCCCGCCGGATTTGTAATCCGGCGTTAAAAATGTCCTAACCTATTTTAGCTTGCTGCGGATTTGCAATCCGCAGCAATCAAGACTGCTGTTGATAGATAGGGGGATTACAAACCCCACTGTTTTCCCTATGTATTCCTATACTCGTTGGCGGAATTAAAATTCGCCTAAAAATTAGTATATTTTATGGAGAAAAAGTTGTGCATCTCGCTGATTTTTAGTAACTTTGTGGTGTCCAAACATAAAGTTATAATATTTCACGCTATGCACAACTTGTATGCAAATTTCGTAAAAATTCTTGAGATATGCAAGAATTTCTCCATAAATTTAGTTAATGAGCTAGGAAATATTCCTCGCCCAGGAGTCGTACCACGTTTTTCAGACCTCGAAGTTGTTGCTTTGAGCTTAACTGCTGAGCATCTAAGTATCGACAGTGAAAACAACTTGTTTGACAGACTGAAGGAGTATAAGACTGAAATGCCAAACCTGATTTCTCGACGTCAATTTAATGACCGCCGAAAATTCACAGCGGAATTATGGGCGCACCAGTAAAATCCTGTGTCTTATAATGTGGGATTATGTGACGATAGCGCTGTATCGGTACCACACGTAGCGTTGTAATCGGTACCATGCTATCACTGCAAGCGGTACCAAGATTCCAGTTCTGCTATGGCATCTGCCAAGGTTGGATCACCTATGTAATCATACCATTTGGCAATGGGAAGCTGCGAGACGATAATGACGGACTTTCTCTCGTATCTCTCTTCTAGGATTTGGAGCATACTTTTGCCCGACATACTGGTATGGCACGCTATAGTTGTTCAGTAGATTGTAAAACACCTCGTCATGTAGCAGAGCGTAGGCGGCATTGTATGCCTTTTGAACGAGACCCTCGACTGGACCTTTGTCCCTGGGTGTGCGAATCCTGCAGGTTTGGAGGGATGTATCGTAGTAGGCGACCCATTCCACGGCTGCATCATTGAACGCTGGCTTGTAGCGGTTCAGTACGCCACGTCCCATGTGTAGTTGCTCGCAAATGGTGCGTTGCGGTATTTTTGCCGCTAGCATTTGAAATAAACGTTTTAATTCACTCATGTTTACATTACTTTGTGCCATATCTATACAAATTTTAAAAGTCTACTGCAAAGATAGGCGGTGTTTGCCAATTTCGTAGCTGATGATTTTTCTTCCATTATCAGCAGAGAAATTAGCAAAATCAGTCTATTTTTCTTTATTTAACTCTGAAATTGAGTGGAATATCAGAGAAAATCTTTAAATTTGCATTTAAATACAATATTTTGTAAAGAATGGAAGATAGAGAACTATTACAGAAAAGTGCTCCAGAGTTCGAACGCCTCGCCTTTACGGTGTTGGCCATCGAGGCTTCGGCACAAAAAATGGGTATATCGCCGTCTGAAATGAGAAAGCGATTGGATAAGGTGGGGCTAATCAAGAGTCTCATTCAAGATTGCTATGACACTCTACATACCGAGAGCCGGGAAGCTGTGGCGAATGATGTGGTCGAAGCTCTTAAAATTGGGAAAGAAAAGAATAATGGAAAAGCAAATATTATATCATGGTTCAAATGTCATTGTTGAGCATCCTTTAGTAAGCATTGGAAGAAAGGACTTGGATTTCGGTCCAGGATTCTATCTTACGCCTTTGTTTGAACAAGCTTCCAAATGGGCTGGCCGTATCAAGACCATCAGACGAGCCAAGCAAGCTATAGTGAACACCTATGAGTTCGCTCTACCACAAGACAGCAAGGTAAAACGATTTGATGCTTACGATAAGGAATGGCTCGACTTCATTGTTGACAGCAGAAAAGGAAAGCAGCCTTGGAGTGGGTATGACATCATTGAAGGAGGAGTGGCTGACGACCGTGTAATTGATGCAGTAGAAGCCTATATCAATGGCTATGCAGATGTTGAGCATACTCTTCGCCAGTTGGTTTATCACAAGCCCAACTATCAGATTTGCATTTTAAGCCAGGAGATAGTTGATAAGTATTTACAATTCAAATCATATGAAAGGATATAATTATGTTGGATTTCTTATTATGGAATAAAATCGCTCGTATCATAAAGCAACTAGCTGATACGTTACATATATCAACCGACAGGGCTTTACAGATATTCTATGACTCTGACGTTTGCCGTATGTTACATGACAAAGAACTTGGCTTGCATCTAATGAGTGATACATATATTGTAAATGACTTGATAGAAGAGCTAAGGAATAAGCAATAGCAAAACGATGGATAATTAGAGGAGGAAGATTATTTGTACTGTACCTTGCTGTATGTTTAGTACGGTCAAGGTGCTATCTTTATGTAATAATGTGCAAATGTGTCTCCTTCAGCTATCGCATTCGTCTCCTTCAGCTATCGCATTCGACTCCTTCAGCTATCGCATTCGACTCCTTCAGCTATCGCATTCGTCTCCTCCGGTCACTGCATTCGACTCCTTCAGCTATCGCATTCGTCTCCTTCAGCCACTGCATTCGACTCCTTCAGCTATCGCATTCGTCTCCTCCGGTCACTGCATTCGACTCCTTCAGCTATCGCATTCGTCTCCTTCAGCCACTGCATTCGACTTCTTCAGCTATCGCATTCGTCTCCTTCAGCCACCGCAGCCGAATGTGTTAACTCAATGAAGTAGATGAACTCGTGAAATGAAGTGGATGAAGTCGTGAAATGAAGTGGATGAGTTCGCATAATGAAGTTCATGATTTCTGCACAATTGCCAATACATGCGAATGGTAAAGCAAAAAGTGGTTGTTCGGAATTTCCGAACAACCACTCAATATGGTGCTTTAGAGGGGGGGGAACGCAGAGTAATGAGGTGAAATACTATAATCTCAATGTTATAATCTCTGTGGGGCATCATTCCCCATAGGACAAAAGTCGCCATAGCCTTGTGGCGCAGTCACCCACTTTGTTATAGACATTTTCTATTAATGATTTTTTGTCCATCTTACATTGGTTGTACGTCATAACGAATAAGAAATGTGGTTCTTCTCAAATTTTGGTACATTTATGTATCTAAGTTTGAGGAGACCTTTATCTGCAAAAGAGAAATCGATGCTCTTCCACCCATAATTCGCTTTGCGGTCTTTATCTTGTTGACCGAACCTTCAAGGATTCCATTGTTCAATTTGCTAGCAATAGAATTATTGATGGCGGAATAGTCCTTAATCAGTCCTTTGGCAAACTTTTCCATTTTCTCATTACCACATCCTATGACCATGTTAATCCATTTGTACAAGTTCATTTTGACCTCTCCGCTCAAAATGCCTTGAAATGTTGTTATATAATAGGCTAAATCGGTAACATGCGAGTCCTGCAGAAACAATCTGACAGTCTCCGTCTTGGTTTTCCTGTTGAAGTGAACTATTGAATTCCAAAGGTCATACTCTTCGTTCCTGATAGTTGCCTTTGCAAGAAATGCCTTGTAGGCATCATCGTATGCCTTCCAGTCTTCCTTCCATTTTCCTCTCAGTAGAAAAAGAAGTCTTTTCAGTATTTCTTTCTTCTCTGTAGAATGTAACCCCTTGGTAACCACAGAGTAATCCAATGACTTTTTACAGAGAATCCTATTTGTAATAGATTCTATGGCTTTGTAAGCCCTTAGTTGCGTTGGGTTGAGCAAGTCCTCATATTTGGTGTTCCTTAGCTTTCCCATCTTAAATCCATCAAACCCTGTTTTGTCATGGATTTCACTCAAAGTCAGTCCTTGCCTTGCATAAAGATCCATGAAAGTGTTCCATTCAGTCATTTTCTTGATTCTTCTTGCATCCTTGCACATCGATTCCAAGACTGCATATATGCTGTTATAAAGCCAACCTCTACTTATTTGTGGCTTAATGGGACCAACTAGACCTTGAGTCAGCAACTCCATTCTCTTATGCAAAAACTCCTGCAGAATCTTTGGAAAGACTGCGCTCGTCAAGTCTTCAATGACATGGAATTTGTCTGTGATAGCATGTGCTGATGGGGCTCCTTGCTTGATAGCCTTAATGAAGCATCGTCCCCTATCACGAGTGATAGTATTGACTTTCTTGTATTGTTTCAAGACATTTGCCACAATCGAAGAATCTCTAGAGTCTATCAGTTCCAAAATCTCGCCTGTGTCATGGTCTACGATAACACTGCCATAGGTATGTCTCTTTCTCTTGGCAAAGTCATCTATGCCTATATTCCTGGCAGTCCTGTCTGGAAGTCTTTGGATCTTTTTCAAATGATTTATGCAAGTATTTGGACAGCAAGTGATTCCCATCTTTCTCATGACCTTGAGGTCGACACAGATGACATATGTATATGAAGCAGGTTCATCAACTCTATGCATCTTACACTGAATCTTGCATATTTGTTTAGCCACTTCGTCTGTTGCTCTACAAATATATGTTTATCAGACTGGCAGTAAAAACGGCGCATGTAAAGGGTGAGAACAAACCGTTTACACCCTAAAGGACACATCGTGACCGTTCTCTTTTGCCAGCCACGGGTATGAGTGGTTTTCTTGCCACAACGGTCGCAGAAGGCATGGGTAGCCGTACTCACGAGAACCATTTTGAGTTCCGTGGAAGAGAAGTCACAACTTGCGATAAAAAAGCCATCTATGGCAGGAAAAATGTCCATAAGAAGTTTTTCTCCGACCGTAGAAGCATTTATATCGGATTTTATTTGGTTGTTTCTTATCTTTTTTATAATTTTGCATCTGTTAGCGATTGTATCCATTGTAAGTCATATTTTATGATCACTTTAAACTTACATATTTTTGGAGACAATCGCTAATTTTTTATATTAAACTTTCTCAAAAATATTGCTCCTTCATATAAAATATGGGGCTTTGTACTAAAATTTGAGAAGAACCATCGTTCTCATACATAGGCTTTCCTCTTTTACTAATAAATGTTATATTCCCGCCATTCCTTTTCCAAATCATTTGTTTTCTCCTGGATTTACAGTACTTTTGCAGAAAGTATCTAATTAAAGATTCAAAGTGCGATTTAAAATAAGGTATAGATTATGCAATACAAGAATATCATATTTGATTTGGGAAATGTCTTGGTGAAGCTCAATCCGGAAGGATGTATCGGGGCTTTCAAGGCGATAGGAATGGGGGAACTGGCTAATCCGAATCTTCAGAGTGAGGGGATGAAGCTGATGAGCAAACTGGGTGTGGGAATGATTACCACCGAAGCATTCTGCGATGCAGCCCGTGAGTTGACAGGAGCTGATGTGACGAATGAAGAAATCATCGATGCTGCCAACAAGATGCTGGTGGAGATTCCTGATGAGAAAAAGGAGCGAATCCTGCAGTTGAAGAAGGCTGGTTACCGCCTCTTCCTCTTGAGCAATACCATTGATATACACTGGAATTATTGCGTGGAGCATCTCTTCCCTTATCAGAACCATGGGGTAGAGGATTATTTCGAGCACTGTTTCCTCTCTCAGCGAATGCATTTGGCTAAGCCTGATGCCCGTATCTATGAAGAGGTAGTCAAGCAGGCGAACATCCATCCCGATGAAACCCTCTTCATCGATGATCTGAAGGAAAACTGCGAGGCTGCCGAGAAGCTGGGCATCCATACCTTTCAGAACGTGAAGTTCGATGATTGGCTTTCACTTCGATTCTGACGGATATGTCAGAACCGAAGTGATTCGAAAAAAATATGAATTTCTTCGCTTTTTCCAATAAAATGTTATACCTTTGCCAACTCATAATAACTAACATACAATATCAAAATGAATTTTTACAAGACATTAGGATTGAAAAACAGCCGTATTGATGTGGCTGATGCCTTGCGAGGATTGGCCGTAGCAGGTATTATTCTCTATCACTCCGTGGAGCATTTCAATATGTACGATGGAAACATAGCACATGTTTATACGCTGGGGTGTGATGATTGGATGGCAGATGTGCTGGCATTGCTGCTGTCGGGAAAGATGTATGGTATCTTTGCCCTGCTCTTCGGATTAAGCTTCTTTATCATGAATGATAATCAGCAGCAGCGTGGAAATTGCTTTTCGGGTAGATTCGCCTGGCGAATGTTCCTCCTGGCAATGCTCGGTATCGTGAACACCGCCTTCTTTGATGGCGACATCCTCTTCTCCTATGCCATCTATGGACTGGTTCTCATCCCATTGAGTTATCTTCCTACCAAATGGCTCTGGTGGGTGGTTGCCTTCCTCTTTATCCAACCGGTAGAAATCTACTCCCTCATTTCGGGATGGCAGGTGGATGCATCGGCATTGAGAGAAGTGTATGGAAATATGTATAATGGTCATCAGCACGGCAGTTTCCTGGAGAATGCTTATGGCAACCTGCGATACGGACAGGTGGCTACTTATTACTGGTGTATGATGAAGGGAAGACATACGCAGACTATCTGCCTCTTCATACTTGGAATGCTGGTGGGTAGAAAGCGTTGGTTCTACAATGAGAACAACAACCTGGCTTTGTGGAAGAAGGTGCTGGCGGTTTCCATCCTGGTATTGATTGTGGGAGGCATAGCTGATGTGCGCCACATGGAAACATGGAACAATTGGCTTTATCCTATCTACAACTTCTTCATCCTCTCGTTTGTAGTATCAGGATTCATATTGTTGTGGTACGGAAAGGAATGGTTCAGAAAGGGATTGTCGTTCCTGCGCCAGTTTGGCAAGATGAGTTTGACCAACTACTTTCTCCAGTCTATCATCGGTTGTGGACTGTTTGCTTATTATGGCTTCAATCTCCAGACGAAACTCGGCATCACCTATGCCTTCTTTGTGGGTATTGCCATGGTGGTAGTGCAATGCCTCTTCTCCAACCTCTGGCTCAAGTATCACTCCCATGGTCCTTTCGAGGGAATTTGGAAGAAGCTGACCTGGATTAAGTTCTAAATTTTCAAGTTTACTGTAAAACTGGAGACTCCAGTTTTACAGTCTTATCCCATATTTCCAGTTGCCTTCATTCATCATCTGCGCTGGCATAAATTCTTTCATGCTGTTGATGATGGTGTTAAGCATCCGTTCTTTGATATAGTCTTCCCTAATGTATAGGGAGATGCGTCTCTGGGAAAGATAATCTCCTTCTATCTTTCTTACATTCTTGCGTTGTGCCTCATTTAGGAATTCGAGGTGCATCTCTGGAATGATGGTGAACCCGCCGTTCTCATCCACGATGCGAATTAAAGTTTCTATGCTGCCTGACTCATAGATGTGGTGCCCTTTGCTCCTTGCTTTACAGAAGGAGAAGGCACTATCGCGAAGGCATTGTGCTTCTTTCATAATCCACATGTTCTCATGTTCCAGATTCTCTGGCTTGAACACGGGCAGCTTGCGCCAGCAGTCTTCCGATAAATATACATAAAAGCGTTCTGTGTAAAGCGGAATCTCAAGTATTCCTTTACGAGGCAGGTCTGAAATAGCAATGCCAGCATCTATTTCTCCATCTTGCAAAACATGAAACATTTCTTCTGATTTCATCTCTTGAATAGAGAGGTTTACTTCAGGATAATCTTTTCTGTAATGCTTGATGAATTTGGGAAGAATGTAAGGAGCAATGGAGGGACCTACGGAGAGAGACAGAGATTTGCCAATCTGGTTCTTTTCTTCAGCCACGAGTTCTGTGATTTTCTCTAGCTCCAAAAGTGTCTTTTTAGCTTGAAGGATGATTTTCTCTCCTGCACTCGTTGGTGTTACCTGTTTGTTGGTGCGGTCGAAGATGCGCACATCGAGTTCTTCTTCTAACTTCAGCAGCATGGCGCTGAGTGTGGGTTGGGAAATATTGCACGAGTCTGCCGCCTTCGCAAAGTTGCGAAAGCGGTTGATTGCTACGATATATTTGAGTTGTTGCAGATTCATTTTGCTTTGAGTTATCTTGCTTTGAGTTATCTTGCTTTAATTTATCTTGCTTGAAATTATCTTGCTTTGAGTTTACATATCAGCTGTGTCATGTTGCCCATAGGACAGAACACGCACCAGGTTCTTGGACGATAGATAATGGTGAGCAGAACGCCCACAATCAGCGAGGTGAGCATGATGCCGTAGAGACCGAAGGCAAACTGCGCCTTCCATGGCTCAATCTCTACCGGGTAAGCCCAATGCCATGGCACGTTGAAGGTCCATAGCAGGTGGATGGTCTGATGGAGATCTTCTGTGCCCTTTGCCACCATTGTGGTGAGGATGATCATCTGTATGAAGAAGAACATGAAGAACAGGAGGAAGCCATGGCGGAACCATTTAGACGAGAACCATCTTGGTGCCGCCTTCTTGCGCGACCATCCCAGGGTGTTTCCTATTTGCAGGAAGAGTTGTCCTCGTCCACAATAGTTGTTGCAATATCCCTTTCCACCTCCGAATATGGCCATGAGCAGCGGAATCAGAAAACAGATGACTCCGAGCCATGCGAACACAATATTGAAGAATCCGAGGATGAAATAGGTGGCAGATATGAGCCACAGGTAATCACTCCATTTCTTATTTTTCTGTTTTGCCATGCGAATCAATTTGATGAAATTAAACGGGTTGTCTTAAAACTTTATGGATTACTCCTGCCGGACAGTTTTTCTCGCAGATGCCGCAGCCTATGCACTTCTCCTCATCTATCTGGGCATAGCATCCCTTGTAGATGCTGATGGCATCCTTAGGACATACTTTCACGCAAACACCACATGCCACGCAGCGGTTTTGCTCGTTAATTGCTTTATACTTAGCCATATTGTTACTTACTTCTGAATACCTTCCTTTTCCAGTATCTCTTCCAGAAATTCAGATGCATCAGCCACGCAGAGCGGACACTCGCGAAGCACCTTGCCTGTGCCCACACCTTTCAGCAGTTTGCATTGTGTGACACCATTGCGTTGCTTAAACTTATCCATTATCATTCTCATGCCCTTGATAGACTTCGCCTTGTCTTGTGTTGCGAGTCCAAGTACGATGCCAGCGCCAACGAGGGCTCCGCAGGTTCCCTCCATGTTACCCATACCTGCAGCAAAGGCATTGTTAAGCGTTCTTGATGGTTTCCTCGTCCATACCGGTGAAGTCGTGGTAGGTGCAGAGCACAGCCTGTGTGCAATTATGTGAGCCACAACGTTTCTTTTCTGCTGCTATTTCTTTTCTTGTTTCCATTGTCATTTTTCTCTTTGTTTTTTTATTTTCTTATTTGTAATTTTGATTTCGGCTGCAAAGATAATACTTTTATTATAGATAAACGAAAGATTTTGGCTATAAGTTGATAGATGGTATCTATTGTGGCTTTTTGAAAAAAAAGGTGTGTCATGGACTTATGACACACCTCTTTATTTTTTATTTATCCTTTCTGAATATCTTATCCACGACTATAGCAATGGCGCCATCGCTGGTTACATTGCTGGCGGTGCCGAAACTGTCCATCGCAATATAGAGGGCTATCATAAGTGCTTGCATATCAGCATTGAAACCTAAAACTGAGGCTAGCGGACCTAGCGCTGCCATGACGGCTCCTCCCGGAACTCCCGGAGCTGCTACCATGCAGATGGCAAGCACGAAGATGAAGTTGAGGAAGAGGGGGAGATTGCACGGCATACCATTGATGAGACAGATGGTGAGCGCACAACAGGTAATCTTCATCATTGATCCCGAGAGATGGATGGTGGCACAGAGCGGAATGGTGAATCCGGCAATGCCATCGGTGACGCCGTTTTTCAAGGTCTGCTTCAGAGTTACCGGAATGGTGGCTGCTGATGATGATGTGCCAAGTGCCGTGAAGTAGGCTGGCAACATGTTGAATAACAGCTTAAAAGGATTCTTGTGGGACAAGCCGCCAGCCAACAGATATTCGTAAAGTAAGATGACGATATGAAGTACGAGAATCACGAGGATAATCTGTGCGAAGACCAGCAGAATGTGGTAGGCTTCGCCGGAGAAAGTCATGCCCAGGAAGATGCCGAAGATATAAAGGGGCAGTAGGGGAATGATGACTTTGGCAATGATACCTGATACGATTTCCTTGAATTCCTGAAAAACGTTCTGCATGGTGCGGCTGCCTTTGTGGGCAATGCCCAGTCCGGCAATGAACGAGAAAACGAGGGCACTCATCACATCTACCATGGCAGGTATCTTGATTTCGAAGAAGGGTTTGAGTTCTTCCACTTTATCTACTGCCACATGGGCAGAATTGGCAATCATGTTAGGAAAGAGTGCCGAGCCTGTGCCATAGGCAAGAAGACCCGCCAGGATGGTGTCGGCAAAGGCGATGCCCACAGTGGCAAGGAGGAGTTTTCCGGCTCCGTGACCGATGTCGGCAATGGCTGGCGTAACGAGACCGATGATGATGAGCGGTATCATAAAGCCCAGAAACTGGCTGAAGATGCCGTTGAAGGTGAGAAACGCTCTGACGGCCGCTTCATTGAAGAAATTGCCGAAGATTACACCCAACAGGATGGCAATGATGATTCTTGCCAAGAGTGGCATTTTGATTCTTTTCATATTCGTAAAATTGCTTTTTGCCTGCAAAGGTACGATATTTCTAACTTTTTTCCAAGTATTTTGCTGTTTTTTTAGAATCTGTCATGCTTACTGTACAACTTTCATGATGTTCGAAGGTGGGCGCTGCGCCATGAGTTCCTGCTTCATGTAATCCATGTAGGGCGCTACATGCTGATAATAATGGTAATAACCCGGACAGAGATAGTTGAGACCGGAATCGCCATACTTATCTTTCATGAAGCGGTTCTTTGGGCATTCTCCATGACAGGCAAACTCCATGTCACACTCCTTGCACTGGCGGGGAAGAGAACTGTGTTTCAGACGGCTGAACTCCTGTTGCTGCTCACCATAAAGCATGTCGATGAGCGAATGGTCACGGATATTGCCCAACTTATACTCCGGAAAAACAAAGTGGTCGCAGGAATAAACATCGCCATTGTGCTCCATCACTCCCGCATGACCGCATTCCTTGGAATAAGCACAGATGCCGGGAGAAACACCCATCCAGTTTGCCAGTGTGCAGTCGAAAATCTCAACGAAGATTTTGCCCACATCCTTCCGTACCCACTCATCGAAAATCGCACAGAGAAAGTTGCCCCACTGCTCCGGCGCAACCGATGCCTCGCTCAGAGAAATCTCATCCTTGTCGGCAAGACTTGCCAGGGTACGGCCATCCTCATGTCGGGTCAGTCGCTCAACGATAGGTGTGAACTGCAGAAACTGACAGCCGTTTTCCTTGAAGAAGCGGTAGAACTCCAGCGGATGATTGGCATTATAGGCATTCACCACCGCCATCGCATTCCATTCTACCCCGTGTTTCTTCAGCAGTTTGATGCCTTGCATCACCTTCTTCCACGATGGTTTTCCCGCAGCCGTCAGCCGGTAATGGTCATGATCAGGCTGCGGACCATCGATAGAGATGCCTACCAGCCAATGGTTCTGGGCGAAAAACTCGCACCATTCATCGGTCAGCAACGTGCCGTTGGTCTGAATTACGTTGTCGATGCGCCTGCCTCCAGCATACTTTTGCTGTAGGGATAAAGCCTTGCGGTAGAAGTCGATGGAGCGCAGCAGAGGCTCGCCACCATGCCAGGTGAAGAGCACCTGGTTCATGGTTTGCGCCTCAATATATTCTCGGGTAAACTGTTCCAGCATCTCATCGCTCATCAGATGTCGCTGAGCAGTGGGATAGAGCTTGTTCTTCTCCAGATAATAACAGTATTTGCATGCCAGGTTGCAATGGGCACCCGCAGGCTTCAGCATTACATACAGTGGCTTGGCAAAGGGATTTGCTATGTTGTCGTTCATCATTTTTTCTTGAATCTAGTTGTAATCTCTATCTCTCTGTAACCGGGAGAGAAAATCAGAACTTTGGCAGCGTAATTTCGAAATCCTTGCTGTCTCGATGCTCCTTTCTGATGGCAGCCAGGAGTTCGGCAAGAATCTCCGGATGTTCTGCCGCCACATTATGGTCTTCGTGGATATCGGAAGCCAGATTATAGAGCCGCGGTTCGCCTTTTACTACCACCAGTTTCCAGTCGCCCTTTCTCACGCCAATCTGGTCGGTTTCGTGAAATTCCCAGTACAGGTAATCGTGATGTTTCTGCTCTGCATCCTTGCCCAGAAGGGTAGGAGCGATAGAGATTCCGTCGAAACCATCACCAGCCAACTTTCTGTTGGTATAACGCTTGGCAAAGTTTCTGATGCCAGCCAAATCGCAGAAAGTAGGCAGCAGATCGTAAAAGGCAAACTGGGTATCGTTCACCGCTCCTGCCTTGATATGCTCAGGCCACCAGGCGATAAATGGTATGCGGATGCCGCCTTCGTAGCACTGGCGCTTCAGACCTTTTAACTTACCGTCGCGACCGAAGAACTCTGGATCAGCACCACCTTCTTCATGCGGCCCGTTATCTGAAGTAAAGATGACAACGGTATTCCTGTCGAGTCCCTTCTCCTTCAGCTTGGCGAAGATTTCGCCTACATACTGGTCCAGTCGGGTAATCATTCCGGCAAACTGTGCATGGGTATGAACCGCAGCGTTGTATCTCGAATCTTCCCATCCGCCCCAGGTTTTATCGGTAAAGAACTGTTTCTGGTAATTCTCTAGAATAGAGTCTTCCGGCTGGGTCAGTTCGGCATGCGGCAGGGTATAGGTAAGGAATCCTACGAAAGGATGTTCCTTATCCTGTCTGTCAATCCATTCCAGTGCCTTGTCGTGGATGATGCGGGCAGAATACTGTTTGCGCTTGAAATAATCCTTGCCGAACATCGGATGCTGGATGTTCTGTTCCATTACCTCTCTTACCACTGCTGTATCTCCCATTACACGACTGTAGCGATTCAGGAAGTTAGGATAATAGAGATGAGCCTGAAACTGGCAGATATAGCCATAGAATTCGTCCACGCCACGCTTGTCGGGAGTAGAAGCCGAACCTTCATATCCGCCAGCCCATTTCCCGAATACGCCGGTTCTATATCCTTCGTCCTTCATGATTTCGGGCAGAATCTTATGCTGCGGGTCGTAAGGTTCCTGTCCTACGACAGAATACTCCTCGTTGTTGCCATATTTTACCATTGGCACACCTCTCCAGTATTCCTTGTTTCCACGCACATGTGTATGTCCCGTATGCTGACCAGTCATGAGGGTAGCTCTCGACGGAGCCGAGACGGGAGAACCGGCATAAGCCTGGGTGAATCTCATTCCCTCCTGTGCCATCCGGTCTATATTAGGCGTGTGGATATAAGGTTGGCCGTAGCAAGCCAGATCGCCATATCCCATGTCGTCACACAGTATGAAGAGAATGTTGGGTGGGGTGTTTTGTTTTGCACAGAGCAGGGTAGGAAGGCACGCCAAACCTACCCCTGTAAACCATATTGTCTTGTTCATATCAATGTTATTTTGTTCGGTTCTTTTACTCATCTACCTTCAGATTCCTGCGATAGGTAGCGAGGAGCTTCTTCATTTCCTTTTCTACCTTCTGCATGCCAGGCTTGCCGTAGAGGTTGTGCAGCTCGTTCGGATCAACCTGGATATCATACAACTCGTAGTAGTCAATATCGGCATCATCGGTGATGTAGTTGATGGATTTGAGATATTCGAAACACCAGTTTTCTGAAGTTCCCGGTTGGCACTGATACTTGTTTTCTGGAACGGCTCTTTCACCACCCTTGCCGTAGAAATGAATCAGTTTGTAGCGCTCGGTTCTCACACCATCGTGCTTGCGTACCAGATGATAATTAGGGTAGTCATAATAATGGTAATACAGACTCTTACGCCATTTTCTTACAGGCTGTCCGGCAAACAATGGTTGGAGCGAAGTGCCCGGCATATAGGCAGGCTTCTTCAAGCCCGCCAGGTCGAGGAAGGTAGGAGCAAAGTCGATGTTCTGTACCATCTGGTTGCACTCGCTCTTAGGCTGGATATGCTTAGGATAGCTGATGATGAGCGGTGTATGGAATGATTCCTCATACATGAAACGCTTGTCAAACCAGCCGTGTTCGCCCATGTAGAATCCCTGGTCGGAGGTGTATACGATGATGGTATTATCCGTGAGATGATGCTCATCGAGATAAGTCAGGAGTCGGCCTACACTCTCATCCACCGAAGCAATCACTGCCATATAGTCGCGGATATAGTTCTGGTATTTCCATTCTACCAGTTCCTTACCCGTGAGATTCTTGCTCAGGAATTCTCTGTTTCTCGGCATGTAATAGGCATCAATAGCCTCGCGCTGCTGCGGTGTCATGCGGTTCATCTCTCCCATGAGTCCGGCATACGAGTCTCTGCCTTCCGGTGTAGAAGGGTCGTACATTTCGGGCACTTTCAGGTCGCGTACCATTTCCATATATTCATCGATAGTCATCTTCTGGGTGGATGCAGCCGAGCCTCGGGTCGCATAGTCGTCCCAGAAGGTTTCAGGTAGCGGGAAGTTTACTTTGCCGTATTTCCCAACATACTTGGTGCTAGGCATCCACAGACGGTGGGGTGCCTTATGATGAACCAGCAGACAGAATGGCTTGTTTCTGTCTCTTTGGTCGAGGTATTCGATGGCATGGTCTGTGATGAGGTCGGTGGCATATCCCATTTCCTGCTTGTATTCTCCGTAATGGTCTGTTGATGCGAAGGTCGGGTTGTAATATTGTCCCTGATCGTTGAGGATGTGATAGAAATCGAAACCTTTAGGGCGGCATGACATGTGCCATTTTCCCACTACTGCCGTCTCATAGCCTGCCTTCTGCAGCATTTCAGAGAAGAAGGTTTTGGTGGAATCGATGCCCTCTGCCAGCATGCGCTGTCCGTTCTGATGACTGTAGAGACCGGTCATCAGACAGGCACGGCTTGGTGTAGAAAGCGAGTTTTCAACGAAAGCCTCGTTGAATTTCATTCCCCTTTCTGCAAGTCGGTCAATATTTGGGGTAGGCGCCAGTTGGGAGATGGCACTGCCGTAGGCGCTGATAGCCTGTATGGCGTGGTCATCGCACATGATATACAGGATGTTTGGTTTTTCGCCTGTATTCTGGGCGAAGAGAGATAGCGGCAAGGCTTGTAGGGCAGCCATCGCCAGCAAAGATCGGTTGAAAGGTTGATAATTATTAGCCATAATGTTTTGTATTAAGTTATATCTTGCAAAGGTACGCTGAATATTCGTAATTACCAAAAAAATCGGGATATTTCTTAAGAGTATTTCTCTTATTCTTCATAAAGCAACAGTGAGGGTGTGTCATAAGTCTGAATAATAGTTGGCGCATAACAGTTGACCATCGCATGCACATCACCTGTTGTGCATACGCATATCAGCTGTTATGCAAGCGCACAACAGCTGTTGTGCGACCGAAGATACAGACTGCCTCAACAACATATCCTATCTCTTCCAACAACATATTCTTACTCTTCCAACAACATATTCTTACTCTTCCAACAACAAGAAAAGGGTGAATCATAAATTTATGACACATCCTCTTTTCCATTCAACTAAAACCACTTATAATAACCCTGTCATATACAATGGCAAATAAGTAATCCCCTCCTCTACTTTCAAATCAGCCGTATGCAAAACATACGGAGTGGCCAGATAACTATCATATTTAGCGATGCACTTTTTGAGAGAAGTGAGCGTGTATCTATTAGTTGACTTCACTTCTATCGGTGAAATATTATGCTTTGACGTTATTGTATCTTTGGCTATCAGGAAATCCAGTTCCATCCTTTCTTTGGCATCATCCTTACTATATTTGGAAAAGAAATACAGCTTATGCCCTGCCGAACGTAACATCTGAGCCACAATATTCTCAACTATCATTCCGCCATTGAACTCCAGTTTATCTACCAGAAGCTTGTTATATAAGTTTTCAGATACTATCGTATTTTCATTGAAAGCATGACTGATGAGCAAACCCGTATCAGCCATATAGCATTTCAATGTCGTATCATCGGTATTCATTCCAAGACCGATGCTTGGCTCTGTCGTATTATAGGCCATATTGACTATCATGGCATCTGCCAGCCAAAAGAAAGCCGTTTCATAATCCCGCATTCTCGCCCCTTCTGTAAGTGCTTTCAACATAAATTTCTTCTCATGTTTTTGAAGTTGAGAAGGAATTGTATCAAAAATCTGGGTAACTTTAAATACATAAGTTGAAGCATACTTTTGAATATCATTACGATATAAGGTAAGAATTTGTCGCTTCACACGATCCACCTTATTGAAATCTCGAGTTTCTACAAATTTAGCTACAGCCTGTGGCATTCCTCCAACAATAAGATACTGTCTGAAATAGTCCATTGCCATGCGATGCATCATCTGTCCCATCTCATGCTTTTTCTGAAAGTTCATTCGTATAAGAGGCATCAAGGTTTCATTGTTCAATGCCCACAAGAACTCCTCGAAATCCATAGGATACATCAATATTTCTTCCTCCTCAGAAGGAATCATGATATCCTCAACGTTCTTTTTGATAGAAACAAGCGAACCAGTCTCGATATAATCGTAGCGTCCATCTTCAACCAGATACTTGATAGCAGTACGAGCCCGAGGATACAATTGCACTTCATCAAAGATAATAACCGATTCTCTTGGATATAGAGGTGTATTGGTGAAACTGCTCAAATACATAAAGAATGTATCCAAGTCATCCAGGTAGGTTTCGAACAAGGATTTTATGTTCTTTCCTATCTTATTGAAGTCAAGCAAAATATAACTCTTGTATTCTTCTTGAGCGAATTCCTTTACGATATAGCTCTTTCCTACTCGGCGGGCACCATTGATGAGAACAGCACTTTCTCCGTTCTGTTCTTCCTTCCATTTCTTGAGTTGATCATATACTTTTCTTCTCATAATTTACACCTATCCTAGATTAATTATATCGGATAAATACACCTATCCGCGATTAATATTTTCCGTTTCTTACACCTATCCGCGATTATCGGATAGCACAAATACACACCTATCCGCGATTATCGGATAGCACAAATACACACATATCCGCGATTATCGGATGGTGCAAATATACACATATCCGCGATTATCTCCAAGGAAAAGCCAGTTTTTTAATATTTCTTAAAGGCTCGCAAGAAATCGAAACTTCTTGCGAGCCTTTTTAGTATCTTATGCCTTGAGCTTTTTATTTCAAAACATAAGCCGAATGAATATGTGCACACGCTTTACTCTACTGCAGTTGCACCCTGTTCGGCAACCAATGGCCAACCTGGGTTCTGGTAAACTACAGATGTGGTAAGATCGGTCTGGTCACCCGCTGCTGTCTGACGGAATACGCTCTGTGCGATAGGAGACAGATAGTGAGCAGGAGTAAAGTGATAACCATCAAATACCTGGTTGTTAATCTTGGAAATCTGGTATGGACGGATATAGTCGCCACTAATGGTCTTATCACTCATATTACCCTTACCTCCTTCAACATCTACGATAGCGAGGTTGGTTTCACCATCGAGCCATGTGCCCTCGTAAACAGTACCCCAGTACTTCATACCTTCAATCTGGTAACCGTTTACCTGGTCGCAAGCACGCCAGCGGATCAAGTCCTCCCAGCGGGAAGCCTCACCGATGAACTCGTCACGACGCTCACGACGGATGTTGTAAGTAGTAGCATCAACCAACTGACCATGAGAGTAAGCACCGAAGTCCCACTTAGCCTCCTCCTGCATGTTGGTAGCTGCGATGGTCTTGTTGTAATCAGGATCTACCTTGGCACGGGTGCGGAGAGCACGCCAGTACTTATCAGCTGTGGCGTCGATAGTATTGTTCTTCAACCAGGAAGCCTCCATGTAGTTGAGGAGAGCCTCTGTGCCACGGAATACAATGCTACCACTCTGACCATAGTCGTGGTTGAGCTGCTGCAGAACATCATAGTTCTTACCCTTCTTCACAGCATAACCGGTAACGATACGAGTCTCATTGTTACCCTTTACTGTCCAAGAGAGATCAACGGTATTAGCACCATCACTTGTATAGTTCTCTACAGAACCATCCATCTTGGTGAATATCTGGATACGAGAGTCACGATCCTGGAGAGTAGCCTTGATGCCCTGGTTCTCCCACTCAGGGTTGTAACCTGAACCTGCTGCATAGATAGGAAGACCGTTGCGCATGAGGAATGAGTTAACCAATCCACGTGTCCAACCAGTACCACCACCATTACGCTGGAGCTGCATCTGGATGTTGTGAGTTACGTTAGCCTTGTCCTTATCGAAAGCACGGTACATCAAAACCTCGCTATAGCCACTCATATCCTTGTCACAGAACATGGTGTAGTAAGGATTGATACTTGCCAAACTAGCATTCTGTCCCTCTGGAGTATCCGTATTCTCTACAAGGTTATCAACGAGCTTATCACCCAATTCCTTAGAAGACTTCATAGCCTCATCGAGGAAGTGATTGATGGAAGAATCGATGTCAAATCCCTGGATATCCTCAGCCTTGCCTGGCCATCCTGGACCACCTGGCACAAACGCAGTACCCTTGTGATACTTCTCCCATGTAGCCTCAAAGAGAGCTGCACGAGAACGGAGCAGGAGGGCAGCATCGCGAGATGCGGTTCTTGCCACCAGGGGCAGACTCCATCAACAGACCGAGTGCCTTATCAAGGTCGTCGAGAATCTGCTGAGCTACCTTATAACGTGGCTGGCGCTTTGAAGCCTCAACAAGAGTCTCCTTGTCATCAGGAAGCGCTGTGAGCACGATAGGGAAATCGCCAAGAGACTGCAACTTGTCCAAATAAAGGTAAGCACGGAGGAAGTATGCCTCACCAATGTAGTGGCGTACATGAGCCTCAGCACCACTAATCTGCTTAGCCTCGAACTTTGGCAGTACCTGATCCAGGAAATAGTTCACCGAACGGATGTTGCCGAAATCCCAGGCACCGCCACTCTGACCTACTTTCCAGTTTCCAGGAACCCAACGGCTAGAATAATCGGTTCCCGCCTGGTTATCAGTAGCATTATCGTAAGCAAAGGTACTCATACCATAGCTACCAGGACCAATACTTGTCAATACACCATAGAGATTCACGGTGTAGGCTGCCAGGTCGTCTGCGCTAGTAAAGAAAGACGCAGGTGTCACGTTGCTTTCAGGCTCCTTGTCAAGATAGTCATCGCAACTTGTCAGACCGAGCGTCACGCCCAATAAGAGCATTGAAATATATTTAATTTTCATAAATTGTTTCCTTTCTATAATCTAAATGATAAGTTAGAATGTTACACTAAGACCGAATGAGAATGTCTTTGACAATGGATAGGTCTCACCAATCTTACCGCCATCATAACCTGCTCCAATCAGCTCTGGATCACCAGCCTCTGTGAAGTTAGTGATGGTGAAGAGGTTCTCCAGATACGAAGAAGCGAAGATTCTCAATATAAGCCTTGCTTGTGATTGACTTTGGCAAGGTATAACCGATGGTGAGGTTCTTCAAACGACCATAAGCTGCATTCTGCAGATAACGGGTCTGAGTCTGGATGTTGCGGCCACCACCCCAGTCAGCACGTGGGTAGTATGCACCCTTGTTATCCTCACGCCAGTAATCCTCGTGGAACTTGAAGTCGTAGCCTGCCACTTACCCTGACCGATAGCACCCCAGAATACAGCACCACCTGCAGCGTAGTCACGCTTGAGGGTTCCCTGGAAGAACACCTTGATATCAAAGCCCTTCCAAGCTGCATCGAGGTTCAAACCAAAGTTATAGCGAGGAGTAGAGTTACCGATAATTCTTCTATCACCAGGCTTGCCGGCTGTATTCTCGCCTGTATTTACCTTACCATCACCGTCAAGGTCGGCATACATGATATCACCTGCTGTCCAGCCGCTTCCGAGTGCGCTCTGGTCAACCTTTGCGAGGTGTGCATCCATTTCTTCCTGGCTCTGTGCAATACCGATTGTGGTAAAGCCCCAGATGTCTCCGAGCTTAGCACCTTCGTAATATGAACCGAGGTTCTTAGATGGGTTAGGATACTTATCGATGACCACCTGGTTATCACTCAATACGAGAGATGCACCATAGCTTACCTCACCGATTACGTCACGCCAGCCAATCTGGAGATCCCAACCCTTAGATGTCATATCAAGGTTGTTCACATTTGGAGGATTGACACCGAGGATAACAGGCAACTCAGGAGCAGGACCTACCATGTCGAATGTCTTGCGCTGATAGTAGCCGAACGATCCGGTGAGGCGGTTATTGAAAGCACCCCAGTCGAGACCGATTTCCCATGTACGGATCTTCTCCCATGTAAGAGTAGAAGATACGAGACCTGGCTGTGAAGCGGTATTTGGCTTAGCGCCATTGATCAACCAGTTGCCACCCTGAGAAGAGAAGCCGATGGTTGGATAGAAAGGATACCAGTTATCAGTATTCTGGTTACCCAACTGACCCCAAGAAGCTCGGAGCTTCAATGTGTTTACGTAATCAGTCAATGGCTCCCAGAACTTCTCACGGGCAATGTTCCAACCTGCAGAGAATGATGGGAAGAAGTTCCAGCGGTTCTCGCGGAGGAAACGTGAAGATCCATCATAACGGAGGTTAGCCTCGAAGAGGTAACGGCCTGCATAATCGTAGTTGATACGACCGAAGAAACCGGCTGTAGTCCATGAGTTATATGCACCACCTACACTTGGCTTGGTGGGTTATCGAGAGTAGGAAGACCAGACATGATACCGTTCTGACGCGCTGTGATATTGCGCTGACGGAACCACTCACTCTGGAAACCACCCATTACCTTCATATTGTGATCGCCAAACGAATGGCTGTACTCTGCAAAGAGGTTAGGGTTGAAATAGTTCGACTTGAATGAATACTCATACACGCTTGATGTGGCGTTGCTATCTACGTATGGATTGTTGTCGCAGTCGTAGCCGTATGTGGTCTGCCAGTCTCGGTGATTGAACTGTGTAACAATACGATAGTTCAACTCAGCATTGAGAGTCAGGCCCTTTACAGGTGTTGCAACAAAGAAAGCTGCTGTGCGAGACGGTCTGCCTGGTTCTTGGCACGGCCACCATCCTGAAGACGTCCGATATAAGACTCTGGCAACCAGTTACCATTAGGATCGGTAGTTGGCAAAATAGGCCAATAACGGCACATATTGTGGAAGAACACATCTGTACCATTGATCAAATCACCAGGAGAATCGAAGTCCTGACGTGAGAAACGGGTATTGTAGGTCATGCGCAACCATTTGGTTATCTGTGCATTGATCTTACCTGTCATAGTATAGCGCTGCATGCTATCATCACCATGACGGAGAAGACCACCACGGTTGAGATAGTTACCAGACACATAGTACTGCAAACAATCATCACCACCATTGATACTCAAGGTATGCTCCTGAGAGAAGCTGGTACCAAACTGCTCCTTGAGCCAGTCGGTATTACCAAGAGGCAAGAGTGGCGTATTGTCCCAAACCTCCCAACGGTTGTTGCTGTTCTTGAACATCTTCTGCATGGTTGGATCACTCTGAGCCTTCTTGATCTGCTCGAGTTTTTCATCTGTAAACCAGATACCTGCACCACTAGCAACAGAAGCATCATTCATGTACTTAGCCCATGTGTAAGAGTCCATCATCTCCGGCATGTTGAGTGGAGAATCAAAACGGAATGAGTTGTTGTAGTTAATGGAAGCCTTACCCTTCTTACCACTCTTGGTAGTAATAAGGATTACACCATAAGCACGCGAACCGTAGATTGAAGAAGCAGATGCATCCTTCAATACAGAAATGTTCTCGATGTCCTGTGGGTTGAGTGCGTTCATATCGCCCTCCATGCCGTCGATGAGCACGAGTGGAGATACAGAAGAACCGGCACCGATAGTACCTGTACCACGGATATTAAAAGACTTGGTTGAATTAAGAGTACCACCACTGCTTGGTGTAGAGAAGTTCATACCGGCTACTGCACCCTGAAGAGCGTCAACTACAGAGTTGACTGGGCGAGCACCGAGGGTCTTGGAATCAACGGTAGAAACGGCACCAGTGAGGTTTACCTTCTTCTGAGTACCGAAACCGACAACAACGACCTCATTCAGAGTCTTGTTGTCTTCCTGCATGGTTACATTGATGTCACCACCCTTCCATACCATCTCCACCGGCTCGAAACCAATGTAGCTGATACAAACGGTTGCACCATGCTGAACATCAGAAAGCACGAACTTACCATCCAAATCGGTGATGGTTCCACCCTGCTTTCCCTTAACTGTAACTGTAGCACCAATTACTGGCTCACCTGTAGGGTCAATAATGGTACCAGTGCATTGTCCGTTCTTGGACTGATTAGTTTCCTGGATACGAGTTCCCCCATACGCTTGGGTAGGAGTCATACCAAGAGCCATAATCATAGTACTTACTGTGAATAGTTGTCTAATCATAAGATATTTGTTTACGTTAGCCAATGTTATTTACCTAATTTCCGCAACACTATAATTTAATATTTTTTATAATTACCTCAAGTCGCTTCGCTTTATGGGGTAAGGGGATTTTGTGTCTGCGACATTTCTGTTGTGCAAGAAATATGTACAATAAAATGAATTTTGTCGCTTTGCAAGCAAAATCCCACTAAACCCTATAGGTTGCGGATTTGAGGGTTATTAGAATGCTGAAACAGAGTTTATACAAGGGCATCCCTTTGCATCGTCGATTACGATGCGGATGCCACGTTGTAGTAATCTTATCGAAGCGAAGTATTCGCTTGTAGCCGATAGTGGTAGTCTCTTCCTTAGGGTCGAGCCTTACCCAGTTTTTGCCTTGTCGGTAATAGATTGAGAAGGCTTTTACGCGCTGCCCCAGAGGTATGTATTCCTGGAGCATGAGGCGTGTGATAGATTTTGGCTTTCCGAGTTGAAACTCGATATAGGCATCTTTTTTCTTTTTAGAAGCCCAGAAGGTGTCATACTGGCCGTCTGTGATATTCTTGCCAATGTGCTTGCCTTGCTGGCTGTCTACTTTAGGTGTGATGCCTTTCAGTAGATTGACAGATAATTCTTGTCGGATTTTCCTGTGGAAGTTTACTGCATTTGCAGAGTCGATAGGGTGGATGAGTCCATCCTTGTCTACCGGGAAGTTGAGTAACATGGTAGCGTTGTGTCCTACACTCTTGTAGTAGAGATCGCACAGGTCTTCAACGGTTTTTACCTTACTGTCTTCTTTCTCATGGTAGAACCAACCCGGACGGATAGAAACATCGCACTCAGCTGGTGTCCACTGGTCGCCGTCTTCCCATCCAAACTGCAACTGTTTGTAGTCTTTGAAGCCTGGATAGACGGTGTTGGATGGTATTGTAGACCAGCAGGTCTCGCCTGCAAATCCATTTTCATTTCCTACCCATCGGCATCCCGGTCCGCCATCACCGAAAAGAGTGGCATTGGGTTGTAAACTGTCAACAATTTCGAAAATCCTAGGAAAATTGTAGTAGTTCCTTCTGTCGATGGTTCTGCTTTCTTCGGCACCTCCGTACCAGCCGTCTCCTCCGTTGGCTCCGTCAAACCATACTTCGAAAAGTTCGCCGTAGTTGCTCAGAAGTTCCTTGAGCTGGCGCTGGTAGAGTTTCAGGTAGTAGGGAGAACCGTAGCTTGCCTGGTGTCTGTCCCAAGGCGAGAGGTAAACTCCGAATTTCAAACCGTATTTCTTGCATGCTTGGGAGAGTTCTCCTACCACATCACCTTCACCATTCTTATAAGGTGTGTTGCGGATGCAGTAATCTGTGGTGCGTGTAGGCCAGAGGCAGAAGCCGTCGTGATGTTTGGCTGTAATGATGACTCCTTTCATGCCCGCAGCAACCAGGGTTCTTGCCCATTGTTCGCAATCCAGTTTCTTAGGATTGAAGGTCTTTACATCCGAATTTCCGTATCCCCATTCCTTATCATTGAAGGTGTTGAGGCCGAAATGGATAAAAGCATAGGTTCCCAGTTTCTGCCATGCCATCTGCTTGGCGGTTGGCACAGGTTGGATGGGGGCTACCTGGCTGTAGTTGCGCTGGGCGGCAGCTGTTATGGCTGCCAGCCCCAGGCATAGTGCAACAAGAAGAGACTTCTTCATACTTAAAATAGGTTTTGTATTGGTTGTTTAAATTCCTTATTTGTCGATGTTCTCATTCAGAAGCCGGTATCTTGCCATCAGACAGGCTCCCGTGATTCCTGCAAGACCTTTCAGACTTGAGGTAACGATTTTAGAATCCTCATTCATGATGTTGAGAGAGAATTTCTTGATACCCATCTTTACCGGTAGCGTGAGGTAGTCGCCTGTAACCGACATTTCACCTCCGATGACCAGCATTTCTGGGTTGAAGATGTTGATGACTCCTGCCAGCTGTTTGCCAAGTTCATCTGCTATGCGCTGCAGTGTGGCAAGGCTCAGTACATCTTCCTTTGCTATGGCGTCCAGGATATCCTGGAGTGATAGGTCTTCATTCTTTTTCAGAACTCTTTCAGAGAGGATGGAAGTCTTTCCTTCCTTTATCTTCTCGATGAGTTTCCTTTTGAGTGCTCTGCCCGAAACTTCTGTTTCTATGCAACCAATCTTGCCGCAGTGGCAGATGATGTTGTTGTTGTAGGCAGTCATGTGACCGAATTCGCCAGAATATCCCGACTTGCCGTAATAGAGATTGCCGTCGATGATGATTCCGATTCCGATGCCCCAGCATACGTTCACGAAGATGGCGTCTTTCAGGCCTTTGCACTGTCCCTTAATCAACTCAGCGAAAGCCATGCTCCGGGTATCGTTCTCGATACATACAGGTAGCTGTATGAGTTGAGCCAGCTTGTCGGTCAATGATTCTTTCAGGAAGGTGAACATGTTGTAGGCATTTCCCTGTACAGGATTCACGCGCTCAGCCACGTTCACGCAAACTTGAAGTATTTCTTCTCTTGAAACAGGAAGGTTTTCGATGAACTCATTGATGATTCTGCTTATCTCTTCCAGGTTTTCAGGAGAGTTCTCATATACGTAAGGCACTCTTGTTTTTTCGGTAATCAGATTGCCTGCGAAGTCGCTTGCTGCAAGTGCCAGGCAGTTCATCTCAGGATTGACGCCGATGAAGTAGCCTGCTGTTGGAACGAGGTCGTAAACCATCGGGATGCGTCCCGAAGAATTGTCTTTCTTTCCAATCTCTCTGGCGAGTCCTTCTTTTATCAACTCGTTGAGGGCACTTGTTGTTGTCGGTAAGCTAACTCCGATAGCCTTCGACATCTCTGGGATGGTGGAGGCTCCGTGAGAGATAAACTGCTCCAGGAGCTTGCCCTGAACTGAGGGCTTTTTGTTTATCTTTCTAAGATATTTTATTAAGTCAGCTTTCATAACTAATATTTTTAGTTGCAAAGATAAAGTTTTTCTGTATAGGTGCAACATTTTTACTGTTAATAAAACTTAAATGGTGAAAAATAGTATACTTTTCGTCGTTTTCGGACATCCTGTTTTCTTCTATACCTTATTATATATAGAGAGAGGTTGGATACGTAAGTGCACAAAAGGGGCAATTAAAACTACACTTAATAGCTCTTTTGATATTGGGTAAAGTTACACTGAATCGGTGTCAGATGCGAACAAAGTACAGGTATTTCAGCCATAAGGAGACTTAAAGTATAAAAAATGTTTCTGTTTTAGAAATATTAACGCTATTTTCATTGCTGTGTTTGATAAAACTAGTAACTTTGCAAAATAAAATATTTTAGTAACAAACTGAGCGTTAATAAAGAATTTAATAAATGAAAGTTTATATCGCTCCTCGTTATTTTTCGATTTTAACCTATTAATTAAAAGAAGTATGGAATACGATGTAAAGTCTTTAGTGATTGGCTTGGATTTGGGTGGAACCAATTCCGTTTTCGGCATCGTTGATGGGGACGGAGAAATAATAGCTACAACCTCAATCAAGACCCAGACATTCCAACGCGTGGAACAATACGTAGAGGAATCGGTAAAAGCTGTGATGCAGATAGTAGAACAGGTAGGTGGTATGGAGAAAATTCGTGCCTTGGGCATCGGTGCGCCTTGTGGTAACTATTACAAGGGGACCATTGAAAATGCAGCAAATCTGGTATGGGCTAAGGGTATTGTACCGCTGGCTGACATGTTTGCAGAGAAACTGGGCATTCCGGTTGCTATTACCAATGATGCAAATGCGGCTGCTATGGGAGAAATGAAATATGGTGCTGCAGTTGGTATGAAAAATTTCGTAGAACTCACTCTCGGAACAGGCGTAGGATCGGGTATCGTGGCTAACGGGCAGCTGATTTATGGTTGCGACGGTTTCGCCGGTGAGTTGGGACACATGGTAGTGGAGCCTGACGGTAGACCATGCGGCTGTGGCAGAAAGGGCTGCCTGGAGACCTACTGCTCGGCTACAGGCGTGGTCCGTACTACCTTGGCCATGCTCGAAGCATCAACCGTGGCAACTGAGCTGAGAAATATTCCAAGGGAAGAAATTACATCTTATGTGGTTTATAAGGCAGCCATGGCAGGAGATACACTGGCACGGGAAGTGTTCAGACAAACCGGTACAAGAATCGGCAAGGCCTGTGCAGAGATAGCTACCTTTCTGAGCCCGGAGGCTTTTATCTTCTTCGGAGGATTGGCACAGGCTGGCGATCTGCTCTTCCGGCCTATTGAAGAAGCATATAACGAGCATGTGCTCTCATTATATAAAGGTAAGGCTAAGTTCCTGATGAGCGGACTTGATGGTGCCAAGGCGGCCATCCTGGGTGCTGCAGCAATGGCGTCTGAACTCTAATCCGTCATTTTAAAAAAAGAAAACATAACATAACCTATTTATTTAAATACAGATAAAGATATGAGACTCAATCTTAGTTCACAAATCGTACTCAATAAAGTACCTGTAGAGTTCTACAAGCCAAAGACGACTGTAGAATATTCTGAAATCTCCAGAATGGAGAAGATTCATACAGACATCTTTGCCTCTATGGCAGAAGGTGCCAGTCATGTAGCTGACAAAATAGAAGCTGGTATCAAGGCGGCACAGCAGGAAGGCAAATTCTATGTGATGGCGCTGGGTGCCGGTTCTTCTCTCTATTCTGTATACGATGAACTCGTTCGCCGTTACAACGAGAAGACCCTGAGCTTCCGCAATGTTGTTGTATTCAATGCATACGAATATTATCCGCTCCAGAAGGACAGTTCTCTCCGTACCATCAACCAGTTGAAGGATCGTTTCCTCAATCATGTGGATGTGGCTGAGCAGAACATTTTTACACTGGGTGGTTTTGTGGCACAGGATGCCGTACAGGACAGTTGCCGTCTTTATGAGCAGCGTATCAAGACCTTTGGCGGTCTCGATGTAGCCCTCCTAGGTGTAGGCCGTTCGGGTAATATTGCTGCCAACGAGCCAGGTTCGGGCATCCAGTCGATGACCCGTATCATCCTCATCGGCAATACCTCTCGCGAAGAGATGGAGAACAGCGAGCAGACCAAGGAAACCATTCCTCCATGTTCGCTCACCATGGGTATCGCTACCTTACTCTCAGCCAAGAGCATCTATCTGACAGCCTGGGGCGAAGAGAAGGCAGAGATTATGCAGAAGGTGGTGGAGAACTCTATAACAGATACCCTGCCGGCATCATTCCTTCAGACTCATCCGAATGCTCATGTTGTCATCGACCTGGGTGCAGCTCACCATCTGACGCGCATCGAGCATCCATGGCTCGTAACTTCATGCCAGTGGAGTGACAAACTGGTGCGTTCGGCACTGGTATGGCTCTGCCAGAAACTCGGTAAGCCTATCCTGAAGTTGACCAATAAGGATTATAATGAAAACGGACTGAGTGAACTTCTGGCTCTCTATGGCTCTGCCTACAATGCCAATATCAAGATTTTCAATGACTTGCAGCATACCATTACCGGATGGCCAGGTGGTAAGCCGAATGCCGATGATACCTATCGCCCGGGCGTGCAACTCCATTCCCTAAGAAGGTTATCGTATTCTCTCCACACCCAGACGATGATGTTATCTCTATGGGAGGAACCATCCGCCGACTGGTACAGCAGAACCACGATGTGCATGTAGCTTACGAAACATCAGGAAACATTGCTGTGGGTGATGAGGAAGTAACAAGATTCATGCACTTTATCAATGGTTTCAACCAGCTTTTTGCAGACTCAAAAGACAGCATCATCTCTAATAAATATAAGGAAATCAAGACCTTCTTTGCCAAGAAGAAGGAGAGTGACTTCGATACGAGAGATATCCTGACCATCAAGGGATTGATTCGCCGTGGTGAGGCTCGTACCGCTTGTACTTATAATGAAATTCCGCTTGACCATGTCCACTTCCTCGACCTGCCATTCTATGAGAGCGGCAAGATAGAAAAGTTGCCAATGACCGAGAAGGATGTAGAGATAGTGAGAGCTCTGTTGCAGAAGGTGCAGCCGCATCAGATTTATGTAGCCGGCGACCTTGCTGACCCTCACGGAACCCACAAGAAGTGTACTGATGCCGTTCTGGCAGCTATCGACGAAGAGAAGAAAGCAGGTGCAGAGTGGTTGAAGGACTGTCGCATCTGGATGTATCGCGGTGCCTGGGCAGAATGGGAGATTGAGAATATCGAAATGTGTGTTCCATTGAGCCCTGAGGAGTTGCGGGCAAAGCGTAACTCTATCCTCAAGCATCAGTCGCAGATGGAGAGTGCTCCTTTCTTGGGTAATGATGAGCGCCTGTTCTGGCAGAGAGCCGAGGACCGTAACCGTGCTACTGCATCGCTCTACGACCAGTTGGGTCTGGCATGCTATGAGGCCATGGAGGCTTTCGTGGAGTACAAACCATTGTAATACCTTATTAATATATTTAATGTTATGGCAAAGTTCAATCGTTTATTAGGCTCGTTTGTAGCCTGTGCAGCGATGCTGGGTGGTATCTCCACTCCGGCATCTGCTGCCGATATTAATATTATCCCGATAGGTGAAGACTCAGGTACAGAAAGGGGAGTTCGTATTGCCACAGAAGGTGGTAATCGCTTACCAGACGGCTGAAGGCAGAAATATCGCCCAGTACATGGCAGACAAACTGAAGGCTTCTACAGGTTATGAGGTAACGGTAGGTGGAAAGAAGGGGAATATCTCTATACAGATTTCTCCTTCGCTGAAAATTGCCGAGGAAGGTTATCGCCTTACCGTAACCGCCAAGGGGGTTGTTATCAAGGCGAAGACCGCCAAGGGCGCCTTCTACGGTATGCAGAGTTTCATGCAGTTACTCCTGCCCAGATAGAGAGCGCAACCCGGGTGGATGGAGTGAAATGGGTAGCACAATGCTGTGATATCCAAGATGCTCCACGCTTCGGCTACCGTGGATTCCATCTCGATCCATGCCGCCATTTCATTTCTGTCGAGAATGTGAAGAAGCAACTGGACCTGATGTCTATGTTCAAGGTGAACACCATGCACTTCCATCTGACGGAAGACCAGGGCTGGCGTATCGAAATCAAGAAATATCCTAAACTTACTTCTGTGGGCAGTATCCGTACCGAGGGCGATGGCTCTTTTTATGGCGGTTTCTATACCCAGGAGCAGATTAAGGAAATAGTGGATTATGCTGCCAAGCGCTATATTACCGTGATTCCGGAAATCGACCTTCCTGGTCACATGATGGCAGCTATCTCTGCTTATCCTTATCTTTCATGCAAAGGTGAGCAGTGGTCGTTGAGAACAGTTTGGGGTGTAGAGGATATCGTGATGTGCCCGGGCAAGGAAGATATGTTCCGCTTCCTGGATGACATCTTTAGTGAGATTGTTCCTCTCTTCCCAGGTAAGTACTTCCATATCGGTGGCGACGAGTGTCCGAAGACCAGTTGGAAAAACTGCCCTGCCTGTCAGAAGCGTATTCAGACAGAGGGCTTGCAGGCTGAAGGAAAGCATTCGGCTGAGGAAAGACTGCAGAGCTACGTTATCAAGCGCATAGAGAAAATGCTGGAGAAGCGTGGCAGAAAGATTATCGGATGGGACGAGATTCTGGAAGGCGGATTGAGTGAGAATGCTACCGTGATGTCATGGCGTGGAACGGAAGGAGGTATCGAGGCTGCCATGCAGAAGCATGATGTCATCATGACGCCGGGCAGCGACGGTATGTATCTCGACTGGTATCAGGGTGACAGCAAGGTGGAGCCTGTAACCATTCCTAGTCCTCCTAGATATCTGGCTTCAACCTATAATTATAATCCGGTACCTGATACCATCAAGGCGTTGGGACTGGCTCATCATATCCTGGGCGTTCAGTGTAACAACTGGTCGGAATATATGTATTCCAATGCCAAGATGGAGTATATGATGTATCCTCGTGCCATTGCTCTCTCTGAGATTGCATGGTCGCCAGTGAGCAGGAAAAACTTCAAGGATTTCTGCCGCCGACTGGATGCAAACTGTGTCCGTCTGGACGAGCGCCATATCCATTATCATATCCCATTGCCTGAGCAGCCTTTAGGTTCTTGCGATAAGATGGTCATTACTGGGGATACTGCGGTAACCTTTACCACCTCGCGTTCTATGAAGATGGTTTATACATTGGATGGAAGTACACCAACTCCTTCTTCTTCGGCTTATGCAGAGCCTATCAGGGTGAGTGGAAACACCATCATCAAGATAGCAACCATATTGCCTTCAGGCAAGATGAGCCGTATCAGAACCGTTGATGTTGAGAAGCAGACTTATGCTCCAGCTGTTAAGGTGGAGGGCGCAAAACCTGGGTTGCAGATGAAGCGCATTAAGGGCAACTATCTGAAGGTTGACCAGCTGGAATGGGCTGATGCTGCCTGGGAGTGTGCAAACATCGAGGGCTTGGAGCAGATGAAGATTCAGCAGAAGGATGATGCTGCTACCTTGCGCGGTGCCAATAATTATGCTGCCATCGCTGAGGGCTACATCAATATTCCGGAGGATGGTGTCTATTATCTCTCTTCCCGTCTGGAGCAGGTTTGGATTGATAACAAACTCATGATTAGCAATGAGGGGGATGTGAAGGCTGGTACCAATCATGATACTTCTGTAGCATTGGCTAAGGGATTGCATCCTTTCAAGGTGGTTTTCCTCAGCAATATCGTTGGCGGCTGGCCTTCATGGTGGAGCAGTCTCGGCATTGAAATGCGCAAGGACAGCGAACAGAAGTTTACACCAGTAGATAACTCTATGTTTTTCAGAAAATAATAAAACAGATATGAGCATCAGAAATATAGCAAATGTATCGCTTTGCCTCGCCTTGCTGTCTGTCGGCAATGGCGTAGCGGCTCAGAACGAGTCGCGTTGGCATAATGTGGATATCAACCAGCAGAACCGCGAACCTCGCCGTGCTGCTTTCTTTGCATACGAGACCCTTGACAAAGCACAGAGTTTTGACAAGAGGAAGTCGGCCAACTATCTTTCGATGGAAGGCATGTGGAAGTTTAACTTCGTGAAGGATCATAACAAGCGTCCTGCCAACTTCTTTGCAGCCAACTATGACGATTCGGAGTGGAGGGATTTCCCTGTACCGGGGCTATTCGAACTGAACGGTTATGGAGATGCTACTTATAAGAATGTCGGTTATGCCTGGGCTACCCAGTTTGACCCAAATCCTCCTTATATCAGCGAACTCAACAACTATACGGGTTCTTATCGTCGTACCTTCGAACTTCCTAAGGACTGGAAGGGCAAGGATGTCTATTTCCATGTAGGTTCGGCTACCAGCAACCTGACCCTTTGGGTGAACGGCAAGTATGTGGGATATAGTGAAGACAGCAAGGTGGCTGCCGAGTTTAATATCTCCAAGTATCTGAAGCCGGGCAAAAACCTGATAGCTATGCAGGTGATGCGCTGGTGCGATGGTTCTTATTTCGAGGATCAGGACTTCTGGCGCTTTACTGGTATAGCCCGTGAGGTTTATCTCTATGCACGTCCGAAACTTCATGCTGCCGATATCCGTCTTGATGCCGGTTTGATGAATAATTATCGGGATGGTATCCTGAACTATCAGATAGCGCTGAAGGGCGGCAAGACTGATGTGACTGTTGCCTTGTGTGATAAGGATGGCAAGCAAATAGCATCGGCTACCGGAGCTCAGGGTGTAATCAAAGTACCGAAGGTGAAGGCTTGGACTGCTGAGACACCTTATTTATATAAGGTATACATCTCTCTGAAGAATAAGCAGGGGGTAGCGGAGGTGATTCCGCAGAAGGTGGGCTTCCGCAATGTGGAAATCAAGAACGCCCAGTTGCTGGTGAACGGCAAGCCTGTACTGATTAAGGGTGCCAACCGGCATGAGATAGATCCGGATGGTGGATATGTGGTAAGTGTAGAGCGCATGATTCAGGATATCAGAATCATGAAACAGTTGAACATCAATGCGGTTCGTACCTGCCATTATCCTGACGATCCCCGCTGGTATGAACTCTGTGATGAATACGGACTGTATCTTACTGCTGAGGCTAACCTCGAATCTCATGGTATGGGATATGAGGAAAAATCACTCGCTAAGTTCCCTGAGTATCTCCAGACTCACATCGAGCGCAATGAAGGTAATGTGAAAAGTTTTATCAATCACCCTTCTATCATCGTATGGAGTTTGGGTAATGAGTGTGGTTACGGCATCAACTTCGAAAAGACCTATGACTGGGTGAAAGCGCTCGACAAGACCCGTCCTGTTCAGTATGAGCGTGGCGGTTATGACAGCAAGACTGATATTTACTGTCCGATGTATATCGACTACGAGGAGAGTGAGAAATATTGCAAGAGTGATGGTGTTAAACCATACATCCAGTGCGAATATGCTCATGCTATGGGTAATTCGGAAGGTGGTTTCAAGGAATATTGGGACCTCATCCGTAAGTATCCTAAGTATCAGGGTGGCTATATCTGGGACTTCGTAGATCAGGGCATTCGTGACAAGAGTCCTGTCACCGGTAAGGAAATCTTTACTTATGGTGGAGATTACGGCCGCTATCCGGCAAGTGACTATAACTTCAACTGTAATGGTATCATTGCTCCAGACCGCCGTCTGAATCCTCATGCTTACGAGATTCAGTACTATCATCAGAATGTATGGATCAAGGACCTGGATGCTGTGAATGGTGCTTTCAAGGTTTACAACGAGAACTTCTTCAAGAATATCGATGACTTGAACCTGACAGCTACGGTTTATGCCAATGGTGTGAAACTGGCTACAGTTGAGATTCCTGAAACAAAGGGTATTGCTCCTCAGGCTACCAAACTGATCAAGAGTGATGAACTGAAGTATGCGGTGGCTGAGGCTGAATCGAAGCATGCAAAGGAGGAGATTGTTCTTAACTTTGCTTTTGCAAGCGATGGCACACAGCCGCTGGTAGACAAGGGCCAGGTGATGGCTCGCCAGCAGTTTATCATCAGCGATTATCAGTTTGCCAAACCGGCGGTTCCTGCTGTTGCTGCTGCGCCAACCAAGAAGGATAAGGTGCAGGAGACAAGCAGTATGGAGGTGGAGGAAACCAACTCTTATGTGAAGGTCAGCGCACAGAGAATGTCTGTAACCATAGGCAAGAAGACGGGTATGATAGATTATCTCGATGTAGATGGTGAACCGATGTTGAAGTTCCGTGAGAGTATGACTCCGGAATTCTGGCGTGCTCCTACCGATAATGACTATGGAGCATCTCTGCAGAAGGAGATGAGAGTATGGAAGAACCCGCAGATGACTCTGAAGTCTTTCGACAAAAATGTGAGTAAGGACAATGTGGTGCTGACAGCTCTCTTCGATATGCCTGAAGTGAAAGCTCAGCTGATGCTCCGCTATGACATCAGTGCTGCGGGCGAGGTGAATGTTACCCAGAAGATGACTACCGACAAGGAGGTGCAGGTTGCCGATCTGTTCAGATTCGGTCTGCAGTTGCAGATGCCTGCTACTTTCTCTAAGCTCGAGTATTATGGTAGAGGTCCTGAAGAGAACTACGTAGATCGTCATTCTTCTGCTTTTATCGGCAAGTACGAGTCTGACGTGAAGGATGAATATTATCCATATATCCGTCCGCAGGAGAGTGGTAACCATACCGATATCCGCTATTTCTCTATCTTTAATCCAACCACCGGCAAGGGGATTACCTTTGAGGGGTATGAACCTATGGAGTGCAGTGCCATCCCTTATCTGGTAGAGGATTTGGATTCTGGTATCGAGAAGACGCATGCATGGGGACAACACAGTGGTGATCTGGTGGATAAGGGACTCGTGCAGTTGCATATCCAGAAATGCCAGTATCCTTTGGGCTGCATCGACAGTTGGATGACCAAGCCTATGGAGAAGTATCGTCTCCATTATGCTGATCGTGAATTTACATTCAAAATAAAGGCAAAATAAAATTTCCGTTATAAAACTCAGATATATGCGGAAATACGGGTATAAGATTAAGTTTAAATAATAAAGTGACCCTAGTTTTAGGGTTGAGAGTTTGTTTTTAGGTTTGCCGCTTGAGGGGTCTTTGGGGCCTTTCAAGCGGTTTTTTTATTGTTTGTTTCAAAATGAAACGAATAATGTGTAATTCGCTTTCATTTTGTTCTGTATTTTAAAAAGAACTATACAAAATAATAACTAAACGAAGACATTGATATCAAAAAGTAAATGATATCGTGAAATGTTAAGCAAAATGTCGTACCTTTGCACCAGAAAATAAACAAAATGTAAATTAATTAATAGGAGAGATTAACATGAAAAAGATTGAAGCAATCATCCGTAAGACTAAGTTTGAGGATGTAAAGGAAGCTTTGCTTGCCGACGACATTGAGTGGTTCTCTTACTACGATGTAAGAGGAGAGGGCAAGATGAGACAGGCTCGAATCTACCGTGGTGTCATGTATGATACCAGCAGTATCGAGCGAGTGTTGCTGAATGTTGTCGTGCGCGACAAGAATGTAGAGAAAACGATTAATGCCATCCAGGAGGCTGCCCGTACAGGCGAGATAGGTGATGGTCGAATCTTTGTAATTCCTGTCGAGGATACCGTAAGAATCCGTACAGGTGAAAGAGGCGACATCGCTCTCTATAATGCTGAGCAGGAGAAATAGTGATTAGTGTTTTATGTTTAGTGCTTAATGTTTACTTAGAGGGGTAGCATAAGCACGGCTTTGATGGCTAACATTAAACGTTTTCTTAAAATTTTATGAATCTTGTGTAGTGAGGGCGCATGCCAATTAAACATTAAACACTACACACTAAACAGTAAAAAGATTATGAGTGTACAGGATTTAGGAATTTCAGTAGATACCGTATGGATGCTCTTGGCAGCCATGTTGGTCTTTTTCATGCAGCCGGGATTTGCCCTCTGCGAGGCGGGCTTTACCCGTAGTAAAAATACAGCGAACATCTTGTTTAAGAACTTTGTCGATTTTATGATCGGTTCCGTTCTCTTCTGGTTCGTAGGTTTCGGATTTATGTTTGGTAGCGATGGCGCCGGTTTCATCGGTATGCCTAACTTCGGGGATTTGTCTTTCTATACAAATGCAGCCGGTCTTCCTACTGAAGGCTTCCTAATGTTTGAAACCGTATTCTGCGCTACTAGTGCTACCATCGTTTCAGGTGCTATGGCAGAACGTACCAAGTTCTCCATGTACTGCGTTTACTCATTCTTCATTTCATTGATTATCTATCCTGTAGAGGGTCACTGGACATGGGGTGGCGGTTGGCTTTGCAACAGCGAGGCAGGTTCGTTCATGATGAACACCTTCGGTGCAGCCTTCCATGATTTCGCAGGTTCTGCCATCGTACATAGTGTTGGTGGTGTACTTGCCGTGGTTGGTGCTATCTGCTTAGGTCCTCGTCTGGGTAAGTATCGCAACGGCAAGAGCACGGCTATCCCTGGTCACAACCTCATGGCTGCTGCCCTGGGCGTATTCATCCTCTGGTTCGGCTTGTTCGGTTTCAACCCTGGTTCTCAGCTTGCTGCTTCTGGTGAGGTTAACCGTGTTGCTATCAGTCACGTATTCCTGACAACCAACTTGGCTGCCGTTTGTGGTGGTCTCGGTACTATGTTCACCTCTTGGATTAAGTATGGCAAACCTTCGTTCTCATTGACATTGAACGGTATTCTGGCTGGTTTGGTAGCTATCACCGCTGGTTGCGACTTGGTTAGTCCATTGGGTTCTGCCATCATCGGTCTCTTGGCAGGTATCATCTTGGTATTCTCTATCGAGTTCATTGATACCAAGCTTCATATTGATGATCCTGTTGGTGCAAGTTCAGTTCATGGTGTATGCGGTATCTTCGGTACTTTGATGACTGGTCTCTTCGCCCTTGATGGTGGCGCCTTCTATGGTGGTGGCTTCGGATTCTTCGGTGCTCAGTGCTTCGGTATCCTCTGCATCGACCTTTGGGCAGCCGTAACAGGTATCATCCTCTTCTGGGGTATCAAGAAGATTGCTGGTCTCCGTGTTGATAAGCGAATCGAGGAAGAAGGTCTCGATATCTACGAGCATGGTGAGAGTTGCTACAACTAAAGATGCTTTCATATAACGAGCGAGAGATTTTTCAGCAGAAGTTTTGGAGAGCAGAGTTTTATTAATGCCATTGAATAATGTACGCTGCATCTCAACAATATAAATAAATCGCAATTTATTTTGTGTTGTCTTCGATTTGCAGTACCTTTGCTGCCGAAACTTTAAAACAAAGAAGTATCACATTAAAAAGAGAGAATATGAAGAAGATTTTTGATATAAAGAAGATGGGTGCCCTTGCACTCGGTTTGGTTGCTTTTGCTCCTGCAGCTTCTGCTCAGGATGAGGTTGAAACTACCATCGCTGCAGATGTTGTAAACCAGTATTACTGGCGTGGTCAGTCACTGGGAGAAGTCTCTTTGCAGCCAACACTCTGTATTGGTTACAAGGGCTTGTCTCTGACAGCTTGGGGAAGTGTAGGTGTCTCTAAACCAGACGATACTAAGGAATTTGACCTTACCTTGGCTTATGAAACCGGTGGCTTCCATATCGGTGTAACCGATTACTGGTTCAACTCTCCTAACGAGAAGTATTTCGCCTATAAGGCACATGAAACTTCTCATGTGTTTGAGGCAAACGTAGGTTATGACTTTGGTCCAGTTGCCTTGAACTGGTACACCAACTTTGCAGGCAATGATGGATTAAATAAGGATGGTGACCGTGCTTATTCTTCATATGTTGAGGCTACAGCCCCATTCAAGTTGGGCGGTTGTGATTGGGCAGCAAGTATAGGCGCAGTTCCATTTGCAACATCTTTCTATGGTGATGCCAATGGTTTTGCAGTTACCAATGTTTCACTGAAAGCTACCAAGGATTTGAAGATTACAGATTCTTTCTCTGTTCCAGTCTTCGCTCAGGTAGCTGCTAACCCTAGCACCGAAAAAGCTTACCTGGTAGTAGGTTTTACCTTGCAGCCATAATAGGCTCTTAGGTTTTTCGATATAATCTTACGTTGGTAGGTTTAAGTTTTTATTTTAAATGCCGATAGTTCCGTCAAAGAGCTATCGGCATATCTTTGTATGATATGGGGGTAAGAAACTGTGTATAATGCCCTGGATGCTTTGTTGCATATCTATGAGCGTATAATATGCCCTGGATACGCTTTGTTTATCTTAAAAATGATTGTATTTTACAGATTGTAATTAAATAGTATCTTTTTCTTTTCAGTTTATCATGTATTTTAATATAATATGCGTTAATATGTTATTATTATGATAAAGTAAAGACAAAATGCTACTATTCTTTTCTTTATTCTAACAAAAAGTTGTAATTTTGCACCCGGAACATAGCAAAAAGTAATTTTAAACTTTGTTTTTGCTTGGTTTGCTCCTAAAAGAATGGATTGGACATGCCAAGGTGAATAAGAGAGAACAAGAGTTAAAAATAACCGTAAAAGAAAGGAAAAGATTTATGTGTGGAATCGTATCTATCTTCAATATTCAGGAGCAGACTCCTGAATTGCGACAGCAAGCGCTTCGTATGAGCCAGAAGATTCGCCATCGCGGACCAGACTGGAGTGGAATCTACTGTGGTGGTTCAGCTATCCTGGCACATGAGCGTCTGAGTATTGTAGACCCTGAAAGTGGTCGCCAACCTTTGTTTGCACCAGACAAAAAACAGGTGCTTGCCGTAAACGGTGAGATTTATAATCATCAGGACATCCGTGCTCGTTTTGCCGGCAAATACCAGTATCAGACCGGTTCCGACTGTGAGGTGATTCTTTCTCTCTATCGTGAGATGCGAGCAGATTCCGACTTTGATTCCTTAATATATAAAGGTGAGGATGCGCTCCACGCCCGTATCTCCAAGATGCTTGAAGAGCTGAACGGTATCTTTGCCTTCGCCCTTTACGATGCCGAACGTGATGAGTTTCTCATCGCCCGCGACCCTATCGGTGTTATTCCTCTTTATATTGGTTATGATAAGGATGGAAAAGTGCTGGTGGCAAGCGAGTTGAAGGCTCTGGAAGGTCAGTGCGACCACTACGAGCCATTCCTCCGGGCCATTATTATTATAGCAAGAACCCTGGCATGAAGCGTTACTATACACGCGATTGGTTTGAGTATGCTGCCATGCAGAAAAAATATCAGATTGATGATGCCAAGAAGGCTGAAGAACAGCTGAAGGATGCTGAACCTCAGGAGAAAGCTGCGGTAAAGGAAATCCATGATGCTCTCGAAGCTTCTGTCAAACGCCAGTTGATGAGCGATGTACCTTACGGTGTCCTTCTCAGTGGTGGTCTTGATTCTTCTGTCATCTCTGCTGTAGCTGAGAAGTATTCTTCTACCCGTGTAGAGAATGGGGGAGAGACCAAGGCATATTGGCCACGTCTGCACTCCTTCGCTGTTGGTTTGAAGGGTGCGCCTGATCTGGCAAAGGCACGTTTGGTTGCCGAACACATCGGAACTGTGCATCACGAAATCAACTATACCATTCAGGAAGGTCTGGATGCTATCCGTGATGTCATCTATTTCATCGAGACCTATGATGTTACCACTGTGCGTGCATCTACCCCGATGTATCTTTTAGCGAGAGTCATCCGAAGCATGGGTATCAAGATGGTGCTTTCGGGCGAGGGTGCCGACGAGGTATTTGGAGGTTATCTCTACTTCCATAAAGCACCGGATGCCAAGGCATTCCATGAGGAAACCGTACGAAAGTTGGGTAAACTCTATCTCTACGATTGTCTGAGAGCCAACAAGAGTTTGGCTGCATGGGGTATCGAGGGCCGTGTGCCTTTCCTCGACAAGGAGTTCCTGGATGTAGCGATGGGTATGAACCCGGTTTTGAAGATGTGTCCGGATAAGACCATCGAGAAAAAGGTGGTTCGTGAGGCATTTGCCGATTTGCTTCCAGAAGAAGTGGCATGGCGACAGAAGGAACAGTTCTCCGATGGTGTGGGCTATTCATGGATTGATACCCTGAAGCAGATTACCGCATCTGCCGTCAGCGATGAGCAGATGGCGCATGCTGCTGAGCGATTCCCTATCAACCCTCCACAGAATAAGGAGGAGTATTATTATCGTTCTATCTTCGCCGAGCATTTCCCAAGCGACAGCGCTGCCAAGAGCGTACCTAGTGTGCCTAGCGTAGCATGTTCTACAGCCGAAGCCCTTGCCTGGGATGCCTCATTCAAGAACCAGAACGACCCTAGCGGCAGAGCCGTGGCGGGAGTTCACGAACAGGCGTATAAAAGTGAAGAGTGGAGAGTGAAGAATCACTTTGTACTTCATATTTAAGTAAGAAAAATAGTTAGAAATAACCGATATAAAACGAACAAGAAATGGAAAAAGGATTGTACAGTTCAGCCTATGAGCACGATGCGTGTGGCGTAGGTATGGTGGTGAATATCCACGGTAACAAGAGTCATGAGCTGGTCGATAACGCCTTGAAGGTACTCGAGAACATGCGTCATCGTGGTGCAGAGGGTGCCGATAACAAGACGGGTGATGGTGCCGGTATCATGCTCCAGATTCCACATGAGTTTATTCTTCTTCAGGGTATCCCAGTGCCAGAAAAAGGTAAATATGGTACGGGTCTCGTCTTCTTGCCTAAGGATGAGAAGAAACAGCAGGATATTCTCTCTATCATGATTGAGGAAATTGAACGCGAGGGATTGCAGCTGATGCATCTCCGCAATGTGCCTACTAACCCTGATTGTTTGGGTGAGGCTGCTTTGAGTAACGAACCAGCTATCAAACAGGTGTTTATCACAGGTGTTACAGATGATAAGGTGCCTGTCTTTGAGCGCACCCTCTATCTTATCCGTAAACGTATTGAGAAACGTGTCAGTGATCCTGATTTCTTTATTTGTTCGTTGTCTAATTCGAACATCGTATATAAGGGTATGTTGAGCAGCCTCCAGTTGCGCCAATATTATCCTGACTTGACCAATAATTATTTCACAAGCGGTCTGGCTCTGGTTCACTCCCGCTTCTCTACCAACACCTTCCCAACATGGAGTCTGGCTCAGCCATTCCGTCTCCTTGCCCACAATGGTGAGATTAACACCATCCGTGGTAACCGTGCCTGGATGAAGGCTCGTGAGAGTGTGTTGAGCAGCGAGGCTTTGGGCGATATCCGTGAGATTTCTCCTATCGTCCAGCCTGATATGAGTGACTCTGCCAGCCTCGACAATGTATTTGAGTTCTTCGTGATGAGCGGCCTGTCATTGCCTCATGCCATGGCTGTGATGGTGCCTGAGAGCTTCAACGACAAGAACCCTATCTCTGAGGATCTGAAGGCATTCTATGAGTACCACTCTATCCTGATGGAGCCATGGGATGGTCCTGCCGCCCTGCTCTTCAGCGATGGCCGTTATGCTGGTGGTATGCTCGATAGAAATGGTCTGCGCCCTGCACGCTATACCATCACCAAGAACGATATGATGGTAGTCGCATCTGAAGTAGGTGTGATGGATTTCGATCCTACTGAGATTGCCGAGAAGGGTCGTCTGCAGCCTGGTAAGATCCTCTTGATTGATACCCAGGAAGGCAAAATCTATTATGATGGTGAAATCAAGGAGCGCCTGGCTGCCCAGCATCCATATCGCCAGTGGTTGAACACCAACCGTATTGAACTGGAGAAACTTCGCAGTGGTCGTAAGGTGGAAAATGGTGTGGACAACCTCACTCGCAAGGAATTGGAATTCGGTTTTGGCGAGGAAGATATCGACGGTACTATCATCCCAATGGCTACCAAGGGTCAGGAACCTACTGCTTCTATGGGTAATGATACTCCGCTTGCTGTGCTTTCCGACCAGCCACAGATTTTCTTCAACTACTTCCGTCAGCAGTTTGCTCAGGTTACCAACCCTGCTATCGATTCTATCCGTGAGAACCTCGTGATGAGTCTTACCGAGTATATCGGCCGTGTAGGTTCCGGCATTCTGAACCCAGACGAGAGCAACTGCAAGATGGTTCGTCTGCCACATCCTATCCTGACCAATACCCAGCTGGATATCCTTCAGAATATCCGCTACAAGGGATTTAATACAGTAAAACTCCACATGCTCTTCGAAACCGCCAAGGGCGAAGAAGGACTGCACGAGGCTTTGGATGAACTCTGCAAGCAGGCTGCCCAGAGCGTGGATGATGGCTACAACTACATCATCTTGAGCGACCGTGGCGTGGATGAAACTCATGCCGCCATTCCATCTCTGCTTGCCGTGAGTGCCGTACATCATTATCTGATTGATGCCGGCAAGCGTGTGCAGACAGCCCTCATCGTAGAGAGCGGTGAGATTCGTGAGGTAATGCATGCAGCCCTCCTGTTGGGTTACGGTGCATCAGCCCTCTGTCCATACTTGACATACGCCATCCTCGACGACCTTGTAAAGAAGGGAAAGATTCAGGAGGATTACCATACAGCCGAGCAGAACTACATCAAGGCTGTGAAGAAGGGCTTGTTCAAGATTATGGCTAAGATGGGTATCTCTACCATCCGAAGCTATCGTGGTGCCAAGATCTTCGAGAGCATCGGTTTGAGCGAGAGCCTTCTGAAGAGCTACTTCGGAACAGAGGTGAGCACTATCGGCGGTATCGGACTCGAGACCATCGCCCGTGATGCCATCCGCCTGCACGACAAGGCATTCGAGACCAAGAAGCTCGAGTTCCTGCCAAGTATGGGACAGTTCCACTACCGCAAGGACGGTATCAAGCACGCTTGGAACCCAGAGACCATCGCCACCCTGCAGCTCGCAACCCGCAAGGGCGATTATGATCTCTTCAAGAAATATACACATCTCGTTGACGATAAGCAGGAGCCTATCTTCATCCGCGACTTCTTCAGCTTCCGCAAGAATCCTATCTCTATAGATAAGGTGGAGCCGGTAGAGGAAATCGTGAAGCACTTCGTTACCGGTGCAATGAGTTTCGGTGCCCTCTCCAAAGAGGCTCACGAGGCAATGGCACTCGCCATGAACGCCCTCGGTGCCCGAAGCAATACCGGTGAAGGTGGTGAGGATAACGAGCGATTCCATTCTACACAGGATGGCATCAGCCTCTCAAGCAAGACCAAGCAGGTGGCTTCCGGTCGATTCGGTGTGACTACTGAATATTTGGTAAATGCAGAGGAAATCCAGATCAAGGTGGCACAGGGTGCTAAACCGGGTGAGGGTGGTCAGTTGCCTGGCTTCAAGGTTAACGAGGTCATTGCCAAGACCCGTCACTCTATTCCTGGCATCAGCTTGATTTCTCCTCCACCTCATCACGATATCTACAGTATCGAGGATTTGGCTCAGCTCATCTTCGACCTCAAGAACGTAAACCCTAAGGCGGCTATCTCTGTGAAGTTGGTTGCTGAGAGTGGTGTGGGTACCATCGCTGCCGGTGTGGCTAAGGCAAAGGCCGACCTCATCGTTATCTCTGGTGCTGAGGGTGGTACAGGTGCCAGCCCTGCATCAAGTATGCGTTTCGCTGGTATCTCTCCTGAAATCGGACTTTCTGAAACCCAGCAGACACTGGTGAAAAACGGTCTTCGCGGACAGGTTCGTCTGCAGGTAGATGGTCAGTTGAAGAGTGGTCGTGACATCATCCTGATGGCTTTGCTCGGTGCTGAGGAATTCAGTTTCGGTACGGCAGCCCTCATCGTTTTGGGTTGTGTCATGATGCGTAAGTGTAACTTGAATACCTGTCCTATGGGTGTTGCCACACAGGATCCTAAGCTCCGTGCGCACTTCCGTGGCAGCTACAAGTATCTTATCAACTACTTCCGCTTCCTCGCTGAGGAGGTTCGTGAATATCTGGCAGAGATGGGTTACACCTCATTGAACGATATCATCGGTCATACCGAGCTCATCGTTCGCAAGAAGGATGAGGAGATTGTTCCTACCGAGGGTTCGGATGCCGTAGAGCCAGAGGTGGCCAAGAGCATCAAGGAGAAGGCCGACTTGCTCGATTTCTCTCGTCTCTTGCATCGTGAGACAGGTCATTGCTCGCTCTATCATACTACCGAGCAGATTCATGACCTCGACAATGTACTCGACCAGCAGTTGATTCGTGGTGCACAGCGTGCCATCGAGAATCAGGAAGAAGTGAACCTCGATTTTGCCATCAAGAATACCGATCGTGCTGCCGGTGTGATGCTGAGCGGTATGATTGCCGAGAAATATGGTGAGGCTGGTCTTCCAGACAAGACCGTGAACGTGAAGTTCAAGGGTTCTGCAGGTCAGAGCTTCGGTGCCTTCCTGGTTAAGGGAGTGGATTTCAAACTCGAAGGTGAGACCAATGACTATTTCGCCAAGGGACTTTCAGGAGGTCGTGTTTCCATCCTTCCTCCTATCCGCAGCAACTTCTCTGCTGAGGATAACATCATCGCCGGTAACACCGGATTGTATGGTGCTACAAGCGGTGAGTTGTATATCAATGGTAAGGTAGGTGAACGCTTCGGTGTTCGTAACTCCGGTGCCATCGCCGTGATTGAGGGCGCTGGCGACCACTGCTGCGAGTATATGACGGGCGGTAGAGTAGTAGTGCTCGGTGAAACTGGCCGTAACTTTGCCGCTGGTATGAGTGGTGGTGTTGCCTACGTATGGGATAAGAACCACAACTTCGATTACTTCTGTAACATGGATATGGTGGAGATTAATCTCGTGGAGGATAGCACCTATCGCAAGGAGTTGCACGAGCTGATCCGTCAGCATTATCTCTACACCGGCAGTAAGCTTGCCCGTACTATGCTCGACGACTGGAACCACTACGTAGAGGATTTCATCCAGGTAGTGCCAATCGAGTACAAGCGAGTTCTCCAGGAGGAGCAGGTAAAGAAGTTGCAGCAGAAGATTGCGGATATGCAGCGAGATTACTAATTTTAAAATTAGAAAAAAGATGGGAAATCCAAAAGCATTTTTGACTATACCTCGCAAGGAAGCAGGTTATAGACCAATTCACGATAGAATCCTCGACTTCAGCGAGGTAGAACAGACATTGAATAGCAACGACCGCCGACAGCAGGCTTCACGTTGCATGGATTGTGGTGTGCCTTTCTGTCACTGGGCTTGTCCGCTGGGCAACAAGGCACCGGAGTGGAATGATGCCCTCTACAAGGGCGACTGGGAGCTGGCTTATCGTCTCCTCAATTCCACCAACGACTTTCCGGAGTTCACAGGACGCATCTGTCCTGCACTTTGCGAGAAGGCGTGTGTATTGAATCTCATGGATCATGAGCCAACCACCAACCGTGAGGATGAGTGTGCCATCGTGGAGCACGCCTTCTCTGAGGATTATGTACATGTTGAGATTCCTGAGCGTAATGGCAAGACGGTGGCTGTCATCGGTGCTGGTCCTGCGGGATTGGTAGCTGCCAACCAGTTGAACCATAAGGGATATAAGGTAACAGTATTCGAGGCACGTGAGAATGCTGGTGGTCTCTTGCGTTATGGTATTCCTAACTTCAAACTCAACAAGAGCATCATCGACCGCCGTCTTCGTCTTCTCGAAGAGGAGGGCATCGAGTTCAGATACAATCAGCAGATAGATGTAACTAAATTGCCAGAAGGCTTCGATGCCTATGTGGTATCTACCGGTACGCCAACGGCACGCGACCTGAAGATTCCTGGACGAGAGCTGAAGGGCGTTTATTTTGCCCTGGAACTTCTTTCTCAGCAGAACCGTATCCTCGCCGGTATGGAGTTCTCTAAGGACGAACTGGTTACCTGCAAGGGCAAGGATGTGCTGGTAATCGGTGGTGGTGATACTGGTTCCGACTGTATCGGTACCGCACATCGTCAGGGTTGCAAGAGCGTAACCCAGATTGAAATCATGCCTAAGCCAGTGGAAGGCCCGGAGGATCCTAAGAATCCTTGGCCAAACTGGCCTCGCACCCTGAAGACAACTTCCAGTCATGAGGAAGGATGCACCCGTCGCTGGAACATCAACTCTCTGGAGTTCCTGGGAAAAAACGGCAAACTGACAGGTGTGAAGGTTCAGCCTATCGACTGGAAACCAAACCCAGAGGGTGGTCGCCCGTTGATGGTAGAGGCTGGCGAACCGGAGATTATCAAGGCAGAGGCCGTATTTCTGGCCATGGGCTTCCTGAAGCCACAGCAGCCTGAATTTGCTGAGAATGTATTCGTGGCTGGCGATGCAGCAAGCGGTGCCTCTCTGGTAGTACGCGCCATGGCAAGCGGCAGAAAGATTGCTGCCCAGGTAGATAAGTTCCTGAACAAATAAATCGGTTATTTTTAACTATAAGTGTAGGGAGGTTGACCTCAGTGATGAGGTTTTCCTCCCTTTTTTCTTTCTCCTTCTCCCTCGTTCCGCCCTCATCACTCTCGTTCCGCCCCCGTTCCAGGCGGTTCCATCGCCTGTCCTATGAATAATAATCAACAAAAAAAGGGTTTTATTCGTGATTTCTCTCCATATTTTCCTTAATAATTTGGCATTCCCAAATATAAAGTGTAAATTTGCACTCAATATTTCGACTAATAATAATTAAACTAAGGAAATAACAGAAAATGAAAAAGAAATTATCAACCGTTCTTTTGGCATTGGCTGCCTTTATGCCAATGACAGCACAGAATCTTGTAAAGGGAGATTATGGTTATCTCTATTGTCACATGAGCGATAAGGGGGAGTGGACAGCCTATGCCATTTCCCGTGATGGCTACAACTATCAGGACATCAATGATGGCAACCCTATCTTCAATCCAGAAGAGCATGCCCGCATTGAAGGCGGAACCCGTGATGCCTACATCACCCGTATGTACAATGGCAAAGGATACATCATGGTTACCACCGATATGTGCGTGCGCAAGAGCCACAAATGGGACAACTATGGCATCGATCTCCTGAAGAGTAAGGATTTGAAGAACTGGACCAGCGTTACCTTCGATTTCCGCAAGGGCATGCAGAACTTCTGTGATGCTGCCACAGCTACATCTCCTTATAAGGACTGGAGCACCATCAACCGTGTATGGGCACCTCAGATTTTCTGGGATCCTGACTATTGTTGGGAAAACGGTGAGAAGGGCGGATACATGATTTACTATTCCATGCTTAACCGTGCTGAGGAGAAGTACGACCGCATGTATTACAGCTATGCTGACAAGACCTTTACCAAACTCACCACTCCTAAGCTACTCTTCGACTGGGGGTATGCTACCATCGATGCCGATATCAATTTCCTGAAGAGCGATGGTCTCTATCACATGCTCATTAAGAAAGAAAGAGGGTGGAAAGAGAGGTATCTTCACTGCTACCAGCAAATATCTCAATCATGGTTGGAGCGCTCCTGTCGATGATGACTTCGTAAGTTTCGAGGGAAGTAAACTGACAGAGGGAAGTTCTGCCTTCCAGCTTATTGGTGATGATACTTGGCGTGTGGCTTACATCCAATATAGTGATCATCCTAAGCATTACCGTATCTGCAAGGCAGATAAGTATCTTCGTAATTTCTCTGATCCTGTGGACATTAAGGGAGTTACGGCTCCTCAGCATGGCAGTTTCATGAGAATTACCAAGAAAGAGTACAAAATGCTCCTGAAATGGAACCAAGAATTAAAAAATATAGAAAAATAAGTGGATTTATTGTTAAGTGCATAGCCGTATAGAATATTTAAGGGATTTATGCTTGTTTGGTTTAGATAAGATAGAAAAAAATATGATTGTGCGCGCGTACATTATAATATGTAAAGCAAAATTTATATGCATATCGCTCTATTCAACATGATCCTAGTAAAATCTTTCACAGGTGTATTTGCTAAGTTGAAATGTAGTTTTATGTAATCCTCGGTAATGGGGAAAAATAGTCTTTAAAGTGAGTTTGATTGTTTATATGTGTTAAATTTTGGCTAAAATCTGAACTTTTTTGCGAAAAGATTTGGTGGAATGAAAAATAGTTAGTACTTTTGCACTCGCTTTTGAGAAATACAACTTCTCTTAGCAACTAAAGAAAGAGTTCTTTGAAAGATTTTACATAAACAGACAAGTAGTACAAGAAGCGGTTTTGGATTACACCTCATTATATATAGGGATATGAAGAAACTGGGTAAAAGAAACGAACCGTCAAGCAATTGACAAGTCAGGTTTACTAAGCTTCAATAAACGAAAAGGATATTCGTCCTAAGTACAGACAACAAACAAACCAAGCCGTAAGGCTAGGTGAAAATGATATTTTACAATGGAGAGTTTGATCCTGGCTCAGGATGAACGCTAGCTACAGGCTTAACACATGCAAGTCGAGGGGAAACGATATTGGAAGCTTGCTTCCGATAGGCGTCGACCGGCGCACGGGTGAGTAACGCGTATCCAACCTGCCCACCACTTGGGGATAACCTTGCGAAAGTAAGACTAATACCCAATAATATCTCTAGAAGACATCTGAAAGAGATTAAAGATTTATCGGTGATGGATGGGGATGCGTCTGATTAGCTTGTTGGCGGGGTAACGGCCCACCAAGGCAACGATCAGTAGGGGTTCTGAGAGGAAGGTCCCCCACATTGGAACTGAGACACGGTCCAAACTCCTACGGGAGGCAGCAGTGAGGAATATTGGTCAATGGACGAGAGTCTGAACCAGCCAAGTAGCGTGCAGGAAGACGGCCCTATGGGTTGTAAACTGCTTTTATAAGGGAATAAAGTGAGTCTCGTGAGACTTTTTGCATGTACCTTATGAATAAGGATAGCTAATTCCGTGCCAGCAGCCGCGGTAATACGGAAGGTCCGGGCGTTATCCGGATTTATTGGGTTTAAAGGAGCGTAGGCCGGAGATTAAGCGTGTTGTGAAATGTAGATGCTCAACATCTGAACTGCAGCGCGAACTGGTTTCCTTGAGTACGCACAAAGTGGGCGGAATTCGTGGTGTAGCGGTGAAATGCTTAGATATCACGAAGAACTCCGATTGCGAAGGCAGCTCACTGGAGCGCAACTGACGCTGAAGCTCGAAAGTGCGGGTATCGAACAGGATTAGATACCCTGGTAGTCCGCACGGTAAACGATGGATGCCCGCTGTTGGTCTGAATAGGTCAGCGGCCAAGCGAAAGCATTAAGCATCCCACCTGGGGAGAACGGCAGAAACGGTGAAACTCAAAGGAATTGACGGGGGCCCGCACAAGCGGAGGAACATGTGGTTTAATTCGATGATACGCGAGGAACCTTACCCGGGCTTGAATTGCAGAGGAAGGATTTGGAGACAATGACGCCCTTCGGGGCCTCTGTGAAGGTGCTGCATGGTTGTCGTCAGCTCGTGCCGTGAGGTGTCGGCTTAAGTGCCATAACGAGCGCAACCCCTCTCCTTAGTTGCCATCAGGTCAAGCTGGGCACTCTGGGGACACTGCCACCGTAAGGTGTGAGGAAGGTGGGGATGACGTCAAATCAGCACGGCCCTTACGTCCGGGGCTACACACGTGTTACAATGGCAGGTACAGAGAGACGGTCCCTTGCAAAACGGATCAAATCCTTAAAGCCTGTCTCAGTTCGGACTGGGGTCTGCAACCCGACCCCACGAAGCTGGATTCGCTAGTAATCGCGCATCAGCCATGGCGCGGTGAATACGTTCCCGGGCCTTGTACACACCGCCCGTCAAGCCATGAAAGCCGGGGGCGCCTAAAGTCCGTGACCGTAAGGAGCGGCCTAGGGCGAAACTGGTAATTGGGGCTAAGTCGTAACAAGGTAGCCGTACCGGAAGGTGCGGCTGGAACACCTCCTTTCTGGAGAGACGAATTTCCTATGAAGATTTAGGAACAAGACTTAAAAGTTCGCTTCTCTTGTACGCACCATCTGTTTAATTAAATAAGAGATAGAGAATGTTCGGCAGAGATGCTACTCTTTACCAACACAGTCCTATAGCTCAGTTGGTTAGAGCGCCACACTGATAATGTGGAGGTCGGCAGTTCAAATCTGCCTGGGACTACATTCTTATATAATATCTCAAACTGGGGGATTAGCTCAGTTGGCTAGAGCACCTGCTTTGCAAGCAGGGGGTCAACGGTTCGAATCCGTTATTCTCCACTATGCCTTTTAAGGCAAGAAGATCTTTGACATATTGACACAAGCAAAACTGTAAGTAATGAACTTTAGTTCAGACTAAAGTAAATCAAATCGCAAGATGAGATTTCACTTTGTTAGAATACAGCTGAAAGTATGAGCTACTTATTCGTTATTCGGAAACGAGTAACAAGAATACAGTCGTAAAGAAAGTAAGAAAGGGCGTATGGCGGATGCCTAGGCTCACGGAGGCGATGAAGGACGTGATAAGCTGCGATAAGCTTCGGGTAGGTGCAAATAACCCTTGATCCGGAGATTTCCGAATGGGACAACCTAGCCGTCTGAAGGACGGTTACTAGCACTTAAGTGTTAGAGCTAACGCAGGGAACTGAAACATCTTAGTACCTGTAGGAAGAGAAAATAAATGAATGATTCCCCCAGTAGTGGCGAGCGAACGGGGAACAGCCCAAACCGTTGACGTCGCAAGGCGCCAGCGGGGTTGTAGGACCGCGACATTGTATGCAAATCGTGAACAGAACACTTTGGAAAATGTGACCATAGACGGTGATAGTCCAGTATGTGAAGCGAAATGCAGCATAGCGGTATCCTGAGTAACGCGGGACACGAGGAATCCTGCGCGAATCTGCCGGGACCATCCGGTAAGGCTAAATACTCCCGTGAGACCGATAGCGAACGAGTACTGTGAAGGAAAGGTGAAAAGAACCCCGAGTAGGGGAGTGAAATAGTTCCTGAAACCATACGCCTACAAG